>OIYY01000001.1_pt1 | contig 424782 bp, 388 predicted proteins | sample 1588341 | NCBI WGS metagenome assembly OIYY01 (sample SAMN03283287) | human gut metagenome | biome: human-associated habitat; material: feces | host: Homo sapiens | place: Peru | collected 2012
CTCGTTGCGGGACTTAACCCAACATCTCACGACACGAGCTGACGACAGCCATGCAGCACCTGTCTGTAAGTTCCCGAAGGCACCCTCACCCTTCAGTGAGGTTCTTACGATGTCAAGATCAGGTAAGGTTCTTCGCGTTGCGTCGAATTAAACCACATGCTCCACCGCTTGTGCGGGCCCCCGTCAATTCATTTGAGTTTTAACCTTGCGGCCGTACTCCCCAGGCGGTCAATTTATTGCGTTAGCTGCGGAACCCAGACTATTGCCCAAGCTCCTAATTGACATCGTTTACGGCGTGGACTACCAGGGTATCTAATCCTGTTTGCTACCCACGCTTTCGCATATGAGCGTCAGTATTTGCCCAGGAGACTGCCTTCGCCTTTGGTGTTCTTCCAGATATCTACGCATTCCACCGCTACACCTGGAATTCCGTCTCCCCCTGCAATACTCTAGTCCACCAGTTTAGTATGCTGTTCCCAGGTTGAGCCCGGGGATTTCACATCCTACTTGATGAACCGCCTGCATGCCCTTTACGCCCAGTTATTCCGATTAACGCTTGCACCCTCCGTATTACCGCGGCTGCTGGCACGGAGTTAGCCGGTGCTTCTTCTGAGGGTAACGTCATTCTTTCCTCCCCTCCGAAAGTGCTTTACAACCCGAAGGCCTTCTTCACACACGCGGCATGGCTGCATCAGAGTTTCCTCCATTGTGCAATATTCCCTACTGCTGCCTCCCGTAGGAGTCTGGGCCGTGTCTCAGTCCCAATGTGGCTGATCATCCTCTCAGACCAGCTAGAGATCGTCGCCTAGGTGAGCCTTTACCTCACCTACTAGCTAATCCCGTTTGGGCACATCTGATAGCGAATTTCTTCTTTCACCCTAAGGCTGTATGCGGTATTAGCAGTCGTTTCCAACTGTTGTCCCCCTCTATCAGGTAGTTTCCCAAATCTTACTCACCCGTCCGCCACTCGTCATCAAGAAAAGCAAGCTTTTCTTATGTTACCGTTCGACTTGCATGTATTAGGCCTGCCGCCAGCGTTCAATCTGAGCCATGATCAAACTCTTCGAATATAAAGATTTTGATTTGCTTTTGTGTTCCTTCATTCAGTTCTTTCTTTCAACTGAATTTCTACACTTCTTTGTTTTTTAAACCCTCTTCCGAGGGCCCACACAGATTGTCCGTACTTGTTTTTAAAGAACTTTTATAAAACTGCTTGAGTTTTATTTTTTGCGTTGTCGTTCGTGACAACGGAGACACATTTTAATGATTTTTAAACATATGTCAAACATTTTTTTTAACTTTTTTCATCTGAACTCTTTGTCAGCATTATAGTTCAAACTTTTCAAGTGAAACAAATCCGAATTCTTTCACCATTTTCTCACGATCCGTATAGTTCTTAAGAACCCCCGTATAAAAAGCTTTGTTCTGAATTCTTTCTGTTTCTATATACTTAGCTTCCTTAACTACGTCTTTCACTCTGCGTCCAATTGCTTCACCTGAATCTACATATCTCACTTCAGGTAATAACTCTTCTAAGACATCTTTTACAAATGGATAGTGAGTGCAACCTAAAACTATTGTATCTGGTCGCTCATCTTTAGATAAACTTGTAAAAGGTTTTATGATCTTTTCTATTCCTGCTTTATCTACTACACCAGTTGATAATCTGTCTTCTGCTATTTCTGCTAAATGAGCATCTCCAACTTTGATTACTTTACAGTCACTTGCAAAAGTCTTAATCAGATTGTTGGTATATTCCCTTGATAAACATCCTGGAGTTGCAAGCACTCCTATGATCTTGTTTTTTGATAATTTGGCAGCAGGCTTTACTGCTGGCACCACACCTACAATTGGTAATTTTATGTTTAGTCGCAATTCAGGAAGTGCAACTGTACTTGCTGTATTACAGGCAACTACAATGGCACTCAGATCAAATATCTTGCTAGCTTTTTCTAAAAGAGCTTCAATTCTTTTGATTAAAAAATGATCTCCTTTATTTCCATAAGGAAAACATTCATTATCAAATAGATAATAAGCTTCAACATCAGGATTTAGAGCTTTAACTGCTTTATAAACAGACAAACCTCCAACTCCTGAATCAAAAAAAAGAACTCTTTTTGCTTTGACTTTAGGCTCTGACACTTTAAGATCTCAAGTAATATTAAATATAGGACCGAAAGATATGCTAAAAACTTTAATAGGAACAACCGATCCTCAAAATTATTCACAATATCTTAATGAAAAAATCGATAATGTGGTAAGTCTATTTAAAAAAAATAATTTGCAAATTCCTTCCCATCAGGTTTTCGCTTCTCCTAGTGAATACTACAGAATGAGAACCGAGTTTTCGATTTATTTTACTAATGATTACACCGATTTTACCTTCTGCATGTTTGAACCTAAGACCAAGCCTAAGAAAAGAATTGAATTAGCTTCATTCCCCGTAGGTTCAAAAGCAATTAACAAAGGTATGGAGCTGCTAAAAAAATACCTAATGCAGTACCATGAGTTAAGCTTCAAATTATTTGAAACAGATTTTCTTTCTAATCAGAAAGATGAACTTGTAATTGCTCTAAATTTCCATAAAAAGATCGATGAGGATAAGTTCAAACTAGAAGCTTCAAAATTAAAAGCCGACTTCTTAAAAGAAGGTTTATCCGTTAATTTTATTGGAAGAGCTAAAAAACAATCAATTCTTGTAGATACTGATACAATCCTTGAAACCATTCATACACGAGACAAAGATTTCTACCTCTACCAGGTAGAAGGCAATTTCTCACAACCAAATATTTATGCCTGTCAGAATATGGTTCAGTTTGCTCGTGATTGTTGCACAAACTGTTCTGATGTTGACTTAATCGAACTTTACTGTGGAAGTGGTACTTTTACAGTTTGTTTAGCAGATCTCTTTAGAAAAGTTATGTCAACAGAAGTATCTAGAGTACCTACTGCAACAGCATTAAAAAATATCGAAAAAAACAATATTACTAATACCAAGATTGCAAGATTAAGCGCTGTAGAAGTAGCACAGGCTCTAGAAGGTGTTCGTGAATTTAATCGTCTTCGTTTTGCAAATATCGATATTAAAGAGTACAACTTCAACACTCTTTTAATCGATCCTCCAAGATCTGGTCTTGAATACAAAGAAGCTTTAGATTTCACCGCAAGATTTGACAGAGTTATCTACATTTCTTGTGGACCAGAGTCATTAGTAAAAGATCTTACTTATCTAACTAAAACACATAAGATCACTAAAATAGCTTTCTTTGATCAGTTCCCATATACAAATCATTTAGAAACAGGTGTGCTCTTAGAAAAGATTTAACTTACGATTTAGATTATTGGTATTATTTTAAATGACAAGTCTTATTTGACTTTGACTGTCCTAAAGAAAAGGTGCCAAAAGGCACCTTTTCCATTTTTAGATATCGAACGTTTACTGAATATCTAAATTACTTATAACAATCTGGTAGAGGGATCTGAGCTACACCAGAATCAACAGCAGCTTTTGCTACTGCAGATGATAACTTCTCCTTTAATCTTGCATCCATTGGCTTTGGTATTAAGTAATCTCTACCGTACTCTAAGTGATCAACCTGTGCAGCCTTAACAACTTCAGCCGGAACAGGCTCTTTAGCTAGATTACGTAGAGCGTTCATAGCTGCTTTCATCATTTCTGTATTGATGCAGGTTGCTCTTACATCTAAAGCACCGCGGAACAAATATGGGAAGCATAATACGTTGTTGATCTGATTTGGATAGTCAGAACGACCTGTACCCATAATGATATCAGGACGTAACTTTGATACAACCTCAGGATCAACCTCAGGATCTGGGTTTGAACAAGCAAAGATTACAGCATTCTTTGCCATGTGAATAACTTCCTGATCATCTATTAAACCTGGACCGGAAACACCTAAAAGCACATCAGCATTTTCCATAGCCTCTTTTAAGGTCTTAGGACCTGCATCATTGATAAATCTTGGCTTTTCACCATTGTTGTACTGAGGACGATCTGATCTGATAACACCATGGCGGTCTACCATGAAGAAGTTTTCTTTCTTTGCGCCACACTTAATTAAGAAGTCTGAGCAAGCGATACCTGCAGCACCTGCTCCTACGCAAACAACCTTACAATCCTCAATCTTTTTACCCTGTAACTCTACTGCATTTAAAATACCAGCGGTTGTTACAATTGCTGTACCGTGTTGGTCATCGTGGAAAATAGGTACTTTACAACGCTTAATTAACTCGCGCTCAATTTCAAAGCACTCAGGAGCTTTAATATCCTCTAAGTTAACGCCACCAAAGGTATTGGCAATACATTCGACAGTTGTAATAAAGTCTTCAACACTCTTGTTATCAACTTCGATATCAATTGCATTAATATCAGCAAAACGCTTGAAAAGTAATGCCTTACCTTCCATTACAGGCTTAGATGCTAAAGGACCTAAATTGCCTAAACCTAAAATCGCTGTACCGTTTGAGATAATTGCTACTGAATTGCCCTTACCTGTATAGCGATATGCGTTCTCTGGATCTTTTGCAATCTCTCGAACTGGCTCTGCTACACCAGGGCTGTATGCAAGAGTCAAATCGTCAGCTGTCTCAGCAGGCTTAGTGATCTCTATTTTAATCTTTCCTGGCACAGGATTCTCGTGATATGCCAAAGCTCTGTCGTGTAATAATTTAGCATCGTGTGACACAATAACACCTCGTTGTTTCGTACCTAAAATTAGCTATTTCTTTTTCTTTATTCTTAAGAATAGTTGATAGCTTCCCTGACAGATAATATTCCTAGGTTAAAATTCTGAAAAAAAACTCAAAATTGTGATGTAGAAAACTATTTTTCGTGTCATTTCAAATAGTAGTCTAACATTTCAGAATTTGAATTTCTGTAAAAAAGTTGATAAAAAGTTACAAATTGAGAAATTTATCAAAAAGAGTTTTGATTTTTTGAAGAATGGAAGATTGATACTTGAAGAGGATAAAATATTGACTGTTTTTTAGTGAAATTGAGCTTATAAAAAAAAAGCAGATCATACGATCTGCCTTTTTTTGCGATTAAAGCTTTAAGATTAGTGCTTAACAGCAAAAGCTGAAATACCACCGAAACGCTTCTTAAATGCCTCAACACGTCCACCAGTATCAACAATCTTCTGCTTACCGGTGAAGAATGGATGGCACTTAGAGCAAACATCTAAGCTTAAATCGTGACCTGCAGTAGTACGGATCTTGAATGTGTTACCGCATGAGCAACGCACATTAACTTCCTTGTACTCTGGATGAATATTCTCTTTCATTTGAACCTCATTGCGTGTCGCGCTTTCAGCCACATTTTGCGCCGAATACCACACGCCTAAATAGAAACGGTGGCTTATGATAGTTGATTAATCCTAAATATGCAACATAAAAAGCCATTAATTTTCGTCTAAAAAGCCCTTTTTTATGTTCGTTCCTCTATAATGCCTGTCATGAATAACACCGACACTACTATTTCCTACACCATCGTTAATGTTGCGGTTAACAGACCGCTCTTTAGAGATTTCGCTTATAAGGTTAATGGTCTTATAGGTGAAGAGTGTATTGGGTCAAGAGTGCTCATTAATTTTTCAGGACTCTCTCAAGTTGGCGTTATCACAAAGATTAACCCTGATATAGATTTTGATAAATCAAAACTAAAAGAAGCTAAACTTTTAGACAAAAAAGCCATCATTCCCAAAGATGTTATTGATGTACTACAATTTGGAAGCAACTATTACCAATACCCATTAGGACAATGCTTTAATGTAGCTCTGCCCAAACTTTTAAGAGATGGAGCTCCTTTTTCTTATGAGCAAATCCCTGCACTAAGACTTGAAGACAATTTAGATGAGAAAAAGATATCTAAACTAAAGTCAAAAGAACAAATCGAAATTATAGAAGTTTTAAGGCAAGGCTCTGCAAGACGCAAGGAATTAAGAGAAAGAGGTTTTTCTAGTACATCAGAAAACGCCCTTATCAAAAAAGGTCTTATAAAGTTATTTAATGAAAACATAGAGTCTAATAAGTTCTATGAAAATGCAAATGAGATTTTAAAAGAAACTCCCCCAAAGCCTAATTTAGAGCAGCAAAACGCTATCTTGACCATTTCTAATTGTCATGGTTTTAATACATTTTTACTAAACGGCATTACAGGATCAGGCAAGACAGAAGTTTATCTTCGAGTAATTGAGAATGTTTTAAAAGAAGGTAAGGCTGTTTTAATTTTAGTTCCTGAAATAGCACTTACACCACAAACCTTTGATAGATTCTATAGACGTTTTAACGTTCCTGTGTCTTCTATGCATTCAGCCTTATCAGATAGAGAAAGACTTGATGCTTATATAGATATGGCAACGTCTAAGTCAGGCATTTTAATAGGAACTAGAACTGCTTTATTTACACCTATCCCTAATCTTGGATTAATCGTGATTGATGAGGAACATGATAGTTCTTTTAAGCAGAATGATTCATTTAGATATCATGCAAGAAACTTAGCTATTATGAGGGCAAAATTAAATAATTGCCCTATAGTGCTAGGTTCGGCTACTCCAAGCTTGGAGACTATCTACAATGTTCAAAAAGGTGTTTATCAAAAGATTGACCTTACTATAAGAGCAGGCGGAGCTACTGTTCCTAATTTTGAGCTTATAGATTTGAGAAACGAGCCTTTAACAGACGGTCTTAAGACCGGAATCTGTCAGACTCTTGAAGATGAAATTGGTGAAGAAACAGCTAAAGGAAATCAGGTCTTACTTTTTTTGAACCGACGTGGTTATGCCCATCATTTGGTTTGTCATCAGTGTGGTCATGTTTTTGTCTGTCCTAATTGCGATAACTTACTTACTGTGCATAAAAAAGCTAACAGACTGCAATGCCATGTATGCGAGAACTTTTATGAAATTCCCAAGACCTGCTATGTATGCGGAAATGATGAACTCGTAGAACAAGGTTTTGGTACTGAACAAGTAAGTGAATTTTTAGAACATCGCTATCCTGACATTGGTGTTGAAAGGATCGATAGAGATTCTGTCACCACTAAGAAACAACTTGAAACTAAGTTAAATAGAATCAGACAAGGAACATCAAAAATTATGCTAGGGACTCAAATGCTAGCAAAAGGACACGATTTTCCAGATGTAACTTTAGTAGGTATCTTAGATGTTGATTCATCATTATTTTCAGACGATTTTCGCTCTTTAGAAAATACAGCTCAGCTGTTAACTCAGGTATCAGGACGTTCTGGTAGAGGTAAAAAGCAAGGCAAGGTAGTAATTCAAACCCACCACCCTGACAACTTGCTAATAAATCAACTAATTGATCCTAACTGTAACTATATGACTATAGCAGATGATCTTTTAGAAACTAGAAAATCAATGATGTTACCTCCATTTTCAAGTCAGGCTTTTATTCTTTGCAATAGTCAAAATCGAACTAAAGCATTTAACTTTTTATCAGATGTATACAGAAAACTTAATAACCTCAAAGATGATTACCCAAATTTAGCGCTTACTCACGTTCTGTCTGATAAAATGGAGAAAGTTCAAAACAGATACCATTTTCATATATTAGTAACTAGCATCAATAGAAAAGCACTTAATTTATTTCTAACTAATGTTAGAAAACTCGTTTCTGAAGAGTCTCTTCCAAATGACGTACGTTTTGCTATCGAAGTCGATCCGATAACGATGTATTAGATTATGTATAAAATGGCTTTTGTGTTATTCTTTGACATCAAATTCATCTATAACTGAAAATTACATACCCTAGGTGTGGTTATGAAACAACTTATTGAAAATCTTATTAAAAACAGTATTTCTTCTCTTGATAAAGACGGAAGTGTAAATCCAAATTTAGTTGCTAACATTCGTGTAGATCGAACAAAAGACAGAGCTCACGGTGATTTTGCAACTAACATTGCAATGATTTTGGCAAAACCTTTAAAGAAAAATCCTCGTCAAATCGCTGAAGATATTATTGATTCTCTTCCTAAAGATGATCATATAAGCAAGGTTGAAATTGCAGGTCCTGGTTTCATTAACTTCTTTGTTAACAAGGATGCTATTTCTAAAGCACTGAAGGATATGAGTGCTGATCCAAGATTAGGTATTCCTAAGGTAATAACACCTAAGACTATCGTTGTTGATTACTCAGCTCCTAACGTTGCTAAAGAAATGGCTGTTCACCATATCAGATCAACTGTTATCGGTGATGCTGTAGTAAGAGTTTTAGAGTTTTTAGGTAACAATGTAATTAGAGCTAACCACATCGGTGACTGGGGAACCCAGTTCGGTATGCTTATCGCTTACCTTGAGAAAAAAGAAAATGAATCAGGTCAAGGTATGGATCTTAGCGACTTTGAAGCATTCTATCGTGAAGCTAAAGAGTGCTATGACACTGATGAGGAATTTGCAGTTAAAGCACGTCATTATGTTGTGCTTTTACAAGGTGGCGATGAATACTGCCGTAAGATGTGGAAAAAGCTAGTTAATATGACTATGGTTCAGAACCAGAAGTTATATGACAGACTAGACGTTACACTATCTGATAAAGACATCATGGGTGAGAGCTTATACAACGATATGTTACCTGAAGTTGTTGAAGATCTGATGAAGCGTGGTATCGCAGTAGAAGATCAAGGGGCCGTTGTTGTTTACTTACCACAGTTTAAGAATAAAGAAGGTAAACCTTTAGGAAACATCATTAGAAAGAATGATGGTGGTTATTTATACACCACAACTGATATTGCTTGTGCTAAGTACCGTGCTCAAACTCTAAAAGCAGACAGAATTCTTTACTTTACAGACTCAAGACAACAGCAACATTTAGAGACTGTTTGGGCTATCTGTAAGAAAGCAGGTTACGTAGGTGACAATGTATCAATGGAACACTGTCCATTCGGTATGATGTTAGGTAAGGATGGTAAGCCATTTAAGACCAGATCAGGTGGTACTGTAAAACTACGCGATGTTTTAGATGAAGCAGAAGCACGTGTAACTAATCTTCTAAAAGAGCGTAATTCAACTCTGTCAGATGAAGAGAAAAAACAGGTTATCCACAATATCGCCATAGGTGCCGTTAAGTACGCAGATCTATGCAAGAACAGAACAACAGACTACGTATTCGATTGGGATCAGATGCTGTCATTTGAAGGTAACACAGCTCCATACTTACAGTATGCATACAGCAGAATCAGAGCTATCTTTAGAAAGGCTAAAGATCCTTCACTAGGTGATATAAAGATCACTTGTGATGCTGAAGAGGATTTAGCAAACAAGTTATTAGCTTTTGCTGAAGCTGTTCAGAGCGTTGGTGATAAGACTTTACCTAACTTACTGTGTAACTACATTTTTGAGTTATCAAATCTGTTCATGCATTTCTATGAAGCTTGCCCTATTCTTAAGGATGATGTACCGGAGGATGTAAGAAAGAGCCGTTTAGCTCTATGCGACTTAACCGCAAAAGTTCTAAAACAAGGTCTTTCACTGTTAGGCATTAATGTTATGGAGCAGATGTAACAATTATGGATGACAAAAAGCCAAATAGTGTTTTTGTAAATAAACTTAGAACTATTGTTCCATTATTCAAACAGTTTGGTTCTAATCTAACTAAAAATAAGTTAAAAGGAAAAAATCTTTTATCTTTAGTTGTGGCTATATTGGCTTTTATCATTGTCGTTTCAGTAATTGTCACCAAATGCTCTTCTTCAAATGGAGTTTCCATAAATAATACTGATAATAGCAGTATTGTCTTAGAAGATAATGTAGATTCAAACTCAGACTTGAATAGCACTGAGGATAGTAAAGCTTTATCAATCTCATCTGAGAATTCAGAAAATAGTGTTTCTTATGAAAACGCTACAACCGACAATGAGGTTCCTACTGAAAACGAGAAAAAAATAGAAACACAATCTGATACTGAGACTAGTATTCCTTCAAATTCATCCTCATATGTAATGTATTGTGGAAAGTTTTCCTCAAGTAAGAGCGCTGAAGAGACAAAAGCTAATATTGCTATTTCTACAGGACTTAGCTCAAAGATTATTTCTAAAAACTCTATTTATTCAGTGCTACTAGGACCTTTTAATACTAGAGACGAAGCTGTAAATACCTTTAATAAACTCGACTCGCTAAAACTTATTGACGAGTGCGACCTTGAAGAACAAAACTAGGAATTTAACGTATGACAACCATTGTATCTGTTAGAAGAAATGGCATTGTTGCTTTAGGTGGTGACGGTCAGGTTACCATGGGACAGAGCACCATCCTAAAAGGAAATGCCATCAAAGTACGTAAAATTTTTCATAACAAAGTAATCGCAGGTTTTGCTGGATCCACAGCAGATGCATTTACTCTTTTAGATCTTTTTGAAAAAAAGTTAGAAGAACACCAAGGTGTTTTAGAAAGAGCAAGTATTTCGCTTGCAAAACTATGGCGTTCTGACAGAGCTTTAAGAAAGCTTGAGGCAATCCTAATTGTTGCTGACAAGAGTGATTCTCTGATGATTACCGGTACTGGCGATGTTGTCAGAATGGATGATGACATTCTAGCTACAGGATCTGGAGGAAACTATGCACTAGCTGCTGCTAGAGCTCTTGTCCAAAATACAGATCTATCAGCTGTGGATATTGTGAAAAAATCATTAGATATTGCGTGCAACATTTGCGTATTTACTGATTCATTCCATACTATCGAAACCATCGATTCTAACCAAAACAGTTAAAATAGCAGAGAAATACTATGTCTGAATTGACACCTCGTGAAATTGTTAGCGAATTAGATAAATATATTATTGGCCAGAAAGAGGCTAAAAAAGCAGTTGCTATCGCTTTAAGAAACAGATGGCGCAGAATGCAGGTATCAAAAGATCTTAGAACAGAGATTGTTCCTAAGAATATCTTAATGATTGGTCCTACCGGTGTTGGTAAAACAGAGATTGCTAGAAGATTAGCAAAACTTGCTAATGCTCCTTTTGTAAAAGTTGAAGCTACTAAATACACTGAAGTAGGTTATGTAGGTAAAGACGTTGAATCAATCATCCGTGAACTTGCTGAAGTTTCTATGAAGATGGTTAAAGAAGAAGCTTTCAAGCATAACAAAACAAAAGCTGAAGATGCTGCTGAAGAAAGAATTCTAGATGTTCTCTTACCAGCTCCTAGTGCTACAGATGAAGAAAAACAGCATTCATCTGCAAGACAAATGTTCAGAAAGAAACTAAGAGAACATGAGCTTGATGACAAAGAAATTGAAATTGAGATTGTAGACAGAAGTCCTACTGTAAATGTAATCGGTGGAGCTCCTGGCATGGATGATCTTAACGATCAGTTACAGTCAATTTTTGATTCAATGAGTTCAAACAAGAAATCTGCTAAGAAGATGAAGATCAAAGAAGCTTTCAAGATCTTAACTGAGGAAGAAGCTTCTAAGTTAACTCAAAACGACGATCTAAAAACCAAAGCTATTGAGCTTGCTGAAAATAACGGTATTGTCTTCATCGATGAGATCGACAAGATCTGTCAGGAAAGCCAAGATAGAGGCGCTGTGTCTAGACAGGGTGTGCAAAGAGATCTTCTGCCTTTGATTGAAGGTTCTTCAGTAAATACTAAATATGGCATGTTAAAAACTGATCATGTTTTATTTATAGCCTCAGGCGCATTCCAGATGTCAAAACCTTCAGACTTAATTCCTGAGTTACAAGGTAGACTTCCTATCAGAGTTGAATTAAAAGCCTTAACTGCAGGTGATTTTGAGAGAATTCTAAAAGAGCCTCATAACAGCTTGACTAAACAGTATGAAATGCTGATGAAAACCGAGAATGTTACAATTAAATTTGAAGACAGTGCAATTTCAAAGATTGCTGAAGATGCTTTCAAAGTTAATGAAAAAACAGAAAATATCGGTGCTAGAAGATTGCATACTCTAATGGAAAAGATCTTAGAAGAGATTTCATTTACAGCTCCTGATAAATCAGGTTCTACTATAGTCATCGATGACAAGTATGTAGATGAACACTTAGAAGATCTTGTTCAGAACGAAGATATCAGTAGGTATATTCTCTAGTGTCTAACAGAAATTTATCACCAAAAGAGCAATTACTCCTGCAGCAACTGCAGGAGTTGTCTTCTCTTTGTGAAAGAACATCTCAAAAGATGATCCTTCTAGAACAAACTTTGTCTGCTAAAGATAAAGAACTTACCTCATTACGAAGAGATATGGTGAAACTCCAAGAAGAAAACCAACATCAAAAAGAAGTTCTTCAAACTTGGAGGCAACGTCTTGAATCTACCCTTAGTCAGCTTAACGATCTAAATTAGTTAAGCTACTTTCTTTGCAGGAGACAACCTGATAATTGCAAACAGGAAAGCTCCTGTAATAATTCCTGCAGCAAGTGCAATTAAATAACCTGATAAATGCTCTGACAGAGGTATTACAAAAATTCCTCCATGAGGAGCGTAGTTTGCGCATCTAAAATACATTGAAATTCCACCTGCCACAGCAGAACTTACAATACATGCAAACTTCATTTTTACAGGATTATAAGCAAGATAAGGGATCACACCTTCAGTGATGAAAACTAAGCCCTTGCCTAAAGCGATAAACGAATTCTTACGTTCCTTATCCGAATATACTTGTGGTACTAGTATTGATGAAACGCCTGCAGCTAGAGGAGGTACCATACCACCTGCCATAATTGAAGCCATAATCAAGGTTCCAGGTCCTGTTTCAGGCAAACAGTCCGCTAATAGCAAAACGCCAATTGCATAAGCAGTTTTATTCAAAGGTCCACCCATGTCAGCAGACATCATTCCAGAAAGGACAGCTCCCACTAAAACTAACATCGGTGTTGATGCCTCTGAAATAAAGGACTGTACATACTCATTTAAGATCTGAGATGGAATATTTGTAAAGAAAAGAGCAATACAAGACGTTCCTAAGGCACCGATTATTGGGTACAAAATTAAGGCCACAATGGCATCATGACCTTTAAAGAACCTTGTACAGAACGTGGTAGCAATTAAAGCTACAGCTCCTCCTACGAAGCCATTTATAACTGCTCCTATAACACCAGACGAGCCAAGATCAGCCATGACACCGCCTGTAAATCCTGCAACAAGAGCAGTTCTTCCTCGAATTGAGAATGCAATAAATGCACTTAAAATTGGGAATAACAGGGTACCTATACTATAACCAATTCTATCTAGGAAGAAGCCTAATTGAGTACCTTGTATAAACTCAAGTCTTGCAAGAGCTGATAAGATGCCAGCTGTTGCTGCAATAGGCATAATATAGGTCATTCCACTCATTAAATGGCGATACAACCTCATGAAGATTGAGGTTGAGTTATTTAAAACACCAGTCTGATAGAGAGGACACTTTGGATCAAGAGCTTCCTCAATTAACTCTTGAGGTTTTCTAATGCCATCAACAACACCAACACGAATTAATGGTTTTCCAATAAAACGGTCCATCTCCACAATTCTGTCAGCAGCTACAATGACTGCTTTTGCTTTAGCTATATCCTCAGGAAGCAGACGGTTTCTATTGCCAGCAGCACCATCAGTTTCAATTTTTATGCTGATGCCTAATTCTTTAGCTTTATTCTCTAAAGCCTCTGCTGCCATATAGGTATGAGATAAACCAGCAGGACAGGCTGTAACGGCTACGATGTCATATGAAGAGTCAGATTCCTTTTTATCTGAGTTTGATTCAGATTGATGTTGTTCTTTACTCTTAATGCGCTCTTCTTCTTTTTTAATTTCTTTCTTTTCGGCATCGTTGATGATATTTAAAAATTCATCAACACTCTTACATTCAGCCAAATTCTTTCTAAAATCATCTGAAACTAAAAGAGTAGATAAACGAGCTAGAACATCAAGGTGGGCATCTGAAGCCTGATGAGGAGAAGCAATTAAGAAAAAGAGATTGGTAGGTTTACCATCAAGGCTATCAAAATCAACACCATCAGGTACTACCATTGCTGCTAAGCCTGGTTTTTCTACACCAGCACTTTTAGCATGGGGAATAGCAACACCTTCACCTAAACCAGTTGAAACTTTGGATTCTCTGTCAAAAACAGCAGCTCTAAATCTATCAGGATCACTCAGACAGTCTGTATTAGACATTAAATCAACTAAATAGTTGATTGCCTGTTCTTTTGTCTTTACTTTGACATTAAGTCTAATTGCCCTAGGATCTAAAAGATCACAAATATGCATATATGTTCCTTGTGTAGCTCATATCTTGTATTGCATGGTGCTACTGTTTGCTTTGACTTATATATTCTTGTTATATATTTTGTTTTTAGTTTACTAACTTTAGTTAAATATTAGCAGTAAATGGCATGTATATGCCTAATTCATACTCTAAATTTGTTTTACTGCAATTGCAGGACATTGCTCTTGAGCATCATCCGCCTTACAACCAGACAACATCTGATCCATATCAAGAGAAGGCATATCCATTTGAGGTCTACCGACCACTCTAGCAGGAACACCTACCACAGTTGTATGAGCAGGAACATCTCTTAATACCACAGAACCTGCTCCCACAATTGCACCTTCACCAATATGAATATTTCCTAAAACTTTAGCCCCCGCACCTATCATGACACCTTTTCCTACTTTAGGATGACGATCTCCTTGTTCTTTACCAGTTCCGCCTAAGGTTACATCATGAAGCATAGATACAGTATCTGAAATTACAGCAGTCTCACCGATAACTATGTTTGTGGCATGGTCTAACATTAACCCCTTACCAATTTTTGCTGCAGGATGAATATCTACAGAAAAAACATCTGAAATTCTGCTTTGAATGTAACAAGCTAAATCACATCTGCCCTTACACCATAGCCAGTGAGAAATTCTCCAAGACTCAAGAACATGAGGTCCTTTTAAAAAAAGCAGAATTCTAACCACTGATTTAGAAGCAGGATCACGATTTGCTACAGCCATGACATCGGCTACAGCATAGGATAGTAACAATGGATCATCAGCATATGCTTGCATGCAAACTTGAAATAGTTGTTGTCTATCTACTTCGCGAGTTGCAAGTTTAGAACTGATAATTCTTGCTAAACACTGATCAAGGCTAGAACAGTTAATAACCTGCTTGTTCATAATATCCTCAAGAACAGGCTCTTTTTTTACGATTGTTTTAGCTTCAGCTACAAGATCATTCCAAAAGGCTTGTACTTCTGAATCAGAGTTAAACATTTCTTTTCCTAGTCGTGGCAAGAGTTACTTTATTGATAATATAGGTCATTGCTACAATCTTTATGACCTATACATATGCAATACAAAATTTCAGTAAATTATACAGTTTTTGCAAAGCTTTGACATTAGACAGTTTTACTGCTTTAACTGCTCAGTTTTAACCACAACCTCGCCATCGGCTAAAGTATGTTCACTATCCTCAAACTGAACATTGTCATAGGTAGATTTTTCATCTGGTTCCATGTGTAGGATAATTTCAGCATCAGGGAAATCTTTTCTCATATTTTGCTCAACTTTGTCAGCAATATCATGAGCTTTTTCTAATGATAAAGAGCCATCCATAACAAGATGTCCTTGGATATATACCATAGGACCTGCACTATGTGCTTTTAAATCATGGAAAGACTTTACTCCCTTTTCTTGAGCAACACATTTGATGATCTTAGTTAAAGATTTAACATCTAAAGTTTTATCTAATAAAGTTTGAACTGCACCTATACCAATTGTATAAGCACCTTTAAAAATAAACAGACCAATTAAGGCTGCAAACAAACCATCAGCCCACTTATAGCCGTAGTAGCTTAAAAACAAGGCTAAAATTACACCTGAGTTTAAAGTTACATCAGAAAGATAATGCAATCTGTCTGCGCAAATTGCTTCACTCTTAGTTCTCTTATATACATAAGTTTGAAATGCTACTAAGAAAATTGTAATCACAATACTGATTACAGAAACCATAATAGCCAAATTCAAATGGAGAACTTCTTGAGGATTGATAAATCTTTCAACGCCATGAACCACTAGTAAAACCGCAGAACCTCCAATGAAGGCTGATTGGGCTAAAGATGCTAATGATTGAGATTTGTGATGACCAAAGCGATGTTCTTTGTCAGGAGGTGTTAAAGAGAATCTTAAAGCTAAGAGATTTACCAAAGAAGCTAGTAAATCAAACATAGAATCTGTTAATGAAGCGAAGATAACAGTTGAAGAGCTTACTAACCAAACCGCAAGCTTAATTAAAATAAATAAAATTGAAGTACAAACTGATGCAACACCAGCTAGAATAACTAGTTTTTTGTAACTTTTTAAATTGCATTCTTGTTCCTGCATCTTATATCTCCTCAAGTACAACTCAATTCTAGCAAAAATATTGCTTACAAAATTAGTTAAATCAGACGATTAAGACAGCAAAACTAAAAAAATTTTATTGTTTTATATTTCGGTTAAACTAAACTAGTAATGTACTGTAAGAAAAATTTAGTACCTTAAACACAAATGTATAAAAAATAAGCAATGCTCTAATACATTTAGAAAAATTAAGTTAAATACAAGCTTTGAAATTGTGTATTTAGAAAAATCACCTTTTCTGGAAGATAACTATGTTACTAAATAAGATCCTGCGTTATTTTTTCTACTGGCCATTTAGAATTACCACCAGATGCGACACTATTCCTTATGAGCCATTAAAGCAGTTAAACATTGATAAAAATAAAATCATTGTTTATGTAACTGTATCCTCTTCTTTGGGCAATTTAATGTGCATTGAAAGAGCAGCTAAAAGAATGGGATTACCTTCGCCTTTTAGTGATATAAAGATTTTTGGCACTACCATGCCACGTATTTGCTACTTAAGATCACCTGGATTTTTTACAGCAAAAGGTACTAAGTACTATGATCTTAGTGAAACCTTTGAAAAATGGTACAACTGCTATAAATCAACAGGTAGAGAAGTGCAGGTTCTTCCTATCAGTGTTTTGTGGTCAAGAAACCCTGGTTATGACAAGTTAGCTTTAAACGGATTTAATGCAGCAACTCCTTCAATTAGAAAATTCTTTAATATGATTTTTGCAGGAAGAGACAACTGCACCATCTTCTGTGGTTCTTTTAACATCAGTGAAGCAAAAGATCGTTTTGATGGTTCTAACTTCTCTAAAGATCTAAACAGAACCTTCAGGCTTATCTTTATGAAAAAGGCGCGATCTATTATTGGTAAACCTTTACCTAATAGAAAGATGGTTATTGAAGATATCCTAAGCAAACCTGCTGTTCAAGATGCTATTGATGTAGCTTGCAAAGAAAACGGAAAATCCTTTGAGGAAAATCTGTTAAGAGCAAGAAACATTCTTGAGGTTATGGTTGCAGATACAAGATATCCTCTAATTAGATTTTTAAACGGCATCATTTCTAACATTTGGAAAAGAATTTACCAGGGACAAACTGTTATCGGTGCTGATACCGTAAGACAGCTAGTCCAAACAGGGCATGAGATCATTTATATTCCATGTCACCGTTCACACATGGACTATATTCTTTTAACTTTCGTGCTCTTCCATGAAGGTTTGCCTTTACCTCAGATCGCATCAGGTGATAACTTAAACTTCTTCCCTGTAGGACCACTTATAAGACGTTGTGGATCTTACTTTATTAGAAGAAAAATGAAAGGTGACGAATTCTATATCACCATTTTCAGAGAATACCTAAATCTATTATTTGAGCATGGATTTGCTACAGAATTCTTCATTGAAGGTGGTCGTTCTAGAACAGGAAGAACTCTGCCTCCAAGAACAGGTATGGTTGCCATGACTGTTCAATCACAGTTAAGAGGAATTAAAAGACCAATCGCTTTTATTCCAACTTATTTAGGCTACGAGCACGTTTCAGAAGTTGGTAACTATATGCGAGAACTTAACGGTGAGAGCAAAAAGAAAGAAAGTGCAGCTTCTTTACTAGGTATTTTTAAACGCTTTAGAAATTATGGTCGAGGCTATGTAACCTTCGGTAAGCCTGTAATTGTTCCTAAGTATTTAAATGAACATATACCAAATTGGAAAGACAGTATCGATTCTACAGGAACTGCAAGACCTGCATGGCTTAATGACACTGTAAATCAGATGGCTCATAGAATCATTATCAACTTAAATGATTCTGCTACCATCAATGGTATTAACCTGTGTGCTTTAGCAATTATGAATGTTGCTGATCATGCTATGAGTATGAGACAGCTTCAAAAATGTATTGATATGTACTTAAAACTGCTACATGTCGATCCTAAACGCAGACCTTCTATTCCTACAGCTACCACAAGTACGCTGATTAAACAGGCGATTGATCTTAAAAAATTCCATGTCTATGACATTGGCGATGATATGAAATTCGTCCGTCCTAGTCATGGTCAGTCACTGCAGCTGACTTATTTCCAAAATAATATTGTTCACCTTTTTGCTCTACCAGCACTGTTGGCTAACATTATTATTAGAAACGGCCATATCTTAAGAGAAGATGTAAGATCACATGCGCGCTCATTATTCTATTTCTTAAGACACGAATTATTCGCTCCGGTAGATGAATGCGATTTAGACAATCTTATTGATAAGTATCTAGATACATTCTTAGTGGAAGGATACATCACAAGAGATGCTGATATGTTATTTGTATCGGGCGATGGCTATGAAGAGTTCTATATCTTATCTCGTTGTATCTACCACAACCTTGTAAGATATCTTGTTGCAGTAACAGCTTTGAAGAATACTAAAGACGGCACAATTAACGTACAGACTTTTGTTCAAAAATGCCTCACCTATTCACGCCGTTTACCTATAGAAGTCACAAATAATTCTCCAGAATTTGCTGATCCAATTCTATTTAAGATTATGTGTGATACATTTATTAGACATAAGTACTTTGAAGTTAAAGAAGACGGTAATATTTACGTTAATGAGGAAAAGGTTCAAAAATTGAATAGAGCAGCCTCTCCTCTTCTTGGAGCAAGAGACGTAAGGATCTTAAACGGAAGAGTCCTTACTAGAAAATATGATGAACACCACCTTGAAGGTTCTGTTAACAGCTAAGGATTTACAATGATAAAAAATTTTTATTTATGCTCTCTAACAGCACTTGCTCTTATATTCTCACCTATGGCAATTGCCTCTGGTCATGGAGAAGAAGCTCCTGCTGAAGATCAAGTAGTAGAGCCTGAGATTGGCTATTACAACCTAAATCCAGACATTGTAACTAACGTAGCTACACTAAGCCCAACTGACAAGTTACACTATGTAAGAATTAAGATGAGCTTAATGTTAGAAGATAGCAGAGACAGTTCAATCATAGCAGATGTTGAACCTGTTATTCGTGATGCAATTGTTACCATTTTAGGTACCAAAGAATTTGGTCAGGTGGCAACTAACGAAGCACGTGAAAAAATCAGAATTGAATGCAGAGAAAAAATTATCTCTATCATGAAAGAGAAGTTTGGAAAACCTATAATCATGGATCTGCTGTTTTTAAGTTATATGTATCAGTAGCAGATAATAGATTACATTCTCAAAAGAGAACAAAGAAGTAATTTTGTAACTACAAACTCGAGAGTAAAATCTCGAGTTTCTTTTTAGATAAGAAAATATAGAAGAATTACTGACCGGATACTGTCATATTAGGAATTAGGATAGAACCAGTCTTAATCTTGTATCTCTCATCAATGTCTTTACCAATTGCATCCATGTTCATAAACATGTCTTTTAAATTACCTGCAATAGTAATTTCATCTACAGCGTGGACAAATTTACCGTCTTTAAAATAGTATCCTGCTGCACCTCTTGAGTAATTACCGCTGACCATATCCACACCTTGCCCCATAAGATCAGTAATTACAATTCCTTCCCCTGCTTTATTCAATAAAGCATCAAAGTCATATTCTCTATCAGCTCCAAAGGAGATAAACCAGTTATGAATACCGCTAGCGTGTCCATTTGATTTTAAATTTAATTTTCTTGCTGAATAGGTACCTAATAAGTACTCCTGCAATACACCTTTTTTGATAATGTCAGCAGCACTTACTCTTACTCCATCTGCATCGTAACATCTTGCTCCAATTGACTTTTTAATAAAAGGATCTTCGTGGATAGTTACATATTCGGGGAAAATCTGTTCGTTTAGCTTGTCACATAAAAAGGAACTTCTTCTGTATAAAGCACCTCCTGAAATGGCTCCGGCGAAGATCTGCCATAAAGAAACGGCTGCGCCCTCAGAGAAAATCACATTATATTTTCCTGTAGGAACACTCGTTGCGTTTAGCTTTGATAAAGTCTTTCTAATTGCTTCATCTACAATCTGATCTTTTGAATAAAGATCTTTTAATTCTCTTGCGATGGTATAACCTGAACCTCTTTGCATCTTGTTGTCTGATTCCCCTAAGAGCACAATAGAAGAGGAAACAGAACTTTGAGATCTTGCATGGCAAAAACCATTTGAATTTGCAATTACACCTGTATAGAGAGTGCTATCAAAACTTGCTCCGTCAGATTTCTTAATACCATTTGCTTTCTTTGCTTTTGCTCCTTTTTCTAAAGATATAGCAAAATCTGTCGCAAAATCTGCATCAACATCATTCTCAAAAACCAAATCTAGCTCTTTAAACTCTGTACAGATAAGATCTTTATCAGCAACACCTGCACAAGGATCTTCATTTGAATAACCAGCAATACTAATAGCTGACTTTACACAGTCGTGAAGTGCATCAGCAGAAAGGTCAGTAGTTGAGGCATTTCCCCTTTTCTTGTTGAGATATACAGTAACATCTAATCCATTGTCTTTGTTATATTCGATGTTCTCCACTTCCATATCTCTACTGGATACAGATAAACCTTTTACACCACCAACACTAACTTCACATTCATCAGCGCCATTCTCTTTTGCATATTTAACAACTGATGAAGCAATCTCCTGAAGACGCTCCTCATTCTTTTTTAAATCTTCGAAAAATGATGACATGTAACTTCCTGTTTTATCAATTTTTACTGATACTATCTTATATCAGCTACTATTTATTTCTGCCACTTTTTATGACATTTTTGCATTTATTCTAGTAATTTTTTTTAAGTTAAAAAAAAGTTACTCTAGATCACATAAATTGCGCTAACCTATGCATACTTTTAAGAACTTAATACAGACTTTTATTAAGAACAAAATTAAAAATGAATATCAAAAATCTGTTAATAAAATTAAGACCTTTTACCCTGTTAATTGCCATTGTATCTGGCTTTATTGTTTTTTTAATGTTTCATTACATTAAAGCCTTATCTCCATTAAAACCAGTAGCTTACGTTGTATCAGACTGCCTACCTGGAGTTTTGTTTGTTATTCTATTCTGTGCTTTTATTAAAATCGAATATAAGCAGATGAAACCTCATGTTTGGCATTATGTACTTATTGCATTTCAGGTATTAGCAAGTTTATTTTTGTCTCTCTATGTTCATTTAAATGATTTATCTGTTTTTGCTCAGACTATTCTTTTAGGTTTAGTAGTCTGCATAATTACCCCAACAGCAGCCTCAGCTTCAGTGATTACGGGTAAATTAGGAGGCAATGAATCTGCTTTAACAACTTATATCATTCTAAGTAATCTAGCAGCCGCCATTGGTATTCCTTTAATTTTCCCATTGATTAGTACAACAACAGACATTCCTTTCTTTACAGAATTTGTAGCAATCTTAAATAAAGTATTCCCAATGATTGTGTTACCACTCATAGCAGCAATCATCATCAAACTCTTTTTCAATAGACTGCATAAATTCTTAGTAGCTCATACTAAGGAGTTAGGTTTCTACTTATGGGCTTGTATTATCTTCGTATTATCAGCAAAAACCTTTGCTAATATCTTTGCTTCACAAAGCTCATCAATACAGATCATTATCTTTGCTGTAACCGGTCTTTTATGTACTATTTTCCAATTTTCTTTTGGAAAGATTGTAGGACATATAGGTAAACAAAGAATTAGTGCTGGTCAAGGATTAGGTCAAAAGAATATGCTGTTTGGTATTTGGGTTGCACTAACCTACTTAAATCCTACTGTAGCTATTATTCCTGGGACCTACATTCTGTGGCAAAACTCCATGAATGCTTGGCAGATGTGGTACAGAGAAAGATCATTAGTTAAGTGGAAGCAGATGGAAGTTGAGCCTTATCAGGAATAGACAGAACATTTGAAGATAAATCTACAGTTTTTCTCTTTAAAAGATCCGTTTGTCTTAAGATAAACAGATCTTTCTTGTTATTCACTGTGTTTTAGAAATAAGGTGAATTTAATTTTTCAATAAGATAGAAGTTGCACTTACTTTTACAAAGATTAAAACAGATTCAATCTTATCTTGCTCAGTCTTACTCTGAGGAACTATCTCAATGCTGTGTCTATATTTGCCATTTTCTTCAACAGAGATCTCTAAATAATTTTCGCTCTCAAAATAGGATACTAATTCTTTCTTATCGAGCATCAAAGACAAAGCATTATTCTGTTCTTCTGTTGCATAGTAGTTTATAAAAGACTGTAATGCATCCTTATAAGATCTATTATTCATCTTTGAATTTAGTTCTTTTGGAGCCTTGATGACATCAATTTTATTTTTGTACAAACTTAAAGAAACTACTGTTTCATAGAATTCGCCGATACATCTTAAAGCCTTAGATGTTCTCTTAAGTTGAGAAATACTAATAGTGGTAGTTACATATTTAATAAAGATAATGACAAAAATAAACAAGAAAATAAACAAGAAGAAGCAACTGATCATGTAATTTCTGTGTTTAAAGATGTAGGACTTTGGGAAGAAGACTCCTATTTTGTAGTTCTTGTAATAAGCTAGACGTCCATACCATAGCTCGTCATCACTTTGAGTTAGATAAAGATTAGTACCTTCTAATTTTTGGTTATCTTTATTGTAAAGATGTGAAAGTATTTCTGCATTATTGGTATAAAGGATCTTACCTGATTCGTTTGAAATAAAGGCTACAGCGCCCTTTTCTAAGTACAAGGCACCTAACATATCTTGTACAGTGATTCTGCTACTTAAAAGAGCATTTTTTGAGCGGACTACATAGCACAAAATTAAGCCTTTTTTATCTGTGCGCGAAATAATAGCAACATCATAATTTCTGCCTTTGTAGGTTATATGCTCAAGATAAGTTTTCTGAGGGTACTGTAAAAGTTTTATTTTTTGCTCACTTGGAATGGCATCATTCCATAGTTGACCTGTATAAGAGCCGATTTTGATTTCTTGACGAAGTTTTTCATCCACAACCAAAATACCATCAACACTTTGCTCTGATGAAAAATCCTCAAATAAAGATCTATCAAAATTACCTTGGACTCTATCACAGTATTTTCTTAAGACTAAAGCTTTTTCTCTTAAAGAGAGTAAATCTTTAGTGTCACTACCCAAAACAAAATGCTCATATCTAGAACAACTAGATTGTAAGAAAGAGATTTTTCTATATGACAGAATTTGAATAGCTTTTAAATCATTTTGTGTTCCAACCCAATATACAGCACCTAAAGCTAACAGTGCAGATACTAAAAACACAAAAGAGAAAAAGAATTTTGTCTTTATAAAGTTCATATACTTCTTTTTAGAAAACTCAAATTTTTAGCAACTCAAAGTTTACTTTCCCCAAACTAGAGGCTTTGGATCCAATCCATATTTTTGGATAATTTCATCAACTAAACCTTCATTTTTCATATCTTCTAAGGTATTAGTTAATGCATCAATTAGCTTTTGATCCCCTGATTTAGGAAAAGCCACTCCCAGCCTTACCTCTTCTAGAGCATCAGATAGAAATCTAAAATGCTCTTGAACTGTATAGCGATATAAAGCTGTAATATGACCTGCAACGGCATCTACGCCACCTTCTCTTAAAGCAGCAACAGTTTCACTTTTTGTAGGGAAAACGATCATTTCTTTTATCTTTGGGATGTTTTTACCGCCACTCAATAAGAGATCTACTGGTTTAGTAGTACTTTGAACACCTACAACTTTTCCATTTAAATCTTTAATTGAATAAATAGGACTGTTCTTTGGAACCATAACTACCTGTTGGCTGTATAGATAAGGACCTGCCCATAGGAATTGAGATTCACGGCCAGTCATAGTAAAAGAGCTCCAAATACAATCTATCTTTTTGCTATCTAAGAGTTCTTTCTTTTTTGACCAATCTATGAACTTAAATTCAGGACTGTAATTAAGACGATGAAAAACTTCTTTTGCTAGCTCTACATCGATACCGATGATATTTCCTTCCTCGTCTTTAAAAGAGAATGGCTCATAGTTATCAATACCAACTACTATAGTTGGTATTGAATCTTCAGTTACAGTTTTATTTGGATCTTGTCGCTGACAGAAACATCCTGTAATTAAAGAAACGGAAAGAAGAAACATTGCTACTCTAGTGGTAGCCTTCTTTGTAAAGGTGAAAAAATTCAAAGTGTTCCTCTTATATTCTTAGAGTCTATTTGTTATATGACACATCTTTTGAAATTTCTTTCAAGCAGTCTAACAAAATAGGGTTGAACGATCCACACTCCCCGTTAAAAATCATTTCTATAGCTTTTTCTGAAGAGAAAGATTTTTTATATACTCTCTTACTTACTAAGGCATCATAAACATCTGCTACAGAAACGACTTGGGCTGCAATAGGAATATCATCACCTTTAAGACCGTCAGGATAGCCTTTTCCATCATAGCGTTCATGATGATGACGGCAGATTTGACAAGCTATTTTTACAAGTGGTTCGTTACGGTACATCTCTAATTTATCTAGGATTTGAGCACCGATTACTGTATGAGTTTTCATAATTTCATACTCTTCATCAGTAAACTTGCCAGGCTTATTTAAGATCTTCGAATCAATCGCAATCTTTCCAATGTCATGTAAAGCTGATGCTGTAGTTATAAGCTCTCTATCAGTTGCTGTTAATTTATATTTGTCAGACTTTTTAACTAAGCACTCTAACAGTTTTTCTGTTAACAACCTGATGTGGACAACATGAGCTCCACTCTCTCCATTTCTAAATTCAACAATATGACTCAAAATAGCGATCATCATATTGTTGCTCTTCTCTTTGTCCTTTATTTGCTTAGAGATAAGGCCTACTAGTCGTCTTTGTTTGGTATAGAGTTTAATAGTGTTATAAACACGTTTATAAACAACCTTTGCATCATAAGGTCTGCTAATATAATCAGAAACACCATAAGAGAAAGCTTTTCTTACAGTATCACTAGCATCCTCTGAGGAGATCATAATGACAGGTATATCTTCAATTAAGTTATTTGAAGACATCCAAGATAAGACCTCAAAACCATCCATCACAGGCATTACAATATCAAGAAGTATTAAAGCAATATCACTTTTTTTCTTATCTAAGATGTCTAAAGCCTGTTTACCGTCAGTAGCTTCAATAATTTCATAGCTCTCAGAAAGGATATTCATTAAAAGATGACGATTCATTCTTGAATCATCAACTAATAGGATCTTTTGTTTTTCATGACTGTTTTCACTATCAAGATCCAGATTGTCAGTTACAACATTCTTTCCATTGGCTTTACCCTGCAACATTACAGTATCAGCTTTTGTTACAGCATCTGACAATAAAATAGAATTAGCATAGATACCGCCAATGCAAACAGATAATTGAATTTGAGAATAACCTGGTACAGCTGCTCTGCTTACAAGTTCTGATAATTGAGATAATTTATGGTAGAACTCTTCTTTTTCTATGTTGTTGAAGATTACTAAAAACTCATCACCACCATAGCGAACCAAGACATCATTTTTGTTTAAAGAACGAGAAATAACCTGTGCAACGGTGTTTAAAATGATGTCGCCTACATGATGACCAAAGGCCTCATTATAAAGTCTAAAGTCATTAACATCGATTAAAGCCACACCAGCTATAGATGTAACGTCTTTTAATCTATCTTCATAATAATGACGGTTATAGATACCTGTAATGGCATCTTTATAAAGCTTATCTTTATAAACAGTAAGCTTATCTACTAAAACTTCACTACTTTTAGAATCAATCTGAGAGTCGGCATCAAGCTTTTGAATAAACTCAATTATGTACTTTTTGCCTTCGATGACGGTAGGAGATACTGTAATCTGATGAATTTCAGAATTTATATATTCCCATTTAATCTTTGTGCTGTTATCTGAAATAGCTTTAACAGCGATGCAGTTCTTACAGGTACGGCAAATACCATCAATATCTCTGCATGCACAAGATATATATATATTTTCACAAGTTTGAATAATCTGAGAAAGATCAATCAATCTTACTTCGGTGAAGATTTCTCTATAGACATCTAACTTGTTTAAAAAATTTTGTAAAGACTGCATAGGCAAAATGCGTTATCCAGAAAATAGCCAATACGCCTTGTTTATTTAACGTAGGTTCGGCAGTTAACTTTAATACATGCAAAGTGTGCTCATAAATAACTTTGACAGGCATTGCATCTTTTCCTAGTATCTGCTACAAACAGACTTTTTCTTACTTTCTACCTTAAACAATCTTGCTTATAGAAAGATGTTTCAAACTAACTTTTATAGACAAATTGGATTTAAGATAAGTTGGCTTATCAGTAAGTTATTTTTAGGTATGTTCTTATATTTGCATACCTTATATATTTGTATATTTTATTTAATATCATCTAATTTTAGTTTAGATGATCTTCTTATAAACACAAAAGAAAACTCAATAGACAATTTGCGAAAGCTACTGATTTTTGTCAAAAGTTTTCTTTGTGTCATATTTATGTGACGATTTCTAAAATTACGCCTAGATTTCAACTGGATCATCAACAGAGAAATCACCATCTCCTACAGGCATAAAACCTACAAGAACGTTTTTCTGCTCTTTGAACATAGGAACCCAGCTCTCATTCCATGCTTTTTTAGTAATAAACTGAGCCTTCATTGACTCTAATTTATTCTCCTTAGCATACTCATTAGCCAGTCTCTCGTGAGACCAAACCGGTAGGACACTGAAAAGATTGTTATTCTCATCTTCTTCAGTATCTTCTAAGATCAGAGGGCCGTCATTGTCTACAAGTACATATAAACCATCCTGCTCTGAAGCTACTCTTTTGAACATAGCCTGTCTGTATTCAGCATTTAAAGATTTTATTGCTTCTAACTCTTTATCGGTTAACTCTGACATTTAAAGCTCCTTTAATATCCGCGCTCTAAGATTGGTTTTAAAAAATGTCCAGTAAATGATTTTTCACATTTACTAATTTCCTCTGGTGTACCACAAGCAATGATCTCTCCACCGCCACTGCCACCTTCTGGACCTAAGTCAATTAAATAATCTGCTGTCTTTATCACATCAAGATTGTGCTCAATTACTACTACAGTATTCCCCTGATCTCTTAGTTTTAATAACACTTCAAGCAACAACTTTACATCTTCAAAATGAAGACCGGTAGTAGGCTCATCTAAAACATAAAGAGTCTTTCCTGTAGCTCTCTTTGATAACTCTTTAGATAACTTGATTCTCTGAGCTTCACCACCAGAAAATGTTGTTGCAGCCTGACCTAAGGTTATATATGAAAGTCCTACCTGCATTAAAGTTTTTAGCTTATTAGCAATAGAAGGTACTGCTTCAAAGAACTCCAAAGCCTGCTCTACGTTCATATCTAGTACATCAGAGATAGTCTTTCCTTTATAAAGAACTTCCAAGGTTTCACGGTTATAACGTTTACCGTCACACTGTTCGCACTTAACATATACATCAGGTAAAAAGTTCATTGAAACTCTAATGGTGCCATCACCCTGACAAGCCTCGCAACGGCCTCCTTTTACATTAAAGGAAAAGCGACCTGAAGTATAACCTCTAGCTCTAGCTTCAGGTGTTTTAGCAAACAAGTCTCTAATATCTGAGAACAGACCAACATAAGTTGCTGGATTTGAGCGAGGTGTTCTACCAATAGGACTTTGATCTATACAAATAATCTTATCAAAATGTTCAAGGCCACTTACTGAATCATATGGAGCAGGATCATCATTTGCTGTTACTCCATTTAATTCTCTTTCAGCTACCCTTACTAAAGTATCATTTACTAAAGTAGATTTACCAGAACCGGATACACCTGTTACTACTACAAAACAACCTACAGGGAATGATGCTGTAACATTTTTTAGATTGTTACCTCTACATCCTTTTAATGTTAACATTTTGCTCTTTTGAGCTTTTTCTCTCTTCTTAGGTATTTCTATCTTTTTTCTACCTGCTAGATAATCACCTGTAAGAGAATCCTTGGTGTTTTCAATATCTTCAACGGTACCTTCAGCTACTACCTTGCCTCCATTGATACCAGCACCAGGACCTATATCAATAATATGATCAGCAGCTCTCATAGTATCTTCGTCGTGTTCTACTACAATAACAGTATTACCGATGTTTCTTAAGTTTTTCAAAGTCATCAGTAGCTTTGAATTGTCTCTTTGATGAAGACCAATACTTGGCTCATCTAAAACATACATTACACCAGTAAGACCAGCACCGATTTGACTTGCAAGTCTAATTCTTTGAGATTCACCACCAGAAAGAGTTTCAGCTGATCGTGATAGAGTTAGATAACCTAAGCCAACATTTATTAAAAAACCTAAACGGTTTTTAATTTCTTTTAAGATACGAGCGGCAATACTTGTTTCTTGTTCTGATAACTTTAAATTATCAAAAAAGTCATAACTCTCTTTAATTGAGAAATCATTAATTTCAGGTAAGCTCTTACCATTTACAAATACATTGCAATACTCTTTTTTAAGTCTTGTTCCATGGCATTCAGGACATGGAAGAGGTCTCATTAACTTTGAGATGTAATATCTTACGTATTCAGACTCAGTTTCATGAAGTCGTCTTTCAAAGTTTGGGATCACACCTTCAAAAGGTTCAACACTTGAGCGCGACTTCTTACCACCAGAGTACACAATCTCCATTGGGATTGCAGTCTTACCTGTTCCATACAACAGGTATTTACGCTCTTTATCAGTCAAAGCTTTATAAGGTTTTCTTAAATCTATATCAAAGTATGAGGCTACAGCTTCTAATTGTCTGAAGAAGAAAGGATTCTGTCTATCCCAACCAGATATTGCTCCTTCAAATACAGACTTATTCTTATCAGGAACAATCTTATCTTCATCTAAAATCATCATGACACCTAAGCCTTCACACTTAGGACATGATCCATGGGGGTTGTTAAAAGAAAAATCTCTTGGCTCTAACTCTGGAATTGAATAACCGCAGATAGGACATGAGTAGTGAGATGAAAACAAGATCTCATCTTCTTTTTTGTGCTCATCCATAGGACAGGCTACAGCTAGACCTTCAGAATATTTCAATGCAGTTTCAAAAGAATCAGCAAGTCTTTGTTTTAGATCCTGTCTTACCTTAATTCTGTCTACTATAAGATCAATATTGTGTTTTTCTCTTAAAGCAAGATCAGGAGGATCTGACAAATCACAGATCTCACCATCGATTCTGGCTCTGATAAAACCATCTTTAACTAAGTCTGAGAATAGCTGTTTATACTCACCTTTACGACCTCTAACAATAGGAGAGAGGATCATAATCTTAGAACCTTCTGGCTTTTGCAAAACAGCATCTACCATTTGAGAAACAGTTTGAGCCTTTAACACGGTTCCATGCTCAGGACATTTTGCCAAACCGATGCGAGCCCACATCAAACGCAGGTAATCGTGAATTTCAGTTACAGTACCTACTGTAGATCTTGGATTGTGAGAGGCTGCCTTTTGTTCGATGGAAATAGCAGGAGATAAACCTTCTATTGAATCTACATCTGGTTTATCCATTAAAGACAGGAATTGTCTTGCGTATGAAGATAATGACTCTACATATCTTCTTTGTCCTTCAGCATACAAAGTATCAAATGCTAAAGAGGATTTTCCTGAACCTGAACGACCTGTAATTACTACTAATTTGTTTCTTGGAATTGTCAGACTTAAATTTCGAAGATTATGAGTTCTGGCACCGCGAATTGATATTTTATCCATATACAAAAACTCTCAATAAACTTGAGAGTGATTGTATCAATTCTGAGTGGATTATTTTTCTAATTTGTATAGATTGGACAAATTTTTTTTATCAAAATTAACGTATGATATTTAAGGGATTTTATCGAACATTCTTCATTTTGTGCTGATCTTTTTCATATTTTGCCACTAAATATTGCGTGCTCTAAAAAAATTCACTTACAATACTCATCAAACTGATTTTATTTATACAAAACTTAAAGGAAAGTATATGGCTCGTGGAGTTAACAAAGTAATACTTATTGGTAATCTTGGAGATGAACCTTCTTACAGACAGACTAGCTCAGGCACTGCTGTTGTAAACATCTCAATGGTAACCAACGAGATGAGACGTAGCATGGACACACAGCAGGTAACTGAATTTGCTGAATGGCATCGCGTTGTAATGTGGGGAAAATTAGCTGAAATTGCACATCAGTGGTTACACAAAGGTTCACAGATCTATGTAGAAGGTAAATTACGCACTAGATCATATACAGACAAGCAGAACGTTAAGAGGACCATTACTGAAATCGTTGCTGATGAAATGCAAATGTTAGGTGGTAAGAATAATTCTTTCCAAAATGATGGTCAACAAGCTTCTTCAGCCCCTTCTTACCAGTCTGCACAGCCTTACCAGGGCGGTCAGCAATTCAGATCTGATTACAACACACAAAGTGCTCCTGCTCAACAAAGTCCTTATGGTAACAGTCCAATGCAAAACGCAAGTCCATATGGAACATCTCAGGCACAGCCTGTTCAAAATCAGCAATCAGTTTATAGTCAGCAAAATTCATTCTCTCAGAATGGGTATCAAGGTGGTTCTGGATTCAGTCAGGCTGCACCACAGGCTACAGAGCCTCAACAGCCTAAAGAGCCTAATATGTATGGAGCACCTTCAAGCACTGTCGATGGAGCAGACGACGATCTTCCATTCTAAAATAGCAAGCAGGCACGTGCCTGCTTCTTTTTTATATAATTTTGTGCTATCTCTTAAGTGCTAGAATTTTGCACGCTAAAGATTGCTTATAAAAGATGTGATAAAGATAAGACTTTTTTAGTCAAACTAGCATTCAGTCAACGAAAGACAGGCTGTCTGTGATATACTTTTGCACAAAATAATCTTAAGCAGATTGTTAATATTTGGCCATATTAAACTTCGGCATCGGATCCAATAAATGTTTAAAAAATTAAGAAGCATGTTCTCTAATGACCTGTCAATCGATTTAGGAACAGCTAATACTCTAGTTTACGTAAAAAATAAGGGCATCGTCCTTAATGAGCCATCTGTAGTTGCAGTCCGTTTAGACAGAAACGGTGGTGCACAGCGAAAAGTAGACGCTGTAGGTAGAGCAGCTAAGACCATGTTAGGTCGTAGCCCTGATAATCTAGAAGTTATCAGACCTATGAAGGATGGTGTTATTGCAGATTTCCAATACACAGAGAAGATGTTGCAGTACTTTATTTCTAAGGTTCTGCAAGGTTCTCATTTTGTACCATTCAAACCAAGTCCTCGCGTATTAGTATGCGTTCCATGTGGCGCTACTCAAGTTGAGCGTAGAGCTATTAGAGAGTCTGTAGAAGGCGCTGGTGCAAGTGAAGTTTTCTTAATTACAGAACCTATGGCAGCTGCTATTGGTGCTGGTCTTCCTGTTTCAGAAGCAAAAGGCTCAATGATTGTTGATATTGGTGGTGGTACTACTGAAGTTGCAATCATTTCTTTAAACGGTATTGTTTATTCAAGCTCTGTAAGAATCGGTGGTAACCGTTTCGATCAGGCTATCATCGATTATGTTCGTAACACCAAGCGTTATGAAATCGGTGAATCAACAGCTGAGCAGGTTAAGATTGAAATCGGTTCAGCATACGCTGAACAAGAAATGCATGAGAAGGAAGTTCGTGGTAGATCAGTTGTTGAAGGTGTACCTCGTTCATTCACTTTAAATTCAAACGAAATCCTAGAAGCTCTTTCAGATCCTATTAAAGGCATCGTTGCTGCAGTTCGTACAGCTCTAGAGAAATCACCTCCGGAGTTAGCAGCTGATATTGCAGAGCACGGTATGATGTTATCTGGTGGTGGTGCATTACTCCACAACTTAGATAAGTTGCTAAGAGAAGAAACTGGTATTCCGGTAACAATTGCAGATGATCCTCTAACCTGCGTTGCACGCGGTGGCGGTAAAGCTCTTGAGATGTATGACACTCAAGATAACGAAATCTTCGATTAGTTAATTTAAATTAGGATCTCCTCTTTGGAGATCCTTTAGTTTTCCTAGGATGTGATTTGAAAAATTCAGATCAGAATAATTCATTAACCCATTTCAGATTTGCCATTGTACTTGTCATGTCATTGGCGGTAATGGCTTTAGACGTTCGTTCTAAAATTCTCACTGATTTCAGATTTTATGTAGAGTCTGCACTGTATCCTGTGTTGGTATTTGCTGATTCTCCTCATGCCATGAGTAAACTGATGTCTTCACAGTTTAAAAGTCATAGCGAACTTATCAAAGAAAACGAAAAACTATCTACAGAAAACTTCATGCAGAGAGCAGACGTTTTAAAACTAAAAGATCTTGAAAATGAAAATCAGGCTCTAAGACAGTTACTAAACTCACCTGTAAGAGCAAATACCAAGAGATTATTTGCTGAAGTTATCAATGTAGATCCCGATCCATATCTTCATAGAGTTATTGTAAATCGTGGCTCAAAAGAAAGTGTTTATGAGGGTATGCCTGTTATTACAGATAAGGGACTTGTAGGTCAAGTTATGAATGTAAACTACTCTTATTCAAGAGTACTGTTACTTACAGATCCTAGCTGTTCTATTCCTGTTATTGATAGCAGATCATTTGTAAGAGCTATTTCAGCAGGTACTAGTGCTCACGGTGAAATTAATATCAATAACGTACCTCGTTCTGCTGATGTAAAAGTAGGAGATTTACTTTTAACCTCAGGCATCGGTGGTGTTTATCCTAAAGGTTATCCTGTAGCAGAGGTTACCTCTGTTGGTATTTCTGATTCTCAGCCTTTTGCTGCTATTAGAGCCAAGCCATTAGTAGATATAGATAAAATGCGTTATGTGCTAATGTTCTGGTCGAATGATGAAACCTTTGAAGATGATGATATAGAGACTAAAGCAAAACAGCTTACTGATAATAAAGTCATCTTACATCAAGAAAAGGTTAAGACTCTTATTGAAACCCTATCAGTTAAGGTAAAGAAAACTGATAGCCAAGAAGAAAATAAAAAGTCAGATAACAAGACTGTAGACAATAAGAACACAGAGGGATCAAATGATTAATAAAGAGAAAAAATCATCTTTTCTGTTTGTTCTTGTACCAATGATCTTTATCTCTTTGATACTACAGATTGTGCACTTGCCAGCATCGATTTCTGATTATAGACCAGATATATTGGTGCTAGTACTAATCTTCTTTTCAATGAACAGTCATTTTACCTTAAAGCTTGAGACAGCTTGGCTGATTGGAATTATCTTAGATTTAGTAACAGGCGCTCCTTTAGGAATCAATGCTTTTGTTATTAGTACACAAATCTATCTAATTAATACTCAATTCAAGAACTTTCCAAAATATTCACTGTGGCAACAGGCCATCATTATTGGTGTCATTAACCTAATTGTTAATGTGTTAGGTTACTGGATTGAGCACATTATTGGTCAAAGCTACTATGAAGTTAACTTCATATTACCAACCTTAATTACTGCGGTATTTTGGCCAATAGTATATGTAATTAGCTACATTCTCTGTTCAACTTTCTCTATTGATACAGAAGATAACGAAAAGATAGACTGATATGAACAAACTAATTCTAGCTTCAGGCTCTCCTCGAAGAAAAGAATTTCTATCTTATTTAGGGATACCATTTTCAGTTGTGATCCCTCATGCAGATGAATCTGTTATAAAAGATGAAATCCCATCCGAGCTTGTAAAAAGACTTTCAAAACTCAAAGCTTCCATCGTTGCAAAAGAATACCCTGATGCTACAGTCATTGCTGCAGATACAGTTGTATCTTTAAATTCAGAGATCTTAGGGAAACCAAAGAACAGAGATGAAGCTTTTTTAATGATAAAAAAGTTACAAGGCAAAACTCATACTGTTTACACAGGAACCACCATTCAGCAAAACGATATATTTAGAAATTTCGTTTGTGCTACAGAAGTAACTTTTTCTCAACTAGATGATGAGCTTATTTGGACATACGTAAACTCTGGTGAAGGTGATGACAAGGCTGGAGCTTATGCCTTACAGGGAATAGCTTCAATGCTCATTGAAAAAGTAAAGGGCTCAGTAAGCACAGTAATTGGCTTACCTATATGCGAAGTTAGAGAGTGTTTAAAAGAATTTGGAATTGTTCCTAAAGTGGTAAATGCTAAGAAATAGTTCCGAATACAGTTCTTAAAAAGAGTTCTAAAAATGGATAATTACGAGAAGACAAAATCTATCCTTTGGGGTAATAGCGACATCACTCAAGAGAGCGCCAACAAAGCTCTTCAATTACTATGTGAAAGAAAAATAGACTTTGGTGATCTCTTTTTTGAAAGAGTAGTTTCAGAAAGCTTTTCTTTAGAAGAAAGTATTGTAAAAGGTGGCTCATTTAATATCAGTCAAGGTGTTGGTGTGCGAGCTATAGATGGAACAAAATCTGGTTTTGCTTATTCTGATGTTTTAGATAACAAATCTCTTTATGAAGCCTGTTCAGCAGCTCACTCCATTAGCAAAGGACACAACTGTAACGGTATTAACATCAATAAAGGTGTTAAAAAGACCAATGCTTTATATGTAAGTGATGATCCTATCTTTTCTATGAACAGATCTCAAAAAGCAAAAATTTTAGAGATTTTAAATGCTGAAGCTAGAGCTCTCGATCCAAGAGTTGTTCAGGTCATGGCTGGGCTATCTTGTACTCACAGAACAACTTTAGTAATGCCTACAGACAATCCTTCAAGATATGATATCAAACCTATGGTTCATCTATCTGTTTCTGTGGTTATGGAAAAAGATGGTAGAAGAGAAGTAGGTTATGCAAGTGCTGGAGGAGCTATTCTTTTAGATGAATTATTAAAAAATAATTCCTTAAAAGATTTAGCTAAAGAAGCTGTAAGAATAGCTTCAGTTAACATGGAGGCAATACCAGCTCCAGCAGGAACAATGACAGTTGTTTTAGGAGCAGGATGGCCAGGTGTTTTAGTTCATGAGGCTGTAGGTCATGGACTAGAAGGTGATTTTAACAGAACAGGATCGTCAGCTTTTACAGGTAAGATTGGTCAAAAGGTTGCATCCGAAGCTTGTACCATTATCGATGACGGTACTATTCCCAACCGAAGAGGCTCCATGAGCTTTGATGATGAAGGTACTGATACAGCTTCAAATGTACTTATCGAAAAAGGCATTCTAAAAGGCTATATGCAAGATAGACAAAATGCTATGTTGATGAATATGAAGCCTACAGGTAATGGTAGAAGAGAAAGCTATAACTGTCTTCCAATGCCAAGAATGACCAATACCTTTATGCAGAAAGGTGATTTTACTAAAGATGAAATCTTATCTTCAGTAAAGGATGGTATTTATGCTGTTAACTTTAAAGGTGGTCAGGTAGATATCACCTCTGGTCAATTTGTATTCTCAACATCAGAAGCTTATCTAATCAAAGACGGTAAAATTTCAACTCCTATTAAAGGAGCTACCTTAATTGGAAATGGACCTAAAACCATGCAGCAAGTTTCAATGGTAGGAAATGATCTCGAGTTTGATGCTGGTATTGGTGTCTGTGGCAAGGCAGGTCAGTCAGTTCCTGTTGGTATAGGACAACCAACAGTAAAAATTGATTCTATTACTGTTGGCGGTACTAAAGCTTAAAACAAAAAGTCAGACTTTTTTATACATTGTCTGACTTAATTGATGAGCTGTAAAATCTAGGTATAAAAGCAGTTATTCCTACTTTATAAGCTCATGAGGGATCTCAACACCAGCTCTCGCAATCTCACTTTTTAGATACTTAAATAAAGCCCTTGAATTAGGCTTGCTTGACTCAGCATCTGCAGCAAGTTCAGACTTGGCTTTTTTAATTAATGTTCTTAACTTGTTCCTATCAGTATCTAGAATCAAAGAGCAAAAACCATTTAACACTTCAACTCCACCGTTGAGCATGTTTTCTCTCAATTTTTCTAGTTTCATTGTATTTGGATCTTCTTTTGAAGAAGCTCCTAACATGTTAACCTGATTTTCTAAATCAGAGTCATCATAATTTCTTTGTAGCTTTGCTACATACTGTAACTGACGACGTCTTTCATCTGATTTTGGCTTAAGTTTACGAGCAACTAACAAAGCCTCCTTAACTTCTTGAGGGATTACTAATGATTTAAAACTTTGTTCGCCAAGATTAGCAATCTTTTCTACAAGTTTTCTGATTGCTTGAGCTTGCCTCTTATGAGAGCTTCTGCTTTCCTCTTCTGGCTCAGCATCAAAGCCTTCAAAATGTTGTTGTTCTGCCATATATTTTCTTTTCTACAAATTTAACTTAGAGTTTAGTCTAATACAAACAACTGACCTAATCTGTATGTATTGATTAGGTTCATTGCACTTACAGGTACATTGATAAGATGTAACTTTTGATCTTTTTGAGCCTTTGCCCATTTAACTAGAATAGCCATTCCTGAAACATCTATTGAACTAATATCCTTTAGATCAACTGTATTCTCTTTGAATAAACTCTCTCTCTTGACCCACAGGCTAGGCACAGAATCAAAATTTAATTTGTCTATCTTATTCATAATGTAAATTACTTTTTATCGCCTGATTTCAACTTAGCAATTGCAGCATCTACTCCACTATTCTTAATAATAGGAGATAACTCTGAAATCTTTGCATCTAACATTGAGATGTTTTCACCGATAAGATCAAATGCTTTCCATTGACCAGTCTTATTGTTCTTTCTTAACTTTAAAACAAGCTCTAAATCTTTTTTACCTGCTTCTCTAATTAAAAGTTTTACAGAAACAAGACTTACTGATGGATCAACAGTCTCAACTTTAGCAGGAACAATGTCCTGATTGGTATATTTGCTTAATACATCAACTAGGCTGTTCTTCATGTATACAGCAAATTCATCTGTAAAACGCTGTCTTTCTTCAGCAGAGGTACTCTTTAAAGAGGTTCCAATAACTTTATAGGCTGCGTATTTGATATCAACGTAAGGAATAAGATCCTTTTCGATAATACCTTCAGCTACAGCCCTGTTTGACAATTTATCCTTATTAGCTTTGATATCGTTAATGGTTGTGGTTGCAACTTCATTTGCTAACTCATAAGGATTATTATCAGCAGCTTGTACTGATGAAAAGCCACATAGAGCGATACCTAAAGCTAAAAAATAACTAAAAATTTTCTTCATAATTTCACCTACTATTGAGCAACTTCGTCTTTTGTAGCTTGCTCTTTATCCTGAGAGTCTTTCTTATCAGCACTTGAATTGAATACAAACTTAGAGATTAAGTCCTCAAGTACTAAAGCTGAACCTGTATCGTGGATTACATCTCCATCCTTTAAATATGTTGATCCCATATCCTCATCATAGAAGCCTGGAGTAATACTAATGTATTGTTCTCCAATAATACCTGCTGTTTGAATTGATGCTTTTGACTCACTAGATAACTTGTCATACTGCTTTTCAATATCAAGCTCTACAACTGGTGATAAGGTCTTTGGATCTAAAGAGATAGCACCTACTCTTCCGATTAGAACACCTCCAATTCTAATTGGAGCTCTAATTCTTAAAGAACCTACATTCTCAAAATTTGCATAAACTTTATAAGTTTGGTTGTTGCTGTTTAAAACTAAACCTGCAACTTTTAAGGCTAAGATTACAGCTGCTATTATTCCTAACAGCATAAATATGCCAACCATAATTTCAGCTTTTAAATACTTCATAAATAATACCCAATTAGAACATTAATGCTGTTAACACGAAATCAAACCCTAAAACTGCTAATGATGACTGAACTACTGTGGCAGTTGTAGCCCTACTTATACCTTCTGAAGTTGGCTTACAATCATAACCATTAAATAGAGCTATCCATGTACATACAAAGCCAAAGGCTACTGCTTTAATCATCATAGGAACAAGATCTTTTAATGCATCCACACTAGCCTGCATGCTTGACCAGTAAATACCATCATCTAGACCTAACCAATCAACACCTACTAGCTTACCTCCATAGATACCTACAAGGCAGAAGAGTAAAGATAAGATAGGCATACTGATCATTCCTGCCCAGAATCTTGGAGCAATCACTCTCTTTAGAGGATCAACAGCCATCATCTCTAAAGCTGATAACTGTTCAGATGCTTTTAACTGACCAATTTCAGCTGTAAGAGCTGAACCTGCTCTTCCAGCATACAGTAAGGCAGTAACTACAGGACCTAACTCTCTAATAATAGCTAAAGATACTAAGCTTCCTAAAGATCCTGTTGCCATAAAATCTTTAAGAATATTAAATCCTTGTAAACCTAAAACCATGCCTATAAATAAACCAGATACGATGATGATAATAATTGACTGAACGCCAATAAAATATATCTGACTTACAAGTAATGGAAATGTCTTTTTAAAGTTTGGTAAAGCGAAAATAGAGTGAAAGAAGATTATTGTAGATCTTCCTAATGAGGCTATTTTCTTTAAAAAGTATCTTCCTAAAGATCCAAAGAAAGCTAACATTACAGCTCCTCAATATAGTTATCTGAGCCTTTTAGTTTAAAGGCATAAGGACCATCAAAGTCTCCTTGAATAAACTGCATTACTCGAGGATCTTTGCTGTTCTTAATTTCTTCAGGAGTACCACAACCTAATACTGAACCTTCAGCTAAGATGTATACATAATGAGCAATCTCTAAAATTTCTTTAACATCATGAGTTACGACAACAGAGGTCTTACCTAATGATTTGTTAATATCAGAAATTAGCTTTACTAATACACCTTTAGTAATAGGATCTTGACCTACAAAGGGCTCATCATACATAACTAAATCAGGATCAAGTGCAATAGCACGAGCAAGGGCAGCTCTTCTTGCCATACCACCTGACAACTCAGCAGGAAATAAATTAGCAGCTGCACGCATACCTACAGCTTCTAGATTCATCATGACTACGTCATAAACAAGTTCTTCAGGTAAATTTGTATGCTCTCTAATAGGAAATGCAACATTTTCAAAAACATTCATATCTGAAAACAAAGCACCACTTTGGAATAACATACTCATTCTTTGTCTTAACTTATATAAATCAGTTCTATTTAAAGAATGGATATTAGTTCCATCAAACTCGATGGTTCCTTTATTAGGGGTTAACTGTGCGCCAATAAGTCTTAGAATGGTAGTCTTTCCAGTACCAGAAGGACCTAAAATTGCGGTAATTTTTCCTTTTGGAATGTCGAGTGTCAGATTTTTATAAATCTGTTTACTCTGATAAGAAAACGATACATTCCTTACTTTGATCAGTGCATTATCACTCATGTTCAATTCCACAAAAGAAGTCTATATGCGCATATTTTACCAAACTATAAGGCAAACATAACGCAGTGTATTGAAGAGAATTTTCGAGTTGGATTATATAGATTTTAAGGTCTTTCTCAAAATCAATGAGCACATAAAATGTATGTGCTCATTGATTTTATTATTTAGCAACAAGTTCTTTTTTCTTGCGCAATAAAGTTCTGTGACGAACTTTTACAGATATACCGCGCTCTTTAAATCTGTCGGCCAAACTTTGCGCAATATAGACAGATCGGTGAAAACCACCAGTACAGCCTATTGCTACAGTAAGATAACTTCTATCACTTTGTTCTATAGGCTTTAAAATACCAAAAAGTAAGTCATCAATCTTATCAATATAGGCTTCTACTTCAGGGTACTTTGCAAAGAAATCTTTTACAGGTTGCTCAAGACCGCAATATTCTCTTAGTTCTTTTTCCCAATAAGGATTTGGTAAGAATCTAGAATCAAATACAAAATCAGCATCTTTAGTTACACCGTCTTTATATCCAAAAGACTCAAAGATGATGACAATCTGCTTATATGGTTTGCCTTGGATAGTTGTAACTACCTGCTGACATAACTCATGAACAGATAAATTAGTTGAATCGATACGTAAATCAGCAACGGATGAGATGATCTTTAAGATCTCTGTTTCTTTTTGTAGAGCTTCATTTAAAGAAAGATTATGCAGAGATAATGGATGAAGACGTCTTGTCTCAGAGTATCTTTTAATCAAAACCTGATCATCTGCATCAATAAAAATAACCGTACCGTTAATGTCTTGATCATGAGTAGCTTTAGTGTAAATGTCATTTAATTCAGAATAATCATCACTGATAGGAATATTTCTTACATCTAAAGATACAGCTATTTTGGGATAGCTTTTCTTAGCTAAATCTATTAATTCTTTTAAAAATACAATAGGTAAATTATCAATACAGTAAAAACCTAAATCTTCTAGTGCATGTAAGGCTACGGTTTTTCCTGAACCAGAGCGACCTGATATAACTACAAGCTCAACTTTATTTGTCATGAAGATTTCCTATTGAAAATGAGGATTATCTATTTCAGAAGAATCTACTAATCCTTCTTGTACATGATCCAATAACAGATCAATCTGATTAAGGATTGTTTCGACTTTATGCTTTTCATTTTTAGATAGTCGCATAGCATTTAACAAATCGACATTAGATAAGACTATTGTAAGACTTTTTAAAAGTGACTCAACTTTTTCTACATCGTCTTTTGGTGAAATAAAGAGACTAAAAGCGATATCCACTAATTGTTCATCAGCATCAATTGAATTAAATGTAATAGGTTTATCTAAAATGCTTAATACTGCAAATGTAGGTGTTGAGCTTTGTATTACGGCATGAGGAATAGCAACGCCTTGAAAAAAAACTGTTGTACCTAACTTTTCTCTTTCATTTAAAGCAACGATAATTTCTTTGGAAGTCTTTTTAGTAATGAAAGCGGCACATTCAGCTATTTCTTCAAATAATCTTTTTTTACTAAAGCAGAATAACGGAGACAGTATTTGTGTTTTAGGCAGTACTATCAAGATCTATTTCCTCTTTTCCCCAAAAAAATGCCCTGCACAATGGCAGGGCTCCTCGTTGTTGAAGTTAAGAATTATGACTTTAACTTCTCTTTATACTTAACTAACTGACCGTCAACCTTATCGATTAGACCATCAATTGCTGGATACATACTCTCTGCCTGATGCTCAGCATGAAGATTACCACCTGCTACAGCTAAATCAGCTTTAGCAATCTGGTTCAATTTCTCAACTGTTAGAGTTACTGAGATAGAGGTAATAATATCACCTTTACGCTCAAGACGCTTAAACTTGTCATTGACGTAATCTTTTAAAGAATCGGTTAACTTTACACCTACGCCATGAATATTGATTTGCATATTTACTTCCTTAACCTGATCTTAGTGCCAGGTAATGTTAAGCGAGTACTAAATTGTAACTACACTTTAATAATAGGTTGAAAAATCTAATAATTAAAGGTGTAACTTCACAATTTTCTTAATATTTTTTAGCAATCAATATCAATTCGTGAACTAATTCAATTTTCTGTAAAAAATTAAATTAATTGTTTGCGTTGTGATGTTGATGGAATACCTAAAGATTCTCTGTACTTAGTTACAGTTCGTCTTGCGACATTTAAGCCTTTTTCATTGAGAATATCAGAAATCTTACTATCAGAAAGTGGTTTTCTTGGTGGCTCTTTAGAAATAATCTCTTTAATTACTGCCTTAATAGCAGTTGATGAAGCTGAACCACCGCTTTCTGTGTTTACACTTGATGAGAAGAAATACTTTAATTCAAAAGTACCTTTTGGTGTATGAATATACTTTTCTGTAGTGATTCTAGAAATAGTAGATTCATGCATAGAAATTTCTACTGCAACATCATTTAATACCATTGGATGCATAGCAGACTCACCTTTTTCCATAAAATCTTTCTGATGAGAAACTATGCAACGACCAACTTTTAATAAAGTGTCATTTCTATTATCTATGCTTTGTTTGAACCACTTAGCTTCTTTTAAATGATCTTTGAAAAAGATTTTTTCAGCTTCGTTACGCGCTTTGTTAGCTAATTTTGCGTAATCTTCATTGATTCTAACTTTTAGGTTAGCTGCAGGATTTAACTCTGCACTATAGTCTCCATTTTTATCTTTAACCACAATTAAATCAGGAATTACAAAATCATTTTGTTTTTTTGAATGGACAATGTTATTGCCAGGACGTGGTTCTAATGATGTAATTAGATCATTAACTTTCTTTAAGACATCTTCTTTGATCGAAAGTCTTTGGCATAAAGCAACATAATTACGATTTGAAAGTAAATCTATGTAATTGGTGATCAGGTTAATTGCTAACTTTTTGTACTCAGTATCATCAGGCAAAGCTTTTAATTGAATTAAAATGCATTCCTGTACACTTCTAGCTCCCACACCCAAAGGATCATAATGCTGAACTAGTTTTAAAACAGCATTTACGTCTTCAATAGTAACTGTAGGATCCTGAGTTTTTATGCAATCTAAAATATCCTCTAAAGACTCTTTTAGGTAACCAGAATCATCAATACCATCAATAATAGCTTCAGCAATTTTCTTATCTATTCCATCAAGAGGTGACATTTCTAACTGAAATATTAGATGATCATGAAGAGTTTCTGTAGTTTCACCTTCATAGATATCATCATTTTCGATAGCCAAACCTTTGCTACCTTTTACTTCTGCTGAATACTGATTTTCTTCTGTTTGAGAATTACTTTGTAAAGAACTATCTTTGTCAGAATACTGATTATCTTCTGCTAAATTCTGTTCTGAATAATTATCAGAATCATGTTCATGCTCTGAATCATAAACCTCATCTTCGTGATTTTTCTTAGTATCAAGATTGATACTACCATCACCTAAGATATCTAAAAGGCTTTTTTCATCGTCAATTGAAGCATTATTTACAGAGGAATCATCAGAGAAAGGATCGTAATCAGAATCATTTTGGTTTTCACTATCTAACATATCTTCATATGACTCTTCCATTGAAGACATATCAGAATCATCTAACTCAAGCATTGGGTTAGAATCTACGGTTTGGCGAATCTGCTGTTGTAACTCAATAGTAGATAACTGCAACAATCTGATAGCTTGTTGCATTTGAGGAGTCAGAATCTGAGATTGTGTCTGTGTAGCACGTATCTGCAGCGTATTTCTTAATCCAGCCATAACCAATTACCCTAAAACTATAAAGAGAAATCCTTACCTAAATAAACAGACTTAACCTTATCATTACTTAGAACTTCTTGAGCTGTTCCTTTTGCAATAATTTGACCTGCATTAACAATATAGGACTTTTCACAAACGTCTAAGGTCTCTCTAACATTGTGATCGGTAATTAAAACACCAATTCCTCTGTCACGCAGATGCAGAATGATCTCTTTAATTTCACCAACAGAAATAGGATCAACACCAGCAAAAGGCTCATCGAGAAGAATAAATTTAGGATTAGCAGCAAGAGCTCTTGCAATTTCTACACGTCTTCTCTCTCCACCTGATAAGGACATACCTACGTTGTTTCTTAATTTTGAAACACTGAACTCTTCTAAGAGCTTATTAACTCTGTCTTCTTTTTCTGATTTTGTTAGGCCTGGAAGAAGCTCTACCACACCCATTAAATTCTGATAAACGGTTAATTTTCTAAAAATAGAGTTTTCTTGAGGTAAATAACCTAAACCTGCTCTTGCTCTAGCATGCATTGGCAGTGAAGTTAAGTCATGATCGTCAAGAATGACTTGGCCTTCTTCTGAAGAAATAATACCTACGATCATATAAAAAGATGTAGTTTTACCAGCTCCATTTGGGCCTAATAAACCAACAACAGAACCACTGCTAACACTTAAACTTACGTCAGATACAACAGTTCTTTTTTTATATGTCTTTTTAAGATGTAATGCTTTTAAAACGCTCATATCAACCTATTTACTTTTGATTCTTATCTTTGTTACCGTCACTCTTTAACTCTTGAGGAATAAAGGTACTCTGTACTCTTCCATCCTGGCTATTTTCATTAGTAGCCTTAAGTTGTTTTGTAACAGTGTTATATTCAATTCGCTCACCATCTACGTGAGAATTCTCTTGCCAAATGGTTGCTCTACCAATAAGGATCAGTAAATTTTTCTTAGGAAGGTAGTGAATAATTGATGACTGAGAATGAATGATCTTTCCATTCTCCTGTAACTGTTTGTAAGTTGCAGGCTTTCCGTAAGCAACGATCTCTTCTAGTTGATCATTAGAATCTCTTGTAATTTCAGCTTTATCAGAATGAACTTCAATAGTTCCCTGTGTTGCTACAACGTTCTCAAGGAAGATAGCCTTATTACTGTTAAAGTCTGCAATCTGCTCTTTTGACACAATATTTAAAGGTTGCTCTGTATCATTATCAAGAGCAATTGCTTGACATGATAACAATGAAAGTAAGAGTAAACTTAAGTGAAAACTACTTACTCTGCGGATAATATGTAGCATTTGGGTTTCCTTTATATTTGAGAACATTTGAATTTAAGTCAAAACTAAACTTTGTGCCAGTTGTAAAAAAATCGTTTCCGTAAATATTTACTAGATCTTCAGAAGTAACCATATTTAGACCAAAGTCATAATTTAGGTAATCAGCTGTAGCTCTTTTAATAGCTGAATCTTCAAAGCCAGGATAAATTAGGACATTATCGCTTATGAAAGCTGATTTATCAGTAATCATGTGTCCTTTTTTTCCTTTCATGTGCCACAGTTCTATCTTGTTATTCTTATAAGAATATGAACTAATCAGTGGATTTTCAAAAAGATAAAGTGTTTTATTATCAAAATATGTGGTCTTAGTTGAAACCAATGTTCTAATTACCCTACCATTTTTGTCATAAACTGCACCTTCAGTATCTGTTGCAATAAAAGTTGGCAACTGGCTTACATCAGACACCTCTTTCTTACCTACCATAGTAGAGTAAACATAAATACCGACAGCTAATATTAAAAATAATAAAGCTAGAATAATTGATCTTTTAGTAACGCTCATCAGCAAAACCGCCATCTGCGTTTAAAACGCCTTTAGAGATCAGAATAAGGTCACATAATTCTCTAACAGCACCTTTTCCGCCTTCAGTTACAGTAATGTAATCTGCAATTTTTTTAATAAATGGGTGAGCATCTTTAGGACAAACAACTACACCTGCTAATCTGAACATTGGCATATCATTCAAATCATCACCGATACATACTACTTCATCAGTGCCAATATTCAATTTCTCACATAATTTTGTAAGAGCAATGCCTTTGTTCATTTCTCCTTGAATTACATGACTTACATGTAAATCTGCCATACGGCGTTCAGTTAAAGGAGCACTTCTTCCTGTAATTACAGCACACTCAATGCCTTCTTTGTGTAAAGCTACTATGCCAAATCCATCTTTTACATTGAATTTTTTAAGTTCAATATCTTTATTATCATAGTAGATACCACCATCAGTAATTGTGCCATCAACATCAAAAGCTAACAGCTTTATTGATGACAATCTTGATAGTAATTCTGAATCTACTCTTCCGTAACAAGTATTTACTTTAAGCATATATAGGCCCTAAAAAATCTCTTTTAACTTATTATAGCAACAAATGTGCCATTTATTGTTAACAGAAATTTTAATGATGATCGTTAGATTTGATTTTTAACAACAGCTAGACAAAACGAAAGCTAATTTAGCTATTCTTTATTTTTAGAGACTTTTTCTCTTTTTTGATATTTGTTTCTTTGTCTACTGTCACATCAGTGTTCTTGATTTCTAGAGCCAAGCAATCACTGTTGCTTGTTAATATCTGAGATTTGATTTTCTTTAAGGATGCGTTTTCAATTTGTCTTACTCGCTCTACAGAGACCTTTAATTCATCAGATAGTTCCTGTAAAGTTGCTTTATTATCATCAAGCCATCTCCTTTTAATAATATAACGAGATCTTTCATCTAGAGACTGCAAAGCCTTAGACAATCTCTCAAGCTCGTATGTTTGGTAATCTCGATTTTCAAAATTCTTGGCAAAATTTGAATTTTCATCTTCAAGATATGAGGCAGGAGCTAATAAAGGTAACTGTGAATTGTCACTATCATCGTCAGCTGACATATCAAAGCCAATATCTTGCCCTGATAAACGAGTTTCCATTTCAGCAACATCATTAGGTGAAACACCTAAATCATCAGCTACATTTTCACGCTCTTTTTCTGTAAACCACCCCAAACGCTTTTTATTCTGTCTTAGCTTAAAGAACAGCTTTCTTTGAGCTTTTGTAGTAGCAACTTTTACTACTCTCCAGTTTTTAATTACATAATCGTGGATTTCAGATTTTATCCAAGGTACAGCAAAAGCAGCTAATCTTGCACCAGCATCTGGATCAAAGTGTTTTACTGCTTTCATTAGACCAATATTACCTTCCTGAATTAAATCAGCTACAGGTAAACCGTATCCAGAATAACCGCGAGCAATACTTACTACCAAACGTAAGTGTGACAAGATCAATTTTCTAGCAGCTTCAATATCACCATAATCACGTAACCTTTTAGCCAAGGTACGCTCATCCTCAGGCTCCAACATAGGAACCTGATTTATGGCCTTTACATAGCTGTCTATATTTCCAACGGGAGCTAACATTCCCATTGTTTCTTGTTTATTCTGATCTTTCATTTACTACTTCACTTGCTTTGCAGTTCTCATTATAAGAGCAAGTACCAGTAACTTTTTATTATGCAATAAAATCTATCGGCTTTTAGTCGAATAAGGCGTCCACAAAAGAGTCAATGTCAAATTCTCTTAGATCTTCAGATTTTTCACCAATACCGATATATCTTAAAGGAACTTTAAACTTATCTGCTAAAGCAAAGACCACACCGCCTTTTGCAGTTCCATCTAACTTAGTTAAGCAAAGTCCTGTTACATTAACGGCTTGACCAAAGATCTTCATTTGAGATACAGCATTCTGTCCTGTAGTAGCATCCAGTACCAACATCACTTCATTTGGTACGTTTTCATCAATTTTCTTCATTACGCGGACAATTTTCTTTAATTCCTCCATTAAATTGTCTTTATTTTGAAGTCTTCCTGCAGTATCACAAATTAAAACGTCTGCGTTATGAGCTTTTGCTGAAGTTAACGCATCAAAAATAACAGATGCACTGTCTGAACCTGTTGGTTGTGAGATAACTGGCGTGTCTGTTCTGTTACCCCATTCCTTTAACTGTTCTACAGCTGCAGCTCTAAAAGTATCACCAGCTGCGAGCATAACTTTTTTACCTTGAGCTTTGTATTTCAAAGCAAGTTTTCCTATGGTAGTGGTCTTACCAGCTCCATTTACACCTACCATTAAGATTACAAAAGGAAGATCACCTTGTTTTTCTACTTTAAGATGCTCGCTACAAGGAACTAAGATGTCCTTTAGAAGGTTCTTTAAATTATTCTTTAAAGCACCAGCATCTCTTAATTCTTTGATTTTTGACTCTTCTCTTAGTCTTTCAATAATGTTATTGGTGGTATCTACACCTAAATCGGCTGTTAAAAGAGATGTTTCTAAGTCTTCATACAACTCATCATCAATCTTTTTACCGGTTACTAAAACACCTATACCAAAAGCTAAATTTTCTCTTGTTCTCTTTAATCTTTCAAAGAAGGATACTTTTTCTTTTTTAGGATCGTTATCCCCTTTATTGTCATCCTCAGTATTTACGCTTTCTTTAACATCTACTAACTTTTCTTCTTGTTTATCTAACTGTTCTTCTTTGTTACTATTGGATAGGGAATCTTCAACTATATTAGTCTCATTAGATTCTTTATTGTTTTTAGAGTCTGATGTTGTAGCCCCGTAATCAGATACTATTTTCTCTTTATTTTCTGATAAAACATCATCATTAGTTTGTACTTTTACAGATTCTTCATTTTTCTTAATTTCTGATGATTCATCTTTATTTTTTTTTGAAAAAATAGAAAAAATACCCATATTTTTACCCAAATTTATTTCTTACAATGTGATATTCTCATGCATTATAGACTAATTCCAAATTCATTTCATTTTGAGAATTTAAGCCTTTTTAATACAAGCTATCGTGGTTTACATATGAAAAACAATACTTACGAAAATGATGTGCGAATTCTTGGTGGTAAATTTAAAGGAAAATTATTACCAGTACTAGACGTCGAAGGTTTAAGACCTACACCTTCAAGAGTAAGAGAAATTATTTTTTCTTGGATAAAAGATTCTTTAGGTAATGCAAAAGTCTTAGATTTGTTTGCAGGTTCTGGTGCTTTAGGTTTAGAAGCCTATTCAAGAGGAGCTAAAGACGTAACTTTAGTTGAATTAGACAAAGATAACAGTTCTAATTTAAAAGTAATTGCAAAAAGCATGAGTTACGATGAAATTCATGTAATCAATGATGATGCTCTTCACTTTTTAGAAAACGTAAGCTCAACCTTTAATATTGTTTTTATTGATCCTCCTTATAAATTAGACATTTATGAGAAAGTACTTGAAAAACTGTTAGATAAAAATTTAATCGATGACGATTCTTTGATCTATGTTGAAATGAGAAACGGCTCTAATAAGATTGTTCCAGGTTATGAGATTATTCGCGAGGAGAATGCAGGTCAGTCAAAATACTCTTTGTGGACAAAAAGTAAGCTTTTATTCTAATTACCGATTTACCTAAACAAACGGCCCTTTAAGGGCCGTTCTTCATTAAAAGACCTAAATTATCGTCTTCTATTTCTTGCTGTTTCAACAACCTTCAATCGAGCCATAGCATCAGCCAAACGAGATAATGCATGAGCATAATCTGTATCGCCTGTACCATGATTTGCGATTGATTCTTTGGCATTCTTAATAGCTTCTTGAGCCTTTGCTTCATCGATGTCATCAGCTCTTAAAGCTGTATCAGCCAAGATGGTTACAGAATCAGGTTGAACTTCCAACACACCTCCAGCTAAGTAAATCTGATCTTCTTTATCCTGAGAGTCGATCAGAGATACCATACCTGTTTTGATTGTTGTTAACAAAGGAGCATGACCGTATCTGATGCCCATTTCACCTTCTGAACCCGTAACTCTTACAGACTTTACAGAACCAGAATATAGGCTTCCGACACCACTAATTACGTCCAAATGGAATGATATAGAATCCATTTTTCACCCCTTTAATTATAAGTTCTTAGCTTTTTCTACAGCTTCGTCGATAGTACCAACCATGTAGAATGCCTGCTCTGGAAGATTATCATACTCACCGTTGATAATACCCTTGAATCCGCGGATAGTCTCTTTTAGTGGTACGTACTTACCAGGAGAACCGGTGAATACTTCAGCAACACTGAATGGCTGAGATAAGAATCTCTCAACCTTACGAGCTCTTGCTACAACAAGCTTATCCTCTTCAGATAACTCATCCATACCAAGAATTGCAATAATATCTTTCAATTCTTTGTAACGCTGTAGAACAGTCTGAACACCACGAGCTACTTCATAGTGCTCTTTACCAACAACATAAGGGTCTAACTGACGTGATGTTGAAGCTAAAGGATCAACAGCTGGGTAAATACCTAAAGAAGCAATCTGTCTTGATAGAACGATAGTTGCATCCAAGTGAGCGAATGTTGTTGCTGGGCTAGGATCGGTCAAGTCATCAGCAGGAACATAAACGGCCTGAACAGATGTAATAGAACCTTTCTTAGTTGAAGCAATACGCTCCTGTAAAACACCCATTTCCTCAGCTAGAGTTGGCTGGTAACCAACAGCTGAAGGCATTCTTCCTAACAGTGCAGATACCTCAGTACCAGCTAGGGTATAACGATAGATGTTATCGATGAACAGAAGCACATCCAAACCTTCGTCACGGAACTTCTCTGCAACAGTCAAACCTGTTAAAGCAACACGTAGACGGTTTCCTGGTGGTTCGTTCATCTGACCATAAATCATTGATACTTTATCAATAACCTTTGATTCCTGCATTTCATGGTAGAAGTCGTTACCCTCACGAGTACGCTCACCAACACCAGTGAATACAGACAAACCTGAGTGAGCTTTAGCGATGTTGTTAATAAGCTCCATCATGTTAACGGTCTTACCAACACCAGCACCACCGAATAAGCCTACCTTACCGCCTTTTGCGAATGGGCAGATAAGATCCATAACCTTAATACCAGTTTCAAGGATCTCAGTTGTTGATGACTGCTCTGAGTATGTTGGTGCAGCTCGGTGGATAACCCACTTTTCTTTCTCACCAATAGGACCTCTTTCATCAACAGGCTGACCTAAAACGTTCATAATACGTCCTAAGGTCTCTCTACCTACAGGAACTTTAACACCAGCACCTGTATTAACTGCCTCTAAGCCTCTGCTTAAACCGTCTGATGAACCCATTGCAATGCAACGAACTACACCACCACCAATTTGTTGCTGAACCTCAAGAACCAAATCAGGACGATTCTTACCATCACCCTTCACATCTAGAGCATCATATAGCTCTGGAATATGGCCCTCAGGGAACTCAACATCAACAACAGCTCCGATGATCTGTACGATTGTACCTTTCTCACCAGCTCTATTTGAAGTTTCAGCCATTTTAAAATCCTCTCATCAATTAAACCGCTGATGCACCAGATACGATGTCGTTTAATTCCATCGTAATGCCTGCTTGTCTTGCCTTGTTGTATTCAAGCTGTAAATCGCTAACTAATGATTCAGCATTATCAGTTGCGGCTTTCATAGCAACCATACGAGCTGCCTGCTCAGAAGCTAGATTCTCTAATACAGCCTGATAAACCATCTGTACAACATAACGGTCTAACACAACTTTTAAGATTGATTCTGGTTCAGGCTCATATAAGTAATCCCAATGATGTTTACTTGTTTCATCATCGTTGCGAACAAGTGGTAACAACTGAGATACAGTTGGGATCTGAACCATCGTATTTTTGAAAGAGTTGCATGCCAAATAAATAGCATCAACTTCACCTTTCAAAAAGGCATCAGTCATAACTTTGATTGCACCAACAAGCTTTTCAGGTTTTGGATCATCACCAAAGCCAGCATGCTGAGCCATCACATCAATATTGCTGTGGTTAAAGTATCCAGATGCTTTTGTACCTAAAAGCACAACTTTGATACCAACATTCTGTTTGCTAAATTCCTGCATTTTTAAAGTAATTTTGCGGAACAGATTGATATTTAAACCACCACACAGGCCTCTATCTGTAGAAACTACAATGAAGCCTACGTTCTTCACTTCACGCTCTTCCATAAAAGGATGATGGAATTCACTATGACTTGAAGCAATATGATTAATAATGTCGTGTAAACCTTTTGAATAAGGACGAGACTGGCTCATTTTTTCCTGAGCCCTACGCATCTTAGAGGCGGCTACCATTTGCATAGCACTAGTAATCTTCTGTGTATTTTGCACAGAAGCTATCTTAGTACGTATTTCCTTTGCACCTGCCATTTAAGCGCTCCTAGTAAGTCTGAGTTGATTTAAAGTCCTTAACAACTTCAGTAAGTTTAGCTACAACTTCATCTGAGTAGTCAGGCTTTGCCTCAATATCCTTAAGCAGAGAATCATATTTTGAGTGAGCGAATGCTAGTAAAGCTTTCTCAAATGGAAGAACTTTATTTAATTCAACATCCTCAAGGTAACCTCTTTCAGCAGCGAAAATAGTTAATGCCTGTTCTGCTACAGATAGAGGAGAATACTGGTTCTGCTTCATAAGCTCAGTTACTTTCTGACCGTGATCAAGCTGCTTTCTTGTAGCTTCATCCAAATCTGAAGAAAACTGAGCGAATGCTGCTAATTCACGATACTGAGCTAACGCAGTACGAATACCACCAGACAGTTTCTTCATAAGTTTAGTTTGAGCTGCACCACCTACACGTGATACTGAAATACCAGGATCAACAGCAGGTCTTACACCAGAGTTAAATAAACTTGTTGTCAAGAAAATCTGACCGTCGGTAATAGAAATAACGTTAGTAGGAATAAATGCAGAAACGTCACCAGCCTGTGTTTCAATGATTGGCAATGCAGTCAAAGAACCAGTCTTACCAACTACCTTTCCACCACTCTTTTCTTCAAGATACTTTGCATTAACTCTTGAAGCACGCTCTAATAGACGTGAATGCAGGTAGAAAACATCACCTGGGTAAGCTTCACGCCCTGGTGGACGGCGAAGTAATAGAGAAATCTGACGATAAGCAACAGCATGCTTTGATAAGTCGTCATAGATAATTAAGGCATCTTCACCTTGATCCATGAAGTACTCACCCATTGCACAACCAGCATATGGAGCAATGTATTGTAAAGCTGCTGTATCAGATGCAGAAGCTACTACAACTATAGTATTTGATAGAGCACCTTCTTCATCAAGTTTTCTTACAACAGAAGCAATTGTTGATGCCTTCTGTCCAATAGCAACGTAAATACAACGTACGCCATACTTAACCTGATTGATGATAGTATCAATAGCTAAAGCTGTTTTACCTGTCTGACGATCACCAATGATTAACTCACGCTGACCACGTCCAATAGGCACCATAGAGTCAACAGCTTTATAACCTGTCTGGATAGGCTGAGAAACACTCTGACGAGCAATAACACCTGGAGCAATTTTTTCTACAGGATAGAAAAGCTCTGATTTAACAGGACCATTACCGTCAATAGGTTCACCTAAAGCACTAACAACTCTACCTAAAAGACCAGTACCTACTGGAACTTCTAGAATACGACCAGTGCTGTGAACTTTCATACCTTCTGACAGTTTGTCATAAGGTCCTAACACAATAGCACCAACAGAGTCACGCTCTAAGTTTAAAGCTAGACCATATAGGTCATTACCAAACTCAAGCATTTCACCCTGCATAACGTTGGACAGACCGTGAATTCTAACAATACCGTCGTTTACAGAAACGATAGTACCTTCATCACGAGCTTCTGTCACAACCTTAAATTGCTGAATTCTTTGCTTAATTAAATCAGCAATTTCAGTTGAATTTAGTTGCATATATGTCCTCTATTTATCTGAGGGTTGAAGTCAAGTTTTGTAAACTTGTCTTTACGCTAGCATCAATTACTTTGTCACCAATCTTCAAAACAGCACCACCAATTAAGGTTTTGTCGATTTTCTGATTTAAGATAACTTTACAATCGAACTTTTTAACTAGCTTATCCTTAAGAGATTCAATTTCGCTATCAGAAAAAGCTCTTGCAGATATGAGATCACACTCTAAACGCTTTTCGTGTTTTTCTCTTAATCTTACAAATTCTTCGAAAATTTCAGGAATAACTTCAAAACGGTTATTTTCACCAATAACCTTTACGAAATTCTTTCCACTTTCACTAAGAATGTCTTTTAACAACGAAATCAGACTGTCAGCTGCGACTGAAGAATTAGGAGCTAACTTTAAGCTGTCCATAAAGTATTGATCTTTACAAGCAACAGCCATAGCTTCTAGCATGGTCTGCCAACCGCTTAAGTTATTTTCTTCTAATGCTATCTCAAAGGTAGCTTGAGCATAAGGTCTTGCAACAGTCAAATTTTCAGCCATTACACACCTCTTAATTAAAGTGAATCAGCAATTTTCTTAAGCAGAGCTTCATCAGCTTTAGAATCGATCTTTTCGTTAATGATCTTTTCAGCGCCTGCAACTGCTAAAGAAACAACTTCAGATCTTAAATCTTCGCGAGCTTTATTCTTCTCAGCTTCAATTTCACTCTTAGCTAAATCAAGGATCTTCTTTCTTTCTAGCTGAGCTTCTTCTGAAGCCTTATCAATAATTTGAGATCTGGTTTTGTTTGCTTCATCAATAATTTTCTGAGCTTCTACTTTTGCAGAACGAATTGTGTCTTTAGCGTTTTCGTTTGCAAGTTCAAGACTCTTTTTAGCCTTTTCGGCAGCAGTCAAACCATCAGCGATTTCTTTCTGTCTCTTTTCAAGAGCATTTATCAGAGGAGGCCATACAAACTTCATGCACAGCACAGCAAAGATAAGAAACGCTACTGCCTGACCAACAAATGTTGCGTTAATTTCCAATCTAGATACCTCTAAATTTGGTTTTGCTGTCTATTAACCTGCAACAGCAAACATTAAGTACATACCAAGACCTACACCGATCATAGGAATAGCATCAACTAGACCCATAACAATGAAGAACTGTGTACGAAGTAATGGTAATAAATCAGGCTGTCTTGCAGAACCCTCTAAGAACTTACCACCTAAAATACCAATACCGATAGCAGCACCAATGGCAGCTAAGCCCATCATAAGACCTGCAGCAAGGTATATTAATTCCATTTTATATCTCCTGTTTTTATATAAATAAAATCGTGTTTAGTCTTCTTCACTAGCCATTGATAAGTAAACAATAGTTAGCACCATGAAAATAAATGCCTGCAATGTAACAATTAAAATGTGGAATAAAGCCCAAGGAACATTTAGAACCCACTGGATCCACCATAATGGCAATAGAGCGATCAGAATAAAGATCATCTCACCAGCATACATATTTCCAAAAAGACGAAGACCTAATGAAATAGGCTTAGAAAGTAAGGAAACGCCTTCTAACAAGAAGTTAACTGGGATAAAAGCCCAATGATTGAAAGGATGAAGTGTTAGGCTCTTAAAGAATCCGAGCACACCAATATTTTTGAATGAGAATGCAAAAATAAGTAGGAATACACATACAGCCATTGAAAGGGTAATGTTCACATCAGCTGATGGAACGACTCTGAAGTATGGAACACCAATACGTTTTGCAAATTCAGGGATCAAGTCAATTGGTAGCAGATCCATTAAGTTCATGAAGAAAATCCACATGAAAACTGTTAAAGAAAGTGGGGCTATTAACTTGCTCTTACGCTTAAAAATACTTACAACGGTATTCTGAACAAACTCAAATATCATTTCTAAAAAACATTGAAGTTTAGAAGGAACACCACTGGTAGTTTTCTTAGATGCATACTTGAACAGAATTAAAAATAGAAAACCTAATATAACAGTTAAACCTAAAGAATCTAAGTTCACGGTATAAGGATTAACGATTTTTGATTCACTCTGTTCAGGAAGAACAGCATAGCATGAGCCACTGCCAAGATCTGATAACTTACATTTTTGAACAGCTACAGTCTTAAGACATTGTTCTTGAGTAGCACCTTCTTCTGAAAGGCATTGTGCAAACTCAGTTTTATAAGCTGGTTTAACACTATCTACAATAGAAAAATCTCTAAGATCTAACTGCAAAAAGTGTAAGTGATGAGAAATGTATTCTTGAGAATTACTCTCTGACATAGAATCACACCCTATTTTGTAAATTTAAGCATTCAATTTTGTTTGTAAACGCTTAACCCAAAACTAACATGTAAAAAAATACGACTATTAACATTCAAAGTCAAAAACAAAATGTCTAAAAATGTCACTTTTAGTGAAATTTTTTACCATTAATTTGATCAATAAAATTAACAATTAATCTTGACAACACTAGTATGCTGAATACAAACACTACAATTTTATTGTTTAAATTCAGTATTTTAAATGTAAACAATAATAAAAAAATCAAAAGACTTATCTTCAATACAAAGGCATATATAACCTCGTATAAGACAAAGCTTGGTGTAAGTTTTGAATTACGGTATCTTCTTTGTAACAGATAATATAGAAGATTTATAAATGAAAATATAAAGCATCCTTGAGCAAAAGACAGGAAGTTTATAGCGTAATTTTGATCTGTAAAATATGAAAATAAGAAACATATAAAAGCAAATAGACCAACTAGTAAAAAGTAAGTTTTTAGAAGCTTCAAGTCCATTTGCATTTAAATTACTCTTTTAATGAGAATAGAGCTAAGAAGAGCTCTAATTGATCTTTTGATGTGTAAGATAAAGTGATCTTACCTTTATCTTCATTTGAAGCATTAAATTTAACTTTAACCCCTGACAGAACATTACCAATGTTCTTTTCCCAATCATTAAAACTAGGATTTTTATAGCTCTTTTTTGATTTAGGAGCGTTATCTTCTAATCCATTCTCTTTAATGTCACTAACCAACTTTTCTGTTTGTCTTACAGTAAGACAGTTCTTAACTACATATTGAGCAGCTTTTAACTGTAATTCTTTATCTTCTAAAGAAAGAATTACTTTTGCATGACCAAGATCGATCTGACCATCAACAATCATGTTTTTGATTTCATCATGCAAATTGTTAATTCTCAGAATATTAGTTACAGAACTTCTAGATTTACCTAAGGTTTTAGCCAATTCTTCCTGAGTTAAGTTGCATTCATTCAACATCAATAAAAAAGCGTTAGCCATTTCAACTGGATTTAAATCTTCGCGCTGTATATTTTCAATAAGAGCTACAGCGTAACCATTTAATTCAAGATCATCTCTGATTAAACAAGGTATAGAAGATAAATTGGCTAGTTTACAAGCTCTATATCTTCTTTCACCGCAAATAATTTCATACAAATCATCTTGAGATTTTTTTACTAAAAGAGGCTCTAATAAACCATGTTCTTTGATAGAGAAAGCTAATTCATTTAATTTTTCTTCATCAAAAGCTTTACGAGGTTGATATACAGAAGCTTTTAATTTTTCTATTGGTAATAAAACAACAGAATTTTCATCAACAGGCAAAATCACAGAACTATTTTCTTTTTCAGATGTATCAACTTTTACTTCAGATTCAGTTTGTTCTTTAATCTTGTTGCCACTTAAAAGAAAATCTAGGCCTCTACTTCTATTCAATCCAGCCATTTTCGTACCTATTATTTATTTGCCTTAGATATAATTTCAGCTGCTAAAGAAAGGTAAGCTTTTGATCCTACTGAGGACTTATCGTAATACATTGCAGGCTTACCATAGCTAGGAGCTTCAGCTAATCTTACATTTCTTGGAATAATTGTCTCGTATACAAGATCACCAAAATTCTTCTTTAATTCATCAGAAACGTCTGTAGATAGACGATTTCTGTTATCGAACATGGTGCGCAAAATTCCTTCAATCTTTAATTTTGAATTTACTGCACTAGCTAACTGATCTACAGTCTCAATCAATAAAGTTAATCCTTCTAGAGCAAAATATTCACACTGCAAAGGAACTAAGATTGAATCTGCTGCACAAAGAGCATTTACAGTTAGAATATTTAAAGAAGGAGGGCAATCAATTAACACAAAATCATAGTTATCTTTGATTTTATCTAATGATTTTTTAAGAAAAGATTCTCTACCAAATTTATCTAATAAACTTACTTCAGCAGCTGTTAAATCTTCATTTGAAGGAATTAAATGAAATCCACCTTCTGTTGTTGTTACTACAGCTTCTTTGATATCAAGACCATCTACTAAAACATTGGTAATAGACTTTTCTAGACCAAATTTTAGTACTCCTGATGCCATAGTAGCGTTTCCCTGAGGATCACAATCTACTACTAGAATTTTTTTTTGCATAGCAGCAAGAGATGCTGCTAAGTTAACACAGGTGGTAGTCTTTCCTACACCACCTTTCTGATTTGCAATAGCAATTACTTTAGTCAATTTCTATTCCTTTCTAATTTTTTATTCTCATTACCACTGCTTGTCTTTTAGCATCTAAGGAAGGAACTTTTAATTCTATTATCTCTTCAATAGTGGTGTTTTTATCAATTTGATCTAATTCATCGTGTTCCAAATTAGCTTTCATTGCCAAGAAAACACCTTCATCAGAAATTAAATCTTTACACCACTCTATTATCTTGCATAAAGGTGCAAAAGCTCTACTTAAAATACAATCAAACTTCTTGTCTGTTTTTATATTTTCGCAACGATCGTTGATAATGGAAATATTATTTAAATTTAATGAAACCATTGCTGTTCTTACAAAAGACAACTTCTTAGCAATAGAATCAATCAAAGTAAAATGTTTATCAGGGTTAAGTATAGCAAGAACCAAACCAGGAAAACCTGCTCCTGTTCCCACATCAGCAATGTTATCTCCTCTGTTCTTAATCAAAGGAGAAACAACAGCACTATCCAAAATATGCAATACAACCATCTGCATAGGATCTCTAATTGCTGTTAGATTTAATGCTTTATTCCATTTTTCTAACAAAACAACTAAAGTTGCCATTTTATCAAGTTGTTCTTGGCTACATGATATGTCTGTCTGAGAGATCAGATATTCGATCTTATGTAATATTTCAGACTTATCTACAACAGATGGTTTATTTCTCATTTTTTACCTTAATTTTTGCCAAGCAAGTTCATTTTCTTTAAGTGAACTAACAGAATTGATATAGCAGCAGGAGTAATACCTGAAATACGAGATGCCATACCAATAGTTTCTGGTTTGTACTCATTTAGTTTTTGAGCAACTTCATTTGATAATGACTTGATCTGTTTGTAATCAAAATTCATAGGAAGTAAAGTCTGCTCATTTACAACTTTCTTCTTAATATCATCAAGTTCTCTTTGCAGATAACCTTGGTATTTTACTTGAATTTCAACCTGTTCAACAGACTGTTCTTTAGTAGCAATAGGTTCCAAATTAGATGCTTCAATTAAACCATTTAGTTTAACCTCAGGTCTTCTTAAGATCTCTTCTAAAGTTTGTTCTTGAGAAAGAGGTGTATTTAAGATCTGACTGATGTTCTTACCCATATCTGAAGATGGTTTTACAGTAGTTTCTCTTAAACGAGCTTTCTCTTTTTCAATCTGATTTTGTTTATCTTCAAACTGCTTCCATCTCTCATCAGATATAATTCCTAATTCTCTTGCCTTAGGAGTTAATCTGATATCAGCATTATCTTCACGTAAAATTAGTCTATATTCAGCTCTTGAAGTAAACATTCTGTAAGGTTCTTTTGTACCTAATGTACATAAGTCATCCATCAGAACACCAACGTAAGCTTCATTTCTCCTTGGAAACCAAGGTTTCTGACCTTTTACGTATAAGCCAGCATTAATACCAGCTAATAAACCTTGAGCAGCAGCCTCTTCATAACCAGTTGTTCCGTTAATTTGTCCTGCTAAGAATAGACCAGGTACTTTCTTTGACTGCATTGATACTGATAATTCTCTAGGATCATAGAAATCATACTCAATTGCATAACCAGGTCTTGCAATAATTGCATTTTCTAAACCTTCAATTGAGTGAATGAAGTTTTCTTGAACATCAAATGGTAAAGAAGTAGAAATACCATTTGGATAGACTAAAGGAGATGTTAATCCTTCAGGTTCAATGAATACCTGATGAGATGTTCTGTCAGGATATCTTACGATCTTATCTTCAATAGAAGGACAGTAACGAGGGCCTACAGAATGAATTACACCTGAATATAATGGACTTCTATCTAGTCCTCCTCTAATGATTTCATGAGTTTTTTCATTTGTTTTTGTTATATAGCAAGGTACTTGAGTAGGATGAACCTTATCTTCATTTAAATATGAAAAAGCTGGTTGTGGATACTCAGGCTCTTGTTTAGTCATCTTTGAATAATCAATAGAACTTGCAACAATACGGGCAGGAGTACCTGTCTTAAGTCTTCCAACCTTTAAACCTAAATTCTTTAGATTTTCAGCCAAACCAATAGAAGCTGGATCACCAGCTCTTCCGCCTGAATAATGATCTAAACCAATATGAATCAAACCATTTAAGAAGGTACCAGCACAAATTACAACAGCTTTTGAATAGAATTCAATTCCTGCAGCAGTTTTTACACCGCAAACTGTATTGTCTTTATAGATAATCTCTGTAGCTGGTTGCTGAAATATTGTTAAATAATCGTAATTCCAAAGAGTCTTTCTCATTACCTCTTTGTATAAATGACGATCAGTCTGAGCTCTTGTAGCTCTTACAGCAGGACCTTTAGATGAATTTAATGTTCTAAACTGAATACCAGCTTTATCAATTGCTCCTGGACATACACCACCCATAGCATCAATTTCTTTAATTAGATGACCTTTACCGATGCCACCGAAAGCGGGGTTACAAGACATTTCTCCCACAGTTTCTAGATTATGGGTTAAAAGCAGAGTCTTACATTTCATTCTTGCACTTGCAGCTGCTGCTTCAATACCCGCGTGTCCAGCACCAATAACAATAACATCAAAATTTCTAAAGCTATTCATTTTTTTATTAAATCCATCTATAGATCTTGAAGATCAAATTTTGCTCTTACCTATACAAGATCTGAATGAGAGGTTTTCCACAAAAATTGGCTGTCAATAATAAATAATAAGTAAATATTAATTTATTAATATATATATCTTATTATTTTTATTATTAGTAACGAAAATTTTGTTAAAAACTAAATTTTTTGTTTAATTTCAATTTGTTACTAATAAATAAATCTCTTAAAAAGGTTGTTAATTAGTATGGAAAAATTGTTGAAAAGTGGTTATTTATCAACAGTCTAAAAATTATACCGTTTACACTTAAAAGTTATCAATAGGTTTTCAACAACTTTTACCTATTTTTTCAACAGCTTTTTTACAGGTTCATATTTTACAAAATACAGACATCTAAATCTAAATAATGTTTCTTAATTTTTATTTAATTATTACTAATAAAAAAAATAATTAATGTCCAAATTGGATCACAATTTAAAAAAAATATAAATAATTATTTGAAAATAAAAGAATTAATTTGATATAAGCAATGCCTATAACTTCATATAAAAAAATTGTATTTGTAATTAAACGTGATTTATTTAAGAATAAGCCATGTTCCTAAGGAACATAACAATAAATACAAAAATTTATAATTTTTTTAGGGATTATATTTATGAAAAAGTCATTATTAGCATTAGCTGTAGTATTTGCAGCTTCTTCAGCAACTGCTTCAGCAGCTACTGTTTATGATAAAGATGGTACTACCTTAACAGTTGGTGGTCGTGTTCAGTCAGTTTTCTATAATGGATTCTACACAAAAGCTGGCTACAAGGATGCATCATTAGTTAATTCATCTCGTTTTAGTGTTGCAGGTAACACCAAAGTTAACGATTACTTATCAGTACTAGCATTCTCAGAGTGGGATATGGCTGATGGTAATAAACAGACAGGTGACAAGCTTTTATCAAGAGAGCAGTACGTAGGTGCTGATTTTGGTTCTTTAGGTAAGTTAATTGCTGGTAAGACTCTTGATTCAACAAGACAGGTAATGGCTGCAACTGATATTTTTGAGTATGTTGATGTTCAGAATGATACTGGTATCAATGGTGATAGACGTAATGGTTTATTCCGTTATGACTATAACAACAACGGTGTATTTGCATCAGCAACTTTTGAAACTGCAGGTGATGATCAGAAAATTTTTGGTACAAAGTACAATGTTCAGAATGGTTATGCTGTAGCTTTAGGCTATACCTTCGATAATGTAGTATTTGGACCTTTATCAATCAAGGCTGGCTATAATTTTATTAATGGTCAGAATGATGATGGTTTCATTGTTAAAGGATTTGATAATGCAAAGAATTTTGCAACATCAATTGCTTGGGGCTCATCAAGTGATGGTTTATATTTAGCTGCTTTATACTATTCTCAGAAAGTTAAATACTTAGAGAATTCTTTTAATGGTAATCATGGCTTTAGAGATAACTTTGATAGAAAGGGCTATGAGTTTACAGCAGGTTACGGCTTTGACAATGGTATCGGCGTTTACACTGGTTACCAGACACAGCAGTTAAAGTTTAAGTACTACGGTTACACTGAGAAGGATAACTACGATTTAAGAAGAGTTCCTGTTCAGGTTAAGTATACTTACAATCCTAACTTCAAGGTATGGGCAGAAGCTGAGTTTGACGCTAATTCAGATGACCAGTACGATAAAGATAAATTCCGTGGTACAGAGTTCAATGTTGGTGCTCGTTACACCTTCTAATATGTCTTAATAGATAAAAGTAAAGGAAGTCTTGGTGGCTTCCTTTATTTTTTGATTATAAAAAGATCAAAAAAAAACGGCATTCATACAAATGAAGCCGTTTTTTTTATGAGAGTTAGTTAATTAAACACGCTTCTTGAACTCGTTGGTACGAGTGTCGATTTCGATCTTGTCGCCAATGTTTACGAAATCAGGTACTGAAATTACATAACCGGTACCAGCTAAACGTGCAGGTTTTACAACTTTACCTGAGGTATCACCCTTAACTGCAGGCTCGGTGTACTCTACTTCACGAACGATGGTGATAGGTAACTCAACAGAGATTGCCTTACCGTTGTAGAAAGTAACCTGACAAACGTCTTCCATTCCGTCGATTAAGTAATTTAAAACGTCACCCATGTTGTCTTTTTCGATTTCGTACTGGTTGAACTCTTCGTCCATGAATACATATAGTGGATCACCATAGTATGAGTATGTGCAATCCTTGTGCTCTAAGATAACGTCGTCTAAACGATCATCAGCACGGAATACAGTCTCAGTACCGCCGTTTGAAAGAAGATTCTTTAACTTCATCTTAACAACAGCTGCGTTACGACCTGATTTGCTGTACTCAGCCTTCTGAACAACCATTGGGTTGCCGTTTAACATAATTACGTTGCCAGTACGGATTTCTTGAGCTAACTTCATTGTAAAAACCTTTAACGTTATAAAAATAAATTTAGGCAAGATCTATGTCTTAGCCATTCAAAACAATACACATGTGTATTGTTAGGATGCCTTATCTGACCATTGCCTATATAAAACTGCCTGTATAAAACTGTATAGTATGATAAGCACAGTCTTATCTGAAAAGAACATCTCTATTTACCTAAAAAGGTAAATTTAACGTATCATTTTAACAGATCTATGGATTTATTAATCAAGAAAATTGATTTTTTTCTCTTATAAATGCTAAAAGATTATCGGTTAAAGAGCCTAAAGATAACAAATAATCTCTCCATTCTTCAGATAGGTTTTTCCACTTTTCTATAAATGATGAGAAATCAAAATCATGAATGAAATTTGAGTTTCCGTTATAACTTAAGGTAAGTTGTCTTAGAATTTCTACTGATTCTTTATCGGAACAAAATTCGTACATTCTGTCAAAAAGAGCATTGATCTTATCAAAATGGGCATTTTCTTCTTGAGGGTAGATATGCCATAAGAAAGGATTACCTGTAAGCATTGCTCTTACAATTGAATCTTCACCTCTTACTAGATTTATGTATGAGCCTATTAGAAGAGAGTCATACTCATCCTGATCTACCATTGGAGATACTTTTATGAAAAGATTATCTAATTTATAGGAATCACCAACACTTAAATTTAGATTTAAGTGTTGGTTTAAGTTTTTTAGAGGCTTCCCTTCAAACACAATAATAGTTAAAGATTTGTTTTGTCCTTCTGCAAACTCAGAAAGATTCTTTAATATGTAATTAACATTAGAATTTTCATAGCTAAAGAGAGTTATGTAACTATCTTTATTATTGAATTTATTTTCAAACTGATATTTTAATAGATCATTTTTATTTTTTAATTTCTTTAAAAATGTATCTTCAATTACCAGTCCTCCTGTTTTATTGGTAAAACCAGGAAAGAAAAAGAAGCTTTCAATACCATCTGAATAAGATGGCAATTTATGGCAGTCATCAGCAAATGGCTCTGCTGTGAGATATTCAAGGTTTATTACAAGATCTTTATTCTTTTTTATATTTGAATAAATGTATTCAGGAAGTCTTACAGAAAAGGCTTGTATAACCGTATCTATAAGCTCTAAGTTATCTTCTTTTTTAGGCCATAAAGAGATTTTTAGATATTGATTCTTTGTGTCATCTTTTTTGATAATTTTTTTTATAGTTTCAAGATCGTTACAAAAGAGATTAACTTGTTCTTTTTTATTGCACAGATCTCTACCTAATCGCAAACAGACGCCTGCATCTCCAAAATTATCTATTACATCGCAGAAAATATTAATCATTTTTTATCTTATATAACCTATTTATTTTTATCGGTTTATTTTGATGTCAATACTAATTTTATTGAATTGTTTTATTAGTTTTACAAAATGAGCTGTCAAGCTAATTTGAGAAAATATAAAAAATTTTAATATTGAATTAGATTACTCTATTGTACATAATATAACGCAGTTACATATCAATTTAACCATCTGATTTATATAGAAAAAATATAACTATATAATATTAAATAAAAAAATTCTGGACTAAAAATGATTAGATTTATTGTTAAGAGAGACGGTCGAAAAGTGTCCTTTAATGAGGACAAAATATCTAATGCAATAAGAAAAGCTCTTATTTCAGCACACCCTGATGATAAATCCACTTCTCAATATGAAGAAGATTTAGTCGAGAAGTTAACTAGACGTGTTGTTTCAGACATCGAAAAACAGAATTTAGAAGAGCCTTCTGTAGAAAATACTCAGGATATTATTGAGAAAGTTTTAATTCAGGAAGGTATGGCTTCGGAGGCTAAGAATTTTATTCTTTACCGTCAGAACAGAACTAATGTAAGAAATTACAACACTGATTTAACTAAGATCTATCGTGACTTAACTTCAAAGAGCACTGCAGATATGGACTTAAAGCGTGAAAACGCTAATATCGATGCAAATGCTCCTATGGGATTAATGTTACGTTTTGGTTCTGAAGGTTCAAAAGACTACGTAAGAAGATACGTTTTAAGACCAGAGCACTCTATTGCTCATTCACGTGGTGATATTCATATTCATGATTTAGATTTCTATATGCTGACCATCAACTGCTGTCAGATCGGTTTAAAAGATCTATTCAAGCGTGGTTTTAGCACTGGTCATGGGTTCTTACGTGAGCCTCAGTCAATTCAGTCTGCTGCTGCTTTATGCTGTATTGCTATTCAGTCTAATCAGAATGATATGCATGGCGGTCAGTCAATTCCTTTATTCGAGTACGATTTAGCTCCATATGTTGCTATTTCTTATTCAAAGCACTTATGTAAAGTAATCTGCATTTGCTTAAGAAATGACGAAGCTGATGTATCAGAAGTTAAAGAATACTGCAAAGAACTATATGACAAGTATGATACTTGTCTATCTGATGAAGTTCAGTCTCTAATTAAAGCTAAAGTTTTAGAAGTTTTAAAGAAATATGATACTGATGAGTTAGATGTAACCAAGAATGTTGATTACATCATGTCAGAAGCAATAAAACTAACTGAGCGTGAAACTTATCAGGCTATGGAAGCTTTAATTCACAATTTAAACTCTATGCAATCAAGAGCTGGTGCTCAGGTTCCATTCTCATCAATTAACTATGGTACAGGTACTCAACCTGAACACAGAATGATTATGAAGAATGTATTACTTGCTACTGATGCTGGTTTAGGTGGTGGAGAAACTCCTATCTTCCCTGTACAGATCTTCAAAGTTAAAGATGGAATCAATACTAAGAAAGGTGATCCTAACTACGATCTGTTTGAATTAGCATGTAAAGTATCAGCTAAGAGATTGTTCCCTAACTTCTCATTCTTAGATGCTCCTTATAATGCTCAATACTATAAGCCTGGTCACCCAGAGACAGAAGTTGCATTAATGGGATGCCGTACCAGAGTTGTTTCAAACTATTATGATAAGACCAAGGAAATTATTCCTGGTCGTGGAAACCTATCTTTCACAACTATCAACTTACCAAGACTTGCAATTGAAGCTCATGGCTCTATCAGTAAGTTCTTTGAATCATTAGATAAGATGATTTATATGGTATTTGATCAGCTAATGGATCGATTTGAAATAATTGCTAAGAAGCAGGTTTTAAATTATCCATTCTTAATGGGGCAGGGTGTTTGGGTTGATTCAGATAGATTAAATCCAGAAGATACTATTGAAGATGTTATCAAGAACGGTACTATGTCAGTTGGCTTTATCGGTTTAGCTGAGTGCTTAGTTGCTTTAATTGGCAAACACCACGGCGAAAGCAAAGAAGCTTATGACTTAGGTTATAAGATCATTAAACACATGAGAGATTTAACTGATAAACACACAGTTGATACAGGTTTGAATTTTTCATTATTCTCAACTCCAGCAGAAGGTCTATCAGGTAGATTTGTTAAGATTGATAAGAGATTATATGGTTCTATTCCAGGTGTAACAGATCGTGAATACTACACAAACAGCTTCCACGTTCCTGTTTATTATGAAATCTCTGCTGCTGATAAGATTAAGACTGAAGGTCCTTTCCATGCATTATGTAATGCAGGTTCTATCTCTTACATAGAAATGGATGGTGACTTAACAAAGAATGTTGAAGCATTCAAGAATGTAATCTTATACATGAAGGAGTGTGGCGTAGGTTACGGTTCAATTAATCACCCTGTAGATCGTTGTCCTGTATGTAACTACGTAGGTATCATCGGAGATGTTTGTCCAAGATGCGGACGTAAAGATGGAGAAGGAGTAAGCATTGAGCGTTTAAGAAAGCTTGGTGTTGGCTGTATCTGTACTGGTTAGCAGTTATCTTTTTTACAAAGCCTTCATGACTAATTTCCTGTCATGAAGGTTTTCTATAATCACAATTTCACAACAACTTATAATTTTATACTTTAGGAGAATGGTTAGTATGCAAACAAGACTACATGCAAAGAATGGTGTTATAGGTGAAGGTGTTAAGTTCGAGAGGATCAGAAGAGTAACTGGTTATCTTGTAGGTACCTTAGATCGCTTTAATGATGGCAAGAGAGCCGAAGAAAGAGATCGTGTTAAGCATATGTCTGTATAAATTAAGATGGACGATATAGATTTATCTGTATTAGATAATACAACCTTAAGAATCGCAGGTGCCGTCAAAGAGTCTATCGTTGACGGGCCTGGTATAAGGTATGTTATTTTTACTCAGGGATGTCCATTTCATTGTAAAGGTTGTCATAATGAACAAGCACAACCTTTAAATGGTGGAATGGATGTTACTTTAAGAGTTCTTTATGAAGAGTTTTGCTCTAATCCATTAGTTACAGGTGTAACTTTTTCAGGTGGAGAGCCATTCATCCAATCCAAATCTTTGGCAGTACTTGCCAATGTCTTAAAAAAGAAAAATTACTCAATTTGGGCTTATTCTGGTTTTACTTTTGATAAACTAGAAAGTGACCCTATCAGAAGACAGTTACTTGAACTTGTCGATGTAGTAGTTGATGGTCCTTTTGTTATGGCTAAAAAATCATTAGAGCTTGATTTTAGAGGATCTTCAAATCAAAGAATTATCAATGTTCAAGAATCATTAAAACAGCATAAAGTTGTTTTAATGGAAGGATATAATTAACTTAAATTGCAAAAGAATGTTGTGTGTAGATCCTGTGATTTGACGGTATCTATCACTCAAATTAAGAAGCATTACGATTGCATCTGTCCTAGATGTGGTCGAAAGTTATTGTCTAATAATCTAGTAAAAGAAGGCGACGTTGCTATTGTAGCTTTTGCTGCCTTAATATTTCTTTTTATCAGCATCATTGAACCTTTTATGTCAATTTCTGCTATGGGAACAGGTGCTGCTATGTCGTTAAATTCCATTGTTTCAATTTTGAATAAACAATGGGGCTCGTTACTTTACGTTTTTCTATTTTTTACATTTTTTGCACCTGTTTCTGTCTTAGCTTTAATTGTTTTTATTGGTGGTTTTAGATTTAAACCTAATATATTTTTAGCAAAGTTCTATCAATTTAACCATGGCATGTGCATGGTAGATGTCTTCGTATTAGGTATTGTAGTGAGCTTAATTAAGCTTACAGCCTTAGCTGATGTGACTTTTTATGTTGGTTTTTACACAACATTCATCTTTTCAGTTTTAATGATTTGGTGTTGTCTTAAGTTTAACCCTTCAATTCTTTGGGAAAAAATAAAAAAGCAATCTGAATTGAAACTTATAGCTGGTAAATCTGCTATGAGTCAATCTTATAAAGTTTGCCAAGAATGTGGATATGTCTTTAAAGCAAACGATGATATAGATCTGTGTCCAAGATGTAAAAGTAAGGTTGCTTATAGACGAAAAAACTGTATTTCTAAAAGCTTAGCTTTATTGTTATCAGCTCTAATTCTCTACTTACCTTCAAATTTATATCCTGTTATGTATACTGAATTTATAGGATCAAATACAGGTTCAAATATCATTGAAGGCGTAATTGAAATGTGGCAAATGAATTCATATTTTGTTTCATTTGTAATTTTATTAGCATCAATTTTCATACCTGCTTTTAAGATTATTTCAATGTTGTTTATCTTATATGCAACTAAATATTCAAAGATTGTTGTAAATAAGAGAGTAAGTAGGTTATACCGGTTTGTCCTATTTATTGGAAGATGGTCTTTGATTGATGTTTATGTGGTTATCATAATGTCTTCTATAGTAAAAATAGGTAATATTTTAAATATTGAACCTGGCTTTGCAATCATTTGTTTCTGTAGTGTGGTTATTATTACTGTTTTTTCGGCTGAAGCATTTGATGAAAGACTTATATGGAATAAGGGATAATTATGGATGAGATTAAAAATGCTAAATTAAGAAAACACAAAATCTCGCTATATTGGCTAGTTCCTATTGTAGCTTTAATCACTACTGTTCTCTTAATTTGGGAAAATTCTTTTAATAAAGGTCCTTTAATTTCACTTCACATGGAGGATGCATCAGGTATTGAAGCTGGTAAAACTGTTGTTAAATTCAGATCTGTAGATGTGGGGGTGGTTGAGTCTGTTTCTTTATCAAAAGACTTTTCTGGTGCTGTAGCTAAAATTAGGATGTACAGTGACACTGATGAACTCTTAAATGAAGATTCGTTATTTTGGATTGTAAAACCAAGAATTCAATCTCATAGTATTACAGGTTTAGAAACTATCTTATCTGGTTCATATATTCAGATTTATAAAGGAAAATCTGATAAAAATTCAACAGAATTTGTATGTTTAAAAGATATTCCTTTAGGATTAGATGAACATGGTATACCAATCAAACTATTTGGTCATACTACAGGTGTTATTCCTAACGGTACACAGATCAACTACAAAGGTTTTAACATTGGTATAGTGGTAAGTTCTACTTATGATATAGCCAAAGACGGCATTGTATACAATGCTTTAATTAAGAAATCATATTCACAACTAGTAAATTCGAATTCAGTTTTTTGGGTTGATTCAGGAGTTGATTTTAGCCTTACTCCATCTGGTGTTAATTTTAGTATTCCTAATTTAGAAAATATTATTTCAGGTAGTATCAATGTAAATCAGTTTACCAGTGAGAAAGGTGAACCTATGAAACCAAATGAATCATTTGATGTTTATAAAGATAAAGTTACAGCTAAGTACGAGAATTTAAAAGATAATCCTAAGTTTGTGGTTTTAATTGATAATGATATTAAGAATATAAAAATAGGTAGCAAGGTTAATTTTAGAGGCTTAGATATTGGTCAGGTAATAAAGATGCCTTGGTATGAGAATGATTCTGAGGTATTTGATTATAAAAATAAAATTCCAACTTTAATTGTTTTAGATACAGATAAAGAAAGCTCTTTAAAGGCAAAAAGAGTCTTTTCAAAGAACTTAGAAAACGAAACTTTGTGTGCTCAGATTGATAATGCTAGTCTTATTGCTCCTGGTAGTGTCATTAAATTAACTATTGATCCTCATAATAAATGTCGCTCAGATAAGAGCATATATAGAGATATTGCTGTAATTCCTTTAGTTAAAAAGACTGATATGGTAAATGAGTTACAGTTATTTGCAAAAAAGTTGAATTCTCTTGATTTGAATGCTGTTTCTAATAATTTGAATTCATCACTTGTAAGTTTAAACAACACTCTAAAGTCAGTTAAAGGGGTAACTGATTCTGTTAACAAGAATCATACTTTAGAGAACCTTAATAAAGTTTTGAACAGCTATAACCAAAATTCTGAGCTGTATAAATCCTTATTAGATATTTCAAATAAGTTAAATCAGTCTTTAAATGAGTTAAACCCAACTATTAAGAAAGTAGGTCAAAAAAGTAATTCATTGGTTTTCTCATCTGAATATAAAGATATAGAACCTAAGGTTTCAAAGAGATAAAAAATGAAAATAAGTCGTCTGTTAGTTATTACCTCCACACTGTGTTTTTCAATGCTATGTTCATGTACAAGTTCACAGATAAGTTATGATAGGTACTCTTTAACTGAGAATATAAGTTCATCATCATTTATTGTAAAAAGAGATCTTAATGTTGAGTTAAATGAGGTTTTAAATGATGGTGGTATTGTTCTAAAAACTTCTAATGTAAGTTTGCTGTCAGCAAATAACCATCGTTGGGCTTCTTCTTTAAAAGAACAGTTAAGAGTGATTTTAAATGATGCTCTTAATAAAGCTAATGTAAGAGAAGACCTTTCTTTAAATATATATGTAAGCAAGTTTTATGGCACCACTGACGGTCATTGCATTATAGACATGACTGTTGATTCCTTTAAGAAAGGAAAAGCTCTCTATACAAAAAATTACAGCTTTAACAGACTACAGAATAAAGATGGATATCAAGCTTTAGTTGATACTCTAAAAAGTGGATTTGAATCGTTGAGTGAAGAAATTGCCAATGATTTGTTTATGATTAAGTAAGGAATATAAGGTAGTCATAAGTGCTATGACTACCTAAAATTTATTATTTACCAATACAGAAAGTACTGAAAATCTTTCCTAAGATGTCATCTGAGGTTACTTTTCCAGTGATCTCTCCTAAATGGTCTTGAGCTTCTTTAATCTCTTGAGCACATAGTACTAAATCACCTGTTTTGATGATTTCAATAGCATTTTTTATGTGTTTATAAGAATTTTCAAGCTCGGTTAGATGTCTTCTTCTAGCTATGAACATACCTTCAACAGGCATAATCTGTAACAGATTAGCTAGTTTCTTTTTAAGCTCATCTAAACCGTCTTCATTCTTAGTTGATGAGGTTATCTGATTAAATGATTTAAAAGGATCTTTTGATAAGAGTTCTTTTACTTCATCACAAGTGCCCTTATCTGATTTAGAAACAACAACTAAAATTCTATTTTCGTTGGTTTCAAACTCTTTAATCTTTTTTAAAGTTTCTAAAGCATCTGTAGGAACTGTTGAACCATCTAACATAAAGATCACAAGATCTGCTTTCTTTAACTCTTCGATAGCTTTTTTGATACCGATTGCCTCAATTTCATCTGAAGGAGTATCTCTAATACCTGCTGTATCTGTTATCACAACAGGAACACCTTCAATTTCGATTTGAGCTGTAAGCACATCTCTTGTGGTACCAGGAATGTTGGTAACGATAGCTTTATCAGAGCCAGCTAATGCATTAAGCAGACTTGATTTTCCTGCATTTGGAGCACCTGCTAATACTATTCTTGCACCTTCATTTAGCTTCACACCTTGGTTAGCTATTTTTAAGGTTTTAGATGCTAATTGTTCGATATCATTTAAAGCAAGATCTGTCTTTCCTGATTCAAAAAAGTCTTCATGCTCTTCAGGAAAATCTAAGCACGCTTCAAGTCTTACTCTAAAGTTTGTAATTTGTTCTGACAGAGAATTTAAATTATCAGAAAAAGCACCTTCTAAGGAGGCTAAAGCTGCTTTTGCTGCACTTTGAGAGCCAGCTGAAATAAGATCTTCTACAGCTTCTGCAGCTGTTAAATCCATCTTATTATTTAAAAAAGCTCTTTTAGTGAATTCTCCTGGTTCTGCTTGTCTTACACCATCAATACTCAGTACTGCGTTTAATACTCTTTGCGGAGCAATGTTTCCGCCATGACCTTGTAATTCGATAACATCTTCACCGGTGTAAGAATTAGGTGAAGCAAAATACAAAAGTACACCTTCATCGATTACTTCATTATTCAGTTTAAATTGTTTGAAGTAAGCTTGTCGTGTTTTAGGAGTGATATTTGTTAGTGTCTTTGCCACTGTTAAAGCCTGAGGACCAGAAACTCTTACAATGGCAATGCCACCCCTGCCATGAGGGGTAGCAATTGCTGCAATGGTATCTTCGATTGTAGACATGAATTATTTCTTTGCGACTGGAGCTTTTTTCAAGCTTAATCCACGCTTTTCTAAAGATCTAAAAATAATGAACTGCTGGAAAATTGTAAAGCTGTTTGAAACTAACCAATACAATGTCAAACCTGCAGGGAATGTACAGAACATAAATGTAAATACAAAAGGCATTGCCATAAACACTTTCTTCTGAATTGGATCAGTAATAGGTGTAGGTGACATCTTCTGTAATAAGAACATCGAAATACCATACAGAATTGGTAATACGAAGTAAGGATCTTTTACAGATAAGTCAGTGATCCATAAAATGAAGCTTGACTGTCTTAATTCTGTTGATTCCATTAAGGTCCAATATAAAGCGATGAAGATAGGCATCTGAATTAAAAGTGGTAGACAGCCACCTAAAGGATTTACCTTTTCAGCTTTGTACAGTTTCATGGTTTCAGCACCAATCTTCTGTCTGTCGTCTTTATAACGCTCTTTAATCTCCATTAACTTAGGCTGGAGTAATCTCATTTTTGCCATTGAGGTGTATTGTGCCTTTGTAAGAGGGAACATCACACTTCTAACAATAAGAGTTAATACAATAATTGAGAAACCCCAGTTACCGATTATTGAGTGGATGAAATTTAAGATCTTGAATAATGGAATTGAGATGAACCATAACCAACCGTAATCTACGGTTAAATCTAAGTTGTTTGCGACAGCTGCCATTGCATCTTGGCTTTTAGGACCAACCCATAGTTTTGCTGATAATGTTTTCTCGCTGTCAGCTTTTACTACAGTGTTCTGAGTTCTAATACCAATGATAGCAGCAGTATTCTTTTCAGCAGATCCAGAGTAGATAACATTAGATGAGTCATTATCACCGTTTACCCATGCTGATACGAAATAGTGCTGAATCATAGCAACCCAGCCAGATTTTGTTGATACATTGTATTTTGTATCATCAATAATTTTTTCTAAAGTAGCCTTTTCATATCTGCTGTTGTCAGATGAATATGCTGTACCTCTATAAGCACTTGCTACCATACCAAAGCTTGAGTTGCTCTTTAAGTATGAGTCATCTTCAGACTGTTTTAACTGACCATACATGCAAAGGTTTAAGTCTTTGTCGCTGTTGTTTAAGATGTCATATTTAACATTAACAACATATGAATCTCTGTTAACAGAGAAGGTCTTTACGTATGTAACATTGTCTTTTTCATATTTTAAAACTGCTTCCACGCTATTCTCGCCGTCTTTGATAGCATATTCAGTCTTATCAGATACATATTCAGGTCTTGAAAGGTTATCAATTCCATCTTTACCTGCTAAACCACTCTGAGCTTGGTAGATAAACTGAGGAGTTGTCATTAACAGATGGAAAGGATCGTTCTTATCCTGTTCTTGTTTAACCTTAAGTAATTTTGCATCGACAACGTCACCACCTTGCAGATTGATGGAGAGCTCAAGATTATCACTTATTAATTTAATAACCTTGCCAACTGCTGTATTGGAATTGATTTCTTGTGACTGTTGAACTGCTGCCTGCTCTAATGCTTTTTGATCATTAGCTTTGTCTGAATTCCAATCCCAGAATAGAAACATAGCTGCGCACAGTAACAGAATAAATATAAGATTTCTTTGTTGTTCCATTTGGATAACCTTAAAGGCGATTACTTAATTTTTTTAGGTACAGGATCATACCCACCAGGGTTCAAAGGATGACAGCGACAGATCCTTTTTAAACCAAGATAGATTCCTTTGATTAAGCCCCATTCTCTAATAGCTTCAAGAGTGTATTGTGAACAGCTAGGGTAAAAACGGCAATGCTGTCCTAGAATAGGACTAATGAAGGTTTGATAGAAGCGGATCATCAAGATCGCTATTTTTCCAAACGGTGAGATATTTGTTGCCATAATCGTTTAAATATAGCACTTAGTTCAGAATTGCTGATATCTTCTATCTTTGGTCTTGCAATAACTACAAGATCAATATTTTGAAGAGAATGTTGATTTAATCTGAAAGTCTCTCTGGCAATACGCTTGACACGATTTCGCCAAACAGCTCTTTTTAAAATTTTTTTAGGTATAACCAAGCCGAGCCTAGAGCACTGAGATTCGTTGTTTTTGCGAGCAAGAACAAGCACCCCAGTAGCGCTGGCACGGACAGGGTTTGCGAATACCTTATCGTATTCCTCGGTTGACAGTATTCTGACAGACCGAGGAAAGGTATTATTAGCCATTAACGGTTGTTAAACGCTTACGACCCTTGGCACGGCGACGGGAAAGAACTTTACGACCGTCAGCAGTACGCATACGTACACGGAAACCGTGGGTGCGCTTACGCTTAGTTACGTTTGGCTGGAAAGTACGCTTCATTTGAAACTCCAACGACGGTACTACCGCCTAATTACACGGTGAATATATTAATAGTGAAATTTCACTATTAATTCAAAGTACGGTATTTTACATTGTAAATGCTATTAAGGTCAACACTGTTTTTGTGCTAAAATATTGTGCTACTGAATTTAAACCATTAATATTGGTTAATACTCTATTAATATAACTATAAAAAAGGCCCTTTTTATGGATTTGGATCAAGTCTGGAAAGATGCTATTGCTAATGTTATTAGCAAGTTCACTGATTTAAAAGATATGAGCGTAGTCAAATGTATAGAAACTATGTGTTCTTTTGAAGTAAGTGGTAATAACATTGTTTTTATTTGCAATAACGACATGGCTTCAAAAATGTTACCAATGTACGTTTCTCAGCTGTTCATTGAAATCACAAATCTTATGGGGGTATCTAACTATGGATTACAGATGGTGATGGCTGGTAGTAGACCAAATCAGTCTCAATCTCAGTCTGTTGGTTCAACACCATTTGGTAATTCTCATTATCCACAGCAACAGAATCAATACTTAAACGATAATTATCAGAATTCATCTAATGCAGGTGTACCTGTTTCTGGACAATCTCAGTCTGTTGGTTCAACATTATTGGGTAATACTCGTTATACACAGCAGCAGAATCAATACACTAATGATAATTATCAGAGTTCGTCCAATGGTGGTATACCTGTATCTGGTATGAATTCTCAATACTCATATTCTAGTGCTAATCAACAGTCTGTAAATTCTCAACCTTCGTTTAATGCACAGCATAATGCTGGTTCTAAATCTTTCATGGGACAGCAAAATCCAAATATAGTTCCTAGGGCTAGAATCACAGACAATATTGATCCCAAAAAGACATTTGATAATTATATTACTGATCCAGAAAATAAACTGCCTATAGCGGCAGCTATGAGAATTGCTGAAACTCCAGGTTCTGATAACTTTAATCCGTTTTATATCTATGGTGGTTCTGGCTTAGGAAAAACTCATATCTTATGGGCTATTGCCAATAAGATTAGAGAAACTAAGCCTAATGTGTCTGTGATCTATATTAGAGCTGAAGATTTTATTAGAAGATATGTTGACTCTATGTCTCAAAAATCATCTTTTGCTCCGCAGCAGGTCCACTTTCAAGACATGTTTACTCAGTACGATGTGTTCATTATGGATGATATTCAGAGTCTTACCAAAGGTGATAAAGCTAGAGATACTTTCTTTGATATTATTGCAAATTTCTTAGATATCAAAGGTAAACAGTTAATCTTAGCTTCTGATGTTGCTCCAGGTAATTTAAAGAATTTCAATGATAGACTTGTTACTAGATTCGGTTCAGGCATTTGCAGTGAAATTTATCCGCCAAGCTCCGAAACAAGGACAGCTATCATTTTAAGAAAATGCAAAGAATTAAACTTTGAATTGCCAAATTCTGTCGTTGACTATATCGCTACAAATATTAGATCAAGCGTACGTGAAATTGAGGGAGCAATTAAAACTTTAAAGAATCTAGTTCAGGTTAATGGTGGAACAGTAACTTATGATGAAGCTGTAAAAATTCTGTCTAGCTCTGTTAATAAAACAAGTAATAACACTACTGTTGATAGTATTAAAGACAGAGTTGCAAAAGAATTTGAAGTTACAGTTGAATCTTTAGAATCTGCTTCAAGAAAGAAGAATATATCTCAGGCTCGTTCATTTGCTATTGCTTTAACTCATGAACTTATACCTACACTTTCAAGTAGTGATATTGGTAGATCTTTTAATAAAGATCATTCATCTGTTTTAGCTGCTATTGCAAGAGTTGAAGAATGGAAGGTAAAAGATAAAGATATGAATGTTCTTTATCAGAAGTTAGTACTTTCTCTTAAAAAGAATTAAAAATCAGGAGATTTAATTATGAAGTTTAGCGTATTGCTGTCTACTATCAGCAAACAGTTGTCAGAAATTGCAAGTATTGCTGGTTCTTCAACTAATAAAGATGACATTACACAAAATATCCTTATTAAAGTTGCTGATTCAATTCTTGTTTTAAAAGCTACAAATTACAATATTGAGCTACAGACTGAGATCCCTTTGACAGATGTTGAATCAGAAGGCGAGATTACGGTCAATGCGAATAAGTTAAAAGAGACTCTGTCTAATCTTGATCAAAATAATTTAGTTAATTTTAACTATGATGAGCAGAATAACTTATTAGTACTTTCAAATGGCAGTACAAATTTTGAAATTCGTACTAGATCTTCTATTGATTTTCCTTCTTTTGAGATGGAAGAAATTGAACACACCATTGTCTTAAAGCAGAAACAGTTAAAATCAATCATTGATTCATGTTTATTGTGTGTTTCAAATGAAGATTTCAGAGACTATTTACGTGGTGTTCGTTTTGAAGTTAATGGCTCAAAATTAGAGATCTTTACTTCAGATGGTCATAGAATGGCTATCCTTGAAACTCAGTTAGATAATCCTTCTACAGATGCTGAACCTTTTGGTGTTATCCTAACTAAGAGATGTGCTTCTCAATTAGCTAAGATTGTAAATGAGGAAGCTGATTCTGATGTTATCTTATCATTCACTAAGAATGCTGTTCAGACATCTTGCAATAACTACAAGATGAACTCTAAATTGATTAACTGTGGCTACCCTAATGTAAGAACTGTTATTCCAAAGACTATTGATTCAATTATTTCTATTCCAAAGGATACTTTCACTAATCTAATTAAACAGGTTTCTGTCCTTTCATCAAAGAGAGTTAATGGTGTTACATTTACTTTTGGTGGTGGTCAGGTTACCTTAAGATCTGAGAACTCTGAACACGAGGTCGCCACTGCTTCTTTAGCTTTACCTGATGCTCAATCTAATATTGAGATTTCTTTAAATGCACAGTATGTAAGAGAGGTTTTAGGCGTTATCAAAACTGATAATGTTCTTTTCTGCTTTAGCCAGCCTATGATCCATGTTTTAATTAAACCAGAAACAGAAGTTAATGATCTAGGCGTAAAGGCAAGCTATATTATCAGTAAAGTTGTGGTTTAACTTTTATCATAAGGTAGCTTTATTCTTAAAGCTACCTTTTTTACCTTCATGAAAATATCTCACCTCAGAATATTAAACTACCGTAATATCTCTTCATTAGACATAGAACCATCAACTCTATTTAATGTTATTTATGGAAAAAATGGTTCTGGTAAGACTTCTTTGCTTGAAGCCATTTCTTATTTAGGTTATGGAAGATCTTTTCGAGATTCACGATATCAATCTTTAATAAGAGAAGGTCAATCATACTTTGCAATATCAGCTGATGTTATAAGAGATAGCACTGACCTATCAGACAGAATTGGTGTATGTAGATATAGAAATCGCAATCAATCTCTTGAGATATCTATAAACTCAAATACAAGTAATAGATTAGTTGATTTGGTAGATAAGATTTCAATACAAGTTATTCATCCTCAAGGAATTGATCTAATTTTAGGTGGACCTGAATATAGACGTAATTTCATAGATTGGGGAGCTTATTACTCATTTCCTAATTTTAAGAATTGTTGGTATAGATATAAAAAGCTCTTATCTCAACGTAATTTTATGTTAAAGAGAAGAGAACCTGCTGAGAATATCCTGTTTTGGGATGAAGAACTATCAAAAGTAAGTGAAGAAATTACAACTTTTAGAGAACAATATATAGATCTTTTTAAGACAATTCTTTTACAAAAATTAAGTTCATTTTTGCCTCAATTTGAATTCGAAATTTTATTCTCTAAAGGTTGGGAAAATGGCTTACAGTTGCGGTCCGTGCTTAACTTAAATATTGAAAAAGATAGAGTTTTAGGGTATACTTTTTATGGTTGTCACAGGGCAGAATTACGAATTAAATGTAATAATTTTTCTGCTAGTGAAACCCTGTCTAGAGGACAATTAAAATTATTAGTTTGTGCAATGAGACTTTCTCAGGGGTACCTTTTAAAACACCAAGTAGGAAAAAATTGCATATTTCTAATTGATGACTTAAGTTCTGAACTTGATGCTAATTCTAGAATGTTATTGCTTAATGAACTAAAAGAATGTGATAGCCAAGTTTTTTTGACAAATATTACAAAGAATTTAGAAATTCCAAGTTGTTCTGAAAATTCTTTTATCAACATTGAAGAATCTATAGAGCCTTAATTACATACAGAGGAACAAATGTCAGCAGAAAATAACAATGATTATGGTACTTCCAGTATTAAAGTTTTACACGGCTTAGAGGCAGTGCGTAAACGTCCTGGTATGTATATCGGTGACACTGACGATGGTTCAGGTTTACATCATATGGTATTTGAGGCAGTTGATAACTCTATTGACGAGGCTCTAGCTGGATTCTGTAACCATATTGAAGTAACTATTCATGAAGATGAATCTGTATCATGTACCGATAATGGTCGTGGTATTCCTGTTGCTATTCATCCTGAAGAGCATGTATCTGCAGCTGAAGTTGTTATGACAGTGTTACATGCTGGTGGAAAATTCGATTCAAATTCTTATAAAGTATCAGGTGGTCTGCACGGTGTTGGTATTTCTGTTGTTAATGCTCTATCTGATAAGTTAGAACTAACAATTAGAAGAGAAGGTCACATTTGGCAGCAAATTTACTTAGATGGTGGTAAACCTGAAGCTCCTCTACATCAGATCGGTGATTCTGATGAGAGTGGAACAAGAGTTAGATTTTGGCCATCTCCTTCAATTTTTACCAAGACAATCTTTGATTACAACGTTTTAGCTAAACGTTTAAGAGAGCTTTCGTTTTTAAACTCTGGTATTAAGATCACTTTAACAGATTTAAGAGAGACTCCTCCTAAACAGGAAGTATTCCATCATGAAGGTGGTATTGGAGAGTTCATTGCTTTTTTAAATAAAAATAAGACTCCATTAAACCAGAAGGTAATTCATTTTACTAAGAAATGTGAAGGAAATATTACTGTTGAAGTTGGCATGCAATGGACGGATGCTTATACAGAAAATGTATATTGCTTTACTAATAATGTTCCTCAAAAAGATGGTGGTACTCACTTAGCTGGTTTTAAGAGAGCTATTACTTCTACCTTTACTAATTACTTAGACAAACAGGGATATAACAAGAAGTCTAAAGTATCTACAAGTGGTGATGATGCACGTGAAGGTTTAACAGCTGTTATCTCTGTTAAGATGCCTGATCCTAAGTTTTCATCACAGACTAAGGATAAATTAGTATCTTCAGAAGCTGCTCAAGCTGTAGCTTCTTCAGTAAGTGAAAACTTAGGTTATTTCTTACAGGAAAATCCTAAGGATGCTGAGTTTATCTGTTCAAAAATTATTGAAACAGCTCGTGTACGTGAAGCAATGAGAAAGGCTCGTGACTTATCACGTAAAAAAGGTGGTTTAGATTTAAATATTGCACCTGATAAGTTAGTTAAGTGCCGTGAAAAAGATCCTGCTTTAGCTGAAATCTTCCTGGTTGAGGGTGACTCAGCGGGTGGTACTGCTAAGAATGGTAGAAACTCTAAGTTCCAAGCTATTCTTCCTTTAAGAGGTAAGATCTTAAACGTTCAAAAGGCTCGTTTTGATAGAGTTATTGACTCACAGCAGATTGGTACTCTAGTAAGCGCTTTTGAGTGCGGTATCGGTAAAGATGACTATAATCCTGAAAAGTTTAGATATCATAATGTAATTATCATGACTGATGCTGATGTGGACGGTGCTCACATTCGTATCCTGTTATTAACATTCTTTTACCGTCACATGCCAGAGCTCATTGAAAGAGGTTATGTATACGTTGCTCAGCCTCCTTTATATAAATATGAAAAAGGTAAGCAAGTAAATTACGTTCTTTCTGATAAAGAAGCTTTGCAGTATAAGACAAATATGGCTATTAACTCTGGTTCCATATTTGTTAATAAAGAGGCTGCTCCTCTATCTGGTATGCCTTTAGAAAGCCTGTTTAATGACTATAATAAAGTAATGTCAAGAATGCCAAAATTGACTCAGAAAATTCAAAAAGACATTGTTCTAAACATTATGTACTACAACTTATTATCTGAAGATCTAATGTCCTCTGAATCAGATGTAAAAGAATGGGCTGAAGGCTTTATAAAACAGTTACCATCTAATGCTTCTGAAGGAGTTTTCTTTAAGGCTGAGGTAAAGCATGATCCCGTTACAAATCTTTACTATCCGTTGATTATTCAGCATGTTCATGGAATTGATCACAAGTACTTATTGGATGATGCTTTCTATAAGTCAATTGATTATTCAATGTTAAAAAACATGAATTCAAAGGTTAATGGACTAATTGAGAAAGACGGTTTTGTTCAGGTGGGGGCAAAACAGATACCTGTCGATAACTTCCATCAGGCATATGAAGTTCTGATGAAAGAAGGTTTTTCAGGTGTTAAGATTCAGCGTTACAAAGGTTTAGGGGAAATGTCAGCTGAACAGTTATCAGAAACCACTATGAATCCTGATACAAGATCCTTACTAAAAGTTCATATTACTGATGCTATGGAAGCAGATAGATTATTCAATGAACTTATGGGTGAAGATGTTGAAGATAGAAAGATCTTTATTGCTGAGAATGCTTCTAAAGCTAATTTAGATATTTAATACTACCTTCTCTTACATAAAATATTAAGCCTCGATTTTTATCGAGGCTTTTTATGTGTGCTCAGCATGAGCATTTTCTATAGGGTGTGAGTCCCGAAGTTGCCCGCTAACGGGAAGACTTAGCGAAACCGCAAGGTGGTCATGGTGACATGGTAGCTGAAAGAAGCGGATAGCAAAGCTCTGGTCCGACGTACAGAAATCATCTTAGGCATAATATGTGGATAAGGCTGCATAATAAGTCAAAGTCCAATAGTTAGACGGAACATACTATGTAAAGATGGCGGATATATGGAGTGAAAGAAAATGCCCTTACCTGAGGAGATCTTGTCAGCGGTAAAACCGTAGTAACAACGAATGGCAAGAAGTCAGCCGAGGTCGTAGTAGCGATGACTATGCGTGAAGGACCAAATCCAACAAGTGTGAAAGTAGGAGGAACTGCAACACAATGTAGCCACAGTAAGGAATTGCACGCCGATAATATAAGGGCAAAGGTGCACGCCTAGATATGAGAGTAGCGCGGAACGTGAGGGTAATAACAAGGTAGTGGTCGAGCTGTTGTGGATAGATAACTGATGAGTAGCATTAACTTTGAACCGATAACCCTAGAGAGAATAGTCGCTAGAGGTAACATGAATAAAGCTTTCAAGAAGGTTGTATCCAACAAAGGCGGAGCTGGAGTTGATGATATGCAAACCATCGAACTTGCAAGCTATATTCAAATGCACCCCTATGAAATCACTAAATCGGTTCTAGAAGGAAAATATAGACCGCAACCTATTAAGCGTGTGTATATTCCAAAGGACAATGGAGAACAGCGTCCACTAGGCATACCAACCGTAAAAGACAGATTAGTGCAACAGGCAATAGCCTTAGTTCTATCTGAAGAGTACGAGAAGGTATTTTCTGATAATAGCTTTGGTTTTAGACCTACAAGAAGTTGTAATGGTGCAATAACAAGAGCGTTAGAGTATCTAAACAGTGGTCTTGAATGGGTAATTGACTTAGACCTTAGCAAATTCTTTGATACTGTAAATCACAGTAAGCTCCTTCAACTCTTATCAGACAGAATTGAAGATGGAAGAGTTATATCTTTGATACATCGCTTTCTAAGAGCTCCAATAAGTGAAGATGGAAATGTAAGTAAGAAGGTAACTATAGGCACACCACAAGGTGGCGTAATAAGTCCAGTACTTGCTAACATCATATTAAATGAACTTGACCAATTGCTAGATAGCAGAGGGATTAAGTTCGTAAGATATGCTGATGATATGGTCATATTATGTGGCAGTAGAAAAGCAGCTGAGCGCATATTGGCAAACGTGACAAAGTTTGTTGAAGAAAAGCTATTTCTCAAGGTTAATAAAGATAAAACCAAGATACTGCATGCATGTGAGAAGTCGCAATTTCTAGGCTTTGGCTTTACCACAAAGGTAAGCCAAAAGAAGAAAGAGTTACGTCCCACGCAAAAGTACTTTGCTATTGTCCATGAAAAGAAACGTCTTAAATTCTCTAAGAATATAAAAGAGATTTTAGACCGCAGAGCCAAAGGTGGGATCAATGTAGTCAAAGAACGTCTAAAAGTCTTCATCAGAGGATGGGTAAACTATTTTAAAGGTGCAATACCTACATATTGGGCTACTCGAACTGATGAATGGATTAGACGTCGCATTAGACAGTTATTGTGGAAACAATGGAAGAAAGCTTCCAAGAGATATGAGGAAATCAAGAAGAGGTGTAAATCTGCACCACTGTTTGGAGAGTATGCATATACATCTAACAGATACTGGAGAATGTCAATGACTCCGCTAATCAACAAAGCTCTAAGTAAGAAAACACTGCTTGAAGAAGGATGGTTTAGTATTAGCCTAGTTGAAGGTCAGAGCTAATATTTAGGCTCCAACCTTTTATTGTTTGGAAAACGCCGTATGCCGAACGGCACGTACGGTGTTGTGAGAGGAGTGGGAGTTAATCTCTCCTCCTACTCGATTTGTCTTAATGTTCCACGTGGAACATTAAGGTGCTCTGATCTTTTTATTATCTTTTTGTTTTGAATACTTAATCTCATTTCGGTTTAAATTTTCTACTATTCAAGAATGATTCAAAATTTTATTTGATGTAATTTTTTGAAACTAGCAGTAATATTGATGTTTGTAAAACTTATCATTAATACTTCATGTTACTCAAAATCAGTTTAATGTTCCACATATAAAACATTATAAATCTGTGGTGTCTCCATACTTATAATTTTTTGTGTTAAGCTCAATCCTTTTTATTTTCTTATAATTACTTTTTCTATGACATATTTTGAATTTTGTCTTACGTTCTTTAATGTAATGATATATCTATATAAATCGATGTTATTGAAAATGTTCCACGTGGAACATTAATACAAAGAAATAAATATCATCTTGTATACCACTGTTAGATGAATACACTTTGTCGATTAAAAATGAGTACACGCGACAGCAACTCGGACATTCATTTGTAACAGCTCACTAGATTTTTTTTCTTTATAAATTTATCCTTGCTCACAAGAATGTCATAACCTCAAAGCGCAGTAATTTCGCAGTGAACTTATTTTAGCTTTTCTGCTTTAGCCTGTTAACTGGCTTCATCACATGGGAGGCTCTAAAGAAGCTGCTGATGCTGTAATGGACAGAATTCTCCACAACTACCAGCTGATACAGTTAGGAGGTCAATCCCAACGCTCTGAAAAAACTAAGTTGAAAAAAGAGGAGATTCAATAATGAGCTCTCCTAGAATAACTGAAGGTGTAATGAGTGTAATGACAAATCCTCAAAATTAGGCTGAAAATGGGTGTAATAGGTGTAATGATTACATTACATCCATTACACCTAATAAATCTGTACCTCATAATAAGGATGAAGTTAAAGCTCTTTACCTAAAATTTAGAGCCTCAGGTGTTGATCCTACAGCCAACATTCTCCACCATGCGATTGGGGAATGGTTCTCTTTCTACATTGCAACGCTTTGCAAATCAATTCAATGAAGCTTATGTAAAAATTAAGCTAAGGGAAATAGATAAGAAACGTGTTCCTAATGAAACTATTGAGCAGATCATTCACGATCTCACCGATGTATGCATCAAGGTAGAGCTAAAAGAAGATGATTCTAAGATTGATTCTTTGAATTCTATGCTTTTAAAAGCCTATCAAGAACGCAAAAGTTCTGAAGAGGAACTAACTGCAACTATTGATAAAGCAAATAGCGTGATATCTACTTTTAAAACTAAAGTACCTGAGCTTTAAAGCAACAATAGCAGGTTGCTCTCTGAAAATAACGCACTAAGAGATCATGTCAATGTTTAAAGTATAGAAAGAGCTGATGATCGTGAAAAGTATCAGTATCTAGAAGGAATGTCGAATCTACTCAAGAGAGCTACTTAAATCCTGAAGGTATTAGCAAAATTTTAGAGGAGTTAAAGAAGAAAAATAACGTAAAGGTGTAAAAAGTAGTGGCCTATTTTTGGTGTAATCGGTGTAATAAAGTTGGTAACCAGTGTCAGTGGATGTATTCTTATACTAGATAATTTTCTAGCGAAGTTACTTCTGATAACATACCTTATAATCATGTAAGTTATCAGTAATGATGTTTTGTGACGTTCTAATTTTATATCTCATGGATATCGTTATTATTAATTTCTAAAATGTAATTAAAGGTATCATTAGATAAAGTTTTTTAAATAAAACAGAATGTTCCACGTGGAACAAATATGTAGAAATAAGGATGTTTACAATTAAAAAAGCGATACCGAATATAAAGTTATGGTATCGCTTTGGTAGATGATATGAGTTAATTAGTAAAGAACAGATATATCTGCTGTTTTTCCAATTAAATCATGTAATGAAACTAATAAATGTAAACGATTCTCTTTAATCTTAGGATCGTCAGCATTTACCATTACATGCTCAAAGAAGTTATCAACAGGCTCCTTTAACTCAGATAATGTAGCTAAAGCACAGGTGTAATCACCTTCTGAATATAACTTATTAACTTTTGGAGAGATTGTGTCTAAAGCTGTAGCTAGAACAACTTCATCCTTTTCAGATAATAAAAGTTTATCAACTGAGCCTTCACCTAAATTGGCTTTGCTTAAGATATTGTTAATTCGCTTATAAGCAGATGCAAGATTTTCTGCTTCAGGTAAATCTTTAAATGATTTAACAGCTTTAACTCTCTTATCGAAGTCTAATAAGTTTTCAGGTTTTGTTGAAAGAACAGCTAAGAAGATCGAAGCTTCAATATTTTGATCCTGGTAGTAAGCTTTTAGTCGGTTATAAACGTAGTTAATAACCTGATCCTTGGTTGACTCAGATTTAACCTTGTCACCTAAAATCATGCAAGCTTCATCAATTACTGAAGCAAAGTTAAAGTCTAACTTGTTCTCTAATACGATTCTGATTAACCCGATTGCCGCCCTTCTTAAACCGAAAGGATCTTTATCACCTTTAGGTAGCTGGTTGATACCAAAAATACCAACTAGAGTAATAACTTTTTCAGCTAAACTTACAGCCATTTCAACAGGTTTTGTTGGAATTGAATCACCTGCAAATCTTGGTAGATACTGTTCGAAAATTGCCTGAGATACATCTTTATCTTCACCATCTAACTCTGCGTAATGCATACCCATAACGCCTTGAGTATCGGTAAATTCAGTTACCATAGTAGAAGCAAGATCGCACTTTGCTAAATGAGCTGCGCGAGCAGATTTAGACTCATCAGCACCTATTAACTTAGCAATATAAATAGCTAACTTCTCAACACAATCAGATCTAAATGCTAATGTACCAATATCTTTCTGGTAAACAATGTTCTTTAGTTTGTCGAAGAAGTACTCTAATGAGTGTTTTCTATCAGTATTGAAGAAGAATTCTGCATCAGAAAGGCGTGGTCTTACGACTCTCTCATTGCCTGAGATTAATGATGTAGGATCTTTAGGATTAATGTTAGAAGCAAAAGCAAAAGCTGGTAACAGCTTGTTGTTTTGATCATAGATTGGGAAGTACTTCTGATCGCCTTTCATGGTATAAACCAATGCTTCAGCTGGTACCTTTAAGAATCTGTCTTCGAATGTAGCCTTGAAGATGTGTGGTTCTTCAACGATTGAAGTAACTTCTTCTACTAGAGCATCATCAAGATCAGCTTTACCGTTTACTGAATTAGCAATATCGGTTACCTGCTTAATGATTGACTGTTTACGTTCGTCATAATCGGCAACAACGCAACCTTCGTTTCTTAACTGCTCTACATAAGTATCAGCTGATTTTAAAGTAACTTTTTGTGAGCCTAAGAATCTGTGTCCATTAATAGTCTTTGAAGACTCAACACCTAGAATGCTACCTTGTATTAAATCCTCACCGTATAGCATACATAGAGTATGAACAGGACGAACGAATTCCTCACGCTTGTTACCCCAGTGCATTAAGCGTGGGATTGGAAGAGCTTTTAATGCGTTTTTGAACATCTCAGGTACAACGTTAACAGTTTCCTGACCTTTCTTAGTGGTCTTAACGTAAAGCCACTCGCCCTTGTCTGTCTTTAGTCTGTCAGCCTGCTCAACAGTTATACCGTTAGCTTTTGCCCAACCTAAAGCTGCTTTTGTAGGAGCTCCGTTTGCATCGAAAGCTGCTTTAATTGCAGGTCCTTTGATCTCTACTTCTTTATCTTTCTGCTTATCAGCTAAGTCAGAAATGAATAAAGCTAATCTTCTAGGGGTTGCGTACCACTTTGATGCTGAAAAAGCCAATCCTTCATCTTTTAATTGTTTTACAAAAGAATCGTGAAGTGACTGTGCAAGGTTACGCAGTGATTTTGGTGGTAACTCTTCTGTACCTAATTCCAATAATAAATTCTTTGTAGTCATGATTAAATCCTAATCTTACTTAGCAGACTCATTCTTGCACATAGGGAAACCTAAAGCTTCTCTTGACTTGTAATATGCTTCAGCAACAGTTTTAGATAGTGTTCTAATTCTTAAAATGTAACGCTGTCTTTCAGTTACTGAGATAGCATGTCTTGCATCTAATAAATTAAAGCAGTGAGCTGCTTTTAAAATTCTTTCGTAAGCTGGTAATGGTAACGGTTTCTCAAGATTTAATAAATCGCTACTTTCCTTTTCCATCTGATCGAACATCTTGAATAAGAAATCAGTATCAGCGTATTCAAAGTTATAAGTTGACTGCTCAACTTCGTTCTGATGGAAAACGTCACCGTAAGTAACATCACCATTAGCTGTATGAGCCCAAATTAAATCATATACGGTCTTTTTCTTTTGTATGTACATAGCAAGTCTTTCTAGACCGTATGTTAATTCGCCTGTTACAGGGAAACACTCAAGACCACCAACCTGTTGGAAGTATGTGAACTGTGAAACTTCCATGCCGTTTAACCAGATTTCCCAACCTAAACCCCATGCACCTAAAGTAGGGTTTTCCCAGTTGTCTTCAACAAATCTGATATCATTTTCGGTAGGATCAAAACCTAATTCCTTTAATGAACCTAAATATAGTTCCTGAATGTTATCTGGAGAAGGCTTTAAAATTACCTGAAACTGATAGTAGTGCTGTAATCTGTTAGGGTTTTCACCATATCTACCATCAGTAGGTCTTCTTGATGGTTGTACGTATGCACATGAAATTGGCTCTGGACCTAATGATCTTAAGAAAGTCATAGGGTGAGAAGTTCCAGCACCTACTTCCATATCAAAAGGTTCAGCGATCATGCAACCATGACGCATCCAATAATCTTGAAGGGTAAGAATTAAGCCCTGAAATGTTTGAAGGTCGTATTTGTTAGACATCTGAATTAAACCTTGCAAAAAAAACAATATAAAGTGAGTGATTGAACTCACATCGAAAATAAAAATATGTTACATTTTACCATTAACGGCTTGATAATTGCGCTTTTTAGCAAAAAAGGAACAGCTTTTTAAAACAGAAATTATTCTTTCTTTTTAACGACGAAAAGACATGGATTTTTTTCGTCAGGCAATGAAACAAGAGTGTGATTCATGAACTTACAAAAGGCTGGTATATCTCGCAAAGAAACAGGATCGTCTGATAAGAGTTCAAAAACTTGACCTGGTAGACCTGCTCTAACGGCATTTCTTAAAATTGTTAGAGGTTCAGGACAGCAAAGTCCACGACAATCTAGTTTAACGATATCCATAAAATCAGCCTTCAAAATAAGCTAAATCAACGGACAACAATTTTACAAAAATTTTAAAAAGAAAACTAAAAAATTGTTGTCATTTAGAAAAAGTTCTGTATAATAAGACCCCGTGAAATGTGCTGGCATAGCTCAGTTGGTAGAGCACCTGTTTTGTAAACAGGGGGTCGTGGGTTCAAGCCCTACTGCCAGCACCACTTTAAACCTCTCTAATTTCTTGATTTTCCTCAAAAAAATAAATTTGATAGATGCAAACTGCAGATCTATTGTCTTTGTGGTTTGGTATTGTCATGCTTCATAAGAACATCAACTCTATCTTTTGATTAATTGTCACTTATAGCCTTATGTGCTATATAATTTCAATTAACCAAGGAGATTATGTATGCCTGAATTGCCAGAAGTTGAAGTTACCAAAAGAGGTATTGAAAAAACTCTTTTAAATTCAGTTATAAAGAAGGTTTATTTTGATGATAAGTCATTACGAAAGCCCTTTTCTGAAGATCTTTATAAACTCGAGGGATCAACCGTAACTAATATTTCAAGACGAGGAAAATACATAGTAATCACTACTGATAAAGGTTATTTGTTGCTGCATTTAGGTATGACCGGCCACCTTAGAGTGTTAGATGAGAATGAACCAAGGCAATTGCATGATCATTTTGAGGTAGTAACCACTGCAGGAAAAGTAGTAAGGCTAAATGATGTAAGACGCTTTGGTTTAGTCTTATATTTTACTTTAGATAATTCCCCTTATTCTAATGAGCCATTAAAAGATCTAGGCCCTGAACCATTCTCTGATGACTTTAATGTTGACTACCTCTTTAAAAAACTAAGTTGTCTAAAAAAGAGTATTAAACAAGCATTGATGGATAATGCTGTAGTTGTAGGTGTTGGTAATATCTATGCTTCAGAGGTGCTTTTTGCAAGCAAGATAAGTCCTGAAAGAAAAGCAAACAAAGTAACATCTAAAGAATGTGAAACTCTTGTTTCTAATATCAGAAAAATTCTATCTGAATCAATTAAAAAAGGCGGTACTACAATACGTGACTTTTCAGGCGCAGATGGGAAATTAGGTTACTTTGTTCAGAATCTATTTGTATATGGTCATGAAGGTGAACCTTGCAAGATTTGCAACACTCCAATTAAGAGTATTGTTCAAGGTCAACGTTCAACCTTCTTCTGTCCACATTGCCAAAAGTAGAATTTAAAGAACGCTTGTTTAGTGTTTGTTAACGTAAGAATATACTGCTTCTGGAACGAATTTTGAGATATCACCTTTATGTATGATAACTTCTCTAACTAAAGTTGATGAGATAAATGAAACAGAAGCATTTGTGGGTAGCATTACTATTTCCATATCAGGCATTGCGATCCTATACATACCAGCTAGTTGAGTTTCATAGTCATAGTCTGCTACGGTTCTAACACCTCTTACTAGAATATTGGCATTTTTCTCTTTTAAAAAATCTACAAGCATGCCACTAAAACCAGTTACAGAGACGTTTGAAAGATCTTTAGTTGATTCTCTGCACAATAAAACACGTGTATCTAAATCAAATAATGTATGCTTTGAAGGGCTTTTAGCTACAGCAATAATGACTTTATCAAAGATTTTTGATGCTCTTTTTATAATATCTAAATGACCTAAGGTTAATGGATCAAAGGTACCTGGAAAAACAGCTAAAGTCTGCATGATTTAAATCCCATATTTTTCACAAGCTTTGTTAAAAGCACTAATTACATCGTCAACTTGAATTTGTTGCATTGCATTCTCATCATGAACGCGATATCTCCAGCCAGGTGTTTTACCTTGAAGTTCTTTGGTTGCAACTTGTTTGTAAACACTTACTTCAATATCACGATAGTTCCATGCACCAACTCTGTCGGGATTATGGATAGCAAATAAACCGATAACAGGTACTTTTTGTGAGGAAGCTAAGTGCATAGCAGCACTATCTGGAGATAACACTAATGATGTTTTGCTGATTACAGCTGCTAGGATTCTAAGTGAGGTCTTTCCGCAAAGATTTACACATTTATCTTTGGTATTTTTATTGATTGATTCACATAAGTTCTTTTCATATTCAGAATTAGAACCTAATAAGATGACATGAAACCCTTTGCTAAGAGCAAACATGGCAAGTTTTGAATAACCTTCAACTGTCCAGTTCTTTGCCTTTTTAGCTGAAGCTGGGGCTATTGCAAATACCTTCTTGTTCCCACTGTTGATAAGTTTGTCGGCTGTAGCTAATTCGCTGTCGGATAGTTTGTAATTCCAACTAGGTTGCAAATCGTCAAATCCAGCTTGTTTTGCAAATGCTAGAAATCCTGCTAATACATGAGGATTTGTTGGAGACTTTACTTGTCTGTTAATAAAAAGTAATTGTCCTTCTCTTCTGCGTTGAGCATCATAACCGTACTTCAATCTGGCTTTAATGAATAAAGAGAGTACAGATGACTTTATAGATGTTTGTAAATTGAATAGAGCATTGAACTTAGTAGTTTTTAAGTTCTTATAAAGCTGGTAACCAGCTTTTAGAACACCTAACTTTTTTATGTCGACAGTGTCCATTGGAATTAATGGTTGACCATTCTCATCAATAAATAGAGATGAGAATCTTTTATCGACAACAAAGTGCACATCAAGATCTTTATAAGTTTCATGTAAAGCATTTGCTAAGCCAAAAGCATTGATACAGTCACCTAATGCTGAGAGTCTTAAAACGCAAACAGATTTAATTGGATTTATCATAATGCTCCTAAATTTACTATCATAATTGTAGCATTATTACTTGTCTCATTCTAAGATAGCTCTTATCTTAGGACAGATAGTCAATAATTAAATTATAGGAATATGGTAGTGGCTACCCTTAGTAAAGAACAGTTCAAAGAAGTAACCTATTTAGTGGAAAGTACATTAAGTGGAGTTCAACAAAATTCAAAAAGTAACTACTATGCTAGCTTTTTTGATAGAGACTCTATTCAACAAGACAGTAAGACAATTAGCTGCTCCGGTAGAGGTCAGACTCTTTTATTTAGCAAAGATAGAAGAGATCTTGTGCTAAGACATTACAGACGAGGCGGCTTCTTTGGAAAACTTGTAAAAGATAGCTTCTTTATTTTTGAAAAAAATGCGCATAGAGCATTTGATGAATTTAAGCTTCTAGAGTATATGCTATCAAAAGGTCTTCCTGTACCCAAGCCAGTAATAGCAAGAGAAATAAAAGGATTTTTCTCTGTTACTCAGGATATTGTCATTGAAAGATTAAATGGATACAAAGATCTGTCCTACGTAATTTCTAAAAGAGAACTGACAGAGACAGAATATACAAATATTGGTAAAACTATTTCTTTGTTTTTTAAAGAAAATATTTTACATACAGATCTGAATATCAGAAACATTTTGATAAACGAAGAAGGAAGGGTTGCCATCATCGATTTTGATAAATGCTTTTGCACCAAATTGAGCAAAGATATGAAAATATCTATGATAAACAGACTGTTACGCTCATTTAAGAAAGAAATTACAAGAGATTTAACAAAAAAGATCTATTTTAATGAGATCAATTTTAAATTTTTGAAAAATAACGCTCTTTTATAAAAAAATCCTTTTGTAAAATTGAATGGATATTTAAAAGATAAGAGGCTGGAGATTATCTCCTGAAAAAATATGACAGCAAATAAAACATTAGTTATTGTTGATCACCCTACATATGACAGGTCAAATGCTAACCGTCGCCTTGTAGAAGAAATGCGTAAGTATCCTGATGATATTCTTATCCATAATTTGCAGAGCGCATATCCTACAGGAACTATAGATGTCGCTAAAGAGCATTGTTTAGTGGACAACTCAGATGCTATCATTTTTCAGTTTCCTTTATACTGGTTTACTTGTCCTCCTAAAACGAAAGAGTGGTTTGATAAGGTATTAACTGCAGGTTGGGCTTTTGCTGGTACTTACCATCTTGAAGGTAAAAAAATCGGTATCGCTGTGACCTGTGGTAGCGAAGAGACAGATTACACTGCTCAAGGTGTTCACCACCTTTCAGTTGAAGAGTACTTGGTCTCAATGCGGAAATCTTTTGAAATGTGTAAAGCTAACTATATCGGTATGTTTGCAATTTATGGAATTAAGAACAACGATAAAGAAACAGCTGAGAGAATTGCTTTGAAAGCTAAAGAGTATATTGAATTTATTAAGTCAGTTAAGGCTTAATTACAAAGACCTTCCATAAAATCTACTAGCCTTGAAAAAGGCTAATAGATCATGTTTAGTAGAGCAGTTTATCTAGTTGCTCTAGTGTCTTATTTAGAGCTCCACGACCTTGTTGCTGAATATCTAGAGCTTTAATTCCAGTCTTTTTAAGTAACTCTTTGTCTGAAAGCAGTTTTACTATGTATTTTGAGAGCTTAGCACTGTCTTCAGCTAGATAGGCTCCGCCACACTCAATAAGCTTATCAAACTGTTCCGTGAAGTTGTGATAATCAGGTCCAGTTAAGATTGGTAATGAGAAGAATGCCGGTTCCAATGGATTGTGACCACCAATATTTACGAAACTGCCTCCCATAAGTACTAAATCACATAAACCAAAGTAAGTTTCAATCTCGCCTATGGTATCACCAATCAAAATATCACCTGTAAAGTCGGAAATGCTCTTTAAAGAGCTCTTCCTTACATAAGAAATGCCTAATTTATCTAAATACTCGCAAGATAATGTTCCTGCTGTTTGATGTCTTGGAACCAATACAAGCTTTAAATCTTTAATTGTTTCTTTTGCTTTAACATAGCTATCTATGATGGTTGTTTCTTCACCATCATGGGTACTGATAGCACCAAACACACAATCGCCTAATAATTGAGTTTTAAGAACCATAGCATCATTAAACATGTTTTCTCTAGGCTTTAAATCATATTTAATGTTGCCAGTAACCATGACATTTTGCTTTGGAACACCTATCTTAATGAATCTTTCTTTATCAGCTTCAGTAATACACATTACTTTTGAAAGATTTGATGAAATCAGATCTTCTACAAGTGTTTTATGCTTTAAATAACTTATGCAGTTCTTCTCTTGCATTCTTGCGTTCACAATAGAGATCATGCATCCATGCTTTTTAGCAAGTCCTAACATGTTAGGCCAAAGCTCAGTATCGATGATAATAAGTGCTTTTGGATTAAATGAATTTAAAAATCCCGATACTGCTAAAGGTGAGTCTAACGGTGAAAACTCAACATTAACTCCCTTTAGATATTTAGCTGCATTTAAGCCTGTGGTTGTCATGGTAGTTAAGACAATGTTTTCAAAAGGATGTTGTTTTTGAAATTCAACAACTAAAGGTTTTATAGCATTGATCTCACCTACAGATGCCCCATGAAACCATACACAACTTTCTAATCTATCCTTATAGCATCCTAAAAGTTCAAAGATTCTTTTTCCATAAGGAGGATCATTTCTTTTTTTATAAGCAAGAAAACTTGCTCCTAATGGAGCTACAAGCGTGGTCAGAGTTTTATATGCTAATAAAGCTAATCTTGAAGACAAATGCATGTTTGAACCTTAGATCTTTACTAGAGTATTGAGCTTTTCAATTACAGTTTCAGGTTTAATACCTTTTAGACAAGCATAAGTACCATATTTACAGGTTCTTTCAAAGCAAGGATGACATTTCTCGTCAGATTCAATGCAGACAGCTTTATCAGATAATGGAGGAGTGTAGTTAGTTGAGGTTGAACCAAAAATACATACTTGAGGAACATCCGCAGCAGCTACAGTGTGCATTAGACCTGAATCATTGCATACAGCAGCAGTACATTGACCTACAATGTCTAATGCTTCGGTTAAATTGGTTTTGCCTGCGATATTGATAAAATGAGGTTTTGATTCTTCATTTAGGTTGCTGTAGATAGCCTCTACTGTAGGAATATCTTTTATTGAACCTAAACCTACAACCATACCTCCTTTGCTTATCCAATAGTCAGATACCTTAGCAAAGTACTCCACAGGCCATAATTTGGCAGGACCATAGTTCGCACCACATCCTAGGACTAAAGCTTTACGAGAAAAGTCTAGATTTAATTCTTTTGCTCTATTTTCATCGAGTTTTTTAACAACTAACTTTGGATAATCAAATTTTGGCAGATCTGATGACTTATTAACTTTTTCCTTATCAAAAGCAAGAGCTACATAACGCTCAACCATATAAGGAAAATCATTCTTGTTAGTACGCATATTGTTTAATATAAAGTATCTTGATTCTCCTTTAAATCCTCTTCTATCAGGGATCTTTGCAAATAAAGCGATAAGTCCTGACTTTAATGAATTAGGAAGTACCATCACACAGTCATAGTGACCTTCTCTTAATTTCTTACCTTCTTCATAGCGCTTTTTTAAATCAAATGCGCCGTGCCCAAAAGGATTGATTAACTTATGATCAATCTCTTTCATTCTGTCCAAAATAGGCATGGTGTATTTAGGAGCATATACGTCAATTGAACAGTTAGGATCGAGCTTTTTTAACATCTTTAAGAGGCTCTGTGACATGATGAGATCGCCAAGCCATGAAGGAGAAATAATAAGGTATCTTTTTGAAACTGTGTCTGTCATAACTAATAATCTATTGTCTAATTCAGCATCTTTTGTCTATTGACTTTGTGTAGAGATAGATACTCTTCAAATAAGTCTTACAAAAAGAGTTCGTTTGTGATGATTTATCGTTATTAGATATTATAATTGAGAAATCAAAGTCAACTAAGGAATTTAACAATGATTATTGTAACAGGTGGTTGTGGTTTTATCGGTTCTAATATCGTAAAACATTTAAATGACAGAGGTATCAAAGACATTTTAGTAGTTGATAACCTAACAAATGGTCATAAGTTCATCAATCTAACAGATCTTGATATTGCAGATTACATGGATAAAGAAGATTTTCTGCAGTTGGTTTTAGATGAAAAGAAGTTCGATGCAAAATATGGTTGCAAGAACATCGAAGCTATCTTCCATGAGGGAGCTTGCTCTTCAACAACAGAGTGGGACGGTAAGTACATCATGAAGAATAACTATGAATACACAGTTAACCTTTTTGAGTTTGCTGTAGCTCATAGAATTCCTTTCTTCTTTGCTTCATCAGCATCAACCTACGGTGATGGCAATGTATATGTTGAGGACAGAGAGAATGAAGGTCCTCTAAATGTATATGGCTATTCAAAGTTCTTATTTGATGAGTATGTAAGAAGACGTCTTCCAAATCTTAAGTCACAGGTTGTGGGGTTAAGATACTTCAACGTTTATGGTCCAAGAGAAGGTCATAAAGGTACCATGGCATCTGTTGCATTCCATTTAAATAATCAGATGCTAAGAGGCGAGAATCCAAAGTTATTTGAAGGCACCGATGGTTACGAGAACGGTGGTCAGATGCGTGACTTCGTTTACGTAGGTGATGTTGCAGAAGTTAACCTATGGTTCTTCGAGCATAAAGGTCCATCAGGAATTTATAACTGCGGTACTGGTCGTGCAGAGCCATTCTTAAATATTGCAAAAGCAGTAATTAAGCACTTTGGTAGAGGTGAAGTTGAGTTCATCCCATTCCCTGAGCACTTAAAGGGACACTATCAGTGCTTTACTCAGGCTGACTTAACTCAGTTACGCAACGCAGGTTGTGATGTTGAGTTTAAGACAGTGGCTCAGGGCGTTGCAGAGTACCTCAAATGGCTCAATTCGAAATAGTTGACGACTTTACCTATGAAGTATGCCTTCTCCCTAAAGAGAAGGCTTTAGGCTTTGTAGATTATTTAGCATCAATAGGTATCAAGGCTAAAGCTAAAGAGAGTATGACCGGTCGTTGTACTGTCTATGTGACTAACAGCTTTGACATGAGCAGAGCTAAAAGAGAAGTCTTAAGATACGCCAACTCTCCTTTTGATTCAAAATACACTAAAGCATCTTGGGATCAAGGCAAGACAATCAACAGAGAAAAACATTTAAATACTGGTATGTTGTTTCCTCTGTCTTTTGATCTGTCTTCAATTACAACGATTGTTGAGTTAATATGTATTGCTATCTATGTTTTGTCTTTAATTGATGAACCGTTAGTTATTCAGTATTTAGCTTTGAGTAAATCTGAAGAATTTAGCAGTATTCAAGATTACTATAAACTTATAACACCTGCTTTTGTTCATTTCTCCTTTATGCATATTGCATTCAATCTAGTAATGTTTGAGGCAATGGCAAGACCAATCGAAAGAACTTTTGGAAAAGTAAAATTCTTTTCAATATTTATAAGTGTGGCTTTATTGTCTAATGTGACTCAGTATTGCTTTATGACTGATCTAAATGGTTATTTTGGAGGTCTGTCGGGAGTTGTATATGGGGTTATAGGTTACTCAGGAGTTCTCTCAAGACGTAAAGATTTGCCTCCATCATTTAATATTCCACCTGGCTTACTTACAGTAAGTGTGATCTTTATTTTTATAAGTTTCTTTTTGGGGGGAATTGCTAACCTGTGCCACATTGGCGGATTAGTAGTTGGAATGTTGTGGGGATTTTATGATTACAAGAAGCTAAAACAGTAGCATCTCTTTAGTTTTTATATCTCTTTGCACATACAAAAATGCCACCTCATAGATAATTCTAGAGGTGGCGTGTTATTAGCAAAACTAGAACAGATTAGTCAGCTAACTTAACGATTGACTTACCAGTCATCTCTGCAGGAACATCAATGCCCTTTAGATATAACATGGTAGGAGCGATGTCAGATAGACGACCATCGGTACGCATTGTTGCCTTTCTGCCGTAGTAAATGAAAGGAACTGGTAAGTTGGTGTGGGCTGTGTAAGGAACACCTGTCTGTAGATCCTTCATTCTCTCACAGTTACCGTGGTCAGCAGTGATTAAGCACTCACCGTCAACCTTCTTTAATGACTCGATTACACGACCAATGCAGTGATCAACAGCTTCACAAGCCTTAACAGCAGCCTCAAATACGCCAGTATGACCAACCATATCACCGTTAGGGTAGTTGCAGATGATCATGTCGTATTTACCTGACTCGATAGCAGCACATAACTTGTCGGTTAACTCGGTTGAGCTCATTTCTGGCTGTAAGTCATAGGTTGCAACCTTAGGGCTCTGGATCAGAATTCTGTCTTCGCCTGGGAACTGAGTCTCAACACCACCGTTGAAGAAGAAGGTTACGTGAGCATACTTCTCAGTCTCAGAAATACGTAACTGAGTCATGCCCTTCTTTGATAACCACTCACCTAAAGTGTTAACTAAATCCTCTGGTGGGTAAGCACAATCAGTCTTAATGTCAGCAGCGTACTGAGTTAACATTACGAAACTTGCTAACTTAGGCTTAACTTCACGCTTGAAACCAGTGAAATCAGCATCTGAGTTTACGAATGCACGGGTGATCTGACGAGCACGGTCAGCACGGAAATTCATGAAGATTAATGAATCGCCATCCTGTAAAGGTGCTTTCTCTCCAATTACAGATGCCTTTACGAACTCATCGTTCTCATCACGAGCATAAGCTGCGTCTAAAGCTTCATCAGCTGTTGCAAAAGTAGCAAACTCACTTTTAGCCTGAGTTAATAAGTCATAAGCCTGCTGTACACGATCCCAACGGTTATCACGGTCCATTGCATAGTAACGACCAACCATAGTTGCGATACGACCAACACCAGCTTCTTTGAATGCATTCTCAATTACTTTGATGTACTCATGAGCTGAACGAGGAGCAACGTCACGACCATCAGTGAATGCATGGAAGTAAACTTTCTTAGCACCACGCTGTGCTGCAAGCTTAATCATTGCAACAATGTGGTCCTGATGAGAGTGAACACCACCTGGTGACATTAAACCCATGATGTGAACTGCTTTGTCAGCCTTTACAGCGGCATCTACAGCTTTGCATAAGGTTTCGTTCTTGAAGAAGTCGCCATCTTCAATTGCTTTACCAATTCTGGTTAATTCCTGATAAACAATACGACCTGCACCAATGTTGGTGTGACCTACTTCAGAGTTACCCATCTGACCTGCAGGTAGACCTACATCAATACCAGAAGCCTGAATGTCAGTATGTGCATAATGTGCTTCTAGGCTGTCTAGATTAGGAGTCTTTGCAGCTGATACAGCGTTAAAGTCTTTGATAGGATTGTCTCCCCAACCATCCATGATAATTAGGGCTAAAGGTTTCTTTTTTGTCATACTTGTTGTACTCATCAAAAAAATAAAAAAAATAACTGGCAATATTTTACAGTTTTTTTGTAACGTTTTAATGAGTTTTTATAGCATTTTTATCAATTAGATAAAAAATAGTTAGTTAAAGCTAACTTGTATATGGCATATATATTTGTTGATTGTTCAGAACAAATTTGAATGTGGTGAAGGTAAAAATGACGTTCATTCTGAATTTACTGCTTTCATATTTGTTGAAAATTGCTGCAAATAGCATCAGAGATTGCATTAAACCTAGCAAATGTGACCTTAGATGTTTTTGTGAAAGCCTTTGTTATGTTAGAATTCGTCATTAAACATTTTTGACAAAGATTTTTGACAACAAGAGGTGTCATTGTGGGGGATTTATTCTCATCTGATAATTTGGAACAATATATTGAATTTGCTAGTCGCCATCAGATCATGGTGTTAGTTTTCATAGCCCTATTTTGTGCTCTAATTTACACTCAAGCACGCATTATGATCGCTAGAGTTAAGAAGTTAGGTTCAAATGCAGCAACTGTAATGATAAATCGTGAAAATGGTGTTTATGTAGATGTAAGAGCAAACAATCTGTTTTCTCAGGGACATATTGCAGGCTCAGTAAACATTACTTTACAAGATATCAAATCAGGAAAACTCAATAGAATCGATAGCTACAAGGATAAACCAGTTATTCTTGTAGGTAAAGATAAGATGGATTCAGATTGTTTTAACGGAGCTGTTTCATTGAAAAAGCAGGGATACACCAAGGTGTTTACTTTAGAAGGTGGTATTACCCAGTGGTCAATGGACAATTTACCTCTGTCTAACAAAAATTAATTTAATCATAAGGAAATAAAAAATGTCTGACAACGCAAACGCACAAAATCAAAATTCAGATCAGCCTGCATTCGATATCGTAAGAATCTATGCTAAAGATTGCTCATTAGAAACTCCTAATGTTCCAGGCGTATTTACAAAAGAGTGGAAACCTGAAATCAAGATTGATTTTGATGCAAAAACTCAGAACATCGCAGAAGACAACTACGAAGTAGATTTAAGAGTTACTGTAACCTGCACTTTAGATAAAGAAACAGCTTTCATCTGTGAAGTTCACCAGGCAGGTATCTTCTTAGTTCACAAGGTTGATAAGGATACAGCAGAGTACTTATTAAACGGTGTTGCTCCTAATATTCTGTTCCCATATGCTAGAGAGCACATCTCTGCATTAATCAACAGAGCATCATTCCCTCCATTAAATCTACGTCCATTAAACTTTGAAGCTATGTTCAGAGCTCACAAAGCTGAAGAAGCTGCTAAAGCTCAGCAGTCTGACGTAGCAAATGGCGAAGCTAAGAACGAGGCTCCACAGGCTTAGTTGAGCGAACTATGTCTGAATATTCCTGTTCTTTAAGTGTGATTGGTGCCGGTTCATACGGCACCTCTCTTGCTCAATCTACAGCATCAAAAGGTTTACCTGTGATGCTGTGGTGTCGTAATCCTGTTAATGCACAAAAAATGCAACAGGATCGAGTCAATGAAAAGTACCTCCCAGGTATTAAATTCAAAGATACCTTAACAGTATCCTGTTCATTAGAAGAAGTTGTTAGAGCTTCTAAAAATGTTCTGGTGGTGGTTCCTTCTCACACCTTTGCTGACGTATTAACAGCAATTAAACCATTCTTACAGCCAGATCAGAGAATTGCATGGGCTACTAAAGGCTTGGATAAGTCCTCGGGTAGATTGCTAAGCGATGTTGCTAAAGAAATTTTAGGTTCATCAACTCCTATGGCCGCATTATCAGGACCAACCTTTGCTATAGAGTTAGCTAAGGGGCTTCCTACAGCAATTGCTATGGCTGGTACTGATGAACAGTTTATTAAAGAATTCTCAGATCTAATGCATACTAAGACTTTCAGAATTTATGGGAGTGACGATCTTTTAGGTCTGCAATTAGGCGGAGCCATTAAGAACGTAATTGCAATTGGATCAGGACTTTCAGATGGTCTTGGCTATGGCGCCAACGCAAGAACTGCACTGATTACTCGTGGATTAGTTGAGATGACAAGATTTGGTGTTGCTTTTGGTGCTACTCCTAAGTCATTTATGGGCTTGTCAGGATTAGGTGATCTTATTCTTACCTGTACTGATAATCAGTCACGAAACCGTCGCTTTGGTTATTACTTAGGTCAAGGATTGTCTTGCCAGGAAGCTTTAGACAAGATTGGTCAGGTGGTTGAAGGTTACACCATGAGCGCTGTTGTCAAAGTCCTTTGTGATAAGCTCTCTGTGCAGATGCCTATTTGTACTGAAGTTTATAACGTACTTTATAAAGGCAAGTCAGGCCGTGAAGCTGCTATGTCATTATTGAGTAGAGAACAGAAATCGGAGTAGATACTCCTTAGTACCTATATAAAACAAAACTCCGTTACCAATCAAGAAGATCAATAACGGAGTTCTTTTTCATCTTAATCTTATCTAGGTGTTAACCGTAAGTCTGATCTGTTACTTCATGAGCGGTTACGTCAACAACATCTTTAATCATGCCTGGAAAAGCCTGATTTAACTGGGTCTGAATGCCCTCTTTTAAGGTTACGCCAACCATTGAACAACCTAAGCAACCACCAGTGAACTTAACCTTAACAATACCATCATCAGTTACATCAACTAACTCGACTGCACCACCGTGAGATGCTAATGATGGGCTTACTGTTGAATCGATAAATTTCTTTAAGCGATCAAATAAAGATGCATCATCTGGTAAGTCCTGTTTGTTTAAATTTGGAGCATGGAATGTTAATAAGTCCTCACCTTGCTCGTTTTTAGTTAAATCAATAACAGAATCATCTAAATACTCAGATACAGAACTGTCGATAACAATTTCAAAGCCTTTCATCTGGAAGTGCTCATCGTTTGAGGTGATGTACTCTTTAGGACAATATAAAATTCCACACTGCACACCAGGAGTGCCTACATTTGATGCTGTAAGACGAATAGCTAAGCCTTCCATCTTTTGTTTGTTGATGATATTTAAAAAATATTCTTGTGCTTTATCACTTACACTAATTTTACTCATAGGACCCTTTAAATTTGTGCCGAAATTTTCCTTTCGGTCTTTTGTTAATCGAAAATCAATTAAATTAATTGTATATGATTTTTGACTTTTTTCAGCTTTACAGAAAATAAATAAAAAAAATTTTCAAAGATGATAATAAATGATCGATTTATTTTTTAAAAAATATGCACAAATTTTCAAATTACGGTAAAATCACAGAGGTAACTATAGAAACCTGAGTCTCACTCAGATAACACGTGGAGAAAAAAATGAGCTTATTTGAAGAGCTTGATTTAGCTAAGTATGGTATCAGCGGTGCAGCTGAGATCGTTCACAACCCATCATATGAGACCTTATTCGCAGAAGAGACCAAATCAGGTCTAGAAGGCTACGATAAGGGCTTCCAGACTGAGATGGGTGCTGTAGATGTAATGACTGGTGTTTATACTGGTCGTTCTCCTAAGGATAAGTTCATCGTTAAGGATGACACCTCAAAGGATACTTTCTGGTGGACAACCGACGAGTTCAAGAATGATAACAAGCCTCTATCAACAGAGTCTTGGAATGAGTTAAAGAAGTTAGCAGGCAAAGAGCTATCAAACAAGAAGTTATACGTTGTTGATGGTTTCTGTGGTGCTAATGCTAACACCCGTATGGCAATTCGTTTCGTTGTTGAGGTTGCATGGCAGGCTCACTTCGTAACCAATATGTTCATCCGTCCTTCAGCTGAAGAGTTAAAGAACTTCAAGCCTGATTTCGTAGTTTTAAATGCTTCAAAGGCAAAAGTTGAGAACTACAAAGAGTTAGGTTTAAATTCAGAGACTGCAGTTGTATTCAACTTAACTGAGCGTATGCAGTTAATCCTGAACACCTGGTACGGTGGTGAGATGAAGAAAGGTATGTTCTCAATGATGAACTACTTCTTACCATTAAAGGGCATCGCTGCAATGCACTGCTCTGCAAATACCGATAAGGAAGGCAAGAACACCGCTATCTTCTTCGGTCTATCAGGTACTGGTAAGACCACCCTTTCAACAGATCCAAAGCGCTTATTAATCGGTGATGATGAGCACGGTTGGGATGATGAAGGCGTATTCAACTTCGAAGGTGGTTGCTATGCTAAGGTAATCAACCTATCAAAGGAAAACGAGCCTGATATTTGGGCAGCTATCAAGCGTGACGCTCTGTTAGAGAACGTAACTGTTGATGCTAACGGTAAGATCGATTTCACTGACAAGTCAGTGACCGAGAATACCCGTGTTTCATACCCAATTTACCACATCAAGAACATCGTAAAGCCTATTTCAAAGGGTCCTGCTGCTAAGCGCGTAATCTTCTTATCAGCAGATGCTTTCGGTGTATTACCTCCAGTATCAATCTTAGATAAAGAGCAGACAAAGTACTACTTCTTATCAGGCTTCACCGCTAAGTTAGCTGGTACAGAGCGAGGCATTACTGAGCCTACTCCAACCTTCTCATCATGCTTCGGTGCTGCTTTCTTATCATTACCTCCAACCAAGTACGCAGAAGTACTTGTTAAGAGAATGGAGCAGTCAGGCGCTAAGGCATACTTAGTAAATACTGGTTGGAATGGTACCGGCAAGCGTATCTCTATTAAGGATACCCGTGGTATTATCGATGCAATCTTAGACGGTTCAATCGATACTGCTGATACTAAGACCATCCCTGTATTCTCATTCAAGGTTCCAACAGCATTACCTGGCGTTGATTCTAAGATCTTAGATCCACGTGATACCTATGCTGATCCTTCACAGTGGGATGCAAAGGCTAAGGACTTAGCTGAGCGCTTCATCAAGAACTTCAAGAAGTTCGAAGCTTTAGGTGGTAACCTAGTTAAGGCTGGTCCACAGTTATAATCTGATTTTTAGATTAAACTGATACAACCCGGTGCATTCAATGTACCGGGTTTTTAAATTTTTAGCAGGTGTTTATATGGGTAAGCCATTTATTACAAGAGAAGGTTATGATCAGCTTCATAAAGAATTGAATTATCTTTGGGAAGTTAAAAGACCTGAAATTACACAAAAAGTTAGTTGGGCTGCCAGTCTTGGTGATAGATCAGAGAATGCTGATTATCACTATAACAAACGTTTATTAGGTCAGATTGATAGGCGTATTCGTTATTTAAGACACTGTATGAATGACCTTCAGGTGATTGAGTACAATAAGCAACAGGAAGGTAGAGTATTCTTTGGTGCTTATGTTGAAATCGAATCTGACGATGATAGTTCAAAGTTACAAATCAGAATAGTAGGTTCAGATGAGATTTTTGGCAGATCAAACTGTATTTCTGTAGATGCTCCAATGGCAAGAGCATTACTTGGCAAGTCTGTAGATGACGATGCAGAGGTTGTTACTCCACATGGAAAGAGATTGTGGTATGTAAACAAGATCACTTACCAAAAGCCAGAGTGGTTTGAAGAGCAACCTATTGTTGAGAATTCTTTAGCTTCAGATGACAACGAAGAAGTTGTAGTTGAAGAAATGTCTGAAGAAGAACAAAAGAAGATCGAACAAGAATACTTAAAGACTTTAGTTCAAGAAAACGAATAACTTCTTTTGGAAAACTGCAGATTCTTGAAAATACCTAGTTCTGGAAATAACAGATTTTCCAAAATGACTATCTTAGGCTGAGACATTTACGCTCATGCCTAAGTTAAATTTAGGTCTACTGCTGTTGTATTTATTAGCAATAGCTTTAGAGCTGTAACCTTCACCTTTCTTTCTCTTATCCTCTGCATCCTGTGAATAAGATGCACCAGTTGATGAACCAAAAGAGCCACCTAGAGCTGCATTCATAGCTCCAGATGCTGTTACATTCTGGTTAAGACTTGCTCCTGATGCAGATGAACTAGAAGCTGCTTTACCACCACCTGTACCTTTGGTTTCTTTGGTATCTTCTTTCTTTTCGGTTTTAGCAAGCTCTTTTTTACTGCTTACTTTTTCTCCATTAGCCTTGATTAAAACATCTGTCTGTATGAAAAGACTTGAGTTAACAGGCGCTGTTTGGACACTACCTTGAGATACAGCTGCGCTATTAGCAGATTGGGCATTCTGATTGATTTGAGGGATGGTTTCGCGGGCCATACTATCCCTACGGGCTTCTTGTGCTGCATGAGGCACGCCCGCTGTAACTATGTTGCTAATGGTACTGGTTGCAATATCCATAGTTAACGCCTAAAAGATAGAAAATTGCCTTACTTACTATATCGGAAATTTTACACTAAATTTTTAATTCTTAATTTTATGGATTATCAATTAGTTAGTGTTATTTATAAAAATTCTGATAAGTTTTGATAATTCTTCACCTTCAGTTAAGAATGGCATATGAGCAGAACTTTGTAGTACAGCGCATAGGTGATATTGAGGATCCATAATTTTTGAGGCAATTTCCTGCTTTACTAATCTGTCTTTTGCTCCAAAAATATGGAAACAAGGAATTTTAATATTAAAGAAAGCTTCCCTGTGATCGGAATAGGCCATCTTAAACAGTCCATTTCTCAATACCTGAGGATCAATAGATCCCATCTTATCGCAAGCTTCAAGAATGAATTGATTCTGTTCTTTGGTAAGCAAACTGCCCTGTGTTTGCATCTTAAAGAAGAGCTTAATAGAGCGTATGTTTCGTCCTTCATCAAAGATTTTTAAGCACTTGAGAACGTATCTATAATCAAATCCAGGCCAATTAGGATCTGAAGGAAATCTTGGGGTTCCACAAATAGAGATAAATCTTTTGATCTTTTTTTCTGTGTCAGCGTAACAGGCACAACTTGCTGCTAATGTACTTAAAGACCAAGAGATCAGAGTGCAATCTTTTGGAATGGAATTTAAGATTAGATTTGCTGTCTGTCGTGTGGATATTGAAAACTGTTTTAACTCTTCAGATTTGCCATATCCAGGCATGTCCAACAGGATAACGTTATAGTCAGGAAATAACGAAATGAAAGGTTTTAAAAAGTTTGAATCAGTAGCCCAGCCAGGAGTAACAACTAATTTAGGTGCATTAGGATCACCATAGCTTTTGCTACCAAGTTTAAGATTATCTGTAATATTCATATAAAAAGCGCTGCAAGTGCAGCGCTATCTTAAACTAGATGTTCTTTTCTTTGCGGTAAGCAATTAAGTCTTCGATTGAAAGACAAGTTAAGTCATGCTCCATAGCAAAGGTAGTTACACGTGGTAACTTTGCCATTAAACCATCAGGAGCACATAACTCGCAAAGAATACCTGCAGGAGCAAAGCCTGCTAAACGAGCTAAATCAACTGAAGCTTCAGTATGACCGTCACGCTCTAAAACACCACCTTTTTTAGCTACTAGTGGGAACATGTGACCTGGGCTTGCTAAATCTTCAGGATTACCATTTGGGTTGATTACAGCTTTGATTGCCTTTACGCGGTCTGGAGCGCTAACACCAGTGGTTACACCCTTAGCAGCATCGATAGAAATGGTAAATGCAGTGCCGTATACAGAAGTATTGTGTTCAACCATCATAGGTAAATTCATGCGCTTTGCCTGCTCTGGCTCAATACAAACACAAACAATACCTGAACATTCTCGGATCATGAAAGCCATCTGTGCATCAGTTACAGTTTCTGCTGCATAAATTAAATCGCCTTCATTCTCTCTATCTTCGTTATCAACAACGAGTACACCACGACCTTTCTTTAAAGCAGCAATAGCAGCTTCAACACGATCATTTGCAGTGTGGCCGAAATTCTCTAACAGATTTTTAAAGCTCATTTTTACCTCATTACTTCTGTGAGTTGTTGCGGGCTTTTTCCATGATTTCTTTCATGGTCTTTACAGCCTCAGGCAAGCCTGTGAAAATTGCGCGAGCAATAATGCTATGTCCAATGTTTAATTCATTCATTTGTGGAATAGCAGCAATTGCAGCTACGTTATTGTAATTTAGTCCGTGTCCTGAATTTACACCAAGACCTACTGAGTCAGCATATGAAGCCATCTCAGTTAAAACATTTAACTCTTCTTTAATTGTTTTTTCATTGGTTGCATTTGCATAGCGACCAGTGTGGAACTCAACAAATGGTGCACCAACTTTTACAGCGGCATCGATCTGCTCTTTTACAGGATCGATGAATAAAGAGCAAACAGTACCAACGTTATCTAACTTGTTAATTGCCTTCTCGATTTTATCCATATTTGATAGAACATCAAGACCGCCTTCTGTAGTAACTTCTTCTCTTCTTTCAGGTACCATACATACCTTCTGAGGAGCTACTGCAACAGCAATAGATAAGATTTCATCGGTTACTGCCATCTCTAAATTTAAAGAGGTTTTAACAGTTTCTCTGATGATTCTTACATCTCTGTCAGTGATGTGTCTTCTGTCCTCACGTAAGTGAGTAGTAATACTATCAGCTCCAGCAAGTTCAGCGATTGCTGCGGCAGTTACAGGATCTGGATAATTTGTTCCACGTGCATTACGAACTGTAGCAACGTGATCAATGTTAACACCAAGAAAAATAGGCTTCATTTTTATTATGTCCTAAGTTGAAACTTCACAATATTATAACTTGATAAAGATCAAATTTTTGCCTTTTTATGGTGTCTTTTCTATCTTTTTTTACATTTTTCATTTGTTATCTGTATCACAAGAGCTAGATCCAAAATTTCTTAATTGAGAATATTTCAGTTAAGATTAAAGTAAACATATACAAAAGCATCAATATTTAGACAAACAATAAAAAATTAAGTAATAAATAAAACCTTTCTTTGAGTGATCAAAGACTATTTTAAGGAAGATTTGTTATGGCCAAAATTCTAAATTATGGTTCTTTAAATATTGATTATGTGTATGAAGTTCCTCATTTTGTAACCCCTGGTGAGACCCTTCAGTCAAAAGGTAGAAGTATCTTTGCCGGTGGTAAAGGTCTTAATCAGTCTGTCGCATTAGCCAGAGCTGGTGGTGATGTATATCATGCTGGTGCCGTAGGTAAAGCAGACGGACAGATTCTTATTAACGTACTTACTGAAAATAAGATCAACTCAGACTTCTTAAAGCAAAGAGATGAAGCTAGTGGTCATACCATTATTCAGGTAGATGATAATGGTCAGAACTGTATAATTCTATATGGCGGTTCAAACCAAACCATTACAACAGAGGATATAGATGAAACCATATCTCATTTTGAAAAGGGCGATTATCTAGTTCTGCAAAATGAGACTAATAACATCGAGTGCATGATCAATAAGGCATACGAAAAAGGCTTAAAGGTTTGCTTTAATGTTTCTCCATATTCTGATGAATTATTGAAATTACCTTTAGGCAAATGCTCTTACCTGATTGTAAATGAGATCGAAGGTTCTTCAATGGTATCAAAGCCTGCTGATACTGATCCTTATGAGTTAATTGATGAACTTACAAAGAAGTATCCAAATTCTTCTTTTGTGTTAACTTTAGGTTCTCGTGGCTCAATCTTAAAACAGGTAGGATGTGATCCTATTTCTTGTAAGTCTTTCAAGGTTCAGGCTGTAGATACAACAGCTGCAGGTGACACCTTCTTAGGTTATCTAATTACTAATTTAGCAACAGGTATGAATCCTGCGCTTGCTATTAAATGTGCAACAGCAGCATCAGCTTTAGCAGTACAGACTAAAGGTGCAACTCCTTCTATTCCAAAGGCTAATGCTGTCTTAGATTTCATTAAGAAATCAAAAGTTGACGTTTTAGTAGATAAGCTCTAGGAGAAATAAAATGAAAAAGATTGGCTGCTTAAATTCAGAATTATCATATGTAATCTCAAAATTAGGCCATTTTGATACACTAACTATCGGAGATTGTGGATTGCCTGTACCTAAAGGAGTCCAAAGAATCGACCTTGCAGTTACTTACGGTGTTCCTTCATTTGACGATGTATTTAAAGTTGTCGATGCAGAAGCTAAATTCCAGAAAGTAACTATTGCCTCTGAGGCAAAAGAAGCAAATCCAGCTTTCTACCAAAATCTCCATGAATGGGCTAAACTCAATGGAGTTGAGGTTGTAGAAGTACCTCATGAGCAGTTCAAAAAACTATCATCATCAAGTGTTGCTATAGTAAGAACTGGTGAGTGCAAGCCATTTAGTAATGTTATCTTAGAGTCAAATGTATCTTTCTAAGTCAGGTTTATTTCTTAAGGTCGTCTTTAACTAGATATGGATGATTCTAAAGAAAAACAACAGAAAATCCTGCCATTGTCATACGGACTGGGACTAGTCAAAGAATTAGTTCCAGTGCCTACTCATATCTTTAAGTCAGACAATCACTACTATGAGAAGTTTGATAGAGAAGAAGTCGATGAATGGAATGTTCTAAAAACAGACTATGAATTTAGAAAAAAGATCCTAAAAGAAGTCAAAGAAAAGAATATTGTTATCATTAACGAAGAACAACCTGTGTTATTTGGTGGCGTTAAGTGTACTGATGACTTATTTTTAGTTATAGGTCCAGTTGTAATTACTCAAGTTGATCAGAACTTTACTAAATTATATGCCTTAAAGCATAAAGCTAACAATGTAAGCTTGTTTTACATTGATGTGAAAAAGTTAGCTTCAATTCTTCTGCTAATCTACAGTTCAATAACTGACAAGTACATATTTTTAAGTGACTTCTTAGATAAGAGCTTTTTAAATGATGAACTTTTAGAGTCTGCTCAAAAGCATGTAGCTAATATCTTTTCAAGGCAGTCCTTAACTAACAGACCTCATAATCCTGGTGTATTTGAGGATTCTATTAGACTAGCTATAAAACAAGGTGATGTTGAAGGTTTGAAAAAAGCCCTAAACTCCATCTACGCAAGTATGCGTGGCACTCTTGCAAGAACAGAATTAAGATCAGCTAAAAACTTAGCGATAGTTGATATTACTATTGCCACAAGAGCTGCAATTGAAGCTGGTTTGAGCGTGGAAGAACTTTATGTTATCTCTGATGCTTTTATCATGGAAGTTGAGGATTGCAAGTATCCAAGTGATGCTGCTGCCCTAGCTAGAGCCTGTGCTTTAAGATGCACTCAGATGGTAGCAAAACATAAACTTGATTTGGAAAAAGGCAATTTGCTTTCTCCTGTAGTATTAAGAGCATGTGACTATATTGACCGTCATCTTTATGAAAAGTTTAATCTTGAGATAGTAAGTAACAAGCTAAAAGTAAGTTCAAGCCACCTCTCAAAGCTCTTTAAAGAAGAAAAGAAAATGACTCTAGGAGAGTACGCTCGATTAAGAAAAATTGAAGTTGCTAAAACTCTTCTTGCTACAACTGATAAAAGTATCTCAGATATCGCTTTAATGCTGTCATTTAATTCCCAAAGCCATTTCGGTCGTGTCTTTATTTCAATTCAGGGTGAGCCTCCTGCTCAGTACAGAAAGAACAACGCTATCCGCGATAACGTTCTTTAATCTTACTAGTAATATTTTCTGAGATTTGTCAGTAATTGTTCCTATCAAAAGATGCAAATGAAATTTTAAATTATTTTCAAATAATATGGTTTTTGACGCTTTAAAAAATCAAATTTTCGTAAAAGCAAAATTTAGTGTAGCTACTTTGCGATTATTGTCACAAATAAAAAAATTCAAAAAATAAAATGGTGACAATAAAAATAGAATTCTGACAAAAATTACCTTTACTTCTATCTATAATTTTTTATGTCAAACAAATAAAAATCTGAAAAATATTCAGATTTATAACATAAGAGAGATAGGAGTTTCCGATGAAGTTATCAAAATTCTGCGCATCAATTGCAATGGTAATAGCTGCTTCAACATTAGCATCTTCAGCAAACGCTGCAGATACTGCAAAACGTTTAAGCGGAGGTGGTTCAAATATTATGTACGTAATCACCCCATCACATTCAAACCCATTTTTTAAGACTGAGGCTGAAGTTGCAGCAAAGACTGCTAAAGATCTTGGTTATACCGTAAAAATGGTTTCACATGACGATAGCCCTGTAAAACAGTCAGAACTATTCGAAACTGCTATTTCTGATAAAGCAGCTGCAATTATCTGTGATAACGCAGGTGCAGATGCTACTGTTTCTGCTGTAAAGAGAGCTTATGACAACAATATTCCAACATTCCTGATTGACCGTGAGATAAATGAGCAAGGTATTGCTGTAGCTCAGATTGTTGCAAACAACTATCAAGGAGCTAAGGGCGCTGCTGAAGTATTCGTAGAAGAGATGGAAGAAGAAGGCGAATACGCAGAGTTATTTGGTATTGACTCAGATACCAACGCAAAGACCAGATCAACTGCTTTCCATGAGGTTATTGACCAATATCCTGATATGAAGATGGTTGCTGTACAGACAGCTAACTGGGATCAGAATATGGCTTACTCAAAGATGGAAACCATCTTACAGTCATATCCTAACTTAAAGGGGGTAATTTCAGGTAACGACAACATGGCTGTAGGTGCCGCTGCTGCTATTAAGGCAGCAGGTAAGACCTTAAAGATCATCGGTGTTGACGGTTCTAACGATGCTCGTGATGAGATCATCGCTGGTAACATGACCGCTACTGCAATGCAACCTGCTGCTCTAATTGCTGAGATGGCTGTAAAACAGGCTGATCAGTACTTAAAGACAGGCTCAACTGGTAAGAGCGAAAAGCAGCTTATTGATTGTGTAATTATCACCAAAGATAACGCTAAGAAGTTAAACAACTTCTCTATCTCCAAGTAAGTAAATACGGTGCGTCACGGTTCTGTGGCGCATCTTAAGTAAATTATAAAAAACTGTTTTTTAAGGACAGAAGGCTATTTTTGTCTCAAAAAAGGAGTTCATCATGTCAAAAAGTCGCATTGTAGGTGCTGTTATAGCTGTTTTTGTAGTGATTTATGCAGCATTGAGTGCAACTGTAGTAAAAGAAGGTCAGGAAGCTTCCTTAACAGGTGAAGTTGCTTTTGATCCAACCACTGTTGCAACTAAGTTCTGGGAAGAAAAATCTGCTGAGTATTTTGAAGCAAATGCGGTTGATTTAGCCCAGTTACTAACAGAGGCAAATGGTGATTTTTCAAGTGTTGCTGCTAAGTATGGTCACTATTCAATGGGAGATCAGGGCGAACTTTCATTCATCGTAAAAGGTACTGGTACTGTTGATTCTGTAAAGAACAAATTACGTTCAGGCTATATCGCATTTACCCTTGATGGAAATCTAACCGATGTTAAGACCAGATTACAAATCGGTCCTGTTTACAAAGGTTCTGCTGTTAGAGATTCAATTAGCTTAATTAGCTACAAAGATTACAAAAACCAAATTGAATGGGCTGAAGTATCAGTTGCATTTCACAACCTAATTACCAAGGAAATCTTAAGCCAGATTGATATGAATACCCTTGAAGGCAAAAAGATTGAGTTTACTGGTTGCTTTACGGTTGCAAGAGCAGATCTGCTCCAGATAACACCTGTAAAACTATCAGTTAAGTAGTGGGAGTTGGCAATGAGCAACGAGAACGAAGAGATTTATTTACATGCCGAGAAGATAGACAAGATCTATCCTGGCACCAAAGCGCTTGATCAGGTTTCTTTCGATATCAAACGTGGCAAGGTAAATGTTCTTATCGGTGAGAATGGTGCTGGTAAGTCAACCTTGATGCGTATCATCGCTGGTATTGAAAAGCCATCAGCTGGCAAGCTTTATCTTCAGGGAAAAGAAGTTGAATTTAATTCAACAGTAGATGCAAGAGCTCACGGTATTGCCATCATTCACCAGGAGTTATGCCTATTCCCTAATATGACAGTTTTCCAGAACCTGTTTATGGCATCTGAGCGAACCAAAGGTGGTGTCTTAGATGATGCTGAACACAGAAAGTTAGCAAAACAGGTTTTAGCAAGACTTAACTATCCAATCGATCCTGACACTATGGTGGGTGATCTACGCGTAGGTCAGCAACAGATGATTGAGATTGCAAGAAATCTTCTGATCCCAAATCTTAAGATTTTAATCATGGATGAGCCTACATCATCACTGTCAGAACAGGAAGTTGATGTGCTGTTCAACATCATGAGAGAACTTACTGCAACAGGTATTTCTATTGTGTACATCTCTCACCGTCTAGAAGAGTTAATGCGTATCGGTGACTTCGTAACAATCTTCCGTGACGGTAAGTTAGTTGCAGATGCTGCTGTGAAAGAGATTGATGTGCCATGGATTGTTAAGCAGATGGTAGGCGAAGGTAAGAGCTACCCTAAACGTGATGTTGCTGTTGATTGGGACAAGCAAGAGAACGTTTTAGAGGTAAAAAACTTATCTCTTCCAAAGAACGGTGGTGGTTACCTACTAAACAATGTTTCTTTCAACCTAAAGAAAGGTGAAATCTTAGGTATCTATGGTCTTCTAGGTGCAGGTAGAACTGAAATCTTTGAATGCATCATGGGCATGAGACCAAACCATACTGGTGACATCATTTTGAACGGCAAAAAGATTGAGATTCAATCTGTAGCTGATCAGATTGATAAAGGTTTTGCTTGGCTTCCTGAAGATAGACAGAGAGAAGGTTTGGTTCAAACCATGAGCATCGCTAAGAATATTGCTCTGTCAAACATCGGTAAGTACACCAATCCTTTAGGCCTTATTGATAAGAACAAGGAAGATGCAGCCGAAGCTGAAATGATTAAGGATGTTCATATCAAGGTAGCTGATAAGGATCTTCCAATTCTATCTCTATCTGGCGGTAACCAGCAGAAGGTTGTTTTTGCAAAAGGTGCTTTGACTAATCCTCAGATCATGCTTTTGGATGAGCCTTCACGAGGTATTGATATTGGCGCTAAGACAGAAATCTTCCACCTTATTTACCAGTATGCAAAGAGAGGTGTTTCTTTACTAGTTATTTCATCAGAACTTGAGGAAATTATCGCTATTGCAGACAGGATCCTGGTTCTATCAAACGGTATTAAGACAGCGGAGTTAACCGGTGATGATATTACTCAGGACAACTTGGTAAAAGCTTCATACATGGGCCATAAAGCAAACTAAGGTATTTGGAGAATTAAAAAATGAATAAAAATGATGTAATCATGACAATCCTTAAAGGTCGTACCTTAATTGTGCTGACCTTGTTAGTAATCTTTTTCTCATTGGCTAGTGAATCATTCTTTACTAGCCAGTCATTACTGTTAATTGCAAAGCATGTAGCTTTATACGGTATCTTAGGTATCGGTATGACCTATGTGTTGGTAACTGGCGGTATTGATTTGTCTGTAGGCTCTGTAGTTGGTCTGTCAGGCATGGTAGCAGGTTTACTTATCAATCATGGTTTTACCATCTTCGGTTACACCATATACTTCTCAGTTCCTGTAATTGTTCTGATTGCTGTTGCAATTGGTGTAATTGTAGGTGCGATTAACGGTTTTATCATCACCAAGTTTGCAGTAGCTCCATTCATTGCAACCTTAGGCATGATGTACATCGCTCGTGGTGCTGCAAACTTAACTTCAAACGGTGCAACCTTCCCTAACCTGGTTGGTAAAGAGGCATTAGGCAACACTGGTTTTGAAATCTTTGGTCGTGACCTTGGTGGTTTCCCTGTTGCTGTAATGATTCTGATTGTGATTGCAATTATCGCTGCAGTTATCCTACGTAAGACCCCATTTGGATGGCACATCTTAGCAATCGGTGGTAATGAGCGCGCAGCTAAGTTATCAGGTGTTCATGTAGATAACGACAAGATTTACGTATATATGTTCTCTGGTGCTTGTGCAGCTATCGTAGGTATCATCGCAACTTCTCAGTTAGTAGCATCTCACCCAATGACAGGTAACACCTGGGAAATGAACGCTATCGCAGCTGCTGTATTAGGCGGTACTTCCCTGATGGGAGGTGTTGGTACCATCGTTGGTACTGTTATCGGTGCTTTCATCATCGGTGTTATCTCAGACGGTATGGTTATGTGCGGTGTTTCTGAGTTCTGGCAGATGATTATCAAGGGCTTAGTAATCGTATTAGCTGTAATCATTGACCAGTATCAGCGCGCTCTTCAGGCTCGTATGGCACTACAGGCTCGTAATGAGAATAAATAAGGGGGATTTAGAGGATGTTCTTTAGAGAAAAAGGCGAGGCCATCCTCGCCGCCCTAAGCGGAAAGGTTATTTCAATTGCTGATGTTGATAGCCCTATTTTTGCAGGCAAGGTTGTAGGTGACGGTGTAGCAATTATACCTACAGATGATACAGCGTTATCACCTATCTCTGGAGTGATTTCCTTTGTAGGAGAGCAAAAGCACTCATTTGGTATTACAGGTTATGACGGAGTGGAGATTTTAATCCACTTAGGAATAGGCACTGTAGCTTTAAATGGTGAAGGTTTTGAACCATTGATTTCAAAAGGAGATCAGGTAGTAGCAGGACAACCTATCTGTAAGGTTAACTGGGAGACTGTAAAAGCTCACAACATGGATACGACATCTCCTGTGATTATCACATCAAGCTCAATGGATAACATTAAGCGTTTAACTATCACAGAAGGTCAAGTACAGGCTGGTAAGTCAGTTTGCATGAGATACATAAACAAATAATAAAACAACATAGTTAAAAAACTATAAGGAAAGGCATCATGACAGCTCATATTAAATTAGGTTTTGTTCCAACTCGCCGTAGTGTTTTTAGTGCTCCAGATGCATTGAAATATCGCGATTTGACAGCAAAAAGATTGACCGAATTGGGGGTCGATTTTGTAGATATCACTGATATCAATGACGAAGGTCTTCTATTTGCTGATGAGGACGTGCAGAAGATTGCTGATAAATTCCGCAAAGAAAAGGTAGATGGCATTATTTTAGCTCACTGCAATTTCGGAACAGAGTATGTCTGCGCAAGATTGGCAAAAGAACTTAACTTGCCAGTTCTATTGTGGGGGCCATTAGATGAGCGTCCACTTCCTGATGGAAGACGTTTACGTGACACTCAGTGTGGTCTTTTTGCTACAGGCAAAGTGTTACGTCGTTTCAATGTCAAATTCACTTATTTAACCAACTGCAGATTATCAGATCCCGTATTTGAGCGTGGTATTCATGACTTTGAAGCAGTATGTAACGTTGTAAGAACATTTAGACATATCAGAATTCTACAGATGGGCCCACGTCCATTCGATTTCTGGACAACTATGTGCAACGAAGGCGAGTTATTGGAGAAATTCAATATTCAATTATCACCTATTCCTTTATCTGAGTTAGTTGCAGAAGTTCGTCGTATTGAAAAGGCAAATGAAGCTCAAGAGGAATTACAGTTCTTGCAAGATAACACTGTAATTAAGATTGCAAAACCTAAGGTAGCAACAGTTGCAGCTTTAGCTCATGCCATGAAGAATCTTGTGGATAAGTACGGTTGTAATGCAGGTGCAATTCAGTGCTGGACTGCTCTGCAGGGTGAGCTTGGCATTATGCCATGTGCAGCTAATGCAATCTTAAATGACATGGGTATTCCTGTTGTATGTGAGACCGACATCCATGGAGCAATCACCGCATTATTAGCAGAAGCTGCTGTAATGAACAGCAGCAGGGGCTTCTTTGCTGACTGGACCGTTCGTCATCCTGATAATCCAAATGGAGAGTTATTACAGCACTGTGGTCCATGGCCATTCTCTGTTGCTAAAGAGAAGCCTGAACTTACCTGCCCAATTGCTTTCCCTGATGAAGGTTCTTTATCAGCTGAGGCAAAATCAGGAAACAAACTTACCTTAACTCGTTTTGATGGTGATAACGGTGAGTACTCATTACTTTTAGGTAATGCTAAGAGTGTTGAAGGTCCAAAGATTTTAGGTACCTACATGTGGGTTGAGGTTGAGAACATTAAGCGTCTTGAAGAGAAGATTGTTACCGGCCCATATATCCACCACTGTGTAGGTGTTTATGAGGATGTTGTTCCAGTTTTATATGAAGCTTGTAAGTATATCGGCATTAAGGCTGATTTATATGACCCTATTGAAGAACAGGTTAAAGCTTATCTACGTGGAGAATAAAAATGAAAGAGTTAAAGAAATTAGCTTATAAACTACGTCAAGACGTAGTTGACATGATTGTAAATGGTAAAGGCGGTCATATCGGTGGTGATATGTCTGTTATGGATACTTTAGTTACTCTTTATTTCAAAGAGATGAATATCTCAGTAGATAACTTCAATACTAAAGATCATGACCACTTTATTATGAGTAAAGGTCACTCTGTAGAAGCTTTATATGCAGTTTTAGCAGAAAAGGGATTCTTCCCTATTGAAAGAGTATTAAAAGAGTTCAGCCAGTTCGGCTCAATGTTCATCGGTCACCCAAATAACAAATTACCTGGCATTGAAATGAACTCTGGCGCTTTAGGTCATGGTTTACCAGTAGCTGTTGGTATGGCAATTGCCGAGCGCATGAACAAGAGCAAGAACCGTGTTTATGTGGTTATGGGCGATGGTGAGTTAGCTGAAGGCTCTGTATGGGAAGGCGCAATGTCTGGTGCTAACTACAGACTGGACAACCTATGCGCAATTATTGATAGAAACCGTCTACAGATTTCTGGATCAACTGAAGATGTTATGGCTTTAGATGATTTACACCGTAAGTGGGATTCATTTGGCTGGCATGTAATTGATGTTGACGATGGTAATGATATTGAAAAATTAGCTCGTGCATTCGAAGAATCTCGAATGGTTAAAGGCAAGCCTAGCGTATTGATTGCAAATACTATCAAGGGTAAAGGATCTTCTGTAATGGAGAATAAGGCAGCATGGCATCACCATGTACCTTCAGCAGAAGAGTATGAGCAAATCAAGAAAGACTTAGCAGCAAGAGCATTGGAGGATTAGTTATGACAAACATTGCAAATAAACAAATGATCTGCAACGTATTGATGGATGCAGCTAAAACAGATAAAGATATCATAGTTCTTTGCTCTGATTCACGAGGAAGTGCTTCTGCTACTCCATTTGCTAATGCTTTCCCTGAGCAGTTTGTTGAGGTCGGTATTGCAGAGCAGGATCTTGTTGGTATTGCAGCTGGTATGGCTCGTTGCGGTAAGAGAACTTTCCCTATGTCACCAGCTTGCTTTATCGCAGCTCGTTCATACGAGCAGTGTAAGGTTGATGTAGCTTACTCACATACTAACGTAAAACTAATCGGTATTTCAGGTGGTGTAAGTTATGGTGCTTTAGGTATGAGTCATCACTCAGCTCAGGATATTGCCTGCATGAGTTCAATTCCTGGCATGAGAGTTTATCTACCATCAGACTGCTATCAGACTAAGAAACTGATGGAAGTTTTAGTAAAAGATAATGAGCCAGCTTACATCCGCGTAGGCCGTAATGCGGTTGATCCTGTTTACTCAGAAGACAACACTCCTTTTGAAATGGATAAGGCAACCTGGGTTTGCAAGGGTGATGATGTAGCAATCGTAGCTTGTGGCGAAATGGTTCTATATGCAAAGAGAGCAGCAGAACTTCTAAAGGCTAAAGGTATTTCAGCTACAGTTCTTGATATGTACTGTGTAAAGCCTTTAGACAAAGATGCTGTAATTGAAGCTGCTAAGAATGCTAAAGCTGTAATTACAGTTGAAGAGCACTCACCTATTGGTGGCTTAGGCTCAATGGTAGCTCAAGTTGTTTCAGAGAGTTGTCCTCGTAAGTGCATTACCATGGCTTTACCTGATGCTCCTGTAATTACTGGTAATTCAAAGGAAGTATTTGAGTACTACCACTTAACCGCTGAAGGCATTGCAGCAAAAGCAGAGGAAGCATTACATGGCTAAGGATGACTTAGTCCTTGGTATTGATCAGAGTACGCAGGGTACTAAAGCCCTGCTCTTTGACGGTGAAGGCAGAATGCTCGATATTGAGACTCTGCCTCACAGACAGATTATTAACGATCTAGGTTATGTAGAACATGATTTAAACGAGATCGGTAAGAATGTCATTGCTGTCGTAAAAGCTCTGCTCGATAAGGACTCTAATAGAAAGAACAAAGTAAAAACAGTTGGAATCTCTGTACAGCGTGAAACTGTTGGTGCTTGGAGAAGATCTACTTTAAAACCTTTATACAATGCCATTGTGTGGCAGTGTGCTAGAGGTGCTGCTTTTGTAGCTAAAGATGAGGTTAAAGCAAAAGCCAATAGAGTTCGTGAGATCACAGGATTAGAGTTATCAGAGTATTTTTCAGCAGCTAAGATCACCTGGCTTGTTGACAATGTTCCTGAGGTTTTAAAAGCAGCATCAGAGCATGATCTTTGCATCGGTAATATAGATTCATTTTTGATTTCTTACTTAACTCATGGAAAGAGTTTTGCAACAGAACCATCAAATGCATCTAGAACCCAGCTTATGGATCTGAAAACTCAACAGTGGTCAAAAGAGTTATGTGATTTATTCAAAGTACCAGTTGATGCTTTGCCTCCAATTTTAGATTCAGATACTAATTTTGGAGAAACAGATTTTGATGGCCTATTGCCTAATGCAATACCAATCCATGCTGCAATAGGTGACTCTCAAGGTGCTTTATTCGGTCATGGTTGCCTAAAGAGTGGTCAGGTAAAGACTACTTATGGAACCGGTTCATCCATCATGATGAACTCTGGGGAAAGTGTATCAAGCTGTTTACATGGTGTAGTAAATTCTGCTGCTTGGCGTCGTGCTGGCAAGAGAACTTACGTTCTTGAAGGTAACATCAACTATTCAGCTGGCATCATTAGTTATTTAAAGGATGATTTAAAGTTAATTAAGTCTCCATCAGAGACTGAGGCTTTAGCAAAAGCTGCTAATCCTCATGATAAATGCTATTTCGTACCTGCTCTATCAGGACTTGGTGCTCCATACTTTAATGGAAATGTAAGAGGTTCTATTTTAGGTATGAGTAGAGTTACAGGTAAGAATGAAATAGTTCGTGCTGCTTTAGATTCAATCGCTTATCAGGTGACTGATGTCCTAGATTTAATCAGAAAGTCATCAGCTGTTCCAGTAACTGAGCTTAACGTTGACGGTGGTGCTACTAAGAATAGATACCTGATGCAAATGCAATCTGATTTATGCAGATTACCTGTAAAGGTTCCTACTGATGCAGAACTGTCAGGAAAAGGCGCCGCTTTCATGGCAGCTATTGCTCTGGGCATATATGACGAATCAATCCTCAATGAGGAGAGTGTGTCAAACAGCTATACTCCTTTAAGTGATGAGTCTGTATGTCAAGAAAAGATTAAGTCTTGGCATAAAGCAGTACAGGCTGCGATAGCTTACGGTATTTAGTAAAGTTGTAGTTTTTCGAATTTTATTGTTTGTCTATATTGATGCTTTGTGCATGATGTTTGGGCGCAGAATGAAATATGTCTGCGCCTATTTTTCAAATGAGAGAATACACAATGAATGAAGTAAACCCATTATGTCAAATTCTCAAAATCTTACACAGAAAACCATGTTCTCAGGTAGAACTTTGTGAACAGTTAGGTTTTTCAAAGTCTCATATGCACAAGTTGGTGTCTAACCTTGTAACACCAGGAATTATAAAAAGATCTGATAGTCAGGAGTATGAGCAAGAACAAGGTCGTCCTCGTCAAAAATTAACTATTACCCATAATCTTCAATACTGTTCAGTCTTAGTAATCCATACCTCATGGAAGTTTAGAGCTTACCTTTTAGCCTATGGTTTAACTGAGGAGATTGCTTATAAGGATTTGCCTCAAACTGATTCAGCATCAGTTTTTATAAAAGAGCTAAACGACTGTATAGATGAGTTCACTAAACTCTATCTTAGTGACAAAAAATCAATTCTCTCAATTGTGATTGCAACACAGGCTACCATTGAGCAGGGTGAAAACGGTATTATGTACCGAAACAACCTCTTAAAAGATGAAAATATTACCTTTGCAAAGAAGCTAAGAGAAGCAATCGGTATTAGATGCTTTGTCTACAACTATGCTTATGGTCATATGTTGTCCTTGTTGCATGCGAAAGATCTGAATACCGATAATGCTATGGTCCTGTCTTGTGGTGAAGGTTCGGTAGCTTTAGGTATCTTTTTAAATAATCAGCTTCTATTAGGCAGAAATAATTCATTTCCTGAATGTTCTCATCTCCCTTTTAAATATGGATTTGAAAAATCATTAGGTGAGTTTGGAGAACATACAAAAGAAGCTTTACTTTTTGCAATCAACGCAATTGCTCCTATATACAACATCAATCATGTGATCTTAGCTGGCAGCTGTTTTGACAATCATTTAAACATCATTTATCAGGCATCTTTAGAGCTTAAAGAGCAAAAAGATCCTCTCTTACAAAAGATCCTGCTTGAATATCGAGGACAGGAAATTGAACAGCATTTTCTAGAGCTTGTTTATTTGAGTTTTGATTCCTTAGTAGAAGTGCTAAATCCTCAAATGCAAAAGAGAAATCTTGAGGATCTGGTCAAATCAATGGAAGCTTATTAGGTCTTTTAATAAGCAGTGCCGACATGTCTTTGATAACTCAAATGTGATTTATATCAAGTTTATCTTGGTATTTAGTTCGCTGAAAAACAATTATGATCGATTCAAAATTTTATTGATTCGATCATTTCTATACTTACCATAACAAAATTACTTAAACCTTTTGAGGCAAGATATATGAATACAACAACTGAAAAATTATCTTTCAGAGAAAAATTCTGTTATGGCTTGGGTGACGCCTCCATGAATATTTTCATGGGCTTTACCATGATGTTTTTAACAATTTTCTACACAGATGTATTTAAGTTAAATCCAGCTGTGATGGGTACTTTATTTTTAGCAGTTAGATTTATTGATGCTATCTCAGATCCTTTATGCGGAATGATTTCAGATAGAACTAAATCTGTAAGAGGTCGTTATCGTCCTTGGTTACTATTTGCTGCTATCCCTTATGGTGTATCTTGTGCTGCTTTATTCTTCAGTCCTGATTTATCAGAGACTGGTAGAGCAATTTATGCTTACATTACCTATATATTCTTAACCTTATCAGTTACCTGCGTGATGGTTCCTTATGTTTCTTTATTAGGTGCTATCTCAGATGATTCTCAGGAAAGAATTTCAATCAATACCATCAGATTCCCTCTAAATAAGATTGCCTACATTGTTTGTTCATTATTCGTACCAGGCTTAATTGCAATGTTTGACAATGAGGTTATTGGTTACCGTTGTGTAATGGCAGGCTTAGGTGCAACTTGTGCAATCTTAGTTCTGTTATGCTATGCAAATACTAAAGAGCGCGTTAATACTCCTATTGATAATTCAATCTCTTTCTTTACACAGATTAAGTTAATGTTCAAAAATGAACAGGCTCTTATCATGTGTTCAGGTCAGCTTTTAGTAATGATTGTTAACACCTTAAAGTTTGGTGCTGCAGCTTACTTCGTAAAATACGTTATCGTCGGAGGTAATGATATTTTAGCAACCATGTTAACCTCTGGCTCCGTAGCTGGTGTTATCGCTCCTTTCATTGCTAACTACATCTTAAAGAACCGTTTAATGAAGAGATCTTCATTCTTAATGTGGTCACAGATCTTAGCTGGTGTTTTCATGGTGATTATGGGGGTAATTGCAACCGATAGCGTAATCGTAAATGTTGCTCTATTCTTCCTGTCACTATTAGCAGGTGAATTAGTTGGTGTTCTAATCTGGGCTTCTGTTGCAGATTGCTCTGACTACCAGTACTACAGAGATCATGTACGTATCAACGGTATTTTAAGTGGCGGTATGCTATTTGCTACCAAGTTAGGTTTAGCTTTAGGTGGTGCTTTATTAGGTTACATCTTAGCTTTCTATGATTACGACCCTGATAAGGCTGCTGAATCAGTAACTGATTCTCAGAAGTTCTGCTTCTTCTTACTGTTTGCAATCTTACCAGCAGTGTTCTCATTCTTAGCAGCTATCGTCTTCAAGTTCTATAAGTTAGAAGCTGATGTTTGCGATAAGTATAAAGAGTTAAATGCAAAAGAAGCTAACAACTAATGCTAGGAGAAGATAAATGAAACTTCATACTGAAAATAAAAAGTTAGTAAATGAAAATGGTGAAATCTTCTTCTACACAGCTGATACTGCTTGGGAATTATTCCATAAGCTAAGCTTTGATGAGGCAAAGTTCTTCATCGATAACAGAGCAAGAAAAGGCTTTAATGTTATTCAGTCAGTAGCTGTAGCTGAGTTAGATGGTCTTCATACTCCAACTAAAGCTACAAATGAGTTACCTTTTTCAAATCTTGATACTCTAGAAGTTAACGATAGTTATTTTGACTATGTTAGAAAGGTTATCGAGTATGCAAACTCAAAAGGGATCTTTATTGCTTTAGTTCCTATGTGGGGCTCATATTTTGTATCAAATCCAGAGTGGGGCGGAAAAGTAGCTCCAGTATTTGATGCAAGTAAGGCTTATAAGTTCTTAACTTATTTGACTAAGAAATTGAAGGGAACTGATTTAATTTGGATCTTAGGTGGTGACAGACCTTATATCACTGATGAGTCAAAAGCTGTAATAGTAAATATGGCAAAAGCTATTCGTGAACAGGTTGGTCATGAACAGTTAATTACTGCTCATACTCAAGGAGGCAGATCAATTCACGATATGTTAGCTCCTTATGATTACTTGGATTTTATAACTTGGCAGTCTGGTCACATGGGAGAGTGCTATCCTTCATGGAGAAACACTAAGTCTGATTATGAAAGATTAGATCTCCCTGTGCTTGATGCAGAGCCTTGCTATGAATCTCATCCAATCATGAATGAATACTCATTTACTAGAATGGATTGTGGCTCAAGATTTACTGACTTCCATGTAAGACGTTCTGCTTACTGGTCAGTATTCTCTGGCGGTTGTGGCATCACCTATGGTTGCTATGGTATTTGGCAGATGAGACAGCCTGAGGATGATAACAAGGTAATTCCAGAGAGTGCAGCATCTGCTTATAAGAATGACACCATTCCATACTGGTATGACAGTGTTGATTTCCCAGGTTCTGCCCAAATGGGATATTTAAGAAAGTTCATTGAATCATTACCAAATAATAAGACAATTTGTCCTGATGATTCTCTGATTTTATCTGACAATTCAAATGGAAGTGGTCATATGGCAGCTCTTACCAATAAAGAGAATTCCTTTATTGCTGTATATGTCCCTGAACACACTCACTTATGCGTGGATATTACTAAGTTTGATGGTAAGGGATTTGATATTTATTGGTATGACCCAAGATACAATGTTAAGAACTTCTTATCTTCAGGCAGTAGTGAAACCAAGTTCTTAAATATAACTTCTCCATTATCAAATAATGACTATGTCTTATTGCTAATAAAGCATAGTTAACAACTAATCTTGTTTCTTAGTTTGCCACTGTCTTCGGTTAAAGATAGTGGCATTTTAATTTTAAGCTTGAGATTATTAGATTTTTAGAGCGTTTTCTTTAACTCTTAAAATAATCACTGTAGCCAAGATCATGGTAGAGAAGATCCAAATTACAAGAGAGTTCTGCAGACCAATGTAATCTCCTAACCATCCTACAAATACTGATAAGGCGTAACCAATACCAAAGGTAAAACCTAACATCATTGATGTAGCAAAGGAATCAGCATGAGGTAACAGCTTTTGTGCCCAAACAATAGCAGGAGGAGTAGCACCATAAAGACCAATACCTGCTAAAAAGATACTTATGTATGAGATAAGTGAATCATCTGCTTTGTACAGGAAGATTGCCATCATAACAATAGTTAAAGAGTATGAAGCTACAATCAGAGTCTTTAATTTAAATTTAGTTGAAATACAACCAACTAACATACCACCGGTTGCAGTGCCGATTAAAAGAACCATCAATACTGAAGATGCACTTACTGATGAAATTCCTTTTGAGGTATACAACAGAGGAATAAAGATCACCAATGAACAGTAGCAAACAGCTCTCAAACCAATTGATGACACTAACATTAAGAAAGGCTTATTAGTTACAATCTTTTTTACAGAAATAATTTGAGCCGCATTCTCTGGTTTTGGCTTTGAGTACAAGCCTCTTTTGAAGAGTAATAAAGTTGTAGCTACGGGAATTACAGCTAGATAAATGATCTCTTCTTTAGTGAAGTGCTCTAGATACAAGGCTGTGATAAATGGAGCTATAGCAAAACCTACGTTACCACCTACAATAAACAAACTTGTAGCTAAAACTTCTTTTCCTTTAGGCGCAATGATAGGGACCATACCTCCAGCAATAGGGTGGAATCCTGATGAGCAAATTCCTGATAAGAAAATAATGATCACAAGTATCCATGCTGAAGAGCATAGTCCTACAGCACTTGCTAAAACGCCACCTGTAATAATGGAAACAGGCAATAAGATTCCAAGATTATGTTTATCAGCTGCAATTCCAATAGGAGCCTGTAAGAAAGAAGCACTGACCTGGAAAATCATATAAAGCAGGCCACACTGAGAGTAAGAAAGGCCAAACTTTAAAGCCAAAATTGGCAGTAAAACAGGTAATAGGTTGCAATAAAAGTCGCCTACAAAATGACTCCAACTAGCGACTGCGATATTGCCCCAGCCTCTCTTTGGAGCCGGAATAGCATTTAAATCCATTTTTAATCTTCTATCAAAACGTCTTCTTAAATTACTTAGAAATTATCTGTTATTGCGAAATCTTGTGCAAAATTGCGTTTAATTCTTCTTTTGAAAAATCATACTTCTTACCGCAATGCTGACAGGTCATAGAAGTACCACCGTCTTTTTCAATTAAATCTTTTAATTCATTTGGATTTAACTGTGATAAAGCTTTTTCACATCTTTGTTTTGAACATACACACTGGAATTTAACTTCATGCTGTCCAAATACTTTTACCTCTTCGTGGGCAAATAGTCTTGATAAAGACTCTTCTAAAGGAAGGTCGAATAATTCTTTTGTACTTAGAGTTTCTGTAAGTACAGATAAGTGATCTAAAGACTCTAAATTATTCTTTATCTCAGGAATAATCTGGAGCATTACACCACCTGATTGAACAGTATCCATATCTGTTTTTATAAAGAATCTTGTAGGTAACTGCTGAGACTCTTTAAAGTAGTCTTCAAGTGTTGCACTGATTGATTTAGGATTGATTGCAACAATACCTTGCCATTTAGGTCCGTCTTTAGGGAATACTGATAGAACTAGAACAGAGTCTTTTCCGCAAAGCTCTCCTAATGAAGCATTATCTTCAATTGCAATGCTTTCATTTAATGAAGCAGAGCCATAAAAAGATAGATCCTGTCTGATGTTAATCAGGGCGTATTTTAATGGTGAAGAATTGCTTCCTCTTAACTGTACCATGATTTCAGAACCATCTTTTAGTGTGGCTGCAACAAGTACAGATGCTACAGCTAATTCCATCAAGGTCTTTTTCAGACAGCTAGGATAGTCTTTGTGTAATAACTCTTCAAAAGGAGTTTTTAACTTAACGATCTCGCCTCTAACACCGTGATTGTCAAATAAGAATCTTTCTACACTGTTGTTTTCAAAAGTTTGCATCGTATTACCATCCATATTTCATATTAATTAGAGCGCGTCTTTCTTTTTTATTTGGCTTTTCATCAGGATGAGGAGCCAAAAGAGCATTGATTTTTATTTGCTCTAATTGTTTTTCTCTTAATTTAATACTTTCTTCAGTTTCTTGATAGAGTGTTTGTGCTTGTACAGCAGGTCCTCTTACATCAGAAATCTTTAAAATTTCTACTTCTTTTCTTACATTACCTTGAAGAATTTTAACTAATGCACCCACTTCAACGGTTCTAGAAGGTTTAGCTTTGACACCGTTATAGTCAACCTTACCTCCTTCTATCATTGATCTTGCAATGCTTCTAGTTTTGTAAAAGCGAGCAGCCCATAACCATTTATCTAGGCGTACCTCATCTTGTGCATTATTTTTAGGCATTAATCTCTTTCCTTCTGTCATGAAGAAATTTATCTTTTCAAGTGATAAAGTATAACAATGAATTATAAAAAAGAACTATAAAACTTGGCGGTATATATGGATCTTTCTGCTTTAAAAAAACAAACACCAGCTATTCTTTCTAAAAGGAGAGAAAAAGTTTCCAACTTTTTCACTGTAGAACAGCTAGATCTCCAGTTTTCTAATAACAAGAAAATGACATATGAACGCTTAGCAGGCGGAAACGGAGCAATCCTTGCAGTGCCATTTGATGGCAGGGATTTTTATCTGACATCTGAATATGCCTGTGGTTTTGAAAGATATGAATTAGGCTTTGTTAAGGGAAAAATAGATAACGGCGAAGCTCCAAAAGAAGCTTGCAATCGTGAGTTAAAAGAAGAAATTGGTTTTGGCGCAAAGACTGTTAGAACCTTAAAAAATGAAATGACAGTTGCTCCTGGTATGTTGCAGTTAAAGATGTATACCTTCTTATGTATGGATCTTTTCCCAATGCAATTAGAAGGTGATGAACCAGAGCCTATTAACATTATAAAAGTAAGCCCAAGAGAAGCTAAAGATTTAATTTTTGACATTGATTCTCCATTGACTGAAGCAAGAGCAATCGCCTCTTTGACCTTAGCAATGAACAAATTAGGCATGTTGTAAAATAAGCTAACACTTTTTTGCACACGTATGTGGCAAAACAAGAGTTTTTTGTGAGAAAATGTCATTTTCTAGCAAGTTGATATTAATTTGCTATTATTGTAAATGGACAGAAATCCTTCTGTTTAAGTTTTTTATTTTTTATTTGCAAGGTTTATTACTTTGCCCGTCGCATGGGAGCTTGTGATGCGTCACTTATTAACAGGCTTTGAATTTAGCCAGGACGAATATTTAGACATTTTAGATACTGCTACTGCAATGAAGAAAGATCCTAAGAAGTATAACCAGGTTCTTGCAGGTCGGAGTGGAGCTATCATGTTTGAAAAGCCTTCCCTGAGAACTAGAACAACTTTTGAGTTGGCTTTCTATCGTTTAGGCGGACATGGTGTTTATCTTGATTTAAAAAATGGCGAATTAGGCCACAGAGAAACAATTGCAGACTACTCACGTAACTTATGCCGTTGGGTAGATTGCCTTGTTGGTCGTGTATTTGCTCAGAGCACTTTAGAGGAATTAGCTAAATACGGTTCAGTTCCTGTAATCAATGCTTTATCAGATCTTTACCACCCAGCTCAGGCTATGGCTGATTACTTAACCATCAGAGAGCACTTAGGCAAGATTAAAGGCGTTAAGGTTGCTTATGTTGGTGATGGTAACAACGTAACCAATTCATTATTTGTTGCGGGTGCTATTTTAGGTGCTAATGTTACATGCTTTAGCCCAGAGAATTGTTCACCTGACGCAGCTGTATTCATCAAAGCAAATGAAATTGCTAAGAAGAATGGTTGCACCTTAGCTGTTGAAAATGACATCAGCAAGTTAAAAGATTTCGACGTGATTTATACAGATACTTGGGTATCAATGGGTGACAATACTCCTCTTGATACTGTAAGAAAGAAGTATATGCCATATCAGATTAACCAGAATTTGGTTGACCAGTCAGGAGCACAGATTGTAATGCATTGTCTGCCTGCTCACCGAGGATATGAAATCACAGACGAGGTTATGGACGGTCCTAAGTCAGTTGTATTTGATGAAGCTGAGAACCGTTTACATATTCATATGGCAGTACTTGCCAAACTAATTAATGCTTAATCATTGAGGATATAAAGCAATGTTAAAACACGAAAACAAGCACTACAAGAAAGTTGTATTAGCATATTCTGGTGGTCTAGATACATCTACCATCGTACCATGGTTAAAAGAGAACTATGGTGATTGTGAAGTTATCTGCTTCGTTGCAGATGTTGGTCAGGAAAGAGAAGATCTTGAAGGCATCGAGCAGAAGGCTAAGCAGTCTGGCGCAAGCAAGTGCATTGTTAAGGATTTAAGAGAAGAGTTCGTAAAAGACTATGTTTTCGAAGCAATGAAGACTGGTGCTATTTACGAAGGTGAGTACTTATTAGGTACAGCTATTGCTCGTCCTGTTATTGCAAAGGCAATGGTTGAGTGTGCATTAGCTGAAGGCGCTGATGCTATTGCTCACGGTGCTACCGGTAAGGGTAACGATCAGGTTCGTTTCGAGAGTGCTGTTGCAGCTTTAGCTCCACAGTTAGACGTTATCGCTCCATGGCGTATTTGGGATATGCAGTCTCGTGAAGAGTTACTAGCATACTGTGAGAAGCACCATGTTCCATGTAAGGCTACTCTAAAGAAGATTTACAGCCGTGATGCTAACTGCTTACACATCTCAACTGAGGGTGGTGAGTTAGAGAATACTTGGAATGCCCCATCAGAGAACGTATGGGTATGGACTACAGATCCTGAGAAGGCTCCTGATACTCCAGAAACATTTGAGTTAACCATTGCAAACGGTTATGTAACTGAGATCAATGGTGAGAAGATGACTCCATTCCACATCATTGAGAAATTAAATGAGATTGGTGCTCGTAATGGTGTAGGTCGTATCGACATCACTGAGAACCGTCTAGTTGGTATGAAGTCACGTGGTTGCTATGAAACCCCAGGCGGAACTATCATTTACAAGGCTTTACGTGCTATTGAGCAGTTAGTATTAGATAAGGCTACAAGAGTATTCCGTGAGCACTTAGCTGTTGAATTTGCCCAGTTAGTATACGATGGTCGCTGGTTCACCCGTCTTCGTGAGATCTTATTAGCATCTGCTGATAACATGGCTAAAGATGTTAACGGTAAGGTTGTTGTTAAGTTATATAAGGGCAACATCGAGATCATCCAGAAGGATTCTCCAAACAGCCTGTTCAACTTTGACTTTGTAACCTTTGGTGCTGATGAAGTATACAGCCAGGCTGACGCAGAAGGCTTCATCCGTCTGTACTCATTACCAAGCAGAATTCGTGCTATCAATGAGAATGCAAAGAAGAATAAGTAATCTTTGCTAGCTAGCATATAAATACGGTTCAGGGAGTGTTCTTTGAGCCGTATTTTTGATCTTAATTTAGGTGTTTTTGAAGTTTTATCAGATAACACAATTTTTTAAACAGAGGCAAATATGGCTTTATGGGGCGGTAGGTTCACACAAGGACCAGATCAGAGATTTAAGGATTACAACGATTCTCTGAAGTTTGACTATCGTATGGCTTTAGAAGATATTGAAGGTTCAATTTGTTGGGCTGATGCTATCTACAAAGCTGGCGTTTTAACCGAGCAGGAAAACAAAGATTTAAAGAAATCTTTAAATGAGTTACACGAAGAAGTATCTAAAGATATTCACTCAATTGCTACAGCAGGTGATGAGGATATCCATTCTTATGTAGAGCGCAGACTGATTGAGAAGGTTGGCAATTTAGGTAAGAAGTTACACACTGGTCGTAGCCGTAATGATCAGGTAGCTTTAGATCTGAAATTATGGTGCCGTAAAGCAGTTGCTGATGTTAAAAAAGCAATTGTTCATCTGCAAAAAGAATTAGTAAATGTAGCTGAAGAGAACCAAGGCAAGATCTTCCCTGGTTATACTCATTTACAAAGAGCACAGCCTGTTACTTTCTCACACTGGATCTTAGCTTATGTTCAGATGTTTGAAAGAGATTACCAGAGATTATTAAATGCTGATGAGTTAATGGAAACCTCTCCATTAGGATCAGCAGCTTTAGCTGGTACTGCTTACAACATCGATAGAGATGAATTAGCTCGTGATTTAGGCTTTAAGAGTGCAACAAGAAACAGCCTTGATGGTGTATCAGATCGTGACCATGTAATGGAATTACTATCATGTGCAAGTATCTCAATGGTTCACTTATCAAGATTAGCTGAGGATTTAATTATCTACAATTCAGGCGAAGCCAAATTTGTTGAGTTATCAGATAAGGTAACCTCCGGTTCATCTTTAATGCCTCAGAAAAAGAATCCTGATGCTTTAGAGTTAATTCGTGGTAAGTGTGGTCGTGTGGTAGGTGCATTAACCGGTATGTTAGTAACCTGCAAAGCTTTACCTTTAGCTTACGACAAGGATCTTCAGGAAGATAAAGAGCGTCTATTTGATGCTATTGATACTTGGCATGACAGCTTATACATGGCTTCATTAGTATTTGAAGGCATTAAGCTAAATGAAAAGAATGCAATTGAAGCGGCTAAAGGCGGTTATTCAAATGCAACAGAGTTAGCTGATTACTTAGTATCAAAGGGTATTCCTTTCCGTGAGGCTCACTCAATTGTAGGTAGAATCGTGCTCTTTGCTATTTCAAAGCAGAAAGCATTAGAAGATTTATCTGTAGCTGAGTACAAAGAGTTCTCTGATGTAATCGGTGAGGATGTATATCCTTCATTACAGTTAGAGAATATCTTAAACAAGCGTAACATCATCGGTGGTGTTGCTCCAGCTCAGACTAAGGTAGAAATCGAAAACTTAAAGAAACTTCTATCTTCAAGAGAAGGCTAATCTAATTTAAGGAGATCTTGTCATTAAGATCTCCTTAGTCTTCAAAGTCCTCATAACTTAATTTATCTGCACCAAGATAGCTTAATTCTAGCTATTTCTCGCTTTAATTTAATGCAAATAAAATTGTTTTTGTGCAATTAACTTTTGTCTAATATTTCTAGATTACTATTTAAGTGAACTTAAATTATTTTTACGTTGTTAAAGACAACTAACGACAAGGAGCAGAGTATGTTAGCAGTTACCGCAATCATTAGACCTGAAAAAATCATAGATGTTCAAGATGCTCTGTACTCTAAAGGTTTCTGTGCTATGACCAAGATTAATGTGTCAGGGCGAGGTAAGGAGAGAGGCATTAAAGTTGGTGATGTTCTTTACCAAGAAATGACTAAGATCATGATTTATATGGTCGTAGAAGATGATGAAAAAGATATAGTTGTGGATACACTTATGCAAAGTGCTATGACTGGTGAGAGCGGAAATCCTGGTGATGGTAAAATCTTTGTAAGTCCTGTTTATGAGTCCTACACTATTAGTTCTCAATCACTAGATTTATAGGATAGACATAAAAGAAAAGGCATATCCTTGGATATGCCTAAATCACTAGATACCTGTAGATCCGAATCCTTTAACTCCTCGCTCCGATTCTTCATCAAAGTGATCCGTTATCTCAAGATTTGCATGCAGAACAGGGACGAATAGCATTTGAGCTACTCTGTCACCGACACAAATCTTAAAAGGTTCATTTGAGTGATTCCATAAAGGCATCATCAGCGGACCTTGATAGTCAGCATCGATGACACCTGTAAGATTACTTAAAACAATGCCATGTTTATAACCAAGACCTGATCTTGGGATGATTAGTGCAGTTACATTAGGATCTGCAATATGCATTGCAAATCCTGTATTAACCATTTTCACTTCACCTGGATTTAGCACAAAGTCACTGTCAACCATGGCTCTTAAGTCCATTCCTGCAGATAGTGCTGTCTCATATTGAGGAAGTGGAAAATCACCACCCAATCTCTTGTCTAAGATCTTTATTTTAATATTTAGCATGTTTTAGTTCTTTTTTGCGGCCTTGAAAATTAGTTCCATTAAGCAAGCTGCGATATTAGCTTTAGACTGCTTGTCAAAGTGAGCAACCTTACCATCTTTATCAAATACGGTGACCTCGTTATTGTCACTGTTAAAGCCGATGTCCTGTCTTGAAACATCGTTTAGAACGATAAGATCAAGGTTCTTTCTTTCAAGCTTCTCTTTAGCATGTTCTTCACCGTTATTGGTTTCAGCAGCAAAGCCTACTGTAAATGGACGGTTTACTTCTCTCTTACCTACAGTTGCAAGAATATCAGGATTCTTAACAAGTTTTAGAGTAATTGAATCAGTGTCATCAGTCTTCTTAATCTTAATAGGTGATACGTTTTCAACTCTAAAGTCTGCAACAGCTGCTGTACCAACCATAATATCTGTCTTGGTTACAAACTCTTCTACAGCATGCAACATTTGGACGGCACTCTTTACATCAATTCTTCTTACTCCTTTTGGAGTTGGAAGATTTACAGGACCAGCAATTAAGGTTACATCTGCACCTAAAGCACTAGCAGCCTCTGCCATGTAAAATCCCATCTTTCCTGAGCTGTTATTTGAAATGTAGCGAACAGGATCGATCGCTTCTTCTGTTGGACCTGCTGTAATTAAAACGTTGAAGCCTACACCAAATGACTTTGGTAACAATTTAGTCTGAGTAAGCTCTAGTGGACTTTGAGGAGCAGGCAATCTGTCCTGATTGTTTTCAATTAGGCCTGGTTTAGATTCGATGCGGTTTGCAAAGATAGAACATACATCTTCATATAGTTCTTCAGGCTCTTTCATTCTGCCAGGACCAAAAGTACCACAGGCAAGCTCTCCTGAAGCTGGAGTAATGACGTAAATACCACGTCTTAAAAGAGTCTTTAAATTATCTTGTGTAGCCTGATTGTTGAACATATTGGTGTTCATAGCAGGAGCTACAACAATTGGGCAAGTAGCAGCTAAAGTAACAGCTGTTAACATGTTATCAGCAAAACCAGCAGCAATCTTTGCAATTGTGTTGGCAGTAGCAGGTGCAATTAAGACCATATCAGCATTAGTTGCTAAAGATATATGGGAAATGCTCTTACTATCTTCAAAAATATCTATACTTACAGGATGTCCTGATAAGGCTTCGAAAGTAGATTTTCCAACTAGTTTTGTGGCAGCTTCTGTCATGCAGACATATACGTCTGCTCCACCTTTAATTAGAAGACGGCAAAGAGTACAAGCCTTGTAAGCTGCTATTCCTCCTGTCACACCCAAAACTATTTTGCGATTTTTTAGTTGAGTATCCATTTTGACATCTCCATTGGTGAAAATTAGATTCTAACTAACAGATTATACAGAACTTTATTAATAATTAATCGTGATTAATTATCAACATTGATTTTGACATGCTATTAATATACAATGTACAGTTACCACGAAACGAGGGCGAATCTTTGTTTGCCCTATGTATTGTCAAAGTCTCGTATAATTTAAGCCTAAAGTTGTTCTAAAAATTAATATTTTTTAGGATATAGTCTTCTTTTGTGTTAGAATACGTGCACTTTGTTTGACCTATTAATCAATCTTAGCGTGATGCTGATTTTGAGAATGTATTAATTTAATTTTTTGGAGTGTGAGATAACATGTCCAGAGTTTGCCAAGTTACGGGCAAGCGCCCAGCTGTGGGTAACCTACGTTCCCACGCAAAGAATGCGGCTAAGCGTCGTTTTCTTCCTAATTTGAAATATCACCGTTTCTGGGTTGAGAGCGAAGGTCGTTTCGTAAGACTTCGTGTTTCAACTAAAGGTATGCGTATCATTGATAAGAACGGCATCGATGCTGTTTTAGCAGATATGCGCGCTAACGGCGTTAGAGTTTAAAGGAGACTAAAATGGCTAAGAAAGGCGGTCGTGAAAAGATCCGTTTAAATTCAACAGCAGGTACTGGTCACTTCTACACAACTGATAAGAATCGTCGTACAACTCCAGGTAAGATGGAGATGATGAAGTACGATCCAGTTGTTCGCCAGCACGTACTGTACAAAGAAGGCAAGATTAAGTAATTAATTCTTGAATGAACTTTTGCAAAAGTTTATTTAAGCCTCAGCTTTGGCTGGGGCTTTTTGTTGCCTCGCATACTTCAAAAATCCTTCCTAACTACTTAATTCTATTTTAAATTTTTTTAGTCGCGATTTTTATGAGTTTAAAATTTCTAATTTTAAGCTAAGTAATTAATATGTATAATGTGTCTGGCTTTGTATTAATCACTTTGTTGAACAAAATTTTCATATTCTGAGAAAATAAGTTACTACAAAAAATTTAAAGTGATAAAATTGATATAAAAGCTGTTTGATAAGAAAATTATTAACAGTTTTCTTTCAAACTTAAAATAATTAATTTTTTTATTCGAGAGTATTCGAAAGGAAAAGATGATGAAAACTAAGTTATTAGCTTTAGCTGTTTCAGCAGCAGTTGTTTCATTCTCAGCAAATGCAGCTGTTGAAGATACATGGTCATTAGGTGCTTCTGCAGGTTGGAGCCACGTTTTTGACAGTGGTTTAGGCAACTCTTATGACGGTGTTAATACTGAAGTTTCAGACAAGAATGGTTATGGCTTCAAGTTAAACGGAGAGTACAACTTCACTGATTGGTTCGCTTTAGGTTTAGGTTATGACTACTTAAACGGTTCAAAGATCAAGGCTTCTGATTTTGAATCCTTCTATTCAGAAGAAGCTAAGCTTCATTCAAATACAATTTCAGCTTACGGTCGTTTCGCTTTACCTTTAGATACTAATGGTTCAGACGTATTCTTCAAAGTTGGTCCTACTTGGAACAGATCAACAGTTGGCGGCCAGGACTTCACTCAGTGGGGCGCTGTTATCGGTTTAGGTGGCCAGTGGGCACTTAACGAGAGCGTAGCAATCCGTGCTGGTTACGATTACTTATACAGAACCTTACACAGCAATGATGACGGTGCAAGATTAAGCAACGGTTTATTATATGTTGGTGTACAGTATACCTTCGGTGCTCCAGCTCCTGTAGCTCCAGCTCCTGTAGCAGCTCCAGTTGAGAAGAAGACTGTTCGTGTAACTGAGAACCACAGCCTAGCAGCTGGTTTATTATTCCCATTTGATGGTTCAACCTTATCATCACAGGGCAAGAAAGCTATTTCTGACGTCGTAGCTTCATCAAAGAACTTACAGAACACCGAGTTCGAAGTTTACGGTTATACTGACCGTATCGGTTCAGATGCTTACAACCAGAAGTTATCACAGAAGCGTGCTGATGCAGTAACTTCTGAGTTACAGGCAGAGGGCGTAAACACCGTTAAGGCTTCAGAGGGCCGTGGTAAGGCTTCTCCTGTAACTGGCAACAAGTGCGATTCAGTAAAGGGCCGTCAGGCTGTTATCGACTGCTTAGCACCAGATCGTCGTGTTGAGATCGTTGTTACCGGTGATACCGTTAAAGAAGAGCAGGAATAATATCTAACTTATGAGTTAGATATTTCCTAAAGAAACCCAGCGAAAGCTGGGTTTTTTGTTGCGCTATGAGCAACAAAAAACGCTACACAAAGGTAGCGTTTCTGAAGATTCAAGACTGACTATTCGTCAGCTTTTTCAATTCCATCAATCATTTGCTGATAATAAGATACTGCAGCACTGTCAGGATTTAGCATAACTTCTTTGAACATATGCTTAATCTGCTCTAAAACAGAAGCTCTGCAGATGAATACCAACTGAGATTTCTTCTCGCCTTCAGGCCAGCCTTTTAGCTCTGCTAGAGGGTATAAATTGCCTAATACGCCGTGAATAACGATTGGCTTATCTTGTCCCTTAAGATCAATGATACCTTTGATTCTTAAAATAGAATCACCGTATTGATCTTGAACTGTTGAAATACCAGACAATAGAGCTAACGGCTCAATAGGCTCATCAAACTCTAGACAGAATGAATCGATGTCGGAGTGAGCGATGATCTTTGGTTTTGATACGCCTATAGCGCCATTTACAGATGCAGGACGGAAAGATGAAGCTAAGTTAGGAGACTTAATGTTAAGCCATGAGGTAACTTTTTTATCATAAGCTTGATTTGCATTCTTATAAGGTCCAATATCAAATAAGATCTTAGGTGAGATATTGCCTTTTACTGCAGGGAAGACCTTAGCTGAAGGGTTAATCTTGGCTGTAATCTCATAAATTGCATCTAACTCATCTGAATCAATAAGATCAGTCTTACTTACAATTACGATATCAGCTAAAGCGATTTGTTTAACAGCTTCATACTGTTTCTTTAGCTGTTCTCTTACGAACATACCATCTAAAACAGTGATAGTACCATCATGATAGTAATGATCTAAAAGAAAATCGTCATTATTTAAAGTGCCAATGACACCAGCAGGATCTGCTAAGCCTGTAGTCTCAATGATGACTCTCTTAAAAGCAGGAATGTCACCCCTTTGAGCTTTAATGAAGTTAGTAGCAAGACTGTCTACTAAAGCACCTTGTAGTGAACAACAGATACATCCAGATTGCAATAGTACAACTGATGAGTCCACTGCCTCTACAAGCTCATGATCTAAGCCAACATCACCAAATTCATTGATAAGTACAAGAGTATCTTTAAACTCTGGGCTGTTTACCCAGTGATTTAATAAAGTTGTTTTACCGCTTCCTAAAAAACCGGTAATAATATTGACGGGGATTTTGTTCTCGTCGTTTTCTGCAGTATTTTCTGCGTAATCTGACATGGTTAATTATCCTAATCAAATAGAAAATCTAATGCGTTTGATAAAGATCTTATCCTAAATTCGTCACTTTCGTTAATTAAATCATGATAAGCATTATCAATTATTTCAAATTTAGGAGGTACAGGATCTCCTTGGTGATTTTCAAAGAAATGTTCAGCTACAGCCGTACTTACCACTTTATCACATCCTGCGCTTTGACAATACACTGGAATGGTGAAGGTAAAGGTTGAATCAATGATCTCCATTTGCTTGCGCATAGCTTCTTTTACAAAGCGATAGGTAGGTCCTCCGATAGTAAGCTTGGGGTGCTTGGTATAATAGTCATGGTAAGCTTCATATCGTTCTTTTGAGTGGCTGTGGTGATTGATTTCAAAAGGGATCTTTTTGTATTCCTTACCATGAGGAGTGTACATTGTAGATAGAAAAGGTAATGAACCAAAGGTCATTACCAATCCAGTCAAGAGTGGCTTTGGAAGGTTAAAAAATGGCCACAAATAAGGAGCAATAAGGGCTGCTTTTGAAGGCTTGTTTTTAAAGTTCTTAATAATATCTAATGATACTAATCCGCCTAAAGAAAAAGCTAAGAGTTTATAGTTTTTGATGTTTAGCTTATCTAGCATAAACAAATCGTCTTTAGCTAAATCCTCAAAATGATTGATATGACATTTTTGAAGATCCTGTAATAATCTTGTAGATTCAGCCTGACCTCTTGCAAACAAGATCACTGCAGATATCTTTAACAGATTAAGAGTATAGAGAAATTCAGCAAATTTATGTGGAATTTCACCTCTTCCTGGGATAATTACCAAAGTATCAGTAGCATCATCTGCATCCATCTTGGCTGCGGTGACGGTATAGCCATCTTTGGTTTTAAAAGAGAGTCTTTGGACTTTGCTTTTATAGAAGTCTTCGATATCAGAGCGCTCTTTTTCTAGAGCTTCAGTGGAGAGAAAAGAATCTTCAAATCTATTCATATAAGTTGTGTATATCCTCAATGTCAGCATATACACAATATATGATTTGAGTTTAAATTAAAATAGCGCTAGCGACGGCGGTAGATTGTGATCACATTTGGGACAGCTTTAATGCGTTTGATAACGCTAGCTAAGTGCAATCTGTCTCTTACTGTTACAATTAAATTCATTACAAAAGTTTTTTCATCCTTTTGATCTGAATTGATGCTTTCAATTCTAGAACCTGCTACATCAACTGCATTTGAGATTTCAGAAACGATACCCTGCCTGTTCTCAAGTTCAATTAAAAGCCCTGTCTTAAACTCCATATTAGCGGTAACAGCATAGTTCCAACTTACGTTCAGAGACTTAGAAGGTACCTTATCTGAATCTCTAAAGTTCTTACAGTTAGCAGTATGAATAACAATACCACGACCTTGAGCAATGTGAGCGATGATGTCATCACCTGGAATTGGCATACAGCACTGAGCAAAAGTAAATGGCATGCCTCCGGTACCTTTGACAGGTAACTCATGGTGATTGTGAGAATTTGGATCTAAGAACTTGGCTACAGCTACAGTTAAGATATTACCCATAGCAATATCGCAGAACAGGGTCTTTAAATCAGGCTCTTTAAAGTTCTCTAAGATATTGTCAATTTGTTCTTGAGTGAGTGAATCAATACGCTGAGACTTTAAAGTATTCTGTAACAGTCTTCTACCGATGAGCTGGCACTCTTGAGTTCTTAAGCCCTTTAGATACTGTCTGATTGATGATCTTGCTTTTGAGGTTACTACTGTTGATAACCAAATAGCATTAGGACATGCATTCTGTGAAGTAATGATCTCTACAGACTGACCTGACTCTAAGCTTCTTGAAAGAGGGAATACATGGTGATTTACTCTGGCACCAATGCAGTGATTACCAATATCTGTGTGCAGAGCATAAGCAAAATCAACAGGTGTAGCACCCTTTGGTAAATTATAAATAGTACCGTCAGGTGTGAATACGAAAATTGAATCAGGGAATAGATCTGTTTTAACGTCTTCAACGAATTCCATTGAAGAGCCAGCACTTTGCTGAAGATCAATAAGATTCTTAATCCAATCCTGAGCATTCTTTTGAGAAGCTGTAGAAACAGCCTGAGAGCCATTTTCTTTATAAGCCCAGTGAGCAGCTACACCGCGAGCTGCCATTTGATCCATGAACTCTGTTCTAATCTGGATCTCAATAGGTACGCCGTGTGGACCTACTAATGAGGTATGAAGAGACTGATAGCCATTGAGTTTTGGAATTGCAATGTAATCTTTAAATCCGTTAGGCCGAGGCTTGAACAGATTATGCATCTGACCTAAAACTCGATAGCAGGTATCTACGTCTTTTAGAATAATTCTAAAGCCGTAAACATCCATGATTTCACGGAATTGAAGCTCTTTTTTAACCATTTTCCTATAAATGGAATAGAGTCTTTTTTCTCTGCCTAAGACTTTAGCTTCAATATGAGATTCCTTTAGTCTTGCTTTAATAGCTTCAAGAATATTAGAAACAACTTCCTTACGATTATTTCTGGCTCTTGTAACGGCTGCTTTAAGAACTCTATAGCGCATAGGATAGATAGAGGCCATACAGAGTTCTTCTAATTCAGCTCTGATATCAGAAATACCTAAACGATTAGCAATTGGGACGAAAACTTCTAATGTCTCTTTTGCAATACGAACTCTTTTATCTGGACGCAACGCGCCTAAAGTTCTCATGTTATGGGTTCTATCAGCTAACTTTATCAAGATGACTCGAATATCCTTGGTCATTGCCAAGATCATCTTTCTAAAGTTCTCCATTTGAGCTTCTTTGTAGTCATGGAAGCGCAATTTATCCAGTTTGGTAACGCCCTCTACAATTTCATTTACTGTAGGACCAAACTCATCTTCCAGCATTTTGCTAGTAATAAAAGTGTCTTCAACTACATCATGGAGCAGTGCTGCTTGTACAGATTCAACATCAAGATGCATCTGAGCGATGACAGTAGCAACAGCGATAGGATGGATGATATAAGGTTCGCCAGAAGCTCTTTTTTGCTCACGGTGCGCTACATCAGCAACGTAGAAAGTTCTGTCAATTAAAGCAATTGCTGTTTCAGGAAGGTATGAGCAGAGCAATGCTCTTAAATGCTCATAATAAGAAAAGTTAGGAGAGGAAAGTGCCTGATCTAATGGCGATATACCTTCACATTTGGGAATAGTACGTGTTTCCTCTCCCATATTGAGATCTCCTAGTTGAACATCTCAACGCCGTCGATAGGAGCAAACTCGTTATCAGCAGGATGTACTGATGAATCCCTTAAGTGCTCTTTGCGGTCTTGCTTATCTAAGAATTCTTTAGTGATAAGACCTTCTTCAATCTCACGTAAAGCGATAACTGTTGGCTTATCCTTTTCTTCTTCTACAAGAGGATTGCTGCCAGATGCAATCTGACGAGCGCGACGAGCTGCAAGTAAAACTAAGTCAAAACGATTGCCAACTTTTGCAACTGCATCTTCAACGGTAACTCTAGCCATTTATACGTACCTTCATTTAACTAAGGTTTTTATTTATCTAGGTCTTAATTTAATTCTAACACCTAGAACGAAAAAAACTATTGTTTATTACAAAACAAATCATTATGCCTTTTTTAAGCCAAAAAATTGCACCTCAAACGTAGTGTTTGAGTGTTTTTGACTCAAATCGTGAAAAAAAGGCAGGTCTGTTTTGAGTAAGACACAAAACTCACGCCATTATACACGAATTTTAAGCATACTACGGACAAAATATTAATCTTTTGTCCTATTAATACTGACAATTAATTCTGTATGTTATAGACCAAATTTCTCTGTAATGTAGTGTTTTTGTTTGTCCATCTTCTGACGATTTGAAAGAATGATTGAGCGCATATTTAATAGGCTTTCATCAAAATCGTCATTTACGATGACATAGTCATATTCGTTGTAATGAGAGATTTCGCTTATAGCTTTGCTCATTCTCTTTTCAATAACTTCAGGCGCATCTGTAGCTCTAGTTACTAAACGGCGATTTAGCTCTTCTAATGAAGGTGGAACAATAAAGATACCTTTAGCATCTGGAGTTTGCTGTCTAATCTGACGAGCTCCCTGCCAATCGATATCTAAAAGAACATCTTTTCCTTCATTAAGCCACTGTTCTACTATTTCACGAGAAGTTCCATAGTAGTGATCAAATACATGAGCATATTCATAGAAAGCATTTCTTTCAATTAGCTTTTCAAACTCTTCATTGGTTATGAAGTGATAGCTTACATGATCGATTTCACCTGGTCTTGGAGCTCTAGTGGTGTGAGATACAGACAGTCTTAATTTGTCATCTAAATTAAATCGTTTTAATAGAGCATCAATTAAAGATGATTTTCCAGCTCCAGAAGGAGCTGATACGATAAACAAAGTTCCTTTACTCATTTTTAATTATTTTCGTCGTCAGTGTGGAATAGGGTAAACCAGTTCTTTAATACGTTACGAACCTCGTCTACACCAATTTTTTTGAGAGCTGAAAAAGCAATGATTGTGAAATTTCCGCCAAACTCGCTTAGCTGAGTTCTAACTTCACCTACCATCTCTTTTCTCTTATTAACACCAAATTTATCTGCTTTGGTTAAGAGAATCAGACATGGAAGATTTGCGGCAATAGACCAATCGATAATCATTCTGTCATGGTCACGAAGAGGAGTTCTGATATCCATAGTAACAACTAAGCCACATAGACATTTACGCTGTTGCAGATAATCAGTCATTGCTTTTTGCCATTGACGTTTCATGTTCTCAGGAACTTGAGCATAGCCGTAACCTGGCAAGTCGACGATGAACTTTCCTTCCTCAACTTTAAAAAGGTTGATAAGTCTAGTTCTACCAGGAGTGCGACTGGTCTTTGCTAAGTTCTTCTGATCACAAATGGCATTGATTGATGATGATTTTCCTGAATTAGAACGACCAATAATAGCAATCTCAGCGCCCATATCTTCAGGAAGCTTAGTGATATCTGGGGCGCTTGTTACAAATTTGGTTTTTCTAAAATCTAGGACATTCTTTTTAATAATGTCGGTCATTTATCTTTCTTGGGTATACTGCTCTAGAATATCATCAGGTGATAATGTAGAGTGACTTTCAAATTCACGTAATGCTGTAAAACTAGTATCGTCCATTGCTAATTCAACATAGAATACATTGCCACCTTCTGTGTGGAATGTAACTTTACCATATTTAGGGTTGTCTAAGTTAACTGAAATACTAATTTGAACTTCTCTTGGCAGTACTAACATCTTTGGCTGAGACTGATCAATGCGAATATGTAACTCTTCGCTGATTTGACGGGTGAAGTTACCAATGATTTGATTCATTAACTCACCTAAAGTATTACTTACCTCATCCTGAGTGTAATTTTTTGCCATTTCTACTTCAGGAATTCCCATGTTTCTAAGATATGAAGTGTAGATCTCCATAGCTGTTTCTTTAGGAAAGTTGATCACAACCATTCCTGAGAATGAACCTGTAAACATTACAAAGGTACCAATATCAGGAGTTAAGAGGGTCTTGGTGATCTTTTGTACTAGTGGTGCGTATCTAGTTTCCTGTGAGGTTGCAGAAGTGATGACATTTGCAACGCTCTGGCATAAGGTCATTATAATGTCGCTGCAGTCTACTCTTTTTGAATTGTTTTCTATTTCTGTCATAAATCCTCCAAAATACTCTTTGTAAATAAGCATAGGCTAAACTCAGAATATTTTGTGTGAGTTAATCTGATAATTTGAAATTGGAGACAAAAAAAGCGTTAAATTTATGAAATTAACGCCTTTTTGAGAATGACATAATCTTAAGCTTATTAGCTAAGATTTAACTCTTTGATCTTTCTTGTTAGAGTATTACGTCCCCAACCTAAGAGTTTTGCTGATTCCTGTTTATGGTTGCCTGTAAAGGTTAATGTAGCCTCCAGCATTACTTTTTCAAACTCAGGTACAGCTTCAGCTAAAATGTCATGTTCACCTGATTTTAGTTTGCCATCAACCCAAGTTCTTAATAGATCCTGCCATGAAGCATTTTCTTTATTAGTAGCAACAGGACTTACAGCCTTGTTCTGTGGAGTATTTGCATGGAGGAATTCTGATGGAAGATCAACTAACTGAATATCTCTACCTGTTACCATGATTGTTAAATACTTACATAAGTTCTTTAACTGTCTTACGTTGCCAGGCCATGGAAGTCTACATAAAAATACTAAAACCTCAGAGGTTAGTTTCTTAGGCTCGGTGTGGCTGTCTGCTGCACTTTGTGCTAAGAAATGCTTTGCAAGCATTGGGATATCATTATTTCTATCTCTTAAAGGAGGAATATTGATGTTAATGATATTTAATCTGTAGTACAGATCTGAATTGAAAGTGCCATTAGCAATTTTCTCTTCAAGATCATGTGAAGTAGAAGCAATTATACGAACATTAGCATGCATTGGTTCAGTGCTGCCAATAGGAGAGTACTCTTGCTTTTGAATTAACTGTAATAGTCTATTCTGGCAGTCCATTGGCATATCACTGATTTCGTTGATAAATAAGGTTCCACCATCAGCTTTCATTATAGCGCTTTGGCTGAGATCCTTGCTTATATCACCAAAAAGTTCATATTTGACCATTTCCTGTGGAATAGAGGTCATATTTAAAGATACAAATTTATAACCTTTTCTCTCACCGTGATTGTGCAGGGCTTTTGCTACCTGTCCGCGACCGGTTCCAACTTCACCGTGAATTAACACTGGAAGATCAGTCTTTGAAACACGACCGATGAACTTGAATACTTCCTGCATAGCTGGAGATTTACCAATGATCTCAGCCTCTTCAGTTTGTTCTGTTACAGGAGCTACGTCAGCCTTTGCTTTTTGATTTAGCATCTGCAACATGTTAACTCTGTGAACAGCTGCTCTTCTGATAACACTGATAGCCTGCTCGATATCAAAAGGCTTTGGCAAGTATTCAAATGAACCTTCTTCGTAAGCATCTATTGCAGCAGATAGATCTGAGTGTGCAGTCATGATGATAAACGGAATGTTTTCATCGATGTCATGAACAGCCTTAATTAGCTCTAAACCGTCGATACCTGGCATTCTGATATCAGAAACAATGACATCAGGAGTCTCATGTTTGATAGCTTCAAGGGCAGCTTCACCGTTTTCAAATAAACGGTGGGTAATGCTGTTTGCTGCAAGTGCTTTGTCAAAGACAAAGCGTATGCTGGCATCATCATCGATAACCCAAATCATAGGATTCATAAACAATCTCCTCAGGTTCTGCTCTTTAAAGGCAGGATAATCTTAAATACAGTTTTTTGAGCATCACTTAAACATTCGATGGTGCCGTGGTGTCGCTCAATAATATTAAGTGCTATTGATAAGCCAAGACCATTTCCATTAGTCTTGGTTGTAACCATTGGGAAGAATACAGTCTGCTTTATCTGTTCAGGTATTTCAGGTCCATTGTTTGAAATGGAAATGATCACTGCTGTTGGGTATTTTTTATCTCTTACTATGGTTCTGATACTTGCTCTGGTTTTTACTTCTATCCGAGGATCTTTAGTATCAGACTCTTTTAAAGCCTGAACTGCATTATTTACAATGTTCAATAAAACTTGTTCGATAGAGTCCACATCAAGATTTAGCTCAGGTAAGCTAGGATCGTAATCTCGCTTTATTTCGATTCCTTTACTCTCATCTTGCATTGAAACTAGTGAAAGTACCTTTTCAATTAAGTAGTGGATATTCTCTTTTACTAGAGGATTAGGTTTTTGCGGACCTAATAGGTTATTAACTAGAACTTTCAATCTATCAGTTTGCTCGATAATAACCTTGGTGTAGTCTTTTATTCCTTCTACTTTGCCAAAGGTCATTTCAATCAACTGTGCAGCGCCTCTAATTCCTCCTAAGGGATTTTTGATCTCATGAGCTAAACTTCTGATTAAATCTCTTGCAGCCGAATATTGATAATTCTGTTGCATCTGATTTATCAGTTTATCCTGATGAGAAATGGTATGTAGCTCAATTAAAAGTCCATTAAATTTTGCTGTTGAGTAGTTAAATACAGCCATGTCGGTCTTGGTAGAAACACCTGGCATTGGGGAAATCATAATTCCGGCAGCAGATATACCTTGGAAGTTGTCTGAAAAATTAATTTCTTTGATGGTTTGAATGAGAGAAGTCTCATTAGGAGCGATAAAATCAATGAATTTTGAAGATATTAATTTGGTGCGAGAAACTCCGCACAGCTGTTCAGCAGCCGTGTTAGCGTAATGAATATTAAAATCTTTGTCAGTGATTAAGACTGCAGTAGCCAAACTTTCTAGAATGTTAGCTTTTTGCTTATCTTCCATCGTATTTTTTTTCTCAATAGCCTATTTTTGTGCATGATCTATTTTGAACTATTTTTTGGATATTTTATAATAAAGCACAAAAATAGTGCAATACAAGAGACGATAATTTTTAGAAAATACTATTATAAAACGGCTTGTGTATCAGAATATAAGGCAAGATATAAAAAAAGCCTGCGTAAATAAATTACACAGGCTTTTTGTAAAGATCAATTATAGTGCTTTATTCTTCAGCTTTTTTACCACCTGCTGCACGGAAAGCGCGCACACGGTCCAATTCAGACAGGTTCTTCTTACGAATACGTAAGCTTACAGGGGTAACCTCTACTAATTCATCTTCATTGATGAATTCTAGAGACTGCTCTAAAGACATGTGAACAGCTGGTGTTAAGATGATGTTATCATCAGAACCTGCAGCACGAACGTTAGTTAACTTCTTAGTCTTTAATGGATTAACAGTTAAGTCGTTTGAACGAACGTGTAAACCGATAACCTCACCTTCGTAAACTTCCTCACCTGGCTCAACAAATAATCTGCCACGCTCCTGTAAGAACCATAAAGCGTACGGAACAGTCTTACCTGTATCATTAGAAATAAGAACACCGTTCTTTCTTTCTCCAATGGTGCCACCAACATATTCGTCATAACTGTCGAATGTGTGGTACATCAGACCAGTACCTGAGGTTAATGTCATGTATAAAGACTGGAAACCAATCAGTCCACGAGCTGGAATTCTATAATCTAATCTTACACGACCCTTTCCATCTGGGACCATGTTCTTTAATTCACCTTTACGAAGACCTAACTCTTCCATTACAGGACCTTGGTTGTCCTCATGTAAATCTAGAGTTAATACCTCATAAGGCTCTAAAGTTTTGCCACCTTCTTTATGAAGAATAACTTCAGGACGAGATACTGCTAACTCATAGCCTTCACGACGCATCTCTTCAATAAGAACTGATAAGTGTAACTCACCTCGACCAGATACCTTGAAACGGTCAGTATCTTCAGTCCTCTCAACGCGCAAAGCTACGTTGTGAACCAATTCTTCACGTAATCTTTCTTCGATGTTTCTTGAAGTAATGAACTTACCTTCTCTACCAGCAAATGGAGATGTGTTTACGCAGAAGTTCATAGAAACTGTAGGCTCATCAACTGATAAAGCAGGTAAACCCTCTACCTTTGAAGGATCACAAATAGTATCTGAAATCTTTAATTCGCCTAAACCTGTAACCGCAATAATGTCACCAGCTTCTGCGCAATCTACAGGAGCTCTTCTTAGACCTAAATAGCCTAATACCTGACCAATCTTACCTGTTCTAGTCTTGCCTTCACGGTCAATGATAGTTACAGGAGAGTTTGCTTTAGCAACACCGCGCTTTACACGACCAACACCGATAACACCAACGTATGAAGTGAAGTCTAATGATGAAATCTGCATCTGGAATGGACCATCAAGATCAGCCTCTGGTGGACTTACCTTGTCAACGATAGTCTGGAATAAAGGCTCCATGGTATCGCCATGTGAAGCTAAATCTAAGGTTGCCCAACCCTGGAATGCAGAAGCATATACTACTGGGAAGTCTAACTGCTCATCGGTGGCACCTAAGTTGTCGAATAGGTCGAATACCTGATCGATAACCCAATCTGGTCTTGCACCTTCTCTATCGCACTTGTTAATAACAACGATAGGTTTTAATCCAGCTGCGAATGCTTTTTGTGTAACAAATCGTGTTTGTGGCATAGGACCGTCAACTGCATCTACTAGCAGAAGAACGGAATCTACCATAGACATAACACGTTCTACCTCACCACCAAAGTCAGCGTGACCTGGGGTATCAACAATGTTAATTCTGTATCCATTCCAATTGATAGCTGTGTTCTTTGAAAGAATGGTAATACCGCGCTCTTTTTCGATATCATTTGAGTCCATGACACGTTCCTGACCGATTTCGTTACGGTCTAGAGTGCCAGACTGGCGGAGTAACTTGTCTACTAAGGTTGTTTTACCGTGGTCAACATGCGCAATAATAGCAATGTTGCGGATTTTCTGAACATCCATTTTATAACCCTGTGATGATAAACTCAGACATTGAGTATAGATTTAAAAATAGCTGCGCTATTTTATCCTATTTTTGAGCTATCTAACATTTTTTGAAAAAAAAGAATTAAAAAAGTACCAATTTTATGCGTTTTCTTTTAGAGCTTAAAACCTAAAGCTTGGAAGCAATGGTGACTTTTTTCGAACTATCTTATGAATTTTCTGTCAAATTAAACAATTAATTGTCGATGAGAGTCACTTATTGGCGAACGGCAACCCAAGAAAGACTAAAAACAGATATAATGCTTTTAATCTTTGCAATAAGGTAAGAAACAAGTGAAAGAACTGTATAAATATTTTTTAAATCGAGTAAAAAGAGATTCCATTGGACTTGAGGCTTCGGCCTTGTCTTTTACTTCAATTCTTGCGCTAATTCCTGCAATTAGTGTGATTTTCTATTTTTTCGCAGTTTTCCCTTCTTTTGAGCAATTTAGAGAATCTTTAAAAAACTTTGCAAAGGCTAATTTTATGCCTGTTTTTGCAGATAATTTAGGCAACTACGTGGGAACTTTCGTTGAACATGCAGGAAAGTTGACTGCAACTAGCACAGTTGTCTTCTTTGTCATTTCTCTATTGTTAGTAAGATCAATTGATCAATGCTTAAACAGAATTTGGCGTGGTGGTAGAAGAAAATTAGGTACCATGATCGCTATCTACTGGACTTTACTTACCTTAGGTCCAATTGCATTAGGTATTGTGATTTGGATTTTTACAAAGGTTATGGGCTTTGCAATCAGCTCAAACTCTACTGTAGGTCTTCCTCTAATGATTGCCTACTTTGTATTCCCAATCATTATTGAGTGTGGCGTATTGACTGCTGTATATGTAATTGTTCCAAGAGTAAGAGTAAAAGTCCAAGATGCTTTACTAGGTGCAGTTTTTGTAACAGTCGCCTTTGAGGTATCAAAAAAGATCTTCAGTATCTTCGTATTGAACTTTTCAAATTATGAAGCAATCTATGGAGCTATCGCTGTAATTCCAGTTCTTTTTGTTTGGATTTATATTAACTGGTGGATTGTACTCTTAGGTGCCGAGTTTACTGCAACTTTAGGTGTTGTTCGTTCTGGTCTATCAGATGAAGTTCCAAGTTTCATGGTTTACCTTGCTAATGTAACTGGTTCTACTTTAGGTTCCGATGACATCATTAATGGTAAAAAGAAGAAACCATCTATCAGCATTAAGATTTCTTCAAAAACTTAATCTGTAATGGCGTTTAGAGCGTTATTTGGTACTGTTTTTTATAGGTCCTGGGATGATTTTTCTAAAGCTTCAGGACCTTTTTGATCCTTATCTTTATTCAACTCACTTGCAGCATCTGTCAGCTCTTTAGCTGAATTCTCTTGTAAAGCTTCCTCATTGATACCAGGTCTAATTTCACCTCGTGATAGAGCTGTAATAAAGATGTTCTTATCATTTGAGGTCTCTTTAGTAAGTCCTTTTATGTTGATATTAGAAATACTATCTTTTGGTAAAGATACAAAGGTACCACGAGCAGAGAAATCCTTGTTGTTTAGATCTAGCTTTGCATTGAAGGTAAGGTGTGAGGTGGTGAGATCACCAGAGCCTTTTAGCTTTAAGAAGTGATCTTGAGGAAAGATCTTAAGACTTAGTTTATACAATCCTAAGTCTCCATCTTTGATGGCGTCGCACAATTCGTCGTAATTTAAAGCGTAGTTTTTCTTTAAACCTCCGTTAATAAGATCTAAACCAAACTGTGATACTAATAAAGAATCACTTGTAAGGTTGATATTGCCAGTGTAAAGCTGTTTTGCTTTATATACATTGTTATTATCAACTTTATTCTTTTCATTGTTGATATTAGAAATGTGGCTGTTGGTGTTATTGTTCTCTGAATTGTTGCCCTTATCGGTAGTCGCACCCCCCATAGGAGCAGAAGTTTTATCTGTCTTTTCATCAATTTCTTCTAATTTAGTTATCTCTCCTTCAATGTTAATCACACCACTTAAGAGATGGTCTGTAAGGTTTGAATTTAATTCAGAGATATCAAATTGAGGGGCAAAGACTTTGATCCTTAAAATTTCTAACTCATTATTTGAGTCAACTTCAAAAGCAAGTTCACTCTTTTTAAAGAGCATCTTTCCTACATTGAATGTATATCCCTTGTCTGAAAGATCCATTTTAGAGTCAAATTGTTTGATGAAGAGATCAGAGTAATAGCCACTATCAAAACTAAAGGTAATATAGCTGTTATAGCTGTCATCTTCATTTAGTGAATTGTTATCTAAGACATTATTTAATGGCTTAAGCTTACTTAAAAGAGGAGTGAAAACATTATTTTCAGCATTCTTTGTGCCTGATGCTTTATCTATACTCTTTTCGTTATCTGCTGTTACTGCTGTAGTGCTTACATCAAAGCTATTTTGATCAAGTGACTCGTTGATATTATCGTCTTTAGCCTTGTTGTTAAAAGCTATGTTGTTAGCTTCTAGTTTTACGCTTTTTATTGATAAAGGTAAGGTTTTGATGAAAGACACAAACTCCGTTCCGTCAATGCTGAATTTTTTTACATTGATGTTTTGATTTAGCAGAGTGTTTTGTACAAAAGCGTACTGCTCTTTGGTAGTTTCAAATTTGCCTTTTTTTAGTGACAGATTATGAATTGTAAGTAAAGGTTCACTATCGTTATGATAGTCATAATTGATGTCAAAAGAGTAAGCTCCATCAAAGACTGTACCTTCAGCTTTCATAGAGATTGCGCTGTCAGCAAGGGTGAATTCAATATCAGAATTTTCAGCTGTTACTTGTATGCTTGGTTTAGAGATTTCGCCACTGCTGCCTTTAAAGGTAAAGTTGATTTTTCCGTCTTTTACTAAAAGATCTGAAATTGAACCTCTTACTTGTCCAAACAAAAGATCTTGTTTTGGAAGAGCTAATACACAGTCGTAGACAGATGCCTCTGGTGCATAGATATTGTATTTTTCAGAGAGTAACTTATAGTCCTTAAAAATAATCTTATTTAAATTTAATCTAGAAAACTTCAAGTTTTCTGTTTTTCTATCAATAGTAAGATCTGCTAAGAGAGTTCCTCCAAAGATCTGTACAGATAAATCTTTTATGACGATCTTTTCAGGTTCTACTCCAATGTTAGTTTGCAGATTTTTTATAGGTTGTTCATCTAATTTACCTTCATTAGACCTTATGTCAGCTACTTTAAAAGAGAACTTACCATCGTTTCCTAAGTAGGCATCAACAGCTGATAATGAGCCGTGATTTAAACTTAGCTTGTACAGATTTATAGGGGTATCAACAAGATCAAGTTTACTTATATGTACATCTTTGAATTTAAATTTTTCTTGTTTTAATTTTTGTAAATCTTTGTCATCTGCCTTAATGCCTTTGGCGTAAAAGTATTTAATTTCAAAGGTATCTGATTTTAAAAGGCTAGGTAGATCATATTCCATATAGATTTCATCTATATTAGATTTTCCAACCTTGATGTCATGCAATTTGATGACATTTGGATACAAGGCAGAAAACTCTACCTTTTGACAGTTGATTTCAAAACTTGTTCTGCTTGACAGGAATTTTATTAAAGGGGCTTTGATGTTCTGCCCATTAAAATAGAGGATTGCTCCACATACGGCAATAGCAATGGCTACAATCACAAGAAGAATTGCTTTAAAGATTTTTGAAAGTTTAGACTTCTTATTTTTGATTTTTACATTTGCTATAAAAGCCATGTTTAGCCTCAACGGATACTGTATGTGGGATACCAGCGTCTGATTAGTGATTTACAGGTGTCTATGTCTGAGTTCATAAGCTTTATTGCTGCTTCTCTAGCTTGACTTATGAGTTCAAAATCTCTGTTAACATCTACGACTTTGAATAGATCAAACCCTTTTTGTTTTTCACCTAGAACTTCACCAGGACCTCTTAATTTAAGATCTTCGGTTGCAATTTTAAAGCCGTCATTCGTACTCTTCATAATAGCAAGACGTTGCATTGCAATGTCGTGATCCATTTCATTATTCTTTTTATAAACAAGTATACAGTAGGATTCTTTAGAGCCTCTGCCTACACGTCCTCTTAGCTGATGTAACTGTGCTAAACCAAGTTTGTCTGCGCCTTCAATGATAATAATAGATGCATTAGGAACATCCACACCAACTTCTACAATGGTAGTTGCGACAAGAATATTGAATTTGCCTTCAAGAAATCCTTTCATGACTTTGTTTTTGTCATTAACAGCCATTTGTCCATGCAATAGACCAATTTTAAGTTCAGGCAATTCCTTTTTTAAAAGCTTATAGGCTTCATTTACTGACGCATTCTCGTCCTCGTCTGCATCAATATTTGGACATATCCAGTATGCTTGAACTCCCTCTTTACATACAACTGATAGTCTTTGAATAATTGAAGCTTTCTTTTCATCAGACATCACTGCTGTGACAATTGGTTTTCTTCCTGCTGGCAACTCATCTAGCTTTGATACATCCAAATCAGAGAACAAGGCTAATTGTAAAGTTCTAGGAATAGGAGTTGCAGTCATTACCAATTGATGCATGGTGATCTTTTCTGGAGCTTTATGCAAAAGAGCAATTCTTTGGTCAATGCCAAAACGGTGTTGTTCATCGATAATTGCAAGCACTAGCGATTTATAACTAATCTCAGGTTGAAATACACTGTGAGTCCCAACGATGACATTTGCTACACCTGTTTTGATATCTTCAACAATCTTGTCCCTTTTACTGCCTTTTACAGATGAGGTTAAAAGAACAGTATTTACCTTGAAAGGATCAAGGAGTTTTTTAATTTTATTGTAATGTTGCTGAGCTAAAAGTTCTGTAGGTGCTAGGATCACACATTGATTCCCTGAAGCTGAAACTTGAAGGGCAGCAAAGACTGCAATCATGGTTTTTCCTGAACCAACATCACCGTGAAGCAGTCTTAACATTGGTTTGTCTTTTTCTAAATCTGAGCTTACTTCCTCAATTGAGCGCAACTGGGCATTGGTTAATGAAAATGGTAAAGACTTTATAAAATTCTGTTTTATTTCTTTGTTATCAGAAATTATAAGCGCCTTATTTGCACTGTTTTTCCTTTTTAGGAACAGTAAGGTTAACTGATAAGCAATCAGTTCCTCATAGCACAGTCTTTTAAATGGTGCTGAGTTTTCTAAAATAAATTTGTCTTTAGGATTTTCTAAAGGAAAAGGTCTATGAGACAGTTCAATTGCTTGGCTTATAGTTAATTTAAAAGGATTTAATTCTGAAGGTAAGATCTCAGGCAAAGACATTACCTTTAAAGAATCTAATACACCAAAGATGATTTTTCTAATTGATGCTTGAGGTACCTTCTCGACAGCATGGTACACAGGTGTGAGTCTGTCTGAAGGTAAAAAAGGATCATTGTCTCCAATAAAAGTAACAGTAGGCTGAGCCATTACTCTTGCTCCACTGTATTCACTTAACTTTACAGAGCCAAAGGCTAAGACTCTTCTTCCTTGGACATAGTTTCTAATCTGATTAGGGTAGAGATTAAAGAAAGTCGCTTCAATCTTTCCTGTATCATCCTGAAGAATGACCTTTAATAACCTCACCCTAGAATTTAAAACATTATGAACAGCTACAATGTGTGCATCTATGAGAACAAAGTTCCCGTCAGGGAAGATATCTCTGATTTTAGTTACTTTGGTTTTATCAAGATATTTAAAGGGGAAATCAAAAAGGATGTCAAAAAGAGTTTTGATCCCCTTATTGTTAAAACTTTTTATATAAGAAGGTCCTAGTCCCTTCAAGGTAGCTATATCAGTACAAGAATATCTTGAGTCATCTTCTAGTGGCATAAGACATACCTTTTTAAGAGATACTATTCATTGTTAAGCGATATCTACATAAAAGATATCAAAGCTAAAGCTATAAAAGCTGTTTAATGAAGATAGATGCTCTTAATCTTTTAACTTTCTTTAGTAACTTTTGAACTTCTTCTGGGTAGCTTTCAAAACTATCTAAATCATCTACACTGCCTATTTGCTTGGTGTGACGAAGTAGATATTGTTGCTCATGAGCAAATTTTTCCTGTAATTGATGGAAAGGATCAGAAATGACTATACCATTCTCAAGATCAAGACTCCAAGCTCTTGGGTTTAAGTTATTTCCTGTAAGTAGAGCAAAGTTGCTGTCTACATACATTCCCTTTACATGATAGGTATTGTTGCCATCTTTCCATAACATGATCTTTAGAAGTCCTTTGTCAATGAACTTCTGGTTTTTTGATATGAAATCTTTTAAATTCTGCTCATAGATGTATGGTACTGCGCCCACCGGTGAAAAGTTTTCCCCTTCTCGAATAAAGAAGTCATTTGCTACTTTATCGCCAACTACTAAAGTTACAGAAACCTCTCGCTCTAAAGCATCTTCAATTGCTGATGACACATCTTTTGGAGGGTTGAAGTATGGTGTGCAGATAAACAGTTTTTCTCTTGCAGCTCCTAATAGCCACATGATTGTTCTGTTTAATTGATTACCTTTCTTGCCTAAACCTGCAATGGGAGTTACACCTATTTGATAATTGCAAATCTTATCGTTTTTAACACTGTATTGAACTTGAGTTAAGTGACGTCTTAATTCGCGGATTTCATCTCTCATCTCTTTGGCTGGTTTTACAACTCCTTGAGAAAAGTCTTGAACAGCAAAATTAGGATGAAATGCATTAGTTGCAAAAGCACACATGGTGTTGGCAAGTTCTGCTGAATGAATTTCATGGTATCTATCTAAGCGGTAGCGTCCGTTGTATCCCATGTAAACGTCGTTAATACTTGCTCCTGAGTAAAGAACAGTATTATCAAATACAAAGCCTTTTAAGTGCATTACGCCAAAGATTTCTCTCCTTTTTACAGGAACACCATAGATAGCAGGTGGGGTTTCACTGGTTTTTGCCATCTTGTAATAAAGCTCAGAGTTACCAAGAGATGGCCCTTTACCAATTAAACCTCTTTGAGCGCGATGAAAATCTACATAAACTCTAATATAGAGTTTTGGATTCTTTTCTTTTGCATCATAAAGTGCTTGTAGAACTTGTCTGCCGATCTCATCATCTTGTAAATATAAAGCAGTGATTAAGATCCTTTCTTTAGCGCTGGCAATAAGCTCAAGAATTCTATTAAAACAACGATGAGGTGTTTCTAAAATATTATATGAGGAAACATCCACAGGAATAGTAGGCAACTGCTGTAATCTGGTCTGACAGTAAATAGCACCAGGTAAGCTCTTTTTTAAGAAAAACATTATCCGTCAACTCCATTAAATAGCGGCAGTGGCCTTATTTAGCCAAGTAATCTCATCTTCAGTTAAAGAAGTAGCTGCGTTTGTAATCACATTATTTACGTTCTGATGGTAATTGTTAAGCCACTCTATTTCTTTTTGTGATAAAAGCTCTTTATCGATAAATCTCTTATCAAAAGGAACAAGAGTTAAAGGTGAAAAACATAGCATGTGCTGCATTCCTGGTTGGGTGCACTGCATTACAACTAAAAGGTTTTCTAGTCTAATACCATACTCACCTTCTTTGTAGTAACCAGGCTCATCAGATAGAACCATTCCAGGAACTAAAGGCACTGTAGATCTTCTAGAAGAAATTGTTTGTGGTCCTTCATGAACTGAGAGTACGTGACCTACGCCATGACCTGTACCATGAGCAAAATCAAAACCGCAATCCCATAAAGGTCTTCTTGCAATGGCATCTATTTGAATTCCTGATGTGCCTTTAGGGAAGATAAGAGTTGCAAGAGCAATATGCGATTTTAGTACAAGAGTGTACATTCTCTTAATCTCATCGGTAATATGAGGACCTACAAGAATGGTTCTTGTAATGTCAGTGGTGCCTTCAATGAAATGAGCTCCACTATCAATTAGATATAAGCAATCTTTACCTAAAGCTCGAGGTGTAGCCTCATTTTCATGATTATAGTGGCACATTGCTGCATTTGGACCTAATGCAGAAATTGTTGCAAATGAAGGTTCGATAAAACCGGCTTCAACTTTTCTAAAACTCAAAGCTCTAGCTGCAAGTTCAGCTTCATCTACACCTTCTACTCTTCTTAAGAAAGTTTCATCGCTATCAGTTGGTTTATCCAATGCGGTTAAGTTGTCTAACCATGAAATAAAACGGCACATAGCAATGCCATCTTTGATGTGAGCTTTGTACTCACCTGCAACTTCGATGTGATTTTTGCAAGCTTTAGGCATCTGACACAATCCTAAGCCTTCTGAAACTTTTGCTCCACCTGAGTACAGTTTTGTCATTACATGAGCGTTAGTAGTTTCTGGATCTACGTAAACAGTACAAGATGAAGAACACAATCTATCTAAAACATCATCAAAGGCTTCTTCAGGGAAGATATCAATATGACCAATGTGCTCTTGTAACTGATCCTGAAGATTCTCATCTTTAAAGTGATTTGGATTGATGTACCACTCTAAGGCTTCATTAGAGTAGGCTACCATTTTGCAATTGATAACAGGAAGATAAGCTCTGTCTTTTCCTCTAATGTTTAGTAACCAACAGATACTTTCAGGATCGCAGATTACAGTTGCATCTAAATCTTTATCCCTTAAAGTCTGAGCAATAAGCTGCCTTTTTTGAGGACTAGGGCAACCATTGTATTCATCAGGGAAAATAGAAATTTCTGAAATTACAGATGCTGGTTTATCAGTCCAAATCTTATCTACAAGATTGTTCTCGGTTGCAACTAGGTTAATGTTGTTCATACCTAGTTCATTCTTGATAGATATATATTCTTCGTAGCTTACGCAATTGATATCAATACCAACAGTTGAATTCTTTGGCATTACACTTGAAATCCATTTAGCAGGTTTTACTTTTGCTAAATCGAAATCCTGAAAGATATCACTGTCAATCTGCTCTTTTACTTGAACAACATATCTTCCATCGACGAAGACAGCACAGTCTCTGTCAACTACAATGCCGTTTTCTGTGTTATCTTGATTTATTTCAATGTTTTCTTCATTTATCTTGAGATCATTGCTGGTGATAACAGCATAACCTGCGCTTCCTGAAAAACCTGTAATGTACTTTAGTCTTTCTTCATCTTCATTTAGTTCATAAGACAGGTATTCATCATCATGAGAAACAATAAGCGCATCAAGATCGTTTTGATCTAGTAATTCTCTTAATGATGCAACTCTTTGCTCAAAAACACTGTTATTCTGATCTGACATAGTTTTCTCTATTTCTTAATGCCATAACATACGGTATTTAATGATTTTTATCATGGGTGATCTTAGCACATACGCCTATATCTATCAAAAATCGATGTATTTTCAGTGTACAATCATAGAAAAGTAAAAAATATTTATAGGAAAGAATGAATATGTCAGAAATTAAAGATAATCCATTGTTAAATTATAGTGGTCTGCCTCCTTTCTCACAGGTAAAACCAGAACACGTAAAAAGTGCTGTAGAAACTGCTATTGAAAGATGTAAAAAGCAGATCATTGAATTATCAGAAAAATACAAAAATGAACCAACTTGGGATAACGTAATTTCACCAATTGAAGAAAATGAAGATCGCTTATCTAAAGTTTGGTCTGTAGTTTCTCATTTAAACTCTGTAAATAATACCAAAGAGCTAAGAAAAGCTCATGATGAGTGTTTACCTGTACTATCTCAGTTCTATTCATGGTTTGGTCAATACAAACCTTATTTTGAAGTATTAAAGAAAATCCAAGCATCTGATGCCTTTGGCAGATTATCAATTCCTCAGCAAAAAGCTATCAAGAATGCTATTCGAGATTTTAAATTAACTGGTGTTGATTTAAACGAAGCAGAACAGAAGGAATTTGCGCAAATTTCAGCAAAATTAAGTGAATTAACCTCCAAATTTTCAAATAACGTTCTAGATGCAACTCATGGTTACACTTTACATGTAACTGACAAAGATAAGTTAAAAGGTTTACCTGAAAGCGCTTTAAAACTAGCTAGTGCAGAAGCTTCAGAGCGTAAATTAGATGGTTATGTTTTTACTTTAGAGATGCCATCTTATTTACCATTTATGACTCACTGTGAGAACAGAGATTTAAGAAAAGAGTTATATGTAGCATATAACACTCGCTCTTCAGAGATAGGTCCAAATGCCGGTAAATGGGATAACGCAAAGGTAATGGAAGAAATCTTATCTTTACGCTACAAAGAAGCAAAACTTTTAGGTTTTGAATCTTATGCTCATTTATCTTTAGCAACCAAGATGGCAGATACTCCTGAGACTGTAATTAATTTCTTAGAAGATTTAGCTAAAAAGTCTCATGCTCAAGGTGAAAAAGAAATCTCAACATTACGTGAATATGCTAAAAAGAATGGTGTTGATGATTTACAGCCATGGGATATTGCTTTTTATTCTGAGAAACTGCGTCAAGCTCAGTACTCATACTCAGAAGAAGAATTACGTCCATATTTCCCAGAGAATAAAGTAATCGAAGGCATGTTTGAATGTGCTCATAGATTATATGGAGTCACTCTAAAGAAGCGCTTAGGTGTTGATGTTTGGGATGAGAATGTAAAGTGCTTTGATGTCTATGAGGATAAATATGGTTCTAAGATAGGTACTATCTTTATGGATCTATATGCTCGACCAGGTAAGAACGGTGGTGCTTGGATGGATGAGTGTTTAACTCGCCGTTATCGTGATGACGGAACTTTACAGTTACCAGTAGCCTACCTAGTATGTAACTTTACAAGACCTGTAAATGGCAATATTTCTGAGTTAACCCATGATGAAGTGGTAACTATCTTCCATGAGTTTGGTCACTCACTAAATCAACTGTTAACCAAGATTGATATTGCTGATGTTTCAGGTATCAATGGTGTACCTTGGGATGCAGTGGAGTTACCAAGCCAGTTCAATGAGAACTTTGCTTGGCAGGAAGAGGTGTTAAACTTCTTATCAAGTCATGTAAAAACAGGCAAGCCTTTACCAAAAGATAAATTAGATGCTGTTTTAGCTGCTAAGAATTTTGAATCAGCTATGGCAATGTTGCGTCAGATAGAATTTGCTCTATTCGACTTTAGAATTCATCTTGAATACGATCCTAATAAGGGTGGCAGAATTTTTGAAATTCTAAATGAGGTTAAAAAACAGGTTGCTGTGGTTCCTAACTTCAAAGACAGCCGTTTCCCTAATAACTTTACTCATATCTTTTCAGGTGGGTATGCAGCAGGTTACTACAGCTATAAATGGGCTGAGGTATTAGCCGCTGATGCTTTCTCTCTCTTTGAAGAAAAGGGTATATTTAATCGAGAAGTAGGAAAGAGCTTTGAAGAACTGATCTTAGCTTGTGGTGGAGCTTCAGATCCATTAAAGAATTTTGAAGAGTTCAGAGGCAGAAAGCCTAGTGTTGATGCTTTGTTAAAGCAAAGCGGTATTGAACAGTAAGTGAAATAAAAGAGCAGCAATGCTGCTCTTTTTAGACCGTTGTTAATAAAATATGATTGATGGAATTAAGACAATAGTTTTAACTCCATCTTTTTATTTATCTTCTTCTGTTGAAGTTGTTTCTGTTTCTCTTAGAAGCAGAAGGATCAGGCAGAATCAGCCCTCCAAAAGGCTCGCTGGGAGCACCTACAACTGATCTTGTTTCTTTGTTAACTTCAACAATTCTTACCTTGATAGGATCTCCTAAACGTTTTACAAGATTACCTTTAACAAAAGCTTCACCAGTATCTCCTGACAGGATAAGATCTTCTTTACTCTCAGATATAAATGAGAATGGTACAAAGATCATAGCTCCGTTTTCAGTTAGGATAACCTTTAGACCACCTCTAGAAATATCAAAGATCTCACCATTGAATACAGTCTTTTTTTCAATTTCTGGCTCTAAGAATTCAACATATAACCAATCTCTTACATCGCGCTCTGCCATTCTGTTGGTACGACGAGCATCATTCATCTCTTTTAATAGATCTTCATCAGGAAGAGTTGGTTTTACAGTATTAGCAATCAGAGACTTTATCAATCTGTGATTTACCATATCTCCGTATTTTCTAATAGGAGACGTCCAAGTTGCATAGTTTTCTACACCTAAAGCATAATGTGGACCTGGAGTAATACTAATCTCAGAGTATTCTTGAAGTTTTCTTATTCTGCTGTCTAGATAATCATTGTTGTTATCTACAGCAAATCTTCTAACCTTGTTGTACTCTTCAATGGTATCTAATTTGTCTTCATCAAAAGGGCATTTTTCTTTTTCAAGTAACTCTACGATGTCCTTTTTCTTCTGCATATCAAAGCCACAGTGGATGTTAAAGATACCGCTGTTTAGCTTCTCTGCTAAGAAGTCACCTGCTGCTACGTTTGAAACAATCATAGCCTCTTCAACAATCTGGTTGGCAATACGTCTGTGGTTTACCTCAATATGATCTAATGCTCCGTTATCTTTTAGAACGAACTCATAATCAGGTCTGTTTTTGAAACTTGCAGCATGTGTTGAACGGTAATGATCTCTTACCTTAGTAAACTCAACTAATAAAGACAGAATTGGCTTAATTTCCTCTGATGGAGTAAATTTTGCGCCTGCAACTCCTTCTAAGTAATCTGAAATCTCGTTATAAATTAACTTACCGTGAGATTGGATCTTGGCTAGCTTAAATACAGTCCTATCTTTTAATAATTCGCCATCTTTAGTTATGGTCATGATGCCAACTAAAGCAGGTCTTGCCTCATCTGCTCTGAGAGAACACAGATTCTGAGAGAGAATCCTAGGTAACATAGGAATATCTCTACCAGGAAGATAAATTGAGAAAGCTCTGTGTGCTGCTAGATGATTTAAAGGTGTGTCCTCAGCAATATAGCCAGTAGGATCTGCAATTGCTGTATAAAGTTTGTAATTATCACCATCTTTTTCGATATACAAAGCATCATCCATATCTTCAGTATGCTCAGAGTCGATAGTAACAAAGGGAACTGCAGACATATCTTCTCTTGGAAGAGAATCTTCTAAAAACTTAAACTCAGCGTCTTCAGGTTCGGTTAAAGGTAAGTCATAACGTCTTAAACTTACTGACCAAGGAGCTTTTGGATCATTTTTCTTACAAATGAACTCATCTAATGATGCTCTAAAGAATTTCTTTTCTAAAGCATGAGAGGTTAGGTTACAGATAACCCAATCTCCATTTTCTAGTTTCTGTGATTTGTCTTTACGATGATCATCTGCCTGCATTCTGATATTGATGCTTGGATGATCTGGAACAATGTTTAATTTGCCTCCGACAAATAAAACCTTACCTACGAATCTTTTTAGGTATGCTTCAATTAGTTTTTCAGGAACTGCATGGCTCTTGCCATTACCATCCTCTTCAATGACTGCTCTGATTCTGTCTCCGTTAACGATATTCTTCATATCATTTGGAGTAATAAAGAAAGATTCTCTATCTACTTCTAGGAATCCAAAGCCTCTATCTGAGGCCTTAACAAAACCTTCTTTTTTTACTTTTTCTTTTTCAAATGTATTCTTTAACTGACGTAAAGCTGGATCGTCAAATAACATGCTTATCTCCAAAATTATTTTTCACCGCAAATTATACAATGAGGAGGGGCTGTTTTCTGATTTTTGAGAAAAAACAGGATAAAAGTGCAAGAGATCAATTAGAATATAGAAATGATTAAGTTGTGTACAACAAACAGTATGACCAAAGATAATAAAATCAATCCAAGATACATTTCGTTGTTTTATGCCGTAACAAATTGTGCTTTAGGTTGTGCAATTGGTTTTTACTACGGTGATGTAACTTTTAGAACAATAGTTGTTGCAATAGCGATTATCATCTGTGGCGGTGGTATTCAGTCTTTATGTAATTACTCTATTGATTACTCTCGAGCATACAGAAAGCATCGACTTGATAAACAGAAAGGGTTTATGACTCCAATTATGATTGGAGAAATTTCTCTGACGCAATTAAGAAAGAGAATGGCTCTAGTTACTCTTTTGATCGCTGTCTTTGGTGCTCTCTCTATTTATCTTGCGATAGGTTCAAACATTCAGCTTTTATCCTGGTTTATATTTTTATGTGCCTTGTCTATCCTTTTAGCTCTTTTCTACACTACAAGTAGTATTTATCTATACAAAGGAATTGGTGCGATTGCAATCTTTGTTATCTTTGGCATGATTTCAATCTTGGGCTCTCAATTTATCATCGTGGCAGCATCTAGTGCTACTATCGATTTCTATCCTGATGCGTATTTATTGGCCATAAGTGCAGCTGCAAGTTCATTAATCATCTTGTATGTAAGAAGTATCAGAACTAATGTCAGAGAAAAAGCTAAAACCATAGGCCAAGTGATAAGTTATGAGATTTCTACAATTTACCTCATAGCATTAGTCTCTGTGAATATAGCCTGTTCAGTATTAGCCTGCATCACTTCTCACAGAGCTTTAGAATCTCTGTTTATAATCGCAGGCTTTATTCCCATGATTTACTTTGTATACACCATCTTAAGATATAAGAACAAATCGAACTTTTTGAAAAATCGGTTCAATGAATTGATGTTAAGCTGTTCATTTAATAATCTAATTTGGATAATCGTATTAGTAGCAGATTTTTGGATTTATTATTAAGAGATATTCAAGAGAAAATAGAAGTCTTAAAAGAGATACAACATGTTAAAAGATTGGTTAAGTGAAATTCGTTTAAAATCATTGCTCCTTGCTCTAACTAACTGTGCTTTAGGTTGTGCTTTAGGTTATTACTATGGCAATGTTACTGCTTATACCCTGTTTACAGGCTTTTTAATTGTAGCTACTGGTGTGTTGCTACAAATTTTAAGTAACTTTGCAGATGATTATGGTGATGCCTGTAAGAGTGCAGATGGTCCTAATCGCTTGGGACCTATAAGAGCTGTAATGTTAGGTTCAATTTCACTTACAGCTTTAAGAAAGTCTATGGCTACAGTAACTCTGCTTGCTACTATCTGTGGATCCTTAGCTCTATTTATGTCAGTAGGAAACAATATTGAGGTTTTATCCTGGTTTGTATTCTTAGGAGTAGCAGCTGTTCTTGCTGCTATTTTCTATACCATTGGTATGGCTTATGGATATAAAGGCTTTGGCGATATTGCAGTATTCATTTTCTTTGGTCTTGCTGCTGTAATCGGTTCACAAATCTTAGTTTTAGGTGCTAGTGATCAGGGTGTAGATCTTTTCCCTGATTCATTTTTATTAGGTTTAGCTTGTGGCGCTCAGTCTGTAATGGTACTGCATGTAGCTTCAATGAGAGATATTGTTGAGGATAGGCTCTCTGGAAAAAAGACCATTGCTGCAAGATTAGGTCCTAAGATGTCTGCTGTATACCTGATTGTGATGTTTGCGTTTTCCGCAATGGCATCATTAAGTGCATGTTTCTTCTCGCACAAGTTTTGGGAGTGCTTTATCGTACTTTTTGCGCTATTACCCCTAGCAGCAGCAACTTACAGAGCATCAATTCACTGTGAAGACGGTCAGGCTGTAGCTAAAGAGCGCAAATACACTTTAATTGGCTGTGCTTTCCATAATATCGTTTGGATGATGCTATTAACTTTAGATTACTGGTTCTACTACTAGTTTTTCAATTTTGGGTTCTGCTTGTGCAGAACCTATCTCTTAAAACACCTTCCTCATAACCTAACATTGCAATTAGCTTTGGATATGAACCTGTAGGCTGTTTTAGGCTATCTCTTATAGAACATTCTAGTAAAGCAGATAAGTACAGGTAAGATCTCTAGTCGTCCTAAAATCATATCCACACTGAAAAGTAGACACAGAGGATTTGATACCTGACTGAAGTTAGAGGATGGGTTTAAAGTAGTTCCCATAGCAGGACCTACGTTTGATAGACAGGATACAGTTGCTGTAATGGAGTCTCCTAAATCTAAACCTAAAGAGCAAGCAACAATGCTCGATAACATTGCAATAAAAATATATGACACAAGATAAGTAATTACAGATGATAAGGTTGCAGGATCAATAACCTTACGATTAAATCTTGGCTCGCTAACAATGTGAGGGTGTAAGAGTTTCTGTAACTGAGTGTTAAACATGGACAGACAGATCTGAATTCTGAAAGTCTTAATGCCTCCTGATGTTGAACCAGAACAACCACCAATAGCTAAAATACATAAGAACAAGCTAGAGGCAAAAGGATTCCATAAAGTGAAATCCTCTAAAGAATAACCTGTTGTAGATGTTACAGCTACTACGTTAAAGAATGAAATTCTAAAAGCCTTTTCAAGATCATAATCATTCATATAAATTAAAGAGATGGCAACAGCGGTTGCCACGATAACATTTAAAAGAATGAATCCTTTTACCTGCTGATCTTTAAAGAACTTGAAAAAGTTACCTGACAAGGATGACAGAATTAACAGGAATGGACAGCTTGAAATTAACATGAACACAATAGTTACATATTGAATGAAAGGTGTAGTTCCATTCATTGATGCATCGGTTGCAGTCATACCACCGGTTGAAACAGTACTCATCGCTGTGGTTATCGCTGTGAAGATATCAAAACCACCTACAACATAGAATAAAGTGCAAGTAACCAAAATAGCTACATACCAAACAAACAGGGAGATCACCATAGTTTTTAAGTGTGGAGTAAATTTTGCTGAATCATCAAAAGATTGGGACTCAGTTTTGAAAATACTCATACCGCCCATAGCTGAAATAGGCAGAATTACCACAGCTAAAGCAACGAACCCAACGCCTCCAATGTAATGTAAGATTGCTCTCCAAAGAATAATTGCTTGAGGTCGCTGCTCTAAATGTGTGATAACGGTTGAGCCTGTGGTTGAAAGTCCAGAGCAAGCTTCAAAAAGAGATTGAGAAAAACTCAAATCAGGTAACTGATAATAAAAAGGAATAGCTGCAATTAGAGACACTATAACCCATAAAGAGGTAGTAAAGAGAAAAAGAACTCTAATAGAAGGATTCTGACCTGCTTTTTTTCCTAAAGTATGACAGCAAAAAGATACAAAAAGACCAATAATTCCTGTCGCTACGAATGCTCCGATTCCATGGGTAGTGTTGCATAAAGCGTAGATAGCAGGAATAAATGCTACTATTCCAAATAAGAATAGAGCTGGAGCTAACAGTTTTGCTACTAGTCTAAAATCAATTACCACTTTGGTATCCAGAAAGAGAATGGTCGACAGAATCTTACAAGCTTACGCATCTGGCTGTTGTCATCTAGATACGCAATCAGCCTGTCTTTATCTTCAAATTTAAGTTGAGGTTCAATCTGAAGTAATTTCTTACCTCTTATTACCAAACCTAGAGTTACACCTTTTGGCAAATTGAGAGAATCAACTCTCTTGCCAATGATCTTACTTGTAAACTTTGAACCTTCTAAGATGAACTCAATCGCTTCAGACTTACCTTGTCTGAACAGATGTACATTTTCAACGCTTTCTTGTCTAATCAAAGACAGCAGTGCTGAAATAATAGAATCCTTTGGAAAGACTACAGTATCAATATCAGATTTATCATTAACAGTTAAATCTGCAAAGGAATCGCCTCTGATTAAAGCTAAAGTTTTAACGTTATGTACTTTTCTTAGTATCAAAGACGACATGATGTTGGTTTCGTCTTTTGGTGTTGCAGCTATATATAGATCGGTAGAATCGATGTTTTCTTCTTTCATGAAGTTCATATCGACAGGATCTGCGTTATAAACCTCAACCTCACTGTCATGAAGGTGTTGTGCGGTCTTTTTTGCTCTATCAGGATCGGATTCAACTAACTTTACACTGTATTTTTCAGACAGAGCGCGAGCTAGAGAATCTGCAATATGAGTGCCGCCTGCGATTGTGATGTTTCTATCGCCAATACTTAGTTTTCTCAATGCTGATAATTGAGATAAGGCTCTGTCACGTTCACAACAGAAAAATACTTCATCCCCGATTTGGAATGCTTCTTTTTTGAGGTCGGATAAATATTTTTTATCTCTATAAACAGCTAAAACACTGGCTTTACCATCATAAGATGAAAAAGATGAAATGCTCTTGCCTAAAAGTTTACCGCCTAATTCAACTTTTGTACTTGCAACAATAATTCTACTGTCACAGAAAGAGCCAATTTCATTGATACCAGGCAGCTCAATCATAGACATAATGCTTTGAGTTGTAATGTACTCAGTCGCAATAATATGATCTATAGGAATACTGTTAGGACCAAAGAGAATACCTGCCTCTTGTAGGTATTCAGCACTACGAAGTCTGGCGATTTTTCTAGGAATTTTGAATAAGAACTGAGCAACACAACATGCTGTAATATTTGCTTCATCATCAGATGTGGTTGCAACTAAAAGTTCTGTATTGTCAGCTCCAGCTCTTCTTAATGTATCAGGAGAAGCTGGATTTCCGATTACTACTCTTAAATCAATACGGTTACCGATCTCTGCTAGAGCATCATAGGCAGTATCTGCAATGGTGACCGCGTGTCCTGCATTCACAAGATACTTAGCAAGTTCGATACTTACATCACCCGATCCAAGAATAATAATCTTCATTTGCTGTTACTTTGTAGTTGTTTATAATTTTATTTCTTTATAAATCTTGCGTAGAAAAAGCCATCAGAACCGTTTTCACCAGGTAATCTTTGATATGTTTCAACAGTCTTACCTTTCATCTCAAATGGCAATACTTGAGCATCACTATGTCTTGTTAAGAACTTTTCTACTTGTTCAATATTCTCTTTTTTGAGAATTGAACAGGTTGTATAAACTAAGATGCCACCCTTGTTTAATAAAGCAAAAGAGTTGTCTAAGATCTTTTCTTGTGTTTGTATAAGCACATCAATGTCTTTTTTACGTCTTAGCCATTTGATATCAGGATGTCTTCTTATCACACCAGTTCCTGAGCAAGGAGCATCCACTAGAATTCTGTCAAATGTACCTGAAATTTTATAAGGTTCATTTGCAATATCTGCTACTAAAAATTCAGGTGTTCTAGATAGTCTTTGTAGATTTACCTTAGCACTCTCTAGTCTCTTTTCATCAACATCAGTGCAAGTTAAAGCCACGTTAGGGCATAAATCTAGAATATGAGCGCTTTTACCACCTGGTGCTGAACAAGTGTCTAAAACTCTTTGACCTTCTTCAAGCTTTAAAAGAGGGGCTGCAAGCTGTGCTGCTAAATCTTGAACAGCAACATAACCTTTATCAAAGTAAGGTAGCTTCTCTACACCAACAGGAGAATCTAAAAGAATGGTACAAGGACTTTCTTCTACAGTTTTAGCATCAATAGAGAATGTCTCTAATGCTTTTAAGTAGTCTTGTGTTGAGATCTTAGAATTTTCAACTCTTAAGAACATAGGCGCATGTTCATTTGAGTATTTCATGATCTCTACAGCGTCATTTCCATAGCCTTTTAAAAGCTCTTCATAAAGCCATTTAGGAAATGATTGCTCAACACAGGGATCTGCACTGTGTGCAAGGTGAGCGCCTTCTCTTAGAAAACGTCTTAAAACAGCATTAACAAGACCTGTAAATTTTTTGCATCTGCAAAGTTCACAAGCTCCAACTGTTGCTGCAACTACAGCATGAGCAGGGGCTCTTGTGAATAAAAGCTGATAGATAGCGCAGATAATTAGAGTTCTTGCGACATTAAATTGCTGATTGATTGAATGATCTAAAAGCTCATTTACAGTGGTAGACAGTAATCTTCTGTGTCTTAATGTTCCGTAAACAATTTCCTGGACAAAAGATCTATCTCTGTCATCTAACTCTTTTGTGAATAGTGGCAGAGCTTCTGTTAGAGATTTACCTTCTTCAATAGCATTAACGCACAAGGCAGCAGCTGCTCTTGAAGCTGATCCTTGAGCAGCTGTTGCTTTTTTATTGGTGTTAGCGTGATGAGAAAATCTCTTTTTGTTATCACGTGAATCAGTATGTGGTTTAGTGCTATTTCTTAGTTTTAAAGCACTCTTTTGATTATCAGCCAAATTGTTTTCCTACACAAAATTCGTCTTTTCTAGATCTTGCAAGATCTGCTGCTTTTACAGGTCCTTTACCAGGAGCCTGAATGGTGATTAGTTTTACTATGCCCTGAGCACAAGCTACGTTGATACCATCTTTATCAACATTAACAATGCGACCTGGTTCTAACTCAGTTGTGCCATATTCAACACATGACATAAATACTTTGTATTTAATGCCATTAAGCTCAGTAGTAGCAACAGGCCAAGGATTTAAACCTCTAATAGTTCTGTCAACAACTTCGGCACTTTGGTTGAAGTTAATATGAGATTCTTCTTTAGAGATTTTCATTGCATATGTAACTGCGTCTTCATCCTGAGGAACTGCTTTTAAAGAACCATCAAAAATCTTAGGCAGAGCAATAAGTAAGGTCATTGCTCCTAAATCAGCTAATTTTGCAAACAAAGTAGCAGAAGTATCATTTTTTTCAATTTTCAATGTAGCTACGGAGTATACATCACCAGCATCAAGCTTTAGAGTTAACTTCATGATTGAAACACCAGTTTCTTCTTCTCCGTCAAGGAGAGCTCTTTGAATAGGAGCGGCTCCTCTGTATTTTGGAAGAATAGAACCGTGTACATTGATACAACCGCATTTAGGTGCATCAATAACTCTTTGTGGAAGAATGATACCGTAAGCTACAACGATGCAGAGATCGGCTTTTAGATCTTCAAATTTTTTAATTTCTTCTTCGTCTTTAAAATTCTCAGGAGTAAATACTTCAATGCCTGCTTCTAAAGCCAATGCCTTTACAGGAGAAGGTGTTAACTTATGACCTCTTCCTGCAGGTCTATCAGGCTGGGTATAGACAGCTACAGGTTTAATCCCTGCATCTAATAAAGCCTTCAAATGAACAGCTGCAAATTCAGGAGTTCCGGCAAAGATAATTCTCTTATCCAAGATTATTCTCCTTTAAGAGACTTTACATATTTCTCATATTTTTTATGAAGTCTGTCTCTTTTCATTCTAGATAACTTATCTACGAACAATTTGCCATGAAGATGGTCAATCTCATGTTGCAGACAGATTGCAAATAGACCATCCACATTGTCAAAAGTACAATGCTCGCCATTTAAATTTTGATATTCAACAGTACATCTTTCATATCTTTCTACCTTATCTTGATAGCCAGGAACTGAAAGACAACCTTCCTGTGATTCAACAATATCACCTTCAAGTTTGGTGACCTTTGGGTTGATTAAAACAATTTTATTTTTGCCCTGTGAACCGTCATCTTCAGGAATATCAATTACTACGATATTTTTGTTTTCAGCTATCTGAGGACCTGCTAGACCGATACCTTCATTTTTGTACATGGTCTCGAACATATCTTCAGATAATTGCTTTAAATTCTCGTCAAAAACAGTAATGTCACTGTTTGGTTTTCTTAAAATCTCATCAGGGTAAATAACTACGTCTCTAATTGCCATTTTTTTTCCTTTTGTCAGTTACTTTAATTTTACCATTAGTGGAGTAAATTTGCTTAAATTGTGAGATTATGACAGCCAAAAGAGGGACATATTTAAAGTAGAACAGGAAAATATCTATGAGTATGCAAGCTGATGATGAACATTTAAAAGAAGGGGCTCCGTGTCCTTTGTGTGGTGAACCTTTAGTGATAAGACATTCGGCTCATGGCGATTTCTTAGGTTGTTCAAATTATCCTGAGTGCTCATTTTTAAAACCTATTGTTGCACCTCATACGGTGGTTTCTTTAGGAGAAGTTGGCGCTCCGTGTCCACGCTGTGGCGAACCTTTGCTAGTAAAAAAAGGGCGTTTTGGTATTTTTATTGGCTGTTCGAACTATCCTGAGTGCAACTATGTTCATAATCCTCAAGAGAGTATGAATATCAATTGTCCTATTTGCAAAAAAGGTAAGCTAACTCAAAGAACATCCCGTTCAGGCAGAATGTTCTATGCCTGTTCTAATTATCCAGATTGTAAATTCTCAGTTCCGGGTAAGCCGGTTGCTAAACCTTGCCCTGATTGTTCATTTCCAATTATGTATGAGAAGAAATTTAAAGCAGGCATCGGTCTTGTTTGTGGAAATGTTCTATGTGAAAGCAGAAAACGTCGCAAACACGTAATTGTTCGACCTAACTAGTGGCTCGTGGTAAAATCTTTAGCACTGTTAACGAGGTAAATAATTATGTCAAAAGCATTTGTTGCTATTTTAATGGGATCAGATTCTGATCTTCCTTTACTAGAAAACACCATGTCAATTCTTAAGGCCTTCGGCATTCCTTATGAGGCAAGAGTTGCTTCAGCTCACCGTACTCCTGATGTTGTAAGTGAGTATGTTAAAGAAGCTGAAAACAGAGGCTGTGCTGTATTTATTGGTGCTGCAGGACTCGCAGCTCACTTAGCAGGTGCAATTGCAGCTAGAACTACAAGACCTGTAATTGGTATTCCTTGTGATGGAGGCCCTCTATCTGGCGTTGATGCTTTATATTCAACTGTACAGATGCCAGGTGGTATTCCTGTTGCAACGGTTGCAGTAGGTAAAGCTGGTGCTAAGAATGCAGCTTATTTAGCAGCTCAGATCATCGCTTTAACTGATAAAGATATCGATGCCAAAGTAAAAGCAGATAGAGAAAAGGCAGCTAAAGCTGTTATGGATAAAGATGCTGCTTTACAGGAAAAATTAAAGAATATTTAAGTAAAGAACATCTAAATGAGAGCTGTTTTTTCAAAAAGCATCACTAAAGCAGCTGAAGTCATAAAGTCAGGGGGACTGGTTATTTGTCCTTCAGAAGGTGTTTATGGCATCAGTTGCTCTGTTTTTAATGAAGATGCTGTAAAAAAAGTGATTGCAGTCAAAGAGCGCGATGTTAGCAAAGGTCTAATTATTGTGGATAGTTCTTTGTCTTTATTATCAAGATATATCGATGATAAAAGAGTAGATGATTCTGCTCATAAGTTGATGTCGTCTATGTGGCCAGGCCCTCATACATTCATTCTTCCCATGAATGATGATTTTCACAGCATTGCTCTAAAAGATAACCATACTGTTGCTGTAAGAATTACTGCCTTTGAAACTTTAGCAAATCTTTGTAAAGAGAGCGGAGTTCCACTTGTATCTACAAGTGCAAATATCTCAGGCCATGAAGCAACTAGTGAAATTTCTTTATTAGATAAAAAACTGCTAGATAGGGTTCAGCTCGTGCTTGATCTTCCATGTGGAGGTCAGAATGCTCCTACTTCAATTTACGATACTTTAACCCATACCTTAGTTAGAAAAGGTCCCGGTTGGAAAGAATAATGACAGATAAATATGTTTTATTTGGTAATCCTGTAGCTCATTCAATGTCTCCAGCATTACACGCTTTTTTTGCTAAAGAAACCAACCAAGATCTTGAATACGGTCGAGTCTTGGTTGAAGATGGCTGTTTCAATCAATGTGCTGATAAATTTTTTAAAAACGGTGGATTAGGCTGCAATATTACAGTGCCTTGTAAGCTAGATGCTTTTTTATATGCAGATAACTTAACAGAATACGCAAAAGCAGCAGGTGCAGTTAATACCCTAAAGAAGATGCCTGATGGTTCTATCTTAGGTGATAACACCGATGGCAGAGGTCTAGTTTATGATTTAAATAGATTAGGCTGTCCATTAAAAGATGCGCATGTCCTAATTATTGGAGCTGGTGGCGCAGCAAAAGGTATCTTAAAACCAATCATCGAAAGTGGTATAAAGAAAATCACTATCGTAAATCGTACTGTATCAAAGGCTTTGGATCTTGCCGTTTTCTATCCAGGTATTGTTGATGGTACTTCTTATGAAAATTTAACTGGTTCATATGATGTGATTATCAATGCAACTTCACTATCTCTGAAAAATGAGTTACCTAATATTGCAGATTCAATCTTATCAAAAGCTTCTTTTGTATATGACTTAATGTACCGTCCTGATGGACATACTTGTTTTACAGATATAGTCTCTTCATTAGGTGTAAAAGCTTATGATGGCTTTGGTATGCTAGTAGGTCAAGCTATCTTAAGCTTTGAATTGTGGCGTAATGTTAAGCCTAATTTTGATACTGCAATTAAGAAGTTTAGATAATGCTTGAGCTTAAAATCGCTAGAAACTCTCCATTTGAAAAAGAAGCCATATTAGTAAAAGAGGCTTTAGCTTCACAGTGTGAATCAATTGCCTTAAATTCACATTTTGTTCTTCATGTAAATGAAGAAATTTACCTTTCTTTAGAGAATTCAGAAATTTCAGAGAAAGATTTTAAAATTGATGTTTTCAATGAAAAGCTTTTGTGGCGATTAAATCACAGTGGAAAAAACAGTGAAGCTGTTTGCCGTGCTGTCATCGGAAAACTCTCAAAACCAGTGGTATTTGATGCTACAGCAGGACTAGGTCGCGAGAGTTTAATCTTGCAGTCAGCAGGTGCTAGAGTATACATGTTTGAAAGAAATCCTGTGATTTGGCTTTTATTAGTTTCTGCAATGAAAAAAGCTCAAGTATCTCCTGATATATTATCTAAGCTTAAAAATGGTCTTCCAACTTTATGCAATTTTGGCAGTGTTAAAGATAATCTTACTAATGGAGTTCAGTTAGAAACTCCTGATGTTGTTTATTATGATCCGATGTTTCCTGAGAGATCTAAAAGTGCGCTTGTTAAAAAGGACATGCGTGTCTTTCACGAATTAGTAGGATTTGATTTGGATACTGTCGATTATGCTAATTATTTTCTCTCTGTAGCTACACACCATTTGGTTGTAAAAAGACCTTCTAATGAACCACCGCTGGGGCTAAATGTAAGACGTAGTAGCTTTGTCGACGGTAAAGTTTGCCGATTTGATTGCTACTACTGTCAGCATTAAGAACAACGCCTTTACTTATCTAAGTCCTCAAAACCAGCTTTTAAAAAGAACTGATGGACATTGTTGTCTGTAAGTAGATAGTTGAAAACTTTGCTTGTCCTAAAAGAGGTAGAGTTAGTGTTGATGATGTAGTATTTGATTGGATCATAGTATTCATGAGGTACAAACCAATATGATCCAGTGGTCTTACCATCTCTCATAATCAAAGGTTTAGTAATAAAACCTGTTTGTACGTTACCACTATTTACCATAGCAAAAGCTTGAAACTCTTGTTCTGTTCTAAAAATCTTGTACTTTATGTAATCTGTTGGAAAACTTTTCTTTTTTACAATCTGAGAAGCCGCAAACCCTACAGGTGTTAGAGATGCTTTGGGAAGAGCTAGAGATTTTAGTTTTTTGTCTTTAATTGCTTTGATGTCATTCTTGAATAAAGTTTCATCTTTTGACCATAGAATCAAAGGTGCTTTTACTAGAGGTTTAATGTTATCCTGAGTGGTTTTCTCTGCTCTTAACATCAAGATTGCTAGTTTTTCATCTGAACTTACTACAATGGAACACTTACCAGAGTTATTTGCAATTCTTGAGGTGATGTCTTCAGCAGGCGCATAGTAAGTCTCAAACTTATTAGGGGCATCTTCTTTAGCGCTTTCTAACGCTGAATATACCTGAGGTACAGCGCATACGACAACGTCTGCACTAGCAGATGCTTGTTCAAAGGTAAAAAGAGAGGATGCAACTGTAATTAGTTGAATAAATTTCTTTCGCATAAGATAAGCCTTTTTGTAATTTCTTCATTAGAACCAGAGTGTCTTAATTTGTCCGCAAATCCTGGTTCACTTAACATAAGAGATAGATTTGATAGCAGATTGATATGAGATACACCGTCATCTGGTACTGCTATTAAAAAGAAAAGATCACATGGTTTGTTGTCACTAGCTCCACAGTTTAATGGAGTTTTTAGTGTAGCTACTGCTAAAGAGCTTCTGTTTACGTAATTGCCTCGTGTATGAGGGATCGCAATTCCATGAGCAATACCTGCTGGGTTCTTAGCTATTTTTTCATTGATTCCTTTTAATAAATCGTGCTTAGACTTGATTGCTTTGACCTCAAAGAGTCTGTCTGTCAACACCTGAATTACTTCATCAAGTGTATTTGCTTTTAATTTGTATATAACGCAATGTTCATCAATTGCGTAACGAACAGAGTTAAATTTTTCTTTTACAGCAGTTGTTTTGTTATTAGAAAAATATGTAATTGCGTTCAAAATATTTTCAAAGAAGCTACCATGTAATTTGTAATATGTTACGTAAACAATTAGCATGGCTACGCTACATATACAAACAATCAGAATACATAAATAGATTGAGTACATCTGGTTGGTCAAATTTACATTTTTTACAAAGATGTCTGAAAAAGAAAATGATAGACCTGTAATAATCAGAATGAACAGATAACCGATTTTTGCTGCCACAGTTTGAATTGAAAAATTCATACACTCGATACGGATACCAGATTTAAATTCACCATAATCAACACAGTCTGCTGTCATCACCGTTGTAGAAGCTAAAGACAAGGCAAAACCGCAGGCACTAATAGCTACAAGCATTCCAATTAAAGGTAATGTCAGTACTCCAAAGAAGACGAGCATAAACATCAATACAAATCCTGTCATTGGCATAATGATAGAAAAGATAAATACTATTTTTCTAGAAGTTGCCTTAACTAAATCTTTATAGAATGCAAGCGACATGAATGCCGTTATAATCCAAGGTATATGTACCTGCAAAAAGATTTCGTAATCTGTTGGAATTTTTGGTAAAAATAGGAAAAAGTAGCCAAATGAGCAAACAAATACGCTTAAAGTGATCTGCTGTAGAATAGTTACAGCAAAAGTTATAATGAGTTGATCATTTCCCAAAAAAGCCTTTTGTGCTTTTGCAAAAGCGATCTTTTTGCTAACAATTCCTTTTTCTGAGTAGCATAAAGAAAATATAAATGCAGTAAGCAATAAGAAAGCTGCAACATAAAAAGAGCTTACATTGAAATTGTGCTCAGGTATGGTCTGGACAATCTTAGGTAAAATACTATTTGTATCAAAAATTGTTGAAAAGATGAGAAGAGTAATAGAAAAGCCAATTAAAGAGGAAATTCTTGAGACAGAGGCGAATACTTCTCTGATTGTGTTATCTTTACCAAATGATGTAAGTACAGCCCAGGTTGGTAAGTCATAAAAAGAGAATGTTATGGTCCACAGACCAAAGCAAAGAACGCAATAGATTATTTCAAAGTTATCATTGCTCAAATGAGGCACATTGAACATTGCAATGGTAATAAGCGCATTTAATATTGCGCCTAAAAAAACAAATAATCTAAATTTATTTACCTTAAAGCTGGTGCCAACTGAGTCAATTAGTAAACCAATAAAAGGTTCTTTTATGATGTCCACTGCTTTTATAAATATAAGCATGGGTACAAGACAACTTAAAGGTAGGTTTAATACTCTAGACAGGTATAGAAAATAGAAAGATAGTACAAAGTAGTATACGGAATCTCTTGCTACTGATACTAAGCAATATGGAACAGAGATCTTGATGGCTTTTTCTTTTGTAAACATGCGTATTAATTTTTTTTTTGCTGAAATTTCAACGCATATAATACAGTTTTTTTGTGATAAAGTTAAAAAAATCTATCACCGCTCACAATTGGTGTACGGTGACAGATCTTTTATTTAGATAGATATAGCCTGTTTTATTATTCCACAGTTACAGACTTAGCTAAGTTTCTTGGCTGATCAACATCAGTGCCGTTGATTACAGCGCAATGATAAGCTAATAACTGTAGTGGAATTGTAAACAGAATAGGCTGTAAGATTTCAGGACAATCAGGTAGAGAGACCTTTCTTGTCTGGCTATCTTCTTTTAGATGAGCCTGTTCTGATACGAAAATGTATAGCAGAGCTCCACGAGCGCGAACCTCTTCAATATTGGATACTAATTTATCCATTAAGGAGTTATCAGGAGCTACAACTACTACAGGCATCTCTTTATCAATTAAAGCAATAGGTCCATGCTTTAATTCTCCTGCTGCATAACCTTCAGCATGAATATAGCTAATTTCCTTTAATTTTAAGGCGCCTTCTAAAGCAATTGGGAACATCACACCTCTACCTAAGAATAAGCAGTGATGTTTGCCTGAGAACTGCTCTGATAATAAAGAAATCTCTTTATCACAATCCAAGAACTCTTGAGTTAAAGCAGGTAACTTTCTGATATCTTCAATGATTTCATGGTTCTGCTCTTTACTGATGGTACCTTTTTGCTTACCAATTATTAGAGCTAAGATAAGTAAGCTTAGTAACTGAGTAGTAAATGCCTTAGTTGAAGCTACACCAATTTCAGCGCCTGCTTTAGTAAATAAAGTAAAGTCAGATTCACGTACTAATGAAGAGCCATTAACGTTACAGATACATAAGCTCTTTTTATAGTTCTGCTCTTTAGCTAATCTTAATGAAGCTAAAGTATCAGCAGTTTCTCCTGACTGTGAGATGGTTACAAACAGACTGTTCTTTCTTACTACAGCTTTTCTGTATCTGTACTCAGATGCAATTTCTACATTTGTAGAAATACCTGTTAAAGCTTCTAACCAGTATCTGCCAACTAAACCTGCGTGATATGAAGTACCGCAAGCGACAATCTGAATTGAGTCGATATCTTTAAAGGTATTCTCATCAATGCCAACAACAGTCTCTAAAGAGATATCATCTCCTCTTAATCTGCCTAAAAGGGTATTCTGCAGTGATTGTGGCTGCTCATAAATTTCTTTTTGCATGTAGTGTCTGTATGGACCTTTGGAAATGCTCTCTGCATCCATATCAGATTCAACGATGTCTTTATGTAGTTCATTACCATCTAGGTCATAGACCTTAATAGATTCTGTAGTTAATACAGCAATTTCACCTTCTTCTAGGAAGATGAATCTTCTAGTTACTGGTAATAGAGCTAAAGTATCTGAGGCAATAAAGTTCTCGCCAATACCTAAACCGATAATTAAAGGTGAACCTGAGCGCGCTGCATACAGGGTATTTTGGTCGTTCTTGTCGATTAAAGCCAGACCAAATGAACCTTTAACCTCATTTAAAGCACTCTTAAATGCTTCTAATAAAGTTGAGCTCTTTTGCAAGTGGTAATGAATTAAGCAAACTAATACCTCTGTATCAGTCTGTGATTTGAATTTGTATCCTTGTGCAATTAACTGCTCTTTAATCTCAGCAAAGTTCTCAATAATTCCGTTATGAACTAAAGCTAAGTTATCACAGATGTGTGGATGAGCATTTACCTCTGATGGAATGCCATGAGTTGCCCATCTGGTGTGTGCAATACCAATAGAGCCAGGACAGCCTTTTTCTTTAACAGCTTCCTTTAAATTCTTTACTTTACCTGTAGTCTTAATGCAGTTTAAGGTATTGTTATCAATAGTACAGATGCCAGCACTGTCATAGCCTCTGTACTCTAGTCTTGATAAACCTTCCAGTAAAATTTGTGAAACGTTACGTTGTGCTACCGCACCTACAATTCCGCACATAATACAGTCCTATATTTGAAGTTAAGAGTCATTACCCTTAAAAAAAATCTTTACCAGTCTTACCTTTATTGTATCAGATCTAATTTTATTGTTACCTGTTGTTTACAGATAATGAATTCTTGATTGTTGAAAGAAGAAAAGAGCCCCTCGAAAAGAGGGACTTGAATGGTTCAATAATTTGATGAAAGAATAAAACTTTATTTATTCTTATGTGGTCGAGCGTATTTCTTAACTATCTTGGTCTCAGATCTTGTAAGAACAAGATCTTTCTCGTCCATTATAGTGTGTTTGGTTACTGTAGTACCAGCAGCGATTGTTACTCCGTTTTTGATACTTACAGGGGCTACTAACTGTGAGTCTGAACCGATGAAGACATCGTCGCCAATTTCAGTTATAAACTTATTAGCACCATCATAGTTGCAGGTAATGGTACCAGCACCAATGTTTACATCTTTACCGATTGTCGCATCACCTAAATATGATAAGTGTCCTGCCTTAGTGCCTAAACCTAGGTGAGACTTCTTGCATTCGACGAAGTTGCCAACATGAACTTCATCTTCTAAAGTATTACCAGGACGTAATCTTGCAAAAGGACCGATGGTTGCTTTTCTCTTAATTACAGAGTCTTCCATAACTGTGTACGGAGAAATAATTGAACCTTCACCAATAGAGCAGTTCTTGATAACACAACCAGCGCCAATAACTACGTTATTGCCAAGCTCAACGTTACCTTCAAAGATACAGTTAATATCGATGAAAACATCTTCACCACACTTTAGTGATCCTCTTAAATCAAATCTTGAAGGATCAGCTAAAGTTACACCATCTTCTAAAAGATTCTGTGCAGCATTCTTTTGGTAAAGTCTTTCAACAAAGGCTAATTGTGGCTTTGAATTTACACCTGATAAGATTTCAAAATCAGGAGCAACCAAAATGCCCACATCTTTACCAGCAGATGTTAACATTCCTGATAAATCAGTTAAGTAATACTCGCCCTGCTTATTATTGTTTTTGATCTTAGGCAAGTATTCTTTTAAATTCTTACCTTTGCAAACAATCATGCCGGTATTAACTTCTTTAATCTTGCGCTCTTCATCAGTAGCATCTTTTTCTTCAACGATTTTCTGAAGATTTCCTTGCTCATTTCTGATAATTCTGCCGTAGCCAAAAGGATTATCAGCAAAAGCTGTAAGAACTGACATCTCTCTTCCATGTAAAGATGCAATCAGATCCTGTAATAGAGGTGCTGGCGTTAAAGGTGTATCACCATAAAGAACTAAGACATCAGATTCATCTTTAATGTCACCCATAGCGCAGGATACAGCATGACCGGTTCCTAACTGTTCTTTTTGCAGATCAATCTTAACAAGTTTTTTAAGATCATCTGAAAGACCATTTACCATCTGCTCTACTAGTTCAGCCATGTGACCTACGACCACATGAATTGATTCAGGATTTAGAGATGCTGCTGTATCAATTACATGTTCTAACATTGGCTTGTTTGCTACTTTGTGTAGAACTTTAGGCAATTTTGAGTGCATTCTTTTGCCTTTGCCAGCAGCAAGAATGATGACTTCTAATGACATAGATTAAATCCTATCTTTCTTTTTGTTCTTGATGAATGAATAAACAATGATGGCTATTCCTAATAATATAAATGGAATAGATAAAAGCTGGCCAACATTAAATATTTCATTGGTTGAGTAATCTGCTTGCTCTTCTTTGAAAGGCTCGATTGCAAAACGAGCGACAAAAGCAAGGGTAAATAATAATCCGAAAATTAAACCATTTGGTCTGCGTTTCGAATACAGATAAACAGCTAGCAATAAGATAAAGATTGCTAAATATGCTACAGCTTCATAAAGCTGAGCTGGATGTCTTGGGAAAGACTCTCCTAGACGTAAGAACACTATGCCATAATCAGAATTAGTTGGAATTCCTAAGATTTCTGAATTAAAGAAATTACCAATTCTAATCATTGAGCAAACAAGTGCTGTAGGGACACAAATCATGTCTGCTAATTCTAAGAAGTTATATTTCCATTTAGTTTTATGCATGAAATATAAAACAGCTAAAATTACACCCACTGTGCCACCATGGCTTGCTAAACCACCTTCCCAAATTTTGATGATCTCAATTGGGTGGGCAAAATAGAAATCAGGTTCATAGATTAGGCAGTGAGCTAGTCTTGCTCCAATTACGGTTCCTATAAATACATATACAAGCAGACGGTCTAGATCTTCAGTGTTATATTTTTTCTTTTTAAAGAAAAGCTGCATAATAATGTAGCCAATAATAAAACCGAATGAGAAGAGAATTCCATACCATCTAATGGATAATGGTCCTATAGAAAATGCTATAGGATCTAGAGTTGAGATAAACATTTTTGGCCTATGTTTGGTAAAATCTAGTCTGTAAAACTTACTATATTTTAGAATAATTATGCTTAATATTACATCTGCAGAAACTCTTTTTTCAGGAATTGGTATATCTATTGTTATCTTAGGTTTCTTTTGTTGCCTATCAAAAAGGCGAATTCGTTTCGGAATTTTATCTGTCCTTTTAGGAAATTTCTTCTTATGGAGCGCAATTGTTTTCCCTAAGAAAGCAACTGACTTTATGTATCAATATGGTGTTGATTCCAGCTTATTTGATAAAAATGAGCTTTACCATGGATTAGCTGCAGGTGTTGTAATCTTTGCTATTTGGTACTTTATAAGAAGTGCTGTAGTTTCTCTATTGTTTAAAGTAATCAAGCAAAAAACAGTAGAAAAAAGTAAAAACGAGCAGACTCAAGAGCAAAATATTGAAGAAAATACTTCTAAAGGTTCACTTTCAGGAGCAGAATTAGATTTAAAAGAACTTAAGACAGAAAATAAAGAAGAGAGAAAAAACTCTGAAAAAATAGAACCTGTCTTCGGTAATGAAGAGAAAGCTAATCCTCATTTATTTGATAACTTAAAGTTAAATCGTTAATTCTATAAGTTAAATCGTTAATTCTATGCTGTTAGTTTTATCTTCAATTGAAGATGCTTTTGCTTTAAGTCATAACTTAGATACGAGCTACTTTGATAAAGTTAAGAACTTTAGTGAGAATAGGGCTAAAACTTATCTAGCAGGAAGAGCTCTATTGCAGTCAGTTTTACATCACTTCTATTCTATAGAAAGTCTTCCCAACATCAAAAAGACAGAAAAAGGAAAGCCTTTTTTTGACGACGGTGCTTCAAATCCTTGTAGAAAACTCCCTTTTTTTAACATTTCTCATAGCAGAAAAGCAATTGGTGTTGCGGTTTCTTCTTACGATTTGGGGATCGATCTTGAGTTTGTAAAAAAGAGAGTACGCTTTGAAGAATTAAAAGAAAAAGTTTTATCTTCAGGGGAAATCGATTTACTAAAAGCTCTTGATGAAGAATCTCAATTAAAAGAATTTACTGCTTTTTGGACAATAAGAGAGAGCCTTTTAAAGCTCTCTGGATTTGGACTGGCTCATTTAGAAAAAGTAAAAGTAGATGTTGCAAATGCAAAAATTTCCTATGAAGCACTATTCTCTGAAGGTATCAACAATAGAGTTTTAAATACTGTAAATTTATCTCAATACGCAGGTTTATTAGATGAAAATGCTTATCTTTCATACAGCCTGTATCAAGGAGAAGAAAGCTCTATTTATAAACTAGATAAAGACAAGTTTATCAAGCTTGCATCTCCTAAAATAAATTACATATACTCCGTCAATTAAAGAATACTAGAGTTATACATAGCCAATTCTGACGCTTTGAGCTCCTGCTCTGTCTCTAATTCCTTCTACAAGATCATCTCTTGGTACAAAACGGAATTTATCATCTCTGATGCACAGTAATTTATTATCAATAATGATATTTAAAGTACATCCTTTGATTATAGAATCAGGATCTTCAGTCTGCCTTAACTCGCGGTTCACTTCTTTTACATCTACTCTGTTTCTCATTAAGACCTCATCAATGAACATGATGTTGTCGTCAAAGAGTTTGCTGGTGAAGTTTAAAGTGATCTTACGGGCCTTTAGCACGCGCAATGACTCAAGAGTATGAATTTCTTTAACTCTTAATTTCATCATGCCTTCATCAGTCATAGAGAGGTATCCTGTAACAATCAGGATTAAAGGAGCGTTGATATCATCTGCATTAGCTGATTTTTTCTTTTTACGATTTTCGTTCATCTTCTTTTCAATATCTGCATAGATTTCAGCATTCTTGCCAAAGAGCATGATATCGAAAGTTCCAGTTCCGTCATCCAAAGTCATGGTGTAGAACTTATTACCATCTTTTGATGATATTCTTTGAAAAGCGTTATTAACTACAGCACCTACAGTAATTAAATTAGGGCTGTCAGGTGCTCCAGGGATCATGTTATTTAAAGTAACGTCACCACAGTACTGGATGAGCTCCATTCTGTAAGCATCAATAGGGTGACCTGATAAATAAAGTCCTAAGAGTTGCTTTTCGTTATAAAGTCTTACCTTATCGGACCAATCCATGCAGTTTACATAGTTAGGTTTTACGTTTTGATCGTTCATTTGAGCGAACAAGTCAAGCTGTCCTGTAGACATATCATTAGCCTTTTGGGCAGCATATTTTAGAGCAGTTGGAATTGAAGCTAACATCTTAGCTCTATTAGGTCCAATACTATCTAGAGCTCCACTCTTTACCAAAGCCTCTAAGGTTCCTTTTGATATGAAGTTAGTTCCTACTCTATACACAAAATCAAAGAAATCTGTAAATGGACCGTTTTGCTCTCTTTCTTCAACGATATGATCTACAAGCTTTTCACCAATACCTTTAATAGCAGAGAATCCGTAAACAACATTACCTTTAAGATCAACTCCAAAATGGAATTTACCAATATTTACATCTGGAGGATTTACATCTACTCCCAAGCGATGGCATTCACCGATATAAGCGATGAGTTTTTCTGTTTTCATGCAGTCAGCGGTCATCATGGCTGCTAAGAATTCAGCTGGATAATGAACCTTAAGATATAGTGTCCACCAGGCAACTAGAGCATATGCTGCAGAATGGGACTTATTAAAGCCGTAGGCTGCGAACATCTCTACCTGATCGAAAATTTGGGTCATGATCTTAAGATCTTTACCTTTCTTTAAGGCGCCCTTATTGAACACATCTCTTTGTGCAGCCATTTCGGCAGGGATCTTTTTACCCATGGCACGTCTTAAAATATCCGCACCACCTAGAGAGTAACCCGCTAAAACCTGAGCAATCTGCATAACCTGCTCTTGGTAAACGATAACTCCGTAGGTTGAGTCTAGAATTGGTTTTAGATCTAAATCCTGAGCTTCTGGTAGAGGGTAACTTACAGGCTCTGTTCCATGTTTTCTGTTAACGAAATGATCTACCATGCCACTATTTAAAGGACCTGGTCTGTACAGAGCCACCAAAGCTACTAAGTCTTCAAAACGGTCAGGCTGCATCTTACCAATTAGCTTTCTCATACCGGTAGATTCAAGCTGGAATACAGCTGTAGTTTCAGTTTCCTGAATCATCTTGTATGAAGCTTCATCCTCATAAGGAATTGCAGCAATGTTAATTGGTGGTTTTCCTTCACGAGCTAACTTAGCATCGATCATTTGTTTTGCATCATCGATGATAGTTAAGGTTGTAAGACCTAAGAAGTCGAACTTAACTAAGCCTGCGTGCTCTACATCCTTTTTGTCGTACTGAGTGATAGGGTTACCATCAGAATCAAGCATTAGAGGTGCAAATTCAGCAATTCTAGTAGGAGAAATAACCACACCTGCGGCATGCTTTCCAATACTTCTAATTACGCCTTCCAATCTAATGGAAACGTCAATTAACTCAATGGACTCTTTATCATCATTTAGTTTTGCCTGATTATAGAAGTTTAAGAAATCAGGAGATGCAGATGGTACTTCTTTACCATTTTTTACATATCCAAAGCAGTCCTTAAATCCTGTACCTGGTGCGTCAGGAATTAAAGATGCGACTCTTCTAACCTGTCCTAAAGGTACACCAATAGCTCTACCTACACCTTGGATAGCTGCTTTTGGAGCTAGAGTACCGAAGGCTGCAATCTGAGATACCGCATTTCGACCATAGTGATCTACCACGTGTTGTAAAGTCTTGTATCTGTTTCTCTGACAGAAGTCCACGTCGAAGTCAGGCATTGAAACACGTTCTGGGTTTAAGAACCTTTCGAACAGCAGATCAAAACGTAATGGGTCAAAGTCTGTAATTGTAAGAGCATAAGCTACAAGAGAACCACCACCAGAGCCACGACCTGGACCTACAGGTACACCATTGGCTTTAGACCATTGAATAAATTCCATCACGATAAGGAAGTAACCAGGGAAATCCATTGTGATGATAACGTTAAGCTCTGTCTCTAGACGCTTTTCGTATATAGGCCTTTTTTCTTCTCGCACTTTAGGATCAGGAAATAAGAACTCAAGTCTTTTCTCCAAACCTTCATGAGCTTTCATTCTAAGACAGTCTGCTGTTGATAATTCACCAGTGTCATATCTAGGAAGTCTTGGGTGGTCAAGCTCAATTTCAACATTACAACGTTCTGCAATAGCTCTAGTGTTTGCAAGAGCCTCAGGAATGTCTGCAAACAACTCAGCCATTTCTTGAGGTGATCTTAAATACTGTTCAGGTGAATAACGTCTTGCATTTTCACGGTTACCTTTTTGAACTGCTTGTTGAATGGACACACGAATATCGTGAACGTAGTAGTCAGTTAAACCGTCTTTAGGTACTTCATTTGGTCCTAATAAGAATCTAGTGTCATTTGTAGCAACAGGAGCAAAACCATACTTTAGACAAGAATTTAAAGCAAAGTTTTCAAAATCAGTTTCACCTTCACGGTTGGTTCTAGTGATTTCAAAACAGAATCTGTCCCCATAGTATTTTTGGTAGTGCTCTAATCTTTCTTGAAGTTTTTTCTTATTATCTTCTTTTACAAATTGGGCTAAATCGCCTCTAAAGCCATTTAACATGATAAGGCCTTCGGAGTATTTCCAAAGATCTTCAACTTTAGCTGCAACAACAGCAATATCAGGACTTGCAGTGTGGATCCAAGCATCAGATAAGATATCGTAAAGGTTCTGCTTGCCTTGTCTGTCCATAGCAAGCAAGGTAACAGTAAAATATCTGTCAGGATCTCCTGGTTTTGTGTCTTCTTTTACCTGAAGATCTGCTCCCATAATTGGTTTAATACCGGCACCGTAACAAGCATTATAGAATCGAACAAAGCCTGCCATATTGTTAAAGTCTGTTACGGCTATTGCTGGAATTCCTAATTTAGCTGCTTTTTTTACGATGTCGCCTACGTTCTGCAAGCCATCATTGATTGAGTAGCATGAACGAACGTGAAGTGGAATATATGAGAGAGTATTGTCTGTCATGGGCCTTGATCTAATAAAAAAACTAGACTCATTTTACCATAAAAATATATTCTCAGAGAAACAAAAAAGCCCCGCTAAAGCGAGGCTTATAATGCTAAATTTATGATTACTTCATTGCTTTGTAAGCATTGATTAAACCGTTAGTTGAGCTGTCGTGGGAAGTGATCTTCTCATTGTTCTCTAACTCAGGGATAATCTTCATGGCTAGTTGCTTACCTAACTCAACACCGAACTGATCGAATGAGTAGATATTTAAAATAGAGCCTTGAACGAAGATCTTGTGCTCGTACATTGCAACTAACATACCTAAGGTACGAGGAGTAATTTCTTTTACTAAGATTGAGTTTGTAGGTCTGTTTCCTTCGAAGATCTTGAATGGAACAACATCCTTGTACTCGCTCTCTTTCTTGCCCTTAGCTTCAAACTCAGCGATAACCTGCTCTTTGGTCTTACCAAATGCTAAAGCTTCAGTCTGAGCGAAGAAGTTAGAAATTAACTTAACGTGGTGATCACCAATTGGGTTGTGGCTGATTGCAGGAACAATGAAGTCACAAGGGATTACCTTAGTGCCCTGATGGATTAACTGGTAGAAAGCATGCTGACCGTTGGTACCAGGCTCACCCCAAATGATAGGACCTGTCTGGTAATTTACTTTGTTGCCATTTCTGTCAACATACTTACCATTTGATTCCATGTTACCTTGTTGGAAGTAAGCAGGGAATCTGCTCATGTACTGGTCGTATGGAAGAATTGCTTCTGTCTCATACTTGTAGAAATCGTTATACCAGATACCAACTAAAGCTAAGATAACTGATAAGTTCTTCTCTAATGGAGTCTCTCTGAAGTAGGTATCGTACTCAAAGCCACCCTTTAAGAACTGCTCAAAGTTGTCAAAACCACATGCAAGAGCAATTGATAAACCGATTGCTGACCATGATGAATAACGGCCACCAACCCAGTCCCAGAACTCGAACATGTTAGCAGGATCAATACCAAACTCTACACAGCCTTTCTCGTTAGTTGATAGAGCTACGAAGTGTTTAGCAATGAATTTCTCGTCTTTAGCTGTCTTTAAGAACCAGTTACGTGCTGTGTGAGCATTGGTCATGGTCTCAAGAGTAGTAAAGGTCTTTGATGCGATTAAGAATAAAGTGGTCTCTGGATTGCACTTTTTAAATACTTCAGCAATATGTGAAGCATCGATGTTTGATACGAAGTGAACGTTTAATCTAGTGTGATATGGGGTTAAAGCTTCAGTAATCATAACTGGGCCTAAGTCTGAACCACCGATACCGATGTTAACTACATCAGTGATTTCTTTACCGGTGTAACCTTTCCATTCACCTGAAATAACTTTCTCACAGAAAGCCTTCATCTTATCTAAAACTGCTTTTACGCCTGGCATTACATCTTTGCCATCAACGTATACAGGCTTACCTGAGAAGTTACGTAATGCTGTATGAAGAACTGCACGACCTTCAGTACGGTTAATGATTTCGCCTGAGAACATTGCTTCAATGTTTTCTTGAAGTTTTGTTTCTTTTGCTAACTCTAATAATAGGTTTAATGTTGTTTCATCAATGATGTTCTTTGAGAAATCAGCAACAATATCGCCCTTTGCCAAGGTTAGTGAGTATTTGTCAAAACGGTTTGGATCCTGCTTGAACAGATCTTTTAAAGTACGATTCTTGGTAGATTCAAAGTGAGCTGTTAATTTTTTCCAAGCTTCAGTTTGAGTTGGGTTGATACCGTAAAACATGAAGATGTCTCCTGATAGCAGATTTTTAGTAAATGATCTTTAGTATATAAAGGTGTAATTGGTCTTATGATACATCTTTTTACTAAGTAATCTAATTTGTACGTTCTTTAATCTAAATCTAGTTTTTTAAACTAAATTAAAACCAAGAACTTCAATATAGTGTTAGAGTTCTGAAAACTTCAAAGCTGCACAACACTCTACAAAGCAAAATTTCTGTATTGACAGTAATTTTTACATCCAATACCTATTATACAATAATTATTGAGTGCCAAATCACACAATTCTATGCACAAAAATAACCAATTTTGGATGTTTAAGTCGTTTCTTTTGTTAAAAAATTTCTTATTTTAATTACATGATGCCGGTGTCAGAACGTCTTCTGGTTAGATCTGGTGAAAAACTAGGCGCTAAACGTTTAGCCAGTTCATGCACTACTTTGATTTTTTTATCTTTAGATTTGCTCTTTAAATTACATAAAGCAACTCTAAAGTTAGACCATGGAAGATCCTTGATTACAACAACATCATTTTTAAAAGGTGAAATTTCATAAACCAATCGTGGTACTACTGATACACCAAAGCCTAAAGCTGTAAGTGACACAATTGCTTCATGACCTGATACCTCAGAATAGATATGAGGAGTGATCTCCTGAGAAGTGAAATACTTCTCAACTTCATACCTTAACTGTCCTTTTTCGGGCATTACAAAAGGAGTTAATGAAAGATCAGGATCAGATAAGTCAGTAATTACAGAGAATCTTGGTTTTTTAGGAGCTATAAGAATAAGAGGGAATGTCACCAAATCTACATATTGGATCTCTGGTGGCACATCATTAGGTAAGGCGCTGATTACAAAGTCATACTTTGTGTCATCTAATTTATGCAGTGCGTCAGCAGGATCACCTGTTTCTAACTTTATCTCAAGATTAGGAGCTGTAAGATGCAGTTCATTTAGTAAGCGTGGAATGAACAGATATGATGCTGTAACCGAGCAATAAATTTTTATTATTCCTGATACGGCACCAACGCCTGAATCTAATTCACTTTCTAATTCAGAATAAGCGTTTAGAGTCTTTTTAGCAAAAGCTTCAAATTTTCTGCCAGCTTCTGTAATAAAGATCCCTTTCTTATCACGAATACATAACTTTGCATTAAGTTCTCTTTCTAACTTATTTAAAGTACGACTTAAGGTAGAAGGGCTTACATTACATAATGTAGCTGTTCTAGTTAAGTTTGAAGTTTCGCATAGTCTTAAAAATGCAGCTGCGTCTTTTAAATCGATCACTCTTTATAGTCCTTAAAATTTTATATTGCATTTTTTGCAATATAAAAGAAATTATATTCCTTTTTATAAAATTGTGCTATTATAAAAATCAGTTACCACACAGGTAAGATTTTTTTTGGTTAATTTAATTTTTACGAAGGTTATAAAATGGCCAACTTTAATTATTTCAATACTTTGAATTTACGTCAGAAGTTAGCTCAGTTGGGCTGCTGTGAGTTAATGGACCGTAGCGAGTTCGCTGATGGTTGCAACTTCTTAAAGGGTAAGAAAGTTGTTATCGTAGGTTGTGGCGCACAGGGCTTAAATCAGGGCTTAAACCTGAGAGATTCTGGTCTAGACGTTAGCTACGCTTTACGTCAGGCTGCTATTGATGAGAAGAGAGCTTCTTACAAGAGAGCTACTGAGAACGGTTTTAAAGTTGGCACTTATGAGCAGGTTATTCCTACAGCTGATTTAGTAATCAACTTAACTCCAGATAAGCAGCACGAGAACGTAGTTAACTCAGTTCAGCCTTTAATGAAGGCAGGCGCAGCATTAGGTTACTCACACGGTTTCAACATCGTTGAGTTAGGTATGCAGGTTCGTAAGGATTTAACCGTAATCATGGTAGCTCCTAAGGCTCCTGGTACTGAGGTTCGTGAAGAGTATCGTCGTGGTTTCGGTGTTCCAATGCTATTAGCTGTTCATCCAGAGAACGATCCTAACGGCGAAGGCTGGGCATTTGCTAAGGCTTGGGCTTCAGGCTTAGGTGGTGATAGAGCAGGTTGCTTACGTTCATCATTCGTAGCTGAAGTTAAGTCAGACTTAATGGGCGAGCAAACCATTCTTTGCGGTGTTTTACAGGCTGCAACTGTAATGTGCTACGACCACGCTGTAGCTTTAGGTGCTGACAAGGCTTACGCTTGCAAGTTATTGCAGTATGGTTGGGAGACTATCTGTGAGGCTCTAAAGCAGGGTGGTATCACCAATATGATGGATCGTCTATCAAACCCTGCAAAGATCAAGGCTTTCTACTTAGCTGAAGAAATCAAGTCAATCTTAAAAGACCTATACTTAAAGCACATGGATGACATCGAGAGCGGTGAATTCTCACGCATCATGATGGAAGACTGGGCTAACGGCGATGTTAAGTTACACACTTGGAGAGAAAACTACGCTAAGAGCGCATTCGAGAATGCTCCTGCTTGTGATACTAAGATCTCTGAGCAAGAGTACTTCGATAAGGGTACTTTACTAGTTGCTTTCGCTAAGGCTGGTATTGAATTAGCATTCGACACTATGACTCATTCAGGTATCTACCCAGAGTCAGCTTACTACGAGTCATTACACGAGTTACCTTTAATCGCTAACACCATCGCTCGTCGTCGTTTATACGAGATGAATGTTGTTATTTCTGATACTGCTGAGTACGGTAACTACTTATTCGCTAATGCAGCAATTCCTTTATTAAAGGATTTCATGGCAAAGCAGAAGTTAGACGTATTTGGTGATACCTTAAAAGGTGACAACGCAGTTGATAACGTTGAGTTAATCAAGATCAACGATCAGATCCGCAACCACCCTATCGAGGTTGTAGGTCGTAAGCTACGTGCTTACATGTCTGACATGAAGGAAGTTTCTGTTGGTAACAACTAATAGAAGTTTTCTAAATTGATTTTAAGGTCCCAAACGAAAGTTTGGGGCCTTTTAATTGGATTAAAGTTAATAGGATAAAAGGATAAGTTTGCTAAAGTTGTAACGCAAAGAAAGTTAGAGAATGCTCTCTAATTGTTTTAATGCTTCATCAATATCTGATTTGTATTGTTCTTCAGAAGTTTTTGCTTGAGTTCCTAATGGGTAGTACTCGGTATCCTCAGCAGGTAGCTCTTTTAAGAAACGGCTAGGATGAATAGCATCTGGTACACCATTTCTTTGGGTAACTTCTCTAGCTAGCAGTAAGGTTAATTCCTGTCTTGCTCTTGTAATACCAACATAAGCTAAACGTCTTTCCTCATCTACGTTATCTACTCCTTGGTTTTCTTCTGTAGGTAAAGAGTTCTTATGTGGAAGTGAGCCTTCTTCCATACCAACTAAGAATACATATGGGAATTCAAGACCTTTAGATGCATGCAAGGTCATCATCTGCACAGCATCATTGTCCTGATCATCACTCTTTCTATCCATCATTTCTCTTAGGCCTAATTTATCTACGGCTTCAAGAAAACTTAATGGGGTATCACCTTTTTTACCGGCGATAAGATCTGATATCCAGGATAATAGGATCTTAACATTCTTAATCTTAATTTCAGTTGCAACTTTACTGTCGGTATTGGCTTTTATATAAGCGTTATAGCCAATTAACTCGGTTAGCTCATTGGCTAATTCTTTGTCTTTGCCATTGAGAATGTACTGACGTAATTTAGTAAGTAAAATTACGAACTCTCCTAAGGATTTTTTCTGTCTTGGAATTAGATCTTTGGTGACATTAGGATTTAAGGCACTTTCGTAAAGGGACTTACCAATTGCTTTAGCCTGTGAGAATAAGGCATTGATAGTTTCATGACCAATACCTCTTCTTGGAATGTTAATCACTCTTAGCAAGGCCATGTCATCGTAAGGGTTACAAATAACACGACACCAACTTAACATATCCTTAATTTCTACTTGCTCAAAAAAGCTACTTCCACCTGAGATAAAGCAAGGAATTCTAGCTTCTCTAAAGGCCTTTTCTAAAGGTCGTGACTGAGAATTACTTCTGTATAAAACAGCATATTCCTTCCATTGAGAATGTGTTCTAAACTGATGAGCCAAGATTAACTGCACAACTCTGTCAGCCTCATCGTTTTGAGTTCGTAATTCCATGATTTGAACTTTCTTTCCAACATTTGATTTTGTATACAAAGTCTTGTTGAAAATATGTTCGTTATTTGAAATTAACTTATTTGCACAGTTAAGTATGTGCTGTGTAGAACGATAGTTTTGCTCAAGCTTGATCACCTTTAAGTCAGGAAAGTCATTACTTAAAACTTTAATGTTCTCAGGACGTGCTCCACGCCAAGCATAGATTGACTGATCGTCATCACCAACAACTGTGAATCTCTTGTTTTTAGAGGTCAGGTATTTTAATAACTGATACTGTGTTTCGTTAGTATCCTGATACTCATCTACAAGGATGTATTTATAGTAAGAGCTCCATTTATCTCTTACGGCTTGATTGTCTCGAAGTAATAGCGTGGTTTTAAAGATTAAATCCTCAAAATCAGCAGCATTGCAGGCAGATAGATATGCCTGATAAGCCTCATATACCTGAACTCTAATTGTTCTTACAGCAATATCCTCAGGTCTTAAAAGACTAGTCTTCCAGGTACTGATATCTGTTGCTATTTCTTCAACAACAGTCTTCTCTGAATCATCAACTAAGATCTGTGGAAACTTTTCTCTGACAATATCTTTAATCAGCTTAAAACTATCGTACTGATCAAAGAGTGTAAAGTTTCTGCCTAATCCTAGAGCTACTGACTCCTCTTTTAAGATGTTTAACCCTAAAGAGTGGAATGTAGAAATAGTGATTAAAGAAGATCTTTCAGAGCCTAATTCTTGTTTTACCCTGTCTCTCATTTCAGCAGCAGCTTTGTTAGTAAAGGTTACAGCGCAGATCTGCTGTGGAGCAATGAAATGTTTATTGATGAGACTGACGATTTTAGTTGTGATCACACGGGTCTTGCCTGATCCAGCACCTGCCAGAACCAGACAAGGTCCGTTTACATAATCGACAGCTTCCTGTTGAGCTTGATTTAATTGCATCCTAGATTCCGATGCACTTTACAAAGCTTAGAGGAACACCATTTTTATCAATAGTGTTGCAGATAAAATCACCGTTTGGTTGAACATCGATATCTATGTTCTGGAAAGAAAGTCCTTCTACATAGTCTCTGTCTGCTTTGTTACAAAGTACAATGATAGGAATACCTATGGATTTAACCTCGGAGGATAACTTGTCTAGCAGAGCTAAAGTTTCCTGTTGAGAGTATGCACATAAATCTAACATAGCTACAAAGTTGGTATTTCCTTGAATGGTCTGAGATTCAATACCATCGATAAGCTGTTTTTCAATATCACTATCTTTTAGTTCTAAGAACTTAACTAACTGCCATTGAGATGCGTCAAATGGTTGCTGCTCTGCTACAAGATTTGAAATGTATTTCCACTGAACTCTGTTACCGGCATAGACGATTGATGATAGTTTTGTCTTTATGATTTGACTTACAAAACGTCTTAAAACCTGAGGTCTAGCGCTAAAAGAATACAGAGCACTTGATAACTCAAGAGTATTTAAATCCTCAGGTGCACAAATATATTTGTATGCAGTTGGAGCACAAATATCTTCAAATTGATAAGAGAGGATCTTATCTAAATTAGATAATCTTTCTTTTAGCATGCCTTTATCACTGTACAAAGCTTCGTTGATGTCTTTGAAAGGGTGAGCTAGGTTTAGACATTTAAAAGATATACCCAATTGATGTAGGTAAGTGCAAATCTTAGCGGTAGCTTCACGACCTGCTTCATCATTATCAAGAGAAATATAGAAAGTGTGTTCTTCAGTTGAATCTTTGATGCATTCTATGAGCGGCCTTACATTACCAGCTCCACCTAAAGCTATAGCTCTATAGCCTAGCGTTTCTAAACTTAAAGCATCAAACTCACCTTCAGTTATAAAGATAGTACCTTTTTGCTCTAATGCTTCATGATTGTAGATGTCAAAGATACCTTTTTTCTTATATCTTTCATTAGAGCTGTTTGCACTAAGATCAGTATTTCTTACACAGTAACCATGGATTCCGTAAGGAATGATGGCTGCCTTCCAGTATGATTTCTGACCTGTGATCTTGTTAATTTCAGCTTGAAAGTTTTCATCAAAGCCTAATTTAAATCTGTGAATTACAGAATCAGATAAGCCCCTGTCTCTAAAATAAGAGGTCTTTTCTACATTAGAAGCACATTGATTTACATAATCAGTAAAGTCATTAGCTGATTCTGATGCGTATGCAAATGGAGATACTTGAGAATCACCAAATCTGTGAGAGATATTCTGCTGCTCATTGAAGGCAAATTGATTCTGAGCAGAGGAGAATTGGTTTTGATTGTTTAAGTTCTGCTGACCAAAGCTGTTTTGCTGTTGACCAAATGAATTGTTGCCAAATGTTTGTGTATTGGAATTTGAAGGAGCATTTCCTCGCAGATTAAAAGGCTTTAACTTAGCCTCATCGAATGGTGAAATGGTATTAAATCCTCTTTGAGGTTGTGTTTGCTGTTGCTGTAAATTCTGATCGAACTGATCGTTATTATGGTTTTCATTAAAACCAAAAGGAACACGAACCTCTTTTTGAGAAGAGTGAGAAGCTAAGAAATTGTTATTTTCAATTTCAAATGTAGGTGTTCTAATTTCAGGTTGCTTTTGATTGTTATAGTTCTTTAAAACATCAATAAAGCCTAAAGGCACCTTACCTATGTATAGTTCATGTGCCTTGATAAACTGATGAGAAAAATCACTGATATTAAAATCGATGCCGATCAGATCAAAGATATTATAGACAGCATTGCAGTTAAAGCACTTAACCGTATAGTTAGATGCGTCGTAACTCATGCTTGGAATATGAGCTGTGTCAGTAGGATTTAAACAAAAAAAGTTGGAATTAACGTTAATTCCTTTACTTTTTAGATAATCGGGCAGTTTACTTAATAAAAACTGCTTTTGCTTCTCAAATTCTTGCTCTTGCATTCTTAAATCCGTATCAATCAATATCAGTTCTTTGAGGTGATCTTATTTATGATCCATGAAGAAATTAAAAGACCTGCAGATGCAGTTACACTCATTGAAGCACCAAATGCAGGTAGATCTCCACTTAGATAGTCTTCTTTTGAAGAGTATATAGGCTTTTCGTTAGAAAAAGTGCAGCTAATATTGAACTTTTTGCTATTAGATTGAAATCCGTAATCCTTTCTCAAGCGCGCTCTCAGTTTTGAAATTAAAGCATCACCATTAGCGGTATTGATATCACCAATCTTCAGTTTTGATGGATCACGCCTGCCTCCAGCTCCACCTGCTTCAATGAAAGTAGCGTTGTGTCTGAACAGGTAGTTGCAAACATATGCTTTAGCATCGATATCATCGATACAGTCACATACATAATCAGTTTTTCCTTCTAACACACCATCAATATTCTCAGGTGTCAGTTTGGTTTCGATTACTTCAATATCTAAAAGAGGATTGATCTCTAAAAGTCTGTCAGCTAATACTCTTGCTTTGCCTAAACCTACAGTCTTTGAGGTGGTATGAAGTTGTCTGTTTGAATTGGTGAGCTCGATAATATCATTATCAATGAGGGTAAGAGAGCCAATGGCGGTTCTGCACAGAGCTTCTGTTGCCCATGAACCGATACCACCGACACCGATAACGGTTACGTGTGAGCTTTGTAATTTCTCAAAACCATCGTTTCCGTACAGTGCTCTGATACCTCTAAAAGCCAATCTTGTATCAAAATTCATATCGTATTATCCTCGCCAAAATTTATATATATTTTAGCTATCTTTCTTGCAGGAATAAATAATTTTGCTATAATGACCGGCATATTCTGATGGTTCACGATGATCCCGTAGCTCAGGTGGATAGAGTATCGGTTTCCGAAGCCGGTGGTCATGAGTTCGACTCTCATCGGGATCACATCAAAAAATTAATATTGCGAAAGTGGCGAAATTGGTAGACGCGCAAGCTTCAGGTGTTTGTACCGCAAGGCGTGAGGGTTCGAGTCCCTCCTTTCGCACCAACAAAACAGGCAGTCAATTGACTGCTTTTTTTGTGTCCTATTAGTGGTTCTTTACAATAAAACGGAGAAAAAATGAATCAATCCGTACCTGCTAAGTTGGGGATTCTAAATCGTTTTTTAAATGTTGTTGAACGATTAGGAAATAAGCTGCCGCACATTACAATGTTGTTTATCTATGCGCTTATTTTCACCATGCTTCTGTCATTGGCTTTATCTTATGTGGATTTTGACTATATTCATCCAAATACTCATGAAAAGATCAAAATCATTAACATGTTTACTCCTGATAACCTCTTAACTTTAGTAATTAACTCAGTTAAGAACTTTATGGGATTCCCTCCATTAGGCATCACAATCGTAGCAACATTAGGTATTGGTATTGCTGAAGGCTCCGGTTTCGTTAAAGTTTTAATTAGAAAGTTCCTATCTATCACTCCTAAGAAATTCTTAACTCCTACAGTAATTTTTGTATCAATTGTTTGCCATATCGTATCAGACAGTGCATACACCATTTTAATGCCGGTTTCAGCTTTAATCTTCTATGCCTCAGGTAGACATCCTTTAGCTGGTATTGCTTGTTCATTTGCAGGTTTAGCAGGTGGCTTTACAGCTTCATATACTCCTTCTATCATTGACCCTATCATGCAGGGCTTTACTGAAGCAGCTTCACACTCAATTGATCCAAATTACAGCGTGAATGTTTTATGTAACTACTTCTATGCTTTAGGTGGCACTTTCTTCATTATTGGCGCTATTTGGTTTGTAACTGATAAAGTTGTTGAACCTCGTTTATGGGCAACTATGCCTCTAGATGAGTCTACAAAGACAGATAAAACTTTAGTAATCGAAGATGTAACTCCTTTAGAGAACAAAGCTTACTACGCTGCTTTAGCTACAGTAGTTGCTCTATTAGCTCTTTTATTTATTCTATGTTACCCAGATAACTCATTATTCAGAGCTCCAGATGGTTCATTGACCTCTCCAAAAGCTCCTGTAATGCAAGGCTTAGTTCCATTACTCTTTATCTTCTTCTCTGTTCCTGGCCTTGTATATGGTTATGTTGCAGGTACCTTTAAGAAGTCCAGAGATGTGATCGCATCAATGGAAAACATTATGAAGATGCTTTTATCATTCATTGTTTTCTGTTTCTTCGCAGGTCAGTTCTTATATGTATTTGGTGCTTCAAATATTGGTTCACTGTTAGCAATTTCAGGTGCTGAATTCTTAAAGAATTTAGGTATGCCATCAGGTATTACTCTGTTTGGTATCATTATTCTTACAGCAATGCTAAACGTGTTAATCACTTCAGCTACTTCAAAATGGGCTATTTTATCAACTATTTTTGTTCCAATGCTGATGATGTTAGGTATTTCACCTGAACTTACACAGGCAGCTTTTAGAGTTTCAGACTCAGCTGTAAACGTATGTACTCCTTTATTCCCATTCTATCCATTGTTGATTTTATACTGCCAGAGATACTGTAAGAAGTCAGGTGTTGGAACCTTAAGCTCAATGATGTTACCTTACACATTTGCTCTTCTGATTGTCCTAACAGCAGTGTTATACGCTTACTGGATGATTGGAATACCTTTAGGCTTTAATAGTGGATTTGATTACCCATCAACCATGTATCCACAACCTTAATATGTAAAAGCTGCAGTCTATATGACTGCAGTTTTGTTATGGGGATTTAAAATGAATAATAAAGATGAATTATTAAGAAGATTTCTTCGCTATGTAGCAATCACATCACAATCAAATGCTTCTGTCGAGGCTGTTCCAAGTACTAAAGGTCAGACTGAATTAGCAAATTTATTAGCAAAAGATCTAGAAGAGTTAGGTTTAACTGACATCAGTGTTGATGAGCATTCTATTGTTTACGGTACTCTACATGGTAATGCAGAAGGTCCTGTTGTAGGCTTTGTCTCACATCTAGATACTGTTGATGTTTCTTTAAATCCTGATATTCATCCTCAAGTCATTCACTATGAGGGTGGCGATGTTTTATTAAATAAAGAGCGCGAGATCTATATTAGAGTAAGTGAACATCCTGAACTTCAAAATTATGTAGGTCAGGATATTATTTTCTCAGATGGAACCTCTGTTTTAGGTGCTGATAATAAATCTGCAATGGCAAACATCATGACAGCATTAACTGTTTTGCATAATAATAAGACCATAAAACACCCAACCTTAAAAGTTGCTTTTGTGCCTGATGAGGAAATTGGTCTTAAAGGCTCAAAACTTATGGATTTGAACAAATTCAAAGTTGATTATGCATACACTATCGACAGTTGCTCTTTAGGTGAAGTAGTTTATGAAACCTTTAACGCAGGCTCTGTTTTAATCAAGATTAAAGGTGTTTCAGCTCATCCAATGTCATCAAAGGGCGTTTTAGTAAATCCTCTTTTAGTGGCTCATGATTTCATTGGCATGTTTGATAGACATCAGACTCCTGAATGGACTGCTGATAAAGAAGGCTACTGGTGGTTTACCGGTATTGAAGCAGATCCTCTTTACTGCACTCTAAAAATGAATATCAGAGATCATGATAAAGATCGTTATGAGTGGAGAAAAGAAGAGGTTGCATCTAACATTGAGAAGTTGAAGAAACTTCATCCTAAGGCTGAAATTAGCTACAAGATTAGTGATACCTATGAGAACATTGCTAACAATGTAACTAAAGAGGATAAACCAGTAGCTCTAATTTATAAGGCTTTTGATGAGTTAGGAATTAAAGCCAAAACTTATGCAATGAGAGGTGGTACTGATGGTTCTGCTTTATCAGTTCGTGGTGTAGTAACTCCTAACTACTTTACAGGAGCTCATAACTTCCACTCTTATGCAGAGTTCTTACCATTAAATGCTTTTGAAAAATCTCTTAATGTGACCTTAAAGTTAATTGATCTTTCATGCAATAAGTAATTGAAGATCATAATTCAGAGGCTTATGCCTCTGAATTATGCTACTTCAAAGGACCTATCAATTTCATATAGCAGTTTTTGCAATCAAACTCTAATCTAAATTTTGCTTTGCCGATGACGAGGAAAAGATCTTGAGCTTTTACCTTGTGGCGCTTAGGACAGAGGTTAAAGCAATATCTCAGACAGTGCTTTGAAATCAGCACGCATTCTTCATCATGAACGCGCTCTGTCTCATAAGCTAGCTCTATATCTTTTGCACCATGTTTTTTATAAAAATCTAAAGCCTTTTCGTTATAGATATTGGCCATAAATCCTAAATGCTGCTCCTTTTCAGGTAACATTGGGGCATTTTCAAAGTTATGAACTATCTCTTTTCTCTTTTCAGTCTTTAACTTATTTAGTTTCTCAATAAGTTGTCGTCTAAGATTGTTTAAAACACTTTGCGGCACAAAATAACTAAAAGATAGTTTTATCTCAAGCTGATTTAGTGTATAGACACTATCTCCCAAGCGTCCTAGCTTTGAGGTGATGTTAGCTTTTAGTTTATCAAGATCATTTGCTGTTTGCTTATCCTCAAGAGCTATTTCAACACTTGCCTCAGTATTTGTTTCATCCTTACCGAAGAGTACGATTCCTTTGTCATTTTCACGGTAGGTAAGATTTAAACTTAATTTTCTACAAGACGATTTACCTGCCATAGCCTTTTCAAATTCAGCATCTTTGTTTCTATAAAAAACAGTTCCAGCTTTGATAAAAGGGATCTCCTGGAAGATTTCTGCTGTATTTGGAGCTTTTAGAGTACTGATCCTAAAACCGTTTAATACTCCCTGATTGTCATAGTAATTTAAGGAGTCACCATTGTGGATAACAGTGTTTTTTAATAATGAAAAGGTAAGATCTCTATTCTTTTGTTTTTCTAACTTACCTATCTTTTGACCGACAAAGCCTGGTGCATCAAAGTTTGCATAGTTATCTTTCTTTTCATGGAAGTTGTATTCAGTAAAGCCTCGGTTAAAGCTTTTGGCTACATCTGGTACAAAATTGGTGGTAGTAGTACCGAATGATGATCTTACAACATCATCTCTTTTAGCAATGATTCTATCAATCTTATGTCTGTAATAAGCAACGACGTTTCTTACATAGTTTTCGTCTTTTAATCTGCCTTCAATCTTAAAAGAGCTGATACCAGCATCAATTAGCTCTTCAAGATTTTGACTTTGATTAAAATCTTTTAAAGATAATAGATATTTATCTTTTGCAAGCACATTGCCTTTAGCGTCATATAAACTTTGTGCTACACGGCATAACTGAGCACATTCGCCACGGTTAGCACTGCGACCAGTAATTGCGGCACTTAAATAACAGCGACCACTGATACCTACGCATAAAGCTCCGTGAATAAAAGCTTCTAATTTTACGGTAGTGTTTTCTCTTATCTTTTTTATCTCATTTATAGATAATTCTCTGGCTAAAACTACCTGTGAAAATCCTGCTTTTTCTAAGAATTGAACCTTTTGTGGTGTTGAATTGTCCTGCTGTGTACTTGCGTGAATTTCAAGAGGTGGCAGAGGTCCGTTAATCAGACCTAAATCTTGAATAATAAGAGCATCGACACCTGCATCGTATAATTTGAAAGTAAGTTCACGTGCTTTTTCTAATTCTTGATCATCAAGAATAGTGTTGATGGTTACATGGATCTTGGCACCGAAAAGATGTGCATAGTCACAAAGTTCTTTAATATCTTCTAATGTATTTGCAGCATTGACTCTAGCTCCAAATGAAGGACCGCCGATGTAGACAGCATCTGCGCCACTTTCAATTGCAGCAAAACCACATTCTTTATTTTTAGCAGGTGCAAGTAATTCTATTCTTTTCATGAAATTATTAGAGGTTAACCATAACTTAAAAGGTGACAGTGCATTCTACAAAAAATTGAGTTAATTGCTACTCAAAACTTTGATTAAATCGTCAGTTGAACATACCTTTGCATAGATATTGTTGATAATTGTAAGCTCAGCATTGTGTAATTCCATAGTACCGGCAGCACAAGCATCTTCTAATACTACGACATTAAAACTTTCATCTGACAGTGAGCGTACAGTAGAAGCAACGCATTGATCGGTAAAGATTCCTGCACAAACTACGGTCTTAATCCCAAGATTGTTTAAAATTAATCTTAAGTTGGTTCCAGTAAGTGCGCTATCAGTTGTTTTGGTAACAACGATTTCATCATTAACCGGAGCTATATCATCGATGATTTGGCTGTCATCATCATCTAAAGTAATTAGTATGTTATTCCAACCTGACATCTTTTGGGATAATGATCTGTCTCTACCATCTTTTAGATGGCAAGCTATTCTTGCAAAGATTACATCTTGTTTATTCTTACGGAAAAGTGCTTCGATTTTCTTTACATTAGGAAGGACTGTTTCATTAAGTCTTTTAGAAAACGCATTCCATCTTGGATCTTTATCAGCTAACTTTGTATATACCCTTTGCAGATCGATAACTAATAAAGCTGTATTAGCTTTTTCAAGCTTAAGTTCTGTGTTATCAGAAGGACAAACTTGGTAATAAAATGAGCAAAATGTCTTCTCCATGGTTCATACCTTCATTAGTTATTGTAAGTTGAGTCTTAGCCTTGTTGAAGTCTATTTTAACAGATAAAAAACGCCTCTAATCACACGATTAAAGGCGCTTTAAAATCTTGTTTTTACTAAACTGCCACTAGAGATTATCTAGTAGTTGCTAATATTAGTAAGCTGACAGTTTCTGAAGATCTGCTTCAGTGGTGTCATCTCCTATAGTAATAAGTTCAGTACCGGTTAATTTAGCAAATAGAGCAATATCTTCTCTTGTAAGAGCTGTTGAAACTACGCTGTGGTGAGCACCACCCGCATAACACCAGCCCTCAGTGCCGATTCTGAAGTTTGGCTTATGACGGTACATGATTCTAGCTACAGGTAAGTTAGGCATTGGTTTAGGCTGTTTTACAAGCTCAATATCAGCACAGATGATTCTGAAATGATCACCCATATCGACCATAGTTACCTGAATACCGTCACCTTCAACTCCATCAAAGATTAAACGAGCAGGATCTTCTTTACCGCCAATACCTAATGGTAATACGTCGATCTCTGGCTTGTTCTTAGCAAAGTTTACTGGAACTTCTAGCATGTGTGATGCTAACTCTAATTCTTCACCAGAGGTTAGATCATAAGTGTAGTCCTCAATGAAGCCTGTAGCGCCCTTGCGTCCTTCTGACATCTTCATTAGAACAGCTGAGAAAGCTGAAATCTTGTAGTCACCTTCAGGACCAAAGCCAATACCCTTGCCCATTAGGTTCTGGGCTGCAATACCAGGTAACTGCTTTAAGCCATGTAAATCTTGGAATGTATCAGCAAATGCACCTAAGTTATTTGCCTTTAAGAACTTCTCTATACCAACTTCGTACTTAGCCTGCTCACGAACAGCCTTGATATTCTTGGTCTTCATGGTGTACTTAGATGTGTACTCTTCCATCTTCTTATCGATTTCTTGTTCGTTAACTTTATTGATTACATCAACTAAATCACCAATAGCAAAGTAATTGCACTCCCAACCGTATTTAATCTGTGACTCTACACGATCACCATCAGTTACAGCAACTTCACGCATGTTGTTACCAAATGAAGCTACTTTTAAGTGTTTAGAGAAGTTGATAGCTTTTGCTACATCGATGAACTTAGAAATACGCTCAATAACATCGTTATGCTCATAGAAACCAGCTACTACCTGATGAGGAATTCTTAATCTTGCAACGATAAAGCCAAACTCTCTATCACCGTGAGCAGCCTGATTTAAGTTCATGAAATCCATATCAATAGAATCATATGGTAATTTCTCATTAGCCTGAGTGTGTAAGTGTAATAGAGGCTTTCTTAATTCCTGAAGACCTTTGATCCACATTTTTGCAGGAGAGAAAGTATGCATCCAGGTCATAACACCGATACACTCATCATCACAGCTTGCCTTTCTCATGTCTTCAATACAGGTTTCTGAGTTAACAACTGTAGGTAATAGCTCGACTGTAACTTTTCCTTCAAATTTTTTGTTAAAGAATGCCGTCATCTTAGCAGCATCTTCTGCTACGTGTTTTAAGCACTCTTCACCATATAGATCCTGAGAACCAACAACAAAATATAGCTTGTTCATAATTTCTTCCTTATGTCTAAATGAATTTTAAAAAGCCCCGTTTAAAACGGGGCATTAGTTATTTGATTACGTGTATTGCCTGACGGTCTGCAAAGATTGCTACGAACATTAGGAATACCACACCCTGAATTAACTGCATTAACTGAGTGCTAAAGCCAATCATGGTTAAACCACTGCTTAGAACTACGTAGAGTAATGAACCTACGACGAAGTTGTAGAAGCGAACCATAGCACCGCCAGAGATAGGCATACCACCTAAAACTAAAGCAATTAGGATCTGAGTTTCTAACTGGTTACCACCTGATGAGGTTACAGAGCCAACTTTGATGCAGCTGATAAAGGCGGCAAAGCCTGTAATTGCACCTGATAAAACGTATACGAAGAACTTAACTCTATCAGTACGGATACCTGAGAACATAGCAGCCTTCTCACCAGCACCGATAGCCTTTAAGTGGGTACCGAACTTGGTGAATGAGAAGAAGAACATACCGATAACAACTACGATTGCAGTGCAAGTGATCTTGAATGAAGTGCTATCCATATAGATAAGCTCAGGAGCACCAGCTACAGGCGCATTAGTGGTTAAGTACTTAATCAGACCACGGAATAAGAACATAGTGCAGATTGTTACAATGAATGATTTAATCTTTCTGCGTACGTAGAAATATCCGTTGATAGCACCAATGGCAGCACCAGTGAGAATACCACCTATGATTGCAATGGTAAGTCCATACTCTGAGAGTACACATATCACAATTGCTGACAGACCCAAGATTGAACCTTGAGAGAAATCAAGACCTCCCATAGTCATGATGAAGAATACGCCCATTGAAGCGATCATAATGACGTAAACTTGAGACATAGCCAAAGGCAAATGACTTAACAGTCTGCCATGAGTTAAAAAGTTGAATAAGAAAAAAACAATGATAAGACCTACGATAGGTAACAGAGTACGAACTAGTCTCATTGTATGGAGCTTTTTAAGCTCCTGCTCTTTATTCTTTAAAGCAACTGAATCTGACATAACGTAACTCCTTAAACCATCATTGAAATTAAGCTGTTTTCATTAAGTTCTTTAGAACGAGGTAGCTCACCTTTAATAGCGCCATCTTTCATAATAATGATGCGGTCGCACATTCCGATTAACTCCATCAATTCCTCAGAAATCATGATGATTGATTTTCCTTCTTTTCTCATCTTGTCCATAAGTTGATAGATATCCTGCTTAACCTTGATATCAATACCACGGGTAGGACTATCTAACACAACTATGTCAGAACCTTTACCGATCCATCTTGCAAGAACTACTTTCTGCTTGTTACCGCCAGATAGTTCTGAAACGAACTGATCTGTATTAACCATTTTTACAGACATTTCTTTAGCAAATGCTTTAGCAAAAGCTTTTATCTTTGCCCAATTCAAGAAAGGTGTCTTTTCTAAATTGAGTTTATCTAAAGAAGGCAGTGCGATGTTGTCCTGAATACTCTGATTCATAACAACAGACTCATTGTCACGATCTTTAGATGTATAAGCGATTGAATGGTCAATAGCTGTTGGAATATCGTTAATATGTGTTCCATCAGCAAGAACTACTTCACCTTCTCTGTCGTAGCTTGCACCAAAAATTGCTTTGCCTATTTCGTGCATACCTGATTCTGACAGACCGCCAAATCCTAGAATTTCACCTTTATGTAAATCAAAACTTACATTTTGAATTCTGTGTGGAACAGAGACATTCTTAACAGACAGAACAACCTCGTCTAAAACCTTTTCATCATAGTCAGTTCGGTAATAAGCTCCAGTTACCTCTCTTCCAACCATGAGCTTCTTTAAATCATCTTCTGTTACATCTTTACTCTTTACGGTATCGATGTACTCACCATCTCTTAAAATGGTGATTGTGTCTGATTTATCTAGAATTTCAGGCAAATCGTGAGAAATGAAAATTACAGTATTTCCTTCATCACGAATTCTGTTCATGTGTTTGTAAAGTTCTTCACGACCTTCCTGAGATAGTGCAGTGGTGGTCTCATCGATAACTACGATCTTAGGATGGAAGTAAGTTGCTTTTACAATTTCGATTAACTTTCTATCTTCGAACTTGTAATCATCAACTAAAGTTGAAGCTTTGATATGAGTAAAGCCATATTGCTTTAATAAAGAGTTAGCTTCATTATTCATTGCTTTGGTATTTCTAATTCCGTATTTGATGAATCTCTCTTCATGGCCTAAGAAGATGTTCTCAGCTACGGTTAATCCTGATAGTGTTCCTAATTCCTGAACAATAATTGAAACACCGTGGTTATTTGCATCAACCTGATTCTTAGGATGGATCTCTTCACCGTCTAAGATGAAATGACCTGATTCCATAGGGTAAATACCAGTTAACATGTTGGTTAAGGTTGATTTTCCTGATCCATTCTCACCAATTAAGGCATGAACTTCGCCTTTATTGATATTGAAAGATACATTGTTTAAAGCTCTGTTGATACCAAAGTGTTTGGTAATGTTCTTTACTTGTAATCTTATCTCGCTCATTTTGATTCTCCTTATTTAACAATTTCACCTTTGGTTACTTTGGTTGTTAAAGTGATGATAATGAGCAGAGCAAGACCAGTGATAACGTCTTGAATTGCAGTTGGAGCACCAAGTGAAATGAATCCGAAGAAGATAATGTTTACGATGAACTCACCTAGAATAATTGCCTGTAGTGGAATACCATATTTCATGAAAGCCAAACCAAAGAAGCAACCCATGGTAGGAACGAAGTTTCTGCTCATAGAAGACATTCCTGTTACAGCAACCATTGATGAACCGTAGCTTATGGTTAAAACAGCCATGGCACCGAAGAATGCTCCTGATAGAATAAAAGCTAGAACTTTGAATTTATCTACATTGATACCCATGTTTTTAGCAACAAACTCATCAGAACCGATTGCATAGGTATAAGTACCAAATTTTGTGTAGTTCAAGATGCCGTAAGCAATAATAAAGGTGATGACAGCTAGTATGATGTTTCCAGGCATTTGACCTAGAGCGCGTAATGATGATGGTAAGGTTTGTTCTACACCGCCTGCCATATAGTTAGCAATAGACTCGTAGATTAATGCTAAACCTGCGGTTACGATCATTGAAGGAATTCTTAATTTGACATAGAAAAAGCCGTTGCACAATCCAACCAAGGCACCTGTAGCGATACTGCCTGCAACTAGTCCAAAATATCCCAGTTCAAAAGTTGTTGCTAATTGGCAACCTACAATTGCTGACAGGATAATGTTAGCGCCGATAGAAAAATCGAACAGTCCCATATCCATCACAAAGTAGAAACCAATTGCACCTACAGTCGCAATTAAACTTGCCTGGAAGTAACTCAATAGGTTATTTGCAGATCCGAAATTATCGGGGGTTAAGATCTTAAAAACTAACCATGAAAGAATTACTAGTGTGATAAGTACTATGTAACCTTTCGTTGCACCGGAGAGATTTTTAATTCCAGTCATAATCATGTCCTTATGAATGTGCATCTTTCAATGAAAATTGAAAGGAACTGTTTGTCATTGATGTGGCTTTTTTGCCTAATGCTATGTGCGTTATATAAGCTTCTATTCAACTCGTCTTTTATAACTATTTGAAAAAACGTGTATTTATATAACATTGAATTTAAAATCCTCATAAGAGGACTTTTTATCTATCTAAATCATAAGTCTAAATATTATTGAATTCACGTAAACGTTTGCGATAATTGTAACTTGCGCACGTTTTTTTATAAAAAATGAATATTTTTTTTGATAATGCTCTCAATTTTTAGAGAGAATTTTGTGATAATAAATTCTATAAAATCGCATATATAACGCTAATGTATAAATGTCAAGCAATTTGTAATCTACATGTAAAGCGCTAACTTTTACACAATATGAAATCTGCTTTATTGAGCACACTTTTGAAAAGAGTGAAAATAATTTTTGAAAATTTACTAAAAATTTCAAAAAATTTTCAAATGAAATTTTTAACAAAATATTTAACATATTGAAAATACACTATAAATATTTAAAATGAAAATATTGAAACTAATATAATTATGAAAATTGTGATCAGCGCATACGTTTACGTTAAAAAACTCTCTATCATATATATATGAGTTCAACGAGGTCATACAGAATTCTCGAGTCTCAGACAAGATTATCTTGCCTAACATTACATAAGGAATTGATTATGAAATTTACTTTAAAGAAGTTTGCTAAGGTATTTGCTTGCACGGCAGTAGCTGCTGGTATTGCATCTTTTGCTAATACAGCATCTGCCATTGAAAACAGCGACATTAAGATAGGTGTTTCAATTTGGTCATCAACTGATGTTTTAGGTTCTGATTGTAAGCGTGTACTTGACGAAGCTGCAAAAGCTTTAGGCGTAAAAGTACAGTACGTTGACCAGGCTCACGTATCTGAGAAGGTTACTGCTTCTGTAGAACAGCTAGTTGCTGCAGGTTGCCAAGGTATCATTATTTGTAACTCATCTGATACTGAGATGACATCTGCAATCAAGACTGCAAATGACAATGAAGTATATTTAGCTCAATTCTTCAGAATTATTTCTAAGGATGCAAGTCCATCAATCTATAAGTTTGCTGAGAAGTCACCATACTATATCGGTGCCGTTCATGAGAATGAGCCTGATAACGGTGAGCACTTAGTTAACATTCTGTTAGATAAAGGATGCAGAAACATCGGTCTAATCGGTTGGGAGCAGGGTGATGCTACTTGGTTAGGCAGATGGGCTGGTTACAAAGCCGGCGTTGAGAAGTGGAATAAGACTCATCCTGATGATCAGGCTAAGTTAACAGAGCCTCAGTATGCAGGTACCTCTTCAGAAGGTGGTTCAAAGGCTGCTGAAGCTTTAATGGCTGCAAATCCTAAGCTAGATGCTTTAATCCCAGCTGGTGGTGGCGGTGATCCTTTACAGGGTGCTATTGCTGCTATAGAGAGAGCCGGCAAGACAGGCAAAATTGCTGTTGTATCAACTGACTTCTTACCTGATTTAGGTGAAAGATTAAAGAACGGTTCTATGGCAGGTCAGTCCGGTGGTCACTATTGTGATCCTCTAATTGCTTTCATGACTGTATACAATGCAATCAAAGGCAACTACAAAGACTTTGAAGGCAAGTTCGAAGATATCACCTTCCCTTATCTGTTCGTAGCTTCACCTGATGATTATCAGGGGTACGAGAAGTACTTCGTAAAGCAGTTACCATTTACAGATCAGGAATTAGTCGATATGTCTAACTTATCTCTAGAAGGTCTAAAAGAAGCTGCTACTAAGATTTCTATTGAAGATGCTGCTGCACGTTTTGGCAAGTAATCTTACAAAATAGGTAATCATAAATAGAAAAATAGGGGATTGTTTAATAGACAATCCTCTTTTTTGATCTCTTTACAAAATTCAGCAAGATTTAACAGAAAAATTACAATCCAAATTTATGTAGTTAACATTCCATTTTTATATTTACCTCATCGATTAGAACTATTGAGGTTTATATGAATAAGAAAATTGTTACAGTTTTAAGTTTAGCTTTAGCTACTGCTATCGTTGGTAATGCAAATGCGACAGAAGATGTTTATAACAGAGCAGCTGTAGGCAATATGACAGTTACTGGTGGTGCTTCTCGTATTCACGGTGATATGAACAAAATGTACGAGAGCCAGATTAAGTTAGCTAAAAAAGAGCACGCAAAGAACGTAATCCTTTTAATCGGAGATGGTATGGGCGATAGCGAAATTACTGCTGCTCGTAACTTTGCTTATGGTGCTGGTGGTTATTTCCCAGGCATCGATGCTCTACCTTTCTCAGGTCAGTACACTCACTATTCTTTAAACAAAAAGACTCACTTACCAGATTATGTAACAGATTCAGCAGCATCTGGTACTGCATGGTCAACAGGTACTAAGTCATATAACGGAGCTATTGGTGTTGACGTTGATGGTAAGCCTGTTACCTCAATTATTGAATTGGCTAAAAAGAAAGGTTTAGCAACAGGCGATATCACTACATCAGAAATTCAGGATGCAACCCCCGCAGCTCAGATTGCTCATGTAACACAAAGAAAATGCTATGGTCCTAAAGCAACTGCTGAAAAATGTCCAACTAACCTATTAGAAAACGGTGGTTTAGGTTCAATTTCAGAACAGTTAATCAAGACCCGTGCAGATGTTACTTTAGGTGGTGGTATGACCACATTTGAAGAGCAGGCAACTTATGGTAAGTATAAAGGTAAGACCTTATTAGAGCAGGCTAAGGCAGAAGGTTATAAGATTGTAACTAACGCTGACGAGTTACAGTCAGTTGCAAAAGCAGATCAGAAAACTCCTGTATTAGGCTTATTTGCTCCAGGTAATATGCCTGTAAGATTAAAGGGGCCACAGGCTACATTCCATGGCAATTTAGATAAGCCTGCTGTAAAGTGTGAAGTAAACAAAGAACGTACTGCTTCGATTCCTAGGTTAGCAGATATGACTAAGAAGACTATCGATCTGTTAAAGACCAACAAGAATGGTTTCTTCTTACAGGTTGAGGGAGCTTCAATCGATAAGCAAGCTCATAAGAATAATCCTTGTGGTCAGTTCGGTGAGACCATGGATTTAGATGAGGCTGTTCAGGTAGCTTTAGACTTTGCTAAGAAAGATGGTAATACTCTTGTTATCGTAACAGCTGATCACGCTCACGCAACCCAGATTGTTTACCCAGATGCAAAGGCTCCAGGCTTTACACAGGCTGTTATCACCGCTGATGGTGCTCCTATGACCGTTTCATATGGTAACTCTGAAGATGTAAATGATGCAGGTCATACTGGTTCTCAGTTAAGAGTAGCAGCTTACGGTCCAGGTGCTCTAAATATCATGGGTCTAACAGATCAGACTGATTTATTCAGAACTATCACCAAAGTTTTACAGTTAAAGAAGTAATAAAATCTTCCTAATTGCATACTTGAGCGCTACCTTGTGTAGCGCTTTTTTTGATCCTGCAATCTGACTCTTTGACTAAGTAAATCATACTTACTTCTCCAGAGTGTCTTTGAGTTTTCTCAATCAACTATCACCTATAGCTTACATTTATACTTTCGGTTCATCAAAAATTGATTAAGGTAATGACTTTTATAAGGAAGGAAAGATGTCAGACACCAAAAGCTGTAGTGATGCTTTAAGACTTAAAACTTACAAGTTGGCACAAAATCAGACCTCATCAAAATTAGATTTGACGAGGTCTTAAAAGCTTAAAACAAATGTTTTAAGAGAAGATTGATTAACCTAATTTAATATTAAAGAGCTGGGTAATCATAATTAACAGAATTAAAACAGGAATGATGTATCTTACAAGGATCTTGAAAGGTACAAGCCATAAGAACTTTACTTTTCCGTAAGATGTTAACTCTGACCATAGCTGCCTTGTAGTCATCTTCCAACCTACGAATAGAGCTGCGCCCATACCTGTTAAAGGTAAAATTAGCTTAGCTGTAAAGTAGTCTAAGAAATCAAAGAAGTTCATGCCAAAGAAAATTGGATCTGACCATGGACCCATTGATAAAGATGCACCACAACCAATGATAAAGGCTGCAAGAGATACAATAGCAGCTGCCTTATGTCTTGAAAGGTTAGCTCTTTCAGCAATGAATGCGGTTGAAACTTCGTGTAAGAAAATGCATGAAGTAATAGCTGCCATGAATAGAATTACATAGAAAGCTGTAGGGATTAGCCATCCAAAGAAAGGTACAGACTGCAATGCTGAATCAAATACGTTAGGTAATGAAATGAATACCAAGCCCGCACCAACTGATGGCTCCATACCTTGTACTGAGAACACAGCAGGGAAGATAATCATACCAGCCATTACGGCTACTAGAGTGTCAATTAAACCAACTGATAAAGCAGTTCTATTTAGGTGTACGTCACGTCTGAAGTACGAAGCATATGTTACTAGCCCCATACCTAAAGAGAATGAATAGAAGCACTGACCTAAAGCTGATAAACAAACATCAGGGGTGATTGCGCTAAAATCAGGGCTGAATAAGAATTTGTAACCTTCTGCTGCACCAGGCATGGTAGCAGCGAAGATCACAAGCATAATCATGATAATGAATAATGCAGGAACCAAGAGTTTTGATGATCTTTCTATACCTTTTTGAACGCCAGACACAATAACATAGTGCATGATGCCAATAACAATTGCTAGGCAAACAATTGGCTTCCAAGGATTAGAAACGAATGAACCAAAGTGGTTAGCAAACTCGTTTGAACCGTCAGCATTTACAACTTGACCTAAGCTTACGAAGTTACCAGAGATAGCATCCCAAACATAATATACTACCCAACCTACAACCACGTTGTAGTAGCAGAAGATAGTGAATGCTACAAGCACTGAAGCAACACCGATAAACTTCCAATGGGTATTAGGTGCTAAGACACTATAGGCATTACCAACATTTGCTCTGGCATGACGACCAATAGCAAATTCTGAAATTAAAAGAGGAATACCAAAAATGAAAATGATGGCGATATAAACCAATAAGAAAGCGGCACCACCTTCTTCACCGGCCTGAGTTGGGAATCTCCAAATATTGCCTAAACCTACGGCAGAGCCAGCTGCTGCTAGCAGACCACCGAGCTTTGAGGCAAATCCCATTCTATTGTTACTATTCATAGAATTTCCTAAAACTATATACTGATCTTGTTATAAAAGATCGCTCACATTCAGTGCATGATATTATATCAAGAATTCAAAATATAGAGAAAAACGCTTAATAGTGCGTTTTGCTCCTAAATTGTACAAAATATTAAACATAAAAAAGGAATGTTCTAAAACACTCCTTTTCCCTGGTTGTATTGGACTACAAAATTGTAACTATTCAGGTAAGATTAAAGACCTAATTCAGGTTTAATCAATTTGCACCACTCTTTGATTCTCTCATCTGTAAGTTCTGGCTGATTGTCTTCATCAATAGCAAGTCCTACAAAATGGTCGTGATCCAAAAGAGGTAATGGACTTGTAAAGTCATAACCTTGAGTTGGCCAGAATCCTATGAACTTAGCTCCACGGTACTGGAATGTCTCATATAACATTCCCATACCATCCAAGAATGTATCTGGATAGCCCACCTGATCACCTGTTCCAAAGAGGGCTACAGTCTTACCTGTAAAATCCATCTTTTGTAATTTAGGCATGAAAGCATCCCAGTCTTCTTGAAGTTCGCCGATGCTCCAAGTAGAAGTACCGATGATTAGCTTCTTGTAGTTCTCCATCTTGTCGCCGTCTTTACAAATGTTATATAAATCAACTTTGTCAGCGCCAAGCTCATTTACAATTTTTTGTGCTACAGTCCCTGTAACACCAGTGTATGTGCCATAAAATAAAGCGACGTCTTTCATCTTATAATTAACCCTAACATGAATAACTGTGCATATTATATTTGTAATTCATTAAGTACATGATCTAGTTGCTAACCTTTATCATATTTATTTAATTTTCTTTGATACAAGATCCAAATATAGGAAAATATACAGATATAGATAATTGTTATTATTAAAAACAGGCAGTTTTATGGCGGACTTTATTGTTGATGAAAGTAAGTTCCTTTTAAATGATGAAGAGGAACATTCTTTATTTGAAAACGGTTTTACTTTATCCTGCGGAATTACTGTAGGTGACAAAGAGGATGAATCTGATTGCTGGGAGCTATACTTAAGCGAAGATGGTAAACATTACATTTTGGCAGTAGATCAAAAACTTCATGACAACTGGGTAAAATCATCTTTATTAGAAGAAAATGCTTTCCAAAAACAAAATATAGATGGCAATAACGTATATCTACTGTTCAGCCCAAGTTCTCATAGATTATGCAGATTAACTAATGTAAGAGTAAATAACTCATTGCGTTATGCTTTATCTTTGTACAGTGCATTTGCAAACACAAGATCTCATGATTTAGATAGCAATCTTCGTGATGGTATTTATTATGAGTTTCACTCTGTAATTCTGCCTACATATTCATTAGTAGGGAAAGTATCTGACAGAGCATTGTTTAACAATGCTCTAAGAAGCCCAACAGATGTTGAAGATCTTACTGCACCTGATGGTCTAAATGCTTATTTATCATTTGGTTATGTAAAAAATATCTTAAATAAAAAGAAATTAGCAAATGAACTTCCAAGCCCTCTATTAGAGTCAGGAGAAGTCGCTGATGACTTTTTGATGTTAGGAAAGAAAAATTCTCTTGTAATTGGTCCTCTTGTTTTAAGAGAACATTACCAAGTATTTGATACCACCTCAGACAGCTATATTCTTTTAATGGATAGCCTTTGGACTGAGGCTTTGATGTCATCATCTTTAATCAATCAAATTGTTCTAAACTCTATCCCTTTATTTGGTAAGAAATATTACTTCTTATCTTTTAAGAAAAAGTTTGCTTTAGAGAATATGGATGACCGTCATTATGCAATAAACCAGCATGATGCTTTTGAACTGGCTCTTGCGATTAAGAGAACAAGAAAGCTCCTTAATAACAGTGAATTGAATAATGCTCTTTATGTTCAATCTTTAGGGATCTTATTACCAGAGGTATTTACAAAGGCTGAAGATGCAAATGATGTTGGCTTACTAAGTGCCTGCTTGAAAGAGGGCCCATTTGCAACAAGTCCTTTCTTAGATGATATCAATGAAGGTCTGCTAAATACTTTAGGCAAATAAGCCTTGAAGAGATAAGCTCTCATTTTGTGAGGTTATAAAAAAAGGTAATCCATTGGATTACCTTTTATGTTAGAGAAGTTATTAGATTAAATCTTTAACTGCTCATTTAGCTCTTTATCATGCTCTTGAGATTTTTTATGTTTTTCTTCAGCTGGAACATACTTTGTGAAGTATCTCATTACCAATACGAAGAATACAGGAACATAGAAAATTGCTAATACAGTAGCAGTTAACATACCACCGATAACACAGAAACCAATTTCGTTTCGACCTGCAGCTCCAGCACCTGAGCTTAATGCCAGAGGGGTAACACCTAAGATAAAGGCCATAGAGGTCATCAAAATAGGACGGAAACGAATCTTAGCTGCGTGAATAACAGCTTCTGTTAATCTTTCACCTCTGTCGTACAGGTCTTTTGCGAACTCAACAATCAGAATAGCATTCTTAGCTGCCAAACCTACTGTGGTTAACAGACCAACCTGGAAGTAAACGTCGTTTGAAAGAACAGTCTTTACAGGAACGTATTGTGTAATCAGAGCAGCTAAAATAGCACCGATAATTCCTAATGGAACCACTAACATAACAGCAAAAGGAATTGACCAACTTTCATATAAAGCTGCTAATGATAAGAACACAACTAACAAAGATACTAAGTACAACATAGGTCCCTGAGCACCAGCTAACTGCTCCTGATATGAAACACCATACCAAGAAATACCATAGCCAGGAGGTAAGACCTCGTCTGCAATTCTCTGCATCTCATTCATTGCCTGACCTGAAGATACACCAGGTGCTGCAGAACCTTGAATTTCAACTGCGCCTAAACCATTGAAACGCTCTAGACGTGGTGAACCATAGCTCCACTCTGTAGTTACGAAAGCACTGAAAGGAACCATTTTTCCAGTGTTGCTCTTTACGTACCACTTTCTCAGATCGTTTTCGGTCATACGGTCCTTTGCTTGACCTTGAACGTAAACCTTTTTAACACGGTTTCTGTCCATAAAGTTATCCACGTAAGCAGAACCCCATGCGACAGAGAAGGTGTTGTTGATATCGGTAGGTGAAAGACCTAAAGACATTGCTTTTTCGTAATCAATGTTGATCTTTAATTGTGGAGTGTCGTCCATACCGTTAGCACGAACCTGTGTTAACAGAGGTGACTGAGAAGCTGCATAAATGTACTGATTACGTACTTTCATGAGCTCATTGTGACCACTTGAACCTTGGTCAACAAGATATAAATCGAAACCGTTGGCAGTACCTAATTCTGGAATTGCAGGAATGTTGAAAGCAAAAGCTAAACCGTCTCGAATACCTCCTAACAGAGGCATGTAAGCTCGGTTTGAAATAGCATCAGCATGCTGATCTGCTCTTGTTCTCTCGGACCAGTCATTCAACTTAATGAATCCCATACCAGCGTTTTGACCTTGACCTGCAAATGAGAATCCAGATACAGTCATAACACTATATACATCGTCCTTTTCTGCGGTTGAAAAGTACTGTCTTACTTGATTCAATACGTTATCAGTTTTCTCAAGTGTAGAACCTGCAGGTAGTGAAACCATTGTCATTAAAACACCTTGGTCTTCACTAGGTAAGAATGCTGTAGGAATTCTTGTAAAGCAGAATACTAAAGCTACACAGATTGCTACATAGTAAACTAGATAACGACCGATTCGCTTTACGATAACCTTAACTTTTTCTTGGTATTTCTCTGAAATATAAGCAAAGAAATTATTCCAAAGAGCTAATAGTTTTCTGATTGGAGAATACAGTTTATCAAAGCGTTTATTTAAAGCAGTAAACCAAGTCTTCTTTTCTTCTTTAGCACCTGGAGGCAAAAGAATACTTGCGCAAAGTGCTGGGGTAAGAATAATTGCAATTGCAACAGACAGAACCATCGCTGAAACGATAGTGATAGAGAACTGTCTATAAATAATACCAGTAGAACCACCGAAGAAAGCCATAGGAATGAATACAGCTGATAGAACAAGCGCAATACCGATAAGAGCACCGGTAATTTCATCCATTGACTTAATAGTAGCTTGCTTTGGTGTTATGTTTGGTTCTTCATGAAGAATACGTTCTACGTTTTCTACAACAACAATCGCATCATCAACCAACAGACCAATTGCCAGTACCAAACCGAACATAGTTAAGGTATTGATGGAGAACCCACATACCTGCATGATGGCAAAAGTACCTAATAGAACTACTGGCACTGTAATAGATGGGATCAGTGTTGCTCTGAAGTTCTGTAAGAACAAGTACATAATGAACACAACTAGAATAATAGCTTCTATAAGAGTGTGTACAACTTCGTTGATAGAAACCTGAATGAATTCAGTAGTGTCATATGGGTATGTTGTTTCAACCCACTCTGGGAAATAAGGTTTTAATTTGTCAATTTCAGCTTTAACTCTTTTAGCTGTATCTAGAGCATTAGCTCCAGATGACAGTCTTACAGCTAAACCTGAACAAGGTCTACCGTTATAACTAGCGTGAGCATTGTAGTACTCTGAACCTAACTCAACAGTACCGATGTCCTTCATGTATACCTTAGTACCATCCTGGTTAACTCTTAAAAGAATGTTTTGGAATTGTTCAACATTCTCTAAACGTTTCTGACCAGTAATAGTGTAAGCGTACATCTGACCAGGAACTGCAGGCATACCACCTAAAGAACCGTATGTAACCTGAGCATTCTGAGCCTGAATTGCTGCTAATACTTCACTAGCTGATAAAGAATAGTTTGCAAGTTTCTTAGGATCAACCCAAATACGCATAGCATATTTAGCACCGAATACCTGTAAAGAACCTACGCCTTTAACACGTGCTAAAGGTTCTTTTAAATTAGACTCAATATAATCTGCCAAGTCATCAGAAGTATGCTGGTCATCTTTGGTTACTAAAGAGGCAACTAATAAGAATGCATCAGTAGACTTAGATACGTCGACACCGTTTTGCTGAACAGTTGTAGGTAACTGTGACTGTGTTTGTTGCATCTTATTCTGAACCTGAACCTGTGCAATATCAGCATTGGTACCTGGTTCAAAAGTGATAACAATTCTAGCATTACCGAATGAGTCTGATGTAGAGCTCATATACATGTAGCCGTCCAAACCGGTCATGTTCTGTTCGATAATCTGTGTTACAGATCTTTCAACAGTAGCAGCGTCCGCACCTGGATATGAAGCATCAATAGATACTGATGGAGGCGCAATTGTAGGATATTGTGAAACTGGCAATGTGCTTACAGAAAATAAACCTGCAAGCATAATACAGATCGCAATTACCCAAGCAAAAATTGGACGATTAATAAAAAAGCGAGCCATTATTTATTTCCTCGTTATTACTTAGAAGCTGGGGCCTGCTGTTTAGCATTTGGATCAATTGGAACTACAGGTACACCTTCACGAATCTTTTGTACGTTGCTGGTAATTACCTTATCTCCAACCTTGATACCGTCTGTAATTACAAAGTACTTGTCATACTCGTAGCTTAACTTTACGTTACGTCTTGCAACTGTGCCTTTGTCATCGATAATGTAAACGTAGGTAACGCCGTTTGCTTCTCTTTGAACACCATTTGCAATAACTACAGGTGCATTTGGAAGAACACCCTGATAAATGTCACCTCTTAAGAAGATACCTGGTAATAGAACGCCATCAGGATTTGGAACAATAGCTCTTAAATTTACCATTCCTGTTGTTTCATCAACGCTAACTTCAGCAAACTCAATGGTGCCTTCTTGTGCGTATTTAGAACCATCTGAGAAGTAAAGCTCAACTTTGGCTTTGCCACCGTTTAGTAACTTTCCTTCAGTTAGATTTTTCTTTAAAGCAAGATGATCTTCTGCGCTCTGACCTAAGTCAACATACATAGGATCCATCTGCTGAATGGTTGTTAAAGGAGTTGCTTGACCTGCTGAAACCAAAGCACCTTCTGTTACATTAGAACGGTTAATTGTTCCTGAGATTGGTGCGTATACTTTGGTATAAGCAAGATCAATATTAGCTTTGCTTAAGGCAGCCTCTGCAGATCTTACAGATGCTTTTGCACTTAAGAATGATGCTTGAGCATCGTCATAGTCTTGTTTGCTTACAGCTTTTTGCTCTAACAAACGAGTATATCTTTCAGCTCTTAGCTGTGTAGTGTGAAGATTTGCCTTAGCACTTGCTAAGCTTGCTTCAGCACTTTTTACGTTCGCTTCATATACAGAAGGATCGATCTGATACAACTGCTGACCTTGCTTAACAGTTGAACCTTCAGTGAATAATCTCTTCTGAAGAATACCTGATACCTGAGGTCTTACTTCAGCTTTACGGGTTGGAGTTGCTCTACCAGTCAAGTGTGAAATAACAGGGATGTTTTCAGTTTTTACTGCAAAAACATCTACAGGCATAGCTCTTTGCTGTTGTTGAGGCTGTTCACCACAAGCAGATAGTATTAGAACAGATGCAACAGCAACTGTTGAAAGAATATATTTGTTAGATTTGAACAATGACATTTAGTGGTTCCTTCGATGCATCGAAATATTAAAATCTTTGTATCTACATAAAAATCCGAATCGCTCAGCACACAACACAAATCACCTGTGGTTTTATCGATGGTATTTATGCGTTCTACTACCAATGAAATTATGACTTAGATAGTATCTGAAGTTTGTCTTTTACTTAACTTCGTCAGATCGCGAGCAATTGCACATTATCGTATAAAAAGAGCGATATGTGTAATGTGCAACTTTTAGATATTTGTATGTATTTTTGCACTAATAATTACATACAATTTTATGTTGTGTAGACACTTCCTTAATGTTACCAAAATAATGTGATGTATAAACAGCTTTTTTATAAGCTTTTGATGAGTTTTTTATTGCTCTTTATTTGTGAAGACCATTATTTTTTTATTTCTGTGTTTCTCTACTCAAATTTTTGTATTAACATGCACGTATGCATGTTAAAAGAATAGGGTAGGTTATGCCTAGAAGAACTCATGATGACTCTTTAGAAACCAAAAAGAACATCCTTGCAAGTGCCCAAAGATTATTTACAAGGCGCGGTTTTGAAAGAACCAGTTTATCTGATATTGCAAAATATGCAGGTGTTACTCGAGGGGCTATCTATTGGCATTTTGAAAACAAGGAAGAGTTATTGCTATGTTTAATAGATTCATTAGAGCAAGAGCAGTTCTCTGTAAATCTATTAAATGAAGCAAGTGATGTTAATGAGATGGATCCTCTAGGAAAATTTAAGTCTTGGCTTGGTGGAATTGTAGAAGATCAGAACATCAAGTTTATGAACTCGCCTTTTATGTCAATGATGATCGCTATTATGAACGGCTCTTCTGGAAATCAATCTTTAAGAGATAAGTTTTTAGAGAAAAACGCTCAAAAACATGAGTGTTTTGCAATGGTTTTAAAAAATGCTATCGCAAAAAAACAGCTTCCTACAAATCTTGATATATCAGCTGCGGTTGAGCATCTAGGAGTATTTTTTGTAGGATACATGCATCAAACACGAATGAATCTTGCAGACGAAATAAAGAAAAATTTTTCGTTTTATGTTGACTTAGAAATGGAAACAATTAGCCACATAACCAAAGATGCATTAAATAAAAAAGTTTGATGCAGCATCTATAAAAGTAAATACTGCATCATTTGTGATATTATTCAAACTCCTCAATGTCACCATCTTTAACTGTACCATCAGGATTTAAACCAACAGAGGCTGCGTCAATTCCTTTTTCAGCTACGACAGAAGCTGTCTTTGGTAGTGGTCTTGGTCTCTTGTTCTTATCGACAGCTACATAGGTATAGTTAGCTTCTGTAACTAAATGTCTTTCGGCATGTTCGTTAGTTTCGCTTTCAATTAGTTTCTTTACCCAAATTTCAAGATGTATTTTTAAAGATGTATGTCCTACATGAATACACTTACCGTAACAACATACAACATCACCGACACTAACTGGTTTTAAAAAAGACATTCCTTCAACAGCGACTGTTACGACACGTCCATTTGCAATTTCTCTTGCTAGGATGGCTCCAGATATATCCATCTGAGACATGATCCAACCACCAAAAATATCTCCAGCTGGGTTGGTATCACCAGGCATAGCAAGAGTTCTTAATAAGAGATTACCAATAGGAGGATGAACTCTTTTTTGAGTATTTTCTTTCATACTTTGTACCATAAAAATCTTTGCTACCATTGTATAATGGTGCAAGTATACATCATCAGATATCTTTATAAGTGACTAAAAAAATGCAACAGACACAAATTGACTTTGAAAAACAGCAGGAACATTTAAAAAATGTATCAAGAACATTTGCTTTGACAATTCCTATGTTGCCAGAATCACTTATAGATTACATTTCAAATGCCTATCTGTTATGCAGAATAGCAGATACTGTCGAAGATGATCCAATAGCTCCTACCAAACAGAAGATTGCATGGTTAGTTTCTTTTGCACAGTTCTGTTCTAACGATTTTTCTGATGATATGCAGTTACTGTCTTTGCATAAGCAAGCTGTAGAGTTAGTTCAAAAAGGATCTAAAACAACTGAATTTGAATTAATAAAAGATATGCAGGGGGTAATTACTAGAACACGTTCTTTTCCAAGAAAAGTTCAAATGATCCTTTCTAAAGGCGTGTCAATCCTTAGTTATGGCATGGCTCAATCTCTACAAGGCCTGAATATCAAAGATGTTGATGATGTGGATAAGTATTGTTACTACGTAGCAGGCGTAGTAGGAGAGCTGCTTGCAGCCTTATTCTGCGAATATAACCATACTATTGATAAACATGCGTTAATGATATTGTCTGTAAGCTTTGGTGAGGGGCTTCAACTAACTAATATCTTAAAAGATAGAGTTGAAGACAAAATGAGAAATGTTAGCTTTTTACCTGTAGTTGCTGATTCAGAATACAAAAAAATGGTTGAGTACTATATTGCTCTCTGTCAGGGACACTTAGATGATGCATTGGCTTTTATCTGTAAAGTTCCAACATGTGAATACGGAATTAGATTATTCTGCTTACTGAATATCGCAATGGCTACTGCAACCTTAAAACTCATTTCAAAGTCTGACTTATTAGATGAGAAGAAAACCAAAATAAGCAGAAACAAGGTAAAATTCCTTTACGTTTTGAGCAAGTTCTGTGCAAAAAACAATTTCTTAACAGTTTGCTTCTTTAAGATGTTAAGTCGTGGTGTAAAAAGAGAAAGACGAAGTGCCTTAGAATTAAGAAACAAGGTTTCTTGCTGGGAGCAGAAAATCACTGATTTTACAATTGAAGACAATGACTAATTTAAGTCTACATAGTTAAACGGTTTCGATGATGGCTGAGTTGATACTATTTTGTCTATTTGACAAAAAGCTAAGTGCGATAAATAATTTTGCACAGTTACAAACCATATAGGATAGAAAATCATATGTTTAAATTTCTTGGTAAAGCATTTGCCTTGTTAGTATTGTCAATTTTCTTTATATCAAGTGCTCAGGCTCGTGATTACAAAGAAGGTCTGGATTATGAAATTAGAGCTACAAATAAAACAGTAGAGCCAGAAATAAGAGAGTTCTTTTCATTCTTTTGTTCACACTGTTTTGCAATGGAAAAGCCTTTTTCTCAAATGGCAGAGTTCTTCAAGGGTAAGGCAAAGTTCATTGTTAATCCTGTAGGCCTTATCGGTGGTGATGTTGGAGTAGAATCTCAGAAAGCTTATGCTGTAGCTATAAACTTAGAAATTGAAGATGAATTAAAAGAAGAACTTTTCAACAGGATCCATGTAAAACAAGATATTCCTGAGGATCATGATTATTTTTCTGAGCTATTTGAAAGTTTAGGGGTACCATCTGAGAAGTATGAACAGATTTATAACTCTTTTGTAACACAAGCAAAGGTTGCTGAGTACGACAGACATACTAAAGAGATGAAAATTGATGCTGTTCCTGAAATTGTGGTTAATGGAAAGTATCTTGTGAAGACTGATAATCTTGAATCAATTGAAGATTATGAATCTATAGTTTCTTATCTACTAACTCTTCCTTAAATAAAGAAGCTCTAGCGTATGCTAGAGCTTACTTTCATTTCTCTGTAAGTTGACTATTTACGTAAACTCTCTTCGTAATCAGCGTGCATCTTATCTAAAAGTTTATCTTTTTTATCCCACAGATCTCTTACATACATGGTGAATTCATGTTTGTACTGTTTGTCTTCAAGATAATTTCCCTCAAGCTTAGGTGTTTTTTCCATTATCTCAACATTTACGTAAACATTTTTTACTCTGCCTTTTAACATATCAACGAAAGCTTTCTTATGATTGTCTGGATAGTAAAAAGTATTGTTGAAAATGTAATCAACTTTGTTACCGATCTCACTTAAAGCTACGCCTAATGATGCAACTTTTGGAGGTAATAAGTGCTTATATGGTGAACGCACTTTCTTTGCTTTTTCTTCTGTATAGCGACTACCTTCGGCAAAGTTAATTAGCGTTGTAGGAAAGTCAATTAACCTCTTGCAAGCTGCTCGAGTTGTTTCAATATCCTTGGTTCTAAGCTTAGGATTCTTTAATAATTTTTCTTTAGGGTATCGTCTTAAAAAAGGCATTCCTAAGGCGTAGCATGCAAGACCTGCAAATGGAATATAAATTAAAGAATGCTTCATAAAAAATTTTGTTGTAGGAACGTTTCCTTTATAAACACAACCTATAAAAAGAATATCTAACCAGCTGATGTGATTACTGATGATGATACAAGATTTCTTGGTTGTAGGGATCTTGTCGCCTGTAATATGCCATTTGATGTTATTGGTAAGTCTGATAATTACTCGATTATCAAATACCCAAGTTTTGTATAGGTAGTAGTTACATTTTTCAATGGTAATAGCAACAAAATGGAATGGCAGTAAGAATTTGAAAACACCTAATACCATCATAGGAGTTGCAATAACAATTACATTAAGAGAGATCAAAATGCAATTTATAACCAATAAAATTGGACTTGGAAGAAAAGAAATCATTGAGTTTAATAGCCTCACTAACCGAAAAAACAGTGCTTATTGTAACAAGATTTTTCATAAATAGTCATTTTTGCAAAAATTAGAACATAATATTAACTATGTTCCGTTTTTTGATATATAATCTTGAACATGAACTAGAGCAGAATTTTGAACTAGCTTTACAAAATAGTTGTTCAAAATGGTTGCATGATAGAGTATCGCAATCATGAAAATGATAAAATCTGCTACTAGTACTACTAAAAACAGTAGGACCTTTTATTTTATTTAGTTGAGGATTTAAAAATGAATTCAGACACTACCAAGTTCATTTGGTTTAACGGCAAGATGGTTCCATGGGCAGACGCTAAAGTTCACGTTACAGCTCACGCTCTTCATTATGGTTCAGCAGTGTTTGAAGGTATTAGAGCTTATTCTACTAAGAATGGCCCTCAGATTTTTCGTTTAAAGGATCACATTGATCGTTTATTCAATTCAGCAAAAATTTACCGTTTCCCAGTCGCTCAGACCAAAGAAGAAGTTATGGATGCTTGTAAGAAAGTTATCTCAGAGAACGGTCTTGAGTATGGCTACATTCGTCCTTTAATCTTCATGGGTGAAGTTGGTCTAGGTGTTAAGTTCAAGAAAGGCGTAAATGCTGATGCTATGGTTTGTGCTTTACCATGGGGTGCTTACCTAGGTGAAGAAGGTATGAAGAAAGGTATTAAGGTTTGCGTTTCTTCATGGAGACGTTTAGCTCCAGATACAATTCCTACAGAGGCAAAGGCTGCAGGTAACTACCTATCATCAATTCTGATCGCTAACGAGTGCACCAACAATGGTTACACCGAGGCTATTGCACTTGATACCAATGGCTACGTTTCAGAAGGTTCTGGTGAGAACGTATTCTTCGTAAAGAACGGTGTTCTATATACTTCTCCTAACACTTCAGGTCTATTACCAGGTATTACTCGTGATGCTGTAACTCGTGTTGCTCAGGATTTAGGTTACGAAGTTCGTTACCAGCCAATCCCACGTGAGATGGTTTACTTAGCAGATGAGATGTTCTTCACTGGCACTGCAGCTGAAATCACTCCTATTGCTTCAGTTGATGGTATCGACGTAGGTTGCGGTTGCCGTGGTCCTATCACCGAGAAGTTACAGAAGGCTTTCTTTGCTGTTGTAAGAGGTGAGACCGAAGATAAGTACGGTTGGTTAACCCCTGTAAATAAGTAAAATAAAATTTACATATAGACCCACACCCCAAAGATGTGGGTCTTTTATTACAATTCAAAATAAACTACTAACAGCGCAAATCTTATTTAAAGACATATTATATTTGTCTTAGTCTAGTTTTATATAAAGGAATACTGCATATGTCTAATAATTACCGTTCAAAGGTTACCTATGAAGGCAAAATCATGGCAGGTGCCCGTGCATTATGGAAGGCAACTGGCGTAAAAGATGAGGATTTTGGTAAGCCTATTATTGCGGTTGCAAACTCTTTCACTCAGTTTGTTCCAGGTCATGTTCACTTACATGATGTAGGTCAATTAGTAGTAAAAGAAATTGAGAAGGCTGGCGGTATTGCAAAAGAATTCAATACTATAGCAGTAGATGACGGTATTGCAATGGGTCATACGGGTATGCTTTATTCTTTACCAAGTAGAGATATTATCGCAGACTCAGTTGAGTATATGGTAAATGCACATAAAGCAGATGCTCTTGTATGTATTTCAAACTGCGACAAAGTAACTCCTGGTATGTTAATGGCCGCAATGCGCTTAAACATTCCTGTAATCTTTGTATCAGGTGGTCCTATGGAAGCTGGTCGTGTAAAAGGCTGTGACCATAAAGTGGACCTTATCGATGCAATGATTGTATCAGCAGAGCCAAATGTTTCCGATGAAGAAGTTAATGCTGTAGAGTCAGCAGCGTGCCCAACATGTGGTTCATGCTCAGGCATGTTCACAGCAAACTCAATGAACTCTTTAACTGAAGCATTAGGCCTGTCATTACCTGGTAATGGTTCATTAGTTGCAACTCATGCTTTTAGAAAAGAATTATTTGTAAAAGCAGCTCACCGTATTGTAGAAATGGCAAAAGCATACTATGAGCACGGTGATAAGAGCGTTTTACCACGTTCAATTGCAACTAAGGATACATTTGAAAATGCAATGAGCCTTGATATTGCAATGGGAGGTTCAACTAATACAGTACTTCACTTGTTAGCAGTAGCTCAGGAAGCTGGTGTAGATTTTACTATGGCAGATATCGATAGACTGTCACGTAAAATCCCCCACATCTGCAAGATGTCACCGTCAACCCATGAGTGGCACATGGAAGACTTACATAATGCCGGCGGTATTATGAACATCATGGCTCAGCTAAAGAAAAATGGTCTAATTCATGAAGGTAGTAAGACTGTTTTAGGCATGTCCATTGGCGATCAGATTGACAAGTATGATCTAGAAAAGACTACAGATCCTGAAATCAAGAAATTCTACAGTGCTTGTGCTGGTGGTAAGTACAACATCGTTGCTTTCTCTCAGAACAACACAACAGATAAGTTGGATACTGATAGAGCAAACGGCTGTATCCATGACTTTGAGCATGCATATTCAAAGGATGGCGGTCTAGCTGTTCTATACGGTAATCTAGCAATCAACGGCTGTATCGTAAAAACAGCAGGTGTTGATAAGTCAATTCTTAAGTTTGTTGGCCCTGCTCGTATCTTTGAGAGCCAGGAAGCTGGTGTTGATGGTATTTTAGGTGGCAAGGTAAAGGCTGGTGACGTTGTAATTATTCGTTACGAAGGCCCACGTGGAGGCCCTGGTATGCAGGAGATGTTATACCCAACTTCTTACATTAAGTCAGTAGGCTTAGGTAAAGAGTGCGCTCTAGTAACTGATGGTCGTTTCTCAGGTGGTTCATCTGGTTTATCAATTGGTCACGTATCACCAGAAGCAGCAAACGGCGGTAACATTGGTCTTCTAGAAGAGAATGATCTAATTGAAATTGATATTCCAAACCGTACCATCAGAATGGCTGTTAGCGATGAAGAATTAGCTAAGAGAAGAAAAACTATGGAAGCTAAGGGCAAGGACGCATGGCAGCCTGTAGGCAGAGATAGAGAAATTTCATTTGCTCTAAAGGCCTTCGGTAAACTAGCTTCTAGTGCTGACAAGGGTGGCGTCCGTGATCGTAGTAAATTAGAGGGACTATAAGATGGCTGAAAAACAGTTAGATTCTCAAGCATATCTTAAGAAGATCCTGCTAGCTAGAATTTATGATCTTGTAAAGGTGACCCCTTTACAAAATCTTGAGAACTTATCTTCAAGATTAGGTGTAAACGTACTTTTAAAGCGTGAAGACTACCAAAAGATCCACTCATTTAAGTTACGTGGAGCGTACCATAAGATTAAGAATTTAGATGAGAATCAGTTAAAGGCTGGTATTGTTACAGCATCAGCTGGTAATCATGCACAAGGCGTAGCTTTATCAGCAAAAAAACTAGGTATTAAAGCTGTTATTGTTATGCCTACAACTACTCCAGATTTAAAAATCGATGCCGTAAGAAATTTTGGCGCTGAAGTAGTGCTATACGGTGATAGTTTTAATGAGTCATATGACTATGCTCAGCAATTATCAAAGAAGAAGGGATTAACCATGATCCCTCCTTATGATGATCCAGATGTGATTGCAGGTCAGGGAACTATTGCACATGAGTTAATCGGTCAGTGTGACAATATCGATACTATCTACGTTCAGATCGGTGGCGGTGGACTAGCAGCTGGTATTGCAGTTTACATTAAGTCTCTTTTACCTCACGTAAAGGTTATTGGTGTTGAGGCTGAGGGCAGTGCTTGTATGAAAGCTGCTTTAAAAGCCGGTAAACCTGTTGATATTGGTTATGTATCTCACTTTGCTGATGGTGTTGCAGTAAGCAAGGCTGGTACTGAGACCTTCAGAGTATTAAGCAAGTACCTAGACGACATCGTAACTTGTTCAAATGATGAAATTTGCGCTGCTATGAAAGATATATTTGATGATACTCGTGCTATTGCAGAGCCTAGTGGCGCTTTATCCTTAGCAGGTCTTAAGAAATATGTAAGAGAGAACAACATCAAATCAGGCAATCATATTGCAATCCTGTCAGGTGCCAATGTTAAGTTCCATACATTACGTATGGTAGCTGAGCGTTGTGATGTAGGTGAGATGTCAGAAGGTATCTTATCTGTTGAAATTCCAGAAAAGAGTGGTTCTTTCTTAGACTTCACTAAGAGCATTGGAGACAGAGTTGTAACCGAGTTTAGTTACCGTTATAACAACTCAGACAGAGCAAGAGTGTTTGCTTCAGTTGAGTTGACAGAAGGCAAGAAAGAACTAAACGAGATCTGCAAGTCATTAAAGAAGAATGGCTACTTAGTAACCGACTTAACAGATGATTCTTTAGCGAAGGATCACTTACGTTATATGGTAGGTGGACATCCTTCAACAAAACTTAACGAAAAACTGTATTTGTTTGAGTTCCCTGCAACTTCAAATGCTCTATTGCGCTTCTTGGAGACTTTAGGTAATTCATATAACATTACCTTGTTCCACTTCAGAATTACAGGTTTAGAGTTCTGCTCTGTACTGTGTGGTTTTGATGTAACCGGTAAGGAAGAGGGAATCAATGAGGTTATCAAGTCATTTGGTTACCCTGTTGAGGAAGTAACCTCAAATACAGCTTATCAGCAGTTAATTAAGTAATGAAAAAGGCTTTAGCGTTATCAGTATTGATGTTCTCAGCGGTAGTATCAGCCGCTGAGTCGGATTATGATGAGTTTATTACCAACAACTCTGTTACCTATGAGAAAACAGATGGTAATGGTCAAGCATCGCTGTCTATAGTAAATCCAGTAGTAAACCTTTCGACAACAAAGGATTACGCTCAATACATCATGGACAGTTATCAAGGTTGGGATTTAAAACCTGTCATCGATCTTAGAGGTTTTTCTTTTAAGTTTGTAGATAATGCACCTTGTTCAGGACTTGTAACCTATTTTGATGGAAGAGCTTACCTTTTATTCAAAGCCTGTGGAAAAGTATCTGAAGCTGATTTAAAGACCCTGTTTAATCGAGCTAATCAGAAACTAAAGCTTGAAGAGACTTTGAAAAAACAGTCTAGGGCACAATTGTACTAGCACGAGGAAAGGTCAGATAATAAAACGCTACTTCAGAGATTGTTTCTTTGTTACTTTGAAGTAGCGTTTTTTGTTTTTCAGAAATGATTATTTACTTACTAATGCTAAGCTCTTTTCCTCAGAATAAAGAGAATTAGCTCGAGCAAAATACTCTGTAGCTTCAGGATAATTCTGAAGGCCAGTTAAGATGGTTCCAACCCTAATATAGAGATCTGGATTTTGCTCTATTGATAAAGCTTGTTTATAGTCTGCTAAAGCATCTCTTAGAAGACCTGATTTGTACTCAAGGTTTGCCATTGCTTTTAAAAGAGGCAGGTTAACTTGAGTAGTGATCATGTTTTTAGCAGCATATTTCTTTAATGATACTAAAACATCAGGAATTGCAATTTCCCATGTTGAAACGCTATCTAAGAAGAAAGGATCAGGATCTTGCTTTAATAAAGACAAAGACAATGTTTTGGCGTGGTTTACATCACCTAACTTAATCATTTTATAGATGAAAGCGCTGATGATCTTTGGCTCTTTCTTGTCGTATTTAGTTAAGTCTTTAAAGCAATTATCCACCTCATCAATTGTTGATGCCTTAGATAATTTTTCCTGTATATTCTTTAAATAGTACTTTCTTGCTTCTTCGTCTGATAAGACTTTGTTATTAACTAATTCCTTAGACATAGCAACAATTTTGTCTGTAAGACCTAATTCGCTATAGCATTTTACGAACATGCGTAAAACAGAAGCGTTGGAGATATTGCCTTTTGTAGCTTCAAGGAATTCTAGTGAAGCCTTAGGATTTCCAATATCTAAGTTTAATCTTGCTCTGATAACCTCAGCTGCTAATTTTACGTTTTTACCTCTTTTTTCAGCTTCGTCTAAGGCTTGCCTGGTATAGTCATACAAACCAATATGGAACGCACATTGGGCAGCTGTTAAAAGAGATTTTTCAGACATCTTTTTGATGGAGTTGATGTGTTTGAAAAGAGATAAAGCCTTTTCATATTCACCTTGTTCAAAGTAGATCTCTGCTTCATCCTGCTGAGATAACTTTTTCTTGTTGGCTCTAAGTTTAAAAGCTCTTAAAGTACCTTTGGGAACGAGATAGATTTTCTTTAAAATTGCATATACAGCAAAGATTATGAAAACACTCAAAATGTAAATCACAATAGCTGTTGTGATTGAAGTTTCAATAATCTTTGAATTGGTTGCAATATGTACAAAGCCTTGGCTATCAGCAAGCAAAGGCCCTAAGATAACAGCTAGGCTAGTAAATAAGATGACTAAGATTAGTTTAATCATTTTGTCCGTCCTTTAGCTGTTTCTTTTGTGTTTCATAGAGATTGAACTTTTCTTGAGCTAAAGAGTTAAATAACTTGATACAAGATAATTGTTGTGGCTTATCAAGCTTTATCTTAAGCTCTGCTAGTTCATCTAGTGATTTTAGGTTGTTTTGTACAATCTCGTTGCTAACATCAAAGTATGACCTAATATGGTCTTGGATCTCCCTGATGTTGTGGTTAAAGCTCTCCTCATCATGATTGAATACAGCTACTTTTGATAATAAAAGTTCTGTCTTGATGTTTTTTAGGAGGATCTTAGTCTGATCAGGAGACAGAAATTGGTTTACTACAGAATCTTCTCTTCTTCTAACTTCAATGAAGCGTGAAGAGAATTCTTTTACAGATGTCCACAGATTTTGTTTCCAATCTTTTACTTGATCTGAAGGTTCATTTACTTTTTTGAAAGCATCCTTTGAATTGGCACTTAAGAATTCATTTAAAGGCATATTGTCAGTATTATTATAAATACTGTCTAATTTTAAGAAGATACCTGTAACATCGATAGCAGGCAGGTTTTGGAGATCAATAGTATCTTGAATAATAGCTTCTCTGATTGCATTTACCTTTGGATCGTCAATCTTTACAAGTAGAAGATCGGCTTGTTTTAAATTGAAAAGTGCAGATTGAATATTGTCAGAGAATGACAGAATATTCTGTGCATTTGAAACTAAGAAATAACTTTGTGCAATAAACCAATCATAAGGATTTCTGTCTTCATAATTGTTTAATCTGATATTGATCTTATCTGTATTTACAACGGCAGCATCAATCTTTTCCTGCAAAGCTTCTTCATTGTTCTTAAGAACATTGTTCTGAGATCTTAAATCGGCGTTCTGAGAAAAAAGAATATCTGCTCTTTTGTCTTTTTCTAAGATATCTGTATATACAGAGTTAATCTTGTTCTGAGTGTTTAAAACATTCTGTTCAGTAGCTTTTAGTGCATTTGTAATGATTTCAAGATCGTCGTACTTGTGTTTATCAAACTGATAAGCCCCATACGCTCCACCTATGATAGTCAGAACTAAAATGGTTGCAAGTGCATTAACTTTGAATTTAAGAGCTTTAATCTGAGAGTCATTGCCTTGAGAAGAGGTAAAGTTCTGCTCTTTAGAATTTGCGTTTGTATTATTCTGCATACTTTTATCTTTGTTAAATTCTGCGCTGTTATCTGCTAGTTTTTTATTAGATAACTCAATTTTCTCTTGGGGAGTTTTTTTTCTAGTTTTTTCATCCTCAAGAAGTAATTCTGCTTGCTTATGAATTGCTTTTGTTTCTTCTTCTAGCTTTAAACGTTGCTGTTCTTCACTAGTAGTGTCTAGACTTTTTTCTTTTTGAACTTCTTTAGAAGCTTCGTTTGAATTCTTGTCTATCTTTTGCTTCATACTCATATCTCGCATACATACAATCATGCCTATCATAACACGGATAAAACTATCTCAATGATTTTGCTAGCATATATGATTAAAGTTACCTGTCACAGATCACTATTTGAACAATTTATTTGAATATAGTTATCGCGGATATGGTAATTACGCTTATAAACGGTCTGCATCTGATAGAAATGCTCTTTTATTGGAATAGCCTTTTATAAAATATAAATTAAATGAAAGGTGGTATAATTTCATAGTTTTCAGACCACAACAATCTTCATACCTAATATATGGATAAAGCTAATTTTGAACTCCGATTAAGTAAATGTGAAGCCCTAAATCAAGAACGAATAAAAAGGGCTCTACAAATCATGAAGAACGATGTGGTCAACGTTCTGAATGTTCTTCCTGTACTGCTCCATTACAACAGTCCAAATTTACCAGGTTACAGATCAAGTTCAGTTCCTTTTGGAATAGACAGGTTTACACCTACTGAGTATCAACGCCGTTATCTTATAGATCACGGAATTGATCCTGATACTAAAGAAGAAAAACATTATCCAATCTATGCCCTTTATGCGATGGGTAGTACCTCTTCTATTGCTCAAGGCCAGAATTCAGATCTAGATATCTGGGTATGTGTAAGTAAAAATACACCTTCTGAAGAGATAAGACTCCTTGCTGAAAAATGTCATTTCTTATCCTCTTTTGCTAAGACTTTAGGCGCAGATGTTAATTTGTTTGTAACTCCAGAAGACAAGTTTTTAAGTGGTGAACACGGAAACATGGACACAGAAGACTGTGGTTCTGCACAGAGTTTGTTCCTATTAGATGAATTTTACCGTTCTTCAATTAGACTTTGTGGCAGAAATCTAGCTTGGTTCATGATAAGTGAAGAGGATGAAAACCAAAACTATGCTAAGTTTTTAGCCGAATTTTATGAAAGTCCTTTTGTGGATAAAGATGCATGGTTTGATTTTGGCTCTGTCGCAAAATGCTCACCTGTTGAGTATTTTGGTTCAGGTTTATGGCTTGTCTATAAAGGAATTGATCATCCCTTAAAAGCAGTATTAAAAATTCTGCTAATGGAAGCATACGCAGATGAATATCCAAACACCAGACTGCTTTCAATGGAATTAAAAAGTGCTGTATATAAGGGTTCTAAATACAGTATTCGACAAGATGCTTACTATTTGATGTATAGAAAAGTATCCAGATATTTAAAAAGAAAAGGAGATGCATCTAGACTAAAACTTGCAAGATTTTGTTTTTATATAAAGATTCAACAATCAATAGTTCATATCTCAAAGGGTAAACTCCGTGAACACAGAGAACGCTTCATAAGAAGATTAAGTTTGCTTTGGGGCTGGAGTAGAGCCTACTGCAATCATATTAGTAATATTGAGCAATGGCATATAGAAAACTCAAAAAAAGCTCAACAGGATTTATTTTCATCTCTTTTAGAAAGTTATAGAACCTTACTAAGGTTCTCAGTTGAAAATAAAATTGAGTACGCCATTACATCTGATGACGCAGGTGTTCTGTCTAGAAAAATTTATGCAGCATTTGATAGATATCCAGGCAAGATCTTAATAGCGAGCAAGGAATTTATTCATCAGCAAGAAGAAAATACCATTACTTTCGTAAAACCTTCAAAGCACAGCATTTGCAGAAAAGGCTGGCATATTTTCCCAACTGCAATTGATAGCTTGTCTTTGCTATCAACCAAAGCTGTTTATATAGCTCCTAGAGCTGTAGAAGTTGTGGCTTGGGCTACCTTTAATAATCTACTAACAAGCAGAAGTAAAGTTTACGTGTCTAACAAAGATGGCTATCTGACCTCTGACAAGATTAAACAACTATCATATGACATGTCTTTATTTTTTAAAAATCGCAGTCAGTTAGAAGTGTCAGAAGCAGATTTGCAAAAGCCAAGAAAGGTTCTAAAAAGTATGCTTTTGATAAATCTCGAGAACGATATAACTCAAGAGTTGTTAATTTCCCCATCAGACATTGAAATTGGTTCATCTCTGTCCTGTGGCAGACAAAAAATGTGTTTAGTAGGATCTGTTGATTTAGTCTGTCTGAATTCATGGGGGGAAATTAACTGTATCTCATATCCTGATGGAGAATTAGGTTTAGTTGAAGCTTTGTCATCTGTTATCAGAATCCACACTGGACTCTTTTCAAATCAGCCTCATGAATACAGTTCTGTCTTGAAAGTTCTGTCTTATTCAAAAGCTCACAGCGATCTAATCAGATTCGACCTAGAAGCAACCATTAGAGGTATTTTTGCTTGTCTTGGAGATTATGAGTCTAGTTACGTATTCAATGTAGGTCATAATACTTACGAGTCTATGGTCAATGAAGAGGGGGCTTTGTCTTTAATTAGGCATTCCACTTTTAGAACATCAGATGATGATGTGACAGTACTATCTCGTTTTGGAATGAGACCTGAATTTGCCCTACAAGTGCCAACGCAAGTTGAAAAATGCGCATCAGCAGGTATTGTTCAGTACTTTTTTAAGAAAAACGGTACTTCATGGGATATTTATATCGTAAATGAAAGAAATGAAGTAAAAATATTTCATAATTTTTCTGGTTCAAGATCAAAGCTTGTAAACGCAATTAACAGATTTTATACACAAAACACTGAATCAGATGTTGCTAACAGCAATTTGAACTTTAATTTGCCTCAGTATTTTGTTTTATCAGAAGATGAAATTTCTATTCACCCATTTACGATTATGAATGCAGGATCTTCATAACGGTGCAAAATCTTTAACTAGTTAGATTTGCAATTAATGCATAATGATATTTTGATATACTCATTCAAACTTTAAATATTTTTGTAGGACAGAAAATTGAAAAAGCTTATTTCTGCATTTGCTGTTTTTATCGCCTTATGTGAGCTTTCAGGTTGTGGCATTAAAGGAAAATTATATATTGAACCTGAATATACCCAACTAGAGGATGAAGAAAGTTCTTCTGAGCAAAACTCAAATAAATCTTCTAAGTCAGATGAGCAGTCTGAAGAAGAATCAAAGAAATAGGTATTACTTTTACAGATCAATTTAAAAAATTGTGTTTATACAATAGGCTGTAAACACAGTTTGTAATGGAAGGAAAACATGGATTATTTTAATTTTAAAGGCCCTGATTTATACGCTGAAGAAATTAAGGCTACCGATTTAGCAAAAGAGTACGGCACTCCTTTATATGTTTATTCAAAGGCAACTTTACACAGACACATGAATGCTTTTGAGGATTCTTTAAAAGATAAAAAGCATTTAGTTTGCTTTGCTGTAAAAGCATGTTCAAATCTTGCTGTTATCCATGAAATGGCAAAGTTAGGGGCAGGTTTTGATATCGTATCAGAAGGCGAGTTACGTAGAGTAATCGCTGCAGGCGGTGATCCAAAGAAAGTTGTATTCTCTGGAGTTGGCAAGTCAGAACAGGAACTTGAATTTGCTTTATCTCAAGGCATTAGCTGTTTAAACATTGAGTCTGCTCAAGAGATTGATACTGTTATCAAAGTAGCCAAAAAGTTAAATGTTGTAGCTCCTGTTGCTCTAAGAGTAAATCCAGGTGTTGATGCTAAGACTCACCCTTCTATTTCAACAGGTCTTAAAAACAATAAATTTGGTGTCAGCGAAGAGATTGCTTTTGATCTTTATAAGAAGATGTCAAAAGAGCCTTGCTTAAAGGTTTCAGGTATTGATTGCCATATTGGTTCTCAGATGACATCAGGTATGCCAATCATTGAAGCTACAGATAAAATCATTTCTTTATACAAAAAGCTACTTGCTGAAGGTATTAAAGTAGATCATATTGATATGGGTGGCGGTTTAGGTGTTACTTATGATAACGAAACCCCTCCTACTCCAAGTGAGTATTGCGCTCCAATTTTAGAAAGATTAAAAGATCTAGATGTTTCAATCTATATCGAGCCTGGTCGTGCTATGGTTGCAAATGCATGTATCCTTTTAGCTAAAGTTCAATACCAAAAAGATAACGGTGATAAGCACTTTATCATTACCGATACAGGCATGAACGATATGATTAGACCTGCTTTATATGGTTCATGGATGACTATTATTAACACTACCGTTCATCCTGATGGAGAAGCTGTAAAGTCTGATGTTGTAGGTCCTATCTGTGAGAGTGATGATTTCTTAGGAAAAGATAGAAAGCTGAATGTTAGAAATGGAGACATCTTGGCTGTGCGTGGAGCTGGCGCATATGGCTCTTCAATGTCTTCAACCTACAATACAAGACGTTTACCATGTGAAGTAATGGTAGATGGTGATAAGTCATATGTTATCAAGAAGCGTCAGTCATACGAAGATATCTGGAAGGACGAGATTATCCTAGGATAATAAAATGATTTTAAAGTTTACAAAAATGCATGGTTTGGGTAACGATTTTATGGTCGTTGACGGAGTTACCCAAAAGGTATTTTTTTCACAAGAACTTATTAAAAAATTAGCTGATAGACATTTTGGAATTGGTTTTGACCAGTTGCTACTGGTTGAACCACCTTTTGATCCTGAGGTTGATTTTCACTACAGAATCTTTAATGCAGATGGCTCTGAAGTTCAAATGTGTGGTAACGGAGCTCGTTGCTTTGTAAGATTTGTAGTAGATCATAATCTGACTAATAAGAGAGATATTAAGGTAAGTACAGTATCTGGTGTTTTAAGATTAAAACTTAATGACGATGATACTGTAACTGTAAATATGGGAGCTCCAGAGTTTGAACCTTGTAAGATCCCTTTTAATGCACCTGCAAGAGCTGATTCTTACAAGATAACTTTGTCAGATGGAACAGAGTTTTCTCATGGATCAGTATCCATGGGTAATCCACATGCTGTTTTCTTCTTTGATGATGTAAAAACAGCCCCTGTAGAAAAGTACGGTAAAGAGCTTGAGTGCCATAAGAATTTTCCTGAAAAAGTAAATGTTGGTTTTGCTCAGGTTGTTAATAATCACTCTTTAAATCTAAGAGTATTTGAGCGCGGTTGTGGAGAAACTCTTGCCTGTGGAACAGGAGCTTGTGCAGCTGCCGTTGTTGCGATTACACAAGGTCGAGTAACCTCTCCTGTGAATGTAACTTTACCTGGTGGAACCTTGAGAATTTCATGGGATGGTGGCAAATCTCCTGTAATGATGTCAGGTCCTGCTCAAAGAGTATTTGAAGGCACAGTAGTTATTTAAGCCAAAAACTACGGCTTTTAGGTGAATAACATGCTTTCTGATGATGTTTATCGTTTTATTGATCATCTTCGTTACGAGAAGCGAGCTAGTATTCATACCATAAGTTCATACAGCAACGTGCTAAAAAGAGCAGTTACTGTACTAGAGCGTGAATTTGATAATATAAAGTCATGGCAGTCTGTAGGTCTTGAGCAAATGCGAGCCATACAGCGTGACTTTAATTTCAATGATGAGAATATAAAGCAGTCTAATAACTCTGTTGCCCACGATCTTTACGCCTTAAGTTCCTTTTTTAAATATCTAATAAAGCAAGGGGAACTTTCTGATAATCCTTGTTCTCTAATTAAAGCTCCAAAAGTAAAGCGTCACCTTCCAAAAATCTTAACTTTAAATGAAATTGATGTTCTTTTAGATTACGAGCCAAAAGATGTGTTTGAACAAAGGGATAGTGCTATCGCTGAGTTGTTGTTTTCATCTGGATTACGTGTTTCTGAGTTAGTTGGACTTGATTTAAAAGATTTGAATTATGAAACTAGAGAAATCAGGGTACTAGGTAAGGGAAGCAAATACAGAATTGTGCCTGTAGGCGAAAAAGCTTTAGATAAAATCTCAAATTATTTAAAGATAAGAGACGAGTTCAAACCTTCAGAAGATGCTCTATTTTTAAATAAATACGGTAGACGTCTTACTACAAGGGCAGTAGAACAGAATCTTGATAAACTGTCTGTAAAAGCTGGTGTGCAGACCCATTTGAACCCTCATAAATTAAGACATTCATTCGCAACAGAGTTGTTACAAGGTGGCGCAGATCTGCGTTCGGTTCAAGAAATGTTAGGTCATGCAAGTTTAGCTGCAACACAGGTTTATACTCATTTAGACTTCGAACACTTAAAGAGTGTATACAACAAAGCTCACCCTCTAGCTAATAGGAAGAAAAATTGAAATTCTATAAACAAATAGATCTTAGCAAGATAAAGGTACTGTCTTTTGATTTAGATAATACGATTTATGATTGTCAGTCTGTATTAACTAGAGCAGAAAACTGGTTCACAACCTACTTGTGTGATCGTTACGGACTAGGTGGAAAATATCAAAGTTATGACTACTGGGCAAATGTAAAATCAAAAGTTCTACATGAGGATATGTCCTTAGAGGATGATATAACTTTATTAAGAGCTCAAAGTTTAGTTGTTGCCTTTAAAGAAATAGGTATCCCTTTAAAAGGGGGACTTGAAGAAGCAAGAGATCTTGTAAAGCTGTTTGTAAAAAAAAGATCAGAGGGTGTTGTCTCTGGTGAAGTAAGAACTCTGATGAGTGATCTAAAATCTAAATATCCACTAATCTCGGTATCTAATGGAAACCTTGATGCTAAACAGCTAGAAGTATCCTCTTATTTTGAGACCGATTTAAGACCTGTTCGTTTTAAGTTTCACAGAAAACCACATCAGGATTTGTTTATCGAATGCGCAAATTTTAAACAAGTACAACCTTGTGAAATTCTGCACATTGGAGATGATCCTTATACAGATGTATTCGGTGCAGTAAGTTCTGGATGTAAATGTGTATGGTTACGCAAAGGATATACCGGTATTTCTCCTGATGAACAGTTTTTAAGAGTCTTACCTGATATTGAAATAGACAACATTCTAGAGTTAAGTCAGTTACTTTTGTAAAAGGTAAATGTTAAACCTCAAAATAGGCTGTATCTAAAGCTGTTAGTCAAGATAGCTTTTAAGAGTAATTCTTCTACTAATCACAAATTTGTTTTCTGCTATAATCCACGCAGCCTTTATTCTTAAAACTCATAAATTCCAGCGGAGATTTTTATGGACGAGCTTGATGAGCTAGGAAATCCTTCTGTAAGCAATGAAATTCTAGAAAATTTAAATGATTCTCAAAAAGAAGCTGTAAGTGCTCCTTTGTCAAATATGCTAGTTATTGCAGGCGCTGGAACTGGAAAAACTAGAGTTTTAGTCTCAAGAATTGCTTATTTAATCAAGCACTACATGATCGAACCTCGCAATATTCTTGCTGTTACTTTCACCAATAAAGCAGCAGGTGAAATGCGAGAGAGAATTGGCCTATTTGTAGGTGAGTTTTTACAGCGCCAGCTTTGGGCAAGTACCTTCCACTCAATTTGTTTACGTCTGTTAAGAGCTTATGCAAAACAGGCTGGTTTAGAGCCTAATTTTACTGTCCTTGATACAGACAGTCAGACAACTTTAACTAAGCGAATAATGAAAGAGCTTAATATTGATGTTAAAGAATTCAAACCAAGTGAAGCTGTATCAAAAATCAGTAAACTAAAAGAAGATGGAATTCGTGCTGATGATTACATCAAGAGAGGAAGGATCTTTGGTGAATCTCAGTATGAAAATATGTGCAAAATCTACTCATCATACGAAAAGATCTGCAATGATGAAAACTCTGTGGATTTTAGTGAATTGTTGTTAAGAACAGTTGAGCTTTTAGAGAGCAATGACGAGATTAGAGCTTTACAGAATCGTAGATTCAAAGAAATCTTAGTAGATGAGTTTCAGGACACCAATTCAATTCAGTATAAATTCTTAAAACTGATGGCTGGTAAAAACTCGCATGTTATGGTTGTAGGTGACGATGATCAGTCAATTTATGGCTGGCGTGGAGCTGATTACACCAATATGCATAAGTTTTTAAAAGACTTTGATGATGTTCATGAAATTCTATTAGCTTTAAATTACCGCTCTAGTCAGAAAATTCTTGATATGGCAAATACTCTTATTGCTGAAAATTCTGACAGATTGATGGAAAAAGTTTTAAAAGGGAATATCGGACAAGGCGATGATGTTTCAATTTTAAATTGCTCAAATAATAACTGTGAAGCTTCAACTGTAGTGCAGTTGATTGCCAAATTGCATGAAGCAGGGGAGAAATTCCAAGACATGGCAATTCTTTACAGAAACAACTACCTGTCTTTAGGTTTTGAGCAAAACCTCTCTATGAAACATATACCTTTTGTAATTTATGGAGGACAACGCTTCTTTGAACGTGCTGAGATTCTTGATACCTTAGCTTATCTAAGACTGCTGATTAACGAAAATGATGACACTGCGGCCCTTAGAATTATTAACGTTCCATCAAGAAAGTTAGGTCCTAAGGTTGTAGCTGACTTAAGGTCAATTGGCAGGGAAAGAAACTGCTCTATGTTACAAGCAATACGTCTGTTAGAAGCTTATTCAAAGCAAGAGGGCGCAGACAAAGCTTTAGTTTCTTTGTACAAGAAAGTAACACCTTTTTATAATTTAATTTTACAGATGAAAGAAAAGAAAGCAAATTCTCCTCTTAATGAATTAGTAGATTACGTTATCAATGCATCAGGTTTGCATGAAATGTACGCCTTAAAAGATGCAAAGGAAGGCAAGACTGGTGAAGAAAATTCCAGAGTCTCAAACTTGGGTGTACTAGTTTCAAACGTAAAAGAGTTTGAAGCTTCGATGCAGGCACAAGCTGAAAAGGCATCATCTGATGAAGAAGCAAAAGATATAAACGCAGATAATGTAGAAGATAGCGCAAGTGGAGAGACAGCCTCTAATGTTCTAGAAGATCCTTTATTAACTTATCTATCAAACATTACTTTAGTAAGTACCTCTGAATTAGATGAGGATGGTTCTAGCTCTACAGAGTGTGATGCTGTAAATATGATGACTATCCACTCATCAAAGGGATTGGAATTTAAGCATGTATTTTTAGTTGGATTTGAGAATACTATCCTACCTTCCCAAAGATCTGTAGATATTGGTTCTGATAAATCAATTTCAGAAGAAAGACGTTTGGCTTATGTAGGCATTACAAGAGCAAAAGAAGATCTTTATATTAGTTATGCTCAGAATAGGAGTATGTTTGGAAACATCGTTCCTACTGGAGCAAGTCAATTTTTAAGACAAATTGTAAGATCATACAATGCAGTAAAAAAAGAAGAGAGACCGTTTAAGATCATTCCGATTGCTTCACAGCGATATTAAGCTAAGAGAGTAATCCTAAACAAGCGAGTAGTTTCCAACAGCTACTCGCTTTAACATTATTCATGAATTTCGATGGGAAGATTGTCAGGATCTCTAAAGAAAGTCATGGCCTTATGTGTATAGTCATCCATCCTAACAGGTTCACACTCAATTCCTAATTTATTAAGCTCTTCAACCGTATCATTGACGCATTCTACTTTAAATGCAAGGTGACGAAGTCCTAACGCTTCAGGATTAGAAACTCGTTTTGGTGCATTTTTGACAATAAATAGCTCGATTTCGCTGTCACCACATTTAAGATCAATCTTGTAGTCTTGCTTAGCAGACCGGTAATTTTCTCTTACTATTTCAAACCCTAATTTCTTTACATAGAACTCTTTTGACTTGTTGTAGTCCGAGCCGATGATAGCAATATGGTGAATTTTGTTAAACATCTTTGAGTGATTCCCTAGCAAATATCTTTGTTAAAAATAATAAAATGCAACCAAATTTGTGATAATATTATCACACGACGTGTCTGTCGTGCGATCACATGGATCTTGAAGTGTTTTCTACACTGGAATTTCCTTTTTAATTTTTTTAGAGAATCTAATCTTATACTGTATTCCCCATGCAGTAAGTTTGTTAATTTAGTCTATGAATCTTACCGAACTTAAAAATACGCCTGTTGCACAATTAGTTCAAATGTGTGAACAGAACGGCATCGAGAACGTAGCCCGTTTAAGCAAAAAAGAAATTATCTTCCAATTATTAAAATTTTCTTCAAAGAATGGTGAAGACATCTACGGTGAAGGTGTCATCGAAATTTTACCTGACGGCTTTGGCTTTTTAAGAAGTGCAGATAGCTCTTATTTAGCTGGTCCTGATGATATTTATGTATCTCCAAGTCAAGTAAGACGTTTTAATTTAAGAACTGGTGATTCGATTTCAGGAAAAATTCGACCACCAAAAGAGGGTGAAAGATACTTCGCATTATTAAAAGTTGATGCTGTCAACTTCGACGATCCAGAAAATTCACGCCACAAGATCCTTTTCGAAAATCTTACTCCTTTATTCCCTCAGGAAAGAATGCGCCTAGAGCTTGGCAATGGTTCACAAGAAGATTTAACCGCAAGAGTTATCGATCTTGTAGCTCCAGTAGGTAAAGGTCAACGTGGTCTTATCGTAGCTCCTCCAAAAGCAGGTAAAACCATGCTTTTACAGAATGTAGCTCACTCAATTTCAAGTAAATATCCTGAATGTACATTGATTGTTCTACTGATTGATGAGCGTCCTGAAGAAGTTACCGAAATGCAACGTATGGTTAAAGGAGAAGTTGTTGCTTCTACTTTCGATGAGCCTGCTGCTCGTCACGTTCAGGTTGCAGAAATGGTAATTGAAAAAGCTAAGCGTTTAGTTGAGCACAAGCATGATGTTGTGATCTTAATGGATTCTATTACCCGTTTAGCTCGTGCATACAACACTGTAGTGCCTTCATCTGGTAAAGTATTAACAGGTGGTGTTGATGCTAACGCTCTGCAGAGACCAAAGAGATTATTTGGTGCAGCTAGAAATGTTGAAGAAGGTGGTTCTTTAACCATTATTGCAACAGCTCTTATCGATACAGGTTCAAAGATGGATGAAGTTATTTACGAAGAGTTCAAAGGAACTGGTAATATGGAACTTCATTTATCAAGAAAGATCTCTGAGAAGAGAGTATATCCTGCTATTGATGTTACAAGATCTGGTACAAGACGTGAAGAACTCATCACTAGTGCTGATGAACTTCAGAAGATGTGGATCTTACGTAAGTTCTTACATCCTATGGGTGAAATCGAAGCTACTGAATTTTTAATTGATAAGCTAAAGATGACAAAGACTAATGAAGAGTTCTTTACAGCTATGGCAAGATCAAAATAAGTAAAACAAAATGTCTGACCTGTTGAGGTCAGACAAAATAAAGCTCTGTGAAGTGATATTTCAGAGCTTTATATTTGGGGATTAAATCTTAGTTTGTTACTAAATTAAGTTCTTAATTGCTTCATGGATCCTAGTAGCAATATAAGGATTGTTCATCGTATACAGATGAATTCCATCAATACCTTGAGTGATTAAATCAACTATCTGATCAATTGCATAAGCAATACCGGCATCACGAAGAGCCTCTGGATTATCTTCATATTTACTCATGATCTTAGTGAACTTAGCAGGTAACTCAACTCCACATAAAGTCACAATTCTTTCGATTTGCTTTTTATTTGCCACAGGCATAATACCTGCCTGAATAGGTACCTTGATACCTACTAGATCACATCTTTCTTTAAAACGGTAGAAACTATCATTGTTAAAGAATAATTGAGTGATAAGCTGACTTGCTCCTGCGTCCACCTTTTCTTTAAGGTGTTTTACATCATCGACAATATTGTGTGCTTCAATGTGACCTTCAGGGTAACAAGCTGCAATAATATTTACCTTATCTCCATATTTTCCTTTGATGTAAGAGATTAAGTCCACAGCATGCTCAAAGTCGCCTTTTTCAAGATCATCGCGCTCATCACCTCTTAAAGCTAAGATATTATTCACTCCCATAGGTAACAAGTTATCAATGATGTGCTCAACATCTGCCTTTTTAAGACCAATTCCTGCTAAATGAGCAACAGCAGTATATCCATAATTGTGAACTAGTCTGTCAGCAATGTTTGCTGTTGCGTTAATATTTGAAGATCCACCTGCACCGTAAGTAACGGAAATATAGTCAGGACGGATTTCCTTTAAGTTATCAAATGCACTGTAAATTGACTGTAAGGAAGATTCCCTCTTAGGAGGGAATACTTCTAGTGAGAATACAGTCTTATATTTAAAGAGATCTGCTGTATTCATTTCTTAATTCCTTTGCTGCATCAACAAGGTTCTTAAGACTTGGTTTTACTTCCTTATCCTGTCTAGTCTTTAGACCACAGTCTGGGTTTACCCATAACTTTTCAGGAGCAACTTTCTTAAGGATCTTCTCTAGAACAACCTTAATTTCTTCTTTTGAAGGAATTCTTGGTGAGTGAATGTCGTAAACACCAGGACCCACTTCAGTCTTGAAGTTGTTCTTCTTTAAAGAATCAAGAATTAACAGATCTGATCTTGAAGCCTCAAATGAGATTACATCTGCATCCATGTCATCAATAGCAGGGATGATGTCTGTAAACTCGCTATAGCACATGTGAGTGTGAATTTGAGTTGTGGCTTTAACACCAGAGTGAACCAATCTGAATGATGGAATTGCAAAGTCCAAATACTCGCTGTACCAATCACTCTTTCTTAGAGGTAATTTTTCTCTTAGAGCAGCCTCATCGATCTGAATGATCTTAATGCCTCTCTTTTCAAGATCTAAAACCTCGTCTCTTAAAGCTAGAGCTAACTGTAGTACGCTCTGCTTAATAGGAATATCTTCTCTTGGGAATGACCAGTTCAAGATAGTTACAGGACCGGTTAACATACCCTTTAATGGTTTATCGGTTATGCTTTGAGCATATACAGACCAATCTACGGTGATTGGATGAGCTCTTGAAATATCTCCCCAAATTACAGGTGGTCTTACACATCTTGTGCCATATGACTGAACCCAAGCTTTTTCAGTAAAGAGGTAGCCTTCTAAGTGCTGACCAAAATACTCAACCATGTCATTGCGCTCAAATTCACCATGAACTAGAACGTCAAGACCAAGATCTTCTTGTAGAGCAATGCATTCTGCAATCTTCTTTTTATTGAACTCGATATACTGCTCTTTTGAAATTTCACCTGTTCTGAAAGCCTTTCTGTTAGCTCTAACTTCAGCAGTTTGAGGGAAAGAACCAATTGTAGTAGTTGGGAAAAGCGGTAATTTAAACTCGTCTTTCTGAATCTTTTCTCTTTGAGCAAATTCAGGCTGTCTTACAAAATCTTTTGGTGTAATAGCTTTTACTCGAGCATCAACTGCTGCATTGAAAGCATTCCTATCTTCATTGAAGAGGGCAACATTTTGCTGATATTTTTCGTTGTTCTTGTAGTTTGCAGATGAAAAGATCTCATCAATTTCTTTTAACTCTGTTAACTTCTCTTTTGCAAAAGCAAAGTGTTTCTTGTACTTGTCTTCTAATTTAGTTTCATTTTCAACTGAGTAAGGCACGTGTAACAGAGAACAAGAGGTTGAAACTACGGTTTGAATTTCTTTTTCTTTTAAGGAATTTAAAATAGATAAAGTCTTTTCGTAGTTGTTTTTCCAAATATTCTTACCATTTACAACACCTGCGAATAACCTCTTCACAGGTGAGAAACCATGTTCTTTTACAAGGTCTAAGGTCTTTCTACCTTCAACAAAATCTAAACCGATACCATCGAAGTTCAATGTCTGCAACACTGTGTAGATGTCGCGAACATCACCAAAATATGTCTGTAATAAGATCTTGGTTTTCTCTTTCTTATTTAGAATAGCGCTATAAAGATCTTGGAATAATCTTAGGTCATTAGCGGTTAGATCATGTACCAAGTAAGGTTCATCAAACTGTACCCACTGAGTACCTAGGTTTATGAATTTCTTTAAAATCTCAGTATAAACTTTGATAAAATCCGCTTTTACATCAAGGATCCCTTTTTTACCTGTAAATCTAATTAACTTTAATAGGGTAAATGGACCTATCAGCACAGGTTTAGTCTCTATACCTAACTGTTTAGCTTCAGTGTATTCATCAAATGGTTTTGTTCCAACAAGTTCTATTTTTGTGTCGTCTTCAAATTCAGGTACGATGTAGTGATAGTTTGTGTTAAACCATTTCTTCATCGCTAAAGCTTTTACATTGCCTTTTTTACCCTGGTAACCGCGAGCAATAGCAAAGTATTTTTCAAGCTCACTTAGTTCTAATTCACGGTATCTCTTAGGAACTATGTTAAGTAAAACAGCCTGATCTAAGGTGTTATCGTAGAATGAGAAATCATTTGATGAAATGAATTCTATTCCTGCATTTTTCTGAGTTGTAAGGTGTTCTTTTCTTAACTCTTTAGCTAGAGCTTTAATTTCATCTTCTGTTTTCTCGCCTTTAAAGTAAGCTTCTAGTGCAAATTTTAATTCTCTTAAAGAGCCGATACGAGGGTAACCAATTACTGAAGTAGACATTTCATCTCCTAAAATTTAGAAAAAATAAAATATCTCTCTGCGAGATATGTGCTTGGCTTTAAAGGTAGATGAGGTCGTTTTGGGGAACTGTTCAAAAGAAGTTTCTCTGCTACGCCATTTTTAATCTTGTATCTTGAGTTTTATAAATATATTTTTAGTCGATACAATTTATAGATAAAATTCATATACATTTAAGCTTGTTAATTAGTCTATGAATCACTTGGTAATAAGTAAAATACTTATTTTGAATATTTGGATATTAAAAAAAACTATATCTTGAATGAAATTCAGAATAATACCTGAAATGTATAGAGTTTAATATTTTGCAGTAAGTTGTAGAAAGTTGTGTATAAAATCTTTTATGCATAAATAAAGAAGCCTAGAGCATTTTTACAAAATCTAGGCTTCAGTAGATTCTTATACAGATTTATTTTACTTCTGAAATGGCTTTTTTAACAGCTTTGGCAAGAAAATCTGCCATATTGTCGCCATTGTGAGCTAACATCTTAGGGAACATTGAAATTGGAGTTGCACCAGGGAAGGTGTTAATTTCATTGATAAGAATTCCATCTTCTTTTGATAGAAAGAAGTCAATTCTAGACAAATCTCTTAACTTCAAACCTACGAAAGCTCTTCTAGCTAAATCACGAATTTTTGCAATTTCTTCGCTTGTAAGATTTTCAGGTGTTACTGTGGTGATGGTTCCAGAATTTTTAGAGTATTTTTCTTCAAATGTGTAAAAAAGATTATCCGGAATGATAATCTCACCAGGATTTGTAATCTTTAACTCGCCATCAATCTCATAAGCTGCTACTTCAAGTTCTCTGTGAATGATGTTCTTTTCAATAATAACTTCGGTACTGTACTGGAATGCTTCAACAATGCTATCCCATACGTCGTCGCGTTTAGTTACATGATAGCAACCAACAGATGATCCCTGACTTGCTGCTTTTACGTAGATATCGTTATATTTGTCAAAGAACTCTAAAGCAACAGTCTTGTACTTTTCTGTTTTTAAAGGAATGATTGCATAAGGTGTGTTTGGAATACCAAGTGCATCAAAATATAGTTTTGTAGTGATCTTGTTAAAGCAGTATCTGCTAGCTTCAGCATCGCAGCCGATAAAAGGAATATTGTGAATATTTAAAAAAGACTGAATATCACCAGTTTCACCAGGAATTCCGTGAATGCAAGGAACAACACAATCTACTTTTACTTTTTTATCGCCGAATACAAAATCACCATCTGCGTCAAAGTATCCTGAGGTTTTTTCATCAAGCATAAACTGATGATTATGGATAACCACTTTGATTACGTTAAAGTCTTTAGTTAAATTTAATTGTTTTTCAATAAACTTTGCTGATAGCAATGAAATCTCGTGTTCAGAACCATCACCACCGCACATTAGCAGAATATTAGTGCTCATACTTAATCCATACTTCGTTCAAATTTGAAAATTTGTAACAATAATAAGACAGAAAAAATGTTATGTCCAAACAAAAATAAAGAAAAACAAAAGGAAAGGAAGTAAAGGAAAGGTAAAATTAAACCGGCACAAGAAAGTGCCGGATGAGAGATTAGTTTATTGAATTTTCGATAAAAGCTTTAAGCTCTGATTTAGGTAAAGCTCCTATCTGACGGTTTACGATTTCTCCGTCTTTAAATAGTAGCAAATTAGGAATACTCATTACTCCATACTTTGCTGCGTATGCTGAGTTTTTATCAATGTCTACTTTTACAAATTTAACATTGTCCATTTCATCAGCAAGTTCTTCAATAAAAGGACCGATCATTTTGCAAGGGCCACACCAGTTAGCCCAAAAGTCTACTAGTACAGGTTTATCAGAGTTGATCACTTCTGTTTCAAACTGATCATCGTTGATATGCAGAACTTTATCGCTCATAAATCCTCCAAAAATTAACTAGTTTTATACTAGCATGTATTAGATGATTATTTTGACTTAGATATTGAAATTAAATATCAAATCAGGCTTATTTGTCTTCAATTTTCTTGATTAAGAAGTTCAAAAGAACGCCATAAACAGGTAAGAAAATCATAAGATTTGCAGTGATTTTTACAAGATAATCAACAAATCCTATGCCAATCCAATGTTCAGCCATAAATGCATCGTTGGTGTGATAGAAAGCAATCGCAAAGAATGCGTAAGTATCAAGTAAATTACCAAAAATAGATGAGGCTGTAGGAGCAGGCCACCATTGTTTCATTCTTCTTAATCTTTGGAATACCATGATATCTGCAATTTGACCGATAAGATATGCTGACAGTGATGCTAAGGTAATTCTGAATACAAAATATGAGAATGAACTTAAAGAAGCGATACCTTGGAAAAGCCCATGCTCAAATAAAGAACCTATAAAATAGGAAAGAACGAGTCCTGGCATGGTTGCCATGAAGACAATTTTACGAGCTTTGTGCTGTCCAAATATTCTGACTGTAAGATCTGTAGACAGGAAAATAAAAGGATAGGTAAAAGTACCTAGAGTAGTGTTGATTCCAAAGATTGTTAAAGGGATCTGCACTGCATAGTTACTTATTACAAGTATAAAAACATGTATAAACCAAAGCTTTTTTAAAGGGAAAGAAAAATTATTCATAATATTTTCGTTTCAGGATAGTAAAAATAACAAGAGCCAAAGCAAGCGCAGTGGCTCACCTTTGTCAAAAGACAGTGTATTTTAGGTCTTTATGAGTTATTTTTCCATGTAAATTTTGAGTAAGTTTTTTACAAAATGAGTGGAACTGATACAATGAGCTATCTACATTAGGAAGTTAATATCATGTCTGATTCTTTACCTTTAGTACTCGTTGACGGTTCTTCATTTCTTTACAGAGCTTTTTTCGGTTCAAAGCAGAATTTTACAAACTCAAAAGGAATTCCAACTGCTGCAGCTTTAATCATTACCAGAATGTTGCAGGGACTTTTAAAGAAGTTTGAAGGCTCAAAGTTTATTGTGGTCTTTGATGCTAAGGAAAAATCTTTCAGACATCAGTTGTACCCTGAGTACAAAGCAACTCGCTCCAAGATGCCAGAGGCATTGGTACAGCAAGTGCCTTATGTTCAAACTATCGTTAAGGCATTGGGATTTCCTTTACTGTCAGTAGGTGGAGTTGAAGCTGATGATGTTTTAGGTTCTTATGCAAAAGAAGCCTCAAGACGTGGAATTAAAACTGTGATTTGTACCGGTGATAAAGATTTGTCACAGGTAGTAGATGACAATGTGATCCTCTACGACTCCATGAAAGATGTCTTTTATGATGCTAAAGCCGTTAAAGAAAAATTTGGAGTAGGACCTGAACTTATTATTGACTACCTTGCCTTAAAGGGTGACGACTCTGATAACATTCCAGGTATGAAAGGTGCTGGTGAGAAAACAGCTATTTGTCTTTTAAACGAAATCGGTGGCGTTGAGGAGATCTTAAAGCACATAGATAAGATCGCTTCATTAGAGTTTAGAGGTGCTAAGACCTTCGCTCCTAAATATATTGATGCTATTGATAAAATCAGACTGTCCTACAAGCTTGCAACAATTAAGACTGATGTAGAGTTGCCTTTAGCCATTGATGAGGTTCCTCTTCCACAAGAAAATACTGCTGAACTTGTAAAAGTTTTTACAGAACTTGAGTTTACTAAATTATTAGAACAGGCAAAGAAAAAGTTAATTGAGCAAGGATTGACAGAGACTGGTGAAAAAGCAACAGAAGGTTCTTTAGAAGCTCTGTTCTCACAACATGATGCTGCAGAAGTAGATTTCAAATCTTTTGGAAGTGTATTCCATCTTATTACGGATATTCCGTCATTAGATACTTTGTGTCTTAAGATTCAAAAAGCAAAGCTCGTTGCAATTGACACAGAAACCACTTCTCTTCGTCCTGAGGAATGTGCAATTGTTGGAATGTCTTTGTGTGTATCCCCAAAAGAAGGCTACTACATTCCTTTTAATCATACCTATTTAGGTGTTCCAAATCAGTTAACTGTAGATGAGGTAAAAGCAAAGCTCCAGCCAGTATTAAACCAGGATGAGGTAAAGATCGTTGGCCACAATATCAAGTTTGATCTTCTAGTCTTGCACTATCATGGCATGGATATTAAAAATGTCTATGCTGACACCATGGTTTTAGCTCATCTTTTAGATTCAGCAGATCCTGTAAATATGGATGATTTGGCTAAGAAGTACTTAGGCTATAAAACCATAACCTTCAAAGAAGTTACAGGTGATAAGAAAAAGATTCCAATCTGTGAAGTTCCTGTTGAAAGAGTTTGTGAGTATGCAGGAGAAGACGCTGAAGTAACTTTAAGACTATTCAATACTCTTTTTGAAAAGTTAAATGTTTCTGAAAAAGATAAGGAGATCTTCTTTGAAAAAGAGATGCCTTTCTTAAAAGTTCTCTATCAGATGGAACTTTTTGGAGTTTATGTAGATAAAGAAGAGCTTGAAAGACAGAATCAGAATTTAAAAATTGAGCTTTTGGATATTCAAAAGCAGATTTATGTTTCCTGTGGACATGAATTTAATATCTCATCACCTAAGCAGTTAGGAAAAGTTCTCTTTGAGGATATGCAAATTCCTTACCCTAAGAAAGTAAAAGATGGTAAGTACTCAACCGCAGAAGAGATCTTAGAGCAGATTTCATATGATTATGATGTAGCCAATTTGGTTTTAAGATACCGCGAGTTATCAAAGTTAATCTCAACTTATACAGAAAAACTGCAAACTCTGATTAACCCTAAAACTCACAGAATTTATACCTCATTTAATCAGGCTGGTACTGTAACTGGACGTCTGTCATCATCTGATCCTAATTTACAGAATATTCCTGCTAGAACCCATGAGGGCAAACTCATCAGAAAAGCTTTTGAAGCTCCAGAGGGGTATAGTCTAATTTCTGCAGATTACTCACAGATTGAATTAAGACTGATTGCTCATATCAGTCAGGATCCTAACTTGTTAAAGGCTTTCAGAGCAGGATACGATGTTCATAAGGCAACAGCAGCTGAGGTTTTAGGAAAAACAATAGATGAGGTAACTCCGCAGGAAAGAGCTCATGCCAAGGCTACAAACTTCGGTCTTATGTACGGTATGGGGGCTTTTGGTTTAAGAAAACAGACACATATGAGTATGTCTGAGGCCAAAGTTTACATTGAGCGTTACTTTGCCCGTTATCCAAAAGTAAAAAACTATATGGAACAGACCAAAGACTTTGCTCATAAACATGGCTATGTAACTACAATTGAAGGCAGAAAAATCGCTGTAGCCAATATTAACAGCTCAAATGTGCTGTTACTAAAAGGTGCTGAGCGCGCAGCTATTAACGCACCTATGCAGGGAAGTGCTGCCGATGTGATTAAAAATGCCATGATAAAACTAATGGACTGGATTAAGTCACTTCCTGAAGATACTGTCAGAATGACAGTTCAGGTCCATGATGAATTGCTGTTTGAAGTAAAAGATTCCTTTATAGAAGAGGCTTTAAAGGTAATTAAAGATATTATGGAAAATGCAGCCCAAATAGATGTTCCTTTGGAAGTTGGAATTGGTTGCAGTTCAAATTGGGCTGATGCTCACTAGAAGTTCTTTTCCATCTGTCTTTGGACTAACTTTATTTCGCCACGGTCGATTTTTACATAGCTGTATTGTGACTTCCACATGCCTAGTCCCAATCTGTATGTGTCTTCTCCAAAAGCGTCATTTTGTCCGCCAAATATGTGAAAATGTCCGTGGATTAAGATCTTTGATCCTGTGGTAGCAAGAAAGTGCGCGCCTGCTTCTTTTACATTTGGATCGTTAAGAGAATTCTCTCTTTCTTTATCTCTTAAGATTTCTTGTTTTTGGCTCTTTTTTCTGATCTTTAAAGCGATCTTTTTTCTCCAAGATAAAGGTAATGCCATAAAGACAAATCTGATTATCTTGTTTTTAGACATAGTGCGAAACTTCTGATAAGACCTGTCATGTAGACAGAGTTGATCTCCATGAATTAGAAGCGCCTGTCCGTCAGGTGTAGGAATGATATAGAAATCTCCGATTAGTTTCATTCCAAAGTATTCAGCCATATCTTTATCCATTAGAAAATCTCTATTTCCACACTGGAATAAAGTCTGAATGCCTCTTGCTTTGGCCTTTAAAATGATCTGTCTTATTCTTTGCTGAAATCTTGAGTTTCTATCAACACCTACAAAAAAGTCGAACATATCTCCTGCGATAATAAGCTTATCGTTGAGGTATAAGTTGTTGTCATAGAAATTGGCTAAAGCATTTGTCAAAATAGGCTTTGATTCACTTAAGTGTAGATCTGCAATTATATAGGTGGCCATGAACGAAAATACCTAGGAAAATAAAAGGTGGCATAAGCCACCTTCTTGAATTAGTCTATGCAAGCGTCTGTGATTTCGATAGTCTCAACAGGAACATCTTGATAGTAAGATACAGTAGTAGTCTTGGTCTTTTCGATTTTATCTACAACATCCATACCTTTTACAACTTTACCAAAAACGCAGTAGCCCCAACCTGAAAGGTCTTTTGATCTGAAGTTTAGGAAAGAGTTGTCTACTGTGTTGATAAAGAACTGAGCAGTTGCTGAATGAGGATCATTGGTTCTTGCCATTGCAATGGTGCCTCTGTCATTCTTTAAACCGTTGTCAGCTTCGTTCTTAATAGGAGCTTCGGTTTCTTTTTGTGACATATCAGCGGTTAAACCACCACCTTGGATCATAAAGCCTTTGATAACTCTGTGGAAAATAGTGCCTTTGTAGAAACCTGATTTAACATAGTTCTCAAAGTTTTTTGCTGTTTCAGGAGCCTTTTCATAATCAAGCTCAATTACAATATCACCTAAGGTTGTTTTTAATGTGATCATATTGTTCTCTCTACAAATATATGTGAAATCTCTGAAGATATTTTAACAGTAAATATGTCTATCTTAAAATTCCAAATACATAAAATGTGAGTTTTAAAATGATACCAAGGGTAAGCTTTCAAAGGTGACTTTTACCTTTTCTCCTTGCACAAGAATAATTAGTTCAAAGAATAATGTGAATGAAGTCGAGCAATTTGGTATGATCTTTAGTAAATTGAGATTTACATTGTCAAATATCCTTTTAGAGACAAATATGCTAAAGATTTACAATACTCTGACAAAAAGCAAGCAAGAGTTCAAGCCAATTGAGCCGGGCAAAATCGGAATGTATGTATGCGGTGTGACTGTTTATGATCTATGTCATATCGGACATGCTAGAACATTCGTTAATTTTGATGTAATCGTTCGTTATTTACGCTATTCAGGATATGAAGTTAAGTATGTAAGAAATATCACTGATATCGACGATAAAATCATCAAGAGAGCTAATGAGCGCGGTATTGCAGCTAAAGATTTAGCAGAGCAGTTTATTGTTGAAATGCACAAAGACTTTGATGCATTGAACATCAAGCGCCCAGACATTGAGCCAAGAGCTACAGACAATATCAAAGAGATCATTTCTATTGTCCAAAAACTCATTGATAATAAAAATGCATACGTTTCTGACAACGGAGATGTAGTTTTTGATATCAATTCATTTAAAGAATATGGTCGCTTATCTGGTCAAAAATTAGATGAGCTTCAAGCTGGTGCCAGAATTGAAGTTGCAAAGAGCAAACACAATCCTATGGACTTTGTACTGTGGAAAATGTCAAAACCTGGTGAACCAGCTTGGGAATCTCCTTGGGGGAAAGGACGTCCTGGCTGGCATATCGAGTGTTCTGCTATGAACAACAGATATTTAGGTAAGGAATTTGATATCCACGGTGGTGGTTCAGACTTAATCTTCCCTCACCATGAAAATGAGATCGCACAAAGTTGCTGTGCAAACCACACTCCTTATGTTCATTACTGGATGCACTCTGGCATGGTAATGATTAACGAAGAGAAGATGTCAAAGTCTTTAAATAACTTTTTTACCATCAGAGATGTTTTAAAAACTTATGATGCTGAGACCATAAGATTCTTCTTGCTATCAGGTCAGTACAGAAGTCCTTTAAATTACTCTCAAGAAAACTTAGACAAGGCAAGAGCAGGTCTTAACAGACTTTATACAACTCTAAGAGATACTACTCCTGTTGAACCTACTGTCTCTGAAGATGAGTTTACTGCTAAGTTCAAAGAGTACATGGATGATGACTTTAATACACCAGGTGCAATCTCTGTTTTATTTGATTTAACTAAACAAATTAACAAAGAAGAAGGCACTAAGGCCTCAGAGCTTGCAGGTAGATTAAAGCTGTTAGCTTCAGTTTTAGGTATCTTAGAGCAGGATCCAAATACCTTCTTAACAAGCGGTGCTAACAACGATGATAATGCAGAAATTGAGGCATTAGTAAAAGAGCGTAATGATGCTAGAAAAGCAAAAGATTGGGCTCGTGCCGATGCTGCAAGAGATAAGTTAAAAGCTATGCATATTGAACTTGAGGATACACCTCAAGGCACTGTTTGGCACAGAGTCTAAATAGACATCATTTTGAGAAAAGGCTGTGAGTTAAATCATGGCCTTTTTTATTTTGCCTTTTCTAATTCGTATAAATAATCTAATCTTAAGGTAAGAGATGAATTAACGGCAATGACAGCCTAAGTTGGGCGTATGTATTTAGAAAGAGCAAAAGTTACTAACTTTCGTGGTATTAGACGATTATCGGTTGACTTTGAATCAGACAGCACTTTCCTGATTGGCGAAAACCAGTGGGGTAAAACTTCTCTGTTGAAAGTATTGTGGATGCTTTTGGGACAAGGAGAAGAACTCTGTCAATTTGATAAAAGTGATCTTTATGTTCCTATAAAAATTGAAAAAGCACAAAGTTTTCCAAAAGAAGATTTAGTAGAAAAAGTTTCTAACAGAAAGTCATTAAATTTTGATAAATCATACAGAGAAAAGTATCGAAAAGGTGAAATTGAATATAGCTGTGAGAATTGTGCAAATCCTGCTTGTGATGGAAGGGAGCCTTTTACTGAAAGAGGAGCTCAACACTGTTCTGACTACAGCATAAACTCATATGATGATGAAAACTCTGAATTAGACTTTAGTGATAATAAAAAAGCAGAAAATTTCATTAAGAAGTTAGATTCCTATATAGAAAACAATGATCCCTTATCTGATTTTGATAAAGAGGATGTATTCAATTCTGGTGATGGAAAAATCAGAGTTGATCTGTATTTTAAAGAGAGCGTGCCAAATTCAAAATCTGATACCTGTGATGAACTAAAACCATTTTGGAATTATTCAGAGGATGGATTTTATAGAATTCATTGGCAAGTTATCGGTAAATATGATGAAAATTCCAAAGAATTTGTAACTCATCATGCCTTAATTTTGAAAAAGCAACAAGATACAATTCCTTTTGAAACAGTCAAAAAGGCAATCTTTAAACTGATAGCTCTTAATCCTGTATTCAGATTAAGAGATAGCAGAATGGAAAAGAACTCAAGTTTTGGGTCAATTTCTCAAGATAGAATTAAGACTATTTTAGATGTCATGTCAGAAGATTCTGCTGTTTCTGGTGACTCTGTAAAAATGTTTGCAGATACATTTGGATCTTTTCTAGATAAATATTTTTCTGAGTATGCGAATACAGAAATAGATAGAAATAAGCTTGTTTCAAGATCTAGAAACATTACAGATATCGTCAAAAGTCCAATTTCTCTAGAATCGATTTCTAATATAAAGCAGACTTTGACTACACCTGGTTTTAATAAGTCTAAAGCTTTACTCTCTTATATTGCGGCCACAATTTTGCTAAATAAGGGCAATAGAAAAATAGACCCTGATGGCAACCCAATTCTGATTTTGGAGGATATTGAGTCCCGTTTTCACCCCTCATTATTACTGTCGTTTTGGTCTTTATTGGCGATTACGGATGTTCAAAAAATAGTAACCACCAACAGTGGAGATTTGCTGTCTGCTGTAAGCTTAGAATCTTTAAGAAGACTTCAAAAGAAGCATTATGATACTAGGAGCTACAAGATTGATAGCTCCATGTTAAGTTATGAAGATCTACGCAAAATTGCCTTTCACATTAGAATCAATAGGCCAATGGTCTTATTTGCGAGATCATGGATCTTAGTTGAGGGTGAAACAGAGGTTTGGATCTTAACTCAAATAGCTTCAATCCTAGGAATTTCACTTGCATGTGAAGGTATAAGAATCATTGAATATGCTCAGTGTGGACTCAAGCCTTTAATTAAAATAGCCACTCAGCTTGGTATCAATTTTCATGTGTTATCTGATGGAGATGATGCTGGTAAGAAATATGCTGAGGTGACCATGTCTTTTCTTAATAAGAAAAGTAGAAATGTTCACTTAACGGTCTTACCTCAGAGGGATATTGAGCATTACCTTTATACACAGGGATATGCAAAAGACTTTAAGATAGCTGCGGGGTTATCAGGTAACAATCAGTTAAGAAAAGGCTTTGATATGGATAAAATTATAGAACTTGCCATTAAGAAAAAAAGTAAACCTGGTCTTGCTTTGGTGCTTGTTGATGCAATTCAGAAACGAGGTATTGAAGGTGTTCCTTTTGTTTTTGCAGAACTGTTGCAAAAAGTCCGCTCTATGGATAGTGACAACTTTATGTAGTCTAGAGCGGACAAGAGAGAACAGTTATTCAATGTTTTGAACCTGTTCTCTCATCTGTTCAATTAAAACCTTTAATTCCACAGCCACTTTGGTGATATCTAAAGATGAGGCTTTAGAGGCTAATGTATTAGCTTCTCGATTAAATTCCTGCATCATAAAATCAAGTCTTTTACCGCAGATGCCCCCTGTTTGTAGAATAGATCTTACTTCTTTGATGTGGGCTTTTAATCTGTCATATTCCTCTCTAACATCTGCTTTTTGTGCTGCTAGTGTCACCTCTTGCTCAATACGATTAGGATCAATTTCGATTGATAATTATGCAATTTTAGCTTTGATTTTCTCTCTTTCTTTAGATACTAATTCTGATAATGCCTTCTCAACTGGTAAAAGTTCCTTTTCTATACTTTCTAGTCGAGATTGAATAGCTAATTTTAATTTTTCACCTTCATGAGCTCTTGCTGTAACTAACTTGTTAATTGCTGTTTCTAGGCTGTTTAAGATAAACTCATCAATTTTAGATTGAACATTTTCATCTTGTACTTGAATGCCTGGATAATTAAGAATTTCAAGTGAATTTGTAGAAATTCCTCCAATACTCTTTTCTATAGTTTTTATGGCAATTGACAGTTGCTCTAAAGCACTTTTATCAACTTTAAGAGTACTTTTTAGGTTCTGAGATAATGTAATATAGCAGTCTACTTTTCCTCTTTTTAAGTGCTTTTGAAAAGCTTCTCTTAGTTTAGATTCAAGATGTCTTAAAGAGTCAGGCATTTTGAAATTCAATTCTAAAAATCTGCCATTTATTGATGTGATATCAATATTAAGAGCTGCTATGTCGCTGCTTATGATGCAATTAGCAGAACCAGTCATGCTAAAAATCGGTTCCATATATTCTCCTTATTTGTTATGCAGTATAACAAGGATTGATGTGTATTTTTGTATTCACAGTGTAGAAACTATAAGGTAAAATTTACTGAAAATTTTTAGAGGTAGTTATGCAGGAATATCAGCGTAAATTTATTGAATTAGCCTTAAGTAAAGGCGTATTAAAGTTTGGTAGCTTTGTTTTAAAGTCAGGTCGTACCAGTCCTTACTTTTTTAATGCTGGCGGTTTTAATACAGGTGCAGATTTAGCTACTTTAGGAGAGTGTTATGCTCATGCTTTAGTAGATGCAAAGATTAGTTTTGATGTTTTATTTGGACCAGCATATAAAGGCATTCCTTTAGCATGTGCTACTGCTATGGCGTTAGCAAAGGATCACAATAAAAACGTTCCATGGTGTTTTAACCGCAAAGAGAAAAAAGATCATGGTGAGGGAGGTAATCTAGTAGGAGCTCCTTTAAAGGGAGACATTCTGTTAATTGATGATGTCATAACAGCTGGTACTGCTATCCGTGAATCTGAAGAAATTATCAAAGCAAACGGAGCCAACTTTAAGGCTGCTTTAATTGCATTGAACAGAATGGAAAAAGGCAAGGGCGAAAAGAGCGCTATTGCTGAAGCTGAGGAGCAAATTGGCATTAAGATCATTTCAATTGTTACTTTTGATGATTTATTAAAGTACATTGAAAATGATGACAAGTTAAAAGATCACATTCCTGCAATGCTAGAGTACCGTAAACATTATGGTGCTTAATCCAATTAGGGGTTATTTTTTATAAGCGGTGTTATTTAAGCTGTACTGACAACCACAGTACAGCTGATTGTAGAACATAATTTCTTTTACAAGTTCATAACGGCGACCTACTAGACCTTCTTTTCGCCAATCCTGATCCCAGTATTTAATTCCTTCAACGACATCTTGAGAAGCTATGCCAGCAGCATCAACTTGTTTTTTACTCTTCCATCTTGAAGTGCAGAGAGTTGTAGTAAAGGTGTTGATATTATTTTCTTTAGCAAATAATGCTGTAACCGTAAGCCTATGGGTAAAGCACTTTAAACAGCGATTTCCTCTTTCAGGCTCGTTTTCAAGACCTTTTACCTTCTCTTGCCACTTTTTGTAATCGTAATCTCCTACAAAATAATCAAGTTCTAACAGCTCACAAAGATGGATCCATTCATCTCTTCTTTTTTCATATTCTTCTAGAGGGTAAATGTTTGGATTATAGAAGAACATAAGAGGTTTTATCTTATTGAAAATAAGACATTCAACAAGACTTGTAGAGCATGGAGCACAACAACAATGGACAACAAGTCCATTAGCACCTTCTGGAAGGGCAAGATCTTTTTTAGGAGAATCTTTAGCGAAGTTATTTGGAAGAGAAAAATCAAAAATCATAGAAAATCGCACCTTTGACTAAAGATGTCGTATTATATACAAAAATCTTTGTAAGAATAATTCATTATGACTAAGTCAAATTCAGATCTTTATAAATCAGTAGGTTATATTGTTTTAGCGCTAGCTATTACAACTATTCTGTATTATGTTAACGGTTTATCTTTACAGGATAATTTCGCTTTCACAACTTATTCATTATTAGGTTTATTTTGCTTATGTGGTAGTTTTAAGCTCTGTAAAAGCAAAAAATTTATTGTTGCACTTCTTGTTTTTGAAATTACATATTTAAGCGTTTACCTTTTATCAATTTTATTAAGTTTGAATACATCATTATTTGACTTTATAAAAGGTGTAGCTTTTTCTTTTGTAGTCTTTTCTCTTTTAGCCTGCATAAAGTATGTCTTTAATCGTATTACAAGCGGAGCAAACAGCTATATTTTAAAGAGCATCTTATCAATTCTTTACTTTGTATTTGTTTTTGTAGGTCTGTTCTTCCCTCTTTTAATGATTTGTTATTACGTGGCAACAGGCTCGTTGATTTCATCAGATATCATCCTTGCTCTAGCACAAACCAACGGTTCAGAAGGAAAGGAATTTTTTGTAAGTAACTTTAACTACAAGTGGGTTGTTTCTTTTGTAATCCTAGTTGTTATTGTTGCTGTAAATTATCTCTTGTTAAATAGAATCGGCGAAACATCTAATGTAAGTGATACCAAAGCAAATGAGTCTAATCTTAAATTTGCAATCTTTTCATTGTTTGTAATGATTGTATCTGTATTTCTTGCTCTGCCAAGAATGGATTATCTTCCATATGCAGTAGTTAAGGTTACTTCAAGACAGTTAGATAATTTTGAATCCTACAAAAAGCAAAAGGGTGCAAGACTTGAAAAACTAAAAGCACTAACGTCATTAAAGCTAGATAATAATTTAAATGATGATGGTAATCTATTTATTTTAGTCATCGGTGAATCAGAAACTCGTGACAGAATGGGAGCTTATGGTTTTAATAGAGACAACACTCCTAATCTAAGTAAAGAAAGTTCATCAAAAAACACTATTCTATTTAAAAATGCATATGCTTCTTGGCCACAGACTGTTCAAGTTCTGTCTTATGCGTTAACTCAAGCAAATCAATATTCTTCAATTGAGACTGTTGATGCCTTCTCCATTATGGAAATAGCAAAGGCTGCAGGATACACAACATATTGGCTCTCTAATCAAAGAAAATTTGGCGTCTATGAAACTCCAATTACAGTTGTAGCGTCAACTGCAGATCATGAAATATGGACTAATGGATCTGCAAAGATGGAGGGAGTGTTCTTTGATGAAGAGTTATTAAATCGTTTCCCTAGGATTGACCCTAAAAAGAATAACTTTATAGTAATTCATTTAATGGGATCTCACCAGAAATATGAAAAGCGTTTACCTTCAGAATATAAAGTGTTCCATGGTAATGACGAGATCAATGATTACTATGATGATACTGTGTTATATACAGATCATATAGTTTCAGAAATTTACAAGAAAGCAAAATCATATAGTAGCTTCATGGGAATGATGTACTTATCAGATCATGGTGAAGATCCTCACATTATAGGCGGTCACGACCCTGTAAATGTTAATGCACAGATGTTAAGGATCCCTGCAGTAGTTTACGTATCTGACAATTACATTAGCAGATGTAAAGATATTTATTCTAACTTAGAAGCAAATCGTGACAGGTATTGGTCAAATGATCTTCTGTATGAGTTAATGGTTTCATTATTGAGAATTGAAGGCGCCCCACATTTTAATTTGAAATTAGATATTGCCTCAAAAGAGTACAGCTTAGACAAAAATGATGTTTTGACTATGTACGGTAAAAAACATGTAACAGAGTACGAAAAATAGTAAAAAAAAGTTGTACTTTTTAGAATTTTATGTATAATGGTTGCACTTTCGTTCTGCGCATAGAAACGTATGTAACGAGACCAGCCCTACTTCGTAATGATGCGGCTGAAGAGACTCTCCCTAACTTTGGGAGAAATTGGTAATAGTAGCACTTCCTCTTATTTTGAATAAAGATAAGAAGGCAGGTGTATACTTGTTCTTTTATTTATTATGGAGTCTGCAATGCAGAATCAAAGAATTAGGATCCGTCTTAAGGCATACGATCACAGATTGATTGATCACTCAACCGCTGAAATCGTTGAAACCGCTAAGCGCACAGGCGCTCAGGTACGTGGTCCAATCCCGCTCCCTACTCGCAAGGAGCGTTACACCATCCTTATTTCCCCACATGTAAACAAAGATGCTCGTGATCAGTACGAAATCCGTACTCACAAACGTTTAGTTGATATCGTGGAGCCAACTGAGAAGACTGTTGATGCTTTAATGCGTTTAGATCTTGCAGCTGGTGTGGATGTTCAGATCAGCCTTCGCTAATAGGGGAATAATACAATGTCAATCGGTTTAATTGGCCGCAAGCTTGGTATGACCCGTGTTTTCAACGAGAACGGCAAATCTGTTCCAGTAACAGTCATCCAGGTAGAAGCAAACCGCGTAACCCAGTTAAAGAATCTAGAGAATGACGGTTATACCGCTATTCAGGTAACAACTGGTGAGCGCAAAGCAAGTCGCATGACCAAGGCAGAAATTGGTCACTTCGCAAAGTCCGGTGTTCAAGCAGGCCGTGGCTTATGGGAGTTTCGTTTAAATGATGAAGAGCTAGCTTCATACAAAGTTGGCGACGAAATCAAAGTAGACGCATTCCAGGACGTTAAGAAAGTAGATGTAACCGGCCAGTCAAAAGGTAAGGGTACAGCAGGTACTATCAAGCGTTACCACTTCTTACATCAGGATTATACCCACGGTAACTCACGTTCACATCGTGTCCCAGGTTCTACAGGTCAGAATCAGACCCCAGGTAGAGTTTTCAAGGGCAAGAAGATGGTTGGTCATATGGGTTCTGAGAAGGTTACAGTATTGGGCCTTGACTTAGTTCGCATTGACGCAGAACGTAACTTACTTCTCGTAAAGGGCGCTGTTCCAGGTGCTAATAACGGGGATGTAATTGTAAGGCCAAGTCTTAAAGCTTAACCCGAGGTAATAGGATCATGGAATTAAAGTTAGTTGGCGCAGACAAACAGCTAGAAGTGTCAGAGAGCACCTTCGGCCGTGAGTTCAATGAGCCATTAGTGCACCAGGTAGTAGTTTCATACCTGAGCACTGCACGCGCCGGTACTAAAGCTCAGAAGACTCGTTCTGAGGTATCAGGTGGCGGTAAGAAACCTTTCCGTCAGAAGGGCACAGGTCGTGCACGTGCTGGTTCAACCCGTTCACCATTATGGCGTGCAGGTGGTACCATCTTCGCTGCAAAGCCACAGGATTGGACCCAGAAAGTTAACCGTAAGATGTATCGCGTAGCTATGAGCAGCATCTTATCAGAGTTAGTTCGTCAGGACCGCTTAGTTGTAGTTGACGACTTCAAAGTTGAAGACCACAAGACCAAGTCTTTAGTTGCAAAATTAAAGGATTTAGGCTTAAAGCAGGTTCTAATCGTTACTGATGCTTTCGAAGAGAATTTATTCTTAGCATCTCGTAATCTATACAGAGTAGAAGTATGTCAGCCAGGTACTGCTGAGTTTAACCCAGTAAACCTAGTAGGCTTTGACAAAGTATTAATTACTTCTGCAGCTGTTAAGAAAGTAGAGGAGTTGCTGAAATAATGTCAGAAGCACGTTTAATGAATATCTTACGCGCACCTGTAATCTCTGAGAAGAGCTCAGCTGCACAGCAGGATAAGAATACTTTAGTATTCAAGGTATTAAAGGACGCAACTAAGGACGAAATCAAGGCTGCAGTTGAGACTTTATTCAACGTTAAAGTTGAAGCTGTTCGCACCCTAAATTTCCAGGGCAAAGTACGTCGTACAGCTCGTGGTTTTGGCAAGCGTTCTGATTGGAAAAAGGCTTATGTTACTCTTCCTGAGGGTACTCAGTTAGACATTGAGGATGCCTCACAGCAGACTAACAAGGAGAGCAAGTAATGGCAATCATTAAGGCAAAGCCAACCTCCGCAGCCCGTCGTCATGTCGTACAGATCAAGACACCTGGCTTATGGAAAGGTGGTCCAGAGCGTTCTCTAACAGCAGAGAAGCGTAAGACTGGTGGTCGTGACAATTATGGTCACATTTCAACCCGTCACATTGGTGGTGGTCACAAGCAGCGCTATCGTTTAGTTGACTTTAAGCGTCAGAAGGATGGTATTGAGGCACGCGTTGAGCGTCTTGAGTACGATCCAAACCGTTCAGCTCACATTGCATTAGTTTGCTATGCTGATGGTGTACGTAGCTATATCTTAGCTCCTAAAGGCTTAAAGGAAGGCGACGTTGTTGTATCTGGTTCTGATGCTCCTATCAAGGTAGGTAATGCATTACCAATGCGCAACATCCCACTAGGTACAACAATTCACGCAGTAGAGTTAAACCCAGGTGCTGGTGCAGTATTTGCTCGTTCAGCTGGTTGCTACTGTGAATTAGTTGCTCGTGAAGGTGCTTATGTAACCTTACGTATGCGTTCAGGCGAAATGCGTAAAGTTTTAGCAGACGGTCGTGCAACAATCGGTGAGATTGGTAACGGCGAGCACATGCTAGCTCAGTTAGGTAAAGCTGGTGCTAAGCGTTGGCGTGGTGTACGTCCTACAGTTCGTGGTATGTCAATGAACCCTATCGATCACCCACATGGTGGTGGTGAGGGCCGTAATAAGGGCATTCAGCCACGTTCTCCATGGGGTACTCCATGTAAGGGTTACAAGACACGTAAGAACAAGCGTACTGATAAGTACATTGTTCATCACCGTTAATCGATTAGCGAGGATATAACATGCCACGTTCTTTAAAGAAAGGTCCATTTATTGATGCGTCCTTACTAAAGAAGGTACTGCAGGTCCAGCAGACTGGTGATAAGAAGCCAATCAAGACCTGGTCACGCCGTTCAGTTATCATTCCACAGATGATTGGAATGACCATCGCTGTTCATAACGGTCGTCAGCACGTACCTGTATTCGTTTCAGACGAAATGGTTGGTCACAAGTTAGGTGAGTTTGCACCTACTCGTACCTTTAAGGGTCACACCGTAGCAACTGATGCTAAGGCCTAATTGGAGTTTAATGTAATGGAAGTTAAAGCAATACACCGTTATGCTCGTTCTTCTGCACAGAGAACTCGCTTGGTCGCTGATCAAGTTCGCGGTTTACCTGTTCAGAAAGCTTTGGATTTATTACAGTTCAGCCCACGTAAGGCTGCTGCTATTATCCGTAAAGTACTGCTCTCAGCAATTGCTAATGCAGAGCACAACCAGTCTTTAGACATCGACGATTTAGTTGTTGCAAAGATTATGGTTGATGAGGGTCCTTCACTAAAGCGTATCATGCCACGTGCTAAAGGCCGTGCAGACCGCATTGTAAAGCGTACTTCTCATATCACTGTTGTTGTAGCAGATAGCGTTAGGGAGTAATTATGGGTCAGAAAATTAATCCAAACGGAATCAGACTTGGTATCACTAGACCATACTCATCTGTTTGGTATGCATCTACTGCAAATTTCCCTGCTAACATCAAGAGCGACTCTGCAGTTCGTAAGTATTTAACCAACGAGTTAAAGAACGCATCTGTTTCAAAGATCGTTATTGATCGTCCTGCAAAGAGCATTCGTGTAACTATCTGTACAGCTCGTCCTGGTATCGTAATCGGTAAGAAGGGTGAGGATGTTGAGAAGTTACGTCAGAAGATCTCTGCAATCGCAGGTGTTCCAGCTCAGGTTAATATCAGCGAGATTCGCAAGCCTGATTTAGACGCTAAGTTAGTAGCAGATTCTATTGCTTCACAGTTAGAGCGTCGTGTAATGTTCCGTCGCGCTATGAAGAAAGCAATTCAGAACGCTATGCGCGCTGGTGCAAAGGGTATCAAGGTTGAAGTATCAGGCCGTTTAGGTGGTGCCGAAATCGCTCGTTCAGAGTGGTTACGTGAAGGTCGTGTACCTCTACACACACTACGTGCTGATATCGACTACGCTTTATCAGAAGCAGTAACAACCTATGGTGTAATCGGTGTTAAGGTTTGGATCTTCAAGGGTGAAGTTTTAGGTGGTTTACCACTAACTCAGGAAGAGACCGAAGACCGTAACAATGCAGCTGCTCCAGCAGGTCGTCGTGGCCGTCGTGATGACAACCAGGCTCGTAATGGTCGTGGCCGTCGCGGTGCTAAGAAGACCGAAGAAGCTCCAGCTTCAAAGGCTGCTGAGTAACGGAGGAAGTATAAGTGTTACAACCTAAACGTACAAAATATCGTAAGACTCAGAAAGGTCGTAATGAAGGCTTAGCATACGCAGGCTCAATCGTGTCTTTCGGTGAGTTTGGTCTTAAGGCTACATCTCGCGGTCAGATTACTGCTCGTGAGATCGAAGCTGCACGTCGTGCGTTCACTCGTGAGATGAAGCGTGAAGGTAAAGTTTGGATCCGTGTGTTCCCAGACAAGCCAATCACTCAGAAAGCTCTTGGTGTTCGTATGGGTAAAGGTAAAGGTACTGTTGAGTACTGGGTTGCTCCAATTCAGCCTGGTCGTGTACTTTTCGAAATCGGTGGCATTAGTGAAGAAGTTGCTCGTGAGGCTTTCCGTCTTGCTTCAGCAAAATTATCTGTAACTACCACCTTCGTTCGTAAGCAGGTGATCTAATGCAAGCAAACGATTTACGCAATAAGTCAGTTGAAGACTTAAAGACTGAACTCTCAAATCTTCAGCGCGAGCAGTTCAACCTACGTTTTCAGTTAAAGACTGGTCAGTTACAGCAGACTGATAACGTTCGTAAAGTACGTCGCGATATCGCACGTATTAACACAATCCTTTCTGAGAAATTAAACTCAGAGAGCGCAAAGTAGAGGTAGAGTTAAATGTCAGAACTAAATGCAAAAGTAGCTCGCTCTCTTCGCGGTCGCGTTGTTAGCGATAAGATGCAGAAAGCTTGTGTAGTAGCAGTAGAGCGCCGTGTTGCTCATCCAGTATACGGTAAGATTATTACTCGTACTACCAAGTTCCACGTATCAGACGTCGAGAACGCTGCTCACGTAGGTGATGTTGTAGAGATTTGTGAATGCAAACCAGTTGCTAAGACTATTTCTTGGAAACTTGTTAGCGTTATCGAGAAGGCTCAGAACGCCTAATCTCTAACAAATGAGAGAGACCGCGAGAATATATGCTTGCGGTCTCATTTTTTTTATGGTATATTTTAGCGCCTTTCTAAATTAGTTTAGAGAGTTGTTTTTTTATATTTAACCGGAGCATTTGAAATGATCCAGATGCAAAGCATGCTTGACGTTGCCGATAATTCTGGCGCACGTGCAGTTCAGTGTATTAAGGTTTTAGGTGGTTCTCACCGCCGTTACGCTGGCATTGGCGACATTATTAAGGTGTCTGTTAAAGACGCAATTCCACGCGGCAAGGTTAAGAAGGGCGACGTACTAGACGCTGTTGTTGTTCGCACCAAGAAAGGTGTTCGCAGACCAGACGGTTCAGTAATTCGCTTTGACACTAACGCAGCAGTTTTATTAACTGCTCAGCATGAGCCTATCGGTACTCGTATCTTCGGACCAGTTACTCGTGAACTACGTTCAGAGCAATTTATGAAGATTGTATCTTTAGCTCCAGAAGTACTCTAATTTACAGGGAGTATTAAAAAAATGGCAGCGAAAATTCGCACCAACGATGAAGTAATCGTTATCACAGGTAAGGACAAGGGAAAAACTGGTAAAGTTACCCGTGTTTTAACTAGTGAGCACAAGGTGTTAGTTGAAGGCATTAATGTCAAGAAAAAACACCAGAAACCTAACCCAAATCTTGGCGTTCAGGGCGGTATTGTAGACATCGAGGCACCTATTGATGTTTCTAATGTTGCAATCTACAACCCAGATACTAAGAAGGCTGATCGTGTTGGCTTCAGAATCGAAGATGGTAAAAAGGTTCGTTTCTTCAAGTCAAATGACAAGATCATTTCTTCATCAGCCAAGTAAGCGTTAATTAAAGGAGAATAACGATGGCGAAACTGCATGATCTATACAAGCAGGAAGTAATCAAAGCCTTAACAGAAAAATTTGGTTACAAGACAATCATGCAAGTCCCTCGGATTGAGAAGATCACCCTGAATATGGGTGTTGGTGAAGCAGTTGCAGATAAGAAAGTTTTAGAGAATGCTGCACGCGATATGACCGCTATTGCTGGTCAGAAGCCTCTAATCACCAAAGTTCGCAAATCCGTAGCGGGCTTCCATATTCGTGAGGGCTATCCAATCGGCTGTAAAGTTACACTACGCGGTGAGCGTATGTGGGAGTTCCTCGAGCGTTTAATCGTGATCGCAATTCCACGTATCCGTGATTTCCGTGGTTTATCTGCTAAGTCATTCGATGGCAGAGGAAATTACTCAATGGGTGTACGTGAGCAGATCATTTTCCCTGAGATCGACTTTGATAAAGTTGATGCAGTTCGTGGTTTAGATATCACTATCACCACAACAGCTAAGACAGATGCAGAAGGTAGAGCTTTATTAGAGGCTTTTAACTTCCCATTCCGTACTCAGGCCCACAAGTAATTCGAGGACGAACTAATGGCTAAGACTTCAATGATTTACAGAGATCTTAAAAGAAAGCGTTTAGCAGAGCAGTATCGTGCAAAGCGCGCAGATCTCAAAAAGATTATTTCTAGCGTATCTGCTTCAGATGAAGAGCGTTTCGCAGCAGTGCAGGCTTTAGCTGCATTACCACGTGATTCAAGCCCTTCACGTCAGCGTAATCGCTGCAGTGAGACAGGTCGTCCACATGGTTACTTACGTAAGTTCGGTTTATGCCGTATTAAGCTACGTGAGCACATGATGCGTGGCGAAATCCCTGGTCTACACAAGGCTAGCTGGTAAGAGGAGAGATACAAATGATGCAAGATCCTATTGCGGATTTATTAACCCGCATTCGCAACGGCCAGGCATCTGGCAAAGTTTCAGTTACAATGCCTTCATCTAAGTTAAAGGTTGCTTTAGCTAATCTGCTATTAAAAGAAGGTTATGTATCTTCTGTTGCAGAGAATGGTGAAGTTAAGAAAGTTTTAGAAATTGGCCTAAAATATTACGAAGGCGCTCCTGTAATCGAAATGATCAAGCGTGTATCACGTCCTGGTCTTCGTATTTACAAGAGAAGCAGCGAACTACCACGTATCATGAATGGTTTAGGTATTGCTGTAATTTCAACTTCTAAAGGCTTAATGACCGATCGTGCTGCCCGTAAGGACGGCTTGGGCGGCGAAGTTATTTGCTACGTCGCATAATTAGGGAGGCAACATGTCACGTATTGCTAAGGAACATATCGCAGTTCCTCAGGGCGTCGAAGTTACTCTCGACGGTCAGAAGGTTACAATCAAGTCTAAGAAAGGCGAGATGACCTTAAATTTACATCCAACAGTTGGTGTTAAGTACGAGAATAACCAGTTATTAGTTGTTCAGAAGGAAGACACCCCTGAGTCAAACATGCAGTCAGGTACTTCACGTGCTTTATTACACAACATGGTTGTTGGCTTAGATAAAGGTTTCGAGAAGGCTTTAAAGCTTGTTGGTGTTGGTTACCGTGCAGCTGTTAAGGGAAAGATCTTAAACCTAGTTTTAGGTTATTCTCACCCAATCGACTACGAGTTACCTGAAGGTGTTACCGCTGAGACTCCATCTCAGACAGACATTATCCTAAAGAGCTACGATAAGGCTTTATTAGGTCAGGTTGCTGCAAAGGTTCGCGCATTCCGTGCTCCAGAGCCATATAAGGGCAAAGGTGTTCGTTATGCAGACGAAATTATTCACATTAAAGAAGCTAAGAAGAAATAATAGGGTGGCATAACATGTTCGATAAGAAAGAAGCTCGCATTCGCCGCGCTACTAAATCTCGTGCAAAGATGCATGAGTTAGGTGTAACTCGTTTAGTTGTTACCCGTACTCCACGTCACATCTATGCTCAGATTATCAGCAATGATAACCGTGTTTTAGCTTCAGCTAGCACTTTAGATAAGGACCTTGTTAAGGGCCTTAAGTACACTGGTAACGTAGAAGCTGCCAAAGTTGTTGGTAAGGCTGTTGCCGAGCGTGCAATCGCAGCTAAGGTTGAAACCGTAGCTTTTGACAGATCAGGCTATCAGTATCATGGTCGCGTAGCAGCATTAGCTGACGCAGCTCGTGAAGCTGGCCTCAAGTTCTAGGAGTGTGAAAATGCAACACAAAGATGAAACTCAGGCTGGCGAGTTACAAGAAAAGTTAGTAGCTGTTAATCGTGTAGCTAAAGTTGTAAAAGGTGGTCGTATTTTCTCTTTCACCGCTTTAACAGTAGTTGGTGATGGTAACGGCCGTGTAGGTTATGGTTACGGTAAAGCAGGCGAAGTTCCAGCTGCAATTCAGAAGGCAATTGAGCAGGCTCGTCGTAACGTAAACAGCAACATCAGCCTAAACAATGGTACTTTGTACCACTCAGTAAAGGGTGAGCATTCAGGTTCAATGGTTTACATGCAGCCAGCATCAGAAGGTACCGGTATTATTGCTGGTGGTGCTATGCGTGCTGTTCTAGAAGTTGCTGGTGTTCGTAATGTTTTAGCTAAGGCTTATGGTTCTACCAACCCTATCAACGTTGTAAGAGCAACTGTTGCTGCTTTAGCTTCAATGCGTACTCCTGAGGCAATTGCTGCAAAGCGTGGCCTTTCAGTGAAGGAAATCATGGAGTAAAAAATGGCAGATAAGAAAACCGTTAAAGTTACTCTAATTAAGAGCACTATTGGTCGTCAGCCAAAGCATATTGCTACCGTCAAGGGTTTAGGCTTACGCCGCATTCGTCACACCGTTGAGTTAGAGGATACTCCTTCAGTTCGCGGTATGATCAATAAGGTTAGCTACTTGCTAAAGGTCGAGGAGTAAAACATGCGTTTAGATACTTTAAAGCCTGCAGAAGGCTCACGTAAAGCAGCTGTTCGCGTTGGTCGTGGTATTGGCTCTGGCTTAGGCAAGACCTGTGGTCGCGGTGTTAAAGGTGCTGGTGCTCGTAAGAGTGCTCACAAGCGTCCAGGTTTCGAAGGCGGTCAGATGCCAATGAAGATCCGTTTACCAAAGTTTGGTTTCTGGTCTCCAAAGGCTGACGTTACTGCTCAGGTTACCTTAAACGATTTAAATCGTATTGAGGGTGATGTAGTTGATATGGCAGCTTTATTAGCAGCTCGTTTAATCAACAAGAAAGTTAAGTACGTTAAGGTAGTATTATCACGCGTTCCTAACTTCACTAAGAAGATCACCTTAAAGGGAGTAGGCGTAACTAAGGGTGCTAAGGCAGCTATTGAAGCAGTTGGTGGCACCGTAGAAGTTGCTCAGTACATCACTGATGCTGCTGCTCGTTTAGAGAAGTCAAACGCTAAATCTGCTGCTAAGCAGAAGTCACGTCTTGAGGCTCTAGCTGCAGCTGGCAAGCAGAAGCCTGCTAAGAAAACTGCAGAGCAGAAAGCAGCAAAGAAGGCTGCTTCAGCTAAGTAATTAAAAGGGGGCCAAAATGGCCCCTTAATGAGGTTTTGCATGGCTAGAAAATCGCTATTTGAGAGAAGTCGTGAAATGGCTGCTCAGCAATCTAAGGGCACTGGTGAAATTCGTCAGCGTCTTTTGTTTGTTGTGATTGCTCTTATCATGTTCAGACTTGGTTCTTTTATTCCTGTTCCAGGTGTGAATGCTGACGTTCTTGAGCGTGTTTTCGATTCGCAAAGCGGAACCATTATTGGCATGTTTAATATGTTTTCTGGTGGCGCACTTGAGCGTGCATCAGTTTTAGCATTAGGTATCATGCCATATATTTCTGCATCTATTATCATCCAGTTACTTGCTGTGCTAAACAAAAATTTAGCAGAGCTTAAGAAAGAAGGTGAGTCTGGTCGTCGCAAGATTACTCAGTACACACGCGTTGCTACTGTATTTTTAGCAGCTCTTCAAGCTTTCGGTATGGCAACAGGTATTCCTAACATGATGCCTGGCTTAGTAGATAATCCTGGATTTGGATTCTACTTTGTAACTACAGTAAGCTTAGTAACCGGTACAATGCTGTTGATGTGGTTAGGTGAGCAGATCACTGAACGTGGTATCGGAAATGGTATTTCATTGATCATTTTTGCTGGTATCGTTGCTGGTCTACCATCAGCCTTAGCAAGAACCTTCGAGCAGTCTCGTCAGGGTGACTTGTCAACAATTGCATTGCTGATTATTGGTGTAGTAGTGGTCCTAGTGACCTTCTTCGTGGTTTTCGTTGAGCGCGGTCAGCGTAAGATTGTTATCGAATACGCTAAACGCCAAATGGGTAATCGAATCTACTCTCAGCCACGCTCTAATTTACCATTAAAGATCAACTTATCAGGTGTTATTCCAGCAATTTTTGCTTCGTCAATTATTCTGTTTCCTGGTACCGTTGTATCTTGGTTCGGCCAAGGCGATAATGCAGTATCTAATGTTTTAGGTAGCATTTCTGTCTTTTTACAGCCAGGTCAGCCTCTATATGAATTATTGTATGCTGCAGCAATCATTTTCTTCACATTCTTCTATACTGCACTTGTGTTTAATCCTCGTGAGATAGCTGATAATTTGAAGAAAGGTGGTGCTTTCATTCCAGGAATTCGTCCTGGTGAGCAAACTGCAAGATTCATTGATAAGGTAATGACTCGCTTGACCTTAAGTGGTTCTTTATACATGGTTTTAGTATGTTTAGTTCCTCAGATGTTAATGAACTGGTTTAATGTTCAGTTCTACTTCGGTGGTACTTCATTACTAATTATCGTTGTTGTTTGCATGGACTTCGTATCACAGTTACAGAGTCACATGATGAATCAGCAATACGGTGATATCATGCGTAAGGCAAACTTAAGAAATTACGGTCGTTAATATTTAGTTAATTGGAGAATAAAAATGAAAGTTGGTGCTTCAGTTAAAAAAATGTGCCGCAACTGCAAAGTAGTTCGTCGTCACGGTGTAGTTCGCATTATCTGTGAGAATCCAAAGCATAAGCAGCGTCAGGGCTAATGCTTGTTTAAATATGCAAGTTCGCTTGCATGTTTAAATTAAAATCTGTATAATCATACAGCTTAAGCACTAAGAGTAATATCTTGGTGCTTTTCTGACATGCCAAAGTGCACTATGAGCGGTTGTCGCGTATCCTAACGGGCTTTGCGACAGCCATTGTTTTTAACCGACCTATATTTAGGAGATCAATAGTGGCCCGTATAGCTGGCATCAATGTGCCTGATCAAAAGATCGCTGTGATTGCATTACAGTCAATCTATGGCATCGGCCCAACCCGCGCAAGCGAGATTCTTGCTAACGCAGGTGTTGAAGAGTCTGCAAGACTTAAAGATTTAGATGAGTCTGTTGTAGATAAAATCCGTGCCGAAGTGGCTAAGTTCACCGTTGAAGGTGATCTTCGTCGTGAAGTTTCAATGAACATCAAGCGCCTAATCGACCTTGGTACTTACCGTGGACTGCGTCACCGCAGAGGTTTACCAGTACGTGGTCAGCGTACTAAGACCAATGCACGTACTCGCAAGGGTCCTCGCAAGAGCATTAAGAAGTAGGAGAGCTTAGATGGCTGAAGAAATTAAAAAAGAACAGCAGGCAGCTTCTGCTACTGCTACACGTGCACGTTCAGGCAAACGCTCTAAGAAGCAGGTTGCTGATGGCGTAGCACACATCCATGCATCTTTCAATAACACCATCGTGTCAATCTCAGACCGTCAGGGTAACGTTCTATCATGGGCAACTGCTGGTGGTTCAGGTTTCCGTGGTTCTCGTAAGTCAACTCCATACGCTGCTCAGGTTGCTGCAGAGCGTGCTGGTGAGGCTGCAAAAGAATTCGGTGTTAAGAATCTTGAAGTTTTGGTTAAGGGTCCAGGTCCTGGTCGTGAGTCTTCAATCCGTGCTTTAAATAATCAGGGTTACAAGATCACCAATATTACCGATGTTACCCCAATCCCTCATAACGGTTGTCGCCCACCTAAAAAGCGTCGCGTATAACCTAACGAGTTCAATTTCTGGAGAAAGATAAATGGCAAAATATACAGGTCCAGCCCTGAAATTAAGCCGCCGTGAGGGTGTTGACTTATTCTTAAAGTCAGGTGTTCGTGCAATTGACACCAAGTGCAAGTTAGACACAGCACCAGGTCAGCATGGCGCAAATAAAGCACGCCTTTCAGACTACGGCATGCAGTTACGTGAGAAGCAGAAAGTTCGTCGTATCTATGGCGTATTAGAGCGTCAATTCCGTAACTACTACAAGAAAGCAACAAGAATGAATGGTAACACAGGTGAGAACCTGTTACAGCTTCTTGAGGCACGTCTGGATAACGTAGTTTATCGTATGGGTTTTGGTTCAACCCGTATGGAAGCTCGTCAGTTGGTAAGCCACAAGGCAATTACTGTTAACGATCATATCGTAAACATCCCTTCTTACCAGGTTCAGCCTTCAGACGTTATTGCTGTTCGCGAAAAGGCAAAGAAGCAGTTACGTATTAAGGCCGCAATCGACTTATCAGGACAGCGTGCTACTAAGCCAACATGGATCGATGTTGATCACGATCATATGAAGGGTACTTATAAGAGCAATCCTGAACGTGCTGAGCTACCTTCCGATATTAAGGAACAGCTCATCGTCGAATTGTATTCTAAGTAATAACGGCAACATTGCCAGCACCGCTTTTATAATGTGGGGTATCTCTAGTGTCTGTTGTTGAACTACTAAAGCCAAAGCCAGTTGATTATACTGAAGTCAGCCCAAATCATGCACGTTTAGTGCTTGAGCCACTTGAGCGTGGTTTCGGTTATACATTAGGTGTAGCTTTAAGTGGAATTTTACTAAAGACCCTGTCTGGAACTGCTGTAGATGCTTTTCAGATGGCGGGCGTAAAGGACATTAACAGCTCAAAGGCTGATCTTGAGGAAACTTTATTTGACGTGGTAATGAACTTAAAGTCTCTTGCCATTTCAGCTCAGGAGCCAATAAAAGAGCCTGTTTGGTTAACAATTGAGAGACGCGGCGAAGGTGAAGTTCATGCTTCTGATATCGTTTGCCCTGAAAATATTTCTTTTGTTGACCCTGAAGCCCGTATTTGCACTCTAAAAGGTGCCAAGGCTTCGTTGTCGATGAAAATCCGCATCACCTCTGGTCAGGGTTATGTGATGGCAACTTCTGATAAGCATATTCCTGCTGATTCAGATGAGACCATCTTAATTGATGCAAATTACTGCCCAGTACGTCGTTATGTCTACGAAGTAGAATCAGCACGTGTTGAGCAACGCACAGATTTAGATAGATTAGTTATTGATATTGAAACTAATGGAACAATTGCTCCTGAAGTTGCTTTAATGAATGGTTCTAATCTGATCTGTGACAGTATTTGCAACATTGTAGATAAGGAAGAGATCAGTGAGCGTGTAATGACACCTGCTGCTCCTCCAATGCCTGATCCAGTTTTAATGCAGTTAGTGGACGATTTAGAATTAACTGTTCGTTCTGCAAATTGCTTAAAGGCGGAGAATATCATTTACATCGGCGATTTGGTACAGAAGACCGAAGTAGAGTTGCTTAAGACACCTAACTTAGGTAAGAAATCTTTAAATGAAATTAAGGACGTTCTTGCTCAGAGAAATCTGTCTTTAGGTATGCGTGTGGCAAATTGGCCTCCTCCAGGACTTCGTGCACCAAATAAATAACTGTTTAGAAGGAATTAAAAATGCGTCATCGTTTAAGTGGCCGTCATTTAGGTCGTACAGCTGCACACCGTGCTGCATTGTACCGTAATTTAGCTAAGGCTTTATTAACCTTCGAAGTAATCAAGACTACTGTTCCTAAGGCTAAGGAATTACGTCGCTTCGTTGAGCCTTTAATCACTTTAGCTAAAGTTGATACCGTTGCAAACCGTCGTTTAGCTCAGTCTCGTCTACGTGACGAAGCAGTTGTTGCTAAGTTATTTAACGTTATCGGTAAGCTATCAGCTAACCGTAACGGCGGTTACACCCGTATCTTAAAGGCTGGTTTACGTTCAACTGATAAAGCTCCAGTAGCTTACATCATGTTAACAGATCGTCCTGAAGTTGCAGAAGAGTCAAAGGATTCTAAAGCAGCTGAATAATCCTATGGGCGCTTTGCTGCGCCCATTCAGATTTCTAGCTAACTAACTGTACTAAAAAACGAGGGTGAAACCTTGGATCAGATCATTGATTCTATTAAGCCAAATATTAAAGAAGTTACCGAGCTTTCACGTAATGTAAGCCGTGTAATTCTTGAGCCATTTGAGCCACATTTTGCTCAAATCGTAGGCACAGCACTCCGTCGTATTATGCTGTCCTCTATTCCTGGATATGCCATCACCGCAGTTGAAATTGATGGTGTAGTGCATGAATACAGTGCAGTAGAAGGCATTCAAGAAGATATTCTTCTTATACTTTTAAATTTAAAAGAAGTTGCTGTTGCTGCTGAAGGTTCTTTAAGAGATGAGCCTGTTCTTCAGTTAAAGAAGAAAGGCGTAGGTCCTGTTACAGCTGCTGACATTCTGTGTCCAGCAGGCATTGAGATTAAGAACCCAGAGCAAATTATTTGCCATTTAACAGACGAGAACAAAGAGTTAAATATGCATTTGCATGTAACTCGTGGTCGTGGCTACGTTCCTGCTGTAAATCGTCCATATGTTGAAGGTTCTGAAGAGCGTTTTATCGGTCACTTGCAGATTGATCCTTCATACTGCCCTGTGTTAAATGTTGCAGTTCATACAGCTCCTATAGCAGAAGAGAAAGAGCAGTTAATTCTTGATATCGAAACCAATGGTACTATTGATCCAAAGAATGCTGTAAGCATCGCCGCTACTATTTTTGCAGATCAGTTAAACTCATTTGTTGATATCAGAAATTCTGTAGCTCCTACAGAGGATTCTTCATTCAGACCTTTAATCGATCCTAAATTGATTTGTCCTGTTGAAGACCTTGAGTTAACAGTCCGTTCTGCAAATTGTCTGAAGACTGAAGGCATCAAGTATATTGGTGATCTTGTTCAGAAGACCGAAGTAGAGTTACTTAAGACTCCTAACCTAGGTAAGAAGTCATTGACTGAAATCAAGGATGTTCTTGCTGAAAGAGGTTTATCTTTAGGTATGCGTCTTGAGAACTGGCCTCCTGCAGATTTAGATAACACTATCTAATTCTTAGATAAATAAGATAAAATAGAAGAGTCTCCTAGGAGGCTCTTTTTCTTTTTGTACACTATATCGAGGCTCGTATGTATAAAAATATCGATAAAACTTTAGCTTATAGAGTATTTTCTGGAGGTCCACTTGTATGTATCTTTACCAAGAGCTCTAAAGATGTCCCTGATGGTATGACAGCTGCTTGGTCATGTCCTTTTGATCCTGATGTATTACTGTTAGTTTTAGACAAAGATCACACAACATCTGAGAACATCCGTCACACAAAGAAATTTGTAGTAGTTTTACCTAGTGAAGATCAAAAGAAAACAGCTTTGGATTTAGGTTCAGTACACGGCCGTGATGTAGGTAATAAACTACAAATTAAAGATGTAAAAACTGAGAAATCTCAAAAATTCGGTTTAGATGTAATGTCAGGTGCTTTAGCTTATTTTGAATGTGAGCTTCAGGATGAAATGTTATTTGAAGAAAAAGGCATATGCTTATCAAAAGTAGTTAACGTGTATGTAAAAGATGATAGTTGGGATGATAAGGAAGAGTGCTTTAACCCAGGATTTAAGAGAACCTTGCATCATGTAACAGGTTCAACATTCTGTTCAGGTGGAGAACTAGTTTAGTATGGTTGATTTTGATGAATTAACTGAAGAGCAGATGGATGATCTTACTCAGCAAGTTCTTGATCTGTACACAACCATTAGTGAAGAAGCTTTAAGCATAAACGATCCTGATGTTTATGCTAAAGTTCGTAAAATCACTAATGATGATGACTATTCAATGGAATGCAGATTTAGAAACTTATCTGAAGATGATGATGTTGATACTTCAGAGTTTGAAATTAACAATTGGATTGTTGCAGAAGTATGGTTTACTGGTGCTCAAGAGCAATTAAAAAACGATGTTCACTTAGTGGACATCGTTTTTGAAGCTAATGGAGAATCTTCTAATGAAGCTTCAGCTAAATGGTTCCCAGATGACTAATTGGTGTTGGGAACTTTATTAGGGATTGATAGTAATCGGAGTTCCTACATCCACCATTGATAAAAATACATCCAAATCAGGGTTTAGCAGAGCAATACAACCATTAGTCCAATCTGTTCTCTGTACAGTTTCATTGTAACTGCTTCTTGAAGGAGGCTGTCCGTGTACCATGATCATGCCTCCAGGTCGTCTTCCATAGCTCCTTGCAAACTCAATATCTTTAGAGTTTGGATATGAAATATGGAAAGCTTTATAGTAATTAGATCTTTTCTTTATGTAATCTAGAGTATAAGTGCCCTCAGGTGTTTTCTTATCTCCTTCAAACTGTTTCTTTCCATATGGTTTGTCTGATAAAGCAATCCAAAATTTTCTAACCTCTAGACCATCTTTCATAAGAATCATCTGGTGGGCTGCTTTATTTACAACAACTCTATCGACTAACATTTTCTTTTGAACTTGTGACTCTTCAAGGGCACTGTTGCTCAATAAGTTAGAGGTTATACCAAGCTTTGTATAATCAAATTCTTCGTCATAGACAACTTCAGAACTTACAGCTTTTGCTAAAAGTTCGTTTGGGATATTGTGGAAAGTTTCTGCTTTAGCTTGTAGTGAAACTGTCGAAAATGAAATAACATATAGAGCAAAAATGTATTTTAAAATTTTCACTGTGGACATACCTGACAAAAAATATTCGTTCAGAAATAGCAATGCCTTGCCTAAAAGCAATGTAAAACAAGGTGATTTTATTATTGTTATAGAGTCACACAAAACTCACGGATTACATGGTTTTGCTTTGCATTTTTGATAAAATATACTGTAGCGAGAATATTATATACACAACTGCAAGGGTTGTGCGAGAAAAATTAAATGTCAGATCAAATTAATAAAAAATTTAGTCTCGAAGGAATTGAACCATTGCCTCTTCAGGAATTTGCCGAAGAAGCATATTTGAATTATTCCATGAACGTAATTCGAGACAGAGCATTGCCTTCTGTCACTGATGGTATGAAACCAGTACAGCGCAGAATTATCTATGCAATGTCAAAATTAGGCATCGATCCTAAAGCAAAACACTCAAAGTCAGCAAGAACCGTAGGTGAAGTTATCGGTAAATATCACCCTCACGGTGATAGTGCCTGCTATCAAGCTATGGTTATCATGGCACAGCCTTTTACATACCGTTATCCTTTAGTTGATGGTCAGGGTAACTGGGGTGATGTTGAAGATCCAAAGTCATTTGCAGCAATGCGTTATACTGAATCAAGACTTGCCCCATATTCAGATGTGTTATTAGCTGATATCAATACTGGTTGTGTAGATTGGCTTCCAAATTTTGATGGAACTGTGAATGAACCAAAGTTCTTGCCAGCAAGATTGCCTAATATACTTTTAAATGGTACTACAGGTATTGCTGTGGGTATGGCTACAGATATCCCTTCACACAACCTAAATGAAGTTGCTAGTGCAGTTATTGCTCTTATGGATAAGCCTGAGTTAACTGTAGCAGATTTGATGAAGTACGTTCCTGGTCCAGACTATCCTTGTGGATGTGAAATCACTAATTCAGAACAAGAATTAAAAGACATCTACGAAACTGGTCGCGGTTTTGTGCGCCAGAGAGCTGTTTATTCAATTGAAAAGGATGAGATTGTGATCAACGCTCTTCCTTTCCAAGTCTCAGGCGGTTCAATTGAGCGTCAGATTGCTGATTTGATGTCAAAGAAAAAGTTACCAATGGTAGCTGCTATTACCAATGCTTCAGATCACAGCTGTCCATGCAAAATCATCATTACTCCAAGATCAAAGCGTGTTGATTTAGATGAGCTCATGGAGCACTTATACGCTGTTACTGATCTTGAGAAGAGATATAAAGTAAATCTTAATATTTTAGGTATTGATGGCAAACCTGCTATTAAAGACTTAAAAACAATTCTTTCTGAGTGGTTAACTTTCAGAATTAATACCGTAAGACGTCGTTTAAATAGTCGTCTTGAGATTGTTAAGAAAAGATTACACCTCTTAGAGGGTTTCTTGCTGATTGTTTTAAATATTGACGAAGTAATTGATATTATCCGTCATGAAGAAAATCCTAAGCAGAAACTTATTGAGAGATTTAACTTATCTGATGCTCAGGTTGAGTATATTCTTGAAACAAAGTTAAGACAGTTAGCTCGATTAGAAGAAATAAAACTTACAGCAGAAAGAGATAAACTAGTTGAAGAGCAGAAGAAACTTGAGGCTCTTTTAGGCTCTGAGACTAAGCTCAAGACTTTCATCAAGAAAGAAATTCAGTCCGATGTTAAGTTATACGGTGACGAGAGAAAGTGCCGTATTGTTCAAAAAGAAGTTGCTAAAGCAATAAGCGAGGATGAACTAGTACCAAGCACTCCTGCAACCGTAATTCTTTCAAAAATGGGCTGGGTAAGAGCTGCAAGTGGCGCTGATATCGATGCAGAGAGCATGTCTTACAGATCAGGTGATGCATTCAAGTCTAAAGCTTCAGGTAAGACAAATGACAAGGCCTGCTTTATTACCAATAAGGGTAGAGTATATGCCGTGGATGTTAAAGATTTACCATCTGCCCGTGGACAAGGTGAACCTTTATCAGCCAAGGCCAATTTACAGCCAGGCGAGAGTGCATGCCATGTTGTAATCGGTCACAACAATGAGCACTTTATCATTGCTTCAGATAAAGCCTATGGCTTTATGGTTAAGGCTGAAGATCTGCAGACAAGAAATAAAGCTGGTAAGGCTCTGATTACAATTGATGAAGATGCAACTATTTTAAAACCTTTGTTAGTTGGCAATAAGGATACTGATTTATTAGCTGTAGCAAGTAAGACAGGACGTCTGTTAATTTATAAGGTAAATGAGTTACCAGAACTCTCACAAGGAAAGGGTAACAAACTTATCGGTATTAACGGAGCTAAGTTAGCAATCGGTGCTGATGGTATTGCAACCATGGAAATTGTTCCAGAAAAAGCTTCAATGATTATTCATTGTGGAAAGAGAACCATCAACTTATCATCAAAAGAAATTGAAGAGAGAATTAGTTCTAGAAGCAAGGCTGGTGATCTATTACCAAGAGGCTTCCAAAAGATAGATTTTCTTGAAGTAATTGTTCCTAAATCAGAAGAAGATGAAGTTCAGACTCCCCCAATTGAGGAAACTGAATTTACACTTGAATAAAAGAAAACCGGCGTAAATAGTATGAACCCCATTATTGATCACATGATTGATAATGGGGTTTTGTTATGAAATTAACTTATGAAGAAAGACTTCTAGTTGTTGAAGATCATAAAAGGTACGGAACAGCTTATACTTCTAGGAAATGGGGACTTTCAGAAAGATATGTACGAACCATTGTTTCTAAGGCAAGAAATAACAGTTTAAGTCTTAACAACAAACATACTAATTACAGTGCTGAATTCAAAATAAAGGTTGCTAAGGCATATGCGGAAGGAAAACATAGTTTTGAAGAAATAGCTCAACTATATGGAATAAAAAATCTTTCAACAGTAAAAAGTTGGTATGATATTTATCAGTCAAAGGGAGAAGAAGGACTGAGAAATATGAAGAAAACTGGCAGACCAAAGAAAGATGAAGTCAAGGCTAACAAAAATAAAGTTAACCTAGACAGTCTGTTAAGTTCCGATAAAGAAGAGTATACAAAGGAAGAGATAAAAGCCTTAAAAGAAGAACTTTTAAGACTTCGCTGCCATGAAGGATTCTCAAAAAAATTCGAGGCCTTAGCCCAAGATTATCTAAGAAAGAAAACCAACAAATAAAAGCACAATTAGTGCTTGAGCTAAGGCCTAAATACCCATTCAAAATGCTTTTAGAAGAAGCTCAGATGAGTAGAGGCTCATACCTTTACCAGCTACGTAAGGCACCTTCTAAATGTTTAGATGCAGTCTATAGTGAGCAGATTGCTGCAATCAGGAAGATTCATTCTGATAGCAAGGAACGCTATGGATATAGACGTGTAATGTATGCCTTACACAACCAGGGCATGCATCTGAACCACAAGACAGTTCATAAGCTGATGCATCATCTGCAGTTTCAGGGAGCCCATCCTAGAGCATATAAGAAATACAACTCTTACAAAGGTACTGTTGGGAAGATTGCTCCAAACATCCTTAACAGAGAATTCAATCCTGCTAAGCCAATGACCAGCTTCGCAACTGATATTACTGAATTTGCTATTGCAGAAGGAAAGCTATATCTGTCTCCAATCATTGATATGTGTACAAATGAGATTGTTGCCTATGATGTTGCTATACACACATCCTTTGACCAGATTAACCGTATGCTAAATAGATTTGAAAATGTACTAGAAGAGAATAAAGTCTCTGGAGCTTTGGTTCATTCAGATCAAGGCTGGCAGTATCAACATATGCATTATTGCAACTGGCTTAAAAAGCATAATCTAATCCAAAGCATGTCAAGGAAAGCTACTACTCATGACAACATCATGATTGAGATATTCTTTGGCAGGATGGAGGTTGAAATGTTTTATGGTAAGGAAAAGACATTTAAAGATTTAAATGACTTAGAAAAAGCATTAAAGATTATATAAACTGGTATAACTCTGACAGAGTATGTAAAAAGTTAAAAGGCCTGTCTCCAATTAATTTTAGGAAACAAGCCTTAAATTCTGTTAGTATGACCAAGAAACTTAAGTGATCAATTTCTGGGGCCATACTAAAGCAGGCTTTTTGTTAGGATTTATAGTGTCCTTCTATTCTTGTTTTAATCCTTTAATACAGCTTATTCTTTGGAAATTGTTCTCATAAATCTGTATTCCAAGATTTAACACACTCACAGATACAGCCAGATCTTTTTGTGAAAGAGAGTCACTCTCAGTAATGGTGTTGTGCTCTCCTATCTTAAAGAAGATTGGAGCAGTGCCTGGGACTAAGAGTGTGAACTTGTCTCCTTTAACATAGCCAAAGAGCTCGTTATAGCTTACAGGAGCACGTTCAATAATATCATCACGGTTCAGATCTTCTCCTGATAAAGGAAACTCACCTGACACGCCTGTAAGTGACAATAGAGTAGGTAGCATATCAATCTGACTTACAATTCTCTTATCTACGCGAGGAGTGATATCAGGGCTGATAATTAGAGCTGGAATTGAGTAGTTTGTTAAAGGGAAGGCTCCAATGCCACGAACTCTTGAGTCATGATCTGCAATCACTAAGAATACTGTATTTTTGTAATAATCTTCTTTTTTAGCCTGCTCAAAGAATTTGCCTAAAGCATAATCAGCATATTTTGCAGCTGTCAAACGTCTAGGATCATCTGTCTTCACGCCATCGATATTGACTTTGCCTTGAGGAATATCAAAAGGATCATGGAATGAGCTTGAGAAAACTACAGAACAGAAAGGCTGATTGTTATTTGATAACTTTACAAATTTCTCATTAGCCTTTTTGAACAGATCCTCATCAGATACACCCCATGAGGCAACAAATTCAGGATCTTTGTAATCTTTCTGCTCAATGATCTCTTCAACTCCGTTATTTAAAAAATAACTTCTCATACTATCAAAGTGACTTTCGCCACCATAGATAAAGCTGGTCTTATAGCCTAATCTCTTATAGATAGAAGATAGGGTGGTAAGTTCTTCTCGGTGTTCTAGCTTTACCTGAGAGGCTAATGGACTAGGTGGATATGAAGCAGTGATTGCTTCAAGACCTCTTACAGAGCGATGTCCTGTAGCATAAAGTCTTTCAAACCACCAGCCTTCGTTTTTCAGTTTTTCAAGCTCAGGAGCTATAGGATCTCCACCTAAAGATTGTACGTAACGAGCTCCAAAGCTCTCTTCGACAATAATTACAACATTGCGTTTTTGTGAAGGGGAGATCTTTGGGGTAATAACCTGATTTATTGGACAAGAGTTATCAATGGTCTCTGGTTTTGTTACCTTTGAGAACTTATCATAGTTATTTAAAACATTTACTGTATTGTCAAAAGCAAAAATGCTTGAACTCTTAATGTCGCTATCAGAGATATGTCTTAGAGCATAAAAGACATTAAAGGGAGAGTTTACAGGAATAGTGTTTCCTAGAGGAGAGGTGCAGAAACTAGAATTAGATGGATTTAATGGTTTGTGATTGGTAATAGTTCCACGAATCCCATATGGAATTAACACAATTGCAAGTACCAGGCACAGTAAACTTTTTTTAACTTTAATAGAAGTGTAGTCACGATAGAGCTTTGATGCTAATTTATAGAAGAGTATAAAAGCTGTAATACAAATTAGAATGCAGAATAATGATTCAAATAAATGGCCATTTACTAAAGTGGATACAACTTCTTTAGGATAGATCAAATATTCAACATAGATATGGTTTGGTCTTACACCGTACTCAATAATAAATGAAGGCGTTGAGACCTCTAGTAAGAGTTGAATGGTAATAATCAGACTTAATAGAAGTTTCTGTAAAATAAGGATAAAAGCAGGAACTTTACTTAAAAAGTTTGCCAGAATACAAATTAGGAAAACCACTGCATACATTGAGCAGTTGATTGATACATCATAGAGTAGACCGTATTTGTATATATCAAAGATATGTCTCTCAGTTCCCTCTGGATGCCAAATTAACAGGGCAGTTCTTGAGATCATAAAGATGACAATTGACAGTACAAAGAAAGTAAGTACTGGATAGATGCCTTTGTTTAATTTTATATTTATAATTTTCATATCTTGTAATTAGCTTAAGTTAAAAAGTAAAATGTCATTAATTTACTTACCTTGAGTTAGATATGCAAATAATATAATAGTTCAATCTTTTGAAAATAAACTTGTTAAGTTTATGTTAACTTAAAAGCTAAATATTCTAATGTAAATAATATTGACCAAGTAACTGTAAATAGAAATTGCCGAAGAATACTTATATCTGAATGCAAAAAAAGGCGGAATTACTTCCGCCTAATGCTCTTTTATGAATAAATTCAAAGTTGTGTTGAATTTAGAAACTAGTAGTTCTCAGCATGAACTTCAAAGTAGCTCTGTGGGTGGTTACATACAGGGCATAGCTCTGGTGCAGAAGTACCAACTACAATGTGACCGCAGTTTCTGCACTCCCAAACTGTTACACCTGATTTTTCGAATACCTGCTTTGCTTTTACGTTCTCTAAAAGTTTACGATATCTCTCTTCGTGGTGTTTCTCAATCTCGCCTACACTACGGAACTTCTCAGCAAGCTCTGTGAAACCTTCTGCTTCTGCCTCTTTTGCCATGGTGTCGTACATATCGGTCCACTCATAGTTCTCACCAGCTGCAGCAGCTGCTAAGTTCTCTTCGGTGTTACCAATGCCTCCTAACTCTTTGAACCACATCTTAGCGTGTTCTTTTTCGTTATCAGCAGTCTTTAAAAAAATTGCTGCGATCTGCTCGTAACCGGCCTTTTTGGCAACAGAAGCAAAGTATGTGTACTTGTTACGAGCCTGTGACTCGCCTGCAAATGCATCTTTTAAGTTCTGCTCAGTCTTTGTACCAGCATATTTGTTCATAGTTAGTCTCCTTGAATCAAATGACTCATGCATGTGTTTAATTATTTTCAGAACATTCTTTGCATGATCCTGTTAGGCTTACAGCACAACTTTCGACTTTGCCTTGGACATTGTTTGCAAAGATATTTTGAATTTTTTCGTAATCATCCATAAAAACATCAAATACTCTCTTACATTTCTTGCAATAGAAATGAGCATGAGGCATTGGATTTGGATCAAAATGCGTAATTCCATCTCCAACATCTAGAGCTTGAATTTCTCCAATATCTGTAAGAAACATCAGATTTCGATAAACAGTACCTAAAGACATCTTAGGATGCTCTAATCTGATCTCCTTATAGAGCTTTTCAGCTGTAGGATGATCAATTCGACCGCATAGATATTCTCTAATTACGTTTCTTTGTTTGCTGTTCCTTCGTTGGAGCATGATTTCCTCAGTATTCTTATTAAGAATGATTACTGTTTATATAAATATATTACAGTTTTAGTGATTTTGCCACTGCTATTATCAATAATAATTATCAGCAATGTAATTATCCATAAAATGTTATGCAATTTGTTGATAGATTTCTGATTTTGCGATGAATAACGCAAACTATATTGATAAATGATCTTTTATAAAACACTTGTTTGTAAGCTTTTATTTAAGTTCTTTTAGTAGAACTAAGACATCTTCCTTTTTGAGATTGAGTCTTTCTTAACCTTTATTTCTTTTAAGAACCTTTATGAGAATAAGATATGCAAATAGAGAGCCTAGCATTGCACTAATACATAAAAATACGTAGTTATGCGCAAATACGTTTGTGATTACAGCACAGACGATAGGACCAGAGAGATTACCTAGTTGCTGCGAGCTGTATATAAGAGAGTAGGCCTTAGTCTTATTTTGTTTTTCAACGTGTTTTGCTGTAATTGAATGTACTGCTGGAGCGATGGCACAGATACACAGCCCAAATACAAATTGCATCAGGGCAAATATTGATATTTCTCTTACGAATGTCTGAATTAGGTATGCGATGGCAGCACCAAAGGTACTTACGGCCAGAATATTTAAGTAGCTAAATTTATTCCCGTATGAGCCCCATATAGGAGAGGCTATGGATCCTGCGATACCACTTAGAGCAAAGATTAGACCTGACATCACAATAGGATCTTTGTAGTCAGTAAGTGAAATCACGTAGGTAGATAACATCGGCACTACCATCATGATAGACATGGCATTGATAAAAATACAGCATGCCAAAGACTGAATAACAGGATCTTTGATTAAAGGTGCAAAGCTGTTGTCATCGGGTAATTGCTGATTGGTGTTATCCTGATGTATAGCACAAGGTTCTTTTACTACAAAAATATTAAGTGCAACGGTGATTGCAGTTACAATCATCACGATAAAGAAACACTCTCTAACACCTGTAAGCTCACTAATTAAGCCTCCTATTATTGGTCCTATGATGGTACCTGCAAGGTTGGCACTTTGAATAAAGCCCATGGCTTTACCTGTCTTATTAGATGCTTGTAATTCAGATACAAGGCCTAAAAAAGCAGGAGTCATTCCAGAGGCAAGACCTTGCAGAGCTCTTGATAAGCACAGCTCGATGGCATTAGTAGATAAGTAACAACACAAATATGAGATGCTTAAAATTACCGATACTCTTACTAGCATAGTTTTCTTGCCATAGAGATCAGCAAATTTACCCCAAATTGGGGCTGCAAACATACTGATAATAAAGGTGATGGAATAAGCTGTAGCAATATAGATGCTAAGATATGATTGAGGACAGTTTAGTTCATCCTGAAGATACAGTGGTAAAAAAGGCATTACCAATGTATTAGAGCTACTTAAAAGTAGCATATTGAGTGTGAGTACGATTAAAGTAAGCTGTCTTATCTTCATAGGTCGTAATTATAGGCAAATTAGATAAGATTTGCCTTAATATATTTCTAATATTTGACCTAAAAGCTAATAAAAATCAAAAGAATAAATTTAGCTTACCTATGCTCCGATAATTGAGCCTGCTCTATCTATTACATGACCAATTACTCTAATTGAGGACACCTCTTCTTTCGATAAGAACTCATCCTCATAGAGACGATTATCTGATCTTATGATCAGACCTCCACGAAGAGGAGCAATAAGTCTTTTTACATGCAATCCTGAAGCGTCACAGAAAGCATAGATATCACCATCTACTATTTTTAATTTGGGATCGCAGTCTACGATCACGTAGTCGCCATTTTTAATTAATGGTTCCATACTGTCGCCTGTTACCTTAAAACTTTTACAAAAGGCGCAACTTCTGATCCCATATTTCTCAAAATAAGACTTATGGAAGAGGGACAGTCTGTCATATTTGTATTCAACAAATTTTGGCTCAGTATCAGTCTTAGGATCAAATGTTACTTCATATCGAGGTACAGGGTAATAGTCGCTACCAATAACAGGATGCTCCTCAGAGAACAGAGACTCATCACTTTTATCTCCTAAAAGTAGCCACATTGGCGATACATTAAGCGCCTTTGCGATCCTCAAAGCAGTATCAACTTTCAGGTTAACAATTTTGTTGTTTATAATCTGTGACAGTCCACCTTCAGAGATTTTTGCTTTTGAAGCTAATTCAAAACCTGTCATTCTCTTTTCATATAAAGTCTGTTTTATACGTTCACCAATTGTTTTATCTATCATAGCAAACTACCTTTATCTCGTATTTTTAAGTGCAGTATAAACGGCTAAAAAGGTGATTTTTTTATGTGCCCTAAAAGAGGTGTACAAAGATAATATTGCTCAAATTAAGTGCTTTATTGCCTAACTTAAGTGCATTTAGAATGAGTGTAGATAAACTTAAGATCTCTTTATAAAAGATGAGGATCGGTAAACATTAAAAAATCCATGAAAATCAGGAATAGTAGGGGGATAAAATGCATAAAAAATTCAAGAACGGTATGCATATATAATTACATAAATAATCTGAAATGATATAAAAAAACTTCGAAAGTTCAAAAGGATATATTTAGCTTTTTAAGAACAGTATGCGTGAAAAATATGTGAAAAAATAAAGAACAGCATGCATATAAAGTCTATGAAATAATTAGGAGCAGTATAATTGAATTTGTAAGTGGACTTAGAACAGTATACAGATAACCATCTTCAAAGGTCCTCACAATCGAAATTTTGGTAAGAATTGATTGTGAGAATTTATATGAGGACAATACTATTTTGCCTTTTCTCTTTCATCTAAGAGCTCAGCTTGTGCCTTCTTTTTAATGTCATCTAGATATTCTTTGTTTCTGCTTTCGATCTTATGATCTTTAGTTAAGCTTGCCTTTTGCTTAAATGATTCTGGAGCAAAGAATTTAAGATAGATACCAATAACAAAGAGAATGCTACCTGAGATGATATAAACAGTGTTAAAGCTCATGAATGAGACAATTACACCACCAATAACAGGTCCTAGAGCACCACCTATCATTTGTGCAGAGAATAAACTGCCAAACCCCATACCTCTTGATGAAGGAGGTGTTAACAGTACTAAGATTGAATTAGCAGATGGAAAAATTCCTGAAAATCCCAATCCGCATAAGAATTGCATCAGACCGAAAAGGACTAAAGAATTTGGTATACCTTGCAGACTCATAAGCAGACCTGCACTGATGAAAGCTAGGGTAATGGTCTTATAAAAGCCTACCTTTTGACCTGTCTTTCCCCATAAAGGTGAGGCTAAAGCTCCTGCTATACCACCTAAAGACATGATAAAGCCTGTAAGTAAAACAGCTTTATCACTGTTGTGACTTAGTTGTTGAACATAAAGAGACACAATAGGCTGAATTTGCAGAATAACCAAGTTAGTCATGCAAACACATAACAGCAGGATCAGGATATTCTTATCCTTTATAAAGCTAAGGTATGAGGTGTTTTGTGCTTTATTGATTTCTTTTTCAGGTGAAACAGGTGGCTCTTTAATAAAGAGTATTGTAGTAACTGTAATCAATGATAAAGCTACAGCACCAACATAAAAAGAGTTTCTCATACCAAAAGCTGTAGCTAAAATGCCACCTAATAATGGTCCGATGATACCGCCACAGATGTTAGCGCTTTGCATAAGTCCCATACTGATACCTATCTTATTCTTAGGTACACAGGCCGACATCATAACTAAACAAGCAGGCCACAGGCCTGAAGCAATACCTTGGAAAGCTCTTACTAAGAATAGCTCAAAAGGAGTTCTGACAATACCACCTAAAAAGTAGGTAATTGCTAGTAAAAAGCTGGCTCTGATGATCATTGGTTTTTTACCCATCTTATCAGAGAGCTTACCCCAAATTGGGGAAACGAAGGCACTAATAGCAAAGGTAATAGCATAAGTAACTCCGGACCACAGACTTACGTTATCAGCTGTTGCTCCTAGCTCACTTTGCATATATATAGGAAGAAAAGGGATCAACATGGTGTAGCTTGAACTCATCATGAGTGCAAACGTAACCATCATGGCAAGCAAAATTTTCCAAGACATATTTTCACCTTCACAATAGTCTGAACATTATAGGACCGTGTTTTAGAAAATTCAGCAAATTGAGAAAAAATAGTATGATAGAGGTAAATACTTTGTGTGGAATATAAGAACAGCTAAAAGAAGGAAAGAATGTGCCTCCTCTTATGAAGAGGCCAATAGGTTACTTAAGTAATGACTTAATGAAAGGCTTTAAGTCAGCTGATAATTTGCTGTTACGTAAAGCGTACTCAATGAAGGTCTCTACATAGCCTAACTTATTACCGCAGTCATGTGATTTACCTATAATGTTATATGCCTGAATATCAGTCATATGCATTAACATATCGATGGTATCGGTAAGCTGGAACTCACCTCCTGCACCGATAGGGGTCTTTTTAAATAAAGACCAGATTTCAGCAGGTAACACGTAACGACCTACAACAGCGTATCTTGAAGGTGCTTCTTCAACCTTTGGCTTTTCAACCATAGTGTTGATCTTCTCAGACTCGCCAGCCTGTAATTCTTTACCGCCAATATCAACGATACCGTATGAACTTACAGCTTCATCAGGTACTTTCTCAACCATGATCTGAGGTGCACCAGTTTCTTCAAAACGACGGATCATAGCTGATAAGTTGTCTTTTTTCAGATCAGCTTTAGCATCATCAATAATTACGTCAGGTAACAGAATTGCAAAAGGATTCTTTCCTACGATAGGGAATGCACATTCAATTGCATGGGCCAAGCCTTTTGATTCGCCCTGTCTCACATTTAGAATTGATACATCCTTAGGAATGATGTTCTGCACCTCAGCTAAAAGCTGACGTTTAACTCTTTTCTCAAGAGTTGCTTCTAACTCAAATGAGGTATCGAAGTGGTTCTCAATAGCATTCTTTGATGAATGGGTGATAAGAACGATGTTCTTAATACCTGCTTCTACTGCCTCTGTTACAACGTACTGGATAAGTGGCTTGTCGACTAAAGGCATCATTTCCTTTGGAATAGCCTTTGTTGCAGGTAATAATCTAGTACCTAAACCTGCTACTGGTATCACTGCATATTTGATGTTACCAAAATTTTGATCTGGCATATAAACCTCTTGTTCTATTTTTTATTATTTAAATTATTATCGTTCTTTAGCAATTCAGGGTATTTCTTGATGAGAACGAAACCTGTGAACAAAGCAAAAATAACATTAATTATGGAATTTCCAAATGTTTTGTAATCTACCCACAATTCTTCTGCATACTCTTTGGTAATGCCAAAAAGATCTGGAAGATAAAAGGCGATTACTATATTCAACATCCCTGAGAAAAAGAAGAAGACCATCCAGTAAACGCTTAGTGTTGCAAAAGCTTTATCTGGAAGAGGTAGCTCTTTTCCTAATAACAGTGCAAAAGGATTCTTCTTAAGAATAAACTGAAAAAAGAAAATTGCTGTGGCTAAGATCATATTTACGACAGTAACTTTCCATTTGATGATAGAAGGATCTTTTAACAGGATCGTAGGTACACCAAAAATCAACACTGCGAAGACTAAAAATACCTGCATTCTTGAAAGCTTTTTGGTAATAATAGCTTCAGCTATGGTTGCAACTACACATGATCCTACAATCAAAGTGGTAGCTAAAATCAGATTTGATGTCATCTTGTATGACACAAAAAAGATGATTACTGGTAGAAATTCAATGATTTTTACTAGCATTGCTAATTATCCTAGTTTATTTTTTCTTTCAAATTAGTGGATGCAATCTCAACTGTATTGTTCTTTGATTCTGCATCAGTAGTCTCTAGAGTTTCAGGTACAACATCATTGTTTTTTAGTTCAGATTTTCCAATGCGTCTGTAATAGATACCCTGGTTATCTGCATTGATGACGCTATATCTGTCATCTAAAAAGCGAATAACGCGTCCCAAGGTTAAATCATATGTAAGTGTAGGTTTGCTAATAGAATTGCAATCATTTACAGCAAACTTTAACACTGAGCCTTGACGACCGAAGTAAACTAAAGATGGAGTACATTGACCAAGATCAGTATGAGATTTTTGTGTGACAGTATAGCTGATTGAATTGTCATTCGCGCATGACTCAAGATTTAGCTTACTTAGTGAGCATAAAGTCTTTGGGCGTTTTCTGTCGATTAAAAGATATTCAATCGGATCACAAAAGAAACACGAATCTGCCATCATTCCTGAGGTGTTATTTACAGAAAACAGAACTTTTCCATCTTTCTGTCCAATGCTTGGATATTCACCTTGAGGAATAGTAACTGCACCAGATTCAGTATCGAAAGGTATGATTAGGACATTGCTCAAACAAGTTCTATCTGCAATTTTCAATGATGAACCTACAGCAGCAAAAGCTGTTTCATTAGTCTTTGGACGGTATGTTACAGAACAAGTTCCGTCTGAATCGTTGGCATTAGCAACGATACTGAAAAATAGTAATGAAAATAGTCCAATAGATCTCATAGAAAAATTATATCAGATATTTAAAAATAAAGAAGGATCAAACAATTGATCCTTCTTTGTTTAATCTAAATTTGTATCTGACTCACAGAAATTAATCTAGTCTTCGTCAAAGACTCCAAAGTGCTCCATAGAGAAAGCAACTCTTTCTTTGATAGTCAGTCTGTGTTTTTTTGTCAGAGCCTCAATCAGTCTCAGTCTTGGTAACAGACCTGCATTGTTGCAGATTTGAATAGCTAGACCTGGTCTTGCATTTAACTCTAGCAACATAGGTCCCTTATCTCTATCAAGCACAATATCAGTACCGATATAACCTAAGCCTGACATGTCATAGCAGGAGGCTGCAAGTTCTAACACTTCATGCCAATGAGGTACACGCAGTTCTGAAAGTACCTTATCAGTATCAGGATGAATGCTAATAGGCTCACCAAACTGCACAGCTCTTACAGCACGTCCAGTTCTGACACAAATACCCACACCCACAGCGCCCTGGTGTAAGTTTGCTTTACCATCTGAAGCAGATGTAGAAAGACGCATCATACACATAATAGGGAAGCCTTGGAACACGATTACACGAGTATCAGGCACGCCATCATAGCTGTAACCTGAAAACACATTATCAAAGTGGATAAGCTCCTCAATTAGGGCAATATCCTGTTTACCTCCTAGTGAGAACAGCCCTGCTAAGATATTGGTAATATGTCTTTTTAGCTCGTGCTCTGTAATTTCCTGTCCCGAGGTCTTGATAAAGTTACCTGTAGTTTTGCTTTTATCTTTAACCACTAAGATACCTTTACCACCAGAACCGTGAGCTGGCTTAATACAAAACTCTGTATGCTCGCCGATTATATTTAAAACATTAGACACCTCATGCTGATTCTGAATAGAACCTAGCAAAACAGGAGTCTTGACGTGGTTCTTCATTGCAATCTGCTTGGTTAAAAGCTTGTTATCAACTAGAGGGAAAAGATTTCTCTTGTTGTATCGACCTATGAAGTTCACGTTTCTCTGGTTCATTCCCATGATGCCGTCATCGGCCATCTCAAAAGGGGATGCATACCTGTTTTTTATGTTACAAATCGTCTTAAGAAGATTCATTATTCATGATCCTTCTTTTCATCATCGTTGATCTTTTTCTGAGCCTCTTGTTTCCACTTACGGTAAACATTGTGAGGATCAGACTTTAACTCTTTTAATTCTTCTTTAAGTCTAACTGACTCATGAACAGTTTGATCACCGTTCTTATATTTCTTAATCTGAGAAGCTAATGGCTTGAATCTTTTCATCTCAGTTAATCTAAAGCCAGTGTAGTTACCCATGATTAGAACTAGAGACAGAAGTACTAACTGCAGTCCTAAGAAGTTGAAGGTCATGTGCTGAATGAAGAAGCTGTTCATAGCAAGGTATGCACAGACAGCTACAAATAGAGAGCCACCACCTTGTTTTACAACTTCTTTGTAGCCTTCTTCTTCCCATAGAATACTCATTCTTTCAATAGTCCATGACAGAATGATCATTGGGAAAAAGGTGATCTTAACACCTTCGGTTAAACCGATCTTATAGGTAAAGAATGAAATCATACCGATTAGGGCGATAACCGTAATAATCACCGCTGAAATTCTAGCCACTAAAAGCAAGTTCAAGTGAGACAGCCATGATCTTACGATAAGACCTACACCTACAATTGCCACAAATCCGATTAGACCCACAACTAAAGAGGTCTGTAAAAATGACATTGCAATCAGAACAGGCATGAATGTACCAGAGGTCTTAATACCAACTAAGACACGTAAAAACACTACGATTACAACACCAATTGGTAAGAGTAATAAGCCTTTGAATAAAGATTGCTCTTCAACAGGCAATGCTGACAGTGAAAGAGGGACTAACTCTTCACCTGCTGCTAAATTAACATTAGCTTTTCTCATACCTGCTTCAATTGCGCTTACTGAGTGGTTTAAAGTAGTGAAACTTACACGTGCATTGCGACCACCTGTGATATCAAGTAGTGAATTACCGTTGTCAGTCCAAATCATCTGATTCTTTTTAAGACCGGTCTGACCTGTGGTTGGATCAAAAATCTTGTAGGTTGAGCCATCAAAAACAGCAACATAATTCTTTAATTTTTGATTACGTCTGCCGTCACGAAGCTCTAGAACACCGACGGTTCTTGCATGAACTTTACCAACCTGAAGAATGTGAACTAGAAGATCTGCTCTCTTATACTTAGTGAATAGTAAAGTGTTGATCTCGCTATCTTGGTTGATTTCATGAATAACCTGAGTTGCAAATGAGAATGGGCTTGAACTTCGTTGCAGGGCTATCTGTGCAATCTCACTCATAGCGGTTGCATAAGGCTCCTGCTCAGTGTTCTGCTCAAGAGCAGGTACGATCATTGATGAGTCGGTTGCGTCTTTATCTACAAGAACATCAGATCTGTAATATAAGATCTGCATACCTTGGGGGTCACGCTTGGTCCACTCAACATAGTTTGAACCATCTCTTTGAACGTAGTTAACACCATAACCTAAACTTGCAGTGTTTTGCTTTAACGCAGTAAAGCCAGGCTGAACTGCAGGTAGAGCTAATACAACTTCAGATGCTTTCTTAGATTCTGGCTCAAATTCTACTTTTGCTTCTACTGTCCAAATTTCGTTCTTTACGTTAGGAACGAAAGGAATATCAAATGTAATTCTCTGGTAAGCAATTAGGAGAATACCTGCCAGAAATAAAATTGCTGTTACAAAATAAAACAGACCGCGGGAAGCCATGATTATTCCTTCTTAACTAGTTACTCTTGTGGTTATTTTTCTTACTGTCAGCTTTTGCAGCCTTCTTTTTATCAGAGCTCTTGGGGGACGCATCTTTACTTTCATCAGCAGTAGCTTTCTTTTTATCTATTTTCTCTTTAGGAAGACTTCCTTGCTCTTTTTCAATCTTATTGCTTACAGATGGAAGTGATCTTTCAGGATTAGTTCCTAAGCTCTGAGTATCATTTGATGCAGGGAAGGCTTTCTGACCCCCTTCATTTTCCTTGACCATCTTGTCATACTTTTCGTTGACATCAATGCCATTCTTTTTGTTTTCGTTGTAGTCATCAGTACAGATGATGAGCAGACCGTTTTTATCAGCTCTTGGCTGTACATCTTTTCTTGAAACATCAACAACTGCGATGTCAGTAAGTAAGGTACGTCCGATTAGAAGGGCGTACTGCATTTGTGTACGATCAATCAAGTTGAATTCAGCTGCTGTTGAGTAATCACCAATCTTTACGTTTAGTCTTACGATTGGTCTGTAGCTGTAGCCTTCAATTGAAGACTGCCTTAATTTAGTTTGTTTTACAAAAGGAGCTTCAACTTCGATAGTTCTGTCATTGTGAATAACGTCAAAACGTAACCACTTTTTGCCGTTACGTTCAAACTCAGTTACATTTGAAGCTGAAATAGATGATTGAGATGCTCCAGTATCAATACGAGCAGCTATGGTTGCATTTGCTTCTTTAACGTAAACATACTCTTCTCCACCTAAAATCATCTTGCCGTCAGGTGTCTGAAGATCATAGTTTCTCAGTGGCTTGACGTTCATTTTTCCTCCGTCACGCTCTTTTTCTGAAACCATTGAATCATATAAAGATTGATTCTGTCTCTGAATTGTTTTTAATTCATCAAAAATTTGTTTCTTTAAGTTACTGTTAGAACGTTCTATATCAGTTCTAAGATCACTCATTGCGGCTCTTTGATTTGTAAGCTCTCCATTGATGCTATCAATGGTGCCTCGCATTTGAGTGATTTTGTCGTTCATATCTGCCGAATTATCTGCTGCAAAAGCAACTTGGCTAGACATTAAAATTGCTAAAACTATATTCTTTTTAAGCATGATTAATTTCCATCAAGGCTTGTTAAATTTCGTGAAAATATAGCACAAAACAATATTTTGGAGCCTCTAAAATTAAAATTTTTTTTCAGAATCACAGTAGCTAATGATAATTATTCTTATTAAGAATAATTATCGATCACATTTATCTATAAAAGTAGTAAACTTTTCGTAACTTTGATGGAGGTTTCTATGGAAAATTATTGCAGATTAAGACCTGATCATCTGGGTATGGTTGGCACTGGTGTTAAGTTTCAGCGTATCCGTCGTGTAACAGGTTATCTAGTTGGTACTTTAGACAGATTCAATGATGCTAAACGCTCTGAAGAGCATGATAGAGTTAAGCACATGCATGTGTAATGAGATATTTTTCTGTCTTCATCTTTAACAGATAAGAATTAACATTACTCTTTTCATCACATCATCTAGTTAAATGATGTGATTTTTTTATTTATAGCATTTATTAGACTGGCAGTTTAATTGTTGTAAAGTACATAAAGTTCATCAGCTTCTTAGCAGAATAGATATTCATTACAGTTAACTATTGTAAATGCAATTATACAAAGCTGACACAATGCTAAGTAAAGGCTAGTCCAATATGTTGAGTAGTAATTAAGTTAGTAGTATTATCATGGCAATTTTTTCAGAGTAAAGATCGAATTTTCTACTAAATACTATATATTTCTGTTAATAACTCTGCATATTTAAAACATTATAGGAAATTATCATGCGTAAATTAGCTATTGCAACCTTAGTTTGTTTAACTCTTCCAGCACAGGCTTCTTTTTTCTTAAATCCTTATTATTCTAGTTCTGATACCAATTTTAAGAATGGTCAGGATGTTAAGACTACTATCTACGGTTTAGAAGGAGGTAATGATACCTTTACTTTAGGTTTCTCTAACCGTAATTACAGCTTCCAACATTCAAAGAACATCGATAACCTAAAGTCACTTTACGGCAATATCCATCATGGTGATGCTTTAGGTGATGACGGTTGGAGCTATTTCTTATATTTAGGTGCATCATTAAACTGGGAAGACGATTTCCACCCAACAGAGAACTACAACATCAATCCTAATGCTGCTTTAACTTATCATTATGATGATGAATTATCTTTAACTTTAGGTGCTGGTGGTGTTATCAATGAGTATAACAGCAAGGCTTATCCTATTGTTCAAGTTAATTTCTCTAATCCAAAGTCTGATGGATTATCATTTGTTTTAGGTTTCCCAAAGAATACTGCAACTTACAGATTTAATCAGTACTTTGCTATAAACGGTGAGTTAGCTTTAAACTGCGATCCTGCTTATCAGTTAAAAGACAACTCTGTATATGTAAGAAAAGGTTACATTGAGGAAAGATCAGCATCAGCAGAAGGTTCTTTAGTTGTAACTCCAGCAGATCAGTTCTCAGCTAAGATTGGTGTAGGTTACACTTTTGATAGAGACATCAGATTCTACGATCACGATGGACGCAAGATCTCTAAGGCAAGATTAGATAATGACTGGAACTTCTTTGTAAAAGGTTCTTTATTCTTCTAGTATGAGCTAAAAATCTGATTTATGATCTAGCTCAATTTCATTCATAAGAGGTTACAGTTTTCTGTAGCCTTTTTTTGTCTTTTTATAATCCTCAAAAAGGCAAAAAATTCTCTTGATTTTCTAAAAACGGTATGTAATATACTGATCTTAACAAATTTAGTTTATTTTTTCTTAAGAGGTTATTTATGAAATTATCAAGAGTTCTTGCTCCTATAGTTGCAGCTACCGTTATCCTGACAGGATGCAGTGGTCCATCAGAGAGTGATTGTACAAAAGCCTTAAACAAGTATTTACAAAAACAGGAAGTTTCAATCCCTATTCCTGGAGAGGTTGATAGATCTGCTACCAAAGATAATTGGGTATTTATCATTCCAGTGCCATCAGATGATCCTTTAGCTAAAGGGGACGAAAAGATGCTGAATTTACAGTACAAACACGATTATGGTACTGACAACTATAAAGCTAAGTATCAGCACGAACTTAAGCTTGCTAAGCTCTTTGAAAAGGCAGGATACATGAAGCTAAAAGAAGGTGTTTTTGACAAGCTTGTAAAACGTGGTTCTTTTGATGATGGTACTTTATATAAAGTTGCAGGTTATCAGATTTCTTTTACAGACAAGATTAGGCCTTATCTTCAGTCGGCAAGCTTTATCATGGGACCTAGAATTAAGATTGGCAACTTTGCTGTAGATAAGATCACTAAACTCGATTCAAAACCTCAAAAGATTGGAGATTATGAGGTTTACTCATTTGCGTACACTCAAAAAGTAGAGAACTTAATTGAAGGTCTTCCAGAGTCAATAATCGACGAAATTAAGTCTGATTTACTTTTGAGCAAACACTTTAGAGAGCAACCAGATCAGATCTATAAAGACAAATCTGGATGGAAAGTTCCTCGTTAATTGCCCATAAGTTTTTACTTGTGTGAAGAGTCTTAAATCTTGTCTTTTCACACAAGTTCTCAATAAACAATCATCCCATACATCTTTAAATCAGATAATTCATATTCAGGTGCTAAATTTGCTTTAGATTTATTTGCTGATATTTACAGAAAATAAGAGGCAAAACGATTAAGTTTGTTTAAAACTGTAACAATATTCTTAGGTGTGATAAAATGCACTCAGTTTTTTTCATAAAAAGCTCATGTTCTTATGCATGAGTGTTTTTTGTAACAGGATTATCTATGAGCTGGCTTGAGAATTTAATTCAGAAAACAACATCTTCTATCAGCGGCACTACTAAGCACGAAATACCTGAAGGTGTATGGACAAAATGTTCTGCATGTGATCAGGTTCTTTATAGAGCAGAGCTAGAGCGTAATCTCAATGTATGTCCTAAGTGTGGACACCATATGCACATCCGTGCACGCGTACGCTTAGATTCTTTCTTAGATAAAGAAGGTAGAGTAGAGATCGCAGGAGAGCTTGAGCCAAAGGATATTTTGAGATTCAAAGATCTTAAGAAATATAAAGACAGATTTGTTGCTGCTCAGAAAAAATCTGGCGAAAAAGATGCTTTAGTTGTAATTAAAGGTACCTTAAAAGGTTTACCAGTCGTTGCATGTGCTTTCGAGTTTGATTTCATGGCAGGTTCCATGGGCTCTGTTGTAGGTGCAAGATTCTGTGCTGCTGTTGAAGAATGTTTAAAGACTCATAGAGCACTTATCTGCTTTGCTACATCAGGTGGTGCTCGTATGCAGGAGTCATTATTCTCTTTAATGCAGATGGCTAAGACCTCAGCAGCTTTGGCGAGACTTGCAAAAGCAGGTCTTCCATTTATCAGCGTTATGACCGATCCTACCATGGGTGGTGTTAGTGCTTCTTTAGCTATGTTAGGTGATATCAATATCGCAGAGCCTAATGCTTTGATCGGTTTTGCTGGTCCTAGAGTTATTGAGCAGACCGTTCGTGAAAAGTTACCTGAAGGTTTCCAAAGAGCTGAGTTCTTATTAGAAAAGGGCGCAATTGATAAGATCGTTCCTCGTGCTCAAATGAGAGATGAGCTTGCTGATTTAGTTGCTCTTCTTTTAGGAAGTCACGATCCTAGCGTTCCTTTAGTAGAAGTTAAGAGTGGCTCTAAATCAAGAAAGAAGTCATCAGGTCAGAATGCTCCTGTAATGGCAGAATTGACTAATTCGGACATTAAGATTTAATGAGTAGTCAAGACATCAATGCAAAGCCAGGTTCCCTAAAGACCTGGCTTGATTATCTAGACGGAATTGATCCTGATAAAATTGAACTAGGACTTGATAGAATCAAACAAGTTCTAGAAAAGCTTAATTTAACCATTTTCAAATCAATTCCTGTAATCGAAGTTGCCGGAACCAATGGCAAGGGTTCTACAAGTGCTCTTATTGCTGCTGCATTAAATTACAGTGGTATTAAGGCAGGTCTTTACACTTCTCCTCACCTACATAAATTCAATGAAAGAGTAAACATCGGTGGAAGTGATGTTACTGATGAAGAACTTTCACAAGCTTTTGAGATAGTTCATAAGACAGCAGGTGATATCAATCTAAGTTATTTTGAATACACAACTCTTGCAGCTTTAGTTTGCTTTTCTAGAGCTAAGGTCGGAGCTGTTGTTCTCGAAATTGGCTTAGGCGGCAGATTGGATGCTGTAAATGCTCTTGATGCTGATATTGCTGTAATTACATCTATTGGACTTGATCATACAAAGATCTTAGGCGATACTATTGGTAAAATTGCTTTTGAAAAGGCAGGCATCATCAAAAACAACTGTCAGGTCGTTTTAGGTGAAGTTGAGGATGAAGCTTATGTTGTGATTAAAAAAAGAGCAGAAGAGCTTCATGCTGAGTTGCATGTACAGGGAAAAGACTTTTTAGGTGAGTTTATTGATGGCTTTTCCTATATTCAAAAGTCTCCTATAAATATTGCTACTTTCTCATTACCATATCCAAAGATCCCATTCTGCTGTGCTCCAATAGCGATGAGAGTGATTACTCTATTAAAGGAAAAGGGCGTAAAGATCACTTTCGAAGGAATTGATGAGGCTTTAAGGACTACAAGTCTTCCAGGTCGTATGCAGTTAGTGCGCATTAAGCCTATGTTTTACTTAGATGTAGCTCATAATCCTCCTGCAGCAACTCATCTTGCTAAGACTTTAGATAAGCGCCACAAACTAGGTAAACGTTATGCTGTTATCGGTATGCTTAAAGATAAGGATATCGAGTCAGTTCTAAAAATTGTAAAACATTGCTTCGATGGTTTCTACGTAGCGACCTTGCATACTCAAAGAGGAGAAAACGTAGAGAGGATCAGATCAGCATTGCTGTCTGATAAGGTTGATGCTTCTTCAATTAAGGCATTTGACCATGTAGATAAGGCAGTAGAGCAAGTACTAAAAGATGCTAATGAAAATGATGAAATTATTGTTTTAGGCTCTTTTGTAACTGTAAGCGAAGCAATGGATGCACTTGAAATTAAATAGGTATGTAAATGAGCATTACAAAGAATATTAGAAATCGTGTTGTAGGTATCTTGGTAGTTATTTCTATTGTATTGATCCTACTTCCTTTCCTAAATATGAATGATAAGGACAATAGCAAGCCTCAAGATGACAATGCCATTGCTATCAATCGAAATGGTGCTGTAACTGATACTAATGGTCAATTAGTAACTGCTGGTAATTCAGATTCAATTGAAACTAATTATAGCGATATGTTAGAAGCTCCAATTGATGATATTAAAGGTTCAGCAAATTCTCTATCAAATGTACAAAAGGATGCTCCATCATCATCTCCATTTGATGCTTTAAATAACAATCAGGAGGCTAATACTTCTAATTCAAATCAGGCTACCCCTGATTTAGAAGTCCCAAACGACAATATGTTTGCCAGTGCAAATCTTGAGACAGCAACACCTACTGGTGCTAAAAATTCAGCAACTGTAGCTACAACTGCTACAAGCAATACCTCTACTTTACCATCAGCAAGTACTAAAGTTGCCCCTCAGGCTCCAAAGTCAAATACTGTTAAAACAGAGACTTTAAAGTCATCAAGATTACAGGCAACACAAAGTGCAAATGCTAATAAGCTAAAGGTACAGTCTCCAGCAAAAACTGCTCCTAAATCAAATTTAGTAACTGGCACTTTTGCTGCTCAAATTGGTGTTTTCTCTCAGAAGTCATATGTTACAGAGAACGTAGCTAAGCTCAAAAAGGCTGGTTTTAATGCTCAGACTCAGAGCGTTAATATCAATGGCAAATCTATGGTAAGAGTATTTGCAGGTACTGCAAAAACAAAACAGGCTGCTGATGCAATTTGCAGAAGCGCAAAGGCTAAAGTTGGTCTAGACTGCAGAATTCTGTCTTTATAAATTCTTTCAATTAACCTTGTATGAGGATCATTTAATGTTACTTGAAGATCTTAAAATCTATCTTGATGAATACTTAGATGTCAGATCATTTTCAGATCCTTCTTTAAATGGTCTTCAGGTTGAAGGCTTTAAAGAATGTACCTGTGTTGCAACAGCTGCTACAGCTTCATTAGAGACAATTGATGCAGCTGTTGAAGAAGGTGCAGATACTCTCATTGTTCATCATGGTCTGTTTTGGAAGGGACAGTTGCTACCAGTTGTAGGTCCTTTTAAAGACAGATTGAATGCTCTATTAGAGGCAAATATCAATTTATTGGCCTACCATCTTCCATTAGATGCTCATAATGTTGTCGGTAACAACAGATACCTATGTGATTTGTTGTCTCTCTCTGAGGTCGATTATATAGAACAGGGCAATCCTCGTTCAGTTGCAATGCAGGGGATTTTATCTGAACCCAAAACTGTAAAAGATATTGCGACTCTTTTAGCAGACAGTCTGCATACTAGAGTTGACGTTTTAGGTGATTGTGATGAAAACATTTTATTAAGTAACATCTCCGTATGTTCAGGCTCTGGCTCCTTTTTACTAGACGAGAATATGAAACCTTCATTCCATGCTTTAGTAACCGGAGATGTACATGAGCAGACATATCATTTTGCTAAAGAAAGTGGTACCCCTGTTTTTGTTGTAGGACATCATGCCTCTGAGCAGGGGGGAATCAAACGTTTAGGTGATCATCTTTCTAGAAAGTTTGATCTTGAACACAGACATCTGCACTTTAATATTGAAAAGGAATTGAAAACATATAATGGAAGCTCAATCTGATAAAGAATTGTCTAGTGAAGCCGTCATGGTTCGTGATGCCTTAATTGAATGCGGTCTTGAGACACCATGGCATGATAATGGTCTTAGCTCTTCACAGAAGAAAGATATTATCATGAAAAATATGTCAGAGATCATGAATACTTTAGGTCTTGATCTTAATGATGATTCCTTAAGAGAAACACCAACCCGTGTAGCTAGGATGTTTGTCGATGAAGTCTTTTCTGGTCTTGATTACAGAAATTTCCCAAAAGTAAGTGTTTTTGACAACAAAATGCATTTTGATGAAATGGTTAAAGTAGACAACATAACAGTTACTTCAACCTGTGAGCATCACTTTGTAGTTATGGATGGTTACGCAAAAGTAGCTTATATGCCATCAGACAAAATTATCGGTTTATCAAAAATCAATCGTATTGTCCAGTTCTTTGGTCACAGACCTCAAGTCCAAGAGAGAATGACTCAGCAGATTAAAGTTGCTCTGCAGACATTATTAAATACTAAAAATGTTGCTGTAAGCATCACTGCAACCCATTATTGTGTAAAATCTAGAGGCGTAAGAGATCAGACCTCTGAAACAACAACTACAGCACTTGGCGGACATTTTAAGACTAATCCGTCATCTCGCCATGAGTTCTTAACTGATTAAAAGGATCAGTGTCATGAGAAAAGATGATTATAAAGTAGCTTTAATTGTACCAGTCTACAATGAGCATGAAACCGTTGAGACCTTTGTTAAGACTGTAAATGAAAAGTTAGCAAGTGAACTTAATCATATTGAGATTGTCTTCATTGATGACGGTTCAAAGGATAACACTGTAGAACTTATCGAAAACATGCAAAAGACAGATAACAAGATAAGTTTAATCAGATTATCAAGAAACTTTGGTAAGGAAGCTGCAATGTCAGCAGCTTTAGACATTGTACATGCTGATGCAATTGTACCTATTGATGTAGATTTACAGGATCCACCAGAGTTAGTACTCGACTTCATTCGTATCTGGAGAGATGATGGGGTGGATAACGTCTATGGTGTACGTGAAGACCGCTCAAAGGATACAGGTACAAAGAGAGTATCCTCAGAGGGCTTCTACTATGTCTTTAACAAGTTATCAGGCAGAGTAAAGATACCTGCAAACGTAGGTGACTTCCGTTTAATCGATAGAAAGATCATTGATGTTCTAAAGACCTTAAGAGAAAGAAACCGTTTCATGAAAGCTTTATATGCATGGCCTGGTTTTACCTCAAAAGGTGTAGGTTATAAGAGACCTGAAAGAGTAGCAGGTACTACCAAGTGGAATTACTGGAAGCTCTGGAACTTTGCTTTAGATGGTATCTTTGCATTCTCATCATTACCACTTAAGGTATGGTCATACATAGGAGGCTTTATTGGTGTGATAGCTTTAATCTGTATGATTTGGAATGTTGTAAAGACCATAATCTTTGGAAATCCAACACCAGGTTATACCACTTTAATTAGTGCAATCCTGTTCTTAGGTTCTATTCAGTTAATCTCTATTGGTATCCTAGGTGAGTACATCGGTCGTTTGACTCAGGAAATTAAGGGTAGACCTGTGTATGTTGTATCTGAGATTAAAGGTCCATTGTCTAAAGAAGTACCTGACGGTTTAACTAAAACCAATGTAGGCTTGTCATATAACAAGAAAGACTAATGAATACTGAGAATACAAATCTTTCAGAATTAGCAAACCAAAAAGCGAATGGCAAAAAGAATTTTTTTGAGCTCATTCGCTTTGTAATTGTTGGTGGAATGTCAACTGTAGTTGATCTTGTGGTAACTACAGTGCTGGTTTTTACAACAGCCTTGAACGCAAATTTCATTACAACCATTGCGTTTTTAACAGCGTTCTTAGTTTCATTTTTCGGTCACAGATATTTTACTTTCAAAAGGAAAGGCTCCATACTTTCCTTTTTTGCTTTAGCAGTATCTACTCTAATTTTAAGAAATATCTTTGTCTGGTTCATGTTATATATTCTAAATTTAAGCAACTATCCTGCTTTAATCATTGCTATGGTTTTAGTAACTGGTATTACTTATTTTGTAGCTAAATTTAAGGTTTTTAAAGGAAATTAAACAGTGCGCATAGCTTTAGGTATTGAATACGAAGGCGGTAACTACGCAGGTTTCCAACGTCAGACCACATTAAAGACCGTTCAAGGTGAGCTTGAAAGAGCATTGTCGATTGTAGCTGACGAAAAAATTGAACTTCAATGTGCAGGAAGAACTGATGCTGGTGTAAATGCTACAGGCCAGGTTATTCATTTTGACGTAACTAAAGAACGTCCCGATCGTGGCTGGATCATGGGCACTAATACTAATCTTCCTGATGATATAGCTGTAACTTGGGCAAAACACGTAGATGACGGTTTTCATGCCAGATTTTCAGCAAAGGCTAGAAGATACCGTTACATTATTCAAAACACTGTGAACAGACCTGGAATTCTCTGTAAAGGCGTTTCTATCTATCAGGGAAACTATGATATTGATCTAATGCAACAAGCTGCAAGTTGTCTATTAGGCGAGCATGATTTCAGTTCCTTTAGAGCTGCTGATGATGAGTCACGTACCTCAATGCGTTGTGTGCACTTTTGCAATGTCTCAAGACTTGGTCAGTACATAGTTTTTGATATTGCAGCAAATGCGTTTTTAATGCATATGGTAAGAAATATCGTAGGATCTTTATTAACTGTTGGAAATAAGACAAATTCATTAGAATGGTTTAAGGATATGTTTGAAGCAAAGGACAGATCAAAAGCTGGTCCTACGGCTAAACCTTATGGTCTGTACCTAATTGATGTCTCTTATTCTAGTGATTATAATTTACCAAAAAGAGAATGTCTTGGTCCCATTTGGATGCCTTAGTGGTAGAATAGTTTAGATAATAATAATTAGGAACATCGTATGTTGAACCTTCCAAATGTACTTACCTTAATCAGACTGGTTTTAATCCCTGTCTTTATAATTCTGTTCTATTGGCCAACTGATCTTTCTAATCTGTATGCTGCAATTGTGTTTATCATCGCTGCTTTAACTGATCTTTTAGATGGATATTTGGCTAGAAAGTTAAAACTGACAACCAAGTTTGGAGCCTTTTTAGATCCTGTAGCAGATAAGATTATTGTATGTACAGCCTTAGTTCTTATTGTTGAGCACTATTCTTTATATACAGATGTCCTTTATCCGCATTTAGGAAAGTTCATTACTATCCCTGCAATGATTATCGTAGCTCGTGAGATTACGGTTTCAGCACTAAGAGAATGGATGGCTGAACTTGGTAAAAGAGCAAATGTTGCTGTAAGCTGGATTGGTAAGTGGAAGACCACTATTCAGTTAACTGCTATTGCAGGTTTGATCTGGCGCCATGATGAGGGCATGATTTACGCATCTGTTGGTTTACTCATAGTTGCAACTGTACTTACTATTTGGTCTATGATTATGTACCTAAAGGCAGGTTGGGTATATATGAAAGACGGTAAGTAAAACTAACCGAATTTAAAGAAGAGGCTGACGGAAACGTTGGCCTTTTTTTATTATGGAATGATTGATGAGTTTATGAAGACAATAGATCTTCAAAATTAACTAAGAAAATGTTTTCAATACCAGAAAATACCTAAGATCACTCCAATTAATGGCAAGAACCTGAGTTGTGCAAATTTTAGGATGGCTTATATAAGCTGTTTGTAAAAAAAGTTAAAAAAAAGTTTAAAAAAGACTTTTCTTTTTGAAAAAAATCATTATAATTTTCAACGTTTTCTGCGGATGGATGGCAGAGCGGTTGAATGCAACGGTCTTGAAAACCGTCGAGGGTTTACGCCCTCCGTGAGTTCGAATCTCACTCCATCCGCCACTTCAAATCATGTTTTCAATTTCCACTTAATATTTCTTTTTGAATTTACTGTTTTGTAAGTTCTGTTTTGTTGTTTTTGTGTTTTTACCTGTCTATTGTTATTAATGTGAGCTGCATCAAATTAAATGTGAAGTTATATAACCTTACGTTATAAATTCTTTTTTGTACTATCAAAACTCATAAATTTTTTTGCGAACTAATTCATCTTTTTGGTTCTAAATGCTAGTTTTATTTTTGTTGATGTCTTAGATTGGCTAATCATAATAAAAACATAATCAATTTTCTCAATATGTCTTAGGTGAATTATGAATTTCAAAAAAGTATCAGCATTTTTGCTGTCTGGACTTGCTTTAGGTGCTATCGTCGCTTACACCACAACTAAGTCAACTAACTCTGGCTATGAAGGTGATGACTTACCTTTTACTTGGCAAAACACTAATCTGTACTTTGTGATTACTGATCGTTTCTCTAATGGCGATAAGAGCAACGACAACAGCTATGGTAGACCTTATAAGGATTCAGCTGGCTACAACGCTGGTACTTTCCATGGTGGAGATTTTAAAGGCCTTACACAGAAATTAGACTACATTCGCTCATTGGGTGTAAATGCAATTTGGGTAAGCTCTCCTGTTGAACAGTCTCACGGTTGGGTCGGTGGCGGTCCTATGGGTATGTATCAATACTATGCTTATCATGGTTACTATGCCTTAGACTTCACCTCTATTGACGCTAATATGGGCACAGTTGAAGATTTTAGAACTTTTGTAAATGAAGCTCATAAAAGAGGTATCAGAGTTTTAATTGATGTGGTTATGAATCACACTGGTTATGCAACTTTAAAAGATATGTGTGATTTCAACTTTGGTAGAACCTCTCATGGCGAAGATCCTTGCAAAGAGTGGATCCCAAATAAAGATTTTGGTCAGACATTCCACGACAAGCCAATTGACGCAAGATATGACTCTTCATGGAATAGATGGTGGGGGAAAGACTGGATCTTATTTGACGGTTATGGTGAGAGCTGCGGTGCTGAGGATGGTTTAGACAAATGCTTAGCTTATCTTCCTGATTTAAAGAACACTGATCCTAACGCAAAACCTGTTAACATTCCTGAGTTCTTAAAGGACAAGTGGAAGAGTCCAGATAAAGATCATGATATTCCAGCTGCTTTAAAATACAGACAGGGTTCAATGAGTGTAGCTCAGTTTGAGGCTCACTGGTTAGCATCATGGGTCGAAGAGTTTGGTATTGATGGTTTCAGATGCGATACCGTAAAGTATGTTTCTAAAGACTCATGGAAACTTCTAAAAGAATACTCTACAGAAGCTCTAGAGCACTGGAGAGACAAGAACAAGGGTAAAGATCCTGCTGCTTCTTGGACAGATCCTTTCTATATGACAGGTGAGGTCTGGGCATTCACAAATGATCCTAATGACAAGTCAGAGTATGCTAAAAAGGGTGGATTTGACTCACTTATAGATTTTTACTTTAACCCTGATGGTGTGAACCTCAATACCTGTATCACTCCAGATCAGAGCGATTGGGTAACGTATGGCAACCTGTATGGCAGATTAGAAGGAAAACCTGCTTTAATGAACATGACCTATATTTCTTCACACGATACTTCATTATGTCGTAAGAAGGATATGGCTAAAGTTGGTGTTAATTTCTTAATGTTGCCAGGATCTGTACAAATCTATTACGGCGATGAGACCAACCGTCAGAACGATATGGGTGGCGGTATCGATCTTGAACAGGGTATTCGTTCAGATATGAACTTTCCTAAAGATATTGATAGTGCTTCAAAGTGGGCACAGAATGTAAGCTCATTTAGTAAGGATGTTTCTGCTGATCCTGTATTAGCAACCTGGCAGCGAGCAGGTCAGTTCAGACTGAGAAATCCTGCTGTAGGTGCAGGTGAGCAGGAGAAATTATCTGATAACACATTCTGCCGTCGCTTTAAAGATCCATCAAAGAACATCGATAACGCAGTAGTTCTACATGTAGGCGATACTAAGAAGATTGAGGTTGGTAAATGCTTTGCTGATGGCAAGAAAGTTCAAGATGGCATGACCGGCATTGAATATACTGTCAACAACGGTCATGTAGAAGGTGATTTTAAGAAATGGGCTTTATTGGAAATTGCAAGACACTAAATACATTTGATAGGTTTTGGTAATCCAGCATATTTTGCAGCTGATTTTGCAGCCCCGTCAGGGAACAGTTTAGCTAAGGTTATGGATGAACTTAATTTTTCATAACCTTTGGATTTAAGAAGTCTAATTAGGCCACGAATAGGGGGAGTAGTTGCAAATTCTTTGTAATACTCCCTTACTTCATTAATAATCAGAATATGCTCTTCTGTTAAAGTAAGCCCATCTCTTTTGGCCATGAAATGCATTAAATCCAAAGACCAGTCAGCTTCGTTTTTCAGGTAACCGTCTTCGTCAGTTAAAATTTGTCTTCCATTGTATTCGATTGTCATATATAATAGCTCCATTCTCTGCGGATGGATGGCAGAGCGGTTGAATGCAACGGTCTTGAAAACCGTCGAGGGTTTACGCCCTCCGTGAGTTCGAATCTCACTCCATCCGCCATTATCACAATTTTGTTTCTAAATGTCCATGTGATGATGTCTTATCTTTATTTGTCATACGTATTTGTTTTCTCAATTTTGGCAAGTTATAAGTTTATATAAAAAAATTTTTTGTGCCTGTTTAGAGCTTCTTTTGATCTTTCGCGTAAACAATTACCACTAGATAAATCTGTTTTGCTCTTTTAGCGATCTCAATGATTTATCGAAAGATTTGTGAATTGTATCAAATTAAATTTCAAGTAAAATGTCAGATTACAATTTTAAATATCATCAAAAAATTTGTTGATTATATTTAATTACGTGCCTTAATACTGTTTACAAGATTTGTTTTTCATATATAATTGTAAACAAGTATGTGATTTTGATCACTTTTTGAATTATAGGTATGTATGAAGTTATTAAGAGCTTTTCTTTATGTTGCAAGCTTTGCAGTGCTGTGCATTCCATTGATGATTATTATTTGTCAGGGCGAGGAGAGCAAACAATCTTTAAAATCTGCAATGACTTCAGAAGCTGTTGATGACAGTGTCTGCCGTGATGGTGAGCTTGACAGATGTTTAAAGGCACGAGACGAAAGTCTTCGTAACAAAGAATATGAACAAGCTTTTTCATACATGAGAAGATTGTGTGAAAATTTTAAAAATGCTGATGCTTGTTTACAGACCTATTCAACATACAATGCAATTCAGTCTAATACAGAAAAGAACAGAAGTTTAGTTAGAGTTACTCTTTATGAAGTTCTCTACTACTTAGACATCGGTTGCAAGCTAAACAATTATGATGCTTGCATGAGGGCTGGTAAAATCTATGAGCATGGTGTAAAGCCGGGTACATCTCAGGCTTTATATGGATATAACATAGCTTATGATGCTCAAGAAGCAAAAAGATATTATAAGAGAGTATGCCGCTCAATTTCTGATAAAGCAGAGGAAGCTTGTAAAAAGCTTGAAGAGTTATCTCAGACCCGTCATTCTCTTACTAAATAGTTTTTTTCATCCCAATCTAAGTGCAGCTTTCTAACTGCACTTTCCGTCTTCTCTATAAATCCTACTCTAACTTGTCGCTTAAAGTTTTTTTGTTTTCAAAATATTAGAAAATAAAAAAGAGAGCCTGAGCTCTCTTCTATAATAATTTACCAAATTAGGTATTAATCCTGATGATGTAAAAGGTGTCCCATACGCTTTTCTTTAGTATCAAGATAACCTTCGTTAAAGGTATTTCTTCCGTATTCAATTGGTTTTCTGTCTAGAACCTCAATGCCATGTGATTCGATGTCATGAATTTTAGCTGGGTTGTTAGTCATTAAAATGACCTTTTTGAAGCCCATGTTTTTCATCATCTGAGCACAGGCTTCATATTCACGACCATCAGCAGGGAAGCCTAATTGGATATTAGCATCAACTGTATCAGCACCATTGTCTTGAAGTTTGTAGGCTCTGATCTTATTGAACAGGCCAATACCACGACCTTCTTGTCTCATGTACAGTAAAGCGCCTCTACCTTCTTTTTGGATTGCTTTTAGTGCAGCTTCTAGCTGAAACCCGCAATCACAACGTAGGGAACCGAACACATCTCCAGTTAAGCATTCAGAATGAATTCTGCATAAAACAGGTTTACCATCTTTTAGATCCCCTAAAAAGACAACAGCATGATCTAAAACATCATTTTCTTTAAATATAGTGATATTAAACTGACCAAACTTTGTTGGTAGTTTAGCAACAGGTCCCTGAATCAGTTTTGTAGTCAATGTTTTATCCTAACTTAACCAATAAAAACTTATAAAACCATTTTTAGATTAAACAAAAGAACTAAAAATAGGTTTTACTTTTTATTCATGCGAAAAGTCACTAAAAAATGTGACGAAACTCATTAATCCTAACTATTTTAGCACATCATAATCATATGTAATAGACGATCATACATTGAGCTTTAAGGCGTTTTCTAGGTGTTGTCACTGTAAATTGCTTCAACTTTTCTACAACACAAGCTAAATTTGAACTTAGCTTGAGCGTAAAGTTGAAAAAATCGGTTTTATATCGCAATATAGTAGATTACGGTTTTATTAATTTGTTATAATACAAAACTTAAAAGTTTAAGGAATAAAAATGTCAGATCCAATTGTTATTGCAGTAGATGGTCCAGGCGGAGCAGGTAAAGGTGAGTTAACACGTAGACTTGCTGAAGCTTTGGATTTTGATTTATTGGATTCTGGTGCTATTTACAGAGTTCTTGCATATGCTGTTAGAAAAGCTGGTTTAGCACTTTTTGATGAAGATTCTGTAGTTCAAGAGGCAAAGCTTCTGAACTTATCATTTGAATGCCTTGATGATGGTGTTCACGTACTTTTAGGTGGTGAAGATGTTTCATCACAGATTAGAACTGAAGAAGCAGGAGCAAATGCAAGTAAGGTTGCAGCTTATCCTTCAGTAAGACAAGCTCTTTTACAGCGTCAAAGAGAGTTTTTAAAAGAACCTGGCTTAGTTGCTGATGGCAGAGATATGGGAACAGTCGTATTCCCTAAAGCTCAGGTAAAGATCTTCTTAGATGCTAGCGCTGAGGTTAGGGCAAAAAGACGTTGCCTACAGCTAGAGTCCAAAGGTAAAATTGCTGATTACGATACCATCTTAAAAGAGATTCAAGATCGTGATGATAGAGATCGTAATCGCCCAGTAGCTCCTTTAAAGGCAGCCGATGATGCTCTTGTAATTGACTCATCTGATATGGATATTCAGGCTGTTTACAAGACAGCTTTAGACTTTGTTAAACAAAAGACTGGTCTAAAAGTAGAATAGTTTTTTTACTTCGTGATGTCATGGATGACATTACATTTTTTACAACTCCCCGTAAGCATGATGCTTTGGGGCTTATATGGGAAACCTTAATGGAATCATTTGCACAACTTTTCGAAGAGTCCTTAAAGAATGTTGAGACCCGTCCAGGCTCAATGGTTAAAGGTACTGTAGTAGCTATCAACAACGGCTTTGTTATTGTTGACACTGGCTTAAAGTCAGAGTCTCCAATCCCACAGGAGCAGTTCTTAAATGCTCAGGGTGAGTTAGAAGTTAAAGTTGGTGATCAGGTAGACGTAGCTTTAGAGTCTGTTGAATCAGGCGACGGTGAGACTCAGGTATCTCGCGAAAAGGCAAAACGCAACGAAGCTTGGATCAAGCTTGAAGATGCATTCAACAAGAACGAGACTGTTGTTGGTATTATCGATGGCAAGGTTAAGGGTGGTTTCACCGTTCAGTTAGGCGGTATCCGTGCTTTCTTACCTGGTTCATTAGTAGACGTACGTCCAGTACGTGATACCACTCATTTAGAGGGTAAAGAGCAGCAGTTCAAGGTAATCAAGTTAGACCAGAAACGCAACAATGTTGTTGTTTCACGTCGTGCTGTTATCGAGACTGAAAATTCTGCAGACCGTGAGAGCGTTCTTGCAAACTTAGCTGAAGGTCAGACTGTTAAAGGTATCGTTAAAAATCTTACCGATTACGGTGCATTCGTTGATCTTGGCGGAGTAGACGGCTTATTACACATCACTGATATGGCTTGGAAGCGTGTAAAGCACCCTTCAGAGATTGTTCAGGTTGGTGAGGAAGTAACTGTTAAGGTTCTGAAGTTCGACCGTGAGCGTTCACGTGTTTCTTTAGGCTTGAAGCAGTTAGGTGAAGATCCATGGGCAAATATCGCTGCTCGCTTCCCAGTTGGTTCAGTAATCGAAGGCAAGGTAACTAACTTAACAGATTACGGTTGCTTCGTTGAAATCGCTGATGGCGTTGAAGGTTTAGTTCACGTTTCAGAGATGGATTGGACCAATAAGAACATTCACCCTTCAAAGATTGTATCAGTAGGTGATAAGGTTCAGGTTAAGGTTCTAGAGTTAGACGAAGAGCGTCGTCGTATTTCTTTAGGCTTAAAGCAGTGCAAGGCAAATCCTTGGATCGAGTTTGCTGAGTCACACTCAAAGGGTGACAAGGTTACTGGTAAGATTAAGTCAATCACCGATTTCGGTATCTTTATCGGTTTAGATGGCGGTATTGATGGTTTAGTTCACTTATCAGACATCTCTTGGCAGCAGGCTGGTGAAGAAGCTGTTCGCAACTTCAAGAAGGGTGATGAAATCACAGCTATCGTTCTACAGGTAGATCCAGAGCGTGAGCGTATTTCATTAGGCTTAAAGCAGATCTCTGAGGATCCATTTGCAGATTACGTTTCAGCTCACCGCAAGGGTTCAATTGTTTCAGGTAAGGTTACCGCAGTTGATCCACGCGGCGTAACTGTTGAATTAGCAGAGGGCATCACTGGCTACATCAAGGCATCAGATCTATCTCGTGATCGTGTTGATGATGCAACAACCGTAGCAAAAGAGGGTGATACCATCGAGGCTAAGTTCGTAAACGTTGATCGTAAGACCCGTCAGATTTCTCTATCAGTTCGTGCTAAGGACGAGGCTGAGGAGAAGGAAGCTTTAGAGTCTGTAAATCAGAAGGCTCAGGAGCCTACAACTACTGCAATGGAAGCTGCTTTCGCAGCTGCTAAAAAGCAGTAATTGACCTCTTAGGTTGATAAAAAATGGGGACTTCGGTCCCCATTTTCCATTAATGTGTGAAAATCAAAAAAAGTTGAAATTTCTCTTAAACTAAGATCGCACCTTTTATCTTAGCTCCAGTCTTTGAATAGTTTTCAAATCTAATATCTTTGTGTTTACTGATTTCGTCTTCAAGATATTCTCTATAAAGATTAAAAACTCTTATAGTCTTTTGCATTAAGCCATCGTTACATTCAACATACAACTCTTTATCATAGGTACTCATGGCTTTATCGGCAATGTCTCCTGTATGAGTTCTGTCACCTTTAAATGCAAAGTCGCAACCAAAGAGTTTAATTGTTTTCGCTTTGGATTTAATTGCTATAGCTACTGATTCATTTAATACAGAGCCACCATAGGAAATAAAATCAGCATTGTCTTTTGTAAGGTAGGGTAATTGCTCTAAGTCTCGTTTCTGATAGGTAAAGAATTTTGGTCCAGGATATTTTTCAATAAGTCCTTTTTCTGAATGGGCTGAAAAGATTAAGGTGGTATTTTTATACAAGCCCAAATCCTTGAAGATCCTGTCTTTAAGTGCTACATACACATTTGCATCTGTAGTGACTATAACATCAGGTATTATTTTTTCTGCATTTAATGTGGTCAGGCTTGTATCAGCAGCTATCAATAGCACTCCGCAATTATGAAGTTCTCTTACAGTTTCTATATTGTCTTCAAGAGATGGTCCTGAAGCGGTTATCATGATTTCTTTTGGATATTTATCTAATATCTCTTGAGTTAATGCTTTTTCATTTTTCAATAACTCAAAATTGTCTTTGATATTCTTATCAAAAAGCTTTTTGGTGGTCTTATTAAAATAGTCGTTTGCAAAGTTATTATCTAAGAAATTTATCAATCTGCTTTTAAGATTATTAAAAGTTTTGCTGTCTATGAGTAATTCAGACTGCATGATGATACTATTACTGTAAATGCAAGTGTTGTCATCTGGAAGTGAAAAATTAACATTAGCTTTGAACAGGGTATGTAACTCGTCATCAATTGATAATAACTTCAAGAAAAGAGCTGGATTTAAGATAAATACTCTGATATCAGCTTTTGGATTTTTATTTAAAAGATATTTTACGTTGTCTCCAAGTCCAAAACCGTAAATACAAATAGGCTTTTTGATATCTAGCTTTTGACACTGGTATTTTGCAGCCCCCATTCTGTCGTGGTGAGAGGTAAGCTGCCTGCCATCTATAAGTAAGGTGGTTTCTTTACCTTCATCTATTTGAATGCTGTATTCTTTAGCGTTTTCATATTTAGTAATTTTTGCAGCAAAATCAGGAGAACTTTTGCATAAAGCAAGGTAATTTAATGAGAAGATTGAATCTGACATATATATTTACTCGATATCTTTTTGTGATCATATTGACCAAAAATAAGCCATCTGTCAAAAAATTATTAAAAAAAATGCCATCTGTCGCATTTTTTTCTTTTAAATCATAGAGAAAATCAATATTATGACTATCATTAAGATAGATAATATATACGGACTTCAATATCCAAAGGATTACAAAGATGTGATCTTTTGAGGAAGTTAAATTTGTTGGTATGTTAGGAGATAATCCATGACAAGAGCAGAGCTAATCGATTCCTTAGCAAAACAGTTTGTCTATAACAATCCACAGACTGTTGATGCTGCGGTAAGAGAAATTTTTGAGATCATGATTGAGACACTGTCTCTTGGTGAACGTATTGAGATCCGTGGCTTTGGTAGTTTTGAAGTGCGTATTCATGAGCCTCGAGTTGCTCATAACCCAAAGACAGGTGAACAGGTTAACTTGAGCAGACGTCGTGTTGTTCACTTCAAACCAGGTGTAGAGCTTCGCGATAGAGTAAACTCTTTTAATTCTGAAAATGAAAAAGTCCAAGAGTAGTTTATTTTGCTGATCTGTTAAGAGCTTTTAAGGCAAATTAAGTGTTAATTTTTGCCTTTTAGTGCGCAACGCAGTTTGTGACCTTCATAATATGAGTTTGATATTATGATTTTCACAATCTGAGCTGCGCATTATGTTATTATTATAAGTATGTTTGCTTTATAGGTTCGAAATGATTAAATTTTGGTTTTATTTGGTTGTACTGCTCATTTTGGCAGTTTTAGGTTTAGCTGTAGGCAGTGCAAATGATACTCTCATTTCATTTGATTTTCTTTTCGTTAAAAAGGAGATATCTGTAGCAACTGTTTTAGTTATTGGTGTGATCTTTGGTTTCATCTTAGGTGTCTACGCAAGTTTACTGCTCTGCCTAAAGATGTGGTACAGGGCAAAGAAAGCGCAGCTATCACTTAATAAAGCTAAAAAACAATTACAGACAGTTAAATCTGATAATAATCAAGAATAATCGATAATGTTTGAGTTACTTTTTTTACTTCTTCCTGTAGCGGCCGTATATGGCTACTTTATGGGGAAGAATTATTCAAAGCAAAAGCTTCAGGAAAGTAAGAATCAGCAGAACGCAAATTATCTGCGTGGCTTTGACTATTTGCTCAATAACGAGCAGGACAAAGCTGTAGATAAGTTTATTGCCTATTTCAACAGTAAAGATCCATCCTTTGAATCCTCCATTGCCTTAGGAACTCTATTCAGACAGCGTGGTGAGGTAGATAAAGCTATCTCTTTACATGAGAAAATGTCTAATGACAGAAATCTTGATGACAGCGAGAACATGCTGTCAATGCTTGAATTAAGTCATGACTTTATTAGCGCAGGTCTTTTAGACAGAGCTGAAGCTATCTTATTAAAAATGGTAGAGATCCCTACCTACAGATCAAAGGCTGCTAAACTTTTACTCACTGTTTATGAAAAAGAACAGGATTTTGAAAAGGCAGTTAATGTGGCAGCCCAATATTTTGAGGCAAATGATCATTCAGTTTCAAAACTATTAAGTCAGTACAGATGTGAAATTGCCAAAAAACTTGCCTACGATGGTAAGAAAACTGATGCAGTATCTGAACTTAGAAAGGCTATTACTTGCTACGAAAAGTCAAAAAGAGCCAGACTAGAATTAGCTGATGTTTTAATCAGTCAGAGAAAGTTTAATGATGCTTATAAATTAGTAAAAGAGGTAAGCGCAATCGATCCTAGCCTGGGCATAGTGTGTTTAGAAAAATTAAAGCTGTGCTTTCCTAATATTGCTGATCCAAATTATCGCTATGCACTAGAAGATCTTGTACACAGAACAAATTCGGCTTCTGCTATGGTTGAGCTTGTAAAAACAGTAGAGCAGTCATCATGCCGTGAAGATGCTATTGCCTTACTAGAATCTTTTTTAAAGAATAAATCCAACTTAAAGTTGTTCTCACAAATGTTAGAGCTAAAGGCTCATAGCTCTGATGTCAAAGCTAATGAATCAATCATGCAGTTAAAGAGCATGTTAGATGCACATATTTCACTTACAACTCCTTATTTCTGCCCAAATTGCGGTTTTGAAAGTAGGATGCTGTTCTGGCAGTGTCCTTCATGCCGTAGATGGGAGAGTATGAAAGCTAAAATTGGACTGGATGGAGATTAGAACATGAACGATCCAAAAATCATTGTAGCCTTAGACTACGATAATGCAGATAGCGCTTTAAATTTCGCTTCAAAGGTTTCACCTGATCTTTGCAAATTGAAAGTTGGTAATGAACTGTTTACTAACGCAGGTCCACATCTTGTATCAAAGTTGGTTGATAAAGGTTTTAAAGTTTTCTTAGATTTAAAATTCCACGATATTCCTAATACTGTAGCTAGAGCCTGTGAGGCAGCAACCAAACTTGGGGTCTGGATGTGTAATGTTCATTCTTCAGGCGGTCCTGTAATGATGAAAGCTGCAATGGAAGCTATCTCTAAATATGAGAACCGTCCAAAGTTAATCGCAGTTACTGTCTTAACTTCAATGGATGAAACTCAGCTAAATTCTGTAGGAGTAAATAATCAGCCTAAGACTCAGGTTTTACAGTTAGCTAAACTTGCAAAAGAATGTGGTTTAGATGGTGTAGTTTCATCTGCTCAGGAAGTAAGTCTAATCAAACAGTATATGGGCATTCCATTTATGTGCGTAACACCAGGCATTCGACCTGCAGGTTCAGCTTTAGGTGATCAGAAACGCGTCATGACTCCAAGAGAGGCTGTGGAAGTTGGTTCTGATTATCTAGTTATCGGTCGTCCTATAACCAAGTCTGACGATCCTGTTAAAACTTTACATGAAATCAATGAGTCTATTATTGTAAAGTAAGGTAGAGACTGAATTTTAGATTTGAAGATGTTAGTCCTCTTCATCCTGAATAAGGTAATGTTTCTTGTCGGTAATGCTGTCACGATCCATTACCTTTTTCATTTCTTTAGGGATCTTGCCTTGTCCTGACCAGTATTGAGTCTCTCCATTAAGATCTACATACTCATATCTTGGCTTCATCTTCGCTTTATTGGTTTTCAGTCCTTTTAGAGCTGCAAGATCGTCGATTGTGTAATTATGACTGTCCAAGCTGTTTAAAACTGATGATAGGAATGCTTCTCTTTCTTGTTTCTCTTTTAATACAGCTTCTTCTTGAGATTTAACATTTTCGTATAGAGCTGTTAACTTTTCTAAAATAGACTTTATTTCAGATGAGGTTGCTCCTCTGAAGAATGCATTTAGATTTCTAATATTTTTCAGATATCTATAGTCCATATGTCAGTCCTAATTGTTCAGTGCTAATATTATACATGAACTAAAATTGTGTTTTCTGTATGAATTTCAATCATCTCAAGCAAAAGTATTAATATCTGTAAAGATAAATAACAGAAAGAATTATGTTGGAATAATATTGGTATGAGAATTGTGATTTTAAGACATGGTGAGGCTACTCTTTCAAATTGTGACAGAGTCTTGTCTTCACAGGGTATGAAAGAAGCTGTAGCTACTGGACAGAAGTTATCAAAGATATTAACTATCACCAAATGTTTTTGTTCACCAAAAACAAGGACAGAACAGACAGCCAACATAGTTTGTCAGCAATTAGGTTTTGATGGAAATAAAGAGACTTTAAGCGAACTTACCCCATCTGGTAATCCTGCAAAGATCATATCTTATATCGATGAGACTTGTGATGATGAGGATACTGTTCTTTTGGTATCTCATTTACCATTAGTGGAGTTATTAGCTTATGAATATAACAGCAAGCTCAATTTTCCACCAAGGTTTTCTACAGCATGTGCATTGATAATAGATTATGACTATGTAAGAGGAAAGTATAAGAGATTTATTAGTCCTGCTCATGATGATGTGATTTTTGACTAGATACTCAATTTATTATCACTGTTACTTTGTTTCATTAATGTTTAATTAAAACTCAATGAAGTAAATCTTGATTTTGACAACTGTTGTCACACTTTGTTGATAATGTTGAGTGAATGATAAATTTTTCTAATTAGATCAATAAATTCTGACTATTTTTAACCTAAGATTAGAAGAGTTAAAAAAATAATAATAAAGATAAAAATTTACATCGTTATACAGCAGACGGTGGCAAGAATAAGGACAGTTATAGATGAGAGTTTTTAAAAACTATGCTCCAAAGCAGATTGCAAAATATGTTGTAGCCTTTTTTAAAGGTCAATTTTCAATCGAAGGTCAGGGCGTCTTTGAATTTGACGCTGGCAGAGTTGTGGTTAAAGTAAAGATGGATGAAGCATCTAAAAAGATCTGCAAAGAGATCAATGAAGAAGCTACAGCTATGTCCACAAAACTCGAGGTAGAGCAGTACCATTAGTTTTAGAGCTACTTTAAAAACTTTAGGCAGTATGAATATTGCTTTTTAAAAAAGAGGATGTTAAAAAACGTCCTTTTTTTATGCAAATTTGAAGTGATTTTCAAATACAAAGTTTTGAATTTTCACTATGCTATAATGCTTAAGCTTATTCAAGCGTATGTTTTTCAATTCAAAAGGTTATATGTCGAAACTTCAGAATAATGCTGAGATCTCTAACATTCATGCAATGTTAGATGAGCTTCCAAACGCAGAACAGATCCAAGATTCAATTGTTAACGAATTATTAACCGTACAAGACGTGGTTCGCTATCTTGTATCCTGTTTTTCAAGCCACTCTATCTTTGTAGGTCATGGTACAGACAACTATTGGGATGAAGCTTTGGAAATTGTCCAGGCTGTTATGCATCTTCAACCTCCATGTGATGATTCAACTTTAAACTCAAAGTTAACTAAAAGTGAGAGAGTGATCATTGCCAAGATTGCAGTGCAGAGAATTTTAGAGAGAATTCCTACTCCATACCTTACTCATAGAGCATTCTTCTGCGGAAAAGAATTCTATGTTGATGACAGAGTCATCATCCCAAGATCTCCTATTGCTGAGTTAATCGAGAATGGCTTTGATCCATATCTTGAGAGAAGTCCTGAAAGAGTTCTCGATATGTGCACGGGCTCAGCCTGCATCGCAATTGCAATTGCTCTTCACTTTGACGGTGATGTTGAAGTTGATGCTGTAGATATTTCTGATGAAGCTTTAGATGTAGCTAATATCAATATTCAAGGCTATGGTCTTGAAAATGTAGTTACACCTATCAAGTCCGATTTATTCAATGATCTAGTAGAAGGCGATAAGTATGATCTTATCGTAGCTAACCCTCCTTATGTAGACAGCTATGATTTAGCTACTATGCCAGAGGAGTTTAACCGTGAACCTGATTTAGCTTTAGGCTCAGGTGATGACGGTTTAGATTGTGCAAAGAGAATTTTAGCTGATGCTGCTGACTTCCTGAATGATGACGGTATCTTGATTATGGAAGTAGGTAATTCTGAAGAGCATTTAGTTGATTTATTCCCAACAGTACCATTCCACTTTGTAGACTTAAAGCGTGGTGGTACCGGCGTCTTTATCTTATCAAAAGAACAATTAAAGACTTATCATGATGTCTTTGCAAAAGCTGCAGCTGAGGTAATAAACAATGAGCGCTAATACCTTTGGTGAGCTGTTTAGAGTTACTACTTGCGGTGAGAGCCATGGCTTGGCATTAGCAGCTATTATTGATGGTGTTCCCCCACTAATTGAGTTAGACGAATCTGATATTCAACCTGATCTTGACAGACGTCGTCCTGGCTCAACTCGTTATGGCACACCTCGTAATGAGGCTGATACAGTAAAGATTATCTCTGGTGTATTTGAAGGTAAGACTACAGGTACTCCTATTGGTCTTATCATTGAGAATACTGCACAGCGTTCTGGTGATTATTCTGCAATTATGAATTCATTCAGACCAGGACATGCTGACTATACCTATTTATCAAAATTCGGTATTCGAGATTATCGTGGCGGTGGTAGAGCATCTGCTCGTGAGACTGCTATGAGAGTCGCAGCAGGAGCCGTTGCTAAAAAAGTTTTAAAGAAGCTTTTTAATATCACAGTTGATGGCTGTGTAACTGCCATAGGTGAAGTTTCAACTGATATCTATGATGCAAATGCTGCTCTAGAGAATGAGTTCAACTTTTCTGATACATCAAAAATCAATGACTTAAAGGCTTTATTTAAAGATTTAGCTACAACTGGTGACTCAGTTGGTGCCATCGTACAGGTAAGAGCTCATGGCGTTAAAGCAGGTTTGGGTGATCCTGTTTTTGATCGTCTTGATGCTCAGATTGCCTCTGCTATGATGGGGATTAACGCTGTTAAAGGTGTAGAGATTGGTGATGGCTTTGAAATGGCCAAAATGAGAGGTTCTGAGGCTCGTGATGAGCTTACCCCTAAAAAGTTCACCTCAAACCATTCTGGTGGCATTTTAGGTGGTATTAGCTCAGGTCAGGAGATCATAGTAAAGATGGCTTTAAAGCCAACCTCAAGTATCCTTGTTCCAGGTAATACCATTGATAAAGAGGGTAAGGTTTGCTCGATTGTAACTAAAGGTCGTCATGATCCTTGTGTGGGTATTAGAGCCGTACCTATTGCCGAGTCAATGCTTGCAATAACTCTTTTAGATGCTGCACTTCGCAATAAAGCTCAATGCTTTAATGTGCCTGCTCAACCTTTTGAAATTCCTGTTGAAGAATAGTATTTAATACTCAGGCGAAAGCCTGAGTATCTTAAATATCTCATCTAATTTTTCAAAAAAAATTACAGATTACTTCACAACGCTATGCCTTTTTCAGATCACATTTTCTTATCAGATTTAGAGAAGTTTGACAGCTTTGCATTTAAGTTCTTATCAAAACGTGAAGTTGTAATTCAAGATTGTGAATATACTGGTATAGTCTTTTCAGACAGGGCAAAATCGATCTTTTTTGATGAACTATCTCAGGATGAAAGTAGTGATTTGTACCTGAATACAAAGATCTCAGCTCACTATATAAAAAGATCTATTGATGATTACACCAAATCTCAGCTGACAGTGTTCTCTGTTATCTACAACAAAAGAGTTCAAAACATAATTTTAAAGGCGGATAGAGAGCAAATGCCAGATTTTGTGTCACCAGAGTATGAGAATTCTCTTTTTGTTATTGCTAAAAAGAATTCAGATTATTTTGTTTTTGTAGAGAAAAACTTTTCAAAGATAAAGCTGCTACTAGAAAAGCTAAGCCTTGCAACTACTGTTGTAGAATACGAAAAAGTCTAAAGTTAAGATTTAATCTTAACTTTAACTAACACCTATCTATATAAAAACGGCACCAATGCCGTTAGACGAATACAAAGAGAAGCGCTATTCCTTAATTCTAATGAGCATATTAGACAGAATTGCTACAATACCACCTGTAGTAATACCTGATGAGAATAGAGTAGAAATTTCCTGAGGGAACTTACTTAAGATTTCTGGTACAAGCTCAACTGATAAACCAAATGAGAAACTTAATGCCATAACTAAGATAGCTTTACGGTTCATCTTTTGGGTTGAAATAATTCTGATACCAGCAGCTGCCACTGTACCGAACATTAACAGGGTAGCACCTCCTAAAACAGGATCTGGAATTAGTGCAAAGATTTTACCTACAGCAGGGAACATGCCTAGTACAACTAAGAATAGAGCAATAAAGTAACCTACATAGCGAGATGCCACACCGGTCAACTGGATCATGCCGTTGTTTTGGGCAAAGATTGAGTTAGGGAAGGAGTTTAGGCAACCTGCTAACATAGAGTTAAAACCGTCAGCTAAAATACCGCCTGAAGAACGTTTTTGGAACTTCTCGCCTTCAATTGGCTGACCTGAAATCAAAGAGTTTGCTGTGATATCACCATAAGCTTCAATTGCGGTGATAAGGTAAACCACACCTAAACCGATGATAGCAGCAGGATCAAAGACTAAGCCGTACTTAAATGGAGATGGAATGTTAAATCCGCCGTAGCTTTGGATTTGAGCAAAATCAACTCTACCTAAGAAATAAGCTATAACAAATCCGATGATAAGACCTAGGACAATAGAGCTCATTCTTAAGTATCTGTTTGAACTTCTGTTAAAGATTAAGATACTGATGATAACTAAAGCTGCCAGTCCTAAATTCTCCATAGAACCAAAAGTTCCATCAGCTTTTGCGCCAAAGCCACCACCACAGGAAATCACACCAACTTTAATTAAGCTCAAGCCAATCAAGGTCACTACAATGCCTGATACTAAAGGAGTGATGATCTTTCTTGTGTAACGTAAGATCCTACTGATGAACATCTCAACTACAGAGCCTGAAATTACAGCTCCAAAAATTGAAGCAAGTCCACCGTTTAAACCGGCACCAATGATAGGTGAGATAAAAGAGAATGAGGTACCCTGAATACAAAGCAGTCCACAACCTATAGGACCTACTCTTCTACATTGAATAAAGGTTGAGATACCTGAAGCCAGTAAAGACATTGAAATCAAATAACTCGTTGTTTCTAAGTCTAACTTTAAAGCACCAGCAATAATTAGTGGAGGTGTAATAATTGCCACAAAGATTGCTAAAAGATGCTGAAAAGCTGCAAACAGAGCCTCTTTTACAGGAGGTCTGTCTTCTAACTTATAGATAAGCTCTGATTTTTGTTCTGTAAGAGGAGCTTCTTTTGTATTATCAGACATTTTGTTTAATCTCTTTTATCTATAAAATCCTAGTTTAAGAAGAGCTCTTAAGATTACTCTTTATCTTTCTCTTTAAAGGTGATCTTGCAGTCATCTAAGCTGTCGATAATAGCTAATGACTCAACCTGATAGCCGCTTTCTCTTAAGAAATCACCACCGTGCTGGAATGATTTTTCAACGATAAAGCCCATGCCTGATAATTCAGCGCCAGCCTGCTTTACTAGATCAATGATGCCTTTTGCTGCATTACCGTTAGCTAAGAAGTCGTCAATAAAAAGCACCTTATCGCCTTTACCTAAGAAATCCTTTGAGCAACATACAGTGTATGCACGGTTCTTTGTAAAAGAGAAAACTTCAGTGGTTAACATGTTATCCATGGTTGAAGGTTTCTTCTTTTTAGCAAATACAACAGGAACGTTTAAAAGGAAACCTACCATGATAGCAGGGGCAATACCTGAAGCTTCGATGGTTAAGATCTTATTGATATCTTTGTTTGCAAATCTGCGAACAAACTCAATAGACATTGACTGCAACAGTGTAGGGTCGATCTGATGGTTGATAAAACTGTCAACTTTCAGAATACCGCCTTCTAGGCACTTGCCATCTTGTTTAATACGTTCAACTAATGGGGCAAAAGGTCTGTAGTGACTCATCATTTGTACCTCTTAAATGACTTTCTTTAATTCTTAATAAAGGAAATAGCGCCATCTGTCTTTGAGACTAGCTCTGCTTCCATATCGTGTTCATCATGAGAGACAATCTTTGCTTTTACAAGATCGCCTACTTCAACACCTTTGGTGTTTGGAATTGAAATTACTCCATCAATATCAGGTGATTCGTACTTTGATCGACCAACTGCTAGGCCATCATCAGATACGTAGTCAATTAAAACCTGATACTCTTTGCCAACTCTATTTTCGAGTTTCTCATAAGAGATTTTTGCCTGAGTCTCCATCAGTATAGCAGCTCTATGCTCTCTTAATTCCTCATCAACAGGATTTAAGTAATCGTTAGCTGCAGCGCCATCAACATCAGAATATGGGAAACAGCCTACACGGTCTAATTTAGCTTCTTTAATGAAATCTAAGAGCTCGTTAAACTGTGATTCAGTCTCACCAGGAAAACCGGCGATAAAAGTTGATCTGATAGCAATATCAGGACAGACAGAACGCCAGTTCTCAATAAGGCGCAATGTTTTATCGATATTGCCAGGACGCTTCATGGAACGAAGAATGGTTGGATTTACATGCTGAAATGGTACATCCAAATAAGGTAATACCAATCCTTCAGCCATTAAATCCACAACTTTATTTGCTTCATCTGAAGGGTAGACATAGTGAACTCTAACCCATCGTTTGAACTGACCTAACTTACGCAAAAGTGATGACAGTGAAGTCTTATTCTTAAGATCCATACCGTAGTCAGAGCTGTCTTGTGCGATAACTAAAAGCTCTTTTACTCCACGACGAACCAAGTCTTCAGATTCTTTTAAAATAGAATCTACTTGTCTAGAACGTAGCGGTCCACGTAATGAAGGAATAATACAGAAAGAGCAGTGATGTCTGCAGCCTTCTGCAATCTTAAGATATGCATAATGAGGAGGAGTAAGCAGAATTCCTGAAGCACCAACATTCTGTCGGTCACTTTCACTAGGTTTACCTACTAGTGAAACAATACCGCGTATAACTGTTGCTCTCATGCCTGGTCCATAAACAGCTGCAACCTGTGGATATCTGTCCATTACAAGTTTTGCTCTAGCACCAAGACAACCTGTCACAATAACTTTACGGGCATAGTTTAGAGCTTCACCGATAGCTTGCATGGATTCTTCGACTGCAGGGCCGATAAAACCGCAGGTATTGACAACAACTACATCACATTTGCTGTATTCGTTTTCGATTCTGTAGCCCATTGCTACAAGCACAGAGGTTAATCTTTGAGAGTCAACAAGATTTTTGGCACAGCCTAGGGAAACTAGACCAATTTTAGGAGTTTTCTGCTGCATTAAATTCTCTTATAGGTTTAATTCTCGATAGCCAAAAGCCAGGTAAAAACCTGGCTTTTTAGCAATTTATAAAGTAATTAGGCCTTGAAAGCACCCTGCAGAGGTGGAACAACCTGCTTCTTACGACTCATTACGCCAGGCATCCACATTACGTCAGCTTTCTTGGTACCTAACGCTTCGATAACTTTGTTCTCATCATCTGAAGAAAGTAATAACTCTGAACCTTCTTTCATGATGTCAGTTAGAACTAGGATTGCGCTGTGACGGCCTTCAGCCTTAACAGCATTTAACTCATCCTGTAAAGCCTTCTTTAACTCTGGAGTTACCATTGATAAAGAGATTAACTCTAACTGACCGATACCAATCTTCTTGCCACCCATATCAAAGTCTTTGAAGTCACGGAAAATTAAATCTCGTGGTGAAGCATCAAGATTTGACTTAGCCTTGAACATATCCATGCCTAAAGACTCAGTATCAGCAACTGAAGCAATCTTTGCTAATTCAGCGGCAGCCTTCTTGTCGAATTCAGTGCAGGTAGGACTCTTGAATAATACGGTGTCTGATAAGATAGCACATAACATAGCACCAGCTAAATCAGCAGGAATTGCTACGTTGTAGTAGTCAGCTACCATCTTAACGATGGTGTTAGCGCAACCGTAAGGTTGGATCCAGCACTCTAATGGAGTATCTGAGGTTACATCACCTAATTTGTGGTGATCAACGATACCTAAAAGCTTTGCCTTTGAGAAATCTTCAGGAGCCTGTGCAAGATCTGAGTAGTCAACTAAATAAACTTCCTCATCTGCAACTGATGAGATAACTTTAGGAGCCTTTAAATTGAATTTCTTTAAAACGAACTCAGTCTCAGGAGCTGGCTCGCCTTGAGCCGCTGCAACGGCATCAATACCGCGAGCTTTTAAAACATGTGCATATGAAAGAGCTGCAACAATTGAGTCTGTATCTGGATTCTTGTGTCCTAGAACTAAAACGCTCATCTGTAATTCCTCAAAATATTTGGTACGAAAAATTTAATCTTGATATTTTACTATTAAAGCGTCATCTAGTCACCAAAATTTCATTAAAAGTAGCGCCTTTTATGTAAATTGTGAACACTCTTTTTGAGGTTGTATCTTCTTTTACTCTATAATGAACAAATTTAGTTATGTAAAAGTGCATAAAGCAAATAATTTAGGCTTGATAAAAGGCGACGGATTTATAAATGATAAAAAAATTAGCTCTAGCAGTAGCAACAACTATGACCTTGTGTTCATTGTCAGTATCAGTGCTTGCAAAGGATAATGATGTAATTGCTTTACAAAAAAGTTGCAATGGAGGTGATCTTGAAAACTGCTATATCGTAGGCACTCTCTATATGGATGGAGACGGTGTAGAAAAAGATTCTTTTTCAGGTGTAAAACTAGTAGAAAAAGCCTGTGAAGGTGGAGTTGTTGATGCCTGCTCATTACTTGGCGAGGTTTATCTTACTGGTAAAGGAGTGAAGGCAAACTCTAATCAGGCAAGTTATTATGTAACTAAAGCCTGTGAAGGTGGTGACATGTATGCTTGTGCTGTTTTGGGATCAATGCATGCTAAAGGGCTTGGCGTAAGACGAAATTTAGATAATGCAGCTACCTATTTTAAAAAGTCATGTGACGGTGGTGAAGGATTTGGTTGTCTTCTTTTAGGCAAACTCTACGAAGATGGTTTTGGCGTTAATAAAAATTATGCCACTGCAAAATTACTATTAGATAAGTCCTGCGCTTTAGGTAATGAAGAAGGCTGTAAAAACGCAAAGTTCTTAGAAGAAAAGCAAAAAAAAGAGACTAAATAAGAAAAAAAGGATACGGTATATGAATAATTTCAATCAAAAGTTAAAAGTAGCTGTTGTAGCTTTACTTGCAGTAATGAACTTTTCTTTATCAGTAAGTGCTCTCGAGAATTCTCCTGCCAAGACAAATGAAAAAGCATCATCTTTAAACGATGCGATTAAATCCCATATCGTAAAATGCTTAGCCAAAGATGCTAAAGAGTGTTCAAAGGCTGCTGTTTTATTTCAAAACGGCATTGGTGTTACTCAAAGTAATTCTCAGGCCTTAGCCTATTTTGATAAAGCCTGCTCTTTAAATTCAGGTACAGACTGTATGAGATTAGCCAATCGCTATGTGGTTGGCGATGGGGTAGAACTGAACTCAAAGACTGCTTTTTCATATTATAAAAAAGCTTGCAGTGCCAATGTATCAGAAGCTTGCAGAAACTTGGGCTTTATGTTCGAACTTGGCGATGGTACAGAGCAGAATTTAGAAAAAGCTGCTGTGATGTATCAGTATTCTTGCAATCTTAAAAATGAAGATGGTTGCAAGCAGCTAGAAAGATTAGTCTCAAAAGTTAAGAAAAAGTGATTTTTTGTATTGTAATGAGTACAATACTAGTTTGAATATAGCTTTAGCTTGTTAAGTGTAATTCATGTTTTAGGTTTTATTTACCAATTTGTAAAGTAGTGTTGGTATGAAGTTGTTTAAAGTAACTAAATCAGCAGTGTTGCTAGCATCGTTGTATTCTGCGATGTCTATAGGCATTACTTTGCCTGCTCCACCTCCTGAGTTACCAGATACTCTTACTAAATTTAGAACATTAGAACAGTTAAATGAAGATCGCACTCAAGATAACAGTGCCTATGTACCTTTTACGGAAAATGTTGAGATTGAATCTGCTCCTTTCGTACCAGGAGATGATTCTGCAGGCATTGTAAGAATTGCATCAATATATACTCCAGAGGCTACAGTAGGTGTGCCAGACTATGGTGGAGCTATTGTAAGATTTTATGATCTTGAAGGTATTCCTTGGAATATCGCTTCTGTTCGATGTGAAAACCAGGGCTTCTCAGCAGAGGTCACAGCATCACCATCAGAACTTTTGATTAAACAGGGGTTAGGTGCAGTATCTACCAAAATGGCTGTGTCATTAGAGAACTATGACACTCCTTTGGTATTTACTTTGTCTCCTGTAAAACTTGAGCGCAATGGTACTCCAATTAACACTGTGATCTATGCCGTAAGAATAAAAAGCTATACCAATACACAAGGGTATGTTTTCCCAAATGTGCATGAGGTACCAAAACCCAATCCTCAAGCGCAGGTTGCAAAGTTTGACGGTATCAATTTAAGTGAAGTTGAAAATAATCTTGTAGAGGCTGTAAGAGCTATTAAGCAAGAAGAAACTAAGTAAACGTATTGATTGCTGATAAAAAATTAGAGAACCAAAAGTACAAAAGTAAGTACATAAAAATGTTTAAGTCTTTAATTATCTCTTTATTCTTGATTTTGCCATTATCTGTTAATGCAACTCAGATGCAATGTCATGGACAGGCAAAACACTGGAGAGATGTAGCCTATAGCACAGGTCCCATGAGCAAATACAAAGATTTAAGAAAATGTATTGCCTGGACAGCTTATCAGTTTAATCTCCCTGAGGAACTGATGTATGCCATGTTAGATGTAGAGCGTGGTCCTATTAACGGTACATGTAAGACCAATAAAAATGGTACCCAGGACTGTGGTCCTGCTCAGATCAACGATGTGCGTTTAAAAGAATTAAGACAGTTTGAGCTTACCAAAAGTGATATTAAAAGTAAGCCTTGCCACAATATGTGGGCGATGGGCTATCTTTTAAGACGTGAAATTGAAAAGGCTGATGGTAAGATTTGGCGTGGTGTGGGTAATTACCACTACCATTATTCAGTAAATTCTGAAATTCATAATCGTTATATTAGAAAAGTAAAATCGTCTTGGCGCAAGCTAAACCGTAAGATTGAAAACTATTGCTCTCAACGCTAATTTTCAGATCTGACTAAGACGTATAAAGATTTTTAATATTGGAGCTGACCATGGGAAATTTACGCAATATTCTTGTAGTTATTGAAATAAAGCAGCTACGTCAGCCTGCTCTTGAAAGAGGTATTGCTTTATATAATTATGCAATGGCTCATAATAAGAAAGAGCAAAGACACGATGATGTAAAGATCATTGCTGTTCTTCCTGTAGCTCAGGAACCATGGAATCTGACCAGCTTTTTAGCAGTGGATAAAACTCAGTTTGAAAAAGCTTACAAAAAAAAGCAGGAACGTTGGTTAAAAGCCTATTTAGCAGTTAATGCTATGGGCGTTAAGATTGAGACTAAAGTAATTTTCTCACGAGAAGTTGGTAAAGACTTAGTAGATATCGCCAAAGAGAACTGTTGCGATATCTTAATTAAAACTGCTGAAATTCATGGTCTTTTAGATTCAGTGATTTCAACTCCATTAGACTGGCAGATGCTGCGTCATTCAGCAGTTCCTGTATGTATTGCTAAAGATCATCTGTGGACACCATCAGGAACTATTGCTGTAGCAGTGGATTTATCAGATCCTGATGACGAAATGTTAAGACTTACTAATCTGCGTTTATTAAGAGAAGCTCAAAGATTATCTTTGTTTACTGGTTGTAAGATTGCTTTAATTAACGCAATTACTCCTATTATCCCTCCTGTAGCTGTTGATCTTCCAGGCTATACACCTGACAGCGTATATGACAATGCTCTAAAGGAAGGCTGCAAGAGGGCTCTATCTTTTGCAACTCGTCACAAGATCGCTCCTAATGATTGCCACATTGGTGAAGGAAATCTTGATGATGTGATTTATGATGAGTGCAAGAAACTCAACCCAACAGCTTTATTTATCGGAACCTCTGCTCGAAAGGGTATTGCTTCAGCATTAATTGGTAATATCTGTGAGAGAGTATCTGATAATTTAAGCTGTGATGTGGTTGTAATCACTCCAAAGGCTGTAATCAGAAACGTACCTACAGCTAATCCTTCAAAAAGCTATTAAGAAATAATAACTATGCAAAACGATCATAATCTGACAGAAAGGGCAGATGCTTACGCACGTAATGTAAGTCCGTACTTCAATATTGAGGATAAACAGGAAAAATATAAAGCAGACAAACTCTTTAAGAGACTGCGTCGTAAGGTCGGTCATGCTATTGGCGATTTTGGCATGATAGAAGAAAATGACAAGATCCTGGTCTGTATGTCAGGAGGCAAGGACAGCTATTTTCTTTTAGATGTTCTACTCTCATTAAAGAGATCTGCTCCAATTAACTTTACAATTATTCCTGTTCACATAGATTCAGGTTTTCCTAATTCACCTGAGTACCTGCTTGAAGATCATTTAAAAAAGGTCGGTCTTCCTTATTATATTATCCAGAGGCCGGTCTATGAACTATGCAAAGAGAAGGTGGGAGAAGGAATTCCTTACTGTTCAATGTGTTCACGCCTGCGTAGGGGCTATCTTTACTCTTTTGCCCGTGAAATCGGTGCTAATAAACTGGCTTTAGGTCATCACAAGGATGACTGTCTTGCAACTTTTTTCTTGAATCTGTTTTATTCAGGTATCATGAAGGCTATGCCTCCAATTTTAAGAAATGATAAGGACGATCTGACTGTAATCAGACCTCTTATTTACTGCAGAGAAAAAGATATAGTTTCTATTTCTAAAATAAAAGAGTACCCTGTTCTTCCAAAAGGATTGTGCGGCTGGGGTGAGGATCAGCAGAGGGCCAATATGAATAAGATGATCCGCTCATGGGATAAACAGTTCCCAAAGAGAGCCGATATTGTCTTTAAGGCAATTAAGAATGTAGTCCCATCTCATCTGTTAGATAAAGAGCTGTTTGACTTTTCAAAGATCTCAAACGGTCCAAAGGTAAAGTAAAACAAAAATGGAGCCATTAGGCTCCATTCTTCTGAATCTTTCTTTTAATCATGTCCTGCTATTAACAGCGACAGGATCACACCTACTAGAATGAAGAAGAATCTTAAAGATACCTTTTTCTTATTTTCACAGTTACGAAGTCTTGGTAAGAGATCGGAGAGTGAAACATAGACAAAGCTAGCGCCTGACAGAGCTAAAGCATAAGGAACAAGCTCTTTTACTGTTGATAAGATAAAGTAGCCAATAATACCACCGCTTACACAGCCAAATAAGGCTACACCATTGACAATAAAAGCTCTTTTATTGCTCATTCCCAAATCTAGCATAATGGCATAGTCGCCTAACTCATGAGCTATCTCATGAGAGAGTACAGCAACTGTCACAGCAAAGCCTAAAGCCGGATTAGTCAGATAAGCACTTGCGATTACCATACCATCACAAAAGTTATGCAGTGATGAGCCAAATAGAATTCCAAAAGATCCATTAGCTAGCGAATGACTGTGACCGCAACAGTCAACTTTTCCTTTATTACCTGAGAAGAAGAACATCTCAACGAAAGTTAAAAAGAGCATGGAAAATAAAATTACCATGCCGATTTTATGAGGATCGCTCTCTTCCATAGCCTCGGGAATAATATGGGTTACAGCAAGAGTTATCAAAAAGCCCACAGCAATAAGTGACAGAGGCTTTGAATAACGTCTAATCAGCTTTGGACCGATGAGTATGCATAAAAGTGCTGATACTACAGCACTTACAGAACATGATAGTAAAATCAATAACATAGATTTTATTCTCTTGAATTTAAAAGAGCTTTGTAAACGTCAAAGGCTTCTTTGGTTTCTTTGACGTCATGAACTCTGACCATCTGAGCTCCACGTTCGATACTTAAAAGAGCACCTGCTACGGAACCCACGATTCTTTCATCTGCTTTTTCAATATTACAAGCAACTTTAATCATAGATTTGCGAGATAAAGCAGACAGTACAGGATAGCCTAAATCCACAAAGTGTTGCATATGATCTAAAAGCTGATAGTTGTGTTTAGCTGATTTTCCAAAGCCAAAGCCTAAATCAAGAATGATGTTCTCTTTTTTAATACCGGCTTTGATTGCATCATCAACTCTGTCTAAAAGGAACTTCTCGACCTCTTTTACAACGTCCTCATAATGAGGATCTGCTTGCATGGTCTTAGGATCGCCCTGCATGTGCATTAAGATCACAGGACACTGTAATTTAGCAGCCATCTCTAAGGCACCATCCAGTCTTAAAGCTCTGATATCATTCCAGATATGAGCACCTGCTTTTACAGCCTCTTCCATAACTTTTGGCTGTGAAGTGTCAATTGAAATCATGACATCAAGTTCTTTTGAGATCTTTTCAACAACAGGAATTACTCTTAATAATTCTTCATCTAAAGGTACAGGAGTAGCCCCAGGTCTTGTGGACTCACCACCAATGTCAATAATGGTAGCCCCTTCTTTTACCATTTGCTCTGCATGTGCTAAAGCTCTATCAAGAGTGTTCCATCTGCCTCCATCTGAAAATGAATCAGGGGTGACATTTAAAATACCCATGATTTTTGGAGTATCTAGGTTCAAAGTTTTATTGTTAAATGAGATTTGCATATTTTTGTCTCCAAAATCAGAATATTAGTTCAAATAGTAGATTTTTGATTATAGCATTGAATGTGATTGCTATCACTTTGAAATCAAGATATAAATGCCTTTATTGTGACTTTTTACTTATTTGAATAAAGATGCCAGATCATTCTGAACCTGTTCACGCTCAGCTTTACTATTTTTGATAGGGCTTTGTGAATTGTTCTGCATAACTGCATTAGCTGTGTTTCTTGCAGAAACTTTATTATTAGAAACAGCACTTGAATTATCAATTGTGGAGTTCTTTACCAGAGCCACTTTTTTTACGGAAGCAACTTTTTGTTTTAAGAGGCGTTGAGCAAAAGCTCTTTCCCAAGCAACTTGATTTCTACTCTCGTGTTTTGATGACCAGTAAGAGGTGAAGGCTTTTAATTCAGCTTCTGTAAAAGAACTTTCAGCCAGACCGCACAGAACACAAGCTTCATGAAACGAAGCTGTAGGTCTCCAAGAATTGGTCATATAAAAAGGTTTTGAAGGAAGTTCTTCAACTTCCTTAATAAACAGGGGCAGGATAAAAGTATTACCTTGCCATGGAGCATCTTCTTTTTCTTTTTTGATAAGACCAGCGTGTTCTAGTTCATTTAAAACTAAACAGGCTACCTCAAAATTTGGTGTAGTAGGAAAGTAAGTGCTGTCTGAAGAGAGGTATGAAGCAATTGATGATAAGTCTGTAAGACACTGGTTCTGCTCAGATCTAGGTCTTAAATAGAGCATATACAGCGATCTTGCAATATGACTTAAATTACTTTTGTTCAGATATTGTATTTCTAATGCGTTCATAAGAAAAATTCTATCATAAGTTTTGATTTTTAAGCTTAATTTAAAATAACACTAGTAAGCTTTTTTTATAAAAAAGCCCTCAAATTTGTACGATTAATGTTTATTAAATTTTCAAATTAATATTTTTATTAATAAAAAAAAAATTATGTAACATTTTGAAAAATAACAATTATTTAAAAAATTGAATTTTACTTTTTTAAATCATAAATATCTATGATAAGATTGTTTTATCAGGGCTTTGAACACATAAATAAGGTATGCCATGAGACAGCCTATAAAACAGTTAAAAACTAAAAAAACAGAAGTAATTACATTAGCTACAGCATGCAAAATGTTAGGAATATCTGAAGCTACAGGTAAAAACTGGCTCAGATTAGGCAAGTTATCAGCTAAAGATACTGAAACAGGTAAGCTTATCTATAAGCATGAAGTTGAGAATCTCCTATTATCTTTGAAAAAAGATAATAGCAATGTTTTAAAATCAAGACGTAATAAAACAGCTTTAAAGGGTAGAGAACTTTATGTAAATTACGTCTCAAGAGAATCCCCAAATCATGCAGCTGTCGCTTTATTGGTAAATGGCTTTACAGGTTCTACCACAGCTATTACAGCTTTATTATGTGAATCCTTCCTGCAACTTCTAGTTGATGCCAAAAGAATCAAAACAAACTGTACTAAGCAATACTTTAGAGCATACTTAGAAGGCACTTTAGATGCTGATATTTATGATTGGCTGTTACTTGAGCTTATGGATAAAACCTCAAGAAACACTCTGCTGTCAGCTTCAAAGAAGCTCCCTTCCTTTTCCTTACATTTTGTGCCTTTTGAAGATACTTTAGGTCTTATCTATCTGTCTTTGATGGAACTGTCTAAAAGAAGACAGTCAGGACGTTATTACACTCCTCAGTCTTTAACCGATACTGCTGTAGAAACACTTCAGGTATCTAGAGGTCGTGTGTTCTTGGATCCTTGCTGTGGTTCTGGTAACTTCCTGTTACGCTTATTAAGACGTGGCGCTAGAGTTGAGGATCTGTACGGTTGTGATTTAGATGGTTTTTCAGTTACTTTAGCAAGAATTAACTTTGTTTTATCGGGGAACTGCTCAGATAAAGATACCTTACAAGATCACTTACTAAAGTGCGATACCATTACCTGTAGAAGTCTGCCTCAGGTAGATGTGGTACTAGGAAATCCACCTTGGGGTTCTTGTGATGATGAGAAAGTGGTTTCCCGTTATGCAAGAACTTTAATTTGCGCAGAAAAAAAACGACCATGCTATGCTGATCTTTTCGTTGAGAGATCATTAAATTTATTAAAAGATGGCGGTATTGTTCAGTTCGTGCTGCCAGAAGCATTATTAAATGTAGCTTCTCACGAAACCATTAGAGCCTTTATCACCGAGCATGCCCGTGTGCGTTCTGTACGCTATTTAGGTGAAGTTTTCCATGCTGTTCAATGTCCAAGTGTTATCTTAACCTTAGAAAAAACATCATTCAGTAATGCCTCTGGCGATGTGATTGTGAATGTTGGTGACTCTAATTATATTGTTCGACGTCAAAGAAAAGGTGCTGATTTTAATTTTAAAGTTACAGATCAGGAATCCTTAGTTTTAGACAAGATGGATGATCTTGAGCATTGTGTAAAGTTAAAGGGCCATGCTAAATTTGCTTTAGGTATTGTTACTGGTTCCAACAACAATTCTATCTTTAATGAGAAAATTGAAGGTGCTGAGCCTGTATTAAGAGGGCTTGATATTGAGCCTTTTAAAATCAATCCACCTGACAGTTTTATTAAGTATGAAGAAGGAGCATTCCAGCAGGTAGCTCCAATGGAACTGTACAGAGCTAAAGAAAAATTAGTTTACAGATTTATTGCAAAGTACCCAATCGTAGCTGTAGATACTCACGGTATGTTAACTTTAAACAGCTGTAATTTATTGGTGCCAGAGTTTAAAGACTTATCTGCAACTTATTTAGCTGCGGTCTTAAACTCAAGTGCTGTACGTTTCTACTTTGAAAAGAAGTTCCATACCATTAAAATCTTACGTTCTTTATTAGAAGAAGTTCCTGTACCTGTAGCTTCAAAAGAAGATCAGATGTACATAGAGTTTTTAGTAGAAGAGCTAAAAGAAGCTGATGAAGTAGCATCAAAAGAGATTATTAAGAAGATTGATAGAAAAATTGCCGAGATCTATGGATTGGGCAAACGTGCTTTAAAACTTATAAGTCAAGTTTAATTGCAAAAGCTATCAATTTAATTTAGAATTTTGAAAAATTTTTAGGAGATCTGAGCATGTTTAACATGGGTAATATGATGAAGCAGGCGCAAATGATGCAGGAGCGTCTGCAGAAGGCACAGGAAGAGATTGCTAACCTTGAGGTTGTTGGTGAGTCAGGTGCCGGTATGGTAAAGGTAACCATGACAGGTTCACATGAAGTTCGCCGTGTTGAAATTGATGACTCAATTTTCAAGGATGACAAGGAGATCTGTGAAGATCTTTTAGCTGCAGCCTACAACGATGCTCATCGTCGCATTGAAGAACAGTCAAAAGAGAAGATGGCTGCTGTAACCGGTGGCATGCAGTTACCTCCAGGTTTAAAGTTACCATTCTAATCATGTCATCTAGTACTCTGCTTGATAACCTAATAGAGTCATTACAGGTCATGCCAGGCGTAGGGCCTGTAAGTGCTACTCGAATTGCTTATTACCTTTTAGACAGAAAACGTCAGGAAGGTTTGAATATGGCTCAAATCATCGAGCAGAGCCTTAAAAACATTTCTTTATGTCCTCATTGCAGAAACTATACAGACGAAGAAAATGAGCCTTGTGAGCTTTGCAAATCTGACAAACGCAGAAGTTCAGGCAGTATCTGTGTAGTAGAAACTCCTACAGATGTTTCTGCAATTGAATCAAGTTCATCCTATTCAGGAAATTATTTCGTACTTCATGGTCATTTAAGCCCATTAGATGGTATTGGTCCTAAAGAATTAGGTCTTGATGTGCTTCGTTCAAGATTAGAAACCGAAGATGTCAAAGAGTTAATTCTTGCACTAAGTCAGACTGTAGAAGGTGATGTTACAGCATCATATATTGCAAGTATGGCTAAAAAGTATGGAATTACCGTTTCAAGAATAGCAACAGGTGTTCCTTTAGGCGGAGACTTAGGCTCTGTTGACGGTAACACTCTTGCAATGTCATTTAACTACAGAAGAAATATGTAGCTGTGAATTTTAACTGATCCTTTACTGCGAACAATCATCATAGAGTTTTCACTCTGCTTATGGAGCGTATATTCGGATAGGATGTTTGGAGAGTATTGTGCAAAAGTTTTCAATTTCTTGTTATTCTGATCTTTCAAAAAATTCAACGTTAAATTTCATTCAAATTTGAAGATCTTCTAAATTACATTCTTTGTTCAAGCTAGGTCAGCATCTGATGTGCTAACATCAAAATAGTTAGCACATCAGTTTTATCAGGCTATACTGTAGCTTGACTATTTATTACCTTTAGCATTATCCAAAATTATAGAGGCTTCACTAACGATAGAATCAACTTCAAACTTGTTTTCTGAATTGAAACCATCGCTATTTTTTTCTTTTTTGACCAATCCTGTATTACACATTTTATACAGAAGTTCTACGAGAAAAACTGTAGTTTTTGTCAGTTGCTTCTCACCATCAGCAAAATCAGACCAGTGGATTTTTCCTAAAACATTCACTACATAATCTAATCTTTTAAGTTGTTCTTCATATAGTTCTTTTATGCCACAGAGTGCATCTTTAAAATGCGAAGCATATGTAATCAACTCGTCTTAATAGTGGATAAATTTATCAACTTGCCTTTCAGTTTCTTCAGCCGATTCAATTTCTTTTTCAGCCTCATCAGTCTTATTCGATCCGATCAGAGCTAAGACGCTTCCTCCAATTAGTAAACCTATGCCTCCAGTTGTTAAACCTAACGCCAATGAACCTAGAGCCATACCGCCACCGCCTATAACTAAACTACCTCCACCCAAACATGCTAAAATTGCGTTTGTTAATGAGGCTCCACTTAATGTCGAAATTGCTGTCCCTGTAGATGCCGTGCCAAATGCTGCAACTAGAGCTGTTATTGCTCCTGAGGCGGCAAATCCTCCAGCAACACCCGCTGCTGCACCGGACAGACTAGCTAAAGCAGTGTCTGCCCAAATTGATAAATCTTTCAGATTTAGATCGCCTATTTTTTGAATTTTAATGTCAGATATTCCATTTTCCTTAAAATGTACATTAAAATTGGGCTTATCTGAAATTTTTTCTATAATATCTGAAAATTCAGCAAAACTTTTCACAATCTCAAGTTCATTCTTTCCTAAAGGGTCCAAAAGGGCTGTTAATTCAGATTCTTTATCTTTATACAGTTTAACAGCCTTTTCTTTTTTGGGCTGACTCCTTGATTTCATTTGCTTCCATTATTTTTGAAGCACCATAAATTCCTGCACCTGCTCCGAGATTATCTGCAGCTCCAGCTATTGCTCCGATAATTAATGGTAAAGGCATAAAGTTTAACTCCTTTTATTCTTTAACATATTGCATACTTTATAATTCAATTTATAGTAATCTTCTAAAGAATACTCATCCTTGAAATAAAACTCATAGCACTCATCTACTCAGCACAGTGTTGGCCTTTTTTCATATATGGAACACATATTTTCATTAAGATATCTGCATGTGCCATCACCTCTATCCAAATCCTTGTAAAGCTCGGATTTATCAAGATTTCGACAGCATTCACCACAGCAAGTACATTCAAACATTTTCAAAAACCAACCAATTTATTTATGTGCAACAGTATTAGTTGCATAAGCAACCGTTGTTTATCTTTCATAAATTGTGAATTTGTGTATTTTTCTTTACTCGGCTCGTTTTTATTCCCCTCTGTAACAGTTTTAAGATTTAATAAATTTTCATTTATGACCTTAATTTAATTTTAGTTATTATTTTTTTTTGCATGTGATAAATATCACATAAAAATTATTTGTATAAAAATCACTGTTGCTGTGTATCGAGAAAATTAATTGTCAGAATAGGAGTCTGTAGAGAATTATTACTCTGTATCTTGAATTTCTTTTGATCTATCCCCATGTAATTCTCTAGTTGAAAAGGTGTCATACCTTACCTGTGAAAAATGGAGAATAATTAAAAATGACAGCTACTGTACATGGCTTTCAGACTCAAGTTACCAAGCTATTAGATTTGCTTGCAAATTCACTTTATTCAAACAAGGAAGTATTCTTACGTGAGCTTATTTCAAATGCTTCAGATGCTATTGATAAGCTACATTTCCTGTCTTTGACCAATCAGGATTTAATCAAAGATGATCCAACCTTTAAGATCCAGATCCGTCCTGATAAAGACGCTAAGACCTTAACCATTACTGATAACGGTATTGGCATGACCTTAGATGAGGCAAACAGTCACTTAGGTACTATTGCTGAGTCTGGTACTGAAGCTTTCATGAAGAACCTAACTGGTGATGCAAAGAAGGACTCACAGTTAATCGGTCAGTTCGGTGTAGGTTTCTATTCAGCATTTATCGTAGCTGATAAGGTTACCGTAGTATCACGTTCTGTTAATGCAAAACCTGAGGAAGGTGTACGTTGGGAATCAGATGGTAATGGTACCTTTACCTCAGAGAACGTAAATGTTCCATTCCGTGGTACTCAGATCATCCTGCACTTAAAGGATTCAGAAAGTGAGTTCCTAGATACATGGAAACTTCGCGAGTGCATTACTAAGTACTCAGATCATATTTCAACTCCTGTAGAACTATACGAAGAGAAGTATGAAGCTCCTAAAGAGGGTGAGGATAAGGATGAGAAAAAAGAGCCTGAGAAGAAGTTTGAGTATACTCAGGTTAACAATGCTCAGGCTTTATGGACAAGAGCTCCAAAAGACATTAAAGCTGAAGAGTACAACGAGTTCTATAAACATTTAAGTCACGACTATCAGGATCCATTAACCTATGCTCACAACAAGGTTGAAGGTGATCTTGAATATACATCATTACTGTATGTTCCAAAGCAGGCTCCATGGGATCTGTACAACCGTCAGAATGAGCATGGTCTAAAGCTGTACGTTCAGCGTGTATTCATCATGGATAAGGCAGAAGCCTTCTTACCTAACTATTTACGTTTTATCCGTGGTTTGGTTGATACTAATGCACTTCCATTGAACGTATCACGTGAATTATTACAGGAAACAGCTGTAACTCGTAAGTTAAAGAAAGCTTTAACCAAGCGTGTTCTAACCATGTTAGACAAGTTATCAAAGGATAAAGAGAAATACGCTGAGTTCTACAAGCAGTTTGGTAACGTTTTAAAGGAAGGTCCTGTTGAGGATTATGACAATAAGGATGCTATCTTAAAGTTATTGCGCTTTGCTTCAACTCACAATGAGTCATCAGTGCAAGATGTAAGCTATGAAGACTACATCTCTCGTATGAAGGAAGGTCAGGACAAGATCTACTACATTACAGCTGAGAGCTATGAGGCTGCTGTAAATTCACCTTATCTTGAGAACTTAAAGAATAAGGGTATTGAAGTACTTCTAATGTGGGATCGTGTTGATGAGTGGTTAATGGGCAACATCACCGAGTTCTCAGGTAAAGAGTTCGTTTCTGCAAATTCTCAGGACTTAAAGTTAGGCAAATTAGCTGACGAAGAGGAAAAGAAGAAGCAGGAGACTGTAGCTCAAGAGAATAAAGATCTAGTAGAGCGCTTCAAGAAAGCTTTAGGTGATAAGGTTAAGGATGTAGTTGTATCAACTCGTCTTATCGATTCTCCTTCATGCGTTATTTCAGATACCAACCGTATGATGACTATGCAGATGCGTCGTCTGCTTGAGGCAAGCGGTCAGAAACTGCCTGACGAGAAGTACACTCTTGAGATTAATCCAGAGCACAAGTTAGTTCAGAAGGCTTATGCTGAGGCTGATGAATCAAGATTCTCACAGTGGGCTGACTTAATTTATGAGCAGGCATTACTTGCAGATCAAGGTGCTCTAAAAGATCCAAGCACTTTCGTGAAGGCAATGAATACTCTACTTTTAGGTTAGTAAATATTATTTTGGGGCTGATGCACTTTTTTGTATCAGCTCCTGATTTTAAAGGAGATCTGATGATCTCCTTTTTCATTTTTACGCTTTACATTTCTTAACTTCTCTTTAACAAAATAGCTTAATAAGCTCATTTTGATTTAACAGACTCTCCTTAACATAAACAACGTGCAATGGGCACAGAGAAATAAATTTAAGAGAGTAAAAATGAAAAAGTCATTATTAGCTTTAGCAGTTTTAGCTGCAACAGTTTCAGCAAATGCAGCAACAGTTTACGATAAAGATGGCGTTTCTTTAAAGGCAGATGGCCGTGTACAGGCTGTAATTTACAATGGTGCTAACAAGTTAGCAGGTGAGAGCGATTCTACATTACAGAATTCAGCTCGTTTTGGTATCGGTGGTTCTACTAAAGTAGGTATCGTTAAGTTAACTGGTTACTCACAGTGGGATATGGCTGATTCTAGCTCAAAAGTAGGTAACGGCATTAAAGGCCGTGATCAGTTCGTTCAGGCTGACATTGAGAACTTTGGTGGTTTCAAGGCTGGTCGTTTTAAGGGCGCAATTAACTTCGTTCAGTCAGTAACCGACGTATTTGATGATTACGGCTGCAATGCAATCACAGCAAACGATGAGCGTAACTCAGGCCGTATCGAGTACGCTTTTGCAGCAAACGGTTTTGACTTAAAGTTAGGTTACTTAACTGCAAACAATTCTTATAAGTTAGAGCAGGGCTTTAAGGCTCACAAGACCGTAGCAGTTAATGATGGTGCTTCAATTGGAGCAGGTTATACCTTCGATAACGTAGGCTTTGGTCCATTATCAATTCGTGCAGGTTACGAGTTAATCAATGGTCAGAATGATAACCACTTAAATGAAAATGGTTATGCTGTTTATATGACAGACCTTGATAAAGTTAATACCTATTCAGTTGGTGCTTTATGGGGTGATCTTGCTCAGGGATTCTACACTGGTTTAGTTTACAACAACCGTACCTTCAAGTTCCGTGAGGTTAATGTTGAAGACTTAAAGACCAAAGGCTTTGAGTGGGTAGTAGCATATACCTTGGAGTGTGGCGTAAGCTTTAGAACAGGTTATAACGTAATAAACTTCAGCCAAGATGGCAAGTATGCTAAGAGCATTGACTACACACAGAAGTCAATTCCTGCTTACATCAACTATCAGGTAACTCCAAACTTCAACGTATGGACAGAAGCTCGCTTTGATTTAACTAACGAAGATGATTTAGCTGGTATTAACAAGGCGGGTATCAATGCTTCTTATTCATCAGATAAGAACTTTGCAAGCTTAGGTGCTCGTTATACCTTCTAATTTAAAAATTGATATTGATTAGATAGATAATCCCTCTTTTCCTGCCAAATGTGGCAGGATTTTTTATTGAAGCCTTACTTTACAAGTCTTGAGGCTCTGCTAAACGCTTTTGAAAAGCCTGACAGACTGAAATAAAGATCAAAATCACCTATCTTAAAATTGACCTCATTTCCTTTTTTGAACAATTTTACTAACTCATCATTTTTACTTTGAGGTACAAAGCATTCACTTACAGTTTCGTCTTCAGCACATTTAGCTTCGAATTTATAGACAATATGAAGTGACCTCCGCGAATGTAAATTCGTGGATTTACCGTGTAAACTGTAGATGTTAAAAATTTAACAGAAACGGATTTACCGCATACATTAGGAAGGTCACTTATGAATAAGATAATCTATATTGGAATGGATGTCCATAGCACAAATTTCACATTATGCAGTTTTGAGCCTGGATATGGCTTTGAAGCTGATAAGATCTTTGGACAAACACAGATTAAAGAAGACATATTTAACAGTACAGTAAAATATATCAATAAGCTCAAGAGCATGAGACCAGATGTTGATGTTGTCTGTGGCTATGAGGCATGGTGCTTAGGATATAACCTGCATCGAAAGCTAAAAGCCAAGGAAATTGAGAGTGTGATCTTAGCACCTACCACTATGGCGGTATCAAGGAACTGTAGTAAGAAAAAGAATGACTATAGAGATGCTATAACCATTGCAAAATGTTTAGCTAGCTCAGCATATAAGGCTGTATATATACCTGATGATAAAGACGAAGATGTAAGAGATTTCATCAGGATGAGAGATGATCATAAAACAGCTTTAAAGCAGATTAAACAGCAACTAAATGCTTTCTGCTTACGTCATGGACATCACTATGATAAGACCAAATGGACAGGACTCCATCTAAACTGGTTAAGAAAGCTTGAATTGAGTAAGCTCCAACGAGAGACAGTAGAAGAGTATCTTGTAACCTATGAGACACTTACAAGCAAGATAACAGCACTGGATATCCGTATAGAAGACATAGCCTCTGAAGAAAGATATGCTGAAAAGGTTAATAAGCTCAAGTGCATCAAGGGAATAAAGACTCATACAGCTTTATCCTTTGTCTGTGAGATAGGAGACTTTAACCGATTCAAATCAGCAGACAAGTTTGCAGGCTTTATAGGACTAGTACCTGGAGAATGCTCAAGTGGTAATACTGAGAGAATGTTAGGTATTACAAAAGCAGGAAACAGGCATTTAAGACGACTGGTAGTAGAAATATCTAATACATACAGACGAGGCACTGTAGGTCGTAAATCGGCAGCCTTAAAGGAACGTCAGAAGGATATGCCAAAAGATGTAGTTGCGTATGCTGATAAGGCTACTAATCGTTGCCAAAGAAAGTACCAGCGTATGATGTTCAAAGGAAAGAATTCAAATCAGGCGGTAGCTGCTGTAGCTAGAGAGCTATGTTGCTTTATCTGGGGAATGATGACCGGTCATCATTCAAGAACAGCTCAGGCAGAAGCTTCAGTATACCGTTCTGAGTTAGATTAGAGTTTAATTAAGGAAAAGAAGTAGGCTCAAGTATTTTAAAGTGATTTAGGTAAGACGTTTTTTATCAAGAAGGTTTGAACTATCTACGACAAAGCTATGATGGCACGTTAAACGTGATCCTCGCTAATAGACAGTAGAGTTCGCGGCGAAACCATTGACCTGGGGTAACCAATCCTCGTATAACAGAGTGGCCAATGCCGTATCTTATACTGAGAAGAGCGTCTTATCTAAATCACTAAAAAGGTACTTGACAAAGATCACTTCATAACAGCTTTTATTATCATCTACTTCAATTGCAATATCCATCAGGTAGTACTTAGGTTCCATTCCTCTATTAGTTCGATCTTTTGTTCTGACAATTTCAATGAGATAAAGCTCAGGAGTTAAAAAATCAAGAAAGATACCAACGTTATCCTGTACATATTTAGTCCACATTCTTGCTGTTTTTTGACCATCCATAACAAATGATCCTGTTATCCAGTCACCATGCTCTTTTTCGTTTGAAAAGGTACCGTTACCTGCTATACATGATTGATGGATGGCAAAGACAGCTAAACAGCTAAGCGTGAAATTTTTTAGTAATTTTGAGATAATCATAGAGTGAACCTTAATATCAACATCTACGATTTTTGTGGCTGAAGAAACAAAAGACAAGAGAAAACGTAAGAGTATGAGGTTTGTATCTCAATATTGTCAGTGCCTTTCTAATTTTGTAGAGATGCTTAATGCTTCTTTGTAATTGAGAAGTGAATAAATGCGTATATTAGCTCTATAGAGCTAAGTAAGCAGCATAATACATGTATGTTAAGATTGATAATCACACATTAACTCAACATAATCTAAGGTGTGATTGTCAGAAAAGTTATTACATGAAGAATTTAGAAAAAGTAAAAAATCTTGCTCAATTGTCGTGATTACCTTCGCACAGCTTAACTCTTTAGGAATACAAAGAAGTGTGTTACAAGAGCTTGTAAAAAGTGGTGAAGTATACAGATATGCTCGAAGCCTTTCTTTTAAAGCCAGTAAACAAAGGTCTTTATTATCTGGTGGAAACTTATCTTTATAAAAAAAATAAACCTGCCTATCTAAAAGAAGGGCAGGTTTAGGATTTTATCTATTTACGACCTATTATTCCTGAATCTCAGGTAACTTATCTTTAACTTCCTTGTTTACGATGTTTGCAACACAAGAATCTGACCAAACATTTAATGCTGTTTCAATCATATCAATTACAGCATATACAGGAAGAATGATACCCATTAGAGCTACTGGAACGTTCATTGATGATACTAATGAAAGTGTTAAGAAGTAGCAGCCCATAGGAACACCAGCATTACCTACAGCAGCAAAGGTTGCAATAAAGATCCAGGCTACGATAGTACCAAAGCCAATATCAATACCTGCATTCTGTAACAGATAGATGGAGGTGATAAGAATGAATGCTGCGCAACCGTTCATGTTGATAGTGGTGCAGATTGGTAGTACGAAACGTGAAACTCTCTTGTCTACCTTTAAGTTATCTTCTGCTGAAGCGATAGTAACTGGTAGAGTACCTGCTGATGACTTTGAGAATAAAGCTACAGCTAATGCAGGTAACATTCCACGAGCAATCTTTAATGGGTTTAAACCTCTTAAGAGTAAGATTGTAGGTAAGATGATGAACATCTGGATTAAGTTAGAGCTAATTACAGCACCAAAGTAAGATGCGATACCACCGATGATTACACCTGCCTCTAACTGAGCTACTAACTGAGCAGTGAAAGCTAAGATACCGATAGGTAAGATCCTGATTAGCCAGTGAATCAGAACAAATAACAGATCCTGGAAACCAATGATGAAGTTTAGAAGAGTATGTTTTGTCTCAGTTTCTGGTAATGAAGCAATACCAAGACCAAAAGCTGCTGCAACTAAAAGAATTGATAGAACATTACCTGCAACAAATGGCTGTAGTAAGTTGTTTGGAATGATGTTCTGAATGTGCTGTAAGTATGATAAAGACTCATACTGAGATACAGCAGCTGCTGCAGACTCACTTGGATTGGTTACGTTAGCAGGAGCAATATAAGTAAATAAAATTGCACCAACTAAAGCAGCTAAGATAGTAGTTAATAAGGTGTAGAAAATGGTGTGACCGAAGATAGTACCACCTTTAGAACCTTTAGATAACTTAGCTAAAGTTGAGATTAAGCTTACAGCAATTACAGGAACTGCAACAAAACTGAATAATCTTGTGAAAACAGTTGCAATGAAGTTAAAGATCTCATTTAGGGTATCATTGCCAACATAACCTAATATAGCACCTAAGATCAGTGCACCAATGTAAAGAACAGCTGTTATAATTCTGCTCTTCTTGCTAATTGAGGCATAAGCAGTATTAGTTGCCTCATCAATTCTCTGTGAATTTTCTGACATAAATCATCCTATTGTTAACGTTGTGATGCCGTATGTGTTATTTGAAAAGCCACCAGCATCTTTATTATTAGAATTAGTCCTGATGATATAAAGCTGTTGATAAGTATCTGTCACCGTTATCAGGAAGTATAACTACGATGGTTTTCCCTTCATTCTCAGGGCGTTGTGCTAATTGTAAAGCACCGGTTAGGGCAGCACCTGATGAAATACCAATGAATAGACCTTCATTCTGAGCTAATAGACGGCCATTGTTAAAGGCATCCTCATCTTTGACACCAATGATCTCATCTACAACAGCCTTGTCGTAAACACCTGGAATGAAACCAGCTGAGATACCTTGGATCTTGTGAGGACCAGGCTTACCACCTGAAAGAACAGGTGAAGCTGCTGCTTCTACAGCTACAACTTTAATATCTTTATTCTTTTCTTTTAAGAATTTACCTGTACCTGATACTGTACCACCAGAACCTACTGCTGATACAAAAATGTCTACCTTACCTTCGGTATCTTTGAAAATTTCAGGACCTGTAGTCTCGTAGTGAGCTTTTGCGTTTGCCTGATTTTCAAACTGCTGAGGAATAAAGGTATTTGCTGATGCTTTTGCTAACTCCTGAGCTTTTTCGATAGCACCTTTCATACCTTTAGCGCCTTCTGTTAGAACCAGGTTAGCACCATAAGCTTTTAAGATATTACGTCTTTCAACTGACATAGTCTCAGGTAAAACTAGAGTAACAGACAGACCAAAAGCAGCACCAACTAAAGCTAAACCGATACCGGTATTTCCAGAGGTAGGTTCAATGATCTTAGTATCTTTGTTGATTTTGCCTGAATCTAAAGCATCTTTTATCATGAAATAAGCTGCTCTATCTTTTACAGAGCCAGATGGATTCATAGCTTCAAATTTAGCTAAGATTTTTGCTTTTAAGTTTAACTTTTTCTCAAGATTTGATAACTCAACTAATGGGGTTTTTCCAATTAGCTCAACTACTGACTTATATACTGCCATATGTGCTACTCCAATTTTATTTACTGAATTCTTTTGATATCGTTAAAGATTGTTTATCTCTTTTCAATGTCTATATGAAAACATATATAAATCAAAAACAAAATACCTAAAAATGAGTGTTATTAATATTTGCACCAAAAGTAAACATTATTGAATAAAAAATCTTTAAAATTCAATAAACTAGAAAACATAGTAGTTTACTAAGTTTTTTTATTAAAAATTAAATTCCTATATGAGTACTAGGTAATTCTTTTAAAATTATGCATGTATAAAATCATCATGATATTGTTATATATAAAATATTAGTTTTAGAAATTATTCTGTGCATAATGTTACATTACTTTGTTTTTAACTTTGTTTGCAAAATATCGTAAAATTAGAAAAGTTTAATTTATTGAGTTTTTTTTATATGGCAAACGAAGAGCTATTTCCGCTCAGCATGATAGACAATATCCGAGCACATCCTGAAAATTATCGTCTTTTAGAGAAGATCCCTTTAACTATTGAAGGTGTAGATACTCATTTTCCTATAAAACTCAATGAACCTGTTCAAGGTGAGAAGTTATATTCAGTAGTCTTTTTAGACACTGAAACTACCGGTATGGATCCTTTAAAAAACAAGATCATTGAATTAGGAATGGTAAAGGCAACCTTCTCATTAGAAAGAAAGTTACTTATCTCTGTTGATCGTTACTATGACGAGTTTGAAGATCCTCAAGAGCCAATTCCACCAGAAATTGTAGCTTTAACGCATATTACTGATGAGATGGTTTCAGGCAGATGTTTTGATGATGAAATGGTTGCTAACTTCCTATCAGGTCGCCCTTTAATCGTAGCTCACAATGCTGCCTTTGATAGACCTTTCTTTGAAAAGCGATTCTCAACCTTAACCAATCTTTCATGGGCATGTTCTTTAAAAGAGGTTCCATGGAAAACTTTAGGTTTCCCCGGTGCAAAGCTAGAATACTTAAATACCTTCTTAGGTTATTTCTATGAAGCTCACAGAGCTTATGTTGATTGTTTAGCTTTGTTGTGGGTCATGTATGTAAGAAGTGATGCTTTTGGAGCTCTTGTAAAGAGTGCTTTAACACCAAGTATTAAAGTTATCATTCAGGGCAACACCTTTAGCATCAATCAGGATCTAAAGAGACTAGAATTCAGATTTGAACCTAATACAAAGTCATGGGTTCGCTTTGTAGCAGATAAAGAACAGGCAGAGAAGTTAAAAACAACTCTTGAGACTACCTATAAGGAAGGCTCTGTTAATTTCTCAGTTGAATTTAAAGAATTCAATGCAAAGACACGATATAAACGATAATGTCTTTATAGATATTCTGAATTTTTAATCAAACGAGGATTATTGAGACAATGGGGTTAGATTTATGAACAATCTTGTAAAGAAGGGTACTTCCTTTTTTAAAGAATTCCAGAACTTTGCTGTAAAAGGTAATGTAATGGACATGGCCATCGGTGTGGTTATTGGTACTGCATTTGGCAAAATCGTGTCATCTTTAGTTGCTGATATCATCATGCCTTTAATTGGTCTTTTTGTGGGCAGCATTGATTTAAAAGATCTTGCTTTTACATTAAAAGATAAGACTGATGATGCACCTGGAATTGTTTTAACTTATGGTATCTTTTTACAGAATGTCTTAGATTTTATCATAGTAGCCTTTGCTATCTTTATCTGTATTAAGATCATCATCAACTTAAAGCACAAGGTATTAAAGGATGAGAAAGCGGAAACAGAAGCTGCTCCTGAGCCTGAAAATATTGTGCTTTTAAGAGAAATTCGTGACCTCTTAAAAGAGAAAAATCAGAAGTAATCATAGATTAGTTAAAGATAAGAGCTCAGCATTTTAATGATCCTGAGCTCTTTTTGTATCAGCTCAAATTAGGTTCAAGACTCTACAACAGCCGATAAAATATGAGTAACAGATACAAAGAAGAACTCTCATTAAGCTCTCTTCAATCTCTTACTCAATCTTTATGGTGTCTATCAGCGAAAACAAAAAAGCTCAGATTTTACTCTGAGCTTTTTTTTAGAGTGAGTGTTAATTATTCATCAAACTCTTTGTTGATAGCGTTCTTCTTGATGGCGATACCGCAGACATCTAAATCGTTATCAGCATCCTCACTAAACTCTTTGCTGTCTTTATAAAGAGCAATTAACTGATCATAGGCACTTTTTTCGCCATTTTTTTCTGAAATTTCAATTACTCTATCAAGACCATAGTGCTCGTTATCTTTGTTTACAACGTCTTTGATACCGGCACCAGCAAATACCATACTATCAAGATAGGTGAACTTGCCTTTTGAGTTTACATAAACGATTAGTTTATCAGAGCAAAGCTCAAGCTGAGTCTCAACAGGTTCAACTGACTGTCCTTTGTGCTCATGAACCACAATAGGTGACTTCAGTCCTGCCTGAGAGAAGATAAAGTTACCGGTGTACTCGCTTAAAATCATGGCAAAAATCGAGATGGTAAAGTTCTCTCTCTTCTTTTGCATTAAGATATGGTTCAAATCAGTGATGGTTTCACCTGGTAATTTATTGTCCTCAGTAAATGACTTTCTAATAAAGCTTGTGCACAGGGTAATTGCATTAGTTGCTGCAATACCGCTCTTAGAGCATGCTCCAAAAACAATACCAATATTATCTTTATCAACTCTGAAAACATCATAGAAATCTGATGGCTTCTTCTTAGAAGGCATTATGAATGATGCAATATCCAAAAATCTAGATGCTGGCATATCTGAGCCATCTGGCATTAAATCTTTGTGGACATCACTTACCATGGTATAGATAGCATTCTCGGTTGCCTCTAAAGTATCTTTTTTAGCTTTAGTCTCTATTTCCTGTTCTTTTGAAGCTACATTCTCACAGATAGAACGACCTAGAGAATTTATAGATTCTGTTAGTTTTTTTAGTTTTACATAGTTCTGCTTTGAAGGATCGATCTTCTCGGTGATTTCATCCATCTTAGCTTTACCGGATAAAACATTTGCTGCCATTACGTCAACATTGTTGGTAAGAGTGGTTATTGAACTTGAAATCTTTTCTAAAGACTTCAAGAAAGCAAAAATCAGTAAAGATGCTAACAGTGCACTTAAGATTAAGATAATGAAGTTAAAGTAAACTACAGGCTTTATGATGGTGCCTTTGATAGTCTCAACCACTACATAAACATCATAATCTTTGATGTATTTGATGGTGCAAAGCTTTTCTCTGTTATCAATATTTGAAAGCTCAGTTTGCAACTCTTTTTCTTTGGATTGTTTATAGAATGATGCTGGAATTTCGTCAGCTTTAAATTTGTTATCACTTGATACAACAACTTTAAAGCTGTCATCCACTACAGTGACCTTGGTGTTACCGTCTTTTACAATATCGTTTAAAGCAATCTTAGTGATAGCATCTTTAAAAGACATAGGTGTAAAGATCTGGTTTGCCTGCAGTTTTTCTGTGTACAGGTAATTCTTGTCATTCACGTTTTCGATCTTGTAGCCGATAAACTTCTTACCTTCAGATAACTTACACCAGTAATTATCAAGTTTTACACCGTTATCTTTTAACGAACCTTTAATGCTGTCTTCAAAAGATTTTGGAATATTCAATATAGCCATACAGTTATCAGAATCAGGTAATTCTACTGATGTTTCAAATAACTGATTAGTAGCATTTGATTGAGCAAAATAAGTAAAGGTAGCAAAATCTAAAAGATCTTGTTTGTCGTAGGTCTGGTGAAACTTCTCCAAAGCTTCATATTGAACATTCGAAATGCTGTTGATGAAGTTTAACTTTTCTTTTTCAATGCTAGAAGTTGCATAGTTCTCTAAAGATGAACTAAAGATCCCTAATACCTCATCATGATTTTCAAACTGAGTCTTTATCGCATTGTCGTATATAGCAGTCTGATTATATAAACATAGTGCTGAGGCTAATACTGTAAAGCCACCAGCTAAAGAAACGATTAATTTATGCTTAAGTTTCATAGTTGACCTATGTGTTTTTAGTGCAAGCAAATGCCAGATGTTAATTATTCACCGTGGGTAACAGTCAATAAGTCATCATTATTTATAATATTCTGTTAAAGCAAAAGTCATGCCTTTGTTTTCCGTTCTTTACAAAAGAAAAAAACAACGTCACAAATATGGACTATTATCATATCCATATAAAGGCAAAAACACTGAATAAACAGAGCTTTTAATTGTATCTTTTATAGAGTAAATTATAGCTGTAAATCACCACTAGATTAAAGATTTAAAAAGACTTTTTTTGTTTTTGTGCAATAGGTTTACTTAATTTTTTAATTTTGTGTTTCTCTTCTAATTTTATCTAAGCCATTTTTGCAAAATAAGATACTTCTACAGTAGCTTTATCTGCAAGAGAGACTTGTACCAGCAATCAAGTTTCAAATCACAAGTCTTAGTGATTACGGCGTTTTAAAGTTATTTTTTGGAATTTTTTCTGTTATGTCTTAAAATATCGTCAAAATTAATTTACGTAAAATAATGTTATGGAAGATATATCTAATAAATTAACCATCAAAGACAGATTTAGAGGCTTTTTACCTGTTGTAGTGGATGTTGAAACTGCAGGCCTTGATCCTAAAAAGAGTGCTTTGATTGAAGTCGCTATGATGACTGTAAAGATTGATGAAAATGGTCAATTTGTACCTGACGAACTTTATAGCGCTAATATCAGACCGTTTGAAGGTTCTGAAATTTGCCAAAAGAATATTGATTTTTTACATATAGATCCTTTTGATGAAAGCAGAAATCTTGTGACAGAGTCAGATGCTTTATTACCTATGTTCAAAGCTATTAAGAAGAAACTTAAAGAACAGGGGTGCAAGAGGGCAATTTTAGTAGGTCATAATGCTCATTTTGACCATTCATTTATCTTTGCTGCAATTGACCGATTAAAGGCAGCTTCAAAATCTCCATTCCATCCTTTCTCTGTAATCGATACAGCATCATTATCAATGTTAATGTTAGGTCAGAGTGTCTTGCAAAAGGCCTGTTATGCTGCTCATGTTGATTTTGACCAGAACTGTGCTCATGGTGCAGCTTATGATACAAGAAAGGAAACAGAATTATTCTGTGCAATCTTAAACAGATTTACTAAATTCTGTGGTATGCCTGAGCCTGTAGATATTGAGATTGATTACAATAACTCAAAGAACAAAGAATGTGATACAGAATCAAAAGATTCAGCTCAAGATAGTTGTGTGTGCTTCTCAGACTAAATTTAGGCAGAATTAGCTAGTATTAGAAGAGTATTTGATGAAATTTCAAAGATACTTAAATTTGTTTTCAACAGCTATTTTTATGAGCAGTTTTGCTTTAGTAAGTAATGCTCATGATAATGAGCATGCTCTTGAGCAAGAGCATATGCCAAAACCTTCTCCTCCTAACACCATTGCCGGTCTTAAAAAATCAGCAAAGACAGGAGACTATGCTTTATTAAGAGGTCAGTTTGTCAGAAAGTTTGAAGATGACATCTTCGAATTCGCCGATGATTCTAAAAAAGCTATCTTTGTGTCATTTGAAGGTGTGAAGGTCCCTCAAGATCTCAGCTTTGGTTATGAGTATTTCTTATGGGGACAGGTGCTTGAAAATGATAAGACTACTGTTTTGCAGGCTTTGTTTTTGTCTCCAAAGATGTTTAGTAAAGAACACAATTATTAGGTTTTTTGTATAGGTTTTAGCTCTCTTCGTTTTAGTGATTTTGAGTCTTATAAAACCTATAATTGAAAATTAAAGGTTAATTTACAGTTTTAAAGAAGAACTCATAGTAAAAGGAGTTTATATGAAGTTTTTTGTAACAGGTGTTAATGGTCAGCTCGGTCATGATGTCATGAATGAGCTTCATTCAAGAGGTCATGAAGGCGTAGGATCAGACATTCAGGATGTATATTCAGGTGTAGCTGATGGCACTGCTGTTACAACAATGCCTTATGTAAAACTCGACATCACTGATGCAAATGCAGTGCGAGAAGTTATCTCTAAAGTAAAGCCTGATGCTGTAATTCATTGTGCAGCTTGGACTGCTGTTGATTTAGCAGAGGAAAAAGAAGATTTAGTAAGAAAGGTCAATGTTGATGGTACTGCAAACATCGCTAATGTTTGTAAAGAATTAGATTGTAAGATGCTGTATCTGTCTACAGACTATGTCTTTAATGGTTTAGGCGATAAGCCTTGGGAGCCTGACTGCAAAGATTATGCTCCTCTAAATGTTTATGGTCAGTCAAAACTCGACGGTGAGCTTGCTGTATCAAAGACTTTAGAAAAATACTTTATTGTAAGAATTGCTTGGGTATTTGGTGTTAATGGTAAGAACTTCATTAAGACCATGATTAACGTAGGTAAAACTCACGATTCTGTAAAAGTTGTACATGATCAGATTGGTACTCCTACTTACACCTTGGATTTAGCAAGATTATTAGTTGATATGTGCGAAACACAAAAGTATGGCTACTATCATGCAACTAATGAAGGTGGTTACATTTCATGGTATGACTTCTGTGTTGAGTTCTACAAGCAGTATGGATTAAAGACTAAAGTTATCCCTGTAACTACTGCTGAATATGGACTTTCAAAGGCAAAGCGTCCATTTAATTCTCGTTTAGATAAGTCTAAGTTAGTTAAAAATGGCTTCAAGCCATTACCTACATGGCAGGATGCAGTAAAGAGATATCTATCTCAGGCTAAGATCTAAGCTTTTATTCTTATCTATATTTTCTTTTATGCCTTATTAAGTGGATCTTAATAGGGCATAAATTTCTCGTTTTCATTAACTTACAGTCTGAAAAGCAAATTTTGTTAAAATAGTCACATCTTTTAACAAATGTTGGTTTAATTATGTTTACAACTACAACTACTTTTATTGTCTACATTTTTGCCATGATTGTCATTGGCATTGTAGCCGCTCGCTCAACTTCTTCTCTAAATGATTATGTATTAGGCGGACGTAAATTAGGTCGTGTGATCACCGGTCTTTCTGCTGGTGCTTCAGATATGTCAGGTTGGCTGTTAATGGGCCTACCTGGTGCTTTATTTGTATCAGGCATCAGCCAAGCTTGGATTGCTATTGGTCTTACCATTGGTCAGTGGTGTAATTGGAAATTTGTGGCAGCTCGTTTACGTTCTTTTACTCAGAACGCATCTGATGCTTTAACTCTTCCTGATTACTTTGCTGCAAGATTTAAAGATAAGTTACGTTTAACTGCTGTGATTTCGGCTTTTATTATCTTAATCTTCTCAGTTGTTTACTGTTCATCTGGTATGGTGTCAGGTGCTAGATTATTCCAGCAGACCTTTGGTATGGATTATGAAAATGCCTTACTTATTGGAGCTGTTTCTACCATTCTTTATGTATGTATCGGTGGTTTCTTAGCAGTAAGCTGGACTGATGCTGTACAGGCATCTTTAATGATTTTTGCTTTAGTTATCACTCCTATCATTATTATTTTGGATGTGGGTTCAATTTCAGAAGCTAATGCTTTAGTTTCTCTAAAAGGCCCTGATATGGCTAACCTGTTAAAGGGCACAACCGTTATTGGTCTTATCTCTTTAGCAGGCTGGGGCTTAGGTTATGTGGGGCAGCCTCATATTCTAGTTCGCTTCATGGCAGCAGCTTCCGTACGAGGTATGGGTGGTGCAAGACGAATCAGTATCAGCTGGATGATTTTCTGTCTGTTAGGAGCTGTAGCAGTAGGTTACTACGGTGTTGCCTTTGCAGCAAAACATCCTGAGCTTACAGTTGATAATCCTGAGCAGATCTTCATCATTGTAACTCAGACCTTATTTACTCCATGGATAGCAGGTATCTTGCTTTCAGCTATCTTAGCTGCAATTATGAGTACCTTATCATGCCAGTTATTAGTAGCATCAACTACTTTAACAGCTGACTTCTATCGCAGAGTTGTAAGACCTCATGCTTCTCAGACTGAGTTGGTATGGATTGGTAGATTTATGCTGTTATTAGTGGCAGCAATTGCTTATATCATTGCTCTAGATCCAAATTCAGGTATCTTAAAGTTAGTATCTTATGCATGGGCAGGTTTCGGTGCTTCATTTGGTCCTACCGTTGTGCTCTCTGTCTTCTGGAAGAAGATGACCTTAAAGGGTGCAATTTGGGGTATGATTGCAGGTGCGGTTACCGTGATTGTATGGGAAATTGGCAAGTTCTTTGACTTATACTCATTAGTACCAGGATTCATCATCTCATCAGCTGTTATCTTTGCTGTAAGTCTCTTAACACAAAAGGGTAACGAAGAGGTTGAAACACTGTATAATGATCTTGAGAAGAAGTTCTGGGAAGAAGTTAAATCTCGTTAAGATTTAGGATATTGTTATAGGAGAAAGACTTGAAAAACCTTCCACCTAATGTGTATATGCAGTCCTACCTGCAAAAGGCAGGAGTACGTTTTAACATTAACGTGGTCGATACCATGTGTAAAAAAGGTTTAGGTCTTTCTTTTTACATCTTCTGTCTGTTATTTATTTTATTGTCTGTAATTTACTTTACAGACAATATCTGTATCTTCCCTGATAAAGGGCATTTCTATTTTCTTTCACTTCTTGTAGCTCTATATTTAGCTTTATATATCATAAGAGTTGTCCGCTTTAGAATCTTAAGATCAAAGTTAAGAGAGGATAATGCTCCGATTGTGGTTGAAGCTTATGCAATTGTGCTCTTTGATTTGAGCTCTCAGAATTGTGAAAAAATTGTTAAGCCCAAAAAATCAGCAATTTTATATAAAGAGTGTGGTAGCAAGAAACCAAGATTCTTTACTGGTGTTGTAAAGAATAAAATTGAGCATCACTACTACAAAGATCAGATTGCAAGAGTTTTTATTGATAGAAAACACCCTCGCTTCTATTCTGTTGATGATGACAAGTTCTATAAGACAGTCTCTGAGAAACTTCAAAAAGAACAGGCTAAGTATGAGATCTCTGCCTTAGAAGGAAAGCTGAATGCTGTTTCTGTAAAAAAGGAAAAGTAGCTAATTAAAAAGTTATTTCTTCCAGTCTAAAACAGTCATTTCTTTAATAGCTTCAGATTCAAGTAAGACTTTATTTGGATTTACAGCGAAGCGATGTGAGCACATCATAATCATTGGCACGTCGTTAACAGTATCACCGTAGCCATATGAATCCTCAAGTGAGATGCTATGCTCTTTTAAGAACATGTTGATCCTGGTAACTTTGTCTTTTTGAAAGGCAGGAATACCACTGATCTCACCAGTGAGTACTCCATCTTTTTTCTCCATTGGAGATGCAATTACATACTTAATGTTAAGTTGCTCTGCGATATGTTCTGCTAGATAATCCATAGTAGAGGTAACAATCACTACAGTATCATTTCTGTCATTGTGAAATTTGATAGCTCTTTTGGCTCCAGGATATACTACAGGCATAATTGAGTTTTTTACAATATCATGTAATACCTTATAAAGCTTGTCTTTATCCATACCAACTAAAGGCTTTACAGCGAATCTTAAAAAGTCACAAACTTTGAGTGTACCTTCATAGAACTGACGCTCAAAATCTTCAAGGCTTGAGAGAATATTCTCATTAGCAATACCTCTTTTGACAAATTCTGCAATACTGATGTCATTAGTATCACCACCTATTATGGTTCCATCCATGTCAAAAAAAGCTACGCTCATTCATTTTCTCCTAGAGATTCTGCTTGTTCAAAAGACAGAGGAATATTTGCCTCTTCCTGATCACATTTACCAGTGATAATGTCAAAGGTTTTTCTCATATCTAAATTTGGAAAATCAAACCTGTAGCGCCAAGTGGTATATCCTTCATCATTGTTAACAAGTACTTTTGAACTTGTAGCAAAGCCTAATTGAATCAACAGTGAGCCTAATTGCTTACCTTCTAAGGATTTATCAACACTGCAGATGAATAAAGGATCTTGACCATCCTTGCCGTACAGCCATGAGAGGTCATTATTTTTATGTTTTAAAGCATATTTTAAAAATGTGTAATTTCCTGAGGCTGAATATGGATACAGCAACCCCTGGTTTTGCATTAAATGAGAAATGCTAGCAGGACACATCACCTTTACAAGGTTATCTGAAAAACAAAATCCGCCATAACATTTCTCTAAAATGTTAAGGTAGGTCTCTGCTGTCACATCTTTTGCTTTTGCAAATTTATCAATCTGATTTTTAAAGACGATTTTGACTTCTTCTTTGGTGAAACCAAACATGGAATCAAAGGAAGGATCAGATGAAAGATCTTCAACTAGAGGAAGACCTTCAGAGTATTCTGAGGCTAAAGCAAATTTTGTATGACCTGATAAAAGACACCATCTAACAGCTTTATCGGTGTGTCTTATCACGTTTAACATATCAAGATACGTACAGTTAGCTTCTGTTGCTTTTTCTTTATCAGCCATCATCGCAGCTACCATTAAAGGTTTATCATAATTATCAATAATGATAGCCATACTTTCCTGATGTCTTTTGTAGAGCGATTCTAAGAGTCTTGTAAAATATACCTTTGGTGTCATATAGGTATCGAAATGACTTTCAATATGATGAAACCAGAAAAGCTCTTGTAGCACATCAATTAGACCGCGCTTGAAGTCTTTAGGTGTTTTAGCTTTGAAATTCTTAAAATCTAAACAGACAGTATGTCTGCAAGGTAATTCTTTTAGAAGACCTTCATCTTCAATCTTGCCTACGATATCTTTCTCTCTTCTGATAATTCTGTCTGTGGCATTAGTAAGTAAAGACAAGCCAAAACCTCTAGGTCTTGTCATCATATAGATAGAAGGTGTGGCGTATGTTTGAGGAGATTCTAGTTTTAGAATAAAGGACATCACTTTAAGTGATTTGTCACGATTTATCTGTTCTGAAACAATCAGATCTTGAAGATTGGTATAGACAAGTGAATTTGAATTCATATCTGAAAAGACTCATTATGGGTGGGGGTCTCAACCACATCACGGTACCTCGAATAAGAACCCTGGCTGCTTCCTTCCGGACCTGACCTGTTGAACCCTCATCGAGTACGTGAGGACCGAAAACCCCCATAGAGCGTGATCATTTTAAAGAAAATGGACTTGATTATCAAGCAGTAAGTGCGCTAATTTTTTTGCAACAACTAAATCTGGTGAAGATTACTCATAAAAAGAAGAGATTTTTAGCTCTAATTATCTGAAATTGTGACAAAATTCGTGATAATTGTCGATTATTAAAAGAAATAAACTAGCTCATGTAGTATGATGTAACGAATGAATTATAACAACCTTTTACATCTATAAAATATGAAAGATAACAAAAAGCCAATTCCAGATAAATCAAGACGTGCACCTAAAAGAGATATTGATGGTATTTTTCTTTTAGATAAGCCATCAGGTATCAGTTCAGCTTTAGCTCTAACTAAGGTAAGAGGAATTTATAGAGCTAATAAGGGCGGCCACACTGGATCTTTAGATCCATTAGCTTCAGGACTTTTACCAATCTGTTTAGGGCAGGCTGCTAAGTTTTCTTCATATTTTTTAGAAGGTTCTAAAAAATACCTTGCAACCGGTAAATTAGGTATCGTTACTGCCACAGGTGATGCTGAGGGTGAAGTTATCCAGACTAATAAAGTCACAGATGAATGTTCAAAGGTAGATGAGGTTATAAAGACTTTTATTGGTACCATTACTCAAGTTCCACCTATGTATTCAGCTATTAAAGTTGATGGCAGACCTTTATATAAATATGCACGCTCAGGAAAAGAAGTTGAAGTACCTAAAAGACAGGTTGAAATTTTCTACATTAAACTTTTAGAAAAGACAGTAGATACTTTTACTATTGAAGTTTATTGCTCAAAGGGCACTTATATCAGAACTTTAGTAGAAGATATTGGTCAGGCTCTAGGTTGCGGAGCTCATGTAACCATGTTACGCAGAATCGAAGTTGACGGTCTGCCAAAGGGCACCATGCATACTCTTGATTACATTCAAGAGTTAGCAGACAAACGTGAAGATTTTACTGATTTTACAGAGTTAGACAGTCTTCTGATTCCAATTGATAAGGCTATGAGTTATCTTCCTTTTATTGAAATTCCTTATGACAAGGCAGTGTTGCTATGTCAGGGACAAAGGCAGGGAAAACTCGAAAATTGTAAGTTTGAAGGATGCTCTTTAGACTATACTGATACTATACAAATCAAAACAGATGGTTTGTTTATAGGTGTAGGTCATATACAAAAGGGAGTCTTGATCTCAGATAGAATGATGTCGGATCCTTTACATACAAACCTTGGACTATACAAAGACTAAATTTAGGAGTCGCTATGTTAGGTTTTATTAAAACTCTAACTTTGACATTAGTGTTCTCAACCATTCTATGCGGTTGTGAAGACAAATCTGTTGCTTCATCGGAGAATTTAACTGAAGCTATCAACTCAGAGTTATCCAAACAAATAATTTGGATGGCTCTTCCTGGTTCTTCGGTTACAGAAGGAACAGTATCAGCTCCTTTTGTGATTGTGGATCCATACAACTCAAAAAATTCCGAAACCAATTATGCCGGCAAAAAAGACTATTTAAAAAGAGTCATAGATTATGCAAAGTTATTAGAAAGGCATAAAGCATTAAAGTTAACTGAGGATTCTTTTACCTTCTCAGCTCCTTTTATAGGTTCAGTAAGAGCTTTTGGTTATACTGTTAAATATAATCAAGATCTCTTAAGAACTATTCAGACCACTCCTTTTTATGGCTTGAGTAAGGCTCAGGCAGGTACCGTTGAATTAAAAGATATAATCAACTCTACAACTGTATTTGAAAAGGATGGAGAAAAGTGTATTGATATTACTTTTTCTATCAAGATGTCTCAAAAGCTAGACTGTATTGATGATGAAATTTTAGAAAGTTCAGCGATTACAGAAGAGATTTCAAGTCTGAGAACTACCTATAGATTAGTTTTAGATGAGAATGCAAAACGCTGGATCGTAAGAGATCCTGCTCCATTGCAGCTGGATCCTGTTAAAAAATTCTTTAAATTCCTGATAGATGGTTAATATGTCTTTTGAAGATAAAGTCTGGTATCAAAAATTAAGCTTCAAAAATATCCTAGCTGTAGCACCTCTCTTACCTTTTACAGCTCTGTTTGGGGCTATCACTTCTGTAAGACGCAAATGTTATAATAATGGTTTCTTTAAAAAAACTAAATTAAAAACTCCTGTCATTGTTGTAGGCGGTATCTCTGTAGGTGGTACCGGTAAAACTCCTCTATGTATTGCTCTTTTACTAAAGTTAAAAGAGTTAGGTTATAAACCTGGTTTAATCTCAAGAGGCTATCGCGGTAAAGCTGAGTGCTACCCTCTTACAGTCAATACAACTACTGATGTAAAACAATGTGGTGATGAGCCTCTTTTAATTAAGATGTCAGTTGGCGATAGCGCTGTTGTAGCTGTCGATCCTCTAAGAGAAAGAGGTGCTCAATATTTAGAGCACTTAGGTTGTGATGTCATCGTGACCGATGATGGCTTGCAACACTACTCTTTAGACAGAGATATTGAGATTATTGTATTAGATGGTAAAAGACTCTTAGGTAATGGTCTGTTACTGCCAGCAGGTCCCTTACGTGAAGGTAAGTGGCATTTAGATAAAGCTGATTTTGTGATAGTAAACGGTATTAGTCATAATCTTAACTATACCTCTATGACTTTAGTACCAAAACCAGTAGTAAGTCTTAAGGCTTTCGCTAAAATTGACAGTGAAACAGACTATTTACAAAAAGGCTGTGACGTCTGCGCACTCGCTGGTATTGGCAATCCAAAGCGTTTTTACGATACTCTAAAGCAATGTGATTTCTGTGTTGTTGATACTATCGATGTAGGTGATCATAAAAAGGTTGATAAAGAGGTTTTAAAAGCACACTCATTGCTGCATCCTGTGGTCATGACCTCTAAAGATGCAGTTAAATATGCTCATCTGAATCTTGAGAATTTATATGTTTTAAATATTGAAGCAGTACTTCCAGAGTCTTTTTTTGAATCGCTTAATGTAAAGATTAAATCACTAGGTAAGTAAGATTAGGTTGCTAATCACAGTGAACTAATCTCAAGTAACGAAGGTAGATAATTTTATGTCCTGTTGTAAGAATAAGTCTGAATACATCGTAGCAATTCCAGCTCGTTATGCTTCAACTAGATTTCCTGGTAAGCCATTAGTACTAGTAGGTGGCATTCCCATGATTAAACGTGTTTGCATGCAGGCATTAAAGTCTGATGCAAAGATGGTTGTAGCCTGCATTGATGATGAGCGTGTTGAATCAGTATTAGTGGGTATGGATAAAGTACGTGTCTGCATGACTTCAACAGATTGTAACTGTGGTACAGACAGATTAGCTCAGATGATTGAAAAAATGCAGATTGATCCTGAGACTATCATCGTAAATGTGCAGGGTGATGAACCTTTAATTAACCCAGAGCACATTAAACAGGTAGCAACTCTTTTAGAAAGCTCAAAAGCTGATATGTCAACCTTATGCTTTAAGATTGATAATGTTAAGGATGTCTTTGATCCAAACTGCGTCAAAGTAGTTTTTGATAAAAACGGTAAAGCCTTGTTCTTTAGTCGTGCTCCTATTCCATACGAGCGTGAGAACTTTAAGCAAAAAGATATTACTTCTCTTTGCTTTGATCACTACCATCACATCGGAATTTACGCCTATAAAGCAGGTACTGTTCTAAAGTATTCTAAGATGGCTCAAACCACTCTTGAAAAGAGTGAATCTCTAGAGCAGTTAAGACTTATGGAAAATGGTATGTCTATTGCCGTAGGAGTTGCTTTAAATCCTCCTGAGACTGGTGTAGATACTAAAGAAGATCTTGAGAGGATCAACAAGATCTTAGAAAATCAAAACAGTAAGTGTTAGCCTTTACATTGCATAATTTTTTTTAGAGATCGGATTAAAGCTTCAATACGGAATTATGCAATTTACTGTTGTAATGTAAACATTTTAGTTAGATAATAATTGTGCTTGTCGGAGTGCCTTTAAGGCTGAGACTGTTTTTAACAGAATCCGTTACTACCTGATCCAGTTAATGCTGGCGTAGGGAACAAGGTTCATTTCGGCACGCAAGTATTCCAATTACTTATAAGAGACGTGCAAAATGGCCCACCTAACTACCAATAAGATTTTTACTCCTGATATTGAACGCATCTCTATTCAGGGTAGATCTCCTCTGATTAAAGTTCCTTTTAATAAGATAAATCTTTCAAATGGCGATAGTGTCTTGGTATCAACCGTAGAAGGTCCTGATGTTAATGCCAAAACCCTACCTAAGGTTTCAGAGACCTATGCTCCGTATGTAATCGACGGCGATGCTAGAAAAGTTAAAAAGACCATTTTAGAAAGAGCAAAAGCAGGCGAAATCACTCCCCATATGGAGTACGTTGCTATTCGTGAATCTTGTAAAAGCGATGGCGATATGCCTTTTAGCCCTGAAGATGTAAGAGAAGAGCTTGCTAAAGGTACAGCTGTAATTCCTGCTAATATCAATCACACAGAATGTGAGCCAATGATTATCGGCAAACATTTCTCTGTAAAAGTAAATGCCAATATCGGTGCTTCCTCATTATCATCAGGTTTTGATGAGGAAATTAAAAAGTTACGTTTATCCTTAAAATTTGGCGCTGACACCGTGATGGATTTATCAACTGGTATTGATGATTTAGGTGGTTTAAGAAGCGCAATTTTAAGAGCATCTCCTGTTCCTATTGGAACTGTTCCTGTTTATGAAGCACTAGACAGAGCTCATGGTGATGTTAATTTATTAACCTGGGAGCTATTCCGCGACACCGTAATCGATCAGGCGCGTCAGGGTGTTGATTATTTCACAATTCATGCTGGATTATTAAAAGATCTGCTACCTCATGCAGCTAAAAGAATTTTAGGCATTGTTTCACGCGGAGGCTCTATTATGGCAAGCGCCATGATGAGAACTGACAGTGAAAACATGGCTTATGAGCACTTTGATGAATTAATTGAAATCTGCCATGACTATGATGTTGCTTTATCTTTAGGTGATGGTCTGCGTCCTGGCTGTATCTCAGATGCTTGTGATAAAGCTCAATATGGTGAATTAGAGAACATAGGTAAGCTTGCTAAACGCTGTTTTGATGCTGGTGTTCAATGCTTTATTGAAGGTCCAGGTCATGTGCCTATGAATAAGGTTTATGAGAATCAGGAGTTACAGGAAAAATTCTGTAACAAGGCTCCATTCTATACTTTAGGACCTTTAGTAACTGATATAGCTCCAGGTTATGATCATATTACCTCTGCAATCGGTGGTTCTATGATAGCTTCATTTGGTACTGCAATGCTTTGCTATGTAACTCCTGCTGAGCACTTGGCCCTACCTACAGAGCAGGATGTTAAGACAGGGCTTATTACCTACAAACTGGCAGCTCATGCAGCCGATTTAGCTAAGAATTTACCTGGTGCCAAGCTTCGTGATGATGCTATGGCCAAAGCTCGTGCTGACTTTAGATGGTATGACCAGTTTGCATTATCTTTAGATCCTCAGAATGCTTATGATGTCTGGAGAGCACAGATGCCTGAAGAGTGTGCTAACTCTCATGAGCCAGCTTTCTGCTCAATGTGCGGACCAAGATTCTGTCCTATTCGTTTAAACCGTAAGTTACAGGCAAAATACAATGCTAAATAATGAAAGACCAAAGGTTTTGGTGGTAGCTGGACTTGATTCAGGCGGAGGTGCGGGAATTACTGCAGACTGTATTACTGTTTACGATAATATGGCCTTTGCTCTACCTTGTGTCAGTGCTTTAACCTGTCAGTCTTTAAAGAACATTACCAAAGTTAAGGCAACAGATGAAGAGATTTTCAAAGAGTCTTTGTCATTAGCTTCATCTGATTGGGATCATATTGATGCCATTAAGGTAGGTTTAATCAGTGATGACAATTTACTTTCCATACTTTTAGATGCTTTAAAGACAACGTTTAAAGACGTGCCTGTAGTTTGGGATCCTGTGTTGTGTGGCACAGCAGGTGATCTTAACAGTGTTGATTTAAAGCAAAGATTAGATGAGATCTTGCCATTAGTCTCTATCTTTACTCCTAATCTTCCAGAAGCATTAACTTTAGCTTCATGGGATGAGGAGAAATTAAAAAATGAAGGTACAAAAAAGCTAGCTCAATTCTTTATTGATAAAGGTGCTCGTGCTGTCATCATTAAAGGAGGTCACAACATCTTGTCTAAAGATGCTGAAGACACTTTCGTATCTGATTTTGTTGCTTTTACCATGAAGCATCCATACATTGAAGGTAAAGGTGCTCATGGAGGTGGCTGTGCATTATCCTCAGCACTTGCAGCTTTAGTTGCAAATAAATTTGCTTTCCATGATGCAGCGGTCCTTGCTAAGGCTTATGTATATTCAGGAATTAAGCATCCTGCTTTAACTCTTGATGATGTCGATGCTCTAAAAGAAAGACCTCCTATTGGACATAATGGCTTAGTAAATGATATGTCGTTAATGCCTGAAGTTTTTGAAGATGGCTTCCCTGAAACATCAAAGCCATTTCCTTCCTGTCCAATAAAACTAGGTTTATATCCAGTTGTAGATTCAGTTGACTGGATTAAAAGACTTGTAAAAGATGGAGTAAGAACCATTCAGCTGCGTATCAAAGATAAAAGTGATCCAAAGCTTTTTGAAAAGATAAATGAAGCAGTTGAATTTTGTGATGCCAATAAAGTACGTCTCTTTATTGATGATCACTATGAATTGGCAATTATGGCTCATGCTTATGGTGTTCATTTGGGTATGGAAGATCTGCGTGATGCTGATATTGAAAAAATTAGAAAAGCAGGTCTTCGCTTAGGTGTATCAACTCATGGTAGCTATGAAATGCTAAAAGCCTATCAGTTACATCCATCTTATATAGCATTAGGCCATATCTTCCCGACAAATTCAAAGGTTATGCCATCTAAGCCTCAGGGCTGTTTTAAGCTCTCAGTAGAACAGGATCTGATAAAAGACAGTGTTCCTACTGTGGCAATTGGTGGCATCAAACTCTTTAATGTAAAAGACGTAATTGCCTCTAATGTAGGCTCTGTAGCTTTAATTACAGGAATTACTAAAGCAGATGATCCAGATGAAACAACCAAGCAATGGTTAGCTTTATGTGGAAATGGTGGTGATAAGGAATAACGGAGTAACTTGCTATGATAATTCACTACAATCAACAAGAAAATATAGAGTTAAAAGAGGGCATAACCCTTAATGAGTTCCTTCAGTCAAAGCAACTTTCACGCGAGGGCGTGGCAGTAGCTGTTGATGAAAAAATTGTTAAAAAAGCTGATTTTGACACCTTTGTATTAAAAGATGGTATGTCAGTAGATGTGTTTAATATGGTTTCAGGTGGTTAGAAATGACAGAAAAATTAGTATTAGCAGGTCAAGAGTTTGAGAACAGACTTATCATTGGTACAGGTAAGTATGCATCAGGGGAAGTGTTAACAGCTTCAGCTAAAGCATCAGGTGCTCAGATTGCGACTATGGCTGTAAAAAGAGTAGATACCAAAAATCATACTGATGAAATCGTAAAGCCATTAAAAGACTTAGGTATTACTCTAATGCCTAATACCTCAGGTGCTAAAAACAGCCGTGAAGCAATCTTTGCTGCACAATTAGCTCGTGAAGCTTTAGGTACAGATTGGGTTAAAGTTGAAATTCATCCTGATGTAAGATACCTGCTACCAGATCCTGTAGAAACTTTTAAAGCTTGTGAAGAGTTAGTTAAAGATGGCTTTAAGGTTTTTCCTTATATTCAGGCTGATCCTGTATTAGCTCGTCGCTTAGAGGATATCGGAGTTAGCGCTGTAATGCCTTTAGGAGCTCCTATTGGTTCTGCTAAAGGTCTAGAGACTAAGGCTATGCTGGAGATCATTATTGCTCAGTCACATGTACCTGTAATTGTTGATGCTGGAATTGGTGCTCCATCTGATGCAGCCTTAGCCTTTGAATTAGGTGCTGATGCTGTAATGGTAAACACCGCAATTGCAGCTTCTCGTGATCCTGTGGCTATGTCTCATGCCTTTAAGTTAGCTCAAGAGGCTGGTAGAACAGCTTTTGAAGCAGGTCTAGCTGTTAAGGCTCAATCAGCAGTTGCAACATCTCCAATGGAAGCATTCTTAAAAGAGGCTATGAAATAAGATGAGTTTTTATGATGAGCTGTCACAAATCGATGTAGACAAGTTTGTCTCATTGGTTGATTCAAGAACTGATGCAGATGTTGAAAGAGCAATTTATAAAACTACTCCTCGCACCGTTGATGATTTCGCTGCACTAATCAGTGAAAATGCCAGAAAACATTATCTTGATGTGATGGTACAAGAGGCTACACAGTTAACTAGAAAGAGATTTGGTCGCTGTGTAAATATGTATTTGCCTTTATACCTTACTAACCTGTGTAACAACAAGTGTGTTTACTGTGGGTTCTCTGTAATGAATAAGTTCAAGCGTGTAGTTCTTACAATGCAAGAAATTGAAGAAGAATTGCAGGCAATGAATAAAATGGGATATACCAATATCCTGTTAGTATCAGGTGAGAACTCTCATAGAGCAGGCATGCCATATTTTAGAGAAGTGTTACCGCTTACTAAAAAATATGCTGATTACCTGCAAATGGAAGTTCAGCCTTTAGAGACAGAGGAATATGCTGAGTTAAAGACTTTAGGTTTAGATGCTGTTTCTGTTTATCAGGAAACTTACCATCCAGGTTGCTATAAGCAGGTTCACCTAGGAGGTAAGAAAGCTGATATGCGCTTTAGAATGGAAACTCCAGACAGATTAGGTCAGGCTGGTATTGATAAGGTTGGCATGGGCGCACTTTTAGGTCTATATGACTGGAAAGTTGATCTCTGTGCTTTAGCTATGCATGTGTTATACATGAGAGATCATTATTGGAAGACCGCTCTTTCAATTTCTTTCCCTCGTCTAAGGCCTGCTCAAGGAGGCTATCAGCCTCATTCTCCAGTTGATGATGCTAAATTAGTTCAAATCATAAGTGCATGGAGAATCTTTGACAACGAACTTGATCTCACTATCTCAACAAGAGAGAGTGCTTCATTTAGAGACTTAATTCTGCCTATTGGTATTACAGCTGTATCAGCTGGTTCCTCAACAGAGCCTGGTGGTTATGCTCATAAGGGTAAATACCTTGAGCAGTGGACTATCAATGATGACAGAACTGTAGATGAAGTTGTAGCTGCAATGGAAAAGAGCGGTTTTGATGCTGTATTCCATAATGCCTCAGCAACCTACTTTAAAGCTGTTTAGATAATGTCTTGAAAATGATGAAATATCATCATCTACAATGAGAAACAGAGGTAAGTGAATGCCTCTGTTTATTTGATGGTTCTAATTTACCAAACTGGGGAGTGACCAAATTATTAAAAATAGAACCACCGTTGCTAATTTTGTAACGCAGAAATTGTATCACATCGTTTGCTTTTCTATATATACAAAACTTATTTGTAATCATCAACTAACGTTTTGATATACCATATAATTGCTTTTTCTATCATATGTATCGATTTTTGTGAAATTATCTTAGGTAGATCTGCTTAAAGTATGTGCCTAGTCTGAGTTGATTACTATTCTCTAGACGTGACAATTATCAGCTAATAAGAGCTGTGGTACGGAATATTTGTATTTTGAAGTTGCAAGTCTATTCCGAGTATTAGAGCACTAGAATCATCTTTGTTGACGTACTATCTCATTTCTTACTTTACATCTTATTATCTAAAATTTAGATGTCAGCTTATCTAAACTCTACTTTTATTTTTGTTGTATCTGTTTGACCAGTTTCATCTATAACAGTAATACTGTAAAAGCCTTCGCTTTTAGGTTCAAAATAATGCTGCTCAAATTGCTCGTTGTTAACAGTAATAATTAGCTCACCTGTTTGACCTTTGGTTTTTATGTATACTTTCCCATGGCTATCAGGTGACACTGTCTGTCCGTTTGTTGGAAAGGTAATTTCTAACTTTTTCTCATGATTTAAAGCATGACTTTGATTTGTAAGATTAAGCTCTTTTAAAGCTGTTGGAGGAGCAGTATTTAATAAAGGCGAGTTTAGGTCTTCCTTATATAATTTCTCTGTTTTGCTTTTTGATAAGATCTCAAAAAGGTATGGTGACGCACTGTCATATCCTGTGTAGTGAGTGTTTCCTTTTATATTGTACGGAGAACTAATAGAGACTGCTACTGTAAGATTGTTTAATGAGCCTATAGCTAAAGCATCTGTAAACTCGTAAGCTGTACCGGTTTTATAAGAAATTAGCTTTTGCTCTGGATATAAGTATGGTCTTGGAGTCTCTTTTAAGATTTCAAATACAGCACGGGCACTGTCTTTAGTTAATAGTCTGTATTTTTGTAAGTTTATATCAGACTTGTTCTTATATGTAAATTCATGCATCAGACCATCTTCATTTAACATTGCATATAGCCTTGCCAAGTTATAAAGATTGATGATGCCACTGCCTAAAACAATTGAAAGATCACTTTTATTGTTTCTGATTTTTAATAGCTGTTCATTTAAATTGAATTTTTTAGAAAAACTGTTTGCTCCAACTAAATTAAGCACTTCTAAAGCGGGAAGGTTAAGTGAATAAGTAAGAGCCTTTTTAGCACTGATGTTGCCACAAAATTTTCTGCTAAAGTTGTTAGGAGACCAGGTTCCATACAGATTTTGATTGTCATGTAAAATCGTATTTGGATGCAGCATTCCCTTTTCCATAGCAAAAGCATAGGCAAAAGGTTTTAGCGAAGAACCAGGCGATCTTAATCTGAAAGGTAAACATACAGTAGTCTTCTTGTTTGAAGAAGAACCTAGCACTCCCTTAATAGTGTGACTTTTTACATCTAAGACAATCGCACTTAATACATAGTTTGGATCTGAGTTTTGCTCAAATTTTGCAGCGATAAGGTTCAGTTCATCCTGCACAGTGTCATCAAGACTTGAAAAGATCTCTTTATCATCTGTATGCAAGATATCCAATCCCTTAAAATCTGTTTTAGTATTGCTCTTTTTTAAATTGAATACATAGTTACCAAAGGTTAGTGCATTTTGTCTAATGGTAAATCTCTTATGTGGAAGCTCTTCTTTTAAAGAAAGATTTAGCTGCTCTTTTGTGATTATAAAAGCCCTATTTGCAAGCTTTAGAACCTCGTTTTTGTAATAAAGAGCTGATTTTGGATTTTTATCAGGACGAATGTGCTCTGGTGCTCTTGGCAGTGCTGTAAGTAAGGCTGCCTCAGATGGAGTTAAGGTATTTGGTAAATGGTTGAACCAGGTTAATGAAGCTGCCTTTACACCTTCTATGTTGCCTCCAAAAGGAGTAAGGGTAAGGTAAAGCGTTAAGATACCATCTCTTTTATATTTTAAGGTTAAATAAATGGCCTGAACCATTTCTTTTACCTTGTTAATATAAGTCCTTTTGTGACCTGTAAGCCTTTTAGCTACTTGCATGGCTAATGTGGATGCTCCAGAGCCTACATTCTGGTTTCTAAAGTTATAAAAAGCAGCTCTTACAATTGAAAACGGATCAACTCCAAAGTGAGAGTAAAAGCGCTTATCCTCATTGGCTATGAGCATGTTTATGTAGAGTTTTGAAACCTCATCTTTGGTGGTTTTAAATCTAAGTGCTGAGGTGTCACTGCTTAAGGTATAGGCTAGTACATTTCCTTTATCAGAATAAAGTACGTATGATCTGTCGTGAAATTTAGATAAAGACAATTCATTTATGCATGTGAATACAAACACAAAGATGGCACCTGTGATACAGAGTATCAAAAGTGCCATAGCATAAATTAAAGACCTTTGATTACGCTTATCCATTTATCAGGGGATAAATCCTTACTTAACCTCAATGGTATTTTTCTCATTAAATACTACCTCAGATGTAGTTCTAAAGGAGGCATTGTGAACAGTAAGCGCTAATGGGGCTGACTTTCCTTTATATGCTCCCTTTAGGATGTAAGCAAATGCCAAGTCTTTTGTCCTGTTCTGACTAGCACTTATAATAGAACTGTCTCCTTTGGTAATTTTGATTGCATAGCTGTCAGTAAGTTCACCCAAGAAAGGATATCTTTGTGATGCTTCATTAGCATCGATACTTCTTAAATAAAGCATATTAGCAGGTAGCAAAGATTCGACAGAAATCTTGCTTGAGAGCTTATTCTCATGTACCTTTACAAGTACAATAATGTCCTCATTCACATTGACTTTAAGTGGACTTGCAAGCTCTGTTCCGTCTGTTGTGAAGTAGTTCACTGTAATATCTTGTCTGTCTTTTGAGATTGCATATTTCTCAGGAACATCATAGATGCTTGCACTGAGAACTGTATCACTCTCTCCGTCATTGACTAAAGTGATTTTATTCCCTTGTAGAGAACCTTCTGAAAAGGACAGTTTGTTTTCATTTACAAGCATCTCCATCATCATTGCTCTTTGAGCTGGGGTCTTGTAGCTGTAAGAGTTTTCTTTAGAGACAATTTCATAAACCTGATTTAGTCTCTTTGTGTCAAGATTATTGCCTTTTAGCTTTAAAAACTCATTTAAGACACAAAGACTGTCATAAGCTGTGTCAGTGATATACAAAGGCTCATATTCTTGAAGTGCCTGAATGAGATTTATAATCTTATTGTTTGAAATATTTGCTTTATCAATTGAAATTCTTATATTCTCTGCTTCATTTAAAAGTTCATAAGCTTTTAAAACAGCAAGCTCCTGTCTCTTTTGATCACCATACAAAGCAAAAGCTTTGGCATAGGAGATATAGGCATTGATCTCTTTTGATTTTGAGTGATCAAATCTAAAGGTAAGAGTTGAACTTTGGTTATCAGAAGACAAAGTCAGGGCATACATGCATAGGGCAGCTGTAGACTCATTATCAGAATTTGCATTTCTTCTGATGTTCTCTAGAAGCTTGTCTTGAACGTTAAAGTTAACGTTATAGCCTTTTTCTTGAGCTTTATTTAATACAAGATAAGCATATGCTGCAGCATAGCCACCTTCTTCGTAATTGACTAATGAGTAATCTACATACCCCTGGTTATTGATTGTAGAGTTTACGTAGTCAATTAAAGAACTTATCTTATTCTGATAAGTCTTGTATTCATTTGATGATTTGTCCTGATACTTATCTGAATACTCTAAAAGAGTTGACAGATCAGATAAGGTATCAAAGTAATTGCTCTTATATGAGCTAAAAGCTACTTTTCCAAGTTCTTTTGGAGAAACTGCAGGCATTACTCCATAGCTTAACTTTACCTTTGTACCATCTTTAAAGGTATTCTTAAATTTAAAGGTTGTCTGTTCTTTTACTTTTAATGGAATAATGGCACTTTCAAGTACTTTTCCTCTATTAGGTAAAACCTTTATCTCATAACTGTCTTCGTATGTGTAGTTAGATGCTTTTGCCTTTAGTAAAATGGTACCTGTACCTTCACTTAAGGCTGTAAGTTGTATTCTTTCATTAGCTTTACTGTTTTTTAGTCCCACACTCTTATCAAGTGCACATTCTATAGCACCAATACAAGAAACTTTAAAATCGACATCTTTTTTATCTTTTTTAAGGTCATCAAACATGATTCTAGCATCAAAAGCATCGCCTACATGTAAGTAGCTTGGAGTTGCTAATTTAGTAACAGCATCTGAGGTAATCGTAATGTCTTTTGAGTAGCTACCGACTCTATCTTTATTCCAACCTACAACCATCAGTCTTGCTTTACCTGTAAAGTTTGGAATATCAAAGCTAACAGTAGCTTTACCATCTTTTGTTTGTACTCTTGATGAGTTCAGTGACAAAAGTGATTTAGTGGTATTAGATAAAATTTGGGCATTAGCTCCGACTAGCATCTCGTCAGAGCCATAACCTTGACCATCTTTAGATAAAGCTTTCATCACATAAGCGTACATATCATTTACTTTGGTTGAGAAAGCTCTTTTGTCTGTTAAGAATGCAAAAGGATCAGGGGATTTCTGAGAATTGATAGAGAGAATACCTTCGTCAACTAGGTAGGCTCTTAAATAGGTATTGTCATCACTGTTATCAACATCAAGATTTACAGTAAGTGTGCTTTTGGGTTTTACTGTATCTTCAACTGAGGCGTTGATGTTAAGTAATCTGCTATCATTCTTAAATTTGATATATGAAAGACCTACAGCACGGGATGCTGTTCTGAATTTTGATGCTGTACCTTTGTAAGCTGTAACTAAAACATAGGTACCAGTATCCTTAATATCAGCTGAGTCAAAGCCTACTTCATTGTGTCCTTTGTTTACTTTAAAGCTTTGTTTTGTTTCGATAGCAGAATTACCAACAATCAAGGTTCCGTAACCTTCAAACTCACTTTCAAAGCTTAAATTTACTCTGTCCCCCTTTTGATAGCTCTCTTTATCTTGAGTTATCAAGATTTTTTCAGGTGTCAGATCGTTGTCTTCACTGACATAACCTTTTACAAAGTTGTATTTTGTTGAAGCTTTATCATTTTTAAGTTCAACTGTATACAACCCATCCTCAAGATTTAGAGGAATAGAGCTTGCTTTATCTTTATTAAAAGTAAATTCACCAAAGTCAACTGGTTCTGTATATTCATTCTTTACAAACTTCCAGTTACCATCTACATAAGCGTACTGATAAGAGATATTTCGTTTTAATAAGGTATAACTAGCCTTTCCATCTAGTCTTTTACCGTCCTGGAGGCAAAGAATAGAGTTTAAGGTGTATTTGTTATCTGCTTTAGAAAGTTTTACTCCTATCAAAGGTGAGGTGTATTTTACTTTTGCTTCTTTTGTAAGATAAGAAGATCCTGTTGCAGGATCTAATACATAAACATCAAATTTTACTTTGCTAGGATAGTTCTCATCTGAAGCTTTAAATGTAAAGTTAAATTCACCATTTTGATTGGTATTGCCAGAATCTATCTGTGCAAACTTAGTGTAGTTGCCATTATTTACAGCCTCGGCATCAATACCGAAACTATAGTCTTTATAAGCATCAACCGCATGTTGGTCAGGAAGAATGCTATAGCTTCCTGAAATGCCTATATCTTGGGCTTTAGCTCCATAGTTGTAATCCGTATTAACAGAGATGATATCACCGTTATCTATCACATCTTTTACTTTTAATAAAGATGATAAAGCTGATGGAGTAAAGGCAGAAACTGTAAGTTGAGTTGATGATAAGAGATGTTTTTCATCAAAACCAAGTTCAAAAGTCCATGTACCTAATTGAGCATTTTCAGGTAACTTGTACTCATATTCAAAGCTGTTTTCAACAGCTCTTGATAAAGGAATTTCTTTTTCAATGACATAGTCAGGACGTCTTATAAAGAGCTTTAATGCTTTTAGAGATGCAGCACTCAGATCTTTGTTTCTAACTAAAGCCTGATAAACGGTAGTCTCACCTGGTCGTAAAAGAGTTCTGTTAGTATAGGCAAAGACTTTGTAATCGTTGTTGTCGCTAATACCAGAGCCTTCTTCAAAGTATAGAGGGCTTGCTCTTAAATCCACTGGGAAGAAATCGTCGTTACTTACAACGGTAACTGTAGCAACACTCTGTCCGTTTTCACCTTGGCAGATAGCTTTGTCAAAATGAACAAAACCATCAGAATCGGTGGACTTGGAGTCTAATACATCATTAGCTAAAGATTTTAGGGTAACGGTTGCGCCCTTCACAGGAGAAGCATCAGTAAGTGATCTTACATTAACATCAATACCGTTTGAGCCTGAATAAGAGGTGACACCTAAATTAGAGATAAAGAGCAGTTTTGATAGCTCTAAGGAATTGTCATCATAAGTGAAAAAGTCATCTAAAGTTAAATTGCTATCATCTTTAGCTTTAATTACAGAGAGAACATAAACACCGCTTTTATCTTTGTTTACAAATTCGCTGATATCTACTGCTGTAAGTTCAACTTCATTCTTTTTATTTTTGAAGTTGATGGTTTTAGCTCCTAAAAATTTACCGTGGTTAAACAGAAGCTTGCGGATATCGTATTTCTCTGGATTTTCTGAATACAGACTAAACAGCTCTGCTTGAGGCAAAGAGTTATTGGAGATCTTAAATACACCTAAAGTTACTGCGTCTGTATTTACAGTCTCAAGTTCAACTAATTTTTGTTTTTCATTGCTAGGCAATATTAAGCCTTTGGCAATTTTCACAGAGCTCGTCTCATCAATAGTTGTAAAGGTAGTATCAGAATCTGTATTGGTCGTTAAGGTCTTATCAGTTCCTTTTGTTTTTTTTATAAAGTTAATACCTTTGTGCATTTTTAAGGTATAGGTCTTTCCAAAGTCAAGACCAGAAACACACAGACGATTGTCTTTAACAAAAGGGTAAGCGTCTTTTACTTTGATACTGTTATTTGTAAAAACTTCTACAGCAACTGATAAATCCTGATCTTTTATAAGCTCTTTATCAGTGATAAAACAGGTTAAAGCTTTGCCTCTAGTATTTTCATCAATGGCTCTTTTAACTTCAATTGAAAGTTTATCAGTAGACTCATCTGCATTCTTTGCATAGCATTTAGAAATAAGCACAGGGTTTAACAGTAAAACTGTGCATAAAGACAAAAGATATAATTTGTTATTCATAGATGCTCCAAATTATGATTGAGACTGCCATAAACTAAAGTTAACGTTCCCTGTGGTAGCTTACTTTTAATTCAATTCTAACAAATCTATCAATAAATACTTTGATAGGAATTAGCAAATATAATTTACAGTAATGTAAATCGTGTCATAAATGTTTCTAAAAATCTTTCTTAAGGTATAAAAATCAAGTGTGATCTCATATAATGACTAAACTAAATTCATTAAAGATTGCTCTTAAAATGTAATTAAAAAAGCGAGCAATATTAAAAATTTCTATTTGTTTAAGGATTACTTATGGCAAAGGTTCAGAAAAAAGGTTTAGTAAGAATTTATAACGCAGGCAAATACAGCATGAAGGGCTTTAAAGCTGGTCTTGCAAATGAAGCTGCGATTAGACAAGAGATGTTTTTAGGAGTGATCTTAACTTTAGTTGCTTTTTATTTAAGATTTTTCTCAGACTTTGGTTATTCAACTTTAGAGCTAATTGCTTTAATTGCCATGCCTTGGCTCACAGTTGTAGCAGAGCTGTTAAACTCAGGTATTGAAGCTGTTGTAGATAGAATTGGTACTGAGTTTAATGAACTTTCAGGCAGAGCTAAGGACTTAGGATCAGCTGCTGTATTTGTAATGCTAATTTTAACTTTAGTTACCTGGGTTCTAATTGTTGTTGACCATTGTATTTAGCAGTCAATCATACCTTATCAGATAAAGAGCATTACTGATGAGTATTCGTGAGCACAGCTACTATATGTCAAAAGCCTATCAAGAGGCATTAAAGGCAAAAAAAATAGGTGAGATCCCTGTAGGTGCTGTTATTGTAAATAAAGATGGTGACATTGTAGCTACAGGGTACAACCAGACTATCAGCTCTAATGATTCTTCAGCTCACGCTGAGGTCGTAGCCCTAAGAGCTTTAGGGCAAAGAGTTTCAAATTATCGCTTTCCAGACTATTCAATTTATGTAACTTTAGAGCCTTGCTGTATGTGTGCAATGGCTCTTATCCACGCAAGATTAAAAAATCTCTATTTTGGAGCTTATGATTTAAAGACTGGAGCCTGTGGCTCAGCCTTTAACTTAATCTCAGATCCTAAGCATAATCATAAGATTATTGTTGAAGGTGGGATCTTAAAAAAAGAGTGTTCTGCTTTACTCTCAGACTTTTTTAAAGAGAGAAGACAAGCTAAAAAAGAGTTAAAAAAGATAATACAGGACTTTAAAAGTAAGCTTGGCTCTTAAAAACACTTCTTTTCAATTTCGTTTTAAACACGCTTTGCTATATGTCTTTTGAGTTGCAGCCTTATCGGAACAAAACAATGCTCAATTTGTGAGCGCTTTTGTGAGATCTGACGCTAAATCAAATCTTTGAACGTTCTCATTATGCTATACTATGATAATGAGCAGATAGGGTTGAAGTCTGCAATTATATAAAAATAATAAAAATGTGACCTTGTTTTGAGGAGCTACAGCAGTGAAAACACGCAACAGCATTCGTGCAGAAATTAATGCACTTTATAACGAAAGAATAATCGGCTGGCTAAGTGATTCAGTCAAGTCTAAAAAGAATTTTGAAGCTGTAAGAATTTATTTAGGTGCTCCTACTCGTGATGAGGATGTGCTAAATAATAAAGACGAGTTTGTTCGTTTTTGTAACGATTGGCACAAAGAGCTTAATGCAGGAAAAGTAGACTTTTTGGATAAGACTTATCCTGATCTAGGAAAATTTGAAGTTCCAGTTCATTTGGTTTTTGAAAAAGTAGATGATCTTGCTGCATGGGCAGGTCATTTGGTGGAGTTCCATTCAGCTCAAAACCGTCTTCAGACAGTAAAGAAAACTTTACCTGAGTTATTAGATTCTGCTGTGGAGCATATTCATGCCTTAACCACCCTAGAAGATCAGGATTTTGAGCGTTTCTTGCTTGTATGCAAGTGGCTGTGCGCTCATAAAGATTCTTCTGCAATGATTCGTCAGATCCCTGTTCGTGGTGTTGATACTTTGTGGTTTGAAAAATACAGATATGTTGTGCTTGCTTTTATGCGCAAGTATCTTGATTTAAATCCATTAAGACGCGATTTATTACAGTTAGGTTTAGTTCCTCCAGCTCCAACCGTACGTTTAGTTTTATTAGATAAACTGTTACGTAGCAGAGTAGGCGGTTTACGTGATATTGGTATTACCGTTGATGATTTAGCTAAACTTGATATTAAACCTAGAAAGGTTCTTTTTTTTGATGATTTAGCAACTGCTTTATCTGTTCCTGATGTACCTGGCATGGTATGTTTAGTTTTACCTTTCCAGACTTCTAGAGTTTGCACTATTCCATGGATTGCTCATGCTCAGTGCGCTTATGTTTCAAATATTGAAATGAGGGCTTTTGCTGTATTGAACAATCTCAGAGTTCATTTACCTAATACTAAGAGCATTACCTTGAGCAAGGAGTTCTTTGAAGCAAACTCTGATCTATGGTCATTTGATGATATTGAAATTGAAGAACTCAACACCTCAATGGCTTTAAACTCAAAAGAAGCTACTTTATACAATATGCTAGCAGCTGGTGTCTTTGGAAGAAAAGCGCGTCTTCCATTAGAGCGAATTCCTCTTTCAGAGATCTTTGATGCTCTTGATATTGAGTATAAAGAAGAGTCAGTTGAAGATACTGTCGTTGAGCAAAACTCAAATCTGTCAACTCCTGCAGCTGTTAAAAATGTAGCACCTGTTGCTTCTGTTTTAACTAAAACAGAAGAGACTGTTGTAGAAAAAGCTGCAAACGATGATGAAATAAAGAATGTTGTAGCAGAAAAGACTAAAGAAGCTACAGAGTCTCCTGCACCAACAACTGAAAATCATCAGTAACAAATCTATTTTTTACAAGAATTGACATCATGTTATGGCTTTTTTGCTATAAAATGGTGTCAATTTGTTTATGTAGAAAAGAATTTTAAAGAGATCCTTTAAGACTGGTTATTTGATAAAGATCTTCAAATAACTGTCGATATGAAAAAGAGTATTTAAATGTCAGCACAATTTATCAGTGTTCACCCAGACAATCCACAGCCACGTTTTATAAAACAGATCTGTGAATGTCTTAATGATGGTGGCGTAGTTGTAGTTCCTACTGATTCAGCTTATGCCTTATGTTGTAAGCTTGAGCAGAAGCACGCAATGGAGCGAATTGCTAGAATTAGACAGGTGGACAAGCACCACAATTTTACTCTTTTGTGTCGCGATCTTTCTGAGTTATCAACTTATGCAAAAGTTGAGAACAATGTATTTAGACTTTTAAAGAATCATACACCAGGAGCTTATACTTTTATTCTTCCAGCCACTAAGGAAGTACCTCGCCGTTTAATGAACGAAAAGAGAAAAACAATTGGTATTAGAGTTCCTAATAATGCAATTGTGAGTGCTATTGTTTCTGAATTAAATGAACCATTGATGAGTTGCTCTTTAATTCTACCTGAGCATGAAGAGGCAGAATCCGATCCTGTAACCATCAATGATGAAATTGGTTCTGTAGTGGATGTAATCGTAGATGGCGGTTTACTCTCACCAAGTCCAACTTCTGTTATAGTGTTTAACGATGGTGTACCAGAGGTTGCTCGCTACGGATCAGGTGACGTATCTGATTTTGAATAGTATTGGTAATAGGTTTTAAGAGGAAATCAAATTGGATTCAGACCTATTTAAAAGAAGAAAAATGGCAATCAGACTGGGCTTAGGTCTGATGGTGGTTGTCATTATTTCTGATTTTTTCCTCTATCCGAGACAGTACTCTTATCCTAGCTCTGTATCTGAATACAGCACACAGGAGAATAACGATAAAAGGTATTTTCTGCGCCAGCAGATAGAGAACTCTAAGACTTATGAGCAGATGAAACTTAGAGTTAGAAGCTCTCAATATATAAGTCAAGAAAATCTCTATGATAAAGTTGATCCCAAAAAACAACAGAATTTCCAGGAAGATACCTCTAGAAAAAGAGGCGAACAAATTTTGGAAAATAAAGGAATATCTTCAACAGCACCGGCAAACAGTTCTGATGGTTCTCGCATTAAAAACAAGACAGGTAAAGTAAAGGCTAAAGGTCTGTCTGATTGGATGAAGCAGAACGCACTCTTAAATGATGATGAGAAATAGTTCTTATTTTCTCTTAATCTTTATCCAATTGTCCATGCAAGAAAAATATGTATAATAAAATATACATATTTTAATCTCATACCTTTAAAACAGACAGTCATTGCTCTTAATTTGATCATCGAATTTCAAAATAAAATTCATTCTCATTTTGATGAATTTTTAACTTATTCGCACTATACTGAAAATATAAGCTACAAGTAACGTTAAGATTGGCTTTTCAGCTAGTAATATATGAAGTTAATTTTTAAGATATCTGTCGCAACTATGCTTTCATTGGTATCCACTGTGTTTGTTGCTAATGCAGATGCAGGTAGTGATGAAAATGCGCAGACAGAACAGTCTTTGAAAAAGCTGGAATTAGATCTTAAGAGGGCTCGTTTAAGAGAGTCTTTAAAGCAGGATCAGGCTCATTCTCTTCAAAGAAGAGCTTTGGACAAACAGAAAAATCAAGCAAATATTGATAGAGTTGACTATTACAATGTTTTAAGAAATAAATCTGACAGTGTACAAAGCGAAACAGAATCTGAAAAACTTGTCAATAACGTTCAAAATGATGCTGATAAGCGCACAAAAGCCTTCCAGGAATGGGTTAACAGCAATATGCTACTTGATTCTGATTCTAAGATTTCTCATAAAGAAGCTATGAAGTACGAACAAAAAGAGGAATTAAAGAAGAACCTTTTAGAGAGCAATTCTGAAACAGTTATTGTGGAAAAGAAATCAATTGGTAAAATTGAAAAGGTAAATAAAAAATGAGGCTCTAAGAGCTAAGGGTTAAGATTGTTGAAGTTTCTACTTACAAAAAAGGCAGATTTTTTTAAGATCTGCCTTTCCTTTTCTTTAATTTCTTGTGGTTAGATTAGAGGCATGTTATGTTTTGCACACTCTTCTCTCATTTTCTCAGGCCAAATACTTGCCTGAATTTCTCCAATATGAGCCTTGTGTAAAAGAACCATACAAAGTCTGCTCTGACCAATACCGCCACCAATTGTTAATGGTAATTCTCCATTTAATAACTTCTTGTGGAAGTAAAGCTCTTTACGTTCTTCTTTATTCTCTAGGCGTAGCTGGCGGTTTAAAGCTTCGATATCCACACGGATACCCATTGAAGATAATTCGAATGAACGATTTAAGATTGGATACCAAATTAAGATATCACCGTTTAAGCCAAATTTGCCGTCTTCATTCTTAGTAGACCAGTCATCATAGTCAGGAGCTCTACCATCGTGCTTCTCGCCATTTGACAGCTGACCACCGATGCCCATTAAGAATACAGCACCATATTTCTTACAGATTAGATCTTCACGCTCTTTTGGAGTCTTATCAGGGTACATCTGTAAAAGCTCTTCAGCATGAACAAAGGTAATTTCCTGAGGTAAGAATGGCTTGATGTTCTCATAGCTCTCACATGCTAAATACTCAGTTCTTAAAATAGCTGAATAGATACGTCTTACAATGTTCTTTAAAAAGGTAAGATTTCTATCTTCTTTAGTGATAACCTCTTCCCAGTCCCATTGATCAACATACAGTGAATGAAGATTATCCAGTTCTTCGTCAGCACGAATAGCATTCATATCGGTATAAATGCCGTAGCCTGGCCCAATCTTTAACTCTCCTAGGGTCAGTCTCTTCCATTTTGCTAAAGAGTGTACAACTTCAGCTTTCTGATCATTTAAATCTTTAATAGGGAAGGTAACCGCTCTTTCAATACCATTTAAATCGTCATTGATACCTAAGCCTTTTAATACAAATAAAGGTGCAGTAACACGGCGTAAACGAAGCTCTGTAGCAAGATTCTGCTGAAAGAAGTCTTTGATTAACTTAATTCCTTTTTCTGTTTGAATTTTGTCTAAGAGTGGAGTGTAGTCCTTTGGAATGATTAGATTACTCATTTCTGATTATCCTTAATATATAGTAATTGTGAAGATTTTACCTTTGATATCACTTTTTTTAAATATCTTTTTTTGTTAATTAAGATAAATTCATGTCACTGCAATGAATATTAAGAACAATGAAGTCGTCTTTTCCAAAATTTCTTAAAATGACTAAAGCTTAAGCGTACGAATTCTATGGTGCATTAAGCTAAGAGGACATTAAAAAAAATTCAATCAATAAAATCAAAAAAATTTGAATAATATGCTGTTTGTATAAAGTATTATTCAAAAAAATTAATACTTTTTGCAAGAAGGTTCACTGATTTTATTGAGGCTTAAAGCATATAATAATTTGGACTGTGAGGTTTTGTATGCAATGTAAAAAGAACCTTCTGTGTGTTGTCTCTGTTTTATCCATACTCTTTGCAGTAAGTTTTACATCAGAAAACACATATGCAAATGAAATCGATATTGATTCTTCTCTTTTAGAGTTAGTAGAGAAGAACAATTCTTTTTTGCTGCAAAAAGAAGCTTCTAAGTCTCCAAAAGATAGATTACTTGAGTCTGTAATTAGAAGAAAAACTCAAGAAGCTATTTTTTATCGTAATTATGTGGCACCAGTTGATCCTAATTTGAAAGAGTTAAAGCGGTCGATGAATCTTGAAAATGCAAGGGAACATGGTGAAGAGATACTTGCAGAGAGAAAGAACGGTGGCTTTAAAAAGAAACAAAGTCAAAATCTTGAACAAGGTTTAATGTCTAGCTTTGATAAAAAGAAGACTCAGAAGAAAAAATATAAGGTGCTAGATAAAAAGAAAGAAAACGGTGATTCTAATTTGTTTAAAGATCAGGCAGGTTCCGTATCTAATGCCTTTAAAAAATTAAAATAGTGAATAGCCTTTATGTGGTACATCTTTAAGTTTGAAATTAATATACTGCTGATCCTTCTAATGGTAATAGTAGTACGCTCTTTCTCAAGAGAGCATGACAGATTTAACCAACCATTCGTTTATACCTGCTATGCAATCATAGTCTGCTGTTCTATGCATTACATAGAGTCAATTGTACCTTATACAAATTACGCTGAAGTGCATCAGGTACTGTATGTAATTGAGTCAGTACTTTGGATCTTCATCCCATACTGGTGGCTACACTTTGTATTTGAAAAACTAGGTTACAGTCATTACCTTAATCAAGGCTTAATAATTTATTTGAAAAAAGCTCCTTTGGTAATTGTTACTCTGATGGCTTGTGCTTCTCTTTTCATGCCAATTCTTTTTAAATTAAATCTGTTCGGAGATCCCGTAAAGGGTAGCTACACCTTTGTAATGGATATCTTGGTAGCTTTGTACTCAACAGCATCCCTTGCACTATGTTTGACTACAATTCTCTTATCTTCAAACAGTGAACTTAAAAAATATGCTATGTTCCTTACCATTCCAACTCTAATCTGTGGTGGTATTCAGATTTTTACATTTTACAACATGAGCAATATTTTCTATGTTACAGAAACAGTTTTCTGCATCATTACCTTCATTAACATTCATGAGGATAGAGTGTTCATTGATGCTCTAACTGGACTTAACAATAGAAACCGCTTTAAAAAGTACTTGTCTACAGTAATGATGTCATCATCTGTGAATCGTTCTAATATGTACCTAACCTACATTGACGTTGATGAATTTAAAAAGATCAATGATAATTACGGTCATGTTGTTGGAGATCTTGCTTTAAGAACTGTCGCTGAGGCAATGCGTGAAGTAGGTGCGCAGACTCGTTCTTTTATCGCTCGTTTAGGCGGTGACGAATTTGCCATAATCTCAGGTCACTCAAATAAAGAAGACTACGACAAGATGGTATTAACACTGTCAATGCTGTTAGATGAAAAAGCTACGGCTAACTTTTCTGAATTTAAGGTAAAATTCTCTTTAGGAACTACAAGTTTGGATATTCCAAATGCTTCTATGAACGACATCATCAAAATCGCTGATAGACGCATGTATGAGCAAAAGAGAATTAAAAAGATTAACAATGCACAGAGGAATAATTAGTAATGGCATCAACATTATTTTATTCAGTCGAAATTGACATTATCTGCATTGTTGTATTTATCTGTGTAATTTCAAATATTTGGAAAAGTGGTGACAGAGCAAGATTTAGCTATATCTTGGTATTGGCTTTAGTTATTTTTCAGGCTTTATCTGATATCTTTTTAAAAACTTATACAAGCATTAGCTGTTATGCTCTCTTTGCTAAAAATGAAGTTTGTACCAAAGATGTAACTCAGGTGGTTATCTTCAGCTGTATGTTATCTTTCTTCAATCTTTTGGTTCCATATGTACTCTTTGTCATCAGTTATTTAATAAAGGCTGAAAAATCCAGAACCAAAGGTATTAAGCTTTGTGTGCTATCTATTCCATTTTTGATTTTATGCTATTTCGTGCTTACATCACCTGCTAATGGCCATATCCAATTCTTAACCTATCATGGAGCATATGTACATGGTAAGTATTACTCAGCATTAGTAGGCACTGTAGGTTTTTACTCCATCCTAGCTCTAGTAAACTTCATGTACGTAGTAGCATCAAGACAGGACAAGATGATTGAGTTTTCAATCTCTAAGGTTGACTACATACTCTTTTACCTAACTTGTACTTTACCATTCGTATTAGCTCCAGTAAATTTACTTGTAGATGACGTTTTACTGGTTTCTCCTTGCTACGCAGTATGTTTCTTCTTCTTGATGACCTTACATCAACATATGCGTATTTCTATTGATGATTTAACTACTTTAAACAATCGTAATGAGCTTAAAAGTTATCTTTTAAACTTAGTTTCACTTTCTGAAGCTGAAAGAAAAACTACTTATATGATGTTTATTGATGTGAATAAGTTCAAGTCAATCAATGATAACTATGGTCATAACGAAGGTGATGTGGTCCTAATGCAGCTATCAAGATTATTAAAGGGTGTTGCTGAGACCTTTAATTGTTTCTTATGCCGTTATGGCGGTGACGAGTTTATCTTAATTAAGAAAAATGCAAATGAAGAAAGAGCTGCCGGTGTCTGCCACTACATTGACAAGACCGTAGCTAGACTGAAAATCCTCTCATTAGCTCCATATGAACTTTCTGTCTCAACTGGTTATGTCCGTTTTGATAATCGCTTTAAGACTGCTAAAGATTTTATTGAAGCTGCTGATAGACTAATGTATGAGACCAAGAGAAGTACAAGAAAAGATTATTCTAAGATCTAAATAAAAAGCCTCCAGCTAAATGAGGAGGCTTCATCTTTAAGAACTAAATCCTATTTATCATCAATTCTTAACATCACAGCTGTTGATAAATCAACTTTAGTATTGAGCTTTAGTTTTACTGACCAACCAGTGCCTGGTGCTACATCTAAAGGTTTGCCATCTTTAGCATTTACAAGTGTTGAACCGTCAAGATCAACTAGTCCTTTTGGTGTAAATAACGCAATATGTGAGTTCTTCTCAAAGCGGTTCTTTACATCGATATTTAAGGTACCGTCAGCATCCTGTGAGGTGATTTCACCGCATATCTGTAATTTGCCTGGATTTGGTGAGTTAGTCTCATAATCCTGGGTCTTATCAGGACGGTGTGGCTCAAGTAAAGCTGTGGTGTAACCTCTTGAAGGAATAGAGTTTACGATGTTGTAACTTTCATCAGGGATCTCTTTACCTTCGCAGATGGCATCAATAGCTAATCTGTAAGCACGAGAAATTGCAGCAGAATAGAATGGTGATCTTGAACGACCTTCAATCTTTAAAGAATCAACGCCAATCTCAATTAGCTTCTTTAAAACAGGAAGTGTGCACAGATCTTTAGAGTTCATCAAATATGAACCATTCAGATCCTCTTCCATGGTCATCCATTCTCCAGGATGATGCATAGACTCTTCAATCTGAGCTGATAAAGTAGTACCGTCATCAGCCTCAAAGGTAGTTACATCGTCAGCTGTTGCAGCATGCACGTTGCGAATGTTAAAGCCGTAACGGCATGAATTATTGCAAGCTCCGATATTGGCATCACGGTGTGATAGCAGACCTGAAATTAAGCAACGACCAGATACTGCGATACATAAAGCTCCGTGAGCAAATACCTCAATTTCCATATCAGGACATTCTTGCTTAATCATGTCAATTTCGGTTAAGGAAAGTTCACGAGCTAAAATACATCTTGTAAGACCTACTTTCTGCCAGAACTTAACTGAACCTGCATTAACAGTATTTGCCTGAACTGATAAGTGAATTGGAATATCAGGATAGCGGTTACGGACAATATCGATTAGACCAGGATCTGCCATGATGAAAGCATCAGGCTTTAACTGAGCCATTTCGTCTACTACTTTTTCAAATGCAGCTACACGTCTTACATGTGGAATGATATTGAGTACTGCATGTACCTTTTTTCCCATAGCATGGGCTTCTTCGATACCTTTAATAAAGTCTTCACGGATAAAACCATTTCCGCGTACTCTCAAAGACCATTTAGGAACACCAGCATACACCGCATCAGCACCATAGGCTAAGGCCATATGTAAGTGTTTTAAGCTTCCTGCTGGAGCTAAAAGTTCAGGCTTTTTAGTTACGGTCACAGCTAAAAATCTCCATTAGGTAATCACATAGTTCGCTTAACAGTTCACCTTGAAGAACTAAAAGAGCCTGAGCATCAGCGGTCTCGTCATCTGATTTTTCAGGCAGATTCTTTTCAAGGTAAATATCTGTAGGTTTTAATTTCTTTAAAGCCAAATCTGAGGTTAAGGTAAGCTCTAAGGATTCATCAAAAGATAAACCAATTTCGGTTGCAACTTTACCAGCCTCTAAATGTACAGCTATCTCTTCTGATGTCAGATCTTCTTTTGAAGCTCTGATAATGCCACCATCTTCATCTGTGCTCTTTAAGGTAGTCTCTGATCCGAAAGTAAAACGCTTAGGAAGAGTTGTTGCATCTTTTAACCAAGATGTCATCTTCTCATCTACCATAGCGTGTGGAGCTAAAAGTTTAGCAGGGAAGGTAGAGAAAGCTTCTCGTAACATGGCTAAAGCTTTTTCAGCTCTCTTGCTAGAAGTGGCTGCAACGCCTACAAGACTTTTATCAGTATTCACCCAGATTAAAAGCTCACGACGGGTTGCAAATGCCTGTGCTAAAAGCTTTCCTGCAACAGCCGCTTTTAAAGCTTCTTTTTCGTTCTTACGTAGCTGTCTTTTAAGCTCTATTTCTTTTTTAGCAGTAAGTTCGTTTAACTCAGTCTTAACAACAGATGAAGGTAAAAGTTTTGTTTCTTCAATCAGTTTAAAAAAGTGATTCTCACCTGATGAGAAGTGATACAAGCCTTCATGTGAAAAAATAGGCGCAAAGCCTACAGAGGCCAGTTCTTGAGCAGCACAAGGCTTGAAACTAGCTTTTTCTAGCGCTTCTTCAACAAGTGAATCGTCTTTTAAAACACCGTTTAATTCTGATAAATCAACAGTGTAGAAACGAAGATTTTTAAACCACATATTTTATGTTTTCCTACTTAAAAAATTTTGCCTAAATTATGGACAAAAATGGCTGTTTTTTCAAGTTCTAATGCTATGATTAAGCCATTTATTTCATTGAATTTTTAATACAAAAATGATAATATTTATGCCTATTAGACTAATGAAAATTAAAAGGTAGAACTAATGTCAGATAATACCGATAATCAAAATTCAGAGCAGAACGCATCACAGTCTTCTGAGAATGAATTAACTACAGCACAGAGTGTTAATTCATCTGTACCAACAGTAAAACTTGAAGACGAGTTAAAGCAGTCATTCATTGACTATGCGATGTCTGTTATCGTAGACCGTGCTCTTCCTGACGTGCGTGATGGTTTAAAGCCTGTTCACAGACGTGTTCTTTTTGATATGTATGATCTAAAAGTATGGAGTACTGGCCAGACTAAAAAGTCAGCTCGTATTGTTGGTGACGTTATTGGTAGATTCCATCCACATGGAGATATTGCTGTATACGAAACTATTGTTCGTATGGCTCAATGGTTCTCAATGCGTGAACCTTTAATCTTCGGTCAGGGTAACTTTGGTGATATCGATGGTGATGGCGCAGCTGCTATGCGTTATACCGAAGTTAAGATGACTAAGATTGCCGAGCAGATGTTAGCTGATATTGATAAAGAGACTGTCGACAGCTATCCAAACTATGACGGTAATGAGCAGATCCCTGAAGTTTTACCAACCAAATTCCCAAATCTGTTGGTAAACGGCTCATCAGGTATTGCTGTAGGTATGGCAACTAACATTCCTACTCACAACCTTTCTGAGGTTATCGATGGCGTAATCGCAGTTTTGGATAACCCAGAGATTGGTCTTGATGAACTTATGCATTACATTCCTGGTCCTGATTTCCCAACAGGCGGTATTATCGTAGGTACTGATGGTATCAGACAGGCTTATGAAACCGGTAAAGGTCGTTGTATCATCAGATCAAAGACTAGAGTGGAGACAGATAAGTCAGGTAAGCAGACCATTTATGTAGACGAGATCCCTTATGTTGTACACAAGGTTGATATCGTAAAGCAGATTGAAAAACTCATCAAAGAAAAGAAGATCGAAGGTATTGCAAGTATCGTTGATGAGTCAGATAAAGACTGTGCTGTTAAGATTGCAATTGACTTAAAACGTGATGCTTATCCTGAAGCTGTTCTAAACAATCTGTATCAGAACACCATGTTACAGGCAAGCTTCCCAATTAACATGGTAGCTTTAGTTCACAATCATCCAAAGCAGTTATCATTAAAGGAAATCTTAACTGAGTTTGTTAAGTTCCGCCGAGAGATCGTAACAAGAAGAACAGTATATCTGTTACGTCAGGCAAGAAGAACAGCTCATACCAACGAAGGCTTGATGATTGCCAAGGCAAACATTCAGCGAGTAATTGATATTATTACAGCAGCAGATAATGCTGAAGATGCACGCATTAAGTTAATGGCTGAAGCTTGGGATTCTTCTGTAATTTCACCTCTTATCCAAAGAGCTGAAGACGGTTCTAATATTTCTTTACCTCAGGGTATTCCTGCTGATAAGGGGATCATTGGCGATAAGTACTACTTATCAGATCCTCAGGCAAGAGCAATTCTTGAGTTAAGATTATCTAAATTAACTCACCTAGCTCAAGATGAGATCCGTGATAAGTACAATGAATTAGTTGCTGCAATTCGTGATTACTTAGAGATCTTAAATAATCCTGAAAGAATGAAGCAGGAAATCAGGACTGAGTTACAGGAGGTTAAAGAGACTTATGGCAACAAGCGTAAGACTGCATTCACTGTAGACTTAGGTAAGATTGACAAGGGTGATTTAATTGCACGTCGTGACGTAATTGTTACTCTGTCAGCTCAAGGCTATATCAAGTATCAGGATATCTCTACTTATGAGAGTCAAGCTCGTGGTGGTAAGGGTAAACTTGCAACTAAGTTAAAGGATGAGGATTACATCACCAAGGTAGTTGTAGCCTCTACTCACGATAAGATGATGTTCTTTACTAACAAGGGTCGTGCCTTTGTTAGCGTGGTTTATGACTTACCAACCTCAGAGAACCGCACATCAAAGGGCTTGCCAGTACAGAACTTCTTTAATATTGATAAAGAAAATGGAGAGGTTGTAACCGCCTTACTGCCAATTTCAGAGTTTAACTCAGAGCAGTACTTCTTCATGGCAACTAAGAACGGCTTAATTAAGAAGACCTCACTTAGTGCTTATGCATCATTCGTTAACAGAATGGGCACAAACGGTTTAATTGCTCTTAAGTTAAATGAAGGTGATGAGTTAATCGGTGTTGAATTATCTTCAGGCGATGATGATGTATTCTTATTTACATCTAATGGTTATGCTCAGCACTTCTGTGAATACTATAAGCGCTCTGCTGTCGCAGATGAGGATTCTTCAGATGATACTGACAGCTCTGATAACTCTCAAGAATCATCAGATGAGAATGATGATAGCTCAATTGATAGACATTCAGGTGCTGGCGTACGTCCATCAGGTCGTGGTTCTGGCTGTATCCGTGGTATCAAGCTAAGAGAGAACGGTAAAGTTGTATCATTGATGGTAATTCCTCCATCAGAGGTAGACAAGCAGTTCTTAATTGCTTGTGCTAATGGCTATGGTAAGAGAACCCGTCTGTCAGACATTTCATTACGCAATAGAGGCGGTATGGGTGTCATCGTTATCAAGAATCTTGATAGAAACGGTGAGGTTGTTGGTGCCGTTCTTGCTGATGACAATTCAGACTATATGTTAATTACTAACCAGGGGCAGTTAATTAGATCATCGATGTCTGATACTCCACTTGTAAGTCGTTCTGCTGCTGGTAACATCTTAATGCGTATGTATGAAGGTGATTCTGTAATGGCAATTCAGTCAATTCCTGAAGATGTTGTACAAAACTCTAAGAAAATGGCCGAAGCTAGGCAGAAGGAACGTGAAGAGTTAAAGGCGGCGCAAGAAGCTCAAAACTCGTCACCAAGCCTTGAAACAGCATTAAACGAAAAGCCTGATGAATCCGCACCTGAAAATAGCACTGATACTCAGACAGTTGACAGTGGCGATAACAATTCAGATAATCAATAATATATAAGGCATGGAGAATACACTCCATGTCTTTTTTACTTGATCTTAAACGATAAATTTTCATTTGTTTTAATTTTAACCGATTTTCTTAATACTTTTGTTGGAGAACAAAATGAGTAAAGTTTGGAATTACTATGCAGGTCCTTGTATGCTTCCTGTTGAAGTTATGGAAAAGGCTCAAAAGGAATTCAGAGATTTTGAAGGCACTGGTATGGGTGTAGTAGAACTTTCTCATCGTTCTGCTGAGTTCATGAAGGTTGCTAAAGAGGCTGAAGCTTTATTAAGAGAGCTTTTAGACATTCCTTCTAACTACAGAGTATTATTCGAGCAAGGTGGCGGTCGTGGCCAGTTTGCTGCTATTCCACTAAACTTATTACCTGAAAATGGTCATGCTGATTACTTTGTAACAGGTCACTGGTCTCGTTGTGCTTTTAAAGAGTGTGATGAGCACTACGGTAAGGCAATTTTGCACGAGTGCACCTTCGAGAACAAAGATGGTCTGTATGAAGTTGATTACTCAAAGATGAAGGTTACAGAAGGTGCTGCATATGCTTATATGTGTATCAATGAAACCGTAAATGGCATTGAGTCATTTGAGTTACCAGATACAGGAGATGTTCCTTTAATTGCTGATATGTCATCAGACATCTTAACTAGACCTATTGATGTTTCAAAGTTTGGTGCCATCATCTTTGGTGTTCAGAAGAACGTAGCTCCAGCTGGTATGACAGTTACCATCGTTCGTGAAGATCTATTAGGCAAGGCAAGAAAATACTGCCCATCAATCATGAATTGGTCTGTACTTGATAAGTTTGAGTCTATGTACAATACACCATGCACTTTCTCGTGGTATATGGCTTGTCTGAACTTAAAGTGGATAAAAAGTTTGGGCGGTGTTAAAGAAATGGAAAGAAGAAACATCGCTAAGTCAAAAATGGTCTATGATTATCTAGAAAGCTCAGACTTCTATCGTGTAAGAATTGCTGTTAAGGACAGATCACGTGTTAACTGCGTATTCAATCTAAAAGATGAATCTTTAAATGATGAGTTTGTAGCTGAAGGTAAGAAGAACGGCCTTGTAGGTATTAAAGGTCATAAAGTATTAGGTGGCATGAGAGCAAGTTTATACAACGCTATGCCAATTGAAGGTGCAAAAGTGTTAGTAGACTTCTTAAAGAAGTTTGCTGCCGCTCATCAGTAATTACCTCAATAAATTATAAAAAGGACGTAGGTTATGGAGTTACATCGTACCCCTTGGTTTGAAAGTTATCCACAAGATGTGCCACATACAATCAATCCAAAACTGTACGATAATCTTCCAGCACTCTTTGACGATTGCTGTCAAAAGTATGGAAATAGAAAGGCCTTTATCAGTCTAAACAGCTCTGTAACCTATAATGAAGTCTATGAAAAGACCTGTGCTTTAGCTACATATCTTCAGAAAGTCCTTAAAGCTAAAAAAGGTGACAGATTGGCTGTAATTCTGCCTAATGTCATTCAATACCCAATTTCAGTGTTTGCAGCCTTAAAATGTGGTATGCAGGTTGTAAACATTAATCCTTTATATACATCTCATGAGATTTTAGGAGTGCTACGTGACAGTGGTGCCCGAATTGTAGTCTGTCTTGAAAGCATTACCTCAGAAGTATTAAAGATACATGATCAGACTTATCTTGATTACATCATCTCCTGTTCTGTAGGTGATTGCCTGTCACCAATGAAAGGAGCATTTGTTAACTTCTATTTACGTCACTTTACCAATATGGTTCCTAGATATGATAAAGATAAAGTTATCATGTTTAATAACTGCCTTAAGGAAGCAGCTGGTAGAGACTTTGATAAAGTAGAGATAGATTTTGATGATATTGCATTCTTACAGTACACAGGTGGTACAACAGGTAAGCCAAAAGGCGCAATGCTAAGTCATGGCAATATCATTTCAAATGTTGCTCAAGCAGATGGTATGTACGGACCAAGACTGCATAAAGGAGAGGAAGCTATTCTTACTGCGCTGCCTCTATACCATGTCTTTGCAATGACTATCAATTTGATGTTTGCCTTCTATTTAGGTTGCACCAATCTTTTAATCATTGATCCTAGAAAGTTTGATGATCTTATCAATCAGTTAAAGAAGAATTCAGATATCTCAATTATTACAGGTGTTAATACTCTCTTTAACGCTTTTGTTAACTATAACCTTTTTGAAAAAGTAAAACTTAAGCACTTACGTTTAGTTGTAGGTGGTGGTACGGCAGTTCAGTCAGGTGTTGCTCAAAGGTTTTTAAAGGTATCAGGCGGTATTCCTATTTTAGAAGGTTATGGATTAACAGAATGTTCTCCATTGTGCTGTGTAGTACCTTATACTCAGACAGAGTATAACGGTACTATCGGTCTTCCTACTCCTTCAACATTAGCCAGAATCGTCAATATCGAAACTGGGGAAGAAATTTGGAACAAAGGTGTTGCTGGCGAACTTGAGTTTAAAGGTCCTCAAGTCATGAAAGGTTACTTTGAAAACTCAAAAGAAACAGAAAATGTCTTTGATGATGGATGGCTTCGAACCGGTGATATTGCTCAGTGGTGTGATGGCGGTTATTTAAAGATCATTGACAGAATTAAAGATATGATCTTAGTTTCTGGTTTTAATGTCTTCCCTACAGAAATTGAGAATGTGGTAAGTCGCTTTGATAAAGTTTTAGAGTGTGCTGTAATTGGTGTTCCATCAAAAACTACAGGTGAGTCAATTAAGCTTTATATCATAAGACGTGATCCTACTTTAACCAGAGAAGAAGTTTTAGCTTACTGTAAGAAATATCTAACAGGATATAAACTTCCAAAACATATAGAGTTCGTCGAGACTTTACCTAAATCTCCTGTTGGTAAAGTATTACGTCGATATTTAAAACAGAATCGTCTTAAAGTTTAATTTAGGTGTCTCTTATTTTATAATGTGCTCGCAATTGAGGAGAGCACATGAGCACTAACAATATTGTCTTAGTTGATAATGAGACGTCATTAAATATTCTAAACACATTTTTGTCATCACTATGCGAGGATAAAAATGTAAGTGTGGATACTGAATTTACAAGAACTAAGACATATTATCCTATATTAGATCTTGTACAAATATGCATTGATGACACAGTCTATATAGTCGACCCTCATGCTTTAAAGCTTTCATCATTTTTCAAAGCCTTTGTTAATACTAAGGCAAATTGTCTGTTCTTTTCGGCTCGTGAAGATCTTGAGATACTGTCTTTTGAAGCTCATAAGTTAGGTCTTGAAAAGACTCTTCCAGAAAAATGCATTGATTTACAGCTAATGATGGCCTTTTTAGGATTAGGTTATTCAAAAGGGTTACAAGCTACATTAGAAGAAGAGCTTAATGTCATATTACCTAAAGACCAAACTCGTTCAGACTGGTCATTGCGACCATTGACAGATGAGCAGATTGTCTATGCTGCTAATGATGTTCTCTATTTAGATAAGCTCTATCAGTCTCTTATTAGTAAGTTTAAGCATGCAGATCCTCGCTTAACATGGTTCTATGAGGAAATGGACAATCTAAAGGATAACTGTACGATTATTCCTGAGCCTGAAACTGCTTACCTAAATGCCAAAGGTGCAGGAACTGTGAGCCTGGCAGAACTTACTGTTTTAAAATTTCTATGTCAAAAGCGTATGGAATTTGCAATGGAAAATGATGTAGCTCAAAACAGGATCATCACAGGGTGTGCCTTATCTCCAATTGCTAGGTTAAAAAATCTCTCTAATGCATCTTTAGCTAAAGCAGGTGTAAAACCTGGAGCCATAAGACAGTATGGAAAACTTGTGATCTCATGGTTTAACGAAGCCCAAAAAGTTCCTGTAGAGCAAGATCTTGAGTACCCAATTGAACACATCCTATCATACAGAAATGTTGGTAAAGCTGTAAAAAAATTAAAGCATGTATTATCACTTATAGCAAAAGAGCGGGGGATAAACGAAGAGCTTATAAGCTCAAAACAGCTTTGCTATGATTATTTTAAAGCTCTAAAAGAAAATAGCAGACCCAGACTTTTTACCTCATGGTATCAAGAGTGTATTGGTAAAGAGCATCAACTTCCTCCTTTCCCTGAAGAGTAATCTTTACTTTATAAGAGCTTGAGAAAAGTTACCTTATTTTCTACCTTGAGGACATACCTTTTTTGTATTCTCAAAAAATTTTTTACAAATAAGAAAAGCTCTGCAAAGCAGAGCTTTAAGGTTAGTTAATATGAATTGTTATATATGAGGTTTGCTTTATAGAGCCCAGCCTAACTGAACGTTCCAGAAAGCAGTGTAGATTACAGCTACGATAATTAAGATTGCATAGCTTGCTATAGCGAAACCGCCAGTTGTCTTGAAGGTCTTAGCTGTGGTTATGATTGCCTTAGGATCGTCATCGCCATTGTTAGTTGATAATGAAACGAATGCGATGATTGCAGTGGTTAGGATCCAGTTGTAGAACATCTGGTCTAAGAAGCCCATCTGTAAAGGTAAGAACTTCAGTAAGAATGCGATTACGATTGAGCATAATACACCAACTACTGCACCCTTTGAGTTTGCCTTCTTGTAGAACAGACCGCATAAGAATACTGATAAGATACCAGGTGAAACAACACCGGTGTACTCTTGGATGAACTGGAATGCCTGACCTAGAGAGCTTAATAGAGGAGCAATGAAGATTGCGATTGCTAAAGCTACAATAGCAGTTAAACGACCAACTCTCACTAAAGATACATCTGATGCTGACTTGTTGATGTACTCTTTGTAGATATCCATGGTGAAGATGGTTGCAGTTGAGTTTAGCATTGATGCTAAGGATGAAACAATAGCTGCTGCAAGAGCTGCGAATACAACACCTTTTAGACCTGTAGGCAGTAACTGAGCAACCCAAGGATATGACTTATCAGGATGATCAGCTGTAGGAATGTTGTTAGCAACAATGTTACCATACTGTTCTTTTAATGAGTCTAATAGAGCAGGATTGTGAACAGTGATGTAGTAAGCTGCAATACCTGGAATTACGCAGATTAAAGGAATGATTAACTTTAAGAAGCCTGCGAATACAAGACCAGTCTGAGCTTCGTGAATTGACTTAGCAGCGAATGTACGCTGAATAATGTACTGGTTGAAGCCCCAGTAGTACAAGTTAGTAACCCATAGACCACCGATTAGAACAGAGATACCTGGTAACTGTGAGAAGTTAGGATTTGATCTGTCTAAGATCATTTCAAAGTGCTCAGGAATGTCCTGAACTAAAGTTGACCAGCCAGCCATGAAGCCTTCACCCTGACCAATCCACTTTAAGGCTACATATGATGTTGCAAAACCACCGATTACTAAAACAGCAACCTGGATAACGTCAGTCCAAACAACTGCTGACAGACCACCGTATACTGAGTATAGAAGAGCGAAAGCTGCTAATCCTAAGATTGAGTACATCAGAGGAATACCTAAAATGGTCTCTAATGCTAAACCGCCTAGGTAGAGAACAGAGGTTAAGTTTACTAAGATGTATAAGCTGATCCAGAATATTGCAAGAATGGTTTTTAAAGTTTTATTAAAACGTTTCTCAACGAACTCAGGAATAGTGTAAATACCTTTTTCGATAAAGATAGGAATGAAGTATTTACCAACTAAGATTAAGGTCACAGCTGCCATAATTTCGTAAGCTGCAATGCCCATACCGATAGCATAGCCAGAACCTGACATACCGATGAACTGTTCTGCTGAAATATTAGCAGCAATTAGTGAGGCACCAACAGCCCACCAAGGAATAGATTTACCTGCTAAGAAATACCCCTCAGCGCTCTTGTGATTTTTACGAGAAGCTGAAAGGGCTATAACTAAGACTACGATAGCGTATATACCAAAGATAACGTAATCAATGGTAGATAAACCAGAAGTTACTGTTTCCATGTGTTTTTCCCTTAATTTATTTGACTATATTGAAACGAAGTAAACGTTTACGGAAATAATAACAGTATTTTAAAACAATGCAACTTAAGGGATTTTGGTTGGTTTTGTCTTAAAGATTGAAAAAATTGAAAGTATTTTTCGATGAACAATTTAATTTCTATTGATGATAAAAAACTTAAAAATCAATTAAATAGAATAATTAAAAAATTTAGATTATCAGATATATCAAATTTTTTCTTGAGAAAATATAAAATATCGTAAACGTTTTAGATTTATTTAACTGTTTGATAACTAAAGAAAATATTAAAAGCGATTAAAATTCAATTTTGTGATCTTGTGCTAGATTTTTTTTTTGCACGTTTGCAACCTTTTGGTCGAGAAAACGGTTTTAGCTAAATAAGCTTTGTATGTTGATTTTATATTTTGGTAACTTGAACTGTTCTTTTATGATAGGGGATAGCGTTGACGATAGCAATTAATAAGACTAGCTTTTGGTGATTTTAAGATAGCTGTCCTTGTAATACACAGTATTAATCCGAAAAAAGGTTTTTCCTTTTATTTCGTGTCAGATCTGATGACTTTAACTTATCAAGACCTAAGTTTCAGGATATTAAAAAGCCCTGCATATAGCAGGGCTCGTGTTAGCAATTAACTGTTAATTAGAATGCAAAGCCTAGGCTTGGATTCCAGAATGCTGCATAGATTACAGCAACAATTAACAGAATTGCGTATGAAGCGATAGCAAAGCCACCAGAGGTCTTGAAGGTCTCTGAAGTAGTCTTGATTGCCTTAGAATCGTCATCGCCTTCGTTAGTTGATAATGATACGAATACGATGATAGCGATGGTTAGAATGCAGGTGTATAACATCTGATCCATGAATGGCATCTTGATAGGTAAGAACTTCAATAATAGAGCGATTACGATTGATGATAGAACACCAATTACAGCACCCTTTGAGTTTGCCTTCTTGTAGAATAGACCGCATAAGAATACAGCTAAGATACCAGGTGAAACAACACCGGTGTATTCCTGGATGTACTGGAATGCCTGACCTAATGAGCTTAACATTGGAGCTAAGAAGATAGCGATTACTAAAGCTACGATTGCAGTGATACGACCTACAGTTACTAATGTGATATCAGAAGCGTTCTTGTTGATGTACTCCTTGTAGATATCCATTGTGAAGATAGTAGCTGTTGAGTTTAACATTGAAGCTAAAGATGAAACGATAGCTGCTGCTAAAGCTGCGAATACTAAGCCCTTAACACCTACAGGTAGTAACTGTGCAACCCATGGATAAGCACGGTCAGTCTGTGTTGCTGTAGGAATGTTGTTAGCTACGATATCACCATAGGTTGCCTGTAACTGCTCTAATAGTGCAGGGTTCTGAACAGTGATGTAGTAAGCTGCGATACCAGGAATTACAACAATGATAGGAGTAATGCACTTTAAGAAAGCAGCAAATGCTAAACCCTTCTGAGCCTCATCTACAGACTTAGCTGCGAATGTACGCTGAATGATGTACTGGTTGAAGCCCCAGTAGTACAGGTTAGCAACCCACATACCACCGATTAGAACTGCAATACCAGGTAAGTTGCTGAACTGTGGATTTGACTGATCTAAGATCATGGTGAAGTGATCTGGGATCTCGTCGATTAGAGTACCTAAACCAGAGAATGCACCTGCGTCACCACCGATTAACTTTAATGCTAAGTATGATGTTGCAAAGCCACCGATTACTAGAACAGCAACCTGGATAACGTCAGTCCATACAACAGCTGATAGACCACCGTATACTGAGTAGATTAGAGCGAATGCAGCTAAACCTAAGATTGTGTACATCATAGGAATACCTAAAATTGTCTCTAATGCTAAACCACCTAAGTAAAGAACTGATGACAGATTTACGAAGATGTATAGGCAGATCCAGAATACTGCAAGAATTGTCTTTAAGGTCTTGTTGAAACGCTTCTCAACGAACTCAGGAATTGTATAAATACCTTTTTCGATGAAGATAGGTAAGAAGTACTTACCAACAAGAATTAAGGTGATAGCTGCCATGAACTCATAAGCTGCGATACCGAAACCGATAGCGTAACCAGAACCTGACATGCCGATGAACTGCTCAGCAGAAATGTTTGCAGCAATCAATGATGCACCAACGGCCCACCATGGAATTGACTTACCTGCTAAGAAGTAACCTTCTGCGCTCTTGGTGTTCTTTTTAGAAGCGAACAGACCAATTGCAATTACAACAATGGCATAAATTCCAAAGATTACATAATCAATGGCACTTAAACCTGCAACTACATTTTCCATATTAACTAACCTTGTGTTTGAAAATTGAAATTTTAAAGACTTAAAAAAGCCAATAAAACCGATCGACGTGATTATACAAAAATTTTTCTGATGAACCACCTGTTACTTTAGTGATAAAATATGCATAAAACCGTATCGTTAAGATTTTATATTCAGTTAGCTTAATCTCAATATTAGTTGAAAAAACTTTTTAGAAAAATCTGTTTGTAAATCAAATTGATAATTAATAATCTGTTTCATTTATGCAAAAAATTAATTAGTAAAATTTAGGATAATTTTGAAATTTATTTATAAATAATGTAATCGGTTTCATATATATAACTCATTGATATATAAAATAAAAAAATATCTACAATTTTTGCTAAAATGTGAGATGACTATCAATTTTTTGTATAACACAAAATTCCACTGACTTTTTTGTAGGCTCAATTTTCGCACAATGTAATCTTAATATAAACATATAGACTTACTATGGAAAGGCGATAATCAGCTGTTTTCTCCTTTTATTGTGTTGATGAATCAATATTTGAAACTTATGTGTGTCAGAATTTGCAATTTCTTAATATTTGTATGGAAATTTTTAAAGAACACTTTTAAACTCTAGATATCGGGTAAGGAGTTTGATATGGATAACTACGTAGATTCTAAAATCCTTATATGTAAGGTTTCTTATAACTGGTATCAGGTTATTAAGTCAAACTTCATTTCAAATGGATCTTCAGTTACTAACTGCTGGTACACTCCTTTTGAAGAATTTGCTCATGACAAAGATGATGAGGAATTACCTCCAACAGGTTCTTTAGTTCTTTTCTTAGTCGAGAAGGATGGAGAGCAGATTATCTGTGGTGGTGGATTTTTTTTGAAACATCTTAATATGGATATAACCTCCTGCTGGAATCAGTATGGCGTGTTATCTGGTTATATGAACTTGAACGACTTCTTAAGAAGAGCAAAAGAGTTCAAAGCTGATATGAATGATCCATTAAGTTGCTACATTGCAGATGGCTCCTTTATATTCATTAGAAAGAACATGGTTTATGTACCAGAAATGTTCAAAATCAACTTTGAGGAAAGATCTCGCGTAACTATTCCTAGTGATGAACCTTTTGGTATGTACTTAAAAAAGGTTTGTTTAGAAAGGCGCAAGGCTCAAATCGATCAGTCATCCTGCACCTGGCCCGGTATCTATTATGTAGCTTCTATTCACAAGAGTGCAGAACATGCATCTCAATATAGAACCGAGCTTTTAAGTGCCTATGGTTTTAAGTGTGCAGTTACAGGTTGCACCTTAATGCCAGCCTTATCTGTAGCTCATATCAAGACTATATATGATGATAGATATCTTGATCTTAACAATGGTGTGGTTTTACGCTCTGATATCCACCATCTGTTCTCAAAAGGTTATTTGACGTTCTATTACGACACTGATGGTTCTGTAAAAGTTAAGATTTCAAAGAATATGAAGTTAAACCTTGATCCTGAGTATTCAGAATTGGATGGTAAAAAGTTGTCTTTACCTGAGAATAAAGACTATTGGCCTAATCCTGAATACCTAAAGTGGCATAACGATATCAGATTTGAGAATTGGTTAAAGTACGGAGAGTTTTCTTTAATCGATGCTTTACCAATGCATCCTAGAGAAGGTTAATTATGAAGATCGCTGTATTAGGTGCAAATAACTCCATTGGCAGCAAGATTGTTCTAAAAGCTGAAGAACAGGGCATAGGTTCAGTTTGTGTTGTTGACAGTTTCTCTAATGTTCCAGGTAACGGCAAGGTTTTAATTAAGCCTTGCCTTGAACTTACAAAAGACGATGTTAAAGATTGTCACTATGTAATTGATACCATATCTTTTCTTTCTATTTCTAAGTTCTCATCAGACGATCTGCCATTATGGCATTTACTTGAAATCTTAAAAGACAGTGAGGTAAAGCTCTTAGAGTTAGGCAGTTGTACCTTCCTGTATTCAGATAACACCAGACAGCGTTATGTAGGATCTGGTGACAACGAGATCTTAGATGACAGTGAACTAAAACATGAAAGACTCTGCATCAATGCATACAAGAGACTGTCATTATGCAGAAATGTAAAGTGGTCAGTTCTCTGCCCACCATTGCTCTTAGATAAAGAAGGATATGCCTCTGGAAAATTCGAGTTTCATGATGATGTGTTGCCTGTAGGATTAGAAGGCGACAGCTTTATCAGTGAAGCTGATTTTTCAAGTTCAGTGATTGAACTTTTAAAGAGAATACCAAAGCTTCATACCTGTACTTCGGTTAGAGGTTTGAGAGCTTAACTATCTTTCAAAGCAAATAATAAACCACAGTAGCGCTGTGTTTTTTTTGTTTAGATTTTGCCTTCTTTTACCTTTTCGATAATGTCTTTAAGCTCTTTAATGAATTTCTGAGTATCTAAGAAGTAGTTTGGATATTCGCTCTTAATATTGATAAATTTATCTGATCTAATCATAAGAACTGATACATTTTTTAGGTTTTGAGTTTCCTGTTCTCTAAATCTATAGAAATCCTCAGCTAAACTATCTGTACCGACTTTAAATGACATGATTTTGATATTACTTTTGCCATCATCTTTAACAGTAAGCTCTAATACATAGTAGTAATCATCATGATTTACTTTTTTCTCTATGATACTTACAACTACGCCTTGCAACTTTCTTGTGATATTAAGTTCGTTATCAATGTCCTCAATTTCTTTTGCTATTTCAAGAGGTGATACTTTTGCTAGTGCATCAGGTATCTTTGTCTTTTCTTTTAAAGCAAAAAGAGCACTTACAAGAAGTAAGAAACGTTTTGTTTTGAACTTTCCTTTACCTGTCTTGTATGATTCCTTATCAATCATACATAATGTTTCTACTGTTGTTCCCCAACAGTGCTGAAGCTGAGTTCTTATTTGAATTTCGATATTGTATTGAGCAAGTTCAGGATGATTTTTACTTTTGTACTTGAAGAGCATGTGGACACTTCTGTAACCATCAGTCTTTGGTCCATCTGTGTTTATGTAGTCTTTTTCGTTTGACAAAGACAAAGTAGAAGTTTTCTAAGTAATCTGTCATGGACTTTTTTAATATCATCTATTGTAGGTACTACTATTCTAAGACCACCTATATCCTGCATTCTTGATAGTTCTATTCCACCTAATCTATTCAGTTTTTCAATGATAGATGGCATACGTTTTAAACGTTGACCAATGATTAACTTTTTGAAGCCAAGTCTGTTTAATCTAATTTTTATTAAAGCGCGAACTTCATTTAAAGGTTGAGAATGAAGATTTCTCCAATCAGAGATTACTTTAAATGCATTTTGATATTCAGAGGTTCAATGTTGCCTTTTCTAATTATGTCACCGCATTTGTTGACATAAGTCTTGCTTGGTATAGGAAAATCACTCATTTTGAAGCCTTGAATTTATTTTGCGGATTGGATGCAAACCACTACTAATGATACAGATACATCCTTATCTAAGACAATTATGTTATTTTGAATTGTAAAGTATGCATCTGTATAAGCTTAATTGCCTAATACGGCAAACAAATCGATCCGATCAACATCACATAATTTTTTTGGTCAATTGAAGCCAAACAAGTTAATACAAACTTGTAGCTTAACGTTACAAGTTAACTACAGTATATGATTAACTAACAATTTTTGTGATAACGATAGGCTTCATTTGGTAGCCGTAACAAAATTTATTAAGCAAGAACATATATAAGATTTTTTTGCTCTATTTCAATGTTATGGTTATTGAGAAAAGTATCTAGTGTTGAAAGATGATTCATATATTAAGTTGTGATTGTTGAAGGTGATAAAACTTCGATTTCGTCTAGAAAGTTAACTCTGTTTAGTTAAAAATACATTAAAAAAATTTAGAGTAGAGATTCAAAAGCAATTTGTAACAAATTAACTTATAAGCAACAGCATAAATATCAAGCCCCATTCTCTGTAAAACTAATTTTACTACAGGTGTTCAATAATTTGATTTAAAAAAATCTCTACTATTCATCACAAAATTGGCATATCATGTGCGCACTTATTTTTAATTTTGTGACATGGAGCAAAAATGAGCTTTTTAGACACACTGACCCAGATGGGGGCTCTGTTTCTGCTTGTTATCATTGGTTTTTGCTGTAACAAGCTAAGATACATGGATGTCGACTTTAATCGTAAGTTCTCATCTCTGATTTTAAATATTACTGCACCTTTCTTAATTTTATCTTCAGTAATGGGTGAGGTATTACCTAAGCCAGAGGATATTCCTCCTGTATTAACTGCAGGTCTTTTGTCTTATGTTTTTCTTTTTATCATTGCTTTTACTGTATCAAAGTTAATCTGTAAAAATCCTAATGATCTTGGTTCATACAGATTCATGCTGATCTTTGGAAACATCAACTATATTGGTTTCCCTGTATTAGATGCTTTATTTGGTTCAACCGCAATTTTCTATGCTGCGGTTGTAACTATTCCATTTAACATCCTAATCTTTATGTTTGGTGTGCCAATTATTACCTCAGGTAAAGGTAAGTTTGAGTTCAAGTGGAGAACTCTATTCTCTCCATGTCTGTGTGCAACTTACATCACTATCGTGATTGTATGTCTGCAGGCTAAGATGCCAAAAGAAATATCAGAAGCTTGCTCTTTAGTTGGAAGCATGACTGTACCTGGTTCATTACTAATTATTGGTTCTACTCTTGCTGGTATCCCTGTATTGAGAATGTTAGGCAATGTAAGAATGTATATTCTTACTGCAATTAAGCTTTTAGCAATTCCTGTTGTTCTATACGGTTTATTCAGATTAAGCCCATTAGATTACAAATACACTCAGGTATTAGTAGTTCTATTTGGTATGCCTGTAGCTTCAATTGGTACAATGCTGTGCTTAAAGAATAATATTGATGGTAGCACCATGTCAGAAGGTACTTTCTTAACCACTCTGTTATCAGTACTTTCAATTCCTCTTCTGGCTCTGATCTTATAACAGAGCTTAAAAAAAGGCAGTCACACCTGAATGCGACTGCCTTAAACCTAGATTTTATCTATTAAATCAAAGAAGTCTAGTCCATCATTAGAATTGCAATTTTCTTTTAGTAGCTTCAATGATGCAATCTGCTATCTCGTCTTGAGACATAGTAGATGAATCAATTAACATGTCTCTGTACTTAATGGTATCTAACTTCTCATCTGTAAAGAACTTATGATATGAGTCTCTTGCTCTATCAATTTCCTTTACATAGTCAGTTACCTCATACTCTGGAATTCTAAGTTCGTTGACAGAGTTTTTAATACGCTCTTCTAAGGGAGCGTAGATCATGACCGAGAATCTGCGTTTATAGTCTTTTAATATGTAGTCAGCGCAACGTCCTACAATTAGGCAGTTGCTCTTTGCTACACACTCACGGATAAGACTTTCTTGAACTTTAAATAAACGTCTGTGTGATGAACCAGTGCCTAAACCTAAAGGAAACAGGGCATTTGCAAAAGGAAGCTTGATGCTCTCATCTAATGGAGATACGTTTCTCATATCCTCGTTCATGATAGAAGCCGCCTTTTCAATCAGATCTCTGTCGTAATACTCAATATTGAGTTTATGAGCGATCTTTTGGGCAATAGGTCTACCTAAACTGCCAAACTGCCTTGAAACAGTGATTACAAAGTTATCCATGTTGCCTCCTAGACGTTAAACTCATCTTTAAAGATCTTTAAAAAGCCTTCGATTGCCTTATCCACAATGAGCTTGCCTTTTTCTGCTGATGAGCCTTTAGACGGTGCTAATGCACCACACTCAGGTACCATCTCTTTGCGAGCTGGATATACAGAGTAAGGTAGAGCTTTTGCTTTAACATCCTCAGGAATTAGGTTCTTTCTTACCAATTCTGGTTTTAAAAAGAGCATGAGAGAGGTCTCTGTAATTGCAGCATGTTCAAAAGCCCAACCTGGGAAAGGTACATCTGAAAAGACCTTATTTACAGTGTCATTATCTAGAACATCCCACCAGTTAGATTGAACTACTTTTAATTTAGGAAATGCCTGACATGCTAAATCCATAGCTTCTTCAATAAAAGCCTGGTTTTCAAAGTGAGCATTGTTAATAAAGATCTTGTTATAACCGTCACGGGCAAACTCACAGAGAATGTCATATACAAGGTTGATTAAAGTCTTACCGTTCAGATCAATGGTACCTTTAAATAAAGGACCTCCACCTGATAGAGGTTTTGATTTATAACCATAAGTAAGAGTAGGGGCAACGATTGCACCGGTACGCTCTGATAAGATCTCACTGATGCCGCGAGCAATATAAGAGTCAACACCTAAAGGTAAGTGTGGACCGTGCTGTTCTGTTGAACCTACTGGTAGAACTACTATATTATCCTGAGCCTTTTCAAAATCAGCTCTGGTCATATGATGCATGATCTTCATATACGCTCCTAAAAGTTGTAGGTTGTAAGCATTTTTTCAGGTTGTTTTTCCATAATAACCTTACCGTTTCTTACACTTAAAATGGTTGAAGCTGTGTTTCTTACAGCATCAAATACGTTCTTCTCATCTAAGACTACAAAGTTGGCACTATTTCCTTCTTGAATACCGTAGTCTTTAATGCACATGGTCTTAGCACCGTTTTCGGTTACAAACTTTAATGAGTTTTTTATCTCATCAACACTCATCATGTGGGATAAATGCAAACCAAAATCCAACTGATGCATTAAGTTGCCATTTCCAAGTGGATACCATGGATCTGAAATTGAGTCTTGAGCAAAGGAGACGTTAAGCCCATTCTGTGTTAACTCATCTACACGTGAGATACCACGACGCTTTGGATAAGAGTCATAACGCCCCTGTAAATAGCAGTTCTCAGTTGGGCAGACAATGAAGTTTAATTGAGCTTTCTTGAACTTACTCATCATCTTGAAAGCATAAGCATTGTTGTATGATCCCATAGCACAGGTATGAGAGGCAGCAGTACGACCCTGCATTGAGTTAAAGTAAGTAAAGGCAGCAATAGACTCTACAAAACGTGATTGATCGTCATCAGTCTCATCACAGTGGAAGTCTAGTAACTTGTCATATTTCATTGCAAGTTCAAAGCCTTTTTCAACAGAGCGCACACCATCTTCACGGGTAAACTCAAAGTGAGGAATACCACCAACAACGTCAGCTCCCATCTTTAACGCTTCTTCAACTAACTCAGCACCGCCTTTGTAGGCAAAGTAACCTTCCTGTGGAAAAGCTACTATCTGTAAGTCAATGTAGTCTTTAAGCTCCTCTTTTAGCTCTAACAGTGCTTTTAGGGCAGTAAGTTTTGGATCGGTTACATCCACATGTGAACGAACATACTGTACACCGTGGCTTATCTGCATCTTTACACCTTTTAAAGCTCTCTCTTTGATGATTTCAGCTGTAAGTGATGCTTTTGAATCAGACCAGTTATCAATAGCCTCAAATAAGGTACCAGAGGTAGTCTCATGGGTTGGCAGAGATGCTGTATAGATATAATCTAAATGAATATGAGCATCAGCAAAAGGCGGTATCACAAGATTACCTTTTAAATCTACAGTGTTACCATTTTTCTCATAATCTGATAAATCACCGCCAATCTTTGAAAATTTACCGTCAACTACAGCAATGTCAGTGGTGGTATCACAGCCCTGTAATTGAGCATTTTTATAAACTGTAACTGTCATTTTTAATCCTTAGATCTTGATTCTATAAACTCTTTAATTACATACATGCCAAGTGTCAAAATGATTAAGAAGGTTGCAGCAACTGCGATGGTAGGATCGATAGTTGCTCTTAAGTTCTCCCACATCATCATAGGCAGAGTCTTAGTATTAGCACCTGATACGAAAATGGTTACGACAACCTCATCAAGTGAGGTTACAAATGATAGCAATGCACCTGTTACTACTGAGTTTTTTACTCCAGGCAAGGTAACCTTAAAGAAGGCTCCTACAGGTGTAGACCCCATAGACATGGCAGCTAGCTCTAGTTTTGCATCAAATCTAGCAAAGGCAGCTGACATGGTTAGAAATACCATAGGGATAGCAAGTAAGGAGTGGGCCATGATAAGACCTAGAATGGTGTTATTAAGACCGACTTTAGCAAAGCTTGCATACAAAGCAACACCTGTGATAACTACAGGTACAATCATTGGGGTTAGCATCAGGTTTAAAAACAGGTTCTTGCCTTTGAACTTTAGCTTGTTAACTGCTAATGCAGCTAAAGTTCCAATGATAGTTGCAAAAACTGCAACGCAAATTGCAATGAACAAACTTCTCTCTAATGAAGTTATCCATTGCTCGTTCATAAAGAACTTGTCATACCACTTTAAAGAGAAACTCTTAATAGGGTAGATGAAGTAGTTCAATGAGGTAAATGACTGAGGAATAATTACCAGAGCAGGAGCGATAATTATCACCAACAATAAGAATACAAAAAAGTACAGCATAATTTACTCCTGGCTAGATATCTTTAATAAAGATGTTTCCGGTGAATTTAAATGCAACTGCAATGATGAGATACACAAGCACCAACAGTTCAACTGACAGAGCAGAAGCAAGCCCCCAGTTGAAGTTATTCATGCTTATTTCAATTAAGTTTGATAACATCATGTTGTCTGGACCGCCTAATAAAGCAGGAGCGATATAGAATCCTAGGGATAACACGAAAACCATGATTGAGCCTGATAACATACCTGCTTTTGACAGTGGTAAGAACACATGGATAAAGCCGTAGAACTTGGTGCCCCCCATGATGTTTGAAGCTAACAGTAAGTTAGGATCAATCTGTTTCATGGAGTTTTGCAGGCTCAAAAACATGAAAGGGATCAGGATGTGTACAAGAGAAATGGTAACAGCAAGATCTGTGTACAAAAGTTTAGCCGGTTCCTTTACAAAACCTATGAACATCAGAGCCTGATTTACGATACCGTTGTTTTGTAAAATAATCTGCCAAGCAAAAATTCTAACTAACATACTTACCCAGTAAGGAATAAGTACACCTGCTGTAATTAAAGTTCTTACCTTACGGCTTTTAGCACTTACACTTAGATAAGCCATTGGATAAGCTAATACCAAACAAACTAAGGTTACGATAAGAGCAATCTTTACAGTGCTTAGTAGAACTGAGATATACAGAGGATCGGTAAAAGCTTTTAAATAGAAATCAAAGGTAAAACCGTCTTTGCCTCTAAAGCTCTTTAAAATGATATCCACCAATGGATATCCCATGGTCAGTACTACATACAAAAGAGGAATGGCAAGTAGCAGCCACTTGGCACTTTCATATGAACTGAACTTAAATTGAGTTTTGGCAGTCATATAAAAATCCTTATTATAGAGGGGGTGGATCCCCCTCTTAAATGTCATGTTTAGATTAAGGTTATGTTGAGATCCTGATTATGTTGCTATTTGGGGTATGTTAAGAATGTCAATTACTTCTTTAATAACCATGCGTTGAAACGTTCAACAACTTCAGTTAAGTGATCTGCCCAATAATCGTTATCGATATAAAATTCGTGAGCTACCTGCTCAGGTGTCTGACCGATACGCTCAATCTGTTCAGCACTTAAAAGCTTTACAGCTTCAGGATTGGTTGAACCGTAAGGGATCTGTGAGGAGAATGCTGCCTGCTGCTCTGCTGATGAGATGAAGTTAATAAACTTCATAGCGTTTTCTTTGTTAGGAGCTCCCTTTGGAACTACCCAGCCTGCAGCAATACGCATACCTTCGTTATAGGTAAGACCTAAAGGTGACCCCTCGTCTTTAGCATTCATGATACGACCAGACCAGGCAAGCGCAATATCGGCTTCACCGGTTGAGAGCATCTGAGCTGGCTGTGCGCCTTTTGTCCACCATACTATTGAGTCTTTGATGGTATCAAGTTTTGCAAAAGCTCTATCAAGATCTAATGGATAGAGTTTATCCATTGGCACACCATCTGCTAATAAAGCTGATTCTAAAACAGTTACAGGGTACTGCCAGACAGCTCTTTTACCAGGGAACTTCTGTAAATCATAAAAGTCAGTCCATGATTTAGGAGCGCTGTCAGCTGTATATTTATCTGAGTTATAAGATATCACTGAGTCATATACCTCAGCACCTACTACGTGCTCAAGCTCTACAGCCTTATCCAGTTTCTCTGTTACTGTCTTGTAATCAATTGGCTCTAAATAACCTTTCTTACCAGCATAAACACCCCAGTAAGCATCGCAGTTCATCACGTCCCACTCGGTAGTGCCGTTTTCAACCATAGCAATTAACTTGGCATAATCTGATGGAGTAACCACAGTAACTTTAATACCGGTCTTTTCTTCAAATGGTTTGATGTTCTTTTCAATACGAGCATCAGTATTTGTTCCACCCCAGTCAACAAAAACTAAAGATCCTGCGTCTTTTGCCTGAGTATCTGCTGATTTATTATTGTCTTTGTCATCACCGCAACCAGTGGCTATAGTTGCAACTAAAGATGAAACGAGTAAAGTTTTAACAAATTTGCTTTTCATAATGAAACTCCTAGTTATAGATAATGGCTGTGTGCTCTGGTGAGAAAGAGAATTCACAAGACATATCAGGATTTAAATTTCTAAATTCACGAACATCGAGTGTTACGTTCAAAGATAGGTTTCCAGCCTGAGCTTTAGCTTTTACATACTGACCTAAATAGATGCTCTCAACTAACTTTGCCTTAAAAGTGTTCTCAAGAGCATTGCTGTCAGTCTTTAAGTGGATATCCTCAGGACGTAAGGCAAAGAAGGGATTTTTATCAGTTGCTTTAACAGCATTAGAGTCACTTCTTAAAACGCACTTGCCTTGAGTTAAAGGAGAAGTACCGGTAACGGTGGTCTTGTCTCCATTTGCCTCATAGGTAGCATCGTTCATTGGGATGATGTTAGTAGTACCCATAAACTCTGCTACAAATCGGTTAGCAGGTTTCTCATAGATATTCTCAGGAGTATCAAACTGCTGGATCTGACCGCCTGAAACAATACAGATCTTGTCAGACATAGAGAAAGCTTCTTCCTGATCGTGGGTAACAGAGATGGTTGTCATGCCTAGCTTATGAGTAATTCTTTTGATCTCAAACTGCATGTCATGGCGCAGGTTTTTATCCAATGCGCCTAAAGGCTCATCTAAAAGCAGCAATGGAGGGTTATAGATAATGGCACGAGCTAAAGCTACACGCTGCTGCTGACCACCTGAGAGCTGACGTGGATATCTGTCCTCAAGACCTGTTAACTTAATAAGCTCAATCATGTGTTTTACTTTCTTATCAATCTCATCTTTCTTGAGCTTACGGAGTTTTAATGGATAAGCAATATTCTGAGCTACAGTTAAATGTGGAAATAGTGCGTAGTTCTGGAAGAGCATGCCGATGTTACGCTTAAAACAAGGTACTGTGGCAACATCTTTACCGTTAATAAAGATCTTGCCATCGGAGCAACGCTCGAAACCAGCAATGACTTTTAAAAGGGTAGTTTTACCAGATCCTGATGAACCTAGAATTGAGACAAATTCACCAGGCTTACAGACAAGGTTAATATCAGTCAAAGCTCTGAATGTGCCGTAATACTTAGATACGCTTACGACTGATAGCTCCTGACCGATTCCTTTTTGTTCAGTCTCCATGTTATTTCTCCGTGATCTTTTCTGACTATATTTATATCTGAATATCTATTTCTGAAAATAGTTGTTTTACAGAACGTTTTTACTAAACGTGTTTAAAAACTTTTTCACTACTATAAGGAGAAAAATATGAGCAAACATATGCTGGTAAATATTGGATCAAGTGTTTATTCAAGATATTAAAAATGGTGCATAGTTTAAAAAATTGCGAAAATTCAGAATGTTATAAAAGTGGATCTGTATATTTCATTAAACTTAAAGCTTAAATTTTAATTGTTTAATAAAAATAACAATGGCTTATAAAAGCGCTCTGTATGAGAATATGAAAGGTAATTAAAGGATCATTTATTCTTTTAAAGATAACTTTACGAAAGTTTATTTTTTTGAAAATTCTTAAAGTGCACAATAATAGTTCTCTTATCACTTAACTAAACTTAAGTATTATTTAGTAATCTTAGATTTATCTAATTTAATTAAAACAACTCGCCAAAATTGCGCAATGTTATTTATTATTCCAGTATTTATCAAAAATAACTTTTTGAAAAATAATTTAAAAATCAAATAATTTTAAAAACTTCTTGTATAGTTAATAATTTTGAGTTTAAATACCTACATAACATATAGGTTATGTAAACAATGAAATGCAACTAACACTAATGTAGTAGTAAAAGGTGCTTATGTTTAATCTTCTTTTGTACTGTTGTAGATAGTTTAAAGGCGCTCTTTAAAGATAAGAGCTTTGAATTGAGGGTATAGAGATTTATGCCCATTCTAATATCTCAACCAAAGGAAAGATAAAAGTGAAAATTTACGACAGTATTACTGACTTGATTGGCAGAACACCATTACTAAGATTAAATGGTTATTCAAATTTTTTAGGCTTAAATAACACCATTATTGCCAAGTTAGAGTCTTTTAATCCAGGAGGATCTGTAAAAGACAGAATCGCTCTTGCGATGCTAAAGGCTGCAATTGCACAGCATAAGGTAAATAAAGATACTCTGATTATTGAGCCTACTTCAGGTAATACCGGTATTGGTTTGGCTGTAGTTGCAGCTTCATATGGTTTAAAACTTGTGATTGTAATGCCTGACAGTATGTCTCTTGAAAGACGAAATCTGTTGCGAGCTTATGGTGTGACATTAGAACTTACACAAGGCTCTTTAGGTATGAAAGGCGCCATTAAAAGAGCTCAGGAATTGCATTTAGCTAATGAGAATTCTTTTATTCCTTCACAGTTTGATAATCAGGAGAATAAGAACATTCACTATCTAACTACAGGTCCTGAAATATACGAGGACACAGATGGCAAGGTTGATGTTCTGGTAGCTGGTGTGGGTACCGGAGGCACTATCTCAGGTACAGGTAAATACTTAAAAGAACAGAATAAAGATTTAAAGGTAATAGCTGTAGAGCCAGCACGCTCACCTTTCTTATCAAAAGGATATACAGGAGCTCATAAAATTCAGGGCATTGGCTCAGAGTTTATCTCTAACAATCTGGATATAAAGCTCGTCGATGAAATTATCGATGTAGATGATACTGATGCTTTTAAGACAGCACAGGATTTAGCCAAATTCGATGGAGTACTAGCAGGAGCTTCATCAGGAGCTGCGGTATTCGCTGCTGCATCTATTGCTAAAAGAAGAGAGTTTCAAGACAAAAATATAGCGGTCCTGCTCCCAGATACTGGTGAGCGTTATCTATCAACTCCGGTTTTTCTAAAGTAGAGCAAGAGCAACAAAAATGATAGATAAACACGAATCAATTACTGCAAAGATTTGCTCATTTGTAAGAGCCTATCATTCAATCTATTCGCATGAAAAGATATTTGATGACTCACTTGCATATGACCTGTTAAGTCAGCATGAGTATTTGAAAGTAGGTCAGTTAATTGAGCATAATTTTGATGTAAATAAGTATGACGATGACTATGTGTTCAATCGCGCTCAAATTGATGACACCGTAAACAGGTTTTTAAGTCCAATACCACTGTCACGCATTAGATACACTGAAGACAGTCTTTATGAATATGCAAAGAAAGGTCCTGTTCAGTATGTGTTATTAGGCGCAGGACTTGATACCTTTGCTTTTAGAAATACCAATTTGAATATTGAGATCTATGAATTAGATCATCCAGATACTGGTTATTACAAGAAAGACAAAATTAAATCACTTGAGTGGGTAGTACCAGAGAACGTGCATTTTGTGCCAATTGATTTTAATACCCAGAGTATTGAAGAGGTGCTTACAAACTCAAGTTTTGATCCACGTAAAAGGACATTCTTTTCAATCTTAGGTGTTACCTATTATTTAAGTTTAGAGGTCTTCTCTAAGACTATTGAGACCTTGTCATCAATTACCCAAAACGAATCAGTAATCGTTTTTGATTATCCTGATGACACAACATTTACCTCTGATGAGAACTCTGATGTAACTAAGCTTCACCAAATGACAGAGCTTTTAGGTGAAAAGATGGCTCATGGTTACAAATTTTTAGAAATTGAAAAGTGTTTAAAAAACTATAAAGGCATGGTTTTGGAGCATTTGACACCAGTGGATATCAACAAAAAGTATTTTCAAAATCGACATGATGGCATGCAAGCTTATACAAACGTGCATTTAGTCAAAGGAATAATAGAAAAATAGAGGAAGTTTTAACTATGGCAGATTACAAATTTATCGATTCAGCAGTAATTCACGGTGGTATCAGCACTGATCCTTATACTCAATCAGTAAACGTACCAATTTATCAGACCTCAACTTTCAGACAGGAAGGTATCGGTTTAAATCCAAAGTGGGAGTATGCTCGTACCGGTAATCCAACCCGTGCTGCTCTAGAGTCTTTAATTGCTGAGTTAGAAGCTGGTATAGCTGGTTTTGCTTTTGCCTCAGGAATGGCGGCAGTATCAACTGTTTTAAGCCTCTTTAAATCAGGAGACAAGATCTTAATCTCATCAAATGTTTATGGTGGTACCTACAGAGTTTTAGATAAAGTATTTAAGAACTTTAACATTAAATTTGAGAGTATTGATACTAGTGATTTAGCTTTAATTGAAAGCAAGATCACTCCTGATGTAAAAGCTCTTTATATTGAGACTCCATCAAATCCATTACTTGACATTACTGATCTTGAAGCGGTAGCTAAATTAGGTAAGAAATACAATCTGCTTACCATTGCAGATAACACCTTCATGAGCCCATATTTACAGCAACCAATCAAGTTTGGTGTTGATATTGTTATTCACTCAGCTACCAAGTATTTAGGGGGACACTCTGATTTAGTTGCAGGTCTGGTTGTCGTAAACTCCGAAGATCTAGCTAAAAAGATTGCTTTCTTACAAAACTCTGTAGGTGCCGTATTAGGTCCATTCGATTCATTCTTACTCATTAGAGGCATTAAGACCTTATCTGTAAGATTAGACAGACATACAGATAATGCTCTAAAGCTAGCTCAATTCTTAAATTCACACAGTGAAGTTTCAAAGGTTTACTATCCTGGCCTTGAAGATCACAAAGGTTATGAGATCAACAAAAAGCAAGCTCGTAACGGTGGGGCCATGATTTCTTTTGAGTTAAAGGCAAATCATGATGTAAACAGGTTCTTTAAGTCATTACACCTGATTTCATTAGCTGAAAGTTTAGGTGGTGTAGAGAGCCTTGTATGCCATCCAGCTACCATGACTCATGCTGCAATTCCAGCGGAGGTCAGAGCCAAAGTAGGTATTACAGATAATCTCATCAGATTATCAGTTGGCATTGAGAACTTTGAAGATCTTAAAAATGATCTTGATGCTGCAATTAAGGCATCGGAGAAATAATCATGCATTACTATAATTCCATGCGCGACCTTATCGGTCATACTCCATTAGTTAAGATTAACTATGCTTTTGAACAGGTAGAAGGCGTAAACCTGTTTGCAAAATTAGAGTATTACAATCCATCAGGATCTGTAAAAGACAGAACTGGTCTTTATATGGTTGAAGATGCCATTAAAGATGGTAGATTAAAGCGTGGTTCTACCATTGTAGAAGCTACAGCAGGTAACACCGGTTTAGGTGTAGCCTTTGCAGCCTTAAATCAGGGCTTTCATGTGATTTTTGTAGTACCTGAAAAGTTCTCTGAGGAAAAACAGATCCTAATGAAAGCCTTAGGTGCGGACATTATCCATACCAAACGTGAAGACGGTATGTTAGGGGCAGCAGCTAAAGCTCAAGAGTTACTGTCTGAAATTAAAGACTCAATTTCACTGCAGCAGTTTAAAAACATGTCAAATCCTAAAGCTCATTATGAGACTACAGGACCTGAGATTTATCAGGATCTTTATGGAAAAATTGACTATCTGGTTGCTGGCGCAGGCTCTGGTGGTACCTACTCAGGTGTTGTAAAGTTCTTAAAAGAGCAGAATCGCAATATTAAAGGTATCTTAGCTGATCCTGTAGGTTCAACTATGGGCGGTGGTGAGCATGCTGATTATGACATTGAAGGCATTGGTAATGACTTTATTGCAGAAACCATGGATATGTCATTAGTCGATAAGGTCATCAAGATCAATGACACCCAAGCCTTTGATGGTGCCAGATCCTTAGCTCGGCATGAAGGTATCTTAGGTGGTTCATCTACTGGTGCTGCTTTTAGTGCAGCTTTAAAGCTAATCTATGAACATCATGTAAAGGGCAATATTGTCTTTATCGCACCAGACAGTGGCGACAGATACTTCTCAAAGCATCTGTATGCTTAAGCTTTAATTTTATCTTCCTCAATTTAATATTTCAGTACAGCCGATTACAATATGTGCTTTTGCCTGCAAAGCTGTTTTGCAGGCTCTTTTTTAGCAAGTTCTTAAGTCATTTTTTTATTTTCCGCATATAAAGATAAATGAGTGGTTAAACGTTCATGGAACTTTGATGCTGTCGTGAGGATCATTTACAGAAGGTACAAAAGATATCTTTAATGAACCTATCTTAGTAGATATAGCGTAAAAGTATCATAAGAGCTGTGCTCAAATTGCTTTAAGATATCAGTAGCAAAACGTCATTGTGGTAATTCCTAAATCATCAATTGTAACGAGAATGAAATAGAACCATGAGAGCTTTGACTTTAGTTTAGATGAGAGTGATCTTAAAAAGATAGAGTCACTTGATACAGGCAAATCACTTTTTAACTGGTACTCATATTTTGATATGCGTTGAAAATCTCACTTAATCATGCTGAATTTAAGTCTTTTTAGTTTGTTTTAAAAAGTTATAGCTATATACTGTGAATGGTTTTATTAAGACAAAGCAATTATGAACAGACAGAAAAAGCTCGTTATTTTAGTATTAAGGTACGTATCTATATTCTTAAATTTATTTAAGGATAGTGGATACCATAAGATCCTGTCTCCATTTGATGGCAATGTTGTACCTTCTGATATGATTGCAGAGTCTAACATATCACGAGATGTCTTTGGTAATTCTTTAGGTATCCAACCTGTTGAGAATGAAGTTCTTTCTCCATGTGCCTGTATCGTTGAGAGAATTTCTCCTGTAGGCAATGCTATGCTTTTAAAAGTTGGCAATGCGCATCTCATCATCAACGTAGGGTTGGAGTTTGAGAAGTACAAAAAAGAATTCTTTAAATTAAATGTAGTTGAAGGTCAGAGAATTTCAAAAGGACAAAAGCTGATGTCCTTTGATATCGAAAAGATCTACAAAGTGGATACCAACTTTGTATGTACAATTACGGTAAAACAAAATCGTACTTCTAGACATGTAAGCTTTATCAATGCAAAACACGTATCATTTGATACCATCTTATGTACTCTTAACGTGCTGTAGTTAAGAGTAACTATCTTAAGTTTATATCTTAAGCTATTAAATTAAGCTTTAAACATCTTTTAAATCATGTAGTCGTTTGAGTACATCTCAATCTGTTTGTCTAAAAGATCCTGCAGGGTGATTGAATCTAAATAATCAGTGATGATTTTGTATAAGCCCTGCCATACAGGTAGAGTTACACAGTTTGCACTTCTTTCACAATTAACAGGATCACACTCTAAACAGGCTACAGGAGCTAAATTACCTTCGGTTAAACGTAAAATTGCACCTAAGCTATATTCAGATGGTTCTTTTGCTAACTGGTAGCCACCCTGATAACCGCGAGAGGTCTTTAAAAAGTTAGATCTGTTTAATACAGGAATGATCTGCTCTAAGTATTTTTTTGAAATGTTCTGTCTTTGAGCGATATCTTTTAAAGTAATAAATCCGTTGTTACGGTGTTCTGCCAAATCAAGCATCATGAGAATGGCATATCTTCCTTTGGTCGAAATTTTCATGTGATCTTTCCTTTAACACTTAATACTTATCATTTTACTAGGATTTATGGTGTTTTTAAAGAGTGAAAAAAATATTACAATGTGAATAACGTATCAGAACCGGCAAATTTAGAGGCAATTATGACCTTAACCCAACTTCATTATGCAATAACAATTTCAGAAACCGGATCATTTAATAAGGCAGCTCAGATCTTATATGTTTCTCAGCCAAGTCTTTCAAATGCTATTCATGATCTAGAAGATGAATTTTCAATCTCCATCTTTCACAGATCCGGTCGTGGTGTCAGCCTCACCAATGAAGGTGTTGAGTTCATTACCTACGCAAGACAGGTTTATCATCAGTACGAGTCTTTATTAGATAAGTTTGGTAAGAACGGTACTTTAAAAAAGAAGTTTGGTGTTTCAACTCAGCACTATTCTTTTGCAACCAAGTCTTTCGTGGAGATGGTTAAGAAATTTAATACTGCTGAGTATGACTTTGCTATCCGTGAGACCAAGACTCGTGAAGTTATCGATGACGTAAGCTCATTAAAGAGTGAAATTGGTATTTTATATTTATCAAACTTTAACCGTAACATGATCTTAAAGCTCTTAAACTCAGCTGAGCTTGAATTCCATCATCTGATTAACTGTCAGGTTTATGTGTACCTGTACAAAGAGCATCCTTTAGCAACATATAAAGAAATTCATTTCTCAGATCTAGGTGATTACCCAAGCTTATCTTTTGAACAGGGCGATAACAGCTCTTTCTATTTTGCTGAAGAAATATATTCTACTAAAGAGTACTTACGAACTGTAAAAGTAAATGATAGAGCCTCAATGCTGAACCTAATGCGTGGTCTTAACGGCTTTACCTTGTGTTCTGGTATTATCTGTCAGGAGTTAAATGGTGACGATTATGTAGCTGTGCCATTTAAACCTGATGAGGGCGATGAAGATGACAATATGAGCATTGGCTATATTGTGAAAAAGAATCAGATCTTAAGTCAGATGGGTACTTTATACATTGAAGAGATCAAAAACTACTTCCGCCGTTACGGGCTTTCTGATTAAGCTAAATTGCTCCGTTCTAGAACAATTTTACGGCATAACCATGGTTTAGACAGAATAATTTCAATCCTATGACATTTAAAGGAGTAACTTTTTATTGCTCCTTTATCATTTATCCTCGTTTCACTCTATTCTCAATTTTAAATTTTAACTTCTACTTACTTCTTTAAAATCGCCTAAATAAGCCGTTCTATCTTTTTTTATTCGTTTTTATCTTAAGAATTGACAATATATTATACAAAATAGCTATAGCTGACTATTTGTAATTAGTATTAGACAATATTATGGAAAATTTGGGATACTTTATTCACAAAATTTAATAACAATTTTCTAAATTTTAAGAATAGATCACATACAAAAAGGTAAGAATAATGTACGAGTTTCTATGGCATGGTCGAGGCGGTCAAGGCGCATTTACAGCAGCCCGTCTTTTAGGCGCAGCCTACTCTTTAAAGAAAGACGGCAATTATGCTTTAGCATTTCCATCTTTCGGTCCTGAGCGCAGAGGCGCACCAATTAGAGCTTTCACCAAACTTGATACTAAAAAGGTTGGTAACAGAGCTGAGATTGAGAAAGCTGACTTTGCTGTATATCTTGATGATACCTTATTCAATGATGATGCATTTTCAGAATTAAAAGAGAATGGCAAAATCATTCTTTGTACCAAGAAAATATTCACAAATTCAAAAATTATCACCATCGACGGTGTGTCTATTGCAGAGAAAATTCTGCACTTACCCATTACCAATACTGTAATTTTAGGCGCGATTGCTGCTGTCTTTGATGAGGTTACAGTAGATGATCTTAAGTTTGCTATCGAGCAGAACATGCCTCCTAAACTTCAACAAAGAAATATTGAAGTAGTTAAAGCAGCATTTGATGCTGTTAAGTCTTAGGAGGCAGTCATGAAAGTTGAATTAAAAGAGAACATCAAGTTTACAACTTCAAATATTCCATTTGCTCCAAGCTATAAGCCAGGCTTAGTTACAAAAAACTCAGGCTGGAGAAATGAAAAGCCAGTATGCGACAAAGAAAAGTGCAATGGCTGTTTCCTTTGCTACCTGTATTGCCCAGATGGCGTAATTTCAAAACACGGTGACAAAGTAGAAATCGATTATGACTTTTGTAAAGGATGTGGCATCTGCCAGAAGATCTGTAAACACGGCGCAATTACTATGGAGTCTGAAAAATAATGACTAAGAAATTTTTATCAGGCAATGAAGCATTTGCGTTAGGTGTATGTCTTGCAAACCCTCATGTGATTTCAGCATACCCAATTACACCTCAGACCACTGTTGTAGAAAAGTTATCTGAGTTAGTCGAGTCCGGTGAGCTAAAGTCTGAGTTTATTCATGTGGAGTCAGAGCATTCAGCGCTATCTGCTGCCATCGGCGCATCAGCTGTTGGAGCCAGAACCTTTACGGCAACATCATCACAAGGTCTTTTATATATGGCTGAGTGTTTGACTTACGCATCCGGCGGACGCTTTCCAATCGTAATGATGAATGCTAACCGATCAACAGCGTTACCTTGGAATATCTATGGTGATCAGAGAGATTCATTATCTTTACTAGATCATGGCTGGATCCAGGCTTATGCAGAGGATGCTCAAGAGGCTTTAGATTTAGCTTTAATGAGTTTTTACGTTGCTGAGCATAAAGATGTAGCTACTCCATTTATGGCTAATTTAGATGGCTTTACTCTAACTCATACCTATGAGGTTGTAGAGGTACCTGATGCAGAGCAGGCAGATGAGTTTTTACCTCCATATGAGACTGATAATAAGATCTCGTTTGATGATCCTAAAAACTTAGGTTTCTCAGCAGGTCCTGATACAAATACTGAGTTTAAGTACAAAGAGCATTTGGGAATTTTAAATGCCCGCAAGGTTATTAAAGAGTGTGAGGATAAGTTCTTTAAGATCTTTAACCGTAAGTACTCAGGCTTAATTGAGTCTTATAAGACAGAAGACGCTGATTTTGTGATTGTAACCTTAGGTACTATCTCAGGTTTGGTAAAAGAAGTTGTCGATGACTTAAGAGACAAAGGCCAAAAGGTAGGTTTGTTAAGAATTCGCTATCTAAGACCATTCCCTAATGAGGAAATTGTAGACGCTCTTAAAAACGTCAAAGCCATTGGTGTTTTAGAAAAAGATATTTCCTTTGGTAATGAAGGCACTGTGTATACCAATGTAAATTCAGCTCTGCACAAAGCAAAACTTGATGTGGTTTCATCAAATTATATAGCAGGATTAGGTGGCAGAAATATCGAAAAACATCAGATTGAAGACATCTTTACAAGACTTCAGTCGCTAAATCACGAAATTGTATTTGTAGGTCTGAAGGAGGAATAGTCATGGCAGTTAACGTAAAAACACTAACAGATGATGAATTCTTCTATGGTCACAAAGCTTGCGCAGGCTGTGGCGGATCACTAGCTGTTCGTATTGCTCTAAAAGTTTTAGGCAAAAGATCTGTTGCGGTAATTCCTGCAGGCTGTATGTCAGCTGTAGGTTTTAACTTCCCACAGCTGTGCTTTGCAAATAATGCAATTATTTCAACCTTTGCCGGTACTGCATCCATGATGACAGGTATTCAGGCTGGTTTAAAGGCTTTAGGCAAAACTGATTTTAATGTAGTAGGTTTTGCCGGTGATGGCGGTACCGCTGATATCGGTATTCAGGCGCTTTCAGGTGCCATAGACAGAAATGATGATGTTTTATACATCTGCTATGACAACGAAGCTTACATGAATACAGGTATTCAGAAAAGTTCGCTGACACCATTTGGAGCTAGAACAACCACTACTCCTGCAGGAAAAAATCTGCATGGAAATCTTTCAAACAAGAAAAACATGTTTGAAATTGTTGCAGCTCACGGGATCTCTTATGCAGCTACAGCAAGTGTAGGTTACCTTCCAGACTTTATGAAAAAAGTTGAAAAGGCAGCCTCCATTAGAGGTACCAAATACATCCATGTTATCGCTCCATGTCCAACCGGTTGGGGAATTAAAACAGAGGATTGTATCGAAGTTGCAAAAGAGGTTGTCGATTGTGGTTTATGGTACTTAGCTGAATTTGAAAACGGAGAGTTCCATATCAACCGCAAACCAAAAGAGTTTACTGATGTAGCAACCTACATCAAACGTCAGGGCCGTTTTAAGCACTTAGATGAGAGCGATATTCAAGCCATCATCGCAGGTCGTGACGCTAAATGGAATTTTATTAACAAGCATTTTAATTAGAGGTTTACATGGCTATCAATAAATCAAAATTCTGGGATGAGGCATTAGAAACAGCTCCTCGTGAAGTCTTAGAAGCAAATCAGTTAAAAGATCTTCAGGAGATCGTAAAGTTTGCGTACGATAATTCTCCTTATTACAAGAGATCTTTTGATGAGGCAGGCGTAAAGCCATCAGATATTAAAACATTAAAAGATATCGAGAAGTTCCCATTCATCAATAAAAAGACCCAACGTGATACTCAGGGCGTAGGTTCATTCTTAGGTGAGTTATGTGCTGTACCTGAAGATGATGTTGTATTTATTTCAACCTCATCAGGGTCAACAGGCGTTCCTACCATCAGTCCGTTTACTCAGAAGGATTTCGATGAGTTCCAGGATACTGAGGCTCGCTGGTTCTGGCAGGTTGGTGTAAGACCAAATGATCGTTACGTTCATGCTTTAAACTTCTCTCTGTATGTTGGTGGCCCTGACGTAATCGGTGCACAGAGAACCGGTGCTCTATGTATCTGGGGCGGGACCTTACCATCAGAGCGTTTATTATGGGTTTTAAAGACCTATCAGCCAACCGTAATCTGGACATCTCCATCATACGCATGGCAGTTAGGTGAGAAGGCTCTAAAGAGCGGTATTGATCCTAAGAAGGATTTAAACATCAAGACTATCATCGTAGCAGGCGAGCTAGGTGGTTCTATCGATGCAACACGTAAGGCAATTGAAGACTTATGGGGAGCACAAGTTTATGATTTCTACGGTCTGTCTGATATCTTTGGTGCTTGTGCTGCAATGTGTGAGTACAAAGATGGTCTTCACATCGCTGAGAACCATATCCTAGTTGAGACCGTTGATCCTAATACCGGTAAGGTTTTACCTCCAGGTGAAAAGGGTGAGTTCGTATTTACTACCTTAAGAAAGCATGCTCGTCCTTTGATCCGCTTCCGTACAGGTGATATCGGCTGGATTGATAACACAAAGTGCAAGTGCGGTCGTACCCATGGTCGTATCCACGTTTTAGGTAGAAAGGATGATATGTTCATCGTATCTGCTGTTAACGTATTCCCAAGTGACGTTGAGGCTGGTATTCGTTCAATTTCAGGTATCACCGGTGAATACTTAATCAGAATCTTTGAGAAAGACTTTACCTGCAAGTACTCAGTTGAAGTTGAGAAGAAGTTTGACAACAAGGATTCAGACGAGGAAGTAGCAGAGATTGTAAGCAAGTCCTTAAAGGCTCGTATCGGTGTTAAACCATACACTGTAGTAGTTCATAAGGATGGTGGCCTGAATACACGTTCAGAGCACAAGTCAAAGCGTATTATCGATGAACGTACAAAGAAAGACTAGTAATAAAAGTCTTTTTAAAGTGAAACATACACTAAAAAGGCTCTACACCAAAATGTAGAGCCTTAATTGTCTCTAGTGTCTGATAACTAGAGCAAGGAAAAGAGATTAAGCTTGAGCTTTAGACAGCTTTAACTGTCTTTTGTGCATAAAGGTAATTAACACTATCATGATAATTACAGCAGAACCCAAACTTAATGGTAAGCTTCTAGTTACACCTGCAATTGCATAACCAATTAAAGCACTTACAGCTACAGTCAAAGAGTAAGGCAACTGAGTGTAAACGTGCTCGATGTGAACACAGCCAGAACCTGCAGATGATAAAACAGTTGTATCTGAAATAGGTGAACAGTGATCACCAAATACAGAGCCTGCAAGAGTTGCTGATAGGGCAATGATGGTTAATTCCATTGAATTTGGATCAACAGCCTGAGCTACGATCACCACAATAGGAATTAAGATACCAAAAGTACCCCAAGCAGTACCGGTTGAGAATGATAAGAAACCTGCAATCACAAAGATCACTGCAGGTAGCACTACACCTACGAAACCGATATCGTTCTGAACGATAGATGAGATGAACTCTGGTGCTTGTAAAAGATCACGGGTAACACCTGAAATGGTCCAAGCAAAGGTTAAGATCATGTTAGCTGGGATCATAGCCTGAACACCGCGAAGTACACCATCCATATACTCTTTTAATGATAAGAGTTTTCTTGGAACCATCATTATGAAAGCAACAACTAATGCACCAAATGAGCTTAACACTAAAGCCTGTGATGAATCAGTGTTACCAAAAGCAGCACCTAGTGTGTGATATTTTTCATCCTCACCCCAGTAACCACCTAAATACAGCATTGCAAGCACAGCAAAGATAATTAAAGAAATGATAGGTACTACCATGTCTAAAACAGTACCGTTGCCTTTAACTTCGATGCTCTCATCAGTATCTTTTACATCTGTTTTAGCAGCTTTTGTGGACTCATAAGCTTCTTTTTCAGCTTTGTACATTGGTCCAAAATCAACATTAAAGCAACAAACTAAAACGACTAACAGAATGCAGAGCAGTGCATAGAAGTTCCATGGAATGGTTGCACAGAAAGCTGCAATATCTGAATCAAAAGTATTGGTAGCTTTTAAGTTTGAACCAACTGCAGCTGCCCACGATGAAACAGGTGCGATAATGCAGATTGGAGCTGCGGTAGAATCGATAATATAGGCTAACTTTTCTCTTGAGATCTTATACTTGTCGGTAATAGGTCTCATCACAGTACCTACGGTTAAGCAGTTAAAGTAATCGTCGATAAAGATAAAAGCGCCTAAAGCTGATGTAGATAGAAGTGCTGAACGTCTGCCTTTGATTTTAGCAGTAGCCCAATTTCCATAAGCTTTAGAAGCTCCGGCCATATAGATAACATAAACTAGAGCGCCTAAAAGTGAACAGAAGAGCACAATGTTCAGATCGAACTTATTGCCCATAACTGATAAGGCACTTTCAACAGGTCCTAGAATGATATTACCATCAGTTTTTAAAGTATAAATCAGGGTTCCTGATAAGATACCCACGATTAGTGATGAAAATACTTCCTTAGTAATTAACGCTAATACAACGGCAATTACAGGAGGGAGAATGGATAAAACTCCAACTGATACTGGATCCATAAGTACTCCAAAAATAGTAGAAATTATGCACTGTAATTATACAACTAAATTGGAGTTAAACTGAATATGCTCTTTAATGGTGAAAATGTGTGTTTATGGAAGGAAATTAGGCACTCTCAGAGACTGTTTTAGTGTCCTGTGAAGTGGCATTATTTGAACTGTTTGAATTTGTACTGTTTTTATCAGATGCCGTAGATGACTCATGCTTATTTAACTTTTGATTGTTCTCCTTGGTGTTTTCTTCAGACATCTTTTGCTGAGCTTCAGACATCTTTTGCTGAGCTTCAGCTGCAACTTTCAGATCCTGACTTGATGGCTCTGCTGGTGCATGAGCAGCACTGATCACCGTACGCATTTTTTCGATGGTCTTTTCAGGAGTTGATTCTTTACCAATATCAATATTTACATGACCGTCAGTTACGTACTTATTACCATCTGGTCCTGTCTTATATTCATACTGAGGGGATCCTGCGTACGAACCTCCTGCCGACTGATGGGCCTGCTCATGTGCTCTTACCTCGGTATCACGAGCTTTTAGTTGCTCAACCTCGGATTGCTCATCATCAGTTAAATACTCACCGTTTTGCTTTTTGCCATTGTGATTTTGAGCAGCTTCCTTTTGCTCTTTCTCTTTAGCTTTGTCAGCTGACGACTTCTTTACAATGCTCTTGTCATGACTTTCAGTATCATCAACAGCATCAGGATTTTTATCAGATCCTGTTAAAGCAAATGAATTCTCTTCACTGTTATCATCCTGAGTATCGTCATTTACAAGAGGATCTTTTTCACCTAGGGCTTCTCTTATTGAGGATACAGTATCCGACAGGGATTTATTTTGACTTTGACAAGATTGCGCAAATGAATTAGATAAGTAAGCTTTTAAAGCATTGCTACGATTGTGTGAGTAAGTATCTTTATTATAAGACTGAGCACCTTGAGAGAGGGTAACGCTGTCATCCTGCAGAGTATTCTGTTTCTTTTCGTCATCCTGTCTGTTGCCAACAGCAGATACAGCAATATTGTGGTTCTGAAATGATTGAACTTCAGATCCTTCAAAAAAGCTATAGTTTGTGTTAACTAAAGACATAAGACACTCCACAAGTACATCTTAGTTAACGGTAAGTATAGATCTGAACTTTAGGAAATTTTAAAGAAATTTATTCCGTACTAAAACTAATTTTTTCAAAGTGTTGTAAACAATGAATTAGCTTCCTTGGTAAATTTCTGATATGTCTATGGTGAATTGATACCAATTCCTGTATATTTTTTGCAGCACAAATGGTTTATCTTGAGACTCACAAAAGAGATCGTTAATAATCTTCGTTTGCAGCAGATAACACTAAGCTCTGACAGCAGTCTTGAATAAAAGAACGGCAAACTTAAGATGGCATTGAGAACTCTTTGTGTTAATTATAGGAAAATTCTTTTTTGAATCCTCTCTAATTTGTCAATAATTATCCCAAATTAGGGCAAAACAAGAGCTTTTTAGCTATAATCTAATAAGATGAATGGAGATGAATACATATGAAAGATATCAGCTCAACAGGCTCATTTATAAACTTTTATCTAAATAATTACATTTATGTAGATAAAACACAGTACATTAGAGACCTGATAAAGCTTGAAAGAGTTTTTATCTCCCGCCCACGTCGTTTTGGTAAATCTCTTACCTTAGATACCATAGCAACCTTATTTGAAACAGGTGTAGAGCCTTACTTTAAAGGTACCTGGATTTATGACAAGTGGACAGAGCCTACCTATCCTGTATTAAGACTGAATTTCTTAGATTTAGATAAATACTCACTTGAGCATTTTAAGCAAAAACTAAATGCAATCATTAGCTCATTTGCACGAGACATCAATGTCAAAAACTATGAAGAGAAAGTTGAACCTGAAGACACAATCTACTTTCTGTTAGATGAGTTAAGAAAAGAAAAACGTCAAATCGTAATTTTAATTGATGAGTATGACTGTCAGATGACAGCAAACATCAATAATGAAACTCTATATAAGCAATTTCAGGAAAAAATCAAAAGCTTTTATGCCAACATCAAAGATAAGTTTGCAATTAAGTTCTTAGGAATTACTGGTGTCACCAGATTAAAAGATGTATCAATCTTTTCAGTAGGTTCTGATATCAGAGATATCACCAACTCAAGTGCCTATTCTCAGATGATAGGCTTTACTCGAGACGAAATTAAAAAGTTCTACATCGATTATTTAAAGTTAGCTGCATCCTATGAGAACAACTGCAACGTAGATGAAGTAACCGAAGCTCAGCTTGAATCTTTGTTAGATAGACTTGCTCAAAACTACGATGGTTACTGCTTTGATGAAGACTATGAAAAGAAAGTTTTTTGTACATGGTCGGTTAATACATTCTTACAGTCAGTTGTTGATAAGAAAAAAGTTCAGTTTGGAGAGTACTGGTACGACAATGGAGGCTTGCCATCAATTCTTGCAAACTATCTGCAGACCCATAAGTTAAATGCGTTGGATTATATTGATAAAGATAAAACAATTAACATTAAAGTAAATGATTTTAAGAATCCAACTTCTTTGACATCTATCAATCAGAATGTCTTAATGTGCCAGACAGGTTATTTAACTTTACGCTCACCTGTATACTCAAAAGGCTTTATGACTTTAGGAATACCAAACAGTGAAGTTTACAATGCACTATTTTCCCTAATGGCACTAAATATCTTTGATGATACAAAGCTTTTGAGTGTTAATGAACAAATTCTTACACAAAGTAAAGATGCAGGTGAAATCTTAGGTTTATTCAATACTGTTCTAAACACAGTTTCATATGATAACTATCCAATCAGTTCTGAGGCAGTAGTTCAGCAATTGCTATATATGTACTTAAAAGGCATTTGTAACTCTGTTACTGCAGAACTACATTCATCAAAAGGTAGAGCCGATCTTGTAATTGAGTCTGATAACAGAAGAATAGTCTTTGAATTTAAGTATGCAGAAAATGAGACTGAAGCTAAGGCAAAGCTTAGTGAAGCTGTAGAGCAGATAAAGACACGAGACTATGGCAACATCCTACCTAAAAAGAATGAGTTGTTAAGAATTGCAACAGTGTTCAATGCTGATCCAAAGGTGAGAGCTTTTACCGAGTATCAGGAAGTTTAAGCTTACAATGAATTTTAAGTGCAAAGCTTAACTGAATAATACCTACATATCCTAAGCGCCACATAAAAACTATCCTGTGGCGCACTAAGTCCTAAGAGCATGAACCAACCTAATACCTGTCATTTTTTTTAATCATGAATTAGCTGTTTAATCCTAAGCGTGATTTTCAAAAGGTATTTATTTACTTTTTTTATACACCAATCTAAATCTGGAACGATGCCTTTATAAGATTAGTTCATAAGGTAAGGCAATGATTATTTTCTTCTAAATTCCTCAATCCTAAATTTCTCTTAGATCTTTGTACTTATAGCCTTACCTTTCAAATTTTAGTTAAAGACCATGTTGCTACATGCAACTTGGTTATACAAATCAAAATCTAATATATCGGAGTTTATAAAAGCAAAGAGCAAAGTTGTAGCTAAGATCGGTTTATTAGATAAAAAGAACGATAAAAGACCATCAATAAAATACCTGCTAAAGGTATTAGACCATAAAAGCGAGTGTAGTATGAAATTTAAAGACAGCTTAAAAAAACTCAAGTTCAATTTTAGAACCCATCCTGTGTTCAGCTTTGCTTTCATCATTGCAACAGCATTTGTAGTGCTTAGCTTTGCACTTTGTTTTACAAGAATGAGTTTTGTAAAACAATGCGAAAACGGTGATATTGCAGCATGTAACAGAGCCTGTGCTATCAAAGGCAGAACTGCCTGTGCAAATCTTGCGTTTTACTATCAGCAGGGTATTCATGTAAGAAAAGATGAGCAAAAAGCTCTTTATTATTACCAAAAATCGTGTTCTCAAAAGTTAAGCTACGCTTGCAGACAGGCTGAGCTAATAGAAAAGCAACTTAATTATAAGATCTTAAACAATCAGTAGAAAATTACTAAAGGCAGAACACGGCAAAAAACATTTAATTTGGAGAAACCTATGGTTAAAGCAGTTGCTAATAGTCCTCCTATCTACAATAGGAATGTATCTTATGCAACTAACACAGCGATGGTGTTTTCTTATGAAAGTTCATATAAGCATGCAATGCCTATGAGTAAAACTGATGAAAACTTGAAAAACGGATCAGTGCGCATTTTTGACTAAAAAGCCATCTCCAAGATGTCCTGTTTTGCTTAAAACAATTGGAGATTACAACCTTATGACGTGTATGTACTTACATTATTATTGAAGTTGCACCAGTTAATTTGTATGTTACGTCGAAGAGAATTTTAGGAGATATCTTATGATTTCACTTATTGATTTTGTTAAAGCATTTAATTCAAATCTAGAATATAGGATTTTGATTGTGGTTGACGAAATATGCGATGTATTTAGTGGAAATAAAGAAGAATTTATTAAACGAGTACAAAATCCATATTGCTTCCAAGATTATTATGTACAACATGTCGATTTCGATGTTGGTTATGATGACGATTATGATAACAGTAAATTGGTTGAAGATGAATACTGTTTATACATAGATGCTGATACTACTGACAACCTTGATGATTTTACCTTAGATGGCTTAACCTGGGTTGAAAAAGAGTTAAATAGAAATAACTATAGAACCAATAAATACAAAATCAGCAATGTAATTTCAGAAAACAATATTGTTAAATCTTTTAACGTTGAGAAATGTGAATGAAACTTAAAGGATCTGAAAACAGTATTCTGCATGGCTTAATGGAAAATATTACCATCAATAAAGAGCAAGTTCTTTTTTATTGAGTTACGGTAAACATCTAAATGATAAGACAAGCAAATTCATAATTTTGAGGCAGGGCTAAACATTGAATACGTCAAGCCATTGAAAATGTCAAACAAATTCAAGAACGTCATCAACTTTACCTGATAACAGCAATTATACTTAAGATCTAGCTTACAAAGCATTGTCTGTAGTGTATTCTTACTTCTTATTGGATGTAGCTGCTTAAAAGTTGCTGCTGGATTACGTTTGATTTTTGCCATTTAAAACTCCAATTAAGTCGTAAAATGATATCAGACTTAATTGGGTTTACACGGAATTTATTTCACTCGGGGATGCGGACAAAATCCTGGACACCTTTGCTAATACTAACCAAATCTGAGCCT